>Ga0209629_10000005_pt1 | contig 111300 bp, 107 predicted proteins | sample TergutCu122P5_FD_187286 | JGI IMG/M metagenome (GOLD analysis project Ga0209629, IMG submission 187286) | Cubitermes ugandensis P5 segment gut microbial communities from Kakamega Forest, Kenya - Cu122 P5 (SPAdes) (version 2) | ecosystem: Host-associated > Arthropoda: Insects > Digestive...
GCAGATGGATCGCAAAAACACTATGGCTACCATGACGATATTCGCTCATGACTCATGGTAAACAACATATGCTGAAGCTGCCAGCTAAAAGCTGGGGGTTTTAACCCTCCCAAATGGAGACAATAAAAATATCCATACGAATACATCTCGCAAAAGTAGGCACCGGCGTTGTTTGTTAGAGTCATTTTGCAAAAGGCTCATTAAATTTTCTAAATTGACTTGCTTCAAGCAGACCTCATAGGTCGCGAGGAGCAGAGGCCCTTAAACACCTGCACATGTCATTCCGCGCACAGTCGCGGAATCCATAGGCGTCTTTGCGAACCGTAGGCGAAGCAATCTAGAAAAAAACTGAATCGCCACGGCGTTTCCCGCTTGTCAGCTAACCATTTGCTTGCATCTCTGTACTCGCTCCGAGGCAAGCCAAGGCCACATACTTTGGAATTTTTTTCTCGCCGCTCTCATAATAAGACACCATACGGCGCGAAAGGCCCAAAACATGAGCCGCCTGCGTCAGGGATAAGCCAAGCCCTCGCCGCCATTCCTTGATTGAGGTTGGCGTCATCATGGTTTGAGATTGCTCCAAAGCAAGACGCCGCAAGGTATCGCTGGAAATGTCCGCGCCGCAAGGCCACTCAAGATGCCAGCCCCATTCGCCCACACATGCCTGACAGAATTCCTCCGGGTTGCGAAGCGGAGCAAGAGTTTTGAAAGCGCGGATGTGTGGTTCAAGGTCGATAAGGTTTTCCTGGCCCTGTTCCCAGGTCAGACGAATGAAAAAAGCATCAAGGCATTCAACCGCGGTGATTTTCCATTGTTTCACGGCTCTTCCCTCTCGTTGAGTTTTTGCCAAAACATTGCAAGCGCGACTTGGTTTTCTTCCGCCCAAGTCAGGGCTTCGGCTATATCGTTGGCACGAGCTTCGCCGCTGATGACCTCAAGCGAGTTGATGTCCACCACCACGGCAAAGTCAGGCCCGACAACATGAAAGTGTGGTGGTCTGTGGTCGTCCGCGTACATGCGCAGCACGGATCGGGCAAAGCGAATAATTTCTGGCATAGGGTGATAATAGTGCAATGATTGCACCACGTCAATGTGTCAATTCTATAACTTCACCACCCGCTCGAATAGATCGCGGTCGCCTTCGATTTTGTCACGATTGCCGATGATGACCCGGTGGGCGTCTTTTTGCATGGCGGCGAAGTTGTCGGCGAAGGCGCGCAAATCATCGCCGGTCGTAGTGACGATTTCTTGCAAACGCTGACGTTTTTCGTCACTCGTGATGCCCATGAGGAACTCATTGCGGGCAGCGACGCCCTTGCCGATGGGGCTGAGGTGCGGGTCATAGGCGCCGTAAGCACCGAGAATCAACTGCTCCAAGGCCCGCTGAGGCAGGCTCAGTTCGGCCACCTTATCAGCCATCGCCCCATAGGCGGCGTAGGTTTTGCCGACCTGCGGGTCGCGGTAGCTGATGCAGGCGAAATTGCCGCTAACCGGGCTGCTCTGGATGAAACAGCCGTAAGCGCCGCCCATCTGCCGCACCGTATTCCACAGGTAATCGCGGGACAGATAGGTCTTCAGCACCTCGAAATGGCCGTTGTAGCCTTGGCCACCGGTGAAGAGATTACCCGCCTGCACCGCGAAAACCACCTCCGCCGCTGTGACGAAGGCTTCGTGCTCCGGCAAGGCCAGTGACGGCAAAGGATGGCGCTCAGCCGCCCCATCCAGCAAAGAGGTGATGAGACATTCGCCATGCCGCCCGAATTGCTCAAGCTCTTCGGGGCGGGCCGTGATCGAGGCGAAAAGATTGCCGCGCGTGAAGAGGAGCCGCGCCATTTCCACTAAAGCACCGAGAAACTCCTCTTCCTTTGCCGCATAGTTGCCCGCCAATTCTTTCAACGCCAGATAGGCGGTGACGCCATTGCAGAGTTCGTGATAGCGTCCAGCTTCGCCGAGATGGGCCAGGGCGCGGCTGGCGGCCAGTTCATAGCCTTCGCTTTGAGCCGCATGTTCGCTCCAGGCAAATTCCCGCTGGACGATTTCGGCGATATGGCGGCGGTCGGCAAACGACACGTCGGCCAGGACTTCGGCCACCAGGCGCAGCGCCGCCGGCAGTGAGGCGGGCAGGCATTTCGTATGCAGCCAGAACATCGGCCTGGCTGGGTTTTGACGGTGGCTATAGGCGGCAATCGAGTGGCTGAAACTGCCGGTATGGGTGGCGATTTCTTTGGCAAAGGCGATGTAATCGAGTCGCTTGGTGCCGATCTCGCAGACGATGCTGCCGAAAATATCCAGCCATGGCAAGAACTTAGGCGGCAGCGCCCGTGCATCGAAGCCGAGGTCAAAACTCGTGATGCCGCCGGTCGGCAGCTCGCTGACCAATACCTCGTGGCCAAACATTTGCCGCCGGCTGGCCGTGTGCATGGCAATGTCGTCGCGCAGGTCGGCGACGGCCAGTTGCGGTAAAAGGGATAGGGTTTCCGGGCTGTTCGGGCGCTGTTGCTCCTCTTGCAAAGCCTTGGTGCGGGCGACGAGCGCCTGGCGTTCCTCCGCGTTCAGGGCGGCAGCGTGAGCGGCAAGCCTGGCGTTTTCTTCGCTCTGAGTGGCTGCCTGTTTCGCTGGATCCGGGCCTAATGTGAGAATGGCGGTGGCCGGTTGATCGAGCAGGCGCTCGCTAATCAGCTTCTCGAAATAGCGTTCTTCGAGAGCCACCTGCCGCAGGTCGCGCAGCAGTTCCTCATTGGTCAGGCTGGCGAAGAGGTCGGCGCCGTACTTGAGGGCAGCCATGGCCTTGCCGATCAAATCGAGGCCGCGCTGCGCCCTGCTGTTTTCCTCGCGCAGGGAAAACTCGAAGCGGTTCAGCTCCGACACCAACAGGTCGCGGTCGAGGCCGTTCGTCGCCATTTCGCCTAAAGTTTTCCGGTACAAAGCGAGAAAAGCGTCGCGATGCCGCGCTTCACTACCGACCAGATAGGTGAGCATCACGGTGGCAAAGGACGAGGATGACAGATACAGGCCGCCGAAATCCTTGCATAAGCCACTTTGGATGATGGCATTTTTCAGCGGTGAGGCGTCGGAATTGTAGAGGATGCCAGACAGTATATGCAGCGCCATATTTTCGCGGCGTTCGAGCACCGTGCCCACCTGCGAGCCGACGGCAAGATAGGTTTTGCCGGATATGTCACTGGCTTGAACGGCGTAGGTATCGTCGAGGAAAACCGGCTTTTCCAGGTTCCCGACGATCTCGACCTGGCGTACCTCGGTTTTTTCGGCGAAGGCGGCGAGAAAATTGTCGTTCAAAAAACGCAGTTCCTCGGCCAGGTTAGCGTCGCCGTAGACAAAAAACATGGCGTTCGAGGGATGATAATGGCGGCGATGAAAATCGACGAAGACTTCGTAGCTGAGGTCGGGAATCCGCCCCGGATCACCGCCGGATTCGTGGGCGTAGGTCGAGCCAGGCATCAAGCCGCGGTAGATATTGTGGAAAATCGCGCGGATCGGGTCGGAAAAGGCGCCCTTCATTTCATTGAACACCACACCCTGAAAGGTCAGGGACGAAGCCGCGTCTTCCTGGTGATAGTGCCAACCCTCCTGCTCGAAGGTGGCGCGGGAAAGCAGCGGATTGAACACCACGTCGCAGTAAATATCCATCAGGTTAAAGTATTCACGCGGGTTGCGCGTGGCGAACGGATAATAGGTGATGTCGGCGCCGGTCATGGCGTTCAAAAAAGTCATCAACCCGCCTTTGTGCACCTCGCCGAAGACATCTTTCACCGGGTATTTTTTTGAACCCATGAGCACCGAATGCTCGAGGATATGGGCGACTCCCGTGGAATCGGTGGGGATGGTGTTGAAAGCGACGGCAAAGGTCTTGTTGCTGTCGCCGTTTTTGATGGCGACGAGCGGGCAACCGGTGACGCCGTGGCGGAAGAGAAAGACCTCGGATTCGATTTCGGCGATGGTCTGGCGCTGTTCGAGGATGAAACCAAAGTATGACTGATTGACTGTGAATGGCATATATTTCCCATGGGGTTTTGAGTTGTGGCGTGAACTGCTTCTTGCCGAAGACAGAGCGCGTCATGAATGGATGGTAGTAATGATTGCCATGACCGTTGCCGCGAAGCAAGGGGGGCGGATAATTTTTCTTGGCCAGACGGCTGACGCCGGTCTTTACCTGACTTTTATATTCACTTTTTTTCCGCGTCGCTCTCCGTCCCTATCGCCAGCGGCAAAGCCAGCGCAAATATTCAGTAAATCGTGCCGCCGGGGTTGTTTTCCCGTTGGGGCCATGATACGTTTCGACTTTAGGCGGGCAATAACGCCGCGCATTCATTGCAACCTTTCGCCTACCATGCCGCCAAACGCAGACCCGATCAAACCCGCCGGCAGAAAAAAAGAACTGCTGGTTTTTCAAAGGGATTTGTTGCGTCTGGAAAACGACCAGTTCGGCGCTCTCGACAGCCACGACTTCATCAATGGCCTCGACCACTACCTCAAGTCGTTGCATCAAAAGGAAAAAATCGACACCGTCGTGCGGCTGCTCGATAAATTCCGCGCCGGTTGTTGCAGCCCTCGTGTCGAGCATCGTGAGCGGGTTTTGTTTCTCATCTCCCGCTATGCGGAAATGGCCATGGCCAGCCAGAGCCGGCGCGGTATCGAGGCCGTCGCCGAGGCATTTACCCATTGGTTGCAGCACGAACAGCAGCTCATTCCCGGTTTTGAATTCATCTGCGTGCAGATCCATACCTTTCTGCGCCAAGTCGCCCCGAAGGGGATGAGTCAGGCCATCGTGCAACTGGTTCTGACCTTGCAGGCGATTCAACAGGGGGCCATGCCGAAACCGGCGGCGATCCGGAAAATCATCGACCGGCTTTTCCAGCAGCTCCTTGCCGACAAGGTGCTTGTCCCCGCCGCCTTCGCCAATCAGAAGCTGGCCTTCGCCGGCGGTCAGGAAATGGTGTCGCCGCGCGGGCGTTTCATTCAGGAATTATACACCAGTGAAAACAAGGACCGGCGTTTGGAACTGGTCAATATGCTTTCTCACAGCGATCCAACGATGGCCGAGGAGCTGGTGCGGCTGGCCGGCAAAAATCCGCCCTGGTACGTGGTGCGCAATATCATCAGTATTCTTTCCAACCTGACGCCGGCGCCGCCGGAGCGCTACCTGCTGTCGTATCTGGATTTTCCCGACCAGCGCATTCAGCGTCAAGTGATCGAGGCGGTGGAGAAAACAGGTGGACAGACGGCGCGGGACAAATGGCTTTTGGCCCTGCGTTCCTGTGATAACGAAATCAAGTTGCGGGTGATTCCGAAGCTTTCGGCCAGTGGCGGCGCCGATGTCGAAACGGTGCTGACCGGCATGTTACGCGACTGGCGGCGACTCGATGGCCAGCATCGCGACGAGGTTCTCGAAGCAGTGGCTACAGAATTGACCAATTATCCGTCGATTCGCGTGGTTTTTACGTTGGAATCCTTCATCCGGGAACGTTCTTTGCAGTATGGTTCAGAAGACCGGCTGGCAGAGGTCGCCCGCCACACCCTGAAGAACCTGTGGGCCGGGTGAGAATAGCGAGGGTGGCGTGCTTGCCCAAGGCGGGAACTTGGGTGAGTATTCATGAATAACGGCACATATGCAGAGTGAGACACCAAATTTCAAAGTTGTGATTGTCGAGGACGATCCGTCCATTCAGGCCATGCTGACCGCCTATTTATCGGCCAACGGCGGCCAGGTGACGGTCTTGGGCGATGGGAAAAAGCTGTTGCGCGAATGCGGCAAACGCAACCCGGATATCATCCTGCTCGATGTGGTGCTGCCAGGTGACGATGGCTTCGCGCTGTTACGAAAATTGCGCGACGCCGACATCGCGACGCCGGTGATTATGCTGACCGAGCGCAGCGCCATTGATGACAAAGTGCTGGGGCTGGAAACCGGGGCCGACGATTATCTGACTAAACCGTTCAGCAGCCGGGAACTGCTCGCCCGCATCCACAGTCAGTTGCGCCGCAATCAGACGGTATCTCAGGCCATGCAGGTCGGTGGCATGAGCATCGATCCGGCGACACGGGAAGCGCGCGGCGTCGATGGCGAGCTCTTGCCGCTGACAAAAACCGAGTTCGATTTGTTCCTGTATCTAGTGAGGAAATCGCCGCAGGTGGTGCAGCATTCCGAACTGTTTACGGTCTTAGGGTACAAGCCCGGCGTGGAAACCAAGGCGCTCGTCATGCACATCGCCAATATCCGCCGCAAGCTCAGTTCCATGACCGTGCAGGGAACCATTTACATCCAGTCCGTCGCCGGTATCGGTTACAAGCTGACCGTTTGAAGGGCGACGGCGCGGATTCACAATGCATACCGGCATTCCGGTTTTAGGTGAATACGATGAAAACTCTTCGTGTGTGCTTTTCTCTGCTCCTGCTCCTCGTCGTCGCGTCGTCCGCGGCGGCGGAGACGATGGTGCCTCTGATGGTCAAAGCTGGCTCCAGCCTCATCGGCCTGGCCAACATTTATTGCCATGACCGCGAAGACTGGCGGCGCATCGCTGAAATTAACAAATTGCGCGCCCCTTACGTCATCCGTGAAGACACGACGCTGCTCGTGCCCGTCGGGCTGCTCTTAGGTGAAAACGTCAACGCCACGATTGGGGCCGTGCGTGGCGCGGTGCGCCTGTCACCCGTTGGCATGGCGCCGCGTCCAGCCAGTACCGGCGACAACGTGCCACCAGGCACTGTGGTCGAGACCGGCGACGATGGCTATGTCCTGTTAATCTTTCCCGATCAGCGTTTCATCCGCATCGATGCCGGCAGCCGCCTGCGTATCGATCTCGCCCTGCGTCTCGCCGATGGCTCGGTGAAAATAGAAACCACACTGGAAGGGGGCGCGAGCCTGAACAACATCAAGCCAGGCACGCAACCCAACGACAGTTTTATCCTGCGGACGCCAACGGCGCTCACCGGCGTGCGCGGCACCGAGTACCGCTTGAAAGTGGATGAGGACACCCGTGTCGAAACCCTGCGCGGCGAAGTCTACGCCACCGCCGGCGGTGTGCGCCGCAGCGTGCCCTTGGGGCAGGGCGTCATGATCGGCAAAAAAGGAATTCCCAGCCCGCCGCGCCCGTTGCCGCCGCCGCCAACTGGTTTCGCCGCCGAAGAAATCTATAAAAACCAGCCGCTGCATTTTACCCTGCCAGGCAAAGCTGGCAAAGAAACCATCCGCCTGACTATCAGCCGTGATGAGCAACGCTTGCGGATGGTGGAGAGGCGCCAGGGACAGGCCGGGCAATCCTTGTCCGTCACCCTGCCGGAGGATGGCCGGTATTTCCTCAGCCTGACCGCGATAGATACCAAAGGTTTTGAAAGTCAGCCGACGCCGGCCAAAGCCTTTGTCCTACGCACCTCACCAGGCGCGCCGATTCTGACCATGCCGGAAAACGCCCACTTTTTTACGCCATCGGTGCCTCTGGCTTGGTCAGCGCCGAAGGATGCAGCCGGCTACCAGGTGATGGTGGCAACAGACGCCAGTTTCGCGCAGCCGCTGCGCGAGGCCACGGTGGCCACGCCGTCGTGGCACACGCCGGATCTGCCGCTTGGTCATTACTATGCCCGCGTCCAGAGCGTTGCCGCTGACGGTTTTCAGTCGGACTGGTCTCGGCCTGCCGCCTTCACTATCGCCGAGCCACTAAAGCTTTTTGACAACAAGCTGACCGCCGATGGGCCGCTCCATCTGCGCTGGAACGCGATGGAGGAAGGCGCGGTTTATGATTTGCAGGTGGCGGACAACTCGGATTTCCGCGATCCGCTGGTGGCGGTGGATGGCTTGCCGCAACCGGCATACGCACTGAAAGAGCGGCTCCAACCGGGCGTGTATTATCTGCGGATACGCGGTCATATGCCGGGCACACCGCCAAGCCCGTGGGGGCCACCGCAACAAATCACCATCGAGCAGGCGCCGATGCCGCTGGCGGCCAAAATAATCCTGGCGGGAGCGCTGATTTTGTGCATCATCCTGTAATGACGCGGCCCTGGGTGGCAGGGTGATGCGGATGCCGAGAGGCTGGCTGAGCGGGCGGCTGTCCCGTCGCCTACCCTGGCTTTTAGGTTGGCTGGCGGCGCCGCTCTTGTCGCTGGCGCTGGTCTGGAGCGTGTATATCTCTGGCAACCTGCTGTCGTTGTCCAACAATATGCTCGATCAGTTTTTCCATTGGCGCGGCGAGCGGCCAACCAATCAGCGGATCGTTATCATCGGCATCGACGAGCCGACCCTGGCCAGTCTCGGCACCTGGCCACTGCCGCGGCGGCTGCACGCCCGGCTGTTGGAGCAACTGAGCCAGGCAAAGGCAGTCGGTTTCGATATTCTGTTTCACGAAGCGACACCGGATGATGGAGTTTTCGACGCCGCCATGACGACTGGCGCCCCGGTTTTTCTGTCGGTGGCGCAGGAACCATCCGGCGGCCCGCCATTACCCCCCAGCCCGACGCTTTCCGGTTATGCCGGCATTGGCCATATCCACACGCCGATCAGCCCGGATGGCGTCACTCGCGGCGTGCTGCCGCATTACAACGGCCTGCCGGTACTGGCCATGGCCATGGCGCGGAAACAAACGGCCCAGGCGCCAAGCGGCGATCTTTTGATCAACTACTACGGCAAAGAGAAGACCTTCCCCTATCTTTCCTATCAGGATGTGCTGAGCGGGAAAATAGACCCGAAATTTTTCGCGGACCGTTATGTGTTGGTTGGCGCCGATGCCGCCGGTCTCGGCGATGTCCACGCCACCCCATACACGCGGGCGCGGCTCAGTCCCGGCGTCGAAATTCAGGCCACCATCCTTGGCAATCTGCTGGAAAACAATTTTCTCAAGCCACTGCCGCGCCTGAGCTGGCTGCTGGCGCTGGCGGTCTTTATCATGGCCATCTTCTTCTGGCCTAATGTCCCGGTCGTCGGCAATTTCCTGACCTTTATAATTTTCGGCCTGCTCCTTTTGGCTGTATCGTATGTCTTTTTTCTGAACAATATTTTCCTCGATCCGGTTCCGGCCCTTCTGACGCTGGCCAGCACCTACATCACCTATTTGGTGCTTCAGGGTTTGTGGCTGGCGCGGCGGATGTATCTGGTCGTCAATACCCTGAACAAGGAACTGAGCGAAAGCCTGAAAAACACCTATATCACCATTCCCCGCCAGTTTTTGCAGATCAAAGACCGCCGCACCTTCATGAGCAATTTCCCCGGCGAAATCAGCGACTATCTGCGCCGCATGAACGAGGGGATATTGGCCCTGAACGTGCAGAATCGTTTTATCCACCATCTGCTGAGTGAGGCGACACCGCCGATCATTTTGTGGGAAAAGTACAATGGCGCCGTGGTGCTGGCCAGTACCCCGTTCCGCCACCTGTGGCGAGACATGCGGATTCAACCCGATTTACCGGCGGCGCCGGAATTTCTCGCTCTGCTCGAGGATGACGGCCAGCAGTCGCGGCCAGAAAAAGTTTTGACCGCCGGTAACAGGCCGCACAATCTGACGGTACGGCTGCCAGGGAAAAAAACGTCGTATTTTCAGGTCGCGCTTCAAGAAGTCACCACCGGCGACGGCTTCTTTTCCGGTATCATCGCCGTCCTCACCGACGTGACCGAACTGCGTGAGCTGGAAAAAATGAAGGGCGAGGTGCTGAGCGTGGTTTCCCATGAGCTGCGGCTGCCGCTGACTACCATCTTAGGCTACAGCGAGATACTCCTGGCCGTGTTGCCGGAGGAACACCGCCGCCACGCCGAGGAAATCTACAGCCAGACCCAGCGGCTCAATCGAATGGTTGACAACTTCCTCGATATTTCCCGTATCGAAAGCGGCAAATATGTCGTGCTCAGTGTGCCGCTCGATATTCTGGCCGTCGCCCATGACGCCATTTTCGCGGTGGAGTATGCCGCCACCGAAAAGGAAATCGCCGTCGATAGCCATCTGCCGGAACGATGTTCACCGGTGTATGGCGACGAGCCGCTGCTGCTACAGGCCATCATCAATTTGCTGGAAAATGCCATCAAATTCAGTCCGCGCCATTCGCGGGTCAATTTGACCATCCGTGAGGAAAAGGCGCATATTGCCATCGAGGTGGCCGATCAGGGGCCGGGCATTCATTATGACGACCGGGAAAATATTTTCGGCAAATTCCATCGCGGTCAGAGTACCATCCGGGAAGAAGGTTTCGGCCTCGGCCTGAGCCTGGTGCATCAGGTGGTGCTCGGCCACGGCGGGACCATCGAATTGCTGACTTTCGCGCCGGAAAGCGCCCGTTTCCTGATCCGCCTGCCGAAGAACGGGTGGCGGGATACAGCCTAAGGCGCGGCTTTCAGTTTTGCCGCTTGCGGTTTTACCGGCTTGACGCCATAGTGACCGGCTCCGCGTGGTAAAAAAGACGGCCCGCGCCGTCTCCGATTCATTCAATTCAGTGGGATTACAATATGGTTACAGCAATCATCCTCATCCAGACCCAACGCACCCGCACCAACGAGGTGGCGGAACAACTGGTGGAAATCACCGGCGTTTCCGAAGTCTACTCGGTTAGCGGCAACTATGACCTGGTGGCCATCATCCGCGTCGCCGACAACGATGCCCTGGCGCGGCTGGTCACCGACAAACTGCGCCCGCTCGGAGGCATCGACAAAACCCAGACCATGCTGGCCTTCAAAGCTTACTCCCGCCACGACCTCGACGCCATGTTCGCGGTCGGCATGTAGCGGACAGCGCCAAGCCGGTTGCCGCCTCTGCCGTTTTCTGGTATGGTGACGCCGATTCGGAGGAGTGCCGGAGCGGCTGAACGGGACGGTCTCGAAAACCGTTGTGGGGGTGACCCCACCCAGGGTTCGAATCCCTGCTCCTCCGCCAACATAGTTTCCATAGCAGTCCACCGAAGGCCATATTCCTGAGTAAAATCAAGGGATATGGCCTTTCTCTTCTGTTCTTCGGTTCGGCCATCAGACCGGATCAGCGATAATGGTTTCGATGAAGCGGTGCAGGTCGCGGCGGAACGATTCGCTCGCCGGGATGAAGCGGAGGCGGCTTTTTCGGAACCTGGCCAGGGGCATGTCGGCGCCGGGTTCCTGATAATTGAGATCGACGCAAGGAATGGCTGGAAAGCTGGTCCGGGTTTGTGTGTTGATGAGATTGATCAGCCGCACCGGCGGGCAGCGTTCGTCATACGCTGACAGATAGGTACAGAACACGCCGCCTTTGCTGATGTTGATGATTTCGGCGAAGGTGCTTTCATTGAACAGCAGGGTTCCGCTCTTAGCCCGGTAACGGGGCCAGTGGCGGCGTTCGTTCGGTGCGGCGTTCATAACCACCCTCAAGCATTGTCGGATGTTCTACGCAGGCACTGGTAACATTATTGTTTTATACTATCTCTTTTTGTCAGCGTTCTCCAATACTTTTTTCCAAAGACGATAAAGCAGCCTCCAGCGCCGCCGCTCCTATACTAGCCTAGCATTGTCATATAGCTGTCGATGACCGCCAGGCCACGCCGCCAGAAGGCCGGATCATTCAGGTCAAAGCCCAACGGCGCCAGCAGCTCGCGCGGCGATTGCGAGCCACCCGCCGCCAGTAAATCCAGATACTTGCCGATGAAGGCCTCGCCCTCCTCCTGGTAGCGGCCATAGAGGGAAAGGGTCAGCAGCTCGCCAAAAGCATAGGAATAGACATAACCCGGCGTGGCGAGAAAATGCGGGATATAGCTCCACCACAGGCCATAATCATCGGTCAGGGTAACAGCGTTGCCAAACATTTCCCTTTGCGTGTCCAGCCAGTGGCGGCTGAAATCTTCGGCGCTCAGTTCGCCCAACTCACGGCGGCTTACGTGCATCCGCTCCTCGAAACGGTTCATCGCCGTCTGACGGAAGACGGTGGCGAAGATGGATTCCAGCTTGCCGGCGACAAAAGCGACCCGTCGCGCCGGCTCGTCCAGTTCGCGCAACCGCTGGTTGAAGAGCAAAAGTTCGGCGAAAACCGAGGCGGTTTCGGCAAGCACCAGCGGCGTATCGCTGCCGTAATAGCCTCGTTTCGCGGCCAGCACCTGATGCAGACCATGCCCCATCTCGTGGGCGACAGTCTCGACATCGCGCCAGGCGCCGGTGTAGTTGACCAGCAGATAGGGATGGGCGTCCGGCGTCACCGGATGGGCGAAGGCGCCGCCGCGCTTACCATGTTGCAAGCGGGCATGAATCCAGCCTTGGTCGAAGAAGGTCTTGGCGCTATCGTGCAATTGGCCGGAAAAACTGGCAAAAGCCGCCAAGACCATCCGCTGGCATTGCTCCCAGGGGATGGTCGCCGTGTCCAGATTTGCTAGCGGCGCGTAGCGGTCATAATCAAAAAGTTGGTTATAACCGAGCGCCTTCTTTTTCCAGCGGTAATAGCGGGCGACCAAGTCGTAGCGCGAACGAATCGCCGCGACCATGGTCTCGACCACCGCGTCCTCGACTTGGTTATTGAGGTTCATGGCGCTGAGCCAGCCGGGGTAGCCTCGCCTTTGATCGTCAAGCATCTTGTCGGCGGCCAAGGTATTGAAAACATGGGTTAAAATATGACTGTTGGCGGCAAGCGCCGCCGTCATCTCACCCGCCGCCCGCTGCCGCGCTTCTCGTTCTGGGCGATAGAGATCGGCCAGGACTTCTTCCTCGCCACGGCCACTATCGCCAAATTTCATCTGCGAGAAGATCTTTTCAAACAGCGTGTTCCAACTGGCGCGGCCCACCGGTTGCCGTTCGAGCAGGATTTTTTCCTCGGCTTCCGACAACTGGTGTGGCGCATAGCGGCGCAACGAAGTCAGGTAATGACGATACGATGCCAGTTCTTCAGCCGCCAACAAGGCCCGCGCCACTGCTTCGGGCAAAGCATTCCATTCCAATTTGAAGAAAATCGTGGCGGCGGCGCAATCGCTACATAATTCGGTTATTCGCTGGTGCAGGGCGCCGGCTTCGGCGTTGTCGGTCTGGGTGCAGAAATTGAGAAAAGCATAGGCATCGAGCTTTCCGAGCCGGCTGTCAAGCTGTTCGAGGTCAGTAACCAGCGCAAACAGTTCGGTGCCGGAAAGGCTGGCCAGGCGACCGCGCCAGATTTGGTTCAGGTCGATGGCCATTTTCCGGCACCAGTTCACGTCAGCTTCGAGACCCGTTTCATTGGGGTAGAGATCGGCAAGATTCCAGATAATGTTTTGAGTGCCGAGTTCGGCGTTTTTCATGTTCATGCTTGAGTTTGCCATGGCAGTTGCCAATTTTACCGTAACCCAGCGATAAACGGCCCCACCGCCGTCGCGCCGTCGCTATCAACCAGTTGGATGGTCTTCGAACCGATGACCGCCATGTCGGCAACGCCGGTCAGGGCGTCGATATCCGCCTTGCTTTGGATGCCGAAGCCGACGGCAATGGGCAAATGGCTGGCGGCGCGGCAGCGGCGCAGATAGTCAATGACGTCCGCGCCCAAGTCGGATTTTTTACCGGTGACGCCACGCCGGGCGGCACAATAAATAAATCCTTCGGCCTGGCGGTCCAGCTCCTTCATGCGGGCATCGCTCGTCGTCGGCGCGAAGATCAAAACCGGGGCGATGCCTTCCGCCCGCGCTGCCGCAAAAAAGCCGTCATCCATTTCCGGCGGCATATCCGGCACAATCACCCCGCAGATGCCCGCCGCTTTGGCCTGGGCGAAAAAGCGGGCGTAGCCATACTTGAAGATAATGTTGACGTAGGTCATGTACAGAAAAGGAATATCATGGGCCGCCGCCATCTCGGCACCGAAAGTCAGGCAATCGGTGACCGTGGTGCCATGGGCAATGCTGTCCTGGCAGGCTTTGGCGATCACCGGGCCGTCGGCCATCGGCTCGGAGAAGGGAATCTGCATTTCGATGCAATCGACACCGTTTGTCACCATCTGGCCGATAACCTGGCGATTGATAGCAAAGGACGGATAGCCAAGGACGATGTGGGTCATCAGAAGAATCTTTTTATAAGTCAGGCGATTTTCAATCTCTTGCCGCAGCTTCATGGACGGCCTCCCCGGTACTCCTCGGCTTTGCCGATGATGAATTGCTGCCACGACGGGTCGTTATAGGCGCTGGCGATGGTGAAAATATCCTTGTCGCCGCGACCGCTCATGGTGATGATGATGGCATCTGCGGGTGACAGCAGCGGCGCTTCTTTGAAGGCCTGGACGAAGGCGTGCGCCGATTCCAGGGCCGGGATGATGCCTTCTTTCTTGATGGTCAAGTCGAGCGCCGCCATCACCTCGGCATCGGTGGCTGCCTCGAAGCGCACCCGTTTCTTCTGCCACAGATCGGCGAGAATCGGGCTGACGCCGACGTAATCGAGGCCGGCTGATACCGAATGGGTCTCCAGCATCTGGCCGTCGGCATTCTGCAAAAACATCGTTCTGTAGCCTTGGGCGATGCCAGCGCTGGCGTCCGCCGAGGCCAGCCTGGAGGCGTGTTTGCCGCTGTCAAGACCCAAACCGCCGGCTTCGACGCCAACCAGTTCGACATCGGTATCGAGATATTCATAAAAGGCGCCCAGCGCGTTCGAGCCGCCGCCGACGCAGGCGTAGATGCGCTTTGGCAGTTTGCCGTGCCGCTCTTTGATCTGGACGATGGATTCCTTGCTGATGATGGATTGCAGCCAGGCGACCAGTTCCGGAAAAGGGGCTGGGCCGCAGGCCGTGCCAAGCACGTAATGGGTGCCATCGACATTGGTTACCCAATCGCGGAAGGCCTCGTTGATGGCATCCTTCAGCGTGCGCGAGCCGTCTTCGACCGGCACCACTTTGGCGCCGAGTTTTTCCATCCAGAATACATTAGGTCGCTGCCGCGCCACATCGACCGCGCCCATATAAATGGTGCAGGCAAAGCCGAATTTGGCGGCCATGGTGGCGCAGGCGACGCCGTGCTGGCCGGCGCCGGTTTCGGCGATAACCCGCGTCTTGCCCATCCTTTTCACCAAAAGGCCTTGGCCCATGACGTTATTGGCCTTGTGCGCCCCGGTATGGTTGAGGTCTTCACGCTTGATATAAATCTTTGCGCCGCCAAAATGCCGGGTCAGGTTTCCGGCGAAGGTCAGGGGCGTTGGGCGGCAGGAATATTCAGCCATCAGGCGCTGATACTCCTGCCAGAACGAAGCGTCGGCGCGAGCCTGGCGAACGTGTTCATTCAATTCGATAAAGGTTTGGCGCAAGATTTCCGGGATGTAGGCGCCACCCCAGTCACCATAGAAAACGCTGGATCGCATGGTTTCCGCTCTGGTTTTAATTATCGCCGGGACAGTTCCTGGTCGGCTCTTTTTCACACCCACCTTGAACTGGCCGCCGCTGTTTTGCTATCCTCTGATAGGCCGCTGGTGAAACAGCCATTTCATTTACAGGAGAGCATTATGGACACAGGCACGCACTGTTGTGGCGAGAAAGGGGCGGAGACGGGAAAAGTTGTGCATTTCCCGCAAGGTATCCCCGGTTTTGCAAGCTACACCAACTACAACATTTTTCACAAGGAGGAAAAGGACTACAGCGTCTACTGGCTGGAATCGGTGGACAGCCCGAAGGTGACGTTCACCCTGGTTGATCCGACCGTCTTCGGCTTGCACTACACTATCCAGCTCACAGACGATGAAGAGAAAATTCTCGGCGCCGACGATCCCAATCAGTTGGCGGTACTGATGATGCTGTCGAAACCGGAAACCGCGAGCGGCACAAACCTCTCCGCCAATATTTCCGGGCCGCTGATCATCAACATGAAAAACCAGCGCGGCCTGCAAAAGGTACTGGTACGTCGCCACGTCGCTATCAACATCGCCGAGGGTTGACGAAAATTGTGAGATAAATATCGTCCAAAGAAAGCGCCTGGTTTGCCCATCGCGATTCCAGTCAAAGAGGAACCAGGCGCTTCCATAACGTAACTTCAGGTACGGTTTCCGAGGAGCCTTTCCGCGGGGGAAGGCTGGCGAACCCCAACGCTTGGCAAGCTGGGGAAAACGCTTCCGTGGGACTAACGCTGGTTGGGATTCCAGTTGGCGCGCGGATCCAGACCGTGGTCACGTCCATAGTCATGCGGATCCGGACCGTGGCCACGTCCATAGTCATGCGGATCTGGACCGTGGCCACGCCCATAGCCATGCGGATCTGGACCGTGGCCACGCCCATAGTCAGGGCGATCATAGCCGCGCCTATTGTCATGACGGTCATAGTCGCGCCGATGGCTCTTGTAATAAGGGACGTAAGCTCGCTGATACCAATTGTGATCGACGAAGTACACGGGCCGGTTGCAGGCGTTGTAGTATCCGCAATATCGCCGCCAGTTCTTCTGCTCATTCGGTCGAACACGGAGATAAAGCGGCGCCACCTGGACCGGGGCTGGCTGAATTATAATCGGCTGCGAATTAAGCAAAACGGGTTGAGGCCCGTTGCCGACGCTGATCGCCCCGAAGAACCCAGGCTCGCCGACCATCATGGCGACTTCCGCCGAACTCGTGCTGGCGACGAGGATTGCCAGCACCAGGCCGGCGGTAAAATACGAAATGACTTTCATTGCTTCTCCTTTCAAACAAGGTGTTCAGGTTGCGGGAAAATGCCCGCTTCAGCCAGAATAACGCGCCTGCTCGAACAGCCGTCAGCCGAAGCTACATCGAATCACATATTTTTGCTACTCCATGCACGGCTGGATTCCATGCTTGCGCCTATGCGTCGCCAGTTCCTTCGTTCCAGATGGCCAGCGCCCGCTGGTAGATTTCCGTGCGGGGGCAGTTCAGGTCGGCGGCCAGGCGGCGACAGGCATCCTTCAGCGAGACCTGGCCCTGGTCGCGATACCAGCGCAGCAGCCCATCGACATCGTCAGCGCTCTTGTCCGGGGCCGCCATCGGCCAGACGATGATCACATATTCACCGCGCAGGCTCTGGATGATGTTATGGGCAAGCAGGTTGCTCAGCGTCGATTGCGCTGTCTCCTCGAAGATTTTCGTCAATTCCCGCGCCACCATGGCGGGCCGATCGCCCCAAATTCGAAGCATGTCAGTCAGGAGATACAGCAGGCGGCGTGGCGATTCATACATGATGAGCGGCCAGGCGCAGACGGTCAGCCCCTCCAACCACTTGCGGCGGTCGCCGCCTTTGGCTGGCGCAAAACCCAAAAAGAGAAATTCACTACTGGTAAAACCGGCGACGGAAACGGCGGTGGTCAGCGCCGAAGCGCCGGGGATGGGGACGACGGCAATCCCCGCCGCTCGCGCCTTGCGCACCAGCGTCGCGCCAGGATCGGAGATACCCGGCGTGCCGGCGTCGCTGACGATGGCGACGCTTTCCCCAGCCAGCAACCGCGCCATAAGTTCTTCAGCGCGACTGTTTTCCCGCTCGCGGTAGTAGCTGATGAGCGGCGTCGAAATACCGTAGTGGTGGAGGAGTTTGCGGCTATGCCGCGTATCTTCGGCGGCGATGACGCTGACCTCGGCCAAAATCCGCGCCGCCCGGAAAGTCATGTCTTCGAGATTGCCAATCGGCGTGGCGACAACGTAAAGGGTAGCGGCTGTTTTCATAAACTTTTCATGGCGATGTTCATCGGTTTTCCGTCATTTGAGCGATGAGAGCGAGGGCTTCTTCGCGGTTGCTCACGCGCCTCTCGAAGCGCGCGTCTTCGACTTCACGCAGCAGTCTGGCAAATAACGGCCCCGGCGTCAAGCCGAAGACCTCGATCAAATCTTTACCGCTCACCAGGCGCGGCGCCGCCAGCGCCGGGCGAAAACGCTGTTCATACATCGTCATCGTCAGCCGGTAAAGCTCCGCGACTTCCCGCTCCATTGCCGGCGGTTTCAGGCGGCCATGGCTGGCCAGGCTGTCGGCCATGGCCAGGAGAAACAGTTCCGGCAGCATATCGCCGGCGTCGCGGCACAGGCGCAAGAGCGCCCGATCGGTCAACTTGCCCACCCGCCGGGAGTTACACAGGTGAAAGGGGCGCATGTGCATGGCAATCAGCGCCGCCACTTGCCTCGCGTCCTGGGTACTCCAACGCAGGCGGGCGGCAATGCCGAGAAACGTTTCGCCACCGGCGGCGTCATGGCCATAGAAGGTGGCGCGGCCATTTTTCATGCCCCTGGCCCGTGGTTTGCCGACATCATGGAGTAAGGCCGCGTATTTTAACAGACGACGGCGACGCGGATGCTCGGCCAGCGCCGTCACCGCCTCCGGCAGCGGCGCGATTTGCTCGGTGAGCAGCTTTTCCAGTTCCAGCAGCGCTTGCAGATTGTGACGCAAAACATCCAAATGATGAAAATCCGGCTGGCCGACACCATCACCGGCGGCAAGTTCCGGCAGGATGTAGGGCAACAGGCCATCATCCCACATGAGCGGCAACTGCTCGCCGCCGCGCGGCTGGTCGAGCAGCACGTCGAGTTCGTGACGAATCCGTTCCGCCGCCACCTCTGTAATTGTTGCCGCCGCTTCGCCGATGGCCTCCTTGGTCGCCGCCGTCATCGTCATCGTCAGTTGCCCGGCGAAACGGTAGCCGCGCAGCATCCGCAGCGGGTCAGCGGCGAAGGCGTTCGGACAGGCGCGGAGGACGCGATTTTCGATATCCTCTTTGCCGCCAAGCGGATCAATGATGGCGATGGTCTGATCTTGCAGCAGCGGCAAAAGCGGCAGGGCCATGGCGCCGATGGTATAGTCACGGAGGCGTAAATCTTCTTCAATGTTGACCGCGCCGCCGCGCAGCGAGGCGATATCGACATCGAGGCCACGCCAGACCAAGCGGATAGCGTCCTCACCGCTGTCACCGAGACGCACCAGAGAGCCCTCACCGAGTTGCCGGCGTAGTTTTTGGGCGAAGGCTTCACCACTTCCTGAAACAGCCAGGTCGAGATCGGCGCAGGCACGGCCCAAAAGCAAATCCCGCACGGCGCCGCCGACCAGCCAGGCATCTGGCCAGCGTTTGGCCATGGCGGTCAAAGCCGATCGCAATTCGGGAGGCAATACCAGCGACAAGGAATTCATCAGTTTTTCTTCACGAACGTGCTATTGAACCAGGGAAAATGGGTCTGAGTAGTATTAAAAGCGGAAGCCGACCATAAACTTCAGGCCATTCAGCGGCACGTTCGGGTCGCAGGTACCGGCGTTCGAGACGTGGTGATAGCGCACTTCCGCCAAAAGCGCCCGGCCTGTATCGAGATGGCGTTCCAAGCCGATGGCGAACTGGTAATTGCCATTCAAATCCGAACCCATGCCAGGAATATCGGCAAAGCTGTAGACCAGGCCGCCGCCGCCGAAAATATAGGGCTGCCAGGTATCGCTGGCGGTGAAGCGGTAGGCGGCCAAGAGGTTGCCTCCTACCATAGCCGAAGTATCAGGCGAGAGCACGGCGCTGACCGGTAACTCGACCAACGTCCAATGCTGACCGCGCAGCCAGCCCCAACCCAGATGGTCAATGGTCAAATGACTGTAGCGCGGCACAATGTCAATCGTTTGCACCCGCTGCGTTGTCAGTCCCCAGCCAGGATAGCTTTCGCCATAGCCGCCAAGCAGTTCCCAGGTATCTTGTGAGGTATCGAAAGCCTCGGCGGCGGGCGCGAAGAGAAGAAGAAAGCAGGCGATGGTGAGGAGGCGGGGAAATTTCATGGTTGAGCTCCAGAAAATTGTCATTGCTTTTCCCCGCGTCGCCGCGCCCGCCGCCACAGCAGCCAGCCACCGGCTACAAGCGCCGCGCCGAAGCAATTGGCGAGAAAATCGTAAAAATCCACAGAACGGCCAGGGATGAAAGACTGGTGCCATTCGTCGCTGGCACCGTAGGCGGCGCTGATGGCGAAGACGATGAGAGCGCAGACGACAGGCCGCCGTCCTGGCGAAAAAGCGAAAATCGCCGTGGCGGCCAAGGTGGCATAGGCGATGACATGGGCCACTTTGTCGGCACCGGGAAACGACGGCATGGGCAGGCTATCGCCCGGCTGCTGGGAAAGAAAAAAAATCGCCGCCATCACCAGCAGCATCGGCAAAAAGCGCAATCCTTTCCGCATCATGGTTGCGCCGGAACATCGGCGGCGGGCGTTTCCTCCGCCGCGCTTACATGCACCTGCCGCAGTTGTTCGTCGCTGAAACGGCGACGCAAGCGGCGCAGGGCGGCGGCAATGGTTTGGCTGGGAGCATCGGGAATATTCAGAATCTCCTGGTCAGCGTAGGCGGTCAGCATCAGCGTTTTATCGTGCACGGCGAAAGTATGCGTCCAGTTGACGGCGATAGTCTCCGGGTTTTCCTCGATTTGCGGGTCGAGCGGCTGACCGGCCCTGGCGATCTGGATGGCGTCGCAATCGGTCATCTCGAGCAGCCAGGCGTCGCCCTCGGCGGTGGCAAAGAGGATAAAAACGCCGAGTTCCCGCACCGTGGCGGTTTTCTCCCGCGCCTGCGCCTGGATTTTCGCCACTTCGCTGGAAAGGGTCACCTGAGCGCTTTGACTCTCCGCCAGTCTGGCCCGCCGCGCCGCCTCGTCGCGTCCGGCGCAGCAATGCTTATACTTCCGGCCACTGCCGCAGGGGCAGCGGTCATTTCTGCCGATTTTACTCATGACACACCTCGGAAACAGGTTGGAATATTTTTTCAGGAAACTTGCCGCCCACGCAAAACCTGATACAGCGTCATAGCCAGGTTACGGGCGTCGAGGGGTTTGGTGATATGCGCGTTCATGCCGGCCTGACTGCTAGCCCGCCGGTCTTCTTCCATGGCGTCGGCGGTCATGGCGACGATGGGTACTGTGGCGGCATCGTGTTTGCCACTGGCCCGGATGCGGCGCGTCGCCTCGAGGCCATCCAGCACCGGCATCCGCACATCCATGACGATCAAGTCGTAATCCTTGGCGAGGAAGGCGCGCAAGCCCTCTTCACCATTGCCGGCGGTATCGACCGCCGCGCCCAGCTCCCGCAGCATGGCCTGAGCGATCTCCTGATTGATCGGCGTATCTTCGACCAAGAGGAAGGTCAGGCCATCGTAGCGGACCGTTTCCCATTCCCGCAGCCGCCCATCCTCCTGAAGCTGGCCTTTGTACGGTTCAAGGCGGGCGGTAAAGGAAAAAATGCTGCCCCGGCCCAGGGCGCTGCTGACATGGATCTCGCCACCCATCAGTTCAACCAGGGCCTTGCTGATGGAAAGCCCCAGGCCACTGCCGCCGAATTTGCGCGAAGTCGAGCTTTCAGCTTGGGAAAAAGGTTTGAACAGAGTTCTTTGCTGCTCATCGCTCAAACCGACACCGGAATCCCGCACCGCGAAATACAGGGTGATCTCGCCAGCATCGACAGAGGCGGCGCGAATGTCGAGGGCGACAAAACCGTTTTGCGTGAATTTGGCGGCGTTGCCAAGCAAATTTAGCAGCACCTGTGATAGGCGCAGCTCATCGCCCACCACATATTCCGGCACGGCATCGTCGATAACAACGGAAAACTTCAGTTCCTTGACCTGGGTCTGCGGCAAAATCAGCTCACGGATATTATCGACCGCCGTGCGCAGGTTGAAAGAGCGCTTCTCAATAGTCAGTTTACCGGCCTCAATGCGGGAAAAATCCAGGATGTCGTTGATGATACCGAGTAAGAGCGCCGCCGAAGCCTGAATCTTCTTCAGATATTCCATCTGTACCGGCGGCGGGTCGGCGCCCATGGCTAAATGCACCATACCCAGCACACCGTTCATCGGCGTGCGGATTTCATGGCTCATGCGGGCAAGAAATTCCTTCTGGGCGCGGTTGGCCGCCTCGGCAACGACCAAAGCCTTTCTGTCGGTTATGTCGGTGGCCACTTCCATATACAACACACGTCCGTCAGGCCATGGCACTAAACGGGCAGTGACGAAAAAATCACGATTCAGCGCATCGTCATGCCGTTCCAAGTACATCGGACGAAAAATAGGCCGGCCTAGCTCATCAAAAAGCTTTTCGAGAGAACAAGACTGGCAGGGCTGGCCACGGTCGTACAGAGCTTCGTAGCACAGCCCACCCTGCATATCGTCCATGCCCCGGAGCTGGCTCAGATATTTGTTGACGTAGACCAGTTTTTTCGTTTCTGGATCACAGATATAAATGGCCGCATCGACATTGTTGATAATTTTTTGCAGCACAGCCAGGGTCTTGGCGCGTTCCTCGCCGGCTTTGCCGATGGTCTCGGCCATCTCGTCGATACTGGCCGCCACTTCGCCCAGTTCCCCACCGGAAATGCCGATGCGCTTGGAAAGATCGAAACGCATGGCGCGCACGCCAGCGACGATGCGGTCAATATCGCCAAGCATCCGCCGTGACAGCAGAAAAAGCAGGGAGGCGGTCAGGATGAAGCACAGACCCATGATGAGAAAAAGATTGCGGAAAATGGCGTTGAACTGGGCGGCGATGTCGCTTTCCGTTTCGTTGGCCCAGATATAACCAATCACCTGGCCGTCGCGTTTGATGGGAATCATGGCGTTGAGGATGTCACCGCGCACCATCGAACCTTGTTTAATCATCGGCTGACCCTTCAACATCACCTCACGGCCAGGATGATCGGTGGGTATGGAACGACCAATCACTTCGTGGAAGGACGAAGATGGCCCATAGGTAATAATCGCGTCCAAGTCCCGCGAATAATAGCCGACACCAAGGCCGGGCGAACTGGCGGCTACGGCGTCGGTTTCATCCTGTAACAAGTGGTTGAGTATCCGCACTTTCTCCGACCGAGAGGCGTGTTCCGCGCCATTTTCCTCAAGCAGCGCCGCAAAGCCGCCGGCATCCAGTTGCCTGTCAAGTACCTGGGTGAAGGCGAGCAGCTTGCTTTCTTTCTCGGCCATAACCGATTTTATGGTGAGATCTCTCACGGTGAAACTGGTGATCAAAAACGGCAGGTTCATGAGCAACAACAGGCCAATGATCACTCTACCCTGGAAGGAAAGGGAAAATTTCTTTTTCATGTGCAGTCCATGGCAAATACCCATCTATTGATAGGGAAGGAAAACTGCGGCGCGGCGGTTTGCGAGCACTGACATTATCACGCGCACCACTCCGTGAACAATCCGCAAAAGCGGGCGCTCTTATGAGTATAACGAAAAAGCGGGCAAGGAACCAAGACAATTCAGGCGGCGGCTAACTTCCAGGCAAATCTCGATTTTGGGGTAATGAATCCATGCGGTGCCTCTGCAAACGGCGATTGCGGCAGCGTCCTGCTCCGGTCAGGAAATGAGGCAACCGGGAAACGGCAGCCATGTCAACGCTCAGGCAATGTGGGCCGAGGTTTCCCGGTCTTTTACGAGCATTTGCTGAAGCCACAGTCGTAACAGCTTTCGCAGCCGGACTCGAACACCAGCCGCCCGCCGCATTCCGGGCAGACACTGGCAAAACCGTTTTTCGTACCGGCGAGGAACGATTTCAAGAGCTTGCTCAGTTGCGCCGGCAGATCGAGCATATGGCCGCTCGATCGATCGAGCTGTTTGATGATTTCCTCCATCGGCACGCCACAGCGCAGGGCCAAAGACATCAGGCGGCAGATGGTCGTCCACATCGTCGATTTGTCTTTCAGGTCGATGCGGTTGTCGAAGGGGAATTTGGCAAAAACCTCCATGGGCCGCTCATTCTCGTCAAAACAGACGATGATATAGACCGACTTCTTCTCTGGATCTTTCAGTCGGTAGCGTTTGGCGTTAAGGATGTCCGGCAAAACAATTTTGTGGGAGCCGTTACTGGAAACAGTGGCGGTTTCCTCCTCTGGTTCGGCGGGCGGCTGACCGGCCAGGTTGAGCACCTGCGAGTCGCGGGAGCCGTCGCGGTAGACGGTGAGGCCCTTGCAGCCCATCTTCCACCCCAGCATATAGGCGCGGTGCACGTCTTCCTTCGTGGCCGAGCTGGGCAGGTTGATAGTCTTCGAGATCGAGGCGTCAACCCCGTGCCGCTGCAAGACGCCCTGCATCTGGATATGATCTTTCGGGCTGATGTCCTGGGCAGTGCGGAACACCTCGCGCCAGTGGACAGGAATCTCTTCATGGCCGACGACACTGCCACTGGCCGCCACCTTACGCATCAAGGCATCGGAATAAAAACCCTCGCGCCGGGCAATGGCCTCGAAGTGCTTGTTGACCAAAAGCAGCTTGTCGCCATCCATGACATGCTTTTCCATGACCACGGAAAAGTAGGGTTCACAGCCGCTGGCACAGTCGGCAATCATCGACACGGTACCAGTCGGCTGAATTGAGGTGAGGGCAGCGTTGCGCCGCGGCGCATAAGTATTGTGCCGGGCATCGTAGGCGGGGAAAGCGCCTTTCTTCTCGGCGATCGCCCGCGACCTCTCTTCGGCAACCTCACGAATGAAGCGCATCACTTCGCTACTAGCGGCGCGGCCCTCATCGCTGGCGTAAGGCAAGGCAAGCTGAATCAACATGTCATGCAGGCCCATGATGCCGAGACCGATCTTGCGGGTCTTCAGGGTCATCTCCTCGATTTCCGGGATCGGGAAACGGTTGCAATCAATGACGTTATCAAGAAAGGTCACCGCCGTCGTAGTAACCTGTTTCAGGCGCGGCCAGTCGATGGCGCCATCTGCGACGAAGCGCGACAGGTTGACCGACCCCAGGTTGCAGGATTCGTAGGGCAAAAGCCACTGTTCGCCGCAGGGGTTGGTGGCCTCGAACTGGCCGAGCTGCGGCGTGGCGTTGGCGCGGTTGGCGGCGTCGATGAAGAGGACACCGGGTTCGCCGTTGTGCCAGGCCAAGTTGATGATATTCTCGAAGACGAAGCGGGCCGACAGACGGCGCACCGCCAAACCGGTGGACGGTTCGAGCAGGTCGTAATCGTCGCCCTCTTCTGCCGCCCGCATAAAGGCATCGGTAATGGCGACACTGAAGTTGAAGTTGTTGAAGCGCGTCTGATCCTCTTTGGCATGAATGAAGTCGAGGATATCGGGATGATCGACGCGCAGAACGCCCATGTTGGCGCCGCGCCGTTTGCCGCCCTGTTTGATGGTCTCGGTGGCAGCATCAAAGACGACGGCGAACGACAGCGGCCCGGAAGCCACGCCCTGAGTCGAGCGAACGGCGGCGTTTTTCGCCCGTAAGCGCGAAAAGGCGTAACCGGTGCCGCCACCGGTCTTGTGCACCAAGGCGCCATTGCGGATGGCGGTGAAAATACCGTCCATCGAGTCGGGCACCGGCAACACAAAGCAGGCCGACAACTGCCCCAGATCGGTGCCGGCGTTCATCAAGCAAGGCGAATTCGGCAGAAAATCGAGCTGATACATCATCTGAAAGAAATCTTCGCGTAGCCGCTCGTACTCCGGCTGGGCGCCATCGACCTGGGCGATGGCATCGGCGACGCGGTGGCACAGGCCGCGCCAATCTTCCACAGGACGACCTTCGTAATCTTTCAGATAGTAGCGGCGAGCGAGCACCGTTTCGGCAGTGGCGGTGAGGGAGGATTGCGGGGTGGGCGATTGCATGTTGTTCTCTGTCTCGAGGATTATCTTTTTTGCGAATTCAGTTTGAAGTGTTCCGAAACTCTCTTTGGCGTTCGCAACCCTATGTCACTCCCAATACCCGGCGAACGGCCCTGTCCATATCCTCTCCGGTCGGTAAATGAACACCGGTGATAAATCTTTTAGAGAATTCCTCAAGCTTGAAGCGGACTTCCCGTTCAGAGACAATATGGCGCTGCTGTCCATACGGGACAGGTTGAGAAAGCGAGTAGGTATGCACGGTGAGAACATCAGGCGCTTGTTCGCTGGCCAGCGGCATATCCACGCCAATAATATCCTCAAACTTGCTGTAGACAATTTCAGGAAGCAGAAAATACAAGCCCGATGGCACAAAACGGGAACGGGAATAGATAAGTCCCTTGCGAATAAGCTGAGGTATCAGCCGCTTATGGACATTGGCCCAATTCAGCCCATGACAAGATTTGGGAATAATCTCCGTCGTTGTCTTCAGGTTTTTGTAGGAATGCCAAGTATCACGGTAGTTATTGGTAATATCTATGCTCTGGACTTCGACGCCAACATATTGAATCAACTTTCCTGCGCGTACCCGCGCCAATACCCAATCCATCGACAATTGCGAACCCAGCTTCACCTCTTTGCCGGAATTGTGGCCAAGGGCGACAATACAGTCATGAACAGCGTCGCGCCGGGCGATATATTGCTCAAAAAGGAGGAATTCCACATCCTTGCCGAAAGCATCATCGGCCACCTTGCGCAGTACAGCGTAATTATTCTCGTAAAGGCGATTCGGGCAGATGATGCAATCGCCAAAGGCCGTGGTCACACTGCATGTGCCATAGACAATGCTCTGATCGTGATTGCTTTTCGTACATGATTTGGCAATGAACGGACAGGCGCCCATATCCCACAAAATGCGGCAGGTTTGACTGAGGTCATCGGGCGCATAGCCAAAGATTTCGACAATATCATTCTTGGGTCGTGTTACCATGACTCAATTCCCCAGCATTTCTCTGATTTCATCACCAATTGCCTTGGCCAACAGCGGTGGGACAGCATTTCCAACCTGTTCGTACTGTTGCGTGATGCTGCCCGTAAAGGTGTACGAATCGGGAAAAGACTGAATACGCGCCGCCTCACGGACAGAAAGCACCCGGTCCTGCTGGGGATGGAAAAAACTACCCCAGTGTGGATCGCATTTGGTGAGAATCGTCGAACACAATGCGTCAGGATGTAACCGACCATAGCGTTTTGTATGGTCGCTGCGCCGCGCCCGTTGCAAGCCAGCTGGCAGTAATTCAGGCGGAATATCGCGCCAGCTTCCTCCCTGTGGAATATGCTTCAAGCGCTCCAGGTTAATTTCCGTCAGGCTGGCACAGCTATGATTCCATAGCCGCTGGGTGCCATTACGGAGATTTTTTTGATATTCAGTGGCAGGTGAGGTTACATATTCCATCACTTCATCACCACCACCATTCTCAATAGCGGGTAAATCGGAAATAGCATCCAAAACCGAGGTGTGTTTTTTCAACAAAGAAGCGAACAGAGGAGGCACATGAAAGCACAATTCTTTTGCTCCACAAAAATTGGCAATGGCTTTGGCGTTGTATGCCGGCTTTGGAAAAGCAATATCCCTACTCTTTCCACGTATGCCGATAAAAATCGTCCTGAAGCGCATCTGCGGCACACCATAATGGCCAGCAAATAATATCTTGTGAGCGATTGTATAACCAAGCGCCTGAAGTTCCTCGTAAATCTGTTCCACCACCGTCCCCTTCCCCAATTGGACGATGCCGGGAACATTTTCGATCAGCACTGCTTTCGGACGCAAGACAGCGGCAACTCGTAAAAAGTCTTTGAACAGATGATTTCTTTTATCGTCCAGGCTGCGTATCGGCGCATTGACGGAAAAGCCCTGACAAGGCGGGCCACCGGCTAATAAATCCAATTCACCAGGTTGCAGGGCAAATTCTTTTTGCCAATCCAGCTCATGGACAAGGCGAACATCGCCAACCAGCATCCGCGCCTCAGGATGGTTTTCGTGATAGGTGGCGGCATACTGTTCCACCAGCTCGTTGGCTAGAATGGCATGGAAGTCAGACATAGCCAACCCGCATGACAAGCCGCCCGCCCCGGCAAAGAGATCAACTAGTTTCATGGCCTTTTAGTGCTGTAACCGCTCTATCTCAGATAATACATCACAGGAGCTAAGCAGTCTGTGAGCATAACGAAATGCTGCCGTTTTGACCGTGTTTCTCGTAACAAAGAATACCCACACAAAAAACATACAAAGAGAGATTACTATTGAGCCCCAAACTCTTGTTGAGAAGCTATCAAACGGGTTCACGTTGATTCCTCGAATGGTAAGTACGCCATTTACGACCAAGGGCCAAATAAACGCCCCTAGTGAAACAATAATTGCGAACGGTTTTATACCAAGACAGTTTCGTCGAAACCCATACGCGATAAGTTCCTCAAAGAGCAATTCAAAAACCTTCTTATCTCGTGTTTTATCAAGAAGCCACTTCGTCGCGGATTCATAGACATCGTCTGCCGCAACCGGATCTGTCGCCTCAGAATATTTTGTTGGGAAAATGGTTCCGAGATGCCTTGACAGAAATGTGTGATACCGATCCTTGGTGATAGGGTCGATTCCCGTATTTCGATGCCTCAGAAGCTGGGTTGTTGGCTTTCCGCCCCATTCACGAAAAAGTGATTTCTCTAACTTCGTCCCGCGTTCTCTAACGATAGATGCCGCTAAATAAAACACACCGAATGTTGCAAGCATTCCAACTACAGTGGTGTTACGATCAAGTGCTACACCATAGACTCCAACCACAAGCATCACAATTGGCAGGAGCAATAGAAATGCAGGATAAAGACGCGCCTTACGTTCGTAAGTATTTGTTATTTTTTCGAGCACTTCTATTCCCATGACTCTACCTGCGGAAAAAATTTCAATGGGGTTACAGGCCGTTAACCATCACCTTCCCTATTCCCCTAAAAGTAATATCGGGGATACTCTGTCGAATGATTCTTTCAGAGCCGCCATAACTCCTTGTTTTCTCTTTTGAAATAACTCACGTTCAGATAAGGATGTCTGAAATCCGAACTGCCCCACATTGAGCAAGGTTGTTGATTGCCTGAGGATGCGTAAGGCTTCTACTGAAAGTTCCTGCCTTGCAAAATACAGTTCGATGGTAGGGTTACAGCTGCGCAATTGCCATAGTAGTTTTTTGTGCGCCAATCTCTCCCAAATACAGGTGTTCGCAATAATAATCTTGCTTTCTATTACTCGGCGCAGCGTACAGAGATTGAATACGCAACCGATATGAGCCGTGATAAAAACACCGTCCACACCGTCATTCGATACACAACACAGGTATCTTTTAGCAATCGTTCCGTTCATTGAAATGAATTGCCACGCAGATACGTCAGCTCCAGTAACACGGTGAATGTATTCGGAGCGTGCTTTGATTTGTTCTGCATCGACAACGATGTCATTCCCAGAGCCTAAAATCCATATCACCGAGTTTTACCCCCTTTAGTTTTGCGGGGATGACGATGCTACCCAGCAGACCCAGCGCAGGTATATCAAGGGTTCCGGTTTTGGTATTTTTTGCAGGAGCGTAGCATTCATCTTTCATGTACTGCACCAAATCGGCAGAACCTCCGCTGGTTGTTCCAGACCCCGTATTATCGGACACAAAGTAATCTTTCCTGTATGCGTCTTTCAGCTTTTGGAATATGGCCTTTGCGTCTGACAACTGTCCATGATGTGGCAACTGGATAACATTGTAGTTGTCGAGGTTAAACAAATAGTCTGGCGATGCGTCTCCGCATAGAAGAACGGTATCGGCGTTGTCTAGTATACACTCCAACTGAACACTTGCCGCGTTCATCACCGTTTCCTCTGCATGACCCTCCCCGATGCTGTTGCTAAGACGGCTATCAATGGCTCGCGCCGCGACATCGGTAAACTTGTCTATCATTGGTCCAACTATTGTGCATCCACCGATATTTGTACCAGGCAACGCCTCAAACACAGGGAAGCGATGTTTCTGCGCCGCTTCGATAATTCTTGCGATGTTGTCAAATTCTGCAAGCAGCGACTCTTTCAAGCTCTCTCGATTTCTACGAGCGTCCTTAATCTTAGAAAGGATGGTATCGACGTGTTTCAGGTACTGATGCGTATAGACCTTGACAGTATATTTGCTGTGGGCGGCGAACCAGTCCAATAGCCTTATAACGCCGTTAGTGTGGTCGCTGTCGTTGTGAGAAACAACGACATGCACCTGTGTGATAGATGTCTTTTCACTTAAGAAGGATTCGACGGCCTCGGAGTGTCTTACGTGCCCACAGTCATATACGATTAGTGCTAAAACGTCGTAGAGTAGTATGCAGTCTCCGAACCGTGTATCTGTGTCACCATCGTAATGGCTCAATGCTCTTAACTTCATATTTGTTTCTCTTTATCATCGCTGTCACACATAATCCATCCCCAGACATCGGACCTACTATATCATGTTGTCTGCAATGCCGCAAGCACCTATATGTGGGACCTATATGTGGGATAAACGCAAGAAAGACCAGCCAGAGCGGGCCAGTTCTGATAACAAAAAAAGGGGTTTCCGAAAACTCCGGAAACCCCTAAAAATACGGCGGAATAAAAGCGGCAGGCGATTACGCTTCCACCTCATGCTCAACGGTGACGGCGATCTTGTACAGCACCGTCACCAGGAAAAAGCCGGTCGCCCAGATGCCGGTGCTGACGAGAATCTCGTTCAGCGTTGGGTAGTATTCGGTGATCTGATCCAACGGGCTGACGACCAGGCCGCCGAGGACAAATCCCAGGCCTTTATCAAGGAACAAGGCCAGAAAAGTCAGCGCGCAGCCAAGCAACACCAGGGTATCGGTCTGATTTTTTGCCAGTTTCATGTAGGCGAAAACCGCCAGACCGGCGAAGCACATAGTCACCGACAGCCACATGAACGGCACCAGATTGTTGTAGACGTGGCCTTCATGCTCGAGGCCAAAGAACAGGTACTGGAGCGAATGGATATGCCCCGGCACGTTCGAGTAATAACCAACAAAGAACTCCATGCAGACGAAGAAGGCGTTGATGATCGCCGCGTACATGATGATGGTGATCAGCTTGTTGACCGCCTCTTTGCCGGCATCGAAGTGGGCGAACTTCTTCATGATGACGCAGAAAATCAGGATCAAAGCCGGGCCGGCGGCAAAAGCCGAGGCCAAAAAGCGCGGCGCGGTGATCGCCGACAGCCAGAAATGGCGGCTCGGCAGGCCACAGTACAGCATGGCGGTGACGGTATGGATCGAGACCGCGAATGGGATCGACACATAGACGAAAAAATACACCCATTTCGGCGGCTTGACCTCTTTCTTTTCGGCGGTAAGGATGACCCAGCCGCAAATGATGTTCAAGGTCAGATAACCAACCAGCACCACCATATCCCAGAACAGCATCGAGTTGGGCGTCGGGTGCAGGATCATGTTCAGGGCACGAATCGGCTGGCCGATATCGGCCATGACAAACATCAGGCACATGGCGATGGCCGAGATGGCGAGGAACTCGCCGAGGATAGTCAGCCGGCCAAAGACCTTGTAGTCATGAATATAAAAGGGCAAAACCAACATCAAACCTCCGGCGGCGACGCCGACCAGGAAGGTGAACTGTGAAATATACAAGCCCCAGGCCAAATCACGCCCCATGCCGGTCAGGCCCATACCGAAGTTGAACTGCCGGATATAACAGGCGGCCCCCAGGGTCATCAAAACCAGCAGCAAGGCCAACCAGCCCCAGTAGGCGGGGCTCCCTTTTAACGCTTTTTCAATCATGATACCCTCTCACACGATGTAGAAAACGGAAGGCTGCGTCCCATAGGCCGGAGAACGCTGGATCGTGTTCTCGTTCGCCAGCACCTGACGTATTTGCGACTCAGGATTGCTCAGGTCGCCAAAGACGATGGCGCCACTGTCCTGCACCGCCTCAACGCAGGCCGGTTGCTGGCCCAAGGCCAATCGTTCCTCGCAGAACGTGCATTTCTCTACGACGCCACGCATCCGGGTCGGGAAATTGGGATTGTATTCGCTGATATAGGGACGCGGATCTTCCCAGTTGAAACTACGAGCGCCGTAAGGGCAGGCCATCATGCAGAAACGGCAACCGATACAGCGATGGTAATCCATGGCGACGATGCCATTTTCCTTGAGAACGAAGGTGGCCTTGGTCGGGCAGACGCGGACGCAGGGCGGCTGATTGCAGTGGTTGCAAAGAACGAGAAAATCGTTCTCGGCGATGGTCTTCGAGGAATGCGCCTGCGACTGATCGGGAAAGACATTGGCATAGGGCATCTTCCATATCCACTTGATCTCGCTTTTGCGGTTATCAATATGAGGAATGTTGTGTGCCTTGTTACAGGCGGCGATCACCTTGTCGAGCATGTCGGGGTGACCATAGAACTTCCGCATGTCGATGACCATGCCCAAACGCACACCACCGCGCCCGCCGGATTCACCGGCGGCTTCATGTCCCTCCTGGGGAGTGCCTTGGGCTTCGGCGCTGGCCTGGGCCGGGGCCGAAGAAAGATGGGCTGCCACCGGAGCGCCGATTCCGGCCAAGGCCGTAATCCCGGCGATTTTTAAGAATGAACGTCTGTTGTTATCCATTATGGCTTCTCCTTCTTGGCGGCAATATTGGCCGGGGTCAAATGACAACTCCAGCAATACGGTTGCACCGCAGTGTAGTTGTGGCAGGTATCGCAGAACTTCTCTTTGTTAGTATGGCAGGACATGCAGGCCAACTGCAAACCTTTGCGGTACTCCTTGCCATCGACCACCACCGCCACGCGATTGCCCTCGCGCAACACATCGTCACGCCACTGGTTGAGCATGACCATATGCTGGGAGCGCATGACCGCCGCTGGCGCCACGCAACTCTTTTCCCCACCGGGAGGCAGTTCCGGCTTCGGAACCGGCCCGGCTGACAATCCATTGTACCAAAAGGGGAAAGTGGCGATGAACACGAACACCACCAACCCCGGCACGATTAAGCCTTTGTTATACATGAAGTTGACTCCTCTGTTTCAGGATTGATTAGAGCGTGCGCAGGCCGTCTTCCAGTTCCTCGCGGGTTTCGCCTTCCTGCACGATGGCGTTGCCCACCAGTTCACTTAAGCCACAAACGCGGACATCCGGATTCCAGTAGTTCATGAGCGAAGTCAGGGTGGCACGGTCGATGGCGCAGACGCAGGCCAGCATATTGACGTCATGCTTGTCATGAACATGCTTGACGGCGTTGGCGCGGGGCAGACCGGCGCGCATACGCAATTCCATAATCTCGTCGGTATTCAGGCCCGTGCCCGAACCGCAGCAGAAGGTCTGCTCACGGATGGTGTTTTCCGGCATCTCAACCCAATCCACCACATGGTCGAGAACGTAACGCGGCTCGTCAAGCAATCCCATCGCCCGCGCCGTATTGCAGGAGTCATGCCAGGTCGCTTTGATATGGCTGTTGCGGCTTTTGTCGAGTTTCAGTTTGCCGTTTTTAATCAGGTCGGCGGTGAACTCGGTGATGTGAATCATTTTCGTCGAGGCGGCGTTGCCAAAGACCGTACCGGTGATCGGCGATCTCGGTACTTCGAGGAAATCCGGCGGGCCGTTCATGGTGTCCATATATTGGTGCAGCACGCGCCACATATGGCCGCATTCGCCACCGATGATGAAGCGCACCTTCAGACGTTCGGCCTCGGCGTACATTTTGGCGTTGAGTTTTTTCATCAACTCGTTATTCGTGAACAAACCGAAGTTGCCGCCTTCCGAGGCGTAGGTCGACCAGGTATAATCCAGGCCCAGCGCCTCGAAGAGAATCAGATAACCCATGGCCGTATAGAGGCCCGGTTCGGCGAAGACATCGGCGGACGGCGTAATGAAAAGAATTTCCGCCCCTTTGCGGTTGAAGGTAGGGTTGGGCCGAATGCCGGTCAGTCGCTCGACGTCATCGACAAGGTACTCGACATTGTCCTTGAAGGTATGCGGCTGCAAACCCATATGGTTACCGGTGCGGTTCGAGTTCGAGGCCGGCTCAAGAATCCAGTTGATGCCCACACCAACTGTATGCAGCAGTTCACGCAGCATCATGGTGATTTCGGCGGTGTCGATGCCGTAGGGGCAGAACACCGAGCAGCGGCGGCACTCTGTACACTGATAGGCGTACATGAACCACTCCTTCAACACACCCACCGTCATTTCCCGCCCGCCGGCCATCTTGCCGAGCAGTTTGCCGCCGAGCGTGAAATCGTTGCGGTAAACCGACCGCAGCAGTTCGGCGCGCAGCACCGGCATGTTCTTTGGATCGCCGGTGCCGAGGAAGAAATGGCATTTGTCGGCGCAGGCGCCGCAGCGGACGCAGCAATCCATGAAGATCTTCAGTGACCGGAATTTGCCGAGCCGCTCCTTCAGACCGTTGAAAATAGTTTCTTTCCAGTTCTCCGGCAGCTTCCAGTCGTCTTCTTCCGGCGACCAGATTCTGGCGTTCGGGAAGGACAGGCCGCTCTGGCTGTTCAGATACTCGACCTTCTCCTTTTTGGCGGGATACGCATAGTTTCCCGGTTTGAACACCACCGGGATATCCATCCAGTCACGGGTGGGAACAGATCCCGTGGCCATGGACGGATCCTCTGCCACACTCCTTGATAGTTCTTCCAATTTTGGCAATGCCATTGCTCTTTGTCCTTATCGCTGGTTGAAAGATTTCGCCTATGCTTGACTGGCGGGGAGTTCTTTTTCCACCGGAATACCGGCCTCGACCATGAATTCGCGGAACTCGTCCTCATAACCGGCATAGGAATGCGGCTTGATGTCCGGATTCCACGGGTTGATATGGCGCACGGCTCGCGTGTTGTTGCGCATGTTGCGGGTCGGGCTGAAGAAAACGCCGCCCATGTGCATCAGCTTGCTGTGCGGGAAATACACCAGCAAAGTACAGACGAGGAAGAGGTGGATGTAGAAAATCGAGGCGATGTCGGCGGTAATCATTGGACGGCTGAAGGTGACAAGAGCGACCGCCAATTGCTTGATGGCGACGACATCGACATTGGTGCGCAGGACATAGCGCATCAGGATGCCGGTGGTGGCAATGCCAAAAAGCAAAAACAGCGGGAAGTAGTCGTTAGCCAATGAGATATAGCGCACCTTGGTCATACAAATGCGGCGGACAAACAAAAGCGCGATACCCGCCAACAAGCAGACATCGGTGATATACCAGTTGGGAGCGCCAATCTGAAAAATGCCGTCAGCAAACTCCAGCCAGTCGAGAAAGACCGGATAGGGGTTGAGAAACAGGCGCATGTGGCGAATCAGAACGATCAAAAAGGAATAGTGAAACAGCAACGCGAACATCCACAGCCATTTCGACGATTCGTAGGTCAGTTTCGGGCCGCCGTAAATCCGCGCCTGAGTGTTGCGGAACAGCGAGCGGAAGGTCAGCACCTCGATCAACATGCGGGCGACGACCTCGGTGTTGGTGTCGGGCGCTTCCAGTTTGTTGTGTTTGATGAAATCGAGGGATTTGGCCTGACCGCAGGTGGTCTGGATGGAAAAGGGAACCGGGGATTTGCCCCAGTTCACGACCTGACGGACGAAACCGTACAGGAACATCGCCATGGCCAGGTAGGGAAACACCACCCCGAATACATACTGCATTCCGGGTATCAGCGATCCCAGCCAGGCAATCAGCACCAAGGCAATGACTGCTAGGAACGGTGCGCCATACTTCATTTTTTACCTCACTTTGTAGAAAAATAATATGATCCCCAGACCGCTCTGGGCCACTGCCCCAGGCCGGCCTGCGCGCCTGCGCGGAATCGGGAACTCCATCCCCACATTCCTCAGCCTTCTTCTCCCGCCGGTTGCAACGCCTGCGCGGGACAACCGCCATCGGTGAGGGTATGCCGTCCGCTTTTGAATTCGGCCAGCCGCGTAGCGTACAGACGCTCCCTCGCTTCCATATACAAGTCAACAGCCGCCAGCATGGCCACGTCCACCGCGAAATCGAAATCATACATATCCGCGGTCAAGGCTGCCCGCTCCTTGTCGGCGGACAACACTTCCCGGACGATATGCTTGATGGCATACACCGGCGCCAGCGCCTGCGACGGGTTCAGGCCCTGCACGGCGCGGATCCGAATGAGGTGCCCCAGAATTTCATTCAATTCCTGGCGTTCCGGTTTCTCTGCCAACCGGGGCAAGAGCTGACCAAACGCCTGCCGCAACGTGCCGCCTATCGGATTGGCAAAAGGGTCGCCCTGGCGCAGAAAAAAATCCGGTGACTGATAGCTGGACAGGGCGTACTTCACCCAACGTTCGACGATCTTCTCATGGTGGCATCTGAGCGCCTCGGCCATATCCACCTTTTCGTTCAACGAGTCAGCCACCCCATCCTCCACACATCCGGCTAATTTCGGCTAAAAAAAGTCAAGCAGAACTATCATTTTCTCCGGTCTTTTTCAAGCGCTTTTCCTTGCGGGCGGCCCAGCATCGCCAGCCAGTCACCGCCACTTTACCAGTTCATCAGGGCAAACCAGACTCTTTTTTGCCGGGAACGGCTACCGCCTTTTTCCCCTCCAGCGCGATCATATCGAGAAGAATATTCTTTGCCTCGCGGATATAAGGTTCCTCGCGGACGTTCTTCATCCATTCGTCGCGGTTTTCCTCCGGCGGCGGTTCGTCGTCGCCATCTTCGACGATACGAAACTGACGGAAATATTCGCCAATTTTTTTCTTCGCCCGCGCGGCGGCTTCCTTCTGCGCCCGCATATCGTCCACGGTCAGAGTGATCAGGGTTTCCTCGCTGCGTTTTTTCGCGTTCTGCGCTTCTTCTTTGATGGCGGCAAAGGCCATGTCCCGCGCTACCCGTTTTTCACTGCGCCGCCGCAGTTCATCAAGCGGCAATGGCGGCTGCCATTGCTCGTGGCTGACCGGGCTGATGGTGTCCCAGGGCAGGGAATATTCGAGATATTGTTCCCCCGATTTGACATGGCCAACCAAACTGGGCAGCAGAATATCCGGCACAACGCCCCGGTACTGGGTGGAAGCGCCGGTGATACGATAGAATTTCTGAATCGTCACTTTCAAGGCGCCCAAGTTATCGAACTTCTGGTAAAAAGGACGCATTTTATCCAAATCTTCGACGGTCTGCACCGTGCCCTTGCCGTGGGTGTGACTGTCGCCGACGATGACCGCCCGTCCGTAATCCTGCAAAGCGGCGGCGACAATTTCGGAAGCCGATGCCGAAAATTTGTTGACCATGACGACCAGCGGTCCGGAGTATACCGCGCCCGCTTCGTCGTCACGCAGCACCCGTTCATTGCCTCGTTCGTTTTTCACCTGCACCACCGGCCCAACGTCGATGAACAGGCCGACGATGGCCACCGCGTCGAGCAGGGCGCCGCCGCCGTTGTTACGCAGATCGAGGATGATGCCGTCCACTCCTTGCGCTTTCAATTTTTCCACCTCGCGGCGGGTATCCTCGCCACTGTCGTGCGCGCTGCTGTTGTCATTCTTGAAATCGTGATAAAAGCTGGGAATCAGGATGTAGCCGATTTTCTTCCCGCCCGGCGCCTCGAGCACCATGCTTTTGGCAAATGTCTCCTCGATCTGCACCACGTCACGGATGATCGGGATCATCTCTTTGCTGCCGTCGGCCTTTTTTATGGTCAGCCGCACCTCGCTGCCTTTCGGCCCGCGCACCAGGCGCACCACGTCGGTCAGACGCATGTCGGTGACATCAACCGGCTCTTCCGCCCCTTGGGCCACCTGCAAAATGGTGTCGCCGGCCTGCAAGCGCCCCTGCCGCGCCGAGGGGCTGCCGGGCATAATCTGCTTGACCTTGATGAAACCGTCTTCCTCGCTCAGCACCGCGCCAATTCCTTCCAAGCTGCCGCTCATGCTGATGTCGAACCACTCCTTGCCAGCCGGAGGAATGTAGTTGGTATGCGGGTCGAAAGCGCGGGCCAGGGCGTTGTAGAAGCGGTCATACTGATCCTGAAGCGTGTCCTGCCCCAGACGATGAAAAAAGTTTTTGTTCTGTTTACCAACCTTTTCAATCGCCTCCCGCCACAGCGTTTCCTGATCCTTTTTGTTTTTTTCTTTGGCCTGCTCCTCCTCCAGGTCGAGAAAACGCCCGATCACCTGGGCCCGGATGATACGCTGCCAGCGGTCGCGCAGCTCGTCCAGGGTTTTGGCATAGGTGAGTTTTTCCGGGTCGGTTTCCAGGGTTTCCGGCTTGGTCCGGGAAATCGGCTGGGCGAGGATGTCACTCACCATTTTCTCAACCTGGCCAATCCGTTCTTTCAGTATATCGGCGGCGATATGCGGCAGGGTCAGCGTGCCCCGGTCGAGGTCGGTGGGGATATGTGGTACTTGAGCGCGCAGCGTTTCGACATCCTTTTCGAGCAGAAAACGCTTCTGGAAATCGAGCTGTTTCAGGTAAAGCTCAAAAGCGTCACGCGCCAGCTTCTCATCAACCTTTTTGCCGCTGAAATGCAAAACCGGCAACTGCGTTTCGAGCAGAGAGCCAATGAAATCATTGCGTTTCTTATCAAATTTCTCGCCTTGGGCGGCGGGATTACCCGACAAGGCGCTGGCGCTTACCGGCAGCAACAGCAGTAGAGAAAAAAGAATCAAACGGATCGTGTTCATGCTGACAACCTTGGTGAAAGAGGGCAAACGGAACTGGCGTGAAAACTGGCGCCAGTCATACCAGAATGAACCGGCAAATTCCACGGCAAAACGCCGGACGAAGTTTTTTTGTCTTCCAGTTCAGGACGCGGGCCCTTCATTGTCGAAGCCAAACACTCGCCGGACAATATCAACCTTATTCTCCCGCTCCGGCTCAGAACCGTCCGCTCCGGCGCCATCCTGTTTCAGGTATTGCAGCGGCGCGTGCAGGATTTTTGCCGCCACCGCCGCAAGCATCCGCTCGAAAGCGGTGTGATCCGCCTCGGAAAGTCCCAGCATTCTGGCCGTGGTTCTGGCCAGTTCGCGGTCGCAAATGTCCTCGACATGGCGGCGCAATTGCAAAATGGTCGGATTCAGGGCCAGGTTTTGCCGCCAGCGTATGAATTTTTCCGTCTCTTCGGCGACGATGCGCCGGGCCTTGACCGCTTCCTTTTCCCGTTCGCCGCGATTAACCTCGATGACAACGCCGAGATCGTCAATGTCGTAGAGGTAGGTATTGTCCAGTTGGTTCAGGGCCGGATCGAGGTCACGCGGCACGGCAATGTCGATGAAAAAAAGAGGCCGGTTACGGCGGCGGCGCATGACCGGAATGACATCTTCCTTGCGCAAGATCAAGCCGGTGGCGCCGGTCGAGCTAATAACGATATCCACCCCTTCCAAACGAGCGATCAGCTCCGGCCAGGCCGCCGCCTGACCGTGGAAACGTCCGGCCAGCTCCTCGGCGCGCGCCAGTGTACGGTTGACCACGGTGACGGCGGCAATTTTCTGATTGAGCAGATGCTCCATCGCCAGCTCGGCCATTTCACCGGCGCCGATTAGCAGAACGTTTTTCCCCTGTAGGCTGCCGAAGATTTTTTTGGCCAGCTCGACGGCGGCGTAGCTAATCGACACCGCAGACAGGCCGATGCCGGTCTCGCTGCGCACCCGTTTGGCCACCGTGAAGGATTTGGGCACAAGGCGGTTCAGGACGGCGCCGGTGCAGCCGGCTTTGACAGCTTGACGGTAGGCCGCTTTCAGTTGACCCAAAATCTGCGTTTCGCCGACAATCATCGAATCGAGGCTCGACGCTACCGTGAACAAATGGCTGACGGCGACCGCCTCTTCGTAGCGGTACAGATAGTTGCCGCATGAATCAGCCAAATCGTCGCCCAGGAGAAAGGCGGCAAGCGCCTTGGCTCCTTCGTCGCCGCCGTCGCCGACCACGAGCGCCTCGACGCGGTTGCAGGTGGAAAGGAGAAAACATTCACGGCAGCCGGGCAGTTGCCTGAGCGCCGCGAGCGGCTGCTCATAGTCGGCGGCCAGGGCGATCTTTTCGCGAATTTCCACCGGCGCCGTCGTGTGGTTGACGCCGACCAGCAAAATATGTTCCGCCGAGAGCGGCCCGTCAGTTGCCATGAATCCCCGCCCCTCTCGGCGTCACCACGAGCATGAAGGTCAGGGCGATGACGACGAAGCCGATGACGGCCATCATCGCCGCTCGTTTGCCGCGCCAGCCAACCGTAAAGCGCTGGTGCAACTGGAGCAGATAGACCAGCCAGATCACCGTCGAGGAAACTTCTTTTTCGCCCCAGCGCCAGTAGACGCCATAGACCTGCCACAGCCACAGCGAACCGCTGACGATGCCCATAGTCAGGAGAACAAAACCGATGGCCAGGCAATGGCTGTTCAACTGGTCGAGAGCGTCAAGCGATGGCAAGCGCGAAAAAAAGTAGCCGAAACGCTTGCCTTTCAATTCTCGCTCTTGCAGCAGGTACATCAGGCCGCCGCAAAACGCTAACAAGAAAAAGCTGTATGCAGCCAACGACAATCCGGCGTGCACCGGCAACCACGGGCTTTTCAAGAGCGCCGATGGCGGAGTGAAGACGGTGGAAAAAGACGCGGCCAGGGCCAGAAGCAGGGCCACGAGTAGCGAGACAAAGGCGCCGAAATTTTTCACCTTATAGCGCCAGCGCAAAGTCAGGTAAGCCCAGGTGGCGGCGCAGGCGAAAAACACCACCGCCTCGTGTGGACTGGTCAGGGGGATGACTCCGAGACGGGAGAAACGGGCAAAGATGTAGAGCAGTTGCAAGACGCCGGAGAGCATCATCAGCATCCGCGCTACATGCCGTAAGCCGCTGTTCTGGCGGATGAAAAAGATCAGGTAGACGACGGCGGTCAAAGTCGCCACCGCCAACACGGCATCGAACAGCAAGCAGGTCATCCGCTCCATGAACCGCCTCCCTTGTCTTTCAAAAAATTCCGCGCAGCAGGGATGAGACATCGACATCTGCCGGCAGCATTGCGGCCAAAAGCCGTCGGGCTTCTATCTCGCGCCTTGCCGGTGGTAACTCCGTGAGACCCGCCGCCAGTAGGCGCTCGGTACACGCCGACAGCTTCCTTCGATCAGGAAAAAACGGGCGCAGGCGACCGCAGAGTTCGGTCAATGGCGCGTAGGCGTCGCCGAATTCCCGCTCCAGACGCCGCCTGAGCGCCGCCGACAAGGCCGGGCTTTGTCCGCTGGTGGAAATAGTGACGAGCAGTGGGCCGCGCCTGAGACTCGCCGGCAGATGGAAATCACCGTCGGGCGTGTCGTCGGCGCGGTTGACGAGAATGCCCTGTTCGCCGGCATCGCGGCTGACCTGCTCCTGGATGGCCGGATCATCGGTGGCGGCAAAGGCCAGCACAGCCCCGGACAAATCCTCTTTTTGATAAGAACGAGGCAGCCAGACAATTTCGCCGCGAGCGGCACGCCTCACCAGAGCAGGCACCAGACGCGGGCTGACCAAGCGAACCTGCGCCCGGCAGGCCAAAAGACCGGCGGTTTTCCGTGCCGCCACCGAGCCACCGCCAACCACCAGGCAAAGCCGCCCGGTCAGACGTAGATTTATGGCGTAAAAATCATTGGACATTGGCCGCGCCCCGCGGAGTGAGGCGGTTGACGATGATGGCGATCTCCTCACCGTTGCGCTTGATTTTCTGTTGGTTTACCGAAATGGAATAATCCTTTTCGGCCAGGGCGAGGAATTTCGGCAGGCTGCGCCTCCTCGCGTCATGGGCGAGAAAAATCTGGCCGCCCGGCGCCAGGTAGCGTCCAAAGACGGTCAACAGCGGCTGAAAGAACTCTTCGCGGAACAAAATTTCCGCCCCGGCCAGGACGGAAAACTGGCCCAAGTCCGGCGGATTCAGCCAGTCGAGCATGATGGAACGCGCCTGTGACAAACCGGAAGCGGCGGCTGAGACCCGCTGGAAATCAAGGATGATCTGTTCATAATCGCTGAGCGTCACCGTGAAACCCGCAGCCTGGGCAGCGAGGCCGGGCACACCCAAGCCGGCGCCCAATTCAAGCAGGGTCTGGCCCGGCTTGTTCGGCAACTGCCGCAGCAGATAGGCCAGAATGATGGCCGCGTCCCACAATTTCACCCAAAAAGGAAACGTCGTGACATCGGCGAATGGGTCTTTGCCACCGAGAAATTCTTCCAGGTCGGCAATCTGCAAAATCTGCAAACGGATATCGGCGATACCAACCGGCGCGAACCGCAACCGATATGCCTCATTGAGCTTCAGATACAGTTTTCGTTCCTCGTCTGGCAACCGCCTGAAATCCATCATTTCTCCCCGCATGAAAAAAAGCGGACATAAAAAAAGCCGGCTGACCGCGGTCAACCGGCTTGAAGCAGCAACTGTGAACCACCGCGCAAAGCCTGGGATCAGCACCCTTCGACAGCTTTCGCCTTTTTGGTGACGATCATGGCTTTTTCGCCCGCTTTCAGCGTACTGGCTTTCTCTTTGTCGCAGGTCATCGTCACCTTGTCGCCGGCCACTGCGTCAACGGTGCACTTAACTTTGTCGCTTTTATTGATGACGACGAGAGCTTTCTCGCCAGCTTTCAGTGTGCTGGCTTGCTCGCAGGTCACCATCACCTTGTCAGCGTTCACACCGTCAACGGTGCACTCAGCTTTGTCACCTTTGGCGAAGCTCGTGCCCGCAGCAGCGACAGTGAACAACGAGACCATCAACAAAGCAAGCATCGACTTCTTCATTGCCATCCTCCTTAATAGGTTTTGGCGTTTCGGTGAGGCCCCCCACAGCACCCCCCGAAAAGAATATTCTGAGTCGCTCTTTATAGCCGTTTCACGGGAAATTGTCAACTATGCGTCCCGGTCGCCGCGTTCGCCTGGGAGTTCACCGGGACAATTCCCGAAACACCCCTTGCCTGGCCATCCTTCTGCGCGCCCTGCTGCTGCTTGCCGACAAATTCGCCAGCCAGTTTGACGATGAGCTGGTTGGTCTTTTGCAGGCGGGCGGTCATGGTTTTGAATAGGTGTTGCGACACGTCCGGATACTTCTCGATGATTTCATCCATCTTGTCGCCGGGAAAACGTTTAACCGTGCTGCGGCCAAAGGAGACGATGGAGGCGTTGCGTTCTTCGCCGGAAATTGCCGCCATCTCACCGAAATACTCGCCCGGCTCAGTCAGTTTGGCAATGGTCTTCCGCCCTTTGATCACCGAGAGCGAGCCACGAATCAGCTTAAAGAAATCGCGGTCGGTGTTGCCCTCACGGATAATGACTTCGCCGTCCTCGTAGGTCTCGACATCGGGATTAAGCAGATAGGCGGGCAGGCTTTCTTTGTGGGCGACGGTACGGCGTATCGCTTCTTCCAGGCTGGTCACACCCTGCGCTACCTTTTTCAACGCCGCCTGCCGCAAAGGCGTCATTCCTTCCTGCTGGGCGATCTTGCGCAACTGGTCTTCCGGCACCTGAGCGCTGATTGCCTTGGCCACCTCCTCGGTATTTTCCATCAGTTCAAAAAAACCGACGCGGCCTTTGTAGCCTCGGCCATTGCATTCCGGGCAGCCGGTCGGGCCGTAAATAGTCAGACCCTCCAATTCGTTTTCATTGAATCCGGCCTGGAGCAGTTCCTCGTGGCTGGGCTGTACCACCTTTTTGCAACGCTGGCACAGGCGGCGGCCCAGGCGCTGCGACAGGACCATGGTCAGCGATGAGGCCAACATGTAGGGCGGGATGCCAATATCGACGAGACGGCCAATGGTGGCGGCGCAGTCGTTGGTATGCAGGGTCGAGAATACCAAGTGGCCGGTCATGGCCGCCTTGACCGCGATTTCGGCGGTTTCCATGTCGCGGATCTCACCGACCATGATGATGTCCGGGTCTTGGCGCAAAAAGGCCTTCAGGGCCGCTGCAAAGGTCATGCCCACCTCCTGGTGGACGTTGACCTGGTTGATGCCCTTGAAGTTGAACTCGACCGGATCTTCGGCGGTGAGGATTTTGATATCTTCGCTGTTCAGGGAATTGAGCGCCGAATAGAGCGTCACCGTCTTACCGGAACCGGTCGGCCCAGTAACCAGCAGCATCCCCTGCGGCTGCTTCAGGCAGCGTTTCAGTGTCTCAAACGTTTCCGGCTCAAAGCCCAGTTGCGTCAGGTCAACATTAAGCGACGATTTATCGAGGATACGCAGAACCACCGATTCGCCAAACAGCGTCGGCAAGGACGAAACACGGAAATCGACCGAACGGCTGCGACCGAGCCGCATCTTGATGCGGCCATCCTGCGGCACCCGCCGCTCGGTGATATCGAGACCGGCAAGAATCTTGAAACGCGCTACCAGGGCGTTCTTGATATTCAACGGCAGATTCATCGACTTGTAGAGGGCGCCGTCTTTGCGGTAGCGCACCTGCATCGACTTTTCATAAGGCTCGACATGCACGTCGGATACCCCTTCCTGCACGGCCTTGACCAGGATACCATTGACCAGTTTGATAATCGGCGCGTCGTTGGCTGAGGCGGCATCGACAATCTGATCCTCGTTGCCCGAGTCGATCTCGAACTCATCGACCGCTTCCGCAACTATCTTACCAAAGTCGTCAACAGTATTAACCGATTCATGGGCCGTTGCCTGGTTGCCTTTGTCCAGATAACGGCTCGCTTCCTCGTCGCTGATGCCGTAGTACTTTTTATATGCCTCGACAATATCCCGCTCGGTGGAAACGCCCAGCTCCAATGTCTTGCTCAGCGAGTTCTGCAATTCCTCGATCGCCACATCGTCGCAAGGCTCGATCATGGTGATTTGCAGGGTATTGCCGGCGACGCGCAGCGGGAAGGCGAAATATTTGCTGACGATCTCGTAAGGCACGAGCTTCAGCACATCGCGGGACGGTGGCTCATTGGCGATGACTACCGGCTTGAAGTTGTGCTGACGGCTGAGGAAATTGAAGACCGTGTCTTCATCGATATAATCCAACCTGTGGAGAATTGAACTCAAGTATCCGCCATTCCGCCGCATCTCCTTGACCGCCGTTTCCATCTGCGGCGGCGTGATATAACCGGCCCTGCTCAGCAAATCGCCGATTTTCAACTTGCTGGCTCCGTCTTTGACCGTCCGCCGCGCGGTTTTTTTCGCTTGCTCATTAGCCATATTCATCCTCCAGAATCCACTCCCGTGCGAAAGCGCCTGACTTCTTCTTTTGCACGACGCTGACGGGAAAACAGCAAAAACCGATGCCCCACGTTCAGTATATGTTACCAAGAAAGGAAAATGCAGGGAAATTTCCGGTAAGTCATGGCGCAACAATCACATCTCGGCACGGGGCCGCGTAAATCTCCAGGCCTACCCGTTCGATATGGGATTTAAGAGCCTGATTGTCGAGAGCGGCAAACTGGACAATATCGACCCGGCAGGGCAAGTCGCTGTCGGCAAAATCCTCATAAAGGCGGGCCAGCCGCGTCGCTGTCAGCGGGGCATCCATGAGAGCGAGATCAACGTCACTGCCAGGCCGATGACAGCCTTTGGCGCGGCTGCCAAAGAGATGGACGGAATCTATCTCCGAGTATTTGCTCAAAATTCCACGGATGATAGCCATGTCCCGTGCCGAAATTCCAATCATCGAGAAGCCTCTTCTTTTTCGCTGAGGAAAAAGCGGTATACCTCGCCCAATGCTGGCCAGACCGTTTGCCGCAGGGTTTGCTCGGCGCTGACAAAAAGATTGCCACTGTAGTCATGAGCAAGAAGATTCCGCAGACTGATACCGTCGATCAATTCTTGAGCGCAGTCAATATAGCCGCTTTCCTGTGCCAGCCGGATAGTATCCTTCGGTGATGGCTTGAAGGCGAAGCCGCGTTCCTCCAAAAAATCCTTCAAAGTTTTCCAAGCCAATTCCAGCGTGAACTCAAAGCGCTGCACCAAGCCATTGCGTTCCAGTTCGTTCAGCGATTCCGCATCCATCGCCTCTTGCAGGCGTAGGAAAGCCCGCTCAAAATTATTGAAGCGTTGCCGCCAGCGAATATCGGGATTCATCAGCGTTCACCTTTCAGCCCATCCGACCGACCAGCACGCGGCAACTCTGCGGCAAGGCGACATCGAGCGTCCAGGTTTCGACAGCGCCGGCCTGGCGCATCATGGCCGCCAGTTCCTGGGCGGTATAGGTCTGGCCGCCTGTGGTGCCAACCAGCATGTTGAGAGCGAAGAGCGCCGCGTGGGTTGGGCCGCCACGGTCATCGTCCAAAACAAATTCCTGCACACAAAGCAGGCCGCCAGGGACAAGGCAGGCGGCGGCGTTTTTCAACAATTTGGCCGCATCGTCCACCGTCTCGCCATGCAAGACCTGCGACAACCAGGCCACATCTTGCCCCTTTGGCAAAGTATCGGCCAGGAAATCGCCACCGGCGAAAGCGATGCGTTCGCTCAGGCCATAGCGGGAGACGATCTTTTTCGCGAACGGCTCGGTGGTCGGCAGGTCGAAGATCGTTGCCCGCAAATCTGGATTCTTCTTGCAGAAATAGACCGCGTAGGTGCCAGGGCCGCCACCGACGTCGATAAGCTTGACGCGGCTCGACAGGTCAAGGGCTTCGGCAACTTTTTCAGCCTGCAAACGGGCAATGTTGAACATGCCGAAAAGAAAGGCTTCCCGTTCGGCGGCGCTGTCGGTATGCGAGGAGCTTTCATCCCGCGTCGGTTTGCCGCCCCGCACCGCTTCGGCCAGTTTGGCCCATCCGGGTATCAGATGGGCGTGATGCTGGATAATGAAGCCAAGATAATCCGGGGAATTTTTCGACAGCAAAGCGACAACGTTTTTCGGCGCGGCAATTTTCCCATCCGCGTGCCGTTCCAGAAGGCCAAGAGCCACCAAGGCCGTGATCAGCATGGCGAAGCCACGCCGGTCGCAGGCCAGCGCCACCGCCAGTTCTTGTTCGTTTTTAGCCTCCGTTTCAAGGGCGGTGAAGACATCGAGCCGTACCGCCGCCTGCACGGAGCAACCCGCCCAGTACCCACCCGACAATTGAACCAGCTTTTCCGCGCTCCATTCCATGATGGCTTCCTCCCGCACAGATTTATAGTTGCTAAAAGACAGGTCAGATGAACGGATAGCGCGCTTTAAAGTCGGCCTGAAGCGGCAGCATAATCTGCCGCATCGAAGGTTCAGCGGCGCTTGAAGTACGCAGCCGGCAAATATGCCGCCACTCGGCAAGATTGCAGTAGACGACAATTTCAGTTTTGCAGGAATTGGGCAAAACCGTCCTCGCCGCCTGCGGCGTAGAGGTAGCAAGCAACTGCAAATAAGCTCGTTCGGCCTCGGCCATGGATTTTTGCCAGCAAGCAAATTCCGGCGTATTTTCCTGATAAAATACCGGGCGGACGAAACTCACGTGCTGGCCGAATCGGGCCTGGCCGTAGTTGCAGTAGCGCTGGCTTTCCTGCAAAAACGAACAAACCCGGTGCCGCACCAGTTCATGGCTGACGGCGCGGCTGACGACGAATTTGACGCCAAGAAAACGGTGTCTGAGCAATAACTCTGGCGGCAGTGCCTCGACCTCATCGACCGAGAGAAAACGCGGCGGCGGCAACGGCGCTTTCGGCAGGCTGACGCCGGTAAAGAGAAAGGGATACTTCGCGGCCACCGCGGCGGCCAAGGTCGCGGCCACCGCGCCTCCATCCACCGCTTCGCGTAAGGCGCGGATCGAAGCGGTAATGAGCAGCCCAGTTTCACTGGCATCGACGACGAAAAAACGCGGTTGCGAGGCGAACAAAGCGGCTTTATCGGCGACGGAGCAAGAAACTTCCGCCGTCACTACCGCCATTTCCAGCACCGAGCCGTGGCCGCTGGCGGCAATTTTGGTGAGAAACGGAATCGCCGAATCCTCGCCGATTTTATCCTCACTTTTGTAACAGATGCGCCCGCGCGCTTCGAGCGCCCGCGGCAGTGGCAGCCGGTCGAGCGCATCCTGAATTTCGTAGGTGGGGTCAACTAAAAGCATCAGTTTTCTTTCCAGAACGGTGAGAGCTTACGCAGCGCGGCGATGATCGGCGGCAGAGTGTCGAGGACGAAATCAATCTCTTCCTCGGTGTTGTAGACGCTGAGCGAAAAGCGGATCGAGCCGTGGGCGGCGGTAAACGGCACGCCCATCGCCCGCAGCACATGCGATGGCTCCAAAGAGCCTGAAGTGCAGGCCGAACCCGACGAGGCGCAAATGCCCTGGCGATTCATGTGCAAAAGGATCGACTCGCCCTCGACATACTCGAAGCTGATGTTAGAAGTGTTGGGCAGGCGGTTGATTTTGTCGCCATTCAAGATGGATTTCGGAATCCGCGCTAAAAGCCCCGCTTCCAAACGGTCGCGCAGCGCCCGCACACCCTTGTTTTCCTCGGCGATATGCGCCGCCGCCAGCTCGCTGGCCTTGCCCAAAGCGACAATCGAAGCAACGTTTTCCGTGCCGCCGCGTCGCCCGCGTTCCTGATGGCCGCCGATGAGAAATGGCGTGAACAGCGTCCCTTTTCTCACATACAAAACGCCGACGCCCTTCGGCGCGTGCAGCTTGTGGCCGGACAGCGCCAGGAAATCGACATCCAGTTTTGCCAGGTCGATCGGCACCTTGCCGACGGCTTGCACCGCGTCGGTATGAAAAAGAATGCCGCGGCGTTTCGCCATCCTGGCCATTTCAGCGACCGGGAAGATGACGCCGGTTTCATTGTTGGCCCACATAACCGAAACAATGGCGGTGTCATCGCTCAAGGCTGCCTCATATTCGGCCAGATCGAGCATACCCTTGTCATCGACTTTCAGTTGCGTGACGCGGTATTTGTGGCCGGTGAACAGGCTGATGTTTTCACAGAGGTTTTTCACCGCCGGATGCTCGACCCTGGTCGTGATGATATGCCGTTTCTCTGGAAATGTCCTGACTGCTGAAAGAATTGCCGCCGAATCGCTTTCGGTGCCGCAACTGGTGAAGGTGATTTCCTCCGGGCTGGCACCGAGCAAAGCGGCGACGCTGAGCCGCGCCTGTTTCAGGCCGGCGGCCACTTCGCCGGCAAAGCTGTACATGCTCGACGGATTGCCATACAGCTCCGTGAGATAGGGCAGCATCGCAGCGCGTACTTCCGGCGCGATCGGCGTCGTCGCGTTATTATCCAGATAAATGATCCGTCCGTTCATAAGGCCCCCTCCTCGACAATCAGGCTATCGAGTACCAATTCGCGCAGTTTTTTCTCGACATATTCCTTGATCGTCGTCTGGCTCTTGGCGCAGGTGCCGCAGGCGCCGCGCATGGCCACGGTGACAATATCGCCATCGACATCGACCAGCTCAATGTCGCCGCCGTCCTTTTTCAGTACCGGGCGGATTTCCCGCTCGAGCACTTCCTCGATCTTCTTGACCTTTTGCAGCGTGGTCATGCGTTTGGGTTTGTCGGGGGTGGCGGATTGGGCGGTTTCGCCCTGGACGGTTTTTTGCAGCAACGCCCGCAGCTTGTCCTCACACTTGCCGCAGCCGCCGCCGGCTTTGGTGAAATTGGTGATTTCCTCGACCGAGCGCAGATGCGACTCTTTGATGGCGCGGATGATTTCAAGGTCGGTGACACCAAAACACTCGCAGACCACCTCGCCCTGGGCCATCGGCAACACCAAGCCTTTGTAGTTGGCAATCGCCGCCTCGAGCGCCTCGCGGCCCATCACCGAACAGTGCATCTTTTCTTTGGGCAGGCCGCCGAGGTAATTGGCGATGTCTTCATTGGTGATTTTGCTGGCCTCATCCAGGCTTTTACCAATCACCATCTCGGTCAGGGCCGAGGACGAGGCGATGGCGCTGGCACAGCCGAAGGTTTTGAATTTGGCATCGGCGATTTTGCCATCCTCGATCTTCAGCGTGAGTTTCAAGGCGTCGCCGCAGGCCAGTGACCCGACATCGCCAACACCGTCGGGCCGTTCAATTTCGCCAACATTTCGTGGGTTCAGGAAATGTTCCTGAACCTTATCGGTATATTCCCACATGGAAGGCTCCTCTGCGTTGGAAAATAAAGGGGGAAATTTTCCGCGACAATACTACGCCAAGGGCAAAAAGCAACCGGCGATTCCCGTTCCGTCATCGCCGGTGCCAGCGTAACGACAAGGTGCAATGCAATAATTTTAGCAAAAGACTTGCGCCGGGCGGTATTTTTCTCCGAGAATACCCGTTGCCGGCAAGCGCCATTTTTTTGCTTCGCCGCCATTATCCGACCGGAGGCTCCAGCTCATGTCCGACTCTTCCTCAGAAATCGCCGCCAGCCGGCGATCGTCTTTGCCCAGCGCCGACCCCGATACCCTGCACCAGGCGCTGCACGCCATATCGGAGCTGACCTACACGACAACACGACCTTTCGATCTGTACCGGCACCTGCATCGCATCGCTTCACGGCTCTTGACCATCGGCAGTTTCGCCATCTGCCTGTTTGAAAGCGATGCCGATGGTGGCGCTGTGCATTTCCCTTACGTGTCTGGCGACAGCCAAGCGGCGCTGCAAGGCCGCCGCCTGGCTCGCCGATCGCTTGCGGGCAGCCTCCTCGGCCATCTGCTGAAGAAAAAACGCCCACTCTTGACAACGGAAAACATCCTGCCCACCGCCAGTTCCGACGAACAACTCGGCGAACATGCCAGCGAACGCCCCAGCGAAGACCTCCAGACGGCTGGCAACATTCTTTCGCCGCCAGCGCCGACGCCGCCATCCTCGTGGCTGGGCGCGCCATTTTCCCTGAACGGGCGAATCGGCGCGGTCATCTGCGGCAACCGTGGTGGCGAAGCGTTCAGCGAACAAGACAAGGAACTCCTCAGTTTCATCGCCCTGCATATCGGCGAGACGCTGCAACGCAAACGGGTGGTTGATGAGCTGCGGGTGGCCAAAGAACAGGCCGAGGAAGCCGAGCGGAAAAAAAGTGCGTTCCTGGCCAACATGAGCCATGAAATCCGCACGCCGATGAACGGCATCATCGGCATGACCCAATTGGTTCTGGCCACCGACATCGACGCCAAACAGCGCAACTATCTGGAAATGGCGCTGACCAGCGCCGAGCGGCTCCTGAAAATGATCAACGACATCCTCGACTTTTCCAAAATCGAGGCCGGGCGCATGGAGTTGCGGATCGCCCCGTTCAGCCTGCGCGGTCTCGTCAACTCGTCGTTACAGATTTTTACCATCTCGGCCAGCCACCAGGACGTTGCCTTGAATTTCAACATGCAGCCAAGCATCCCCGACATGCTGATGGGCGATGCCGACAAACTGGGGCAGGTGCTGGTCAACCTGGTTGGCAACGGCCTGAAATTCACCAAAAAAGGCAGCGTCACCCTGACCATCGGCGAGCTGGTCAGCCCAGCGGCTGGCGAAGAGGGCATCGCCGCTCTGTACTTTCAGATCGCCGATACCGGCATCGGCATTCCGGCGGATAAAATTCCCTTCGTTTTCACGGCCTTCAGCCAGTTGGGCACGACGCGGGATTCCAACCATCGCGGCACCGGCCTGGGCCTGGTCATCGCCGCCCAGTTGGTGGAAATGATGGGCGGCTGTATCGACATCGCCAGCCAGGTCGGCGCCGGCACCACCTTTTCTTTCACGCTGCGTCTGCCGCTCGCGGCGGACGGCGCCGCCAACGCCGACGCGCCGCAGGCTCTAGCCAGGCCGGTCGAGAAGCGGCCCGACCTGAACATTTTGCTGGTCGAGGATGAACTCATCAACCGCACCCTGGCGGTCACGGTACTGAAGCGGGAAGGCTGGCGCGTCACCTGCGCCGAAAACGGCATCAGGGCCTTGGAAATTCTTGAAAAAGAGCATTTCGATCTGGTGCTCATGGACGTGCAGATGCCGGAGCTGAACGGCTACGACACCACGGCGGCCATCCGCGGCCAGGAAAAGGAAAGTGGCAACCACTTGCCGATCATCGCCATGACCGCCTACGCCATCAAAGGCGACCGGGAAAAATGCCTGGCCGCCGGCATGGATGGCTACATCTCGAAACCAATCCGCCCCGATCTTTTGCGCCTGGAAATCGAAAACATTCTGCAAGAAGTGAAACAGGTGCCAGGAGACGGGAGACAGGTAACAGGAAAGACTCCTGTATCCTGACACCTGTTCCCTGTCACCTGGCCCCGTAGCGTTCGGCCAGCCGCTGCACCATCTGGCGGTTGAGGGGCCGCACCAGGCTGACATGCAGGGTGTAATCCTGATTGGCGACATCGAGATAGCGCACGCCGACGATGCTGCCGACAAGCAGCATCCCTTCGCCAGCCCCGGCCAATTCGACCTGAATGCGGCGGCCCAAGAGCAGCCGCGCCTTGTCCTGACTGCCGATGCGAGCTTGCAGACACAGGCCGGAGACGGAAATATCGACGAGTTCAGCGGTGTAGCGGCGTGGCTCGTCGGAGCTGAAGACATCGGCGAAAACATAAACGGCGCGCAGGGCAACCGGGAAACGTGGCGAATCACGACGATCGGCGCCGGACATCTTCAGAAGCGACGGCACCATGCTTTGCCGCTCGCAGAAATCACGCAGCTTGCCGGCAACGCCATGGTGTTTCTGCTCGATGTCGGCCAGCGTCCGCTGCTCCAGATACTGGATTTCCACGTCGCCTTTGGCCTTCATCGTCGTTGTCCACACCGAGGTGCCGAAGAACTGGTCGGCGCCGTGGATTTCGCCGGGTTTCAGGCGCTTGAGAAAGGTTTCGCCGCCGGCGGCGCGGCAGAGCAGATCGACCTGACCGGAGTTGATGAAGTACAGTTTGGCGTCGATTTCCCCTTCACGGACGATGACTTCGCCATCGGTGTATTTTTCCCGCCGCGAAGCGTAGTAGAGGGCGTTGAATTCCTCGGTGGACATCATCTCGTAGAGGTCGGCCCAGATTTCCAAATGATGATGGGTAATGGTGCTGGCGCGCTCCTCGTCGATGATCTCGCCGATGCGAATGACCTCGGTCAGGGCGTAGGGATTGATTTCAAGCAGCCGGTCACGCAGCATCTCGGCGACATCGAAATCCTTTTCGCGGGCCGCCTCGATGCAGCGGTTGGCGATCTTTTCCGTAACCCGGATGGTTTCTTTCTTCTGGAGCAGGAAGCTCACTTCCTCGTTGAACAGGCGCAGCTTTTCCATCGAGTGCCGCCGCCGATCTTCCGGCATCATGCTGGCGTAATCGGCATCGGTTTGGCCACCGCCACGGGCGATATGCCTGAGACGTGGCTCCATCACCCTGAGGGCGTCCTGGGCCAACAGACCGATCCGCCGCTCATCGTCGTCACCAGACAGCGCGGCGATCCGCCGCAAATAGCTGATGGCGGCGCCGTTCGGGTATTTCTTCAATGGCGTCAGCAGCGAGTCGAAAATGTCGGCAAAGGCTGGCTGGTCGTAGCGTCGGTTGTCGGCCAAAAGAAGCAGAAAGGCTTCGGCCACTTTCGGGTCGTCCTGAACCGCCAGTTTCGGCACCACCGCCGAGAGAATCCGCTCCGGAATCTCCGGTAAAATTTTCAGCAGGCAGTCTTTGGCCTGGGCGTCCGGCAAACCGGCCAAAAATTCCAGGGCCGCCATCTGCACGCGCATGTCCGGATGACGGATATAGGGCATGACGACCGCGATATGGCCAGGACGGTCGATCTCACCCAAAATGTTAATGATGTTCCTGACCACATACCAGACCGGTTTCTTTTGCAGGCAATCGAGCAGAATATTTTGGCTTTCCTGACCCCACTGGCTAAGCAGCCGGGACAGACGCAGGCGCTCGGTCTTGTTCTGAGAGTGGATCAGCCGGTTGGTGACGGCCACCACCGCCCGTCTGCCGAGATAGAGGAGCATCTGTTGCAGGCGTTTTTCCTCGACCTCGTCGGCCTCGACATAGGCGTCGGCGATATGCTGGATGACGCTCACCAGCGCGATTGCCTCGATGGTCTGAAGAATGACGCCACGGATGGCCGCCGGTTTGACGATGGCGCCGGTTTTAATCTGATACAGCGTCAACAGCAGATACCAGGCGTCTTCCCAGTTTTTTTGCTCGACCAGCCAGACGGCGGTCAGTTCGATTTGTTTTAAGATGGTGGCGAAACCATCGAGGAATTTTTTTTCGCTCTCCAGCCAACCGACCAAAAGCGACGACAACAGGCCGACTGGCAAGACGATCTCGCCGGCAATGCCGCCGGAGAGCAGCATGGCAATGACCTTCACCGACCGCTCACGCACGGTTTCGTCGCTGAACTGGCTGCCGCGTCCAAGCACCCGCGTCAGGGCCTGGCCTTCGCCGGCAGTGGCGCCCGCGTCCCGTTCCTTGAAGTAGGGAATGATAAAGGCGACGAAATTGTTGGCGAATTCAGCATTGAGGAGAATACGGACATTACCGGCGATAAAATCCCGGAAGCCGCGCTCCATGCGCTGACGCAGGCGGACTTTCTCCCCTTCGGCGAGATTTTTCTGTATTTCTTCCACTGTCAGGACACTGTTCGCGTTCATGCCGATAACAATACGCTTTCGGCGAAAAAGACTCAAGGCAGTATCTTCGAATGCCCTTTTTCGCCGCTTTTACCACGCGGGCGGCGCCGGTGCTTGCAGTTTTTCAGTAAATAGCCTAAATTTACCAGATTCTTACGCCGAAATTCCTAACTCTTAACAAACTCATAACCACATTGAGCACATGCTGAACCCGTCCGACCGCATCGTTATCACCGGCTGTGGCCTCGCCGCGCCAGGCGCCAGCAATCTTACTGAATTCCGCGAAAAACTCATCGCCGGGCACAGCGAAATCGAAATGCTCGATCTGCGTTATTTCGGCCCGGCCCCAGCCGGAGTCTGTCATTTCCCGGAAACGCGATACCGGAAAAACAAGGAAAACCGCAAAGGTACGCGCGCCGGCTGCATCGGCGTTTACTGCGCCCACGAGGCTCTGGCCGACGCCGGCCTGATGCCTTTGGCCGATTTTTACGATCCGGCCAGGGTCGGCGTCTACACCGGCCTGACCGAACACGGCACCGTCGAGACCGAGAACGAAATTTACGCCATCAGCCAGTACAACTACGATACGCGATACTGGACGCACCACCACAACCCGCGCACGGTACTGAACAGCCCAGCCGGAGAAATCACCATGAGCCTGCATATTACCGGGCCTCATTATTCGCTAGGCGCCGCCTGCGCCGCCGGCAACACCTCGCTGATTCAGGCCGTACAGATGCTGCGCCTCGGTGAAGTGGACATGGCCTTGGCCGGTGGCCTGTCGGAAGCGGTTCGCTCGTTTGGCATCTTCGCCAGTTTCAAAGCGCAGAACGCCCTGGCCGAAGCCGAAGACCCCAGGCAGGCCAGCCGCCCCTTCGATGCCAGCCGCAATGGTATCGTCATTGCCGAAGGCGGCTGCATCTTCGCTGTCGAGACGCTGGCCAAGGCCCTTGCCCGTGGCGCGAAAATTTATGGAGAAATCGTCGGTTACGCCATCAACTCCGACGCCACCGACTTCGTTTTGCCCAACTCCGCCCGTCAGGCCGAATGTATGCGCCTGGCGCTTGACCGCGCCGCTCTCACCGCCCAGGAAATCAGCCTGGTCAATACCCACGCCACCGGCACCAAACAGGGCGACATCGCCGAATGCGCGGCCATCCGCGAGGTCTTTGCTGATTGCCCTAGCACCTTCATCAACAATAGCAAATCCATCATCGGCCACGCCATGGGCGCGGCGGGAGTGCTGGAACTGGCCGGCAATCTGCCGGCATTTACCGACGGCATCATTCACCCAACCATCAATATCGAGGAGATCGACCCGGAATGCGCCCTCGATAATCTGGTTATCAATACGGCGCGGCCAGGCGTCGAGGTGACGGCGATCCTGAATAACTCCTTTGGCATGATGGGAATCAATTCGACGCTGATCGTCCGCAAATACGACGGAAGCTGAAAGACGGCGCGAAAACAATGGAAGAAATGTTTATGCCTATGGTATAAGAAGGGGTTTACGCTAAGGTTTTCGCCCTGATTTACTTGACCTCGGCGATGTAATTTCCTTTTGCCATTGATCTTTTTCTTTTCACCAGTACCGGAGATGTTCATGACCGCAAGCGACATCAAACAAGTCATTCTCGATATCATTGCCGATATTGACGACGAAGCCGATTTCACGAGCCTCGACGCCGACAAACCGCTGCGCGACCAACTCGACCTCGACTCCATGGATTTCCTGGATATTGTCATGGAGCTGCGCAAACGCTACAAACTCCAGATTCCCGAAGCCGATTATCCGCAGCTCGCCACCCTGAACAGTTGCGTCGCCTACCTCGGCCCCAAACTGGTCGCCTTCTGATTGCATCTCCACCCGCCGTCCATGGCTGATTACCGGCTCGTCATCATCGGCGGTGGCCTTTCCGGACTCGCCGCCGCCATTCGTTATGCCCGCTACTTCCCGGATGTCCTGCTCCTCGAACAGCATATCCGGGCCGGCGGCCTCAATTCCTATTATTACCGGCAAGGACGATTGTTCGAGACCGGCCTGCACGCGATTACCAATTTCGCGCCACCCGACGACAAAAAAGCGCCATTGAACCGGCTGTTGCGGCAATTGGGCATGAAGCGGGAAGCTTTGGCGCTCAGGCCACAAGCGGGCAGCGAAATCCATTTCCCCGATGGCAAGATTCTCGCCTTCACCAACGATTTTACCGATTTGGAACAAAATATCGGCGGGGTTTTTCCAAAATCACGGGTCGCTTTCGCGCGATTGACCGATTGGCTCCGCGCATTCGACCCTTTTGCCGAAACGCCGTTCCGCTCGGCGCGAACCTTTCTGCGGGACGCTCTACCGGAACCCTTGCTGGCCGATATGCTCCTCTGCCCGCTGTCGTTTTACGGCTCGAGCATCGAAAACGATATGGATCTCAGCCAGTTCGCCATTATGTTCCGGGCCATTTTCCTGGAAGGATTTTGCCGCCCACAGGGGACGATCAAGGACATCCTCGATACGCTGCTGCGCCGCTATCGGGAACTGGGTGGCGCCATCCGTTACGGTAGCAAAGTGACGGCGATTGTCCACGACCACGGCCAGGCGCGGGCACTGAGGTTGGCAGATGGCGAAGAAATCGAATGCGAATTTTTCCTGTCCACCATCGGTCATGCCGAAACATTGGCTCTTTTGGGAAAGGAAATAGCGAAAGAAGCGCCGCGCCTGGGCTTTGTCGAACACATCGCCCGTATGCCGGCGGCCAGCCTGCCTGCCAATAAGTCGATTGTCTTTTTCAATACCGGCGCCAAATTCCGCTACGCCGTACCGAAAAAAGCCGTCGATTTCGCGAGCGGCGTCCTGTGTCTGCCCGCCAATTTTCAGGATTGTCATGGGGAAGGCGATACAGCCTGGCTGCGCACCACTCACTTGGCCAATTACGCAAAATGGCGGGCTATCGCCGCCGACCGCAAGCGATACCAGGCGGAAAAACGCCTGGCTTTTAATAAATCGCTGGCCGTCGCCGGCGATGTTTTAGGCATATCGACGGAAAACGCCATCTACGAAGACAGTTTTACGCCACTGACCATCGCCCGTTTTACCGGCAAACGCCACGGCGCCATCTACGGCGCGCCGGACAAAATAAAAGATGGCGATCTCGGTTTTGCCAATTGCTTTCTCGCTGGCACCGACCAGGGTTTTTTGGGCATCATTGGTTCGATGCTGTCCGGCGTGTCGATGGTCAACCGGCATATTCTGCCAAAACTCTGATTTTTTATAGCCATGCCCATTTCCCTCGACGCTGCCTCACCCGCTTACGACGCCATCGTCATCGGCTCCGGCCTTGGCGGCCTGACCGCCGCCAACCGCCTTGCCCGCTGCGGCCACAAAGTTTTGCTGTTGGAACAGCATCATAAATTCGGTGGCCTCGCCGCCTGGTTCAAACGCAAAGGCCATATTTTCGATATTTCCCTGCACGGTTTCCCTTACGGCATGGTCAAAACCTGCAAGAAATACTGGAACCGGGAAATCATGGGTTCGATTGTCCAACTGAAGGACATCGTCTTCGATAACCCGCAATTTTCGCTGAAAACCACCTTCGACAAGGAGGATTTTTCGCGCATTTTAGAAGAAGAATTCGCCATTCCTCGACAAATTATCGCCGATTTTTTCAATCGGGTGGCGGCGATGAATTTCTACGACGACCGGAGCATAACCACACGCGAATTGTTCGCTGAATTTTTTCCTGGGCGCGACGATGTTCACCGCCTTTTGCTGGAGCCAATCACCTATGCCAACGGCTCGACGCTCGACGACCCGGCCATCACCTACGGCATCGTCTTCGCCAACTTCATGAACAAGGGTGTCTACACTTTCCAGGGCGGCACCGACCGGCTGATCGGCCTGATGGTTGCCGAACTGGAAAAAAACGGCGTCGATATTTGCAAGAGCGCCAGAGTTGACCGCATCATCGTTGAACAGGGCCGCGTCCGTGGCATCGAGGCCGGCGAGCGCTTCATCGCCGCCAAAGCCGTCATCTCGAACAGCGGCATTACCAATACCGTGCAAAAGTTGACCGAACAATCGGCCTTTTCCAAAGAATTTCTCGCCGAAAGCGAACAGGTTCGCGTCAACAATTCCAGTTGCCAGGTCTATTTTGGCATCCGTGACGGCGAAAAAATCGAGGACGTCGGCGATTTGCTGTTCACCTCACGCGCCGAACACTTCGACAGCACCGAACTACTCGATTTTCATACCCAGTCGAAAACATTTTCTCTCTACTATCCGAAAACCCGCCCCGGTCGCGACCGCTACACCATCGTCGCTTCGATGAACAGCCGTTACGACGATTGGGCGAAGCTCGATGAAGCCAGCTATCGCCGCGAAAAAGAGGCGCTGATCGCCAGAACGTTGACCGACTTGGAACGCTATCTACCTGGCGTCTCAGCGAAAATCGATTGGCTGGAGGCGGCGACACCAAAAACTTTCAACCGCTACACCCTGCATCAGAAGGGAACATCCTTTGGCACCAAATTCGAGGGTCTCGACATATCCCGGCGCCTTTTCAAGGAAATCAAGGGCTTGTTCCACACCGGCTCGGTCGGCATTATCATGAGCGGCTGGCTGGGAGCAATCAACTACGGTGTTATCGTTGCTAATGATGCCGACGCGTTTTTGCGGGAGTAAAATGGATATTGCGCCGCTGAAACAATTTGTCGATATTCTATGGCCCTTTCGATGGTATTTTTTAACAATAGCGGTTCTTGCGTTTTTTGCCACAATCATTCGGTCAGCTTGGTTCAAGGGTAAAATTGGTGAGTTTTTTGTCAATCTTTCCGCAAGATTATTGCTCGACACAAAACGCTATCATCTCATAAACAATGTAACGCTGCCAACAGCGGACGGGACCACGCAAATTGATCATATCATTGTTTCAATTTTTGGCATATTCGTTATCGAAACAAAAAATATGAAAGGATGGATATTCGGCAGCCAGACTGACAAAATATGGATTCAGAAGATCCATAAATATTCCACTCATCAATTTCAAAATCCATTGCATCAAAACTATAAGCATGTGAAAACCCTGCAATCGTTGCTGAGATTGAACGGCCAACAAATACATTCTGTAGTGGCTTTCGTAGGCAACAGCACTTTCAAAACAGAAGTTCCGGAAAATGTGACACATGGGAAAGGTTATATCAAATACATCAAATCCAAGACGGCAGTGGTTTTGACTGAAGCGGAAACAAAGGAAATTGTCCAAAAGATAGAAGAGGAAAGACTTGAACCATCTTGCAAAACTGATCGTCAGCATGTGCGGCATGTACAAAGTAAACATGGCGCGTCCATGACCTCCAACAAACTATGGCGGCGCATCGCCCTTTCTTTTGTGTCCATTGTGATTTTTTGCGGCTTGTGGTGGTTGGCTGGGCACGGAAAGCTTTCAATTTGGCTGTTTTGGTTGGTGGCGGGAATGAGCCTGATCACTTTTACTCTCTATGGTTTGGACAAGCTCGCAGCCAAACACGACGCAAGGAGAACACCAGAACGCAAGCTGCATTTTTGCGAACTGCTGGGTGGCTGGCCGGGCGCTCTGCTTGCTCAACAGGTATTCCGACATAAATCAAGCAAGACTTCTTTTCAGAGAACATTCTGGCTCATGGCCGTCCTCAATGTGGCGTTGCTGGCTGGTATTACTGCCAACAGCGACGTGCTGTTCGGCAATCTGAAGTCCGCATCTTTTATAGAAATACCAAGTAAGGTTCTCGGCATCGACAAAATGGTTTCCATTCTTGAAGAAAATGTTGTCCGCCAAATGAAACAGAGTGGCAAATTACCTCATACCACCCAAACATCTTCCCATCTTCCCGCCCTGCCATCACCGGAACAAAAGCCAGAACCAAAACTGGAGGAAAAACCGGAGCAAACACAGATGCCGCCTAGTCCAACGAACTTTTTTTCCTACAAAATCTCTCTGAAATCAGGCAGGGAAATAGCCGCGCAGAAAGCCAGTCGTGATGGCGATTTGCTAAAAATAGTCACCAACACCGGCCTGTATATGGAAATTCCATGGCAAGATGTGAATTATATGCTGAAAACGAATAGGCGATAAAGCCAAGATCACCGCAAAAACACCAACAAGGAACATCTAATGTCTACGATCAAGGAAAATGACACCATTGTCCTCGCATACAGCGGTTCGCTCGACAGCGGCGAGGTCTTCATCGAAGAGAAGAACGGCGTAACCATTTCTTTGGGCCAGAGCGAACTGCCGCCGACGGTCGAAAACGCTTTGGTCGGCATGGCCGTGGGCGAGAGTCGCAGCGTGCGCGTGCCACCGGAGGAAGGTTATGGGGCGCGGCAAAAGGAGTTGCTCCAGAACATCCGCCGCGACAGCCTGCCACCATCGATTGTTCCGAAACCTGGCATGATCCTCGGCCTCAACGTTGTCAAAGATGGCGTCAACGTCCAGGTGCCGGCAACGGTGATGGAGGTGGCGGGCGATACGGTGCTGGTCGATTACAACCATCCGCTGGCCGGCCATCATCTGACCTATACCTTGCGCCTGCTGCGCATCGTCTCCTCACCTAAATGATAGATGAGGCTAGCGTCTCCGCCTGCTTACGGTGCATCCACCAAAACAGGGTATTTTCCGCAAAGGGCCGGAAGAGAAACTTGCGGTAGGACCTGGCTAATTCATCGTTCTTTGCCTCGACGAGAAAGACCGCCCAGGCCAGTTCGTTGCGGCACGAGCGACGCAGGGCGTCGAGCAGCAGCAGGCTGCCGATATGCTGTCCCTGTTGCGACGAATCCACTGCCAACCTGCCGAGGCGAATGGCGGGAACAACCGCATAGCGCGGCATTTTTTTACGTGTTTCGTCCGGTAGAGAGCTGAGAGGAATGGAGGCAGCGGATAGGGTGTAATAGCCAATGACCGATGTGGGCCGCTCTTTGGCGCAGGCGGTGACAACGGTGGCAAAACCGCGCCGCATATCCGGCCCGGCCTGCTGTTTCAAGTAGCGGTCCAAGGCCAGTTCGCCGCAGGAAAAGCTCGCTCTCTCCATGTCGGCGGTTAAAAGCCGGAAGATGAGCTTCACGCGCCCGATACCCGCTGGCTATATTCGGCGGCAAGCGCTTCGAGAAACGGCGTGGCTGGCTCGATTGGCGTATCGGTCAGGGCCTGAGCCAGCATCTGTTGATCTTGTATGGCCAACTGAATAACCGCCTCTTCGGCGATAATCCGTTCCGCTTTTTCCAGCGCCGCCGCGATGACAAAATCCGTGCGGTTGGAGCCACGCAGGGCGGCGGCCTGATCAATGGCCTTTTTGGCGGCTGGCGGTAGCCGCAGGTCGATGCGCGAGATATTTTTCTCGGACTGGCGAGCATAAGTGGTCATCGTCAACTCCTGAAAAAGTGTATCTTTATTGTACGGAAAATGACCGTACAAAGCAAGAGACAATATACCCGCTGTTCCGCCCGCCACTCTCCCTTCCGCCTGTACTTTTGCCAACGATTGCGCCTAAAATGGCAGGAATCGTGATCAAACATTTGCCATCGCCACAAGTGGGAAACGAACCATGGAAATCGAGGACGATGAAATACTGCAAAGCTTCATCGAAGAATCCCGCGAACACCTTGCCGGCATAGAAACCGACCTGCTGGCCATCGAAGAGACCGGGGCGGTCATCGACGAGGAACTGGTCAACAAGGTGTTCCGCGCCGCCCATTCAATCAAAGGCAGCGCTGGCTTCATGGAGTTAACGACGATTCAGGAGTTGTCGCACGCCACGGAAAATGTGTTGGGATTGATCCGGAGCAAAAAACTGATACCGGCGCCGGAGGTCATCAATGTCCTGCTGCTGGCTTTCGATCAGTTGCAGCGGCTGATCGAAGACATCCAGCACTCGAACGACGCCGATATTGCCGCCCACATCGCATCGCTGAACGCCATCTCCGGCAGCGCCAATCAGACCGACGCGACGACGGAAAAAGCCAGCGATGCGGAGCAAGCGGCGGCAAGGGCCGTGTCACCCGACGCCATCAAAACCGACGTGCAGCCTGAGGAAGAATCGCGCCAGTCGCTGCGAGACGAGACTTCGATCCGCGTGCGCGTCAACCTGCTCGATGAGTTGATGACGCTAGCCGGCGAATTGGTACTGGCGCGCAACCAGTTGCTGCAAACCGTCCATTCCGGCGATTTCGGCAACGCCGAGGCCGCCAGTCAACGCATCGACCTGATCACCTCAAGGCTGCATGAAACAATCATGCTGACGCGGATGCAGCCGATCGGTAGCATTTTCAACAAATTTCCGCGCCTGGTCCGTGACCTGGCGAAGAAACTGGGCAAAACCATCGAGATGGTTATTGCCGGCCAAAATGTCGAACTCGACAAGAGCATCCTCGAAGCGATCAACGATCCGCTGACTCATCTGGTGCGCAACGCGGTTGATCACGGCATCGAGACACCCGTCGAACGCCGGCGCCTAGGCAAAGTGGAAGCCGGCCAGATAACGCTGAAAGCCTGGCACGAAGCCGGACAGGTGCTCATCGAAATCACCGACGATGGCCAGGGACTGGATGGCGACGCCCTGGCCGCCAGCGCCGCTGGCAAAGGGCTCATCACCGGCGAGCAGCTTGCACGGATGTCAGCAAAGGAAAAGATCGACCTGATCTTCCTGCCCGGTTTCTCGATGGCCAGGCGAGTCAGCGATCTGTCCGGGCGCGGCGTCGGCATGGATGTGGTCAAGACCAATCTCGGCCAGCTCGGCGGTCATGTCGATATTTTCTCCGAAGTCGGCCAGGGCACGACCATTTCGATCAAACTGCCGCTGACGCTCGCCATCATCCCCTGCCAGATGATCAGATGCGGCGGCGAGCGTTACGCCATCCCCCAGGCCAATCTCGAAGAACTGCTGCGTATCCCCGCCGCCCAAGTTAAAGATCGCATCGAGCGGATTGGCAGTGCCGAAGTGGTGCGGCGGCGCGATACTTTGCTGCCGCTGGTTCGCCTGTCCAACATCCTCGGCCTCCCGCCCATCTGGTGGGATAACCAGGAATTCAAAGAAGACCGCCACTATCGCACCGCCAGCGTCCTGAACATCGCCGTCGTGTCCACCGGGACGATGCAATACGGCCTGATCATTGACCAGCTCCATGACATCGAAGAAATCGTTGTCAAACCGCTGGGCCAACATTTGCTGCGCTGCCAGGGTTACGCCGGGGCAACGATCATGGGCGATGGCCGCGTCGCTTTGATTCTCGATATCGCTGGCCTGGCGCGCATGGCGCAACTGACCTCGCTTGACGGCAGCGATCGCGCCGCCGAACTGGCCAGGGCCGCCGAAGAAGCGAGTCGCGCCGAGAAAGACAAACAGACGCTCGTCATCTTCCGCAGCGCGGAAAGTGAGCGCTTCGCCGTGCCGCTCAACCGGGTGGAGCGCATTGATAAGATCGAACGCGGCGCCATCAAGGAAGCCGGCGGCAAACGGGTTATGCAATACCGGGACAGCAGCCTGCCGCTCGTGCGCGTCGATGACGTGGCCATGGTTCAGCCGTTGGCCGATCGGGAAGACCTTTTGGTCATCATTTTCAACATCGCCGGCCACGCCATTGGCCTGTTGGCCATCGGCCCGATCAACATCGTGGAAATATCCGGCGGCATCGACGAGGTCACCTTACGGCAGAACGGCATCGCCGGTTCGGCGATTATCGGTCGAGAGACGACGCTGATCGTCGATATTTTCGAGATGGCCTGGCAGCTCTTTCCGCAGTGGTTCGAGGCCCGCGGCGAAGCGGAAATAAAGGAGTCACCATGAGCCAACAAGCCAAAGCCGAGACCAGCGGTCATGCCGTCGAACTGCTCACCTTCCATATCGGCGACGTCCTCTGTGGCCTGAACATCCTGAATGTCCAGGAAATCAGAAAACCAGCGCGGATGACTACAGTGCCGCAAGCCCCAGATTATGTGCTGGGCATCTTTAACCTGCGCGGCCAGATCGTCACCCTCATCGACCTCGGCAAAAAGCTAGGCCTGGGCGAAACCGCCGTTAGTGACGACCAGCGCGCCATCATCGTCAATGCGGCGGACGGCGTTGTCGGTCTTTTGGTGAAGAAGATTGGCGATGTCGTCGAGGCCGACATGACGAAAATAGAACTCCCGCCGGCCAATATGCGCGGCATTCATGGAGAATTTTTCATGGGAGTCTGCACAACCCCGTCGGCCCTGATCGGCATCCTCGACATCGACAGAGTTCTCTCGACCGAAGACTGATACGATAGGGGATGGCCCGCGATGAACAGGTGACAATTCTAAATCGTTTTTTATGGTTTCCTTTTAAGCCTTCTCCAATCCCCTGTGACGCAGGCAATCGCCATAGACGGCGAGCGTCTGTTCACACATTTTTTCGGTGCTGAGCTGAGCCCGCACCCGGCTTTGCCCCTGGACGCCGATGCGCTTCAGCGTCTCCTCCCCCATGGCCAAGGCGGCATCAATGCTCTGGGCCATGGCCTGGGCGTTGCCCGGCGGCACCAGCCAGCCGTTTTCACCTTCGATCACCGTTTCCAGGCTGCCACCGTGGGCGGTGGCTACCACCGGCTTGCCCATGGCCATGGCCTCGACACTGGTGCGGCCAAAGGCTTCCGGCTCTTTCGACGACGCGGACACCACCAGATCGGCCAGCAGATAGGCGGTAGCCATATCACCACAATGACCGACCAGGTGCACCCGATCGGACAACCCCAACCGCTCGATCAATTGGCGCAGCTCGGTGGTGTAGGCGCTGCCCTCGTCATAGTCGCCGACCAAGACCGCCTGGAAACGCGGGCATTTCAACAGCGACATGGCCTGAAGGAAAATATCCTGACCTTTAAGACGGGTTATTCGGCCCGGTAGCATCAGCGTCGGGATGCCCTCGGTCAGGTGCCAGACCTGGCGTAAAGCGGCGATTTTGTCCGGGCTGATTTTTTCCGGCGAAAAGACATTCAGATCGACGCCGCGCAGGATGGTTCGGACGTTCTCTTTCTTGCCGTAATTTTCGGCGATATGCTGGGCGATGCTCTCGGAAACCGCGATAATCGTCTCGCCTTTGGTCATAACCGCGCTATAGGCGTTGACCGAATAAAAACCATGAAAGGTGGTGATCAAACACGGACGCTCGCCAGGCGGCAGCGACTTCCAGACCAGATAACCAATCCAGGCCGGCATCCGCGAGCGCAGATGCAAAATGTCCACCTGCTCGCTGCGGATGATTTGGCGCAGTTGCGGGATGAGGCGCAGCGTAAGCGGCGATTTGTCGCCAATCCCCATGCGGATGTGCTCGCTGCCCTCAGCCACGAGCTGATCCACCAGACGACCGCCGGCGGATACCACCAACGAGCGGTGGCCGTGGTCGGCCAGATATTTACCCATCTCCAGCGTGCCGCGCTCGACGCCGCCGCCATCGAGTTCCGGCAGAAGCTGCATCACCGTCAGGGATTCCTGGCGTTTCCTCAGCCGCCGCTCGTCCAGTTCCCGATAAACATCCAGGGTTTTCAAGCACATGCTGTCGGCGGTGAAATGTTCGCTCACCCACAGACGTCCTCTGGCGCCAATCTCCGGCAGCTCTTCGCGGCGATCCAGCGCACGGGCGATGGCCTGGGCCATGGTCTCCGCGTCGCCGGGCGGCACCAGCCAACCGGTCTCGCCGTCGCGGACCGTCTCCAGGCTGCCGCCATGGGCGGTGGCCACCACCGGCTTGCCCATGGCCATGGCCTCGATCATCACCTTGCCGAAGGCTTCCGGCTGCGCCGAAGAGGCGGAAACCACCAGATCGGCGAGCATCAGGGCGGCGGGCATATCACTGCAATGGCCAACCAGGCGAATGCGGTCGGCCAGACCCAAAGATTGAATCCGGTCGCTCAGCCGTTTGGCAAACGACGAGCTCTCTTCGGCGTCGCCGACGCACAGGGCGAGGAAGGGCCGGTCTTTCAGAAGGGCCAGGCTGTCAATGAAAACATCCTGCCCCTTCCATTGGCTCAGGCGGCCCGGCAACAAAATCACCGGCTGGTCTTCGACTCGCCACAGGCGGCGCAAGGCGGTTATCCGCTCCGGCGACACCGCTTCCGGGCTGAAATAGTGAGCGTCGAAGCCGCCATGCACCAGGCGGATGCGGCTGGCATCGACCTGATAATTTTCGCGGATATGATCGGTGATGGTACGGGAAACGGCGATGACCAGTTCGCCCTTGGTCATGATCGTCGAATAAAAATTGACCGAATAAAAACCATGAAAGGTCGTGACCAAACCGGGACGCCGGCTCGGCGGCAGCGATTTCCAGGCCAGATAGCCAATCCAGGCCGGCAGGCGCGAACGCAGGTGCAGGATATCGACCTGTTCATCCTGCAAAAAATGCTTCAGTTTGCCGATATATTTCAGGCAGCGGACGCTTTTTTCGCCGATATGCGGCCACAGCACATGGCGGCAACCACCCTGCTCCAGATACGGGACCATTCGCCCGCCACCGGAAATGACAATCGAATTATGCCCCTGCCGGGCGAGAAAAACCGCGAGGTCGAGGGTTTCCCCTTCGACACCGCCTTCCTCCATCTCCGGCACTACCTGAACAACGGTCAGCTTGTCTGACACCAGCGCCTCACAATTTCTTCGGCGCAGCGCCGCGCTTCGGCAAGCGGGGGCGGCGACTGCGGCCTGTTTCCGGTACGCCAATCGGCCAAAAGGCGGATGAAGCCATGTTCCGCCAGATAGTCCGCGCTTCTCTGAAATTTATTGCCGGGCTTTCGCCAAGACACGGGAATCAACCCCACGGCACAACCGGCGGAAAGCGCCTCATAGACCATCGAGATGGAATCGGCGGTCACCCAGACCTGGACAGTGGCATGGTACTCCTTTTCCACCCAGCCAACAGGCGTCTCTTTATATGGGAAAAATCGGCAATTGGGAAGCTGTTCCGCCAGGCGGGCCAAGGCCGTCTCGGTGGTCATCGGCGTGCGCGGAGACGAGGAAATATGCCAGGAAATTTCTTTCTCCCGCCTGATGATTTCGCCGATGGCGGTGGCGATTTCCTCGTCGCGCCAGATGTGGCTTTTCGGGTCGGCGCCGCCCACCAGAATCAGGCCGCGCCCGGCCTCGTGCCGGCCCTGATCGGTAAGCGGTGTCGGCGGGCCGATAGTCGGAAAAATATTTTTCGCCACCTTGACGCCATCGTGCAGCGGCACGAAGCAGAGAGCGAAGGCCCAGCGCCACAGTCGGTCCGGAGCCATCACCGTCACCACCGGCAGGCGGTGACGCAGTCCCGCCGCCAGCATCGGCGCGTGGGTGGCGGTGCCGGTGCCAAGCAGCAGATCGGCATCGGCAAAGAGAAAGGTGTCACCGTTCATGAGTATATTTTCCAGCCATGAGTTCTGGCGCAGATACACCTCTTCCACCCGCAGCGGGCAGAGGTCGGCCAAGGCGTGCAGAATGCCCCGGGTTTGTTTTTCATGGCCGGGGCGGCCATCGAAGAAGGCGACGATTTTCACAATAGCCCCAATTCAACCAGCATTTTTCTGGCGGCTTCAAGCAGCGCATCGGCCCCTTGGCTATCGCGGGCTTCGACATAGAAGCGAATCTTCGGCTCGGTGCCGGATGGCCTGATCAATAGCCATGAGCCGTCTTCGAGGATCATTTTTCGTCCGTCGAGGGTGATCACCTCGGCGATCTTTTTCGCCTGGCCGCCAACCATGACTTCGGTGCCGACACCGTATTTTTCCAGTTTTGCCAGTTCCCGCAACAGCGCCTCGCCTTTGATTTTTACGGCGACGCCGTCGCGTTCCGGATAGTAGGCGCCGAATTCCTGTTCGATTTCCGCGAGATAAACGCCGAGATTCTTGCCAGTGGTTGCCACCATGTCCATGGCCAAGAGCAGGCCGATGTAGGCGTCCTTTTCCGGCGTGTGGCCAATCACGGAAATACCGTCCGACTCCTCAAACATGACGAGCGCCTTGCCAATCACCGGTTTGAATTCCTTGAAACCGACTTTCGGCTCGAACAGTTCCTCGCCAAAGGCCTTAGCCAGCGCGTTGGCCAGGTTCGAGGTAGCCACCGTTTTCGCCACCAAACCTTTCTTGCCCTTGTATTGGTGCAGGAAATGGTAGGCCATGGCCCCGAATTTGTTCATAGTGATCTCCGTCTCACCATCGGTGAAGCGGATGCGGTCGCCGTCCGGGTCGATGATCGCCCCCAGCTTCAGCGGTTCGGGTCGCCGGCGCAGGGCAGCGACGACACCAGCCATATTGGCCGCCGACGGTTCCGGGGCGATGCCGCCAAAGGTAACATCGGCAGTGGCGCGCAGAAACATCAACCGCTCACCCGCGTTTTCCGGAAACAGCCGTGGCAGATGCGAACGGCTGGCGCCATGCACAGAGTCAAGTACTACCACCATGTCAGCGCGGGCGGCGAAATTATCCATGATTGCCGCAAGTGATAAACCATGCAGCGACGTATTCTTGGCCACCAGATTTTTCCAGCAGGCGAGCGAATCGAGCGGAATCACATGTTGGCGGCTGGCCTCGTGGCGGGCGAACGGCGCCGACGAGGCGAACTCCGGCTGCCCAAGCAGGGTGCGGGTATTTTCGGTGATGCGGCTGGTCAGCGCCGTGGCAGCTGGACCGGCATCGCCGGCGTTATACTTGAAACCGCCATATTGCAGCGGGTTGTGCGACGGAGTCAGGTTGATGGAAAAGGCGGCGCCGAGCTGCAACACCGAAGCCGAGAGGACGCCAGTCGTTGTTTCCCCGGCCTGATACACGGTAAAGCCGGCGCGGCACAGCATTTCGATGACGACATCGGCGAGCATGTCGCCAGCGAAACGGTTGTCATGGCCGACGACACAGCCACGGCGCCGCGCCTCGGCGAAATCCTTTACCCCCAAAAGCGCCGAGAGGTCCGCCTCGCCATCGGCCTGGCGGTACATGGCAATGATCGCCTCGGTGACCACGGCCACCGTGCGCAGACAGACATCTTTACCCAGCTTACCGCGCCAGCCGGAGGTGCCGAAGCTGATCGCTTCCGTCGGCGGATTGGCATTGTCGCGGATTTCGGCCCATAGCAAGCCGTAAGCGCGGTCGATGGCTGCCTGCCAATAACGGGCGTTGCCACTTTCCCGGCGCTTGACCAATTCGTTGATCAAGGTGAAATAATCGCTGGCCGCGTGATCGTCCTTTTTGACGAAACGGGCAAAGAGTTCCACTTCCTCCGCCGCCGGTTTACCGGCGTTCTCCCAGACGATGGCTTCTTCGATCAGCATAATCGGGATGTCATCGCGGATCGGATACAAGAGCGAGCAGGGTTCACAGAGGAGTCCTTTTTCCAGCAAACGCAGCGCGCCTTTGCATTTCAGGCAGGCAAGAATGTCAATCAGTTCCTGGACAATCATGGCGTCTCCTTTTGTCTCAGTTTGCCAAAATCCATATTCACCCCTTTCACTTTCACTGTCCGTCAGTATAAACATTCCCTCCCCCGAATGGCGAGAGCAAACGTCATGCGAAAACGCCATAAAACGAGAATGATTATCACTATTATTCTCTTTACTTTCCCGGCAAAAAAACCTATCCTGATGACCTTCACGGCGGGCCGCGCCGTAAAGAAAACGGGGCGGCCCAACTCAAGCACCCCCAAGAAGAGGATACTTTTATGGCATCGTTAAAAGGCACCCAGACCGAAAAGAACATCCTGACCGCTTTCGCTGGCGAATCGCAGGCCCGCAACCGCTACACTTTCTTCGCCAGCGCCGCGAAAAAGGATGGTTATGTGCAGATTTCTGATATTTTCATCGAGACCGCCAGCCAGGAAAAAGAACACGCCGAGCGGCTGTTCAAATTTTTGCAGGGCGGCGATGTCGAGATTGTCGCCGCCTTTCCGGCGGGTACTATCAGCGACACCGTGACCAATCTGGTCGGCTCCGCCGCCGGCGAGCATCACGAATACACGAGCATGTATCCGGGATTCGCCACTATCGCCGACAAAGAGGGCTTTGGCGAAGTCGCCCAGGTGATGCGCGCCATCGCCGTCGCCGAACAGTTCCACGAGCGGCGTTTTCTCGATTTCGTCAAAAATATCAAAGAAGGCCGAGTCTTCAAACGGGAGGAGACCACTGCTTGGCGCTGCCGCAACTGCGGCTACATTCATCAGGGCGTCGGCGCCCCGGACAAATGCCCGGCCTGCGACCACGACCGGGCCTACTTCGAGTTGCTGGGTATCAACTGGTAACGGGTTTTTCCCGCGCGGGGCGGTTCTCGCCGCCCCGCCATTTCAGCCGGAAAATTTGTGGGAAAAGATGAAGCCGTACAGGCTGGAATAACTATTTCTTGGCGGCGAAACGCACCATCACCGCCTGGGCGGTGGCGCGGATTTCACCCGCCGCCACCAGGCGCGACTCGACAATCACCTTGCGCTCCTTTACCAGGGTGGCTTTGGCGAACAGCTCCAGTTCAACACCCATCGGCGTCGGCTTCAGATAATCGACCTTCAACGAGGCGGTAACGAAACGCGGCGGAATTTCGTCACCCTGTACAACAGCGGCACAGGCCGTCGCCGCGCAGTGACAATCGAAGAGGCAGGCGATCATCCCACCGTAGAGAGAATCCGGCACACCACCCGTGCACTCCGGCGGCGGCGTGTAGCGGCTGACAACCTCATCGCCCTGGACGAAACTTTTCAGATGCAAGCCGCTCACATTGTTGCGGCCACAGCCGTAGCAATTGGCGTACTGATCGGCATAACGATCCTGGATGGCGGTTGGATTGGTCATAGTCAGTGTCATCCAACCATCAACGCGAACCACCCGCGGAACCGCTCCGCCCTTTAGCCGCGGCCAGCGGCTCGTCGATATTGACGCGGATCCAGTGCGGGTCCCACCACTCGATCGGCGTGACAAAAACACCCTGCACCAGCATCGAGAAGTGCAGATGGTCACCGTAGGCCATGCCGGTGGCGCCGCTCAAACCAAGGATCGTGTCTTTAGTCACCGCGTCGCCGACTTCGGCGTCGATCTGGCTCATATGGCCGTAGAGGCTGAAGATGCCCTGACCGTGATCAAGCAGCACCATATTGCCATAAATACCCATATAATCAGCAAAAACGACTTTGCCGGCATTGGCGGGCCGGATCTGGGCGTGCGCCAGCGAGGCGATGTCCATGCCAAGGTGCACCTGTTTATCAAACTCGGTGCCGTTATACAGATAAGAACGATGGTCGGCGAAACCGGCGCGGGCGCTGCCCGGCGCCCGCACGAAGGCGCCGCTCCACAGGCGATTTTCGTCGCTTTGCCGGCACAGTTCGGCGATCTTCTTTTCGTTGGCTTGGCGCACCTCACGGTTGACGTAAGTATATTGTTCCAGCGGCGTGCCGTGCATCTCTGGATAATGCTGCTCGAATTCCGGTAGCTTCATCGACAGGGCGCTATCGCTGACCGAAATTTTATCCTGTTTCCACTTCACCGGTTTGAAACGCATGGCCAGTCCCAACGAGGCGGTGTTGCCAGCCAGGTCGGTGGCCTGCACGGCGGCTTGCTCCAACCTGGCCGCGTCATAGGGTAAAGCGAAGTAGCAGACATAGCCGTCTTTGACGCCGGCAAGTGGAAAACCACGAAACAACTTGCCGTTCAGCGACACACCATGCTCCCTGGCTGGCTCATCGAGCTTATAAATAGCCATGCCGCTGCCGCCGGGAGTAATGAACGGTTTGTTGGAGACCAGCGTAATGACCGGCGGTTTGGTATCGAGCCGCACGGTTTTCCGCAACACGGTAGTATTGCCGCCACCAAAACCGCCAAGGAGAGAATAGTCGCGGGCGGTGATGACCAGCTCGATATCACCCTCCTTAAAACCAAAATTCGGGGCGCTGAACAGCGCCTCCAACCGGTCGCTGGCCGGGCCGATCAGGCCGGTGTAGCCGTGGCGCGGATACTCCTTGACCAACAGCTCCTTTTTCAGATTGCCCTGGATGGCCTCGATGGTGACGCGGCGCACGCCACTTTTTTTGTCCCCCACGGTAACGGCAATGGTGCCGTTGCGGCCAATGCTGCCGCTGTCATTTTCAAGGACGATGGTCGGTTTTTCCGCCTCGAAGAACAGGGCAAACAGACCGATAACGATCAGGACACAAATGGTGAGGATGATGAGTGAGGTTGGAGAAACACGGTGTTTCGCCGGGGGTTTCGCTTTTTTTTGCCTGGATAGAAAAGCCATGGTGGTTTGGTGGTGAAAAAAGATGGTTCCGGGCGACAGCCCGCGCCTCGTCCGACGCCAGCGAGCTATCGTTGCCAGATGATTTCGTATTTTTCCAGGTGCAGATCTTTGGCGGCGGCAACGACGATACGCTTGCCAATGTCCTGGCCCAATTGCAAAAGCGGCCCTTCCTCCTCGCGCGACAGCATCTCGGCGATGAGCGGATGAGTGCGCACCGTTACCGTGTTGCCGCCAACGTTTTCAGCGTTGCGGTCAATTTTCCGGAAGATTTCATAACAGATGGTGCGCCGTGATTTCAACATCCCTTCGCCGCCGCAGTACAGGCACGGCTCGCACATGATCTGGTAGAGGCTCTCGCTGTTGCGCTTCCTGGTCATCTGTACCAGGCCAAATTCCGACAGTTTCAGAATATTGATGCGGCTCTTGTCGCGCTTTACCGCCTCCTTGAAGGTGGCGTACAGCGTGTCGCGGTGTTCCTCCTCCTCCATGTCAATGAAGTCAATGATGATAATGCCGCCGATATTGCGCAGGCGCAACTGATAGGCGATCTCGACCGCCGCCTCCATGTTGGTTTTGAAGATAGTCTCACCGAGATTGTGTTTGCCGACATAGCGCCCGGTGTTGACGTCGATAACCGATAAGGCCTCGGTACTTTCGATGATGATATAGCCGCCGGAGCGCAGCCAGACCTTTTTTTCGATGGCGCGGCTGACTTCCAGCTCGATGCCGTGCGCCTCGAACAGCGGCGTTTCGTCCTGATACAGGCTCAGGCAATTGAGCAGCGCTGGGGCGAAGGTGCGGGCGAAGGCGACGATTTTCGCGTGCGCCGGCACTGAATCGACGATCAGCCGGTCAACGTCGCTCGTGAACAGGTCGCGCACCGAACGCAGCGTGATATCGAGGTCTTCGTAGATCAAAGACGGTGCCGGCGCGGTTTCGGCGCGCTGCCGCACGTCTTCCCACAGGTTGAGGAGAAACTCCATGTCGGCTTCCAGCCCGTCGAGACTGGCGCTTTCAGCGACGGTGCGGACGATAAAGCCGCTGCCCTCTGGCCTGATGGCCATAATCTTTTCCCGCAAGCGGGCGCGGATTTCCTCGTCCTCGATCTTGCGTGAAACACCGACGTGATCGGTAAGCGGCAAAAAAACAAGATTGCGGCAGGGCAAGGTGATGTGGCAGGTCAGCCGCGCCCCCTTGGTGCCAATCGGCTCCTTGTTGATCTGGACGAGCACGGTCTGGCCTTCGCTCAGCACCTGTTCGATGCGGAACTGAGCGCCGTACCGCGGCGGCAAGTCACTCTCCTCTCCGGCATCGCTGGTATGGACAGGCGGCGATTCCTCGGACGGATCCGGGAACTGGCCGGCGTCGGCGACATAGACATCATCGACATAGAGGAAGCCGGTGCGTTCGAGGCCGACATCGACGAAAGCCGCCTGCATTCCTGGCAACACACGGACAATCCTGCCCTTGTAGATATTGCCAGTCATCCCTTTTTCGGTCGGGCGCTGGATATGGAACTCGCTCAAAACGCCGTGCTCGACAAGAGCGAGACGGGTTTCGTAATTGCGAGCGTTGATGAGAATATCCACCGACATGACTGGCGTCCGAACGAATATATAGGTAGAATTGATAAACGAGACAACCGCGTATTATACAGTATGCGAAGAAAGCCGCGGCAAAATAAATAAAGAAAAAACTATAGTTTTTTCACTTTTTGTGGTTTGGGGATGACATGCCGTGGGCCGATCCTTCTCGTTACATTGAGCGAATCCTGGTCGAGGAATCCTGCCTCGCCGATGATTATTGCCAGGCAATTCTGCGCCGCGCCACCCTGCCCTGGACAGTTTTTTCCGGTGAGGCCCCATCGCCGCCAGCGGAGGAAAACGCCGCCGCCTGGAGCGAAGCCAAGAAAACCTTGTTGCTGCGCCGCTATCAAGGCCGTTTTTTCAAACCCTGCCCGGGCACGAAGGAGTACCGTTGCTGCGGCTACCAGGTGCTGGTCACCGGTTTTAATTGCCCGATGGATTGCGTCTACTGCATCTTGCAAGCCTATTTGAACCAACCGTGGACCAGCGTTTTTATAAATATTTCTGACCTGCTGGCCGAATTGTCACCGGCGCTTACCAGCGGTAAACCCATGCGCGTTGGCAGCGGCGAATTCAGCGATTCGCTGGCGCTTGACCGCATCACGCATCTCAGCCGGATACTGGTGCCCTTTTTCGCCGGCTATGACCAGGCCGTCTTGGAACTGAAGACCAAAAGCGCGGTGGTGGATAACCTGGCAGGCTTGGAGCACAATGGCCATACCATCATCGCCTGGTCGCTGAACAGCCCGAAGATCATGCGGCGGCATGAGCTGCGCTCGGCAACGCTCGATGAGCGCCTGGCGGCGGCGAGAAGATGCGCGGAATGGGGTTACCGTCTGGCCTTTCACTTCGATCCGCTGATTTTTCATGACGGCTGGCAAGAGGGCTACCGGCAGACCATCGCTGCCCTGTTCAAAACCGTACCCGCCGAGCGCATCGCCTGGATTTCCCTGGGAGCGTTGCGCTTTCTGCCACCACTGAAACAAATCGCCACAACCCGCTTCCCGCAATCGGCCATTTATCGCCATGAATTCATCGACGGCCTCGACGGCAAACGCCGCTACTTCCGCCCGCGCCGTGTTGAGCTATATCAATTTGTTTATCAGGAATTGCGGAAATTCGTTTCGCCCGCCACCTGTGTCTACTTTTGCATGGAGAGCGACGAAATCTGGCGTCAGGTGATGGGATTTTCTCCGGAGGAGCGCGGCGGCCTAGCCGCCATGCTCGACCGGGCGGCGTTTCCAGCGCTATTCGCTGGCCCCGCCTAGCGCACGCAAAACCGCTAGCGCGTGTTCCCACCAGAGTGGAGAATTGAACTGTTCGTCGAAGGCCGAGGAGGCGAGAAAACGTCGCATTTCAAAAAGGAAATCCACCTGCCCATTCTGAAGGTCATCGAGCCGCTTGGCGTATGTGTCGCCAAATGTTTTCGGATTGATGCTCCGGTCGTCCAGCTTTCGCGCCAATAATGAGCGATTCAGCGTAATATTGAGCCGGTTCAGCCAAACGATGTCCCACACGTCCCGCTGTTTGATCCGGTTGGGGCGATTGCCCAAGGCAATGATTTTATCAACGAGGATTTCGTCCAGGCTTTCAGCGCCGACAATGAGGCCGGAACTTCCCGCGTCCAGACCATATAAATCTTTCAGCATCACCGGACGGCGCTCATGACTCGGCAAGGCGCAAATATCCACATGGATGCGCTGCGCGGGCAGAGATGCGCTTTCGGGGCGCGTGACCATCCTGATTTTCCAGGTGCTGACATTGCCGTCTTCCCGTACCGGTTCCGCCACCTTCACGGCCAGACCGTATTTGGCGTGGATGGATTTTTCCAGATGACGCCCCAAATCCGCTAAGTCATCCTTTTTGAACGCGAAACCACCGGTAAAACCCAGATATTCGCTTAAACGCGGCGAACCATGGCAAAGGCGCAGGCAGATGCCACCCATGAAGGTCAGGTCTTTGAGAAAACCGCCAGCGCTCATTTCGCGCAGGATGTCGCGGTGCAGCAATTCCTTTTCCACCACCGGACGTAAGGGCGCGTACTCGCGCCGGTCGCGCAGAGCCACATCGGTCAGTTTGTCAAAAAGCGTCGCCGTTTTCTTCATCATTCACCAAATCCAGCGGTCGTTTCGCCGCCCGCATATCGCGCAAGGCCAGTTGGGGCGAGGCTCGCCACAAACCGCAATCGGCGTCGTAGACTAATTGCCTGGCCACATCCGCCGGTTTTCGCCGGGTATGGATAAATTCGATGTGTCCCCAAACGCCGCAGCCGATGACACCCGAACGCCCGCCGGTCATCAGCGTGATCCAGTTTAGAGGAATCTGCGAGATGAGTCCGGCCTCGCTGAGAACGCTCTCAAAGCTCAAATAGCAGAAATCCCCAGCGCGTAGTTTCGCCGCCGTCTGGTACAAAAGCATATCCCGCCGCCGGCAGGCTTTGTCGTAGCAATAGACGCCCCGGCAGACTCTTTCTAGAATGCCGTTTTTCACCGCCCGGCCAAGCAACATTTTCAGGGCGGCGGCGGACATGCGGGGAAACAGGGCGGAAAAATCGCTGGCCTGAAAGAGAAAATGATTCTCATCAGCGTGCTGTTGCAAAAATATCCGGAGCTGGTCGATGGGTTTCATGACTCTACAGAAGATAACGCCAAGCGTTACCTTTTGTAAAGAGGATAGCGGGATTCTTTAACGAATAATATTCCTACAGGATTGGTGGGGTATAAAAAAAGCCGGAGCGCATCCGCGCCCCGGCTGCCAAGTCTCGGTTTGCCGCCGGTATTTCTACATGGCTTCGTCGCCAATGCGCTGAAAACTGCCGCCAGGCAGCAAGCGCACCAGCTCCCAGGAATCCGGGGAGGCGGCAATCTTCTTCATCAGGCCAAGGTGTTGCGTGTGGCCGGCCTTGAAGGCGTGAACGCGGCCCAAGAGCGGGAAACCAAGCAGGCTGAGATCGCCAATCAGATCCAACGCCTTGTGGCGGACAAACTCGTTGTCAAAACGCAGGCCACCCTCGTTCAGCACCGATTTCCGGTCCCAGTGGATGGTGACGACGTTATCGAGGGTGCCGCCAAGCGCCAGGCCACGCGCCCATAAGCACTCGACATCCTCGGCGCGGCCAAAGGTGCGGGCCGGGGCGATATTGGTCAGGAAGTCGTCACCGCGCAAAACGGTGGAACAAAGCTGCCGCTGGATGATGTCGTCGTCGAAGATGATTTCCTCGAAAACGGTGAATCCGGCAAAGGGCAAAACGTCAATGCGTTTCTCCCCCTCTTCGTAATGGATGGGTTTGGTGATACGCAGGGCCAGGCGCAGATCGTTCTGGCGGCGTAAGCCGGCATCCTGGATCAGGGCGCAAAATGGCGCGGCGCTGCCGTCCATGATCGGCACTTCCGGAGCGTCCAGTTCGATGTCGGCGTTGTCGATGCCACAGCCACGCAGAGTGGCCAACAAATGCTCGGTGGTGCTGACCGTGCAGGCGCCCTCACCCAGGGTGGTGGCCAGCGTCGTATCGACGACTTTGTCCATGTGGGCGGCGATGCTCTGCCCGCTCAGATCGGTGCGGATGAAACGGATGCCGCTGTTCGCCGGCGCCGGTTTGATGGTAAGACGCACGGCTTTACCGGAATGCAGGCCGACGCCCTGGCAATGAACCGCCCGGCGCAGCGTGCGCTGGTATGCTTCCATCGGATAGGCCAGGCGGTTTTCGCTGGACGGCTGCATCCCGGCGAACAATCTGGCGGTGGGTTGGTGGCGGAGGGTTGGCATCAGGCTGGTCATGGTACAAAATCCTGAAGGTAGAGGTTAAAATTTTTGAACGAAGCGATGCAAAAAGCGATCCACCAACACCGATTTTCTCACAAAAACAACAAATATACAATAATATCAATAGATTGTAATCAAGTCGCCGCGCTGTGTCCTGGCCGGAAGCGGCGACTGACTGTGGCGGCAAACCCACAGGTGGCGGCGCCGTGGTTTTTTAGCGTGGGAAAGCGGCCACGGTGGCATCGACCAGGGCCAGCAGTTCCGGTGGCAACACGGCGCTGATCCGCGCCGCGAACAGGGGACAGGGCAAATCCCGCTCGGCCAGTTTGACGCGGTCTTTTTCCGTGACGATCAAAGCCGCCGCCCCGCGCTTCTTCACCTCGCGGGCAATGCGCTCGATAGTGTCCGGCGGATAACGGTGGTGGTCGAGGAAGTTGAGATGGCCGGCGAGCGTCAGGCCGGCGTCGTCCAACAGATAGTGGAAGCGTTCCGGATGGGCGATGGCCGAGACGGCCAGAAGCGGCATCAACGGCGGGGAAACGGTCTGCCCACGCCGATCCGTAAATGTGGCGAGGATATGTTCGGTCTGAAACAGCGGCTTGCCGGGGAAACGTTCGGCCAAGAGCGCGGCGAAACGCCCGCTCCGCTCGCGGTTACGGGCATCGACACCGGTCAAAATGAAGGCCGATGCCCGCCGCAGTGCCGCCACCGGTTCGCGCAGCTCGCCGCCGGGAAAAACGCGGCTGTTGCCAGCCAAGCTGGTGGCGTTGAACAGGACCAAATCCAGGTCGCGCTGGACAGCCAGATGCTGAAAGCCGTCGTCGAGAACCAACACCGTGCGGCCCATGTCCACCGCCCGCTGACAGGGCAACATTCGCTTGCGCCCGGTCAAAACGGCGACACCCGGCAGCATCGCCGCCAGCATATACGGCTCGTCACCGGCGGCGCCAGCACCAAGGAAAATCGTTTCGCCGTCCGAAACGACATTGACCGCCGCTTTGGCCCGGCCACCGTAGCCGCGGCTGATCACCGCCGGTTTCTCGCCCATAGCCAAGAGATGAGCGCAGATGGCGGCCACGGTCGGCGTCTTGCCGCTGCCGCCCAACACCAGGTTGCCGACGGAAATCACCGGTACCGGCGGACGATAACGGTGGAACAAATTAGCGAGATAACAGCGCTCGCACAGGCGCATGGCCAGGGCATAGATCGGCGAAAAAGGCCGCCCCAGAGTGAAAAAAAAGGATGTATCGGTCATAATGAAAAAAGCTGGTTGATATTTCTCTTTTCTTTTACCCAAATGCTGCGTAAAAAATTGGACTTACCAGTCACGCGCCCACGTCCCGCCGGTCATTTTTCCCACGCCAAGGAGAAGAAACGATGCGATTTTTCCACTATACCCTCGCCCTCGTCCTGTCGCTGGCCATACCGGCGCCGCTCTTCGCCACCGACACCATCAAAATCGGCGTCGCCGGCGCCCACAGCGGCGATCTAGCCTCCTATGGCCTGCCGACGCTCAATGCCATTCGCATCGTCGTCGATAAGGCCAACGCCAGCGGCGGCATCGCCGGCAAAAAAATCGAACTGCTGATCGAAGACGACGCCTGCAAACCGGAAATGGCCACCAACGCCGCCACCAAGTTGCTGTCGGAAGGAGCGCAGGTGGTGATCGGCCATTCCTGCTCCGGCCCGACCAAGGCGGCGCTGCCCATTTATAAAAATGCCGGCATCTTGCTGCTGTCATCGTCGGCCACCAGCCCGGAACTGACACGCGGCGGCGCATACCCGAATTTTTACCGTGCCATCGCCCCGGACGATGCCCAGGCGCGTATCGCCGTCGATTTTGCCATCAAAACGCTGGACGCCAAAAACATCGCCGTTATTCACGACAAAGGCGATTATGGCAAGGGCTTTGCCGAATTCGCAAAACAATTCATCGAGGATTCCGGTAAGGCCAAGGTGGCACTGTTCGAGGGCATCACCCCCGGCGCCGTCGATTACTCGGCAATTGTCCAGAAAATCAAGCAGTCGCGGGCCGACGCCGTCATGTTCGGTGGCTACCACCCGGAAGCCTCGAAGATCGTCGGCGCGATGAAACGGAAAAAACTCGACGTGGTGTTTATCTCCGACGACGGCGTCAAAGACATCGCCTTCATCAAAGTGGCCGGGAAAAACGCCGAGGGTGTCTATGCCTCAGGCCCAAAGGACAGCACGAAAAATCCGGTCTCGATCCAGGCCCTTGCCGAGCATAAGGCCATTTACCATACCGATGCCGGCGCCTTCTACGAAAACGCCTACGCCGCCGCGCTGGCCATGGTAAGCGCCCTGAAAGCGACCGGCGGCACCACCGATTTACCGGCGCTGCAAAAAGCCCTGCAAACGGAAAAGGTCGAGACCCCCATCGGCACCATTTCTTTCGCCGCCACCGGCGAGGCCGTTGGTGTCGGCTTTTCCATTTTTCAGGTGCGAGACGGTCAGTTCGTCGAAGTGAAGCAGTGAGGCCAGCCGGGCACCATGGAATACTTTCTCGAACTCATCTGCGGTGGTCTGACCCGTGGCGCCATCTATGCCCTGATCGCCTTGGGCTATACCATGGTCTATGGCATCATCGGCCTGATCAACTTCGCGCACGGGGAAATCTATATGATCGGCGCCTTCACGGCCTTCATTATCGCCACAGCGCTGACTATTTACGGCCTGCCGCTGGCGGCGGTGGTGGTCTTGGCCGGAGCCGGAGCGGCAATCTGGGCCTCGGCCTATGGCTATACCGTCGAGCGTGTCGCCTACCGGCCTTTGCGCGGCGCCCCGCGCCTGTCACCGCTGATTTCCGCCATCGGCATGTCGTTTTTCCTGCAAAATTATGTACTTCTGGCCCAGACTTCCGACTTTCTGCCCTTTCCGGCGCTGATCCCCGACCTCCCCTTTTTAGAGCCGTATTCCCACATCATCGGCTCAAGCGACCTGGTGATTATCGTCACCGCCGCCATCGCCATGGTGATGCTGACCATCATCATCAAATACACCAACATCGGCAAAGCGATGCGGGCGACGGCCCAGGACAGCGCCATGGCCCTTCTTTTAGGCATCAACGTCAACCGCATCATTTCGATTACCTTCGTCATCGGTTCGGCACTAGCGGCGATTGGCGGTTTGCTGATTGCCTCGCACGTCGGCCAGATCAATTTCTATATTGGTTTCCTGGCCGGCATCAAGGCCTTTGCGGCGGCGGTCTTGGGCGGCATCGGCTCGATTCCGGGGGCAGTCCTCGGCGGCGTCATCCTCGGCCTGACCGAGAGCCTCGGCACCGGTTATATCTCCAGCGATTATGAAGACGTTTTCGCCTTCTCGCTTTTGGTTCTTATCCTTATCTTCAAACCAACCGGCCTGCTCGGCGCGGCGGAAACGGAAAAGGTGTGACCGATGCGGTTCCTGGCCGAAATCAAAATCGCCCTGTTCACCGCCCTGTGGTTCGTCTTTCTCACCTTTCCGATCATAGTGGTAAAGGCCGACCCGATTGGCGCAACCGTCGTCTGGCGCTGGCGGAACGCCTTGTGGGTGGGGATGGTTTCCTTTGCCATCTGTCTGGCTCTGCGCCTATGGCGACAGTACCAGCGGCGCCACCGACGGCATAGCCAACAAGCGCATCCGGCCCAACCCGCCAGCAACACTTCCTTCCTCCAGCGGCTGCTCGGCAATCCTCGGCAACAGCGGGCATTGGTGGCGGCGCTCGTTATCCTCGCCGCCATTTTTCCCTTTTTCGCCTCGTCGTATCAGACCAACATCATGACCACCGCCCTGATGTATGTGGTGCTGGGGCTGGGGCTGAATATCGTCGTCGGCATGGCCGGGCTGCTCGATTTGGGTTTCGTCGCCTTTTATGCCATTGGCGCCTACACCTATGCCCTCTTGCATCTGCACTTCGGCCTCGGTTTCTGGCAGGCTTTGCCCATCGGCGCCTGCCTGGCCTCTTTGGGTGGCATCTGCCTGGGTTTTCCGGTGTTGCGGCTGCGCGGCGACTACCTGGCTATCGTTACTTTGGGCTTTGGCGAAATCATCCGCCTGGTATTGGAAAACTGGGGTGACTTTTCCCAGGGGCCAAGCGGCATCTCAAATATCCCGAGCCCGGGTCTGTTCGGGCTAACACTGACTTTAGATCAGTCGATTTTCTACATTTATTTCATCATGCTGGTCTTCGTCATCGCTACTATCTTCGTCGTCAAGCGTTTGCAGGATTCGCGGCTCGGTCGCGCCTGGCTCGCCCTGCGCGAAGACGAAATCGCCTGCCAGGCCATGGGCATCGACAAGCGCAAGACCAAGCTGGCGGCTTTTGCCTTTGGCGCCTTTTGGGCCGGTGGCATGGGCGTCGTCTTCGCCGCCAAAACCACTTTCGTCAACCCGGCCAGCTTCACCTTTCTTGAATCGGTGATCATCCTGTCGATTGTCGTGCTCGGCGGCATGGGCTCGATTATCGGCGTCATCTGCGGTGCCTTCATTCTCATTTTGTTGCCGGAATACCTGCGGGCGCTCTCGGAATTCAGGATGCTCGCTTTCGGTGCCATCCTTGTTTTGATGATGATTTTCCGGCCACAGGGGTTGATCCCGGCCCGGAAGCGCCGCTATCCCCTCGAACGCCTGGCCGAGAAAACGGCGGAGACAAAGCCATGAGCCAGCCGATTCTGCACGTCTCCGGCCTGAGCATGGCCTTTGGCGGCGTCCAGGCGTTGTCGAAGGTCGATCTGGAAGTGGACGAAGGCGAGATCGTCGCCCTGATTGGCCCAAACGGCGCCGGTAAGACCACCTTTTTCAATTGCCTGACCGGCATCTACACACCGACGAGCGGCGATATTGTGCTGACGGCGCCAGGGAAAAAGCCCTGCCGCCTGAATGGCCTGAAACCAAATAGAGTAGTCGAAAAGGGCCTGGCCCGCACCTTTCAGAACATCCGCCTGTTCAAACGTATGACCGTTCTCGAAAATGTCATGATTGGCCGCCACTGTCGCGCCAAGTCCTTCATTTTCGGCGCCATCTTCCGGCCACCGGCGACGCGACGCGAAGAAGCGTCCATCGCCGCCACCAGCTATGCCCTGCTGAAAAAAGTCGGCCTGGCCGAAACGGCCAATGAATTTGCCGACAGCCTCAGTTACGGGGCGCAACGGAAACTGGAAATCGCCAGGGCCTTGGCCACCGAACCGGCGCTGTTGCTGCTCGACGAACCGGCGGCGGGCATGAATCCGCAGGAAACGGCGGAGCTGGTCGGCCTGATCCAGGGCATTGCCAGTAATGGCCAGGCGGTGCTCTTGATCGAACACGATATGAAGCTGGTCATGAGCCTGTCGCAGCGGATTTATGTCATGGATTATGGCCGGCAAATCGCCTGTGGCCCGCCCGCCGCCATCCGCACCAACCCGGCGGTGATCAAGGCTTATCTCGGTGAGGAAGACGATGCTGCGGCTTGAACATGTGCGGGCCGGATACGGCAATATCCTGGCCATCAAAGACGTCAGCCTGGTGGTGAGCGAAGGGGAAATCGTCACGCTGATTGGCGCCAACGGCGCCGGCAAAAGCACGACTCTCATGACCATCTCCGGCCTCGTCCACTGCCGTCGCGGTAAGATTCTTTTCAAGGGCCGGGAAATCCAGGGCAAAGCGCCGGACGATATTGTCAAGCTTGGTCTCTGTCAGGTGCCAGAGGGCCGCCATATCTTCCCGCGCTTGACCGTGCGGGAAAATCTCGATATGGGCGCGTTTTTGCGCCGCGACCCGGATGGCGTCAAGCGTGACCTCGATTTCGTCTATGGGCTTTTTCCCATCCTGGCAAGCCGCCAGCACCAAAACGGCGGCACCCTCTCCGGCGGCGAGCAGCAGATGCTGGCCATATCGCGTGCCTTGATGGCCAGACCGAAGATGCTTCTGCTCGACGAACCGTCGATGGGCCTGGCACCCTTGGTGATCAAGCAGATATTTGCCATCATTGCCCGAATAAATAAAGAACACGGAACCACCGTCTTTCTGGTCGAACAGAACGCCAACCAGGCGCTGACCATGGCGGGCCGCGCCTATGTCCTCGAAAACGGCGCCATCGCCTTCACGGGAACCGGGCGCGAGCTGCTGGCCAACGAAAAAGTCAAAAACGCCTATCTGGGCATGTGATGTCAGCCGATCAACTTACCCTCGTCGCTCGTACGGTCATGGCCATCTATTACGGTATTGACCAGGCGGTGGCGGCTTTTCAGCGAGAGAGTGGTCTTGCCTGCCCGCAATTTTGTGGGCGCTGCTGCGACAGCCAGAAAGTTGAAACGACGATTTTGGAATGCCTGCCGCTGGCCCTGACTTTATCCGAGGCCGGCGAGGGCGAAGCGGCACTCGATGCTATCGAAGCCATGGGCGGGGATAAGCGCTGTCTGTTTTACGAGCCACGGCACGAAGAGCGGCAAAGTTGGGGCTGTGGCCGCTACGAAACCAGACCCCTCATCTGCCGTATGTTTGGTTTTGCCGGCAATCCCGACCGTCTTGGCAGACCGAGGCTGGCTTTGTGCCGGGTTATGAAAAACGCTTTTTCCCTAAGTGACGGTGATGAATATCGGCTGGCTGACGTCCGGATGCCTGTGTTCCACGAAGCGGCTTTACGTCTGGCCGCCTTGCATCCGCAGTTCGGCGTCAAAATGCTGCCAATCAATCTGGCCTTCCGCGAAGCATTGCTAAAAGTGGAAACCTTGCGCTATCTTGATGCCATGCAGGAACAATCGAAAAACGCCTTCGGCCAAGCCGCATGAAAAATTATTACCGCATTCTCGAAGTGGACGAGCGCTGCGACGGCGAGGAAATCCGCCACAGCTACCGCCGTCTGGCCATGAAGTTTCATCCTGACCGTAATCAGGGCAGCCCGGCGGCGGAACGCATTTTCAAGGAGATCGCCGAAGCCTACGGCGTCCTCGGTGACCCGGAGAAACGCCGCCAATACGACCTGAGCTTACAAAGCGACAACGGTTTTGCCGGATTCCGCCAAGAAGACATTCTGCACGGCCTTTTTTCCCGGCCCGAATTCCGCCAAACCCTGCGTGCCGTTTTTAACGAATTCAGAAAGGCCGGGCTGCGCCATGACGAGAATTTCGTCAAAAAGAGTTTTTTCGGCGGTAAAGGCGGGGCCGTCGCCGCTGGTGCCCTGTTTTTCGCCTCGCTCGGCGGCCTGCGGCTGCTTGGGCCAGCCGGTCGCGCCGGGCACAAACTGCTGAAGGCCGCGCCCCTGCTGGCGGCGGCGGGCGGCGCCGTGAAAAAAATCCTGCAAGGCAGAAAATCGCCGGATGAGAAAGCGCCGATGCCGCCGGAACGGGACATCACCTTCCGCATCTTTCTTACCGCCAAAGAATTCGCCATCGGCAAAACCATCCACGTCTACTCGCAATCGCGGGAACATCAACGCCTGCGGATCAATATCCCGCCCGGCAGCCGGCCTGGCCAGAAATTACGGCTGGCCGGCCATGGCCGCGCCGGTAAAGGCGACCTGTTTCTTCTCTTGATGCAAAAACCGGTAAGCGACGGCGCGCCGCGAACGTGATCAGAATGTTCCACCCTTGAGCCACCGCTCTTGCGCCCCGCTCTTGTTGGTCGTCACCGTTTCGGGTATAGTCGCCTACCTTATTCATCTTCTTCCCGGTTTCCGCTTCCTTTTCCCGACGGTTGATTTTTCCCATGATTGGTATTTTCGATTCGGGCGTCGGCGGTATGACGGTGGCCAGGGCGGTGGAACAGTTTCTTCCCGGCTATCCGATTCTCTATCTCGGTGACTTGGCCCGCACACCCTATGGCACGAAAAGTGCCGACACCATCATCGAATATTCCCGCCGCAACGTCCGTTTCCTGATTGAACAAGGGGCAACACTCATCGTCATCGCCTGCAACACGGCGTCGAGTGTCGCCACCGAGACTCTGCGCCAAGAGTTTTCCCTGCCCATCTTCGAGGTGATCAGTCCGGCGGTGGCGGAAGCGGCGGCGGCCAGCAAAAGTGGGCGCATCGGCGTCATCGGCACCAGCGCCACGGTGCGCAGCGCCATGTATGAAAAATTGCTGCACGCGGCCCGACCCGATTGCCGCGTATTTCAGCGAGCCTGCCCACTCTTGGTGCCGCTGGCCGAGGAGGGTTGGCTGAACCGTCAGGAAACGAAGATGATTATCCGCCGTTATTTGCAGCCGCTGAAAAATCAGCAGATCGATACGCTGGTGCTCGGCTGCACCCATTATCCGCTCTTGGCGCCGCTGATTCAGCCGCGCATCGGCAAAAAAGTGCGGCTGATCGACTCGTCACTGGCCGCCGCCGCCTTTCTGCGCCAGACCTTCAGCGAACGGACGGGTTTGGCCGCTCGCTTGCAAGGCGGCGGTAAAAATCGTTTTTTTGTTACTGACCGTACTGAATCGGTACAGAGAATCGCCGAGATGATCTTTCGCCGTCCCATGGAACTCGAACTGGTATGAATACCTCTCGCCTGATCGTTCCGCTGCTGCCACTTGCCATCGTCCTGGCCGTCCTGTTGGCGGGGAATACCTTGGCCGGAACCGAATATCCGCTGGATATTGCCCGTCGCCTGCAAAACCGCTACGACCATATGGAAAGCCTGAATTTCCATTTCAAGCAGAACGTCACCGGCCAGATGGCTGGCCGCGACAAGGCGGCCTCCGGCGAAGCCTGGTTCCTGAAAGGGGCCGATGGCGGACGGATGCGCTGGAACTATGTCAATCCGCAGCAGGTGCTGGTCAGTGACGGTCACGAATTCTCCATGTATTTCGAGGAACTGAAACAGATGACCATCACCGATGCCGACTCCCTCGACCAGGAGCTGACCTACTCCTTTTTCAGCGGGCGCGGCAATCTCGAACGGGATTTCCACATCCTGCCCGCCGACGAGGCATACGGCATTCAGGACTATGAGAAAGGAGCGGTGAAAATCATCAAGCTGGTGCCGAAAAAAGACCAGGCGCAGGTGGAAGACATCCATCTGTGGGTGAACGCCGATTCGTTGATCGAGCGCATCGTCCTGCGTGACCACCTCGACACCCGTACGACACTGACCCTGTCCGCCATCAAACCGAATGCCTTAGCTGGCCTGAGTCCGGCGGAGGTCAAGCGATTGTTTTCTTTCACGCCGCCAGCCGGCACCGAAGTCATCAGGCAGTAATCAGAAAACAGATCAAAAGAGTGACGCCATGGAAGAAGCTTTAAGTTTTGCCGAACTGCTCAACGCCGAAGAAGACAAGAAAATCCGCCGCATTAAACCCGGTCAGAAAGTGACCGCCACCGTGGCCCACATCAGCGGCGAATCGGTCTTCGTCGATGTCGGCGCCAAAAGCGAAGGAGTCGTCGATGCCGCCGAGCTGCGCGACGAAAACGGCGAGATGACGGTAAAACCCGGCGACAGTATCGCCGTCTACGCCCTGGCCGCCCGCGCCGGAACGCAACCGTTCACCACCCGCATCGGCGGGCGCGGCTCGGCCCATCTCGAAGAAGCCTTTGCCAACGGCATCCCGGTCGAAGGCACGGTCAAGGCCGAAATCAAGGGCGGCTTTGAAATCGCCTTGGGTTCTGTGCGCGCCTTCTGTCCTTTCTCGCAGATCGCTCTGCGCCGCCTGGCCGACGCCAGCCAGTACATCGGCCAAAGCCTATCGTTTCGCATCAGCCGTTACGGCGAAAATGGCCGTAACATCGTCGTGTCGGCCCGAGCTTTGCAGGAAGAGGAGCAAGCCGCTAGGCGCGAAGCCCTGCGCCAGAATTTGCAAGAAGGCGACACGGTCGAGGGCGAGGTCAGCTCAATCAGGGATTTCGGTGTCTTTGTCGATCTCGGCGGCGCCGACGGCCTGATCCCGCTCAGCGAAATGTCGTGGCAGCGCGGCGATACGCCCAGCGACCTGTTTCGGCTTGGCCAGAAGGTGCGGGTTGTCGTCAAGAAACTCGACTGGGACAGCGGCAAAATTTCGCTGTCGCACAAAGACACCCTGGCCGATCCCTGGCAGGAAGCGGTGGCGAGCCTCCAGCCAGGCGACAGCCTGACCGGCACGGTGGTACGATTGACACCCTTTGGCGCCTTTGTCACCCTAATGCCAGGCGTCGATGGTTTGCTGCATATCTCGAAACTCGGCGCCGGCAAGAAAATTCATCACCCCAGGGAAGCTTTGGAGGAAGGCCAGCAAATCGACGTGACTGTCGAAGAAATCCGGTCGGAAGAACGGCGCGTCAGCCTGGCACCAAGCGGTTACGTCAGCCCGGAGAAGAAGGAAGAGGAAGGGCGCGAGGAGCTCCGGCAGTTCCAGCGGGAACGCCGCAAAGAACCGGCACCACAACTGGGTGGCTTCGGCGCCCTGTTGCAGGCCAAGCTGGCAGAAAAACAGAAGAAGGGGAAATGATGCGACGCCTAACATCCCTGACCGCCACGCTATTGTTGGCCGCCTTGCTGGCCGCCTGCCATGTCGCGCCCGCGCCGGATAGTGACAAACAATTGGCCCTGACTGGCGGCGAATGGCTGCTGACCGAGATCGCCGGACAAAAGATCGAAACCCAAGCGGAACAGCGGGCTTATCTTGAGTTCAATGCTGACAATCGGGTGTCGGGCAGCGGCGGCTGCAACCGTATTGTTGGCGAATACCGTTTGGCCTCCGGGCAACTTCATTTTTCCCGCCTCGTCTCAACGAGAATGGCCTGTATCGACATGCGTACCGAGGATGCACTGCTGGCGGCGCTGCCCATCGTCACTTCCTACGCTCTGTCTGGAGGCGGCGATGTCCTGACTCTTTATAAGGATGATGGCGCGCCGCTCGCCACCTTCCGCCGCGATGCCGGTGGCGGTGAGCACTGACAACGGTTTTTTGTTTCTACCACTGGCGCGGCGGATTGCGGCTGGTGTGAAACACGCGGAGGATTTGGATAATGTCATCTTTTATCCGATACGGAACAATGTACGGATACTTGCCAATGACCAATTCACGCGTGCCGAATATTCTCCCTGGCCGCCCAGCCTGCGGAGAATGCGCCAGGCCATTTATCTTCCCAGCGAGAACAGCGATGATTTCCTGGTAATTTCCCGGATATTCTTTGCTGAGGAAAAGAAAAATATCCTCCAGATTTTTCAGGGCTTGCTTCGTCCATCGGATGCGCATGGCGGCTCAGCGAATGCCCCATCTGTCGTAGACGGCTTTCACCTCTTCCTCGTTGGCAAACAGGCCCTGATCCGCCTCCTCGATTCCTTGCTGTATTTCCGCTACCTGCCAGGCTTCTCGCTCGACAAAATCGCGCAAGGCCCGCAGGGCGAGAAAACTTTTCGTCCTTCCCGTCGCCTTGGCCAGTTTTCCGAGCCGTAAGGCCAGATCTTCAGGCAGGCGCATGGACATAGCGACTGGCATGGTATCCCTCCCGATACGATGTAATACATTGCGATATGAGGTATCTTACCGCGATACATAGTTGGCGTGAAGGAATTTTCGTGTTTTGTGCCGTTTGCAGCTTTGCCGCGTAAGCGGCGTAGTTGGGATTTTTTTCTGGGCAGCGCGGTAAAGCGCAAAAAAAAATCGCCAGGAGCCACAGCCCCTGGCGAATAAATGATCAAACAATCAAATACCCAACATCATTTCCGAGGACGCACCGCGATCACTCTGCCGTCGAGGGAGTAGTCACGGGGGTTCCAGCTATCGAGGCCGCCGCCAAAAACGAAGATGTACGCCGACGACGAATCATTCGGCTCCGCCCAGACCCAGCGATAACCGGCAGCTTTGAAAATTGGGGAAATATGATATTCAAAAGATTTGTTATACAAGCTTCTCAGTTCATCTCGTATCGGCATCCGCCAGCCAGCGCCAGCCAGCGTTTGCGAAGCCACCCAGCTTTCAGCCTGGCTGTAACTCGTATTCCTGTCCGGGCCAGGCAGCCATTGCAGGTTGGTGGCGGAATCGGTGATAACGCCATCCTCGGAGCGAAGGAAACGCATTTTCAACGGCTCGTTGATGATTGAGGTGTTCCCTTCCAGCGCGGTGGTTACTACCGTCTGGGCGTCAGTCTCCCCTTTATCTGGCCAGGGTTTGACCGTGTATTCCGCCGAGGGAAACAAACCGGAGAGTTTGAACAATCCATCACTGCCAGTGACCGCTTCGGCCTGTTCATAGCCTTGAATCGGCTGCTTCTGCACGGCGACAATCTTCACCCTGGCCAGCGGCTTGCCACTGCCATCCACCAGTTTGCCAGCAACATAGGACTGTTTTTTGCCAAAGCCACCAATGAAGTCACAGCCAGACAAAACACAGAAAGACAGTACCGTCAGCAGCAATACACAAGCGCCAACACCATGACGAGAAAACGCGCGTTGCATTTTTTCCTCCTAAATCAATCCAGTCCTTATCCCAATACTTGTGTGGATACTTCTGGATACCCATTAGCCCGCCGTCCGACAAAAACCCCGCTGGCGGCGGGCTTCAAAGAGAATCACCGCCGCCGCCACCGAGCTGTTCAGCGATTCAACACCCGCATCCATCGGAATGGCCACCAGCCAGTCGCACTGCCGCTGCACCAAAGGACGGATGCCCGCGCCCTCGCCGCCGATGATCAGGCAGGCGGGCGGGCGCAGATCGGCGTCGTAGAGGCATTGCGACTCCGGACCGGCGACAGCGCCAAAATTCCACAGCCCCGCCTTCTTCAATGCCTTCAGGGCTTGGGCGAGATTCGTCACCTGACAGACAGGAAGTTTTTCCAAAGCGCCGACGGCGGATTTGGCGGCAAGACCAGTAACAGGAGCCGAATGATCTTTCGGCAACACCAGAGCCATGGCCCCGGCGGCCAAGGCTGAACGGGCAATGGCGCCGAGATTTCTCGGATCATTCAAACCATCGCCAGCCACCACCAGCGGCGGCTGCCCGGCAGCGATGCTCTTTTCCACCATAGCCAGCAAATCGTCAAAAAGGAGAAAGGCTCTGGCAGCCATGCGCGCCGCCACGCCCTGATGCCGCGCTTCCGCCGCTCCCTCGCCGGTCAGCCGCAACGCCGCGCAAAGATTCAGGCGGATGCGATGCCGCGTCGCCAACTCAACGATTTCCCGCTGTTTTTTGCCTTTACGATCCTGGACGAGAATAATTTCGGCAATTTTCTCTGGACTCGTCTCCAGCGCCGCCATGACCGGATGCGTGCCCCAGATCAGATCGTCGGAGATTGGGATTTTTCGTTCGGCTCGCTGTTCGGCTTGCCGTTCAGCGGGTTTGGCTCCCGGCTTTTTCACGCGCGGCAATTTGTCCATATCAAGCGCTCCACAGCGGCGCCGAGGCACCAGAGAGCAGACGGCGGTTTTTCGCCCGTTCGGCGTAGACAATCGCCACTACCTGCCGTACCGCCTCATCCAGAGAGTCGTTGACCACCAGATATTCATAATCGGACATGGCGTGCATCTCGGCAGCGGCGTTGATCAGACGTAAGGCGAGGACATTTTCGGTTTCCGTCCCCCGCCCACGCAAGCGGCTCTCCATTTCGGCTAGGCTAGGCGGAATGAGAAAAATGGTGACAGGCGGCGGATTCATCCGGCGAACCACCTGTTCGGCACCCTGGACATCAATTTCCAGAATCACGTCGATGCCATCGGCAAGCAGCTTTTCCACAGCCTGGCGGCTAGTGCCATACATGTTGCCATGCACCTCGGCCCATTCAAGAAAATCGCCGTGCTGGATCAATTCTTGGAATTGGCCGCGCCCGATGAAATGGTAACTGACGCCATCCACTTCGCCGGGCCGCGGGTCGCGGGTCGTATGCGACACGGAAAGCATCAGCCCCGGCACCGCCTCCAGCACTCCTTTCAGTACCGTTCCCTTACCAGCTCCGGACGGCGCCGAGACGACAAAAGCCAATCCTCTATTCATCGCCATCCTCCGTCTGCGCTTCCTTCAGCAAATCACGAATCGGGGTCTGTGCCGATAAAGCGATCATCCGCTGGGTGACGGTTTCGGCCAGGGCAAAAGACAGCACCACATGGCCGGAATCCATGATTAAGAGCGAGCGCGTGCGCCGGCCCTCGGTCATGTCAAGCAGCTTTCCTTCCACTTTGGCGTTTTCCTTCAGTTTTCTCGCTGGCGACGAACCGGTCTTGAGCACCGCCACCACGCGGCCCGCCATGACGGTATTACCAAATCCGACGTTGAGCATCAGCATCGCCGTATCCTTGTCATTCGATATTCTGAATCTGTTCGCGGATCTTTTCCAGCTCGCTTTTCAATTCGACCGTTTGCTGGGCGATGGCGGCATCGGCGATCTTCGAGGCCAGGGTATTGACCTCGCGCAGCAGTTCCTGGACGAGAAAATCCAGTTTGCGGCCAACAGCGGCATCTTCTTCAAGAAAAGCCGTGAACTGCCGCAGATGGCTGCGCAGGCGGACAATTTCCTCGCTGACGTCGGCTTTGTCGGCGAGGATCGCCACCTCTTGCGCCAGGCGCGCCGGATCGAGCTGGACACCGGCCAGCAGCTTGTCCAGCCGCTGACGCAACTGTTCCTGCCGCTGGCGCAACAGGCTGGGAATTTCCGCATCAATGCCATCGACCACTCCGGCAAAATGGCCAAGCCGCTGGCGCAGGTCGGCGGCCAGCGCCGCGCCCTCGCGCCAGCGCATCGCCTCGCAGTCGGCCATGGCCCGGTCAAGCATTTCTGCAAACGAGGGCCACAGCGTCTCCGGGTCGAGGATGGCCTGCTCGCGACTCAGCACATCGGGAAAGGCGCAGATCTGCGCCAGCGTTGGCTGATCGCCGGCGCCAAGGCTTTCGGCAAGCTGGCACATGGCCTGCCAATACTGCCGCGCCAATTCCTCATTGACCCGCACCTGCATGCCGATGGCATCCTCACCGGCCCGGCCAATGGTCAGGTCAATACGGCCACGCCAGAAAACCTGACTCAGCCGCTGGCGCAGACGCTCTTCCAGTGCCTGACAGCCACGAGGTAATTTGATCTTGACGTCGAGAAAACGGTTGTTGATGCAACGGATCTCGGCCCACCAGCGCGTCCCCGCATACTCCATCTCGGCGCGGCCAAAGCCGGTCATACTGCGCACGGTCATAATTTCCTCTCAACCGCCGATAAAAAAAGCGGCGCAAAAGCTTTCACTCTTGCGCCGCTTATCCAGCTCCGCCGCCGGCTTTGCCAGCGGCAAACGAACAGCGTGTTATTTCAGGGCCGCGTCTAAGCGCTTGGTGATGGTGTCAGTCAAGTCGATAGCTGGGTTGAAATAGGCAACGCCAGCGTGCTCCTCGACAATCAGCGAGTAACCGCCACTTTCGCCGATCTTTTTGACAATATCCTGCAAGGCTTTGCCAAAAGGCTCCATTTCCTTGCCTTGCAACTGCTCCAGCTCGAACCGGGCGTCTTTGCTTTTGGCCTGGAACTCGTACTGTTTCTTCTGAAACTCGCGAATTTTCTCCGCTTTGACTTCCTCGTTCCAGACCGAGCCTTTTTGCTGTATTTCCTTTTGCATCGCAATCAGGGCATCCTGTTCCGGCTTGAACTGAGCTTCCAATTCTTTGGCCCGGCTTTCAATGCGTTGTTTCACCACCTTGCCATGCGAGCTTTGGGAAAGCACTCTCTGAATACTGAACACACCGACTTTCACTTCGGCGGCTTGAACATCGGCGCAGAAGCAAAAAACCGCCACCAAAGCGACAGCCACCCAACCCGTTCGTAGCGACATTGCAATTCTCCAGGAATTCACCGTATCCGTCAATTACTCGACGATGACGAAATCGTCGCGACGGTTCTGCGCCCAAGCCTGCTCATCGGTGCCATGAACGAGGATTCTCTCTTCGCCATAGCTGACCGTGGTGATATTCGCTTCCGGGACGCCGTGTTTAATCAGCTCTTTCTTGGCCGACAAAGCACGGCGCTCACCCAGCGCCATATTGTATTCGTTGGTGCCGCGGGGGTCGGTGTTGCCCTCGATGCGGACGTGGATGTTCGGATTTTCCTTCAGATAGGCGGCATTGCCCTCGATGCGGGAACGTTGATCCGCACGGATGCCGGATTTGTCATAATCGAAGTAGACTGGTTTCATCGGCGCCGAGGTACGTCCTTCGAGGACACCCATCGGTTTGGAATCCAGCGATTCAGACGCGGCGACAGCGGCATTGTTGTCGGTCTGCATCGCGGTGTCGGTCGCTTTCTTGGAGCCGCAACCCGCCAAAGCCAGCATGGAAACACATAACAACGCAGGCACCAAAACTCCCCATTTCCTTACCATGACTCTTCTCCTCTTAAAAAAACTGTCCTTTCAGATACACAACTCTTCTTTCCACCGTTTCGGCGTGTTTCTATCGGGAAACACGCTGCCTCGCTAAATTTTCACTATACACACCTTCCCCTTAGCTTTACAAGGCGTTTTTCACACCGCCAATATTTTCTCTGCGGGTGGCCAGAATAAAACGTTTTCCAGCGCGCCAGTCACTTTCCAGTGGCGATTCGCCGGTTCAGGTTTTACAATAAAAAAATAGCTGGATTTCAGGCTAGAGAAGCCCGCGTGGCTGGCCACACATTTCGGAGACATTTATGGCAAAACCGAGTATCAGCGCGAACCGATCGACAGATAAAACAATACGTTCGATTGATAGGAAACGAGAGCAGGAACGCAAAAAAATCTTTCAACAGGCCAGAGATCATGCCGATCTGCTGGCTACCAAACTGGTACAACGCCTCATCGACAAGGGCGTAATCGAAACAACTTCGCCGCAGGCCATCCGTGAAATTATTGAAGAACATCTGAAAAAACTTCCTACCATCGACGATTTCGACCTGCAATTGAAACTGGCGCCGGTCCGCACCTTGGTGCAGGATCCCAATATGGTCAGCCTCTATCTCACCCAGGTCGTCGTTGAAGATCTGGTCAACCACCCCAACATCACCGATGTCTACGGCGCCGATCTCGATGTGTATCTGGCCATTGATTCGGTTCTCAAGGTATTGCGCCAGCAGTGAAGCATCCGTCCCGCCTGCCGCTCCTGGTCATCGCCGACCGGCGCGGCAACATCACCGAACACCCTAGCTTGACCATGACCGGGATGAGCGCCGGTGTTTGCGCTCATCTCAGTCCCACCGATCTGATACCGCTGCCAGCCGGCAGTGAACTGTTCGCCCTGCCGGGCCGCCTGCCGGTGGGCCGCGGGCCGGACGGCGAGACGGTCATTGTCGAGAGCCATCCCCATGACGGCGGGCCGGTACAAGCGGTGGCCGCCTTCATGGCTCCGGCGCATACCCTGCTCTACAACGCCGCCTGGCATCGTCTGGAGGCGGCGCCAACGCTACCGCTCTTCGCCTTCGCGGCGGTGGGCTGGCTGGCTGGCCGTTTCTGGGCCGCCGGTTTCCGCAGCGACCCGGACCGGCGGCAGGACATGGCCTTGATCGACCCGCAAAAACTGATCAGCCAGACGAAAAGACGCTTGGCCCGCTCGCCCGGCAATCGTTTGATTCAGCATTTGGGCCAATGCTGCCTCACCTATGGATGTCCGGCGGCACGTAATTTTTTCCTTGGGCGTTTTGAAGCGCCGCTGCCAACTTCGCCGCGCTGCAACGCCCGCTGCCTCGGCTGTATTTCTTTACAGGAATCCGGCTGCTGCCGCTCGACCCAGGAGCGCATCACCTTCGTCCCCAGCCCGGCGGAAATCGCGGAAATCGCCATCCCGCATTTACGCCAGGCCAATGCCGCCGTGGTCAGTTTCGGCCAGGGATGCGAGGGCGAGCCATTGCTTCAGGCGGCGGTCATCGAAGAGAGCATCAAAACGATCCGTAAACAGACGAGCCGCGGCACCATCAACCTCAACTCCAACGCCAGCCGGCCCGAGGCGGTGGCGCGGCTGGCCGAAGCCGGCCTCGACAGCCTGCGGGTCAGCCTCAATTCGGTGCGCGAACCGCTGTACAACGCCTATTACCGGCCTGGCGGCTATGGTTTCGGCGATGTCAAGGAATCCATCCGGCGGATGAAAAAAGCCGGGCGTTTCGTCTCCCTCAACTATTTTCTGCAACCGGGGCTGACCGACTCGCGCGACGAATACGAGGCGCTCGTCGATTTTTTGGGCGAACTTCAGCCGGATATGATCCAGTTGCGCAACCTCAACATGGACCCGGATTGGTATTTCGCGAGTATGCCGAAGGGCGCCAGCCACGAGCCGATGGGCATCGCCGTCTGGCTCGACAAACTACGCGGCCAGTTCCCGGCGCTGGCCTTTGGCTATTTCAACCCTTGTCTCGACGCGGCCCTGGAGCCAAAAAAATCTTTCTTGTCTTGATTTTTTCCCCGTTTTCATTAGATTCTCATATAAGAATGTTTCCCATTCTTTTTCTCAGGTGAGAATCAATGACATCCCCGCATATGCGTCTGACCACCCAACGACAGATTATCCTTGAAGAACTGGCAAAAGTCATCAGTCACCCAACCGCTAACGAGGTGTATGACATGGTGCGGAAACGCCTGCCACACATCGGTCTCGGTACCATCTACCGCAACCTGGAACTGATGGCCTCAAGCGGCATGATCCAGAAACTGGAAATCGGCGGCAATCAAAAACGCTTCGACGCCATGATCGCGCCGCACTATCATATCCGCTGCGCCGGCTGCGACTGTGTCACCGATCTCCACCTGCCGGCGTCGCCGCAGTTCGACGCCTTGGCCGCCCAGATCTCCGGCTACCGGATCACCGGCCACAGCATCGAATTCAGCGGTTACTGCCCGGCCTGCCAGGGAAAATCAAAGGAATCATAACTGCTTGGCCACGGCGGCGGCCTCCTCGAAATCGCTGTGCAGCAGATGCCCGGCGATGGCATCGAGTCCTTCCGTGGTTGGCCGCGACCACGCTTTTTGCCTGAGTTCCTTCAGGGCGTCTTTGGCGGCTTTTCTGTCATAGGCCGCGCAGGCCGTCTCGATGACGCGCAATTTTTCCCGCAGATAGGCCGGGTCTTCATCCACCGCGCCGGCACCCGGCTCTTCCAGTGCCGCGATTTGCGCCGCCATCTGCCGCAGCGCCTCGATGAAATCCGGGGTTCTGGCTGAGATGACGGCCATATCCGCCTCGCGCCCCGCCTGTTCCAGCGCGCGGGCGGTGGCGGCAAGCTCGGTTTCGCCGATATTGGCCAGCGCGCTTTTCATCGCGTGCGTGGTGGTGACAAACGTCCGCATGTCATTATCGCGGCGGTATTGATGCCCATGTATTTCCATCAATGCCGCTATCGCCTTTTCGGCGTCCCGCACGAAGAGGTTTGCCAACTGCGGATGAAAGGTTGAGGCGGCGCGGCTGACTTTGGCGCCGCTTCGCTGCCAGCGATGCGCCGCTTCGATTACTTCCGGCGGCTGACTCTCCCGTATGAGTTTGTGCAACAGCAGGTCGAGCTGGCGTGTGTCGGTCGGTTTCGCGAGAAAGCCATCGAATCCTTTTTTGAGAAACACTTCCGCCTGCCCGGCCATGACGTTGGCGGTCAGGACGACAATCGGACGGCTATAGCCCATCTCGCGCAGGATTTTTACCGTTTCCACGCCATCCAAGCCCGGCATCATATGATCCATGAAGATAAGGTCATACACTTTGCCGCCCCGTATTTTATCAATTGCCTCGAGCCCGCTCTCCGCGGTATCGACCGACAGACCGTAAGGCGCCAGCAACCCGGCGGTGACAAAGAGATTTGTCTCCGAATCATCGACGACCAGGACACTGCCGTAAGGCATTGGCTCACGCCTGATTGGCTGTATCTTTTGTGGCAGCGCGTTGACCTTGAACATCCGCAGATTTCCCGCCAGTTCCCTGCCTATCGTGTCGGCGCCGATGCGCCCCTGCGGCAGACGCACGGTAAAGACCGAACCCTGGCCCGGCTCGCTTTCGACGGAAATTTTGCCCTTCATCAAGTGTATCAACTGCCGCGTAATGGCCATGCCCAGGCCGGTGCCCTCGATGAAGCGGTTGGTTTCCAGACTGAAGCGGACGAATTTGTCGTACAGGCGACGGATCTGCTCCGCCGTCAAGCCCTCGCCAGTATCGCTGACACGGCAGACCAGCGTGATCTCGGCATCTTCGCCCTCGCTTTCATCTTCGGCGGAAAAGGCCAGGATGACTTTGCCCGCCTTCGTGTATTTGAAGGCGTTGGAGAGCAGGTTGTTCAAAATCTGTTTAATGCGCAGTTCATCGCCGTACAGTTCCGCCGGTATATTTTCATCCACGCGCAAGCTGAATTCGATGGCTTTGCCGCCAATGTACGCGGCGTTCAACTGGACGGTCTCACTGATCAGCCTCGCCACTTCATATTTGGCGAGGATCAATTCCATTTTGCCGGATTCGATTCTCGACAGGTCAAGGATGTTGTTGATAATACTCAACAAGACACAACCTGATGTATAAATTCTTTCGAAGGCCTCCCTGGCGCCGGGCGACAGCGTCGCGTTACGCAACTGGATTTCGGTAAGGCCTAAAATGGCGTTCATCGGCGTGCGGATTTCATGGCTCATGGTGGCGAGAAAGGCCGATTTGGCCTGATTGGCGGCCTCGGCTTCCGCCCGCTGTCTGGCCAGCCGCTCCACTTCGGTGACATCCTGCATGATTTCGACAAAGCCGATGGTTTGATCTTGCAAACCTTTGAGCACGGCGACATCGACCTGCCATGAACGACCCTTGTGGAACAACGAATGCGTCTGCTTCTGCCCGCGTTTGGCGCAGTTGATAGTGCAAGCGTCAGTACCGCAAATTGTAAAACCCGTAGTGGTATGACAAGGCAAACCGATAACATCTTCCGCCCGTTTTTCCAGTAAGCCCTCAGCGGCCTGGTTGATGAATGTCCGACGCTGTTCCATGTCCTGCACAAAAACGGGCAGCGGTATAGCGTTGAGAATCGACTCATACCAATGAGCCAGGATATGGACGTGGGCGGCTTCAGCTTCCAGCCTGGCCATGGTGGCCTGCCGCTCACGTAAATCGAAGGTAAAGACGGCAAAAATGTGTCCATCCCGGTATTTAATGGGAACGAGGGTACACAGACACGGTATTGGTTCACCATCGGGTTTCTGGTGCATCCACTCGAACTGGCAGCGGCCTTCCACCAATACTCTGTCGTTCCAGGCCAGTATCGCCGCCCGCGATTCGACGCCGTTAGGCTGGTATGTCGGCGAAAGCTCGAAAAATCTGTCTTTATACTCCTGTTTGCTGGCCAAGCCAAACAGCCTGACCGCCTCCTGGTTACAGTAAAGAATGTTGGTATCCGCGTCCACATAGTTGGCGGAAATAGGCAAGGCGTCAAGCACACTGTGGGCAAGGACGTCGGCATCGCGCAGCTCGCCGAGCACAGTAGCCAGTTTCCCGGTCAACGCATTGAACCACTTGAGCAGTTCACCGATTTCGTCGTTGCTGTGGACGGGAAACTGCTCACCAAGACCGGCGCGTTCGGCGAAGACGTCATGGATATTGGCTTTGACCCTGTTCAACGGCCCGATAACCAGCATATGCGACCCCAAGAGCAGCGCGATGGTGGCTCCCACGATGATGCCGCTCAGTGCCAGTGCCAGGGTTGTCTGTACCATGTTGGCAAGGTGGAACATGTGCCCGGTGTTTATGGCGGAGACCAAAACTCCAATCTGTTTTCCCTGATAATCAGTAATCGGCAACGTGGCGAGCGTGATGGCGCCATGGATTTCAACAACATGGTCGTTTTTTCCTTTGGCCAAAAGTTCCGGCGTAATCAGGTCGCCAACGGACCCGTCTTTGGCCCCGATGACGCGGACAAAATCGCCTTTGAGCGGATGTTTGGCCACATCCTGCAACTCGACGGCAAAATCAAGCAACTCCTTACTGACATACAGCGCAATATTGGTTCTTCCCTTTTCCTCGATGGCATCGGCAACGGCTCTGAAATCCTGGAGCACTTCCGCCGAACCGAGTTGCCTGCCGTCCGGCCCTTTGATGGGAATGACGCCGCGGATGGCAAAGCCGCCGCTGCCACCCTCCATGCCTTCGGCAATCTTACCGGTACGGTTCACATCCATGACCGTCTGGCGGAACGAGCGAAGATCGTCGGAAATATCGACCCATTTTCCCTCGGCCTTTGTCTGTTTTTCACGCCACAGGCGCGCCAGGCTCAGGCCGTTGGGCAGGTGGAAATGAAGCCGCATCTTTCTACCCGTCACCTCGCTGTAACTGTCGAGCATTGGCGCCAGCTCACGACGCAGCAGCTCGCGCGCCTCCTGCGACTGTGGTGAATTGGGGTCATCGATGTTACCGCTCAGCGCTATCTCATAAGCCCGTATCACCGCCGGTAGACGCACGAACACGGAAGTTTCACGCAAGGCATCCCGTTCGCTGATATGGATCTCCTTGGTTATGCGCTCAAAGTGGTCGTCAATGACATCCCTGATGTATTGGTCGCGCACATTGATAAATGCGGCATTGATGACGGCGAAACCGATCAGAGCCAAACAAATGGCAATACATATTTGCGGAATTGCCAATTTCCAGGCAAGCTTCATGTCGTTATCCTGTAAGCGATGAAAACAAAACGAACCGGGCTGATGCCGGCTCAATGCGCCAACAATCTACCGTATCCCATCCACGTGTCGAAGAGCAAAAGTATTTACACGAGGCAGTGAATCGCATAATTTGTGTGCTACCCGTCCGCGCTTTCACTCATTCCATGCCAACGGGTGACATGTGCCGTCTTTTTCACTTTTCGCCGCCCACAGGATCTTTTCATGAAACGAACGATTGCCACATCGACCGTCGATGTCGCCGTGGTCGGCGGCGGCATCCAGGGGGCGACCATCGCCTGCCACGCCGCCCAAGCCGGTTACACTGTCGCCCTCATCGACCAGGGGGATTTCGGCGCCGCCACCTCGGCCAACAGCCTGAAGATCATCCACGGCGGCATCCGCTACCTGCAAAACGGCAATATCAAACGGATACGCGAATCCATCCGCTCGCGCCGCGAGATGATGCGGCTTTTCCCGCATCTCACCCGCTCCCTGCCCTGCCTGATGCCAACCTATGGCCACGGTCTGCGCGGTCGGGAAACCATGCGCCTGGCCTTCGCCCTTTATGACCTGATCGCCTATGACCGCAACCATGGCCTGGCCACTGGCAATTGGCTGCCGCGCACCGGATGCTTGTCGGCGGCCAACACGATGGCCACCGTGCCCGGTCTCGACGGCGCTGGCCTGACCGGCGGCGCTTTGTGGTATGAGACCCTGGCGGCAAGCACCGAGCGCCTGACTCTGGAATATGTCAAACTGGCCGCCCGACACGGGGCGATGGTGGCCAATTACTGCGAGATGACCGAACCACTGCTTGACCATGGGCGCTTGCATGGCTTTTTTGTCCGTGATCTGACCACCGGCGCCGAACACAAAATAAGCTGCCGCGTGCTGGTCAAGGCCACCGGGCCATGGACAGCGGACGGCGGCGCGGCGACGCCACAATGGGCGACGGCGATCAATCTGGTGGTCAAGAAACGCTTCTTCGGCGACTACGCTGTTGGCCTCGAAGGGTCGGATAATTTCGTCGATCCCCACCGGACGGTGCCGGGCGGCAAACGGCTGTTCTTTTTCGTGCCCTGGCGCGGCGCTTACACCATGATCGGCACCAGCTATGGCCGCTGGAGCGGCGTGCCCGGCGATTTTATCCCGACGGCGGCGGACTTGCGGCGGACGCTTGCCGACATCAACCGCATCTATCCGGCGGCGGCTTTGCAGCCGGAAGATGTCAGCTTCGTTCACGCCGGCCTGTTGCCAATTGCCAAAAATGATGACGGCCTTGAAGCGACCCCGCCTCTCGAAAGTAAGAGCCGCGTCATCGACCACGCCGGCAACGGCGCCGCCGGGTTAGTTTCCGTCATCGGCGTCAAATACACCACCGCCCCGACACTCGCCGACCAAGTGCTGCGGCATCTGCAAAAAACCTATCTTACCGACCAGCCACGAGAAAACCGCTACCAAGCTCCGGAGCGGGAAAAGCTCGACTTCGCGGCGGCGCTGGCGATTCTCGGCGCCGAATACGAAAAAATCCAGACGCATCTGACTGAACGTTACGGCGAAAACTGGCGCGCGGTTTTCCGCTATCTGGCGGCGCGACCCGAAGAAGCGGCCTCGCCTTGGCTTATCCCCGGTCTGTTGCGGGCCGAACTGCGTTATTTTATCACCGAAGAAATGGCCCTGACGCTCGCCGACGTGGTCTTCCGCCGCACCGGCCTGGCCAGCGCCGAATGTCCGAGCCAGGATATTTTGCGGACGCTGGCGTCAGCCATGGCCAAAGAACTCAATTGGGACGAAAGCGAAAGCGGGCGGCAGATCGAACAGGTGCTGGCGGTGTTCGCGCCGGTTATGGCGCTGCTCGGAGACGATCATGTTTGAGGAAACTGCCGACATCGAGACCGCCTCCGATGACTACGCCTCACGTTTCGCTGGCGAAATTGGCGCCTGGTTTCTCGAACGCCAGGCGGCGATCACCTTGGAATTGTTACAAGATTTTCCTAGCGCCACCGTACTCGATGTCGGCGGCGGCCATGGGCAACTGGCAGCACCTTTAATCGAGGCCGGCTACCGGCTAACCGTGACCGGCAGCGACGACATCTGCCGAGAGCGACTGGAACCGTTCATCGCCGCTGGCCAGTGCGCCTGGCAAACCTGCGACAATTTGCATCTGCCCTACGAGGACAAAGCGTTTGACGTGGCAATTTCTTTTCGCCTGCTGCCGCACGTGGCCCGCTGGCAAGAGATCCTGGCCGAACTCTGCCGCGTCGCCAGCCGGGCCGTGATTTTCGATTATCCCGACCGGCGCTCGGCCAACATCCTTTACGAATCGCTCTTCAGCATGAAAAAGAAGATGGAGGGCAACACCCGCCCCTTCACTCTTTTTTCCCGTGACCAGATCGTCAGGGCGATGGCGGCCAGCGGCTTTGCCGCGCCGCGTTTTCGCCCGCAGTTCTTCTGGCCGATGGTAGTCCACCGCAAGCTGGGCCGCCGCGGTCTCGCCGCCGCCATGGAAAACAGCGCCGCCGCCTGCGGCCTGACCCATTTGTTCGGCTCGCCAATCATCGTCCGCGCTGACCGTGGCTGATGAGGCCGGTCAATTTAGCTTGCCAAGATTTTCGCTTCAGGTATTATCGCCGCGATTTGCAACGGCTTTCCGCAACACGCAAAACAGTCAGAACGCCCTCGTAGCTCAGGGGATAGAGCACAGGATTCCTAATCCTGGTGCCGCAGGTTCGATTCCTGCCGGGGGCACCAAACCGTTGTTTTTCCAAATCCATCCGCGCCAGTATTCTACCGTTCCGCAAACAACAAACCCGGCTCCGGGCGGCGCGGTTCTTTTTTGCCGAAATGCTCGTAGGCCAGGGCCGTGGCGACGCGGCCCCTGGGTGTGCGTTTGATGAAGCCGCACTGGATGAGGAAGGGTTCGTAAACATCTTCGAGGGTGTTCTTTTCTTCACAGACAACGGCGGCGAGCGTATCGAGGCCAACCGGGCCGCCCTGGAATTTTTCCATGATGGTCAAGAGGATGCGGCGGTCGATGTCATCGAGGCCGGAACGGTCAACCCCCAACAGCATCAAGGCTGCATCGGCGACCTGGGCGTCGATGATGTCATGGCCGCCGACCTCGGCGAAATCCCGCACCCGCCGCAGCAGACGATTGGCGATGCGCGGCGTGCCGCGCGAGCGCCGTCCCATCTCCAGGGCGCCGGAAGCGTCGATAGTTACACCCAGGATCGCCGCCGAGCGCTGGACAATCGCCACCAACTCCTCCGGGCGGTAAAAATCCAGGCGCAACATGACGCCGAAGCGGTCACGCAAGGGCGGCGTCAAGAGACCAGTGCGGGTGGTGGCGCCAACCAACGTGAAGCGCGGCAGATCCATCTTCACGGAACGCGCTCCTGGCCCCTGGCCGATGATCAGATCAAGCTGAAAATCCTCCATCGCCGGGTAGAGCACCTCTTCGACGACATGGCTGAGACGGTGGATTTCGTCGATAAAGAGGACATCACCCTCTTGCAGGCTGGTCAGGATCGCCGCCAGGTCACCCTGCTTTTCAATGACCGGGCCGGAGGTCACTTTGATGTTCACGCCCATTTCGGCGGCGATGATATGCGACAGCGTGGTTTTGCCAAGGCCGGGGAAACCGTGGAACAGCACGTGGTCAAGCGGCTCGCGGCGTTTCAGGGCCGCCTGGATGCTGATCGACAGGCTTCTACGCACCTGATCCTGACCTATATAATCTGCAAGATGGCGCGGGCGCAGTGACGGGTCGGCGGCCTGGTCGGGCGCTTGCGGCTGCGGGCTGAGCACGCGGCTCTGGACATTTTCCTCGATATTCACGCCAACGCCCTCAAGGCTTCACGGATCATTTCTTCGACGCGCAGAGCGGCAAAGGCTTCATCACCCAGCCTCGCCCGTGTCTCGGCCAAAGCCTGGCGCGCCACCGGGTCGGCATAACCGAGATTGACCAGCGCCGACAGGGTATCGGCGACGGTGCTGGTAGCCATGGCCGGCGGTAGAGTTGCTTGGCGCGACGGCGCAGCGGTAAACGATACAATTTTATCTTTCAGTTCAACGCAGATACGCTCGGCGGTGCGTTTGCCGATGCCAGGCAGGATGGTCAGGCGTTTGACGTCGCCAGCGGCAATTGCCTGGCACAAATCATCGAGTCGCATCCCGGAAAGCGCCGCCAGCGCCAGTTTTGGGCCGATGCCGGAGACAGTTTTCAGGGCCAGGAACAATTCCTTCTCCGCCTCGTCGAGAAAACCAAACAGGACGATAGCGTCCTCGCGGACATTGGTATGGATGTGCAGAAAAACCGTGTCGCCGCGTCCCGGCAGGCGGGCGATGGCGTCGGTGGCCAGGAAAACCTCGTAGCCGACACCGCCGACATCTAGCACCAGCCGGTCGGCGTAAACCGCCTGTATCTTACCGGTCAATGAAGCAATCATCGCCGCAACCCGTAGTCACATTGATTGGCATGACAAATGGCCACGGCCAAGCCGTCGGCGGCGTCTGGGCTGGGAGCACCGGCCAGGCCCAGCAAGACCCGCACCATATGCTGCACCTGCCGTTTCTCCGCCTGGCCATAGCCGGCCACCGCCTGTTTGATCGCCTTGGCGTTGTATTCGCGGACGACGAGGCCATTCTGGGTCGCCGCCACTATTGCCGCGCCACGGGCATGGCCGAGTTTCAGAGCCGAACGCGGATTGTTGGCCAGAAAGACCTCCTCGATCGCCACCATTTGCGGCTGATGGAGTTGAATCACCTCGTTCAAGCCGGAAAAGATGGCGTCGAGCCGCGCGGCGAAACTGGGTTCGCCGGCGACGCGGATGGTACCGCAGGCGACAAAGGACAACAGCCCCGGCGCCGCGTCAACGATACCGTAACCGGTCACGCGAGAACCGGGGTCTATGCCAAGAATGCGTTGCAAAAAAATGGGAAAGTTTATGAAATCCTCTCAACCAAGGCGTCGTCAATGTCAAAATTGGCGTAGACGTTCTGCACGTCGTCGTGGTCTTCCAGGCTGTCCATCAGCTTCATTAGCGAGCGGGCGACGTTTTCCTCGGTCACCTCGACGGTGTTTTTCGGGAGCATCGCCACCGAGGCTTCGACAATGGCCAGCCCGGCCTTTTCCAGGGATTCGCGCACGGCGTCGAAAGCATCCGGGGCAGTCAGCACCTGAAAGCTTTCTTCCTCCTCGGCAACATCGTCGGCCCCAGCCTCAAGCGCTAGATCCATCAGCTTCTCTTCGGTGAGTCCCTTTTTATCGAGCTGAATTTGCCCTTTTTGCTCGAACATCCAGGCGACACAGCCATTTTCGCCGAGGTTGCCGTTATTCTTGGCAAAGAAATGCCGCACGTCAGCGACGGTGCGGTTGCGGTTGTCGGTCGTGCATTGCACCAAAACGGCGACACCGCCCGGCCCGTAGCCCTCGTAGAGGATTTCCTCATAAATTTCGCCGGCGATTTCACCAGTGCCTTTTTTGATGGCGCGCGAGATATTGTCCTTCGGCATGTTCTCGGCCTTGGCGGCAGCCACCGCGCTGCGCAGGCGCGGGTTGCCGTCGATGTCGCCGCCACCCAGCCGTGCCGCCATGATGATTTCCTTAATCAGCCGCGTGAAGACCCGGCCTTTCTGGGCGTCCACCGCCCCCTTGCGGCGCTTGATATTCGCCCACTTAGAATGTCCTGACATACGAAATCCTTTATATGATAGTCGTCACATATCGCCTTACGGGCGATAGCGCTTCAGTCGCCGGTCTCATCCAGCGGCGCATCGTTTGCACAGGCGATGATTTCTCCGCCGCGATAGTCCATGGCCAGGATGAAAATTTCCCGGCTCTCGACCCGCGAACTTTGCGGTTTCAGCACTTTAACCAGCGCGAATGCCCGGCGCAACTCTTGCAAGAGGACCGGGACATCCTCACCTTGGAAGACTTTGCCGAGATAATGGCCGCCTGGCAGCAAGAGGGTTTCGGCCAATTGCAGGCTGACGCGCACCAAACGCAGCGATTGCTGGGCGTCGGTCCAGCGGTTGCCGGTGGTCTTCGGCGCCATGTCCGAGAGGATAACTTTGAAAGCCGGGCGGATTTTTCTGACTTCGGCCAGGAAATCCGGCTGGCAAATATCGAAACGCAGCCAATGAATCGGAGCGCTGCCGGCACGCGGCGCCTGCCGTCCCTGTTGCAGATCAACGCCAACGACCAAGCCCTTTTCGCCGACCGTCTCGCCCGCGAACAGCGACCAACTGCCGGGAAAGCAGCCCAAATCGAGCACCGCGTCGCCGGGCCGCAGCAACCGGTACTTTTGCTGGACTTCCTCCAGCTTGTAGACGGAACGCGCCGGATACTGTTCCTTCTTCGCCTTGACGGCGTAATAATCCCTGACTTTACGCACAACTGTATCCTTCGATGCGCCGGAACTGAAAGGGAACGGCCAGCGGACAAAAAAAAACGACCGGCGGGCTATCCGCGTCCAGCCTGGCGCAGGCTGCGGTATTTTTTCAATACCTTGACCACGTACTGCCGGGTTTCCGGGAAATCGGGAACGCCGCCGGCCCGCACTACCGCGCCGGGTCCGGCATTGTAGGCGGCCAGTGACAGCACGAGATTTTCATCAAAGGCATCGAGCAGTGACCGCAGGTAACGGCTGCCTCCCACAATATTTTCATGGGGATCGAAGGGATTGCGGACAAACAATCCGCGGGCGGTATCAGGCATCAACTGCATCAGACCCTGGGCGCCACGGCGGGAAATCGCCCGGACATTGAAGGCCGATTCGGTCAGGATGATCGCCTTGATCAAGAGCGGGTCGAGGCTGTAACGGCTGGCCGCCCAGTAAATCGAGCCATCGAAACTACCATTGTCAGGCCCGGTGAAACGGTCGAATTGATTGACGTAACCGGCATAACGATTGGCATCGCCAAAAGAGACGGTCCGCGTCTGACGCATCGAGATAGTTTGCTCCTGACGCATCGCGAGCGGACGGCAACTGCCATCGCTCGGCGCGTTGGTGAAATGCAGGTTACCGCGCCGATCCCGGCATTGATACATATCCGCCCAAGCCGGAACAGCGCCAGTCAGCGCCAGCGCCACGGCCAGCATCACCATCGCCATGGGTTTTCCGTCAAAGCGCATACTGTCACCCTATAAGCAATTATTTGGCGCGTTTCTCCCAATCGGCGAGAAACTGTTTGATACCAGAGTCGGTGAGTGGATGCCGCGCCAGTTCTTCAATGACCTTATAAGGAATGGTGGCGATGTCGGCGCCAATCAAGGCCGCGTCGAGCACATGCTGGGGGTTGCGGACGCTGGCGACGATAATTTCCGTCTCATAGCCGTAGTTATCGAAAATCGTGACAATATCCTCGACCATGTCCATGCCCTTGACGCCGGTGTCATCCAGTCGCCCGACAAAGGGGCTGACGAAGGTGGCTCCCGCTTTCGCGGCCAGCATGGCCTGCATCGCCGAAAACACCAGCGTCACGTTGGTCTTGATCCCTTCGGCGGCGAATCTGCTGGTGGCCCGCAAGCCTTCCGCTGTCATCGGCACCTTGATGACGATATTGTCGGCGAGTCCCGCCAGTTCTTTCCCTTCCTTCACCATGCCTGCGGCGTCGAGGCTGACCACTTCGGCGCTGACCGGGCCGGGCACCGTTTGGCAAATATCACGCAGGATGTCGATGAATGGCCGTTTTTCTTTGGCTACCAGCGACGGATTGGTAGTAACGCCATCGACCATGCCAATGGCCATCCCCTTTTTGATCTCTTCTATATTGGCGGTATCAATGAAAAATTTCATGATTCTCCTTTACTTTGGCACGAAAACGGACGGGGCGCGGACGGTTGGCATCCCGCCCGGCAAAAAAAACAAGAGTAGTCAGTATAGAGGGAAGAAGAAGAAATGTTAAGGGCCGACAAGGGAACAGGGCCGACAAGGGAAAAAGGCTGGCTCGTTTCCGGCCAGCTTATGGCACACAGGCTCTGCCGCCGCTCCGCGGGCAAAACACTCTCGCGCCGGCGCAGATCAGCCAAAAGCGCCGCCACCGAACATGAGGTCTCGCAATCTATGAAATCCGCTGCGATTTCCACCAGCGGTTCCAGCACGAAAAGACGCCGCTGCCGCTCTGGATGGGGCAGGCACAGACCGGACATCACCAGTTGCAACCCGCCGTAGTAAAGCAAATCGAGGTCGATAGGACGATCACGATAACCGGTTTCCTCCGGATCGCGCTGCCGGCCCATGATCGCTTCGATGGCCAGGAGGTGGCGCAGGAGCCACAGCGGCGACATGTTGCTGCGAATTTCCCCGACGGCGTTGGTGAACCAGTTGTCGCTCTCCATGCCGACCGGAGCGCTGCGATAGGGGCTGGACAGGCGAATCAGGGAAATACCCGGCGCCGACCCCAGCAAATCCCAGGCGGTGAGCAACTGTCGCATCCCATCACCCAGGTTGGAACCCAGGCCGATAAATATCCGCAGATCGGCCACTCAGAAATCCCCCAGCCCCAACACGTCGTCCATACTGTACAGGCCATTCTTTTTGCCCGGCAGCCAGGCGGCGGCGACCATCGCCCCTTTGGCGAAATGGTCGCGGCTATGCGCCCGGTGGCTCAGCTCGAGGCGCTCGCCCGGCCCAGCAAAATAGACGGTGTGCTCGCCGACAATATCAGCGGCACGGATGCTTTGGATGCCGATTTCACCCGGCTTCCGCTCGCCGATGATGCCATCGCGGCTGAAAACGCCGACCTCGGACAGGCGTTCGCCCACGCCCTCGGCGGCCAGTTCACCCAGTTTGATGGCGGTGCCGCTCGGCGCGTCTTTCTTTTTATTGTGGTGCGCCTCGACAATCTCGATGTCGTAGCCCCCGCCCAAAATAGCGGAGGTCTTTTTCACCAGCTTGAAGAGAACATTGACGCAAATCGACATGTTCGGCGAATGCACGCAGGGGAAATGTTTGGCCAATTCAACCAATTCCGATTTTTCATCCGCTGTCAGACCGGTGGTGCCGATGACCATGGCCCGGCCATGCCGCGCCGCCAACCTGACGAATTCCATGGTGGCGGTATGGAAGGTGAAGTCGATGATGACATCGCCTTGGTCAATGACCGCATCGAGACTCTCGGCCACCGGCACGCCAATCTTTTCGCCAAAGACGATTTCGCCAATATCACGACCGATGGCCGGATGCCCCGGCGCCTCGAAGGCGGCGGCGTAGCGTAGCCTCCGCTGTTCGCGCAGCATGGCGCCAACCCGCTGCCCCATGCGACCGGTCGCGCCGGCAACAATTATCTTTGTCATAATATTTCCCCGGAAATTATTATTTGAAATTCCATGATGGTAACTATTTGCGTTCCGTCAAAAGTTCTCAATACGAGCAAATCTTTATCTCCGGTAAGCAAATAGTCCGCTCTGGCATCTTTGGCCAGCGATAACAAAAAATTGTCTTTCGCATCACGGCATGAGGTAACAGAAGAAATAACAGGAACGTAAACAGCATAACGATCAATAATTTCAAAAATCAACGCAACATTTTCGTTTGTAAAGTAATTCCGCAATCTTGGACGGTCTATAACTTCAATTAGTTCGGCAATCAATTCGTTACAAAAAACCAATTCCACTTTTTCACTGTCCAGTAGTTTATCAATGAAATCGAACCGCTTGGACAATAAAAAACTAATCCACAGATTGGTATCAATGATTATTCTGCATTTTTGCGTCATATCGTTTTTTTCTTACCCATTCCACCTCTTCGGTAATTTCTTCGAGCGAAGGCATTTCGGATTCATTGCAACGAAGCCTTGCCAGTATTTCCGATATCGCGGGTTTTGTCTCAATCCGAATCAGATCCATTTCCTCCAAATCCAATAAAATCGACTTCACTTTTGGATTTATTATCCGTACACTTAATGCTTCCATATGAGCGCTCTTTTATTAAGATTTGCAAAGATGCAGCTTCTTTGTTTTCCAGGCTGACGCACAACGTGACGGCGGGTTTTATGAAAGCGAAGGGTCCAAAAAAATTGGACGGGCGATGCATCTGCAAATTCCCACAAAACTGTCTGCGGGCATACACTCCGCTTGCGTAAAACCTCCCGTTATCGGCTGGCGTTTAATTGTTTTTCATTCATTTATAAAATCTTTCAAAATATTGCCTAAACGTGTCAAACCTTCTACAATTTTGTCTTCAGGCATATTGGAAAAATTAATCCTGAAAGTATTTTCTTTACCACCATTCGGGAAAAATGAGCCGCCTGGAACAAATGCAATATTTTGTTCAAGAGATTTTTCCAACACTTTTCGTGCGTTTATGTGTGTCGGCAATTCAACCCACGCAAAAAGCCCACCATTTGGTCTTGTAAATACAACATTGTCGGGAAAAGTATTCTCCATTGTCTGAACGGCTAAATCTCTCCGTTTTCTGTAAACTTCACGAATTTTTCCAATATGCGTGTCAATATCGTACAATTCAAGATATTTTGAAATTTCCATTTGTGCAATGGTATTACATTGTAAATCTGTCCCTTGCTTTACGAGTACATATTTACGAATAATATCTTTGTCGCCCGCAATCCAACCGATACGATAACCCGGACAGAATATTTTAGAAAATGTCCCTGTACAAAGTATATTGCCTGTTGTGTCAAATGATTTTACAGAGGGTAAAAAATCGCCCTCAAATCGAAGTTCGCCATAAGGATTATCTTCTACAACGGCAATGCCATATTTTGCAGATATTTCCGCTAATTGCTTGCGATGCTCAATATTCCAAGTTCGCCCTGTCGGATTTTGAAAATCAGGAATGACATAAATCAACTTTGCTCTTTTGCAGTTTTCAAGTTGTTTTTCAAGTTCAGAAATTATCATTCCGTTGTCATCGGTAGAGATTTCGATAAATTCACAACCGTAAGCCCTAAATGCACTAATTGCAGCAAGATAAGTCGGACTCTCGCAAAACACGACATCACCCTCGTCTAAAAAAACCTTGCCCGAAAGGTCAAGCGCTTGCTGTGAGCCGTGTACAATTAAAATATTATCACAATCAAAATTCGTTCCAAGTCGGCTGTTCATACGCTCGGCAATCCAAATCCGCAACGGTTTATAGCCTTCGGTTGTCGTATATTGCAATGCTCTTGTGCCACTTTCTTCCAATACAATTCTGTTCACTTCTTTTATTTCATTTACAGGAAATAATTCAGGTGCGGGTAAACCTCCTGCAAATGAAATAACTTCGGGGCGTTCCGTAACTTTTAAGATTTCTCTGATTTCCGAAGCCTTTATTGTCTCCATTTGGGAGGGTTAAAACCCCCAGCTTTTAGCTGGCAGCTTCAGCATATGTTGTTTACCATGAGTCATGAGCGAATATCGTCATGGTAGCCATAGTGTTT
>Ga0209629_10000006_pt1 | contig 109594 bp, 99 predicted proteins | sample TergutCu122P5_FD_187286 | JGI IMG/M metagenome (GOLD analysis project Ga0209629, IMG submission 187286) | Cubitermes ugandensis P5 segment gut microbial communities from Kakamega Forest, Kenya - Cu122 P5 (SPAdes) (version 2) | ecosystem: Host-associated > Arthropoda: Insects > Digestive system...
TAACCCGAAGTTTATTTCTGGCGAGTTGCTCCCCAGCAGAGCCCGTTTCCTCTTCAACTTCGCTACAAAATTACAAAATGTTTTTTGACAAATTACCAACTATTTTTGGCATCATTACCCATTTTGTAATTGTTCCGAATTTTCCGACAGCTACTCATTAAAGTTTTCAGGCATTTCGTTTATTTGCTGCGGTTCGTATTCCTTATCATTTATTTCTGCCTCTACCATTACCCGAAAATCTTCGCTGCTTGCCGCTCAAAGGGAATTAATTGTTTTCTGTTTTTTCTTTAAATAATTTTTCTAAAATTTTTCGCTGTTCTTTTCGTGTGATATCCGAATTGTCAATTAAAATCGCATTATCTGCTTGAATCAAAGGACTTTCGCTGCGGCTACTGTCGCGCAAATCACGCTCTTTAATATTTGCAAACACATCTTCAAAAACAGGATTTTCGCTTTTTGCTTTCAATTCTTTCATTCGGCGCATTGCTCGTACTTCGGGGCGTGCGGTAACAAAGATTTTCAGTTCGGCATTGGGAAAAACTACCGTTCCGATGTCTCGCCCGTCCATCACAATTCCTTTTTCTGCACCCATCATTTGTTGCTGGCGAACCATCTCTTTGCGCACAAAACCCAAAGTACTAATTCTACTTGCGCCATTTGCCATTTCCAAAGTACGAATTTCACGCTCAACATTTTTTCCATTCAAAAAAGTTTCCTGAATACCTGTTGCGTTGGTTTTAAACGATATTTTTATTTTAGAAATATTTTTTTTTAGATTTTCTTCATCAATGTAACTTTCTGTAAGCCAGCCATTTTGGATTGCAAATAACGCCACGGCACGATACATCGCACCAGTATCTACATAAATATAGCCGGTTTGCCGTGCTAAATCTTTCGCCATTGTGCTTTTTCCACAAGACGAAAATCCATCAATGGCAACTATGATTTTTTTCATTGAAAATAAAATTTATTCACAAAAACAGGGACCTGTAACTCGCCAAAAATCAAATGTAATGCCAATAGTTACTGCCGAAATCATATCCATATTCAAAAAATTCGGACTTTTAATATTGTTGGTATCACTCAATTTCGTAACGCCTTCGAGTTTGTCGGTAAAACTTAAAAAATGAATATAATGAGCGTTCAAATTCCACCGTGGCGCAATTTTGTATTTAAAACCCAATCCAAAAGGCACCAGCGGTTGAAATTCACGCTTGGATTCGAAATTAAAAGTTGTCCCGCCGATACCGGCAAAAATATACGGCGAAAAACGCCTTGCGTGGCGATTAAATTCATTTATTTCATAATCAAAAAAATTAAATTCCATAACCACATTACCGGTAAGCAACGAGTTTGTATAATCAGTCGGTTTATTTGTTACAGCATCGTTGAAAGCGGAATAAATATTGTACGCCCCGCCATCGAGCCGAAACGCCCATCGTTTATCAAGTTTGTAGCGAAACATTGCGCCAAAAGCCGGACGCAAGTTTTCGTAAAGAGTTGAAGAAGTCCTTGCCCCTGCGCCAGCCCAGGCACCAAGTTCCATTCTGTAAAATTGTTGCTGTGCGTAAGTTATACAAATACAGGTACTTGCGAGGACACTCGTTATCAATATTTTTAAAATATTTTTTTGCATTTTTTTTTGAATATTACTGTAAAACGAAAATTTCTCGATTTTATTTTTAAATTTTAATTATTTACAAAAAAATCGAGTTTATTTCATATTTTAAAATTAAACGGAATAGAAAATCGCACTTTAACCGGTTCGCCTAACCGCTGTCCGGGCGTCCAAAGCGGCATTTGTTTAAGTACACGAACTGCCTCGCGGTCTAAAAGCGGGTCAATTTTTTGAACAACTTGAATATCGGTGATTGTGCCGTCTTTATCTACTGTAAAACTGCAAATAACCTGCCCTTGCGCTTTTCGGCGTTGTGCGTCGGCGGGATAAATCATTGTATTGTTCATAAATCTTTTCATTGCCTGCTGTCCGCCGGGGAACTGAGGCATCACATCCACAACTAAATATGTTTGGTCGGGTTCAAGTTCTTCGCTTTTAATCGGCTCTTGTGTAGACTTTAAAATTTCCTCTTCGAGTGTTTTCTGAAGAATATCATTTAATGCCTGATCGTCTTCGGAAGATGTCTGATTTTCAACATCTATTGGTTGTCCCGTTTGTGAAACATCACCAACTTCCGACTGATTTTGAATAACAGGATTTGGCTGCCGCTCGGCATATTGCTGTAAATCAAGTGATTGAGCCATTTCTGCTTGTGAAATTGGCGGCATCGCACTGTCGATAACAGGCATTTTATCAAAAAAAACGGAATTAATCCATTGATACAAATACAGCCCACTCGCAAACACTGCAATTACAACAAAAAATGAAATCAGATGCCTGCGCGACGAAGTAGAACGTAATTTAAAAGCCCCATACGCTTTGTTACGCCCCTCGAAAAGCAAATCATTCCATTTTTTTGAGTTGAAATGCATTGATTTAAACTAAAAGTTAAAAATTAAAAGTTAAATAATTTACTATTTTACCATTGACTATTTACTATTTATAAATCTTAATTTGTATTGATGATTTACCATTCTCAATTCCAAATAGTAATTGGTCAATGGTAAATAGTAAATCTTGTGTCTGGCTACTTGTATTTGATTTCTATATTTTTCAGCGGCTTTGATGCCTGACTTTCGATGCGAAAACGATTTACAGATGTTATTACAAACGTAAATTTTCCGCGTAAATTGTTTTTCAAATCGTTTAAATTCAACATATTATCCTGTGTTTTGGCAATAATATTTTCGGGAGCATTCATATCGCCTATTTTTTTCCCCTTAAAAGCATAAACAACATAATAAGCCGCCTGTGTGCCGTCTGTGGCGGTGCTTTTATCCCAAATAAGAATTTGACTTTTGCCGTCTTTTACCAAAGCGAGATTTTGCACCTGTGCCGAAGTTTTGCCTTCAATATTGCGATTTATCGGATTTAAAGCGGGATATTTGTAATAATTTGTGCGTAAAGTGTCGTTCAACCCTTGCGGATTGGAAATAAATGGTTTTGCGCTGAAAAACATTGCACCATCAACCTGTTCAACCTGCTGATTTAAAGCCATTTGGCGAGCAATTTCATTCGGTCGTTTCCACGCAGTAGCGGTATTTACTTTCAGCCCTGAGGCAAACAAACCGATGTACAAATTTTTCCCGTAACTGTTTTCTGCCCACCACTTTAACAATATTCGATAGTCGGCAGTTTTTTTCCCGATTTCCCAATAAAGTTGCGGGGCAACATAATCAATCGTGCCTTCGCGCAGCCATTTCAAAATATCGGCGTAAAGGTCGTCGTAGTTTGAAATTCCCGCCTGAGTATCCGAGCCGAGCGGGTCTTTGCTTTTGTTTCGCCAAACGCCAAACGGACTTATGCCAAATTCAACCCAGGGTTTTGTCGTTTTAATTGTATTTTGTAACTCGCTGATAATCAAATCAACATTATTTCGCCGCCAGTCCGATTTATTTTTAAATCCGCGCGGAAATTTGCGAAAAGTTTCCTCATCAGGAAATTCCGCTTTACCTTCGGGGTAAGGATAAAAATAATCGTCAAAATGAATTGCATCAATATCGTACCGTTCGACAAGGTCTTTTACAACCGCATTCAAAAATTCGCGCGTGCGGTCGAGTCCCGGGTCGAAGTAATATTTTGTTCCATATTTTACAAAAATATTTTTATTTTTAAAAAATAAATGGTCTTTACTTAACGAATTAATATTTTCGTTCATCGTAACGCGATACGGATTAAGCCACAAATGCACTTCCATACAACGTTTGTGTGCCTGAGAAATAAAAAAATCCAGCGGGTCGTAAAACGGCATCGGACTTTTCCCCTGCTGCCCTGTGAGCCAATGCGACCAGGGTTCGAGCGGCGACGGATAAAAAGCATCGGCAGTTGGGCGAACCTGCAAAATTATGCAGTTAATATTATTTTCCGCTAATTTATCAAGCATATCAACGATTTCCTGCTGCTGCTCGTCCGAAGTCAAATCCTGCCGTGAAGGAAAATCAATATTTGCGACGGTGGCAATCCATACACCGCGCATTTCAAACTTTTTATGTTGCGCAAAAACCGACAAAGACACTGTCGTACAACAAATTAACAGTGTCAGAAAGAATTTTTTATTTCCTGTCATAAAAAAATTAATTGGTATTAACCAACACCCACGCATCTGGGAAACGCCCTGCAACATTGTTAATACACGCCCGCGCCTGCAAATATTCGTTGAACGACGCTAAAATAACACGGTACATTCCGTTTTCGTTCACCACAACCGTTGCGTTATTGCCTTCGCCGTTAAGAGATGACTGCAATCCTTTTGCGTTATCGCGGCTTTTAAAACTTCCGACAACCACGTGATAATGTTTTTTATACACATCTGACTCAGGATTTTCCCCTTCGGTAAGGTAAAAACTTTCCTTGCGCGTAACTTCTGCTTTTGGGGTTTCGCCCGTTTGAGATTGCTGCTGCGAATTGTTTTGCGCCTGACCTGCCGTCTTGTTTGCACCTGTGATTTTCGTTGTACTTTTCGACGAACCGCAAGAGGAAAACGTTAAAATACCAATCAATAAAACTGATAAGTAAGTGATTATCTTGTTCTTCATAATTTTATTTTAAATATTTATTAAAAAAAACGCTGCAAATTTACGTAAAATATTTGACGAAAATAAAAATATTAACATTTATAGTGAAAAAATAAAGAAAATCATTTTTATTTTTACCTTAAAAGCCAAACACAAAATCCCTCATAAAACAAAGAAAGGATTGTCTCTCGACAACCCAACTCTTTTTGTTAACCTTAAATCTAATACTATGAAAAAATCACTTGCAAAAATACAACGAATTATTTATACTGCAAATTATTTTTCAAAAAAACACGTAAAAATTATTCTTTATAACATATTTTTAACTTTAATTAGTATAATCCATTTAAAGTAACAAATTATAATTTTTATGATTAAGATAATAAAAAATTATAATTTAAAATCACTTTTTTGTAATTTCATTGAAAAAAATATGATTTTTACCTGTCAAAGTAACGGACTGAAAAGGCGGACAAATGCCTCTTTTAGTTTTTGCCAGCGGCTGCGCGAATTCCACTGTTCGAGGGTAAGTTCGCTGCAATATTCCAAATCTTGAACAAACAGGGTTTTAAGATATTCTGCGGTAGATTTTTCAAAAATAAAAACATTTGTCTCAAAATTTTGCTCAAAACTGCGCTCGTCCATATTTACCGAGCCGACAATGGAAATTCTATCGTCTATAACGGTGGCTTTGCTGTGCAAAAAACCTTTGTTATAACGGAAAATCCTCACGCCCGCCTCTAAAAGTTGCCCCAAATAACTGTAGGTGCCAATATGCGTGAAAGCGGTGTCCGACTTCATCGGAATCATAAGCCGAACATCAATACCACTCAACGCCGCTATTTGAACGCAGGAATTTATGGTTTCGGGCGGAATAAAATATGGCGTGTGAATGTAAACATACTTTTTTGCGGTGCTAATCGCCTGAATAAAGCCCTGCAAAATTGTTTGCCAATCGGTATCCGGTCCGCTGGCTACGACCTGAATCAAATTTTCTCTTGGAAAGACCTTTGCCTCAGGAAAATATTTTGCATTGCTAATAAATTTTTTGGCTACAAAATACCAGTCGGTTAAAAAAAGTGTCTGCAAACCCTGCACAACGGCACCTTCGAGGCGCACAAGTGTATCGCGCCATTGACCGAGTCGATTTCCGTAAATATAACGGTCGGCAACGTTAATTCCGCCAGTAAAAGCCACTTTGCCGTCTATTACAATAATTTTTCTGTGATTTCGGTAGTTAATTTTGCTGCGTGCAAGCCGTATCCGCAGTGGCAAAAACGGTTTTATGTAAACACCGGCATCACGCAACGATTTGAGATATTTTTTTGAAAAAGTCAAAGCCAAACTTCCCCAATAATCGTAAATCATACGCACACGTACACCTTGAGCTGCTTTTTGAATAAGAAGTTCGCGAAGTTGGTTGGAAATTTTATCGTCTGCAAAAATAAAAAATTCGATATGAATATGATTTTGAGCATTGCGGATTGCCTCAAAAATTGCCTCAAACGAACTTTCGCCATCCGATAAAACTGTAATATCATTATTGACGTAACTTACAGCATTACTGTTAGTTGCAAGAAGTTTGCACAGATTAGCACTTGCCGCATCGGAACAAATATTTTCAACAGTATTTTCATTAGAAAAAATATATTTTTCAGGAAAATAATTAATCGTATTTCTTGCACGCCGTTGAATAATATGATTTTTCGGCAAATTCATTCCCAAAAGCAAATACAGCAACAAGCCCGCAACCGGAATAAAAATTATTACCAGCAGCCACGACAGCGACCGCACCGGATTTCGGTTTTCGAGCAACATCACAACTATCGCACTGACAATCAAAATCACATAAAGCGACTGCAATATATTGGGAAGAAATTGCATTGTTATTTTTTTGCAAAAATACAAAAAATATTACGATTTATATTTTTTCAAAAATTTGAAATACCAAAGTGTTATTATAATCAAATAATTTGTACTTTTGCACAATAAAATTTTTTTGAAAGTGAAAAATTTAATAAATTTTTTAATAAAGTACAGTTATATTTTTCTTTTTGTTGCACTCGAAATTGTGGCTTTTATGCTGATTTCTAAAAATAAGAGTTATCAGCGTAGTGTAATTTTATCATCAAGTAATGCTTTAGCGGCAAATATGTTCGCCTTGAGTAATAATTTTGTTGAGTTTTTCAACCTACGCACAGCCAACAACGCTCTTTCGGAAGAAAACACAGAACTGAAAAATGAAATTATTGAGTTGCAAAATATGCTTGCCAGCCATCAGCCGGAGCCGTCGGACAGTTTGCAATACAGTATTCCGCCCGAAATGCAATACATTTTTATTCAAGCGAAAGTTATTGGAAATACAACAAATAAAGTCCTGAATTACATCACTTTGAACAAAGGAGCCACAAATGGCGTGCGCCCGGATATGGGCGTTGTAAGCGACAGAGGCGTGGTCGGCGTTGTTAAAACAGTCAGTGAGCATTTTGCGACTGTAATTCCGTTGCTCAATCCGCGTATTCAACTTTCGTGTAAATATCAAAGCAACAATTATATTGGTTCGCTGCAATGGCACGGCGGCGATTATCGTTATTCGAATTTAATGGATATTGCTCGCCACGTGAAAATTAACAAAAACGACACGATTATCACAAGCGGACTTACGATGAATTTCCCCGAAGGAATCCCTGTTGGAACGGTTGAGGAATACAATATTAACGAAAGCGACCCTTATTATACTATTAAAGTTCGTCTGATGGTCAATTTTCGTACCCTTACGCATGTCTCAATCATCAATTTCAAATATGCAGACGAAGAAAAAGCGTTACAAAATAAAATAATGGAAGAGGAAAAAGAAACGGGATCAAATTAGTTTTCTTTAAATTATCCAGTTTATTTTTAATTCTGTTTTTGGGTGTTGCGGGTCATTTGTTTGTAGAATAATTGTTTCGTGATATTTCCCTGCATTAAGTTTGGCTGGGTTGAGTTCGAGTTCTAAAGTACCATTTTTGCCCTGTTCCACTTTCCCGTCGCAATGCACAATATTAATATTTCTTGAGGGAATAATTTTTCTTATTTCCAAAGGATTTTTCCCTGCATTAGAAAAATTAAATTTAATTTTTTGTGTAGTTGACTTATCAATTTTTCCAAAGTCAATGGAAGTAGTTTCAAATTTGGCATGAGGTGCAGAAAGTTTATCATCATCCGACAATGAATTATAATCTTCATAAGTATCGACTTTAAAACTGAGTACAGGTGAATTTTTTGCAGTACTTCCTTCCTGTGTTATCAACGAAAAATCCGCTTGATATTGCCCCCATATCGGACATTTTCCGGAGTCAAAAGTTACGCTAATTTCGCCCTCTTCACCCGCTTGAAGTGTCTTAGGAATTGCTTTGTACTCAATATATTCAAAAAGAGGCGCAAAATAAATATCACGCTTTTCGCCAGTACTATTTTTTATTTTAAAAGTTATGGTTCGTTTATCCCCTTTTTTAATACGCTTAAAATCAATCATTCGAGTGGTCATCTCAAAACCATGATCAAAAATTGGAAATATTGTCTGTCCTTGCGAGTTTACACGAATGTCATAGGTGTTAAAATTCGTTATTCCTGACTGAAATCCTTTTCCGTTGTATGCGGAAGGCATTTTAAAAGTAGTTGGATAGGAAACCTTATGAATTGAGGGTGCCGCATTTTCCTCTTTGGCGATGTGTTGTTTGCCTGTTTTTATAACTTCGCCCTTTATTTTCAAAACAAAAGACGCGCGATTTGTATTGTTTATATGCAAGGTTATTTTTCTCTGAAAAACTCCTTCGTGTTTCGGCTCAAACCTTGCTGTGATAACCCCTTCTTTTCCTTTTTGATAGATGCGTTTTTCCCACGACACTTTAACATCATCATTATCGGGTATCACATCTTGAATTAACAAAAAATCGTGCCCGACACTTTTAAAATGAAATTCTGCGATAAAAATGCTGTCTTCAAGCGCTATTTTTCCAAAATCAAAATTTTGTTTTGTAAAAGAAATTGCCGATTGTGCATCGACAATATAAATATTTGAAATAAAAATATTTATAATAAAAACAAATTTGATAAATCTCATAAAATAATTTTTAAAACAAAAATAACGGTATTAAGTTTGATTTATTAAATAATTTTTAAAAATTTCTTTGTGCGGCAAATTCAGCACAGGCAATAAGTGAATTTTTTAACGGGCTGTCTTTAAAATCATCAAGACATGTAATCGCTTTATGTTTGTAAAACAACATTTTATCTATTGCATATTCTATTCCACCGTTTTTGCGTGTAAATTCTACAATTTTCATTACATTTTGTCTATCCAAATTATTATTATTCAAAATATTAATAATTTCGTTTTTAGATTTTTCATCGGAATTTTGAAGTGCAAAAATCAGAGGCAAAGTGATTTTTCTTTCGCGAATGTCGTTTCCCGTTGGTTTTCCAATATTTTTATTTTCGTAATAATCAAAAATATCATCACGAATTTGAAAACTCATTCCAAGATTCTCGCCAAACAAACTCAGATTCATTGCTTTATGCTCATCGGCACCAACTGAAATTGCCCCCATATTTGCGCAGGCGGCAAAAAGCAATGCTGTTTTTTTGCGAATAATACTTAAATAATGGTTTTCTGTAATGTCGGTGTGATTTTCTTTTGAGAGTTGTAAAAGTTCGCCTTCTGATAAATTTATTCCGATTTGAGAAAGCAAAGTCATAATTTTTTGATTTTCGGTTCGTGCGGCAAAAAATAAAGAATTTGACAGAAAAAAATCACCCGCCAGAACTGCTATCTTATTACTCCACTGTGCATTAACGGAAGGATGTCCACGTCGTTGTAAAGTGTCATCGACAACATCATCATGAATTAAACTCGCCGTATGAAGCAATTCTATAGCCACAGCCACATCCATTGTTATGCTGCTGCATCTGTTTGAGCAAAGTTTTGCTGCCAAAAGCACAATTATCGGGCGCAGTTTTTTTCCGTCCTGCTGCAACAAATAATCGTTAATTTGCTCCAACAGAACATTCTCCGAACGAAACACACTCCTGAAATTCGCTTCGAACAATTCAAATTCCGCCTCAATCGGATATTTTATTTCGTCTAAATTCATCAAACTAAAATCTTTCCTTTTGAAAAGAAATGCAAAGGTACGGAAAAAATTGTAGTATAAGAAAAACCGTAATTAAAAAATATAACGAGAATTATTTTACTTTTTTTTCACAATTTCCATCGTGTCACTTGCTATCATAAATTCTTCGTCGGTAGGAATAACTGCTACTTTTACTTTCGATTCGGGTTTAGTGAGCAGTTTTTCCTGCCCTCGTACACCCTCATTTGCCTGCGAATCGAACAATAATCCGGCATACTCAAAACCTGAGCAAACTTTTTCACGTGTTTCGGGCGAATTTTCGCCAACGCCGCCTGTAAAAATGATTAAATCTGCCCCGTCAAGTGCCGCCATATACGAACCGATATATTTACGAATACGGTAATCATACATTTCCAAAGCAAGATTCGCACGTTCATTGCCATTATTTGCCGCATCTTCAATATCACGCATATCGCTCGACACACCTGATATACCAAGCACACCGCTGTACTTATTAAAAAGTGTAGAAACTGCCTGAGAACCAATCATTTCCTTTTCCATCAAAAAAGTTACGGCACCAAGGTCAATATCTCCCGACCGCGTTCCCATAATTAGCCCTTCGACGGGTGTAAAACCCATTGAAGTATCGATTGACTTTCCGTTTTTTATTGCCGCAGCAGACGCTCCGTTACCTATATGCACGGTTATCATTTTTGTGTTTTCATATTCCAAACCTAAAAATTCGCAAGCACGGCGACTGACATAACGATGACTCGTACCATGAAATCCGTATCGCCGAACTCCATATTTTACGTAAAGTTGATACGGAATAGCGTACATATACGCTTTTTCGGGCATAGTTTGGTGGAATGCCGTATCAAAAACCGCAACCTGCGGCACGTCCGGCAGCAAATCGCTAATTGACAGAATACCTGCGAGATTCGGCGGGTTATGCAAAGGTGCAATATCAATACATTCTTCAATTTTGCTGATAACCTCGTCTGTAATCAGAACACTTTTATTAAATTTTTCACCGCCGTGAACCACACGATGACCAACTGCGTCAATTTCTTCCAAAGCAGCAAGGCAGCCGTGATTCTTGCTTATCAACACACCAAGGATATATTCAATGGCTGTTCGTTGTTCCAAAATTTCGCCTTCGAGCATTACTTTTTCCCCACTGGGCGTGGTGTGCTTAAGAAACGAACCCTTCATTCCGATTTTCTCTACTACACCCGATGCAACAACTTTTCCCTTGTCCATTTCAAATAATTTATATTTGACCGACGAACTGCCACAATTTAAAACTAATATTTTCATTTATGAATATTTATTAAATTATTGAAATACAACTTTTTACCTCTGTTCTAAAATTATTGCAGGAACTTTGCTTTCTTTTAGTTCATTATCAACAGATTTACGAATATTCGACTGGCGACTCTTTGTTGTAAATTCGGCAAAAACCGTCAGCCATTCGTATTTTGAATCCGTTAACTGTTCGCGCTTTGCCGCATATTCTTTCAACTGTTTTTCGCAAGCATAATGGTATCCGATATAGCAGAACGTTAAAACCGCAATTAAAAGCAACAAAAGATACTGCTTTTTGAAGAAATTTTTTAAAAAAATATCTCCATTTAAAAAATCACGTGCGGTAGCCGATTTTAAGTCCGAAAAATCTTCGCTGCCTTTTATTTTCTCTAAAATTTCTTTAAATTTAATCATAACTAAAAAAATAATTTGAATTTTTATTAAACTATGTAACTTTTTAATCAATCGCGTTATTCCTTTACAAATTTTCCTCTGTATTCTCCAATTTTTAAAATATAAACGCCTGATGCTAAAGAGGAAACGTTGATAGAATTACCATTTAACCATTGACTATTAACCATTTGTTTTCCTGTTAAATCAAAAATCGTAAATGGTAAATTGTCCATTTGTAAATTTTCTATAAATAATTCGTCTTTGACGGGGTTCGGATAAAGTTTTAAGGTTTTAGCATAAATATTATCCACAGAGGTAACATCTTCAACCAGATTAAAATTTTGCCAAACAAGTGCGTTTTGATAAGTTGCTAATGTACCAATAGGAATATGAAGTTTTACATTTGCTACATTAACATTATAAAAAATTGTACTATTGATAATTGGAGGTTTTGTCCAAGAAATATAAATATTTGTTAATCCTGTGCAAACTCCAAAAGCATATGTTCCTATTGTAGTTATAGAATTGGGAATTGTTATAGATGACAACCCCGTGCAACCAGCAAAAACACCATCCCTGATTGCAGTTATAGAATTAGGAATTGTTACATTTGACAATTTGCTGCAACCAGCAAAAGCACCTTCTCCCATTGTAGTAACTCCATCAAAAATTATTATGACCTTTATAATACTGCTATATTCAGCATAATAAGGTGGTGGTGCATTTGCAAAATCCTGCATTACCCCAATTCCACCTATTGTTAGTGTACCGTCAGAAGTATCGAATGTTGCAATTACATCTTCGGTATTTGGATAACCAATGTACCAAACCTGTGCCTTTACTCCCACACTCAAAGCCAAAAAGGCAAGTGTAATAAGGAAAATGTTAATTTTTTTCATTTTATATTATTTGTATTTAGGGTTTTTTAATTCTACGAATTATTGCATCAATATTATTATTCTTTTACAAATTTTCCTCTGTATTTTCCAATTTTCACAACATAAACACCTGACGGCAAAGAAGAAACGTTGATAGATTTACCACTTAACCATTGACTATTTACAATTTTACCAGACAAATCAAAAATAGTAAATGGAAAATTGTTTAATGGTAAATTATCTATAAATAATTCGTCTTTTACAGGATTTGGATAAAGTTTCAAGGTTTTAGCATAAATATTATCCACAGAGGTAATATCTTCAACGATATTAAAATTTTTCCAAACAGGTGCTGTTTGATAAGTTGTTAATGTGCCTTGTGGAATATGTAATTTCACTTGTGATACATTGATATTAAAAAAAACATCTAATCCTTCAATATTGGGCGGTATCGTCCATGAAACATAAACATCAGTTAAACCTGTGCAATCGGAAAAAGCCATATCTTTTATCGTGATTACTGAACTCGGAATTTTTACAGAAGTTAAGCTGTAACACTGTTTAAAAGCCCCTTCACCAATACCTGTAAGGTAATTTCCAATATTTAGGGATGTCAAAGCGGTACATCCTGCAAAAGAATAGTCGCCAAGTAAAAGCACCGAATTGGGGATACTTATAGTAGATAAAACTGTGCAATCAGCAAAAGCCGCATCACCTATTTTTGAAACAGTATTAGACAGTGAGACAGTTTTTAAAGAAAAAAACAATGAAAATGCATTTGCCCCAACTGAGGTAATCCCATTCTCAATTACAACACTTTTAATACTATCTCTGTAATTGATGTAAGGTTGCATTCCGCTAAAATCTTTCATATTACCTAAACCACTAAAAGTCAGCGTATTGCCTTTTAAGGTTGCAGTAATATCATCGGCATACGGATAGCCAACGTACCAAAATATTGCCTTCGTATTTTCCACACCCAAAGCTAAGAAGGCAAGTGTAATACAGAAAATGTTAATTTTTTTCATATTATATGTTAATTTTTATTTATTAATTCTTATTTTTAAAAAAATATCATAATTCTTGATACTTGTGTCTTGATACTTGTGTCTAAATCTCAAACAAATAACTTCCAATTCTGTTGCCGTCTAAGAAAAATTCGGCTCGGTATTTTCCTGATGGAAGCATTTCATCAACATTGTAATAAATCACATCACTAACCGCCTCGTTGCCATATTCAAAGTCCTTGCGAGCCGAAAATTTAATCATTTTTCCCTCAAAAGTAAAAACATTTGCACCGGCGTTTTTTGTAAGCACAATGTCGTCAGGGCGGACGATACGCAGAAAAAGCGTTTTGTCGCCTGCCTGCGCCGTAATATTTTTTGCGATAGTATAATTAAACTGAAATTTCGCAATTTGCGTAAGTTTTTTGGTAGCGCGTCCCTTGTCGTTGAGTGCAGTAAAACTGAAACCGCTCATCTCAATTATCGCCGCACGGGTAACGGTCTGTGTTAAATCCTCTTTTTCTTTTGCAAGTTGCTCAACCGTTTGCGCCGCCTCGGCATAACGTTGCTTTACTTCAATATTTTCAGTTGTAAGTCGCTTATTTTGAATATTTAACGAGTCAATTTGCGCAACATAATATTGCATCACTTTTCTAACCGAAGCCAACTCTGTCTGCAATTCCTGTATTCGCCGCGCATCGGTCGATTTCGTGATTTTGAGTTCGGTAAGAAGTTGCTGGATTTTAATCTTTTGCTCATCGACAAGTTTAATGAGCGAATCGTTTTTTATAGTGGGCGTAATATCTTGAAATTCATATACATAATCGGAATATTCTTTTTCGAGCCGCTGTTTTTCGATGTCCATCATTTCGGTAAGTGTTTGCATTTGCTCGTCCTGTTTTTGCGATTTCATCACAAAAAACACCGCCACAGCAACCGCCAACGCCGCAATCACAATCGCCAAACCAATAAATATTTTATGCTTTGTCTGTAAAGCCATTTCAGGATTTTTTTTTGCAAAAATAATATTTTTTTAGCGAAAAATAAAACTACAAAAATTCTATTGTCTTTTCCAATTTTACCGCTCGCGAACCTTTTATTAAAATATTAAAGTTTTGTAAATTATTGTTTTTCAAATAATTAATGAAATCATCGGTACTTGAAAAAGTGCGAAAATGGTTGTCGGTTTGCTCAAAATTTTTACCAATCAAAAAACAGTAATCAAAACGACAATTTTTGATTAAATTCACAATTTTTTGATGTTCTGCGGCACTTTCTGCGCCAAGTTCGTGCATATCGCCGAGAATAACAATTTTTCGGTCGGCTTTAAGTTTTTCAAAATTCAAAATCGCCTCGCTCATACTTGTCGGGTTGGCGTTGTAGGCATCAACAAACAGACGATTTCGCTGTGTCTCAACGTATTGCGAGCGATTGTTTGTCGGTTTGTAATTTTCTATGGCAATTTTAATTTTTGCAATTTCCACACCAAAAAAATTTCCAACGCAAGCGGCAGCAAGTACATTTTCAGCATTATAATTTCCAATCAAATTTGTCTGAATATCAATGTTTTGGCTGTCAATTTTGATATTCATTTTCAAAAAAGGCGAACAGTCAATAATTTCCCCAAAGACACTTGAATTTTTATTTTTTAAAGAATAATTAACACGTTTTTCAAAATCTACCTGCCTGTTTTGTGCCATTTGGCAAAGGAAATTATTGTCTTCGTTAATAAAAATTTTATTTCCTTTGTCGGCAATCCATTGGTAAAGTTCTGATTTTGTTTGCATTACGCCTTCAAAAGAGCCAAAACCTTCAAGGTGCGCCCGCCCGACATTTGTTATCAAACCAAAATTCGGCTCGGCAATAGCGCAAAGTTCGGCAATTTCGTGCAAATGATTTGCGCCCATTTCTATAACTGCAATATCATGATTTTCAGAAAGTTGCAACAAAGTCAAAGGAACGCCGAGATGATTATTAAAATTTCCCTGCGTGTAAAGAATGTTAAAATTTTGAGATAAAACATTTGCAATCAATTCTTTAGTTGTGGTCTTGCCATTCGTCCCGGTAATTGCCAAAACTGTTTTTCCCAAAGTTTTGCGATGCGCATTTGCGAGTTCCTGCAAGGTCTGTAAAACATTTTCCACCAAAATGAAACGCTCATTTACAGCATATTTAGCATCATCAACCACAGCAAAAGCGCAACCGTCTTCCAACGCTTTTGCAGCAAAAGAATTTGCATCGAAATTTTCGCCGCGCAAGGCAAAAAACAGCGAATTTGGAACAATCGCCCGCGTGTCGGTACAAATGCGCGGATATTTTTGAAAAAGTGAATATAAATCAATATTGTTCCTGTTCATTTGGGAAATCGTTTGCTTTTACATCTTTAATATATTGTTGCAGAGCGTTTTGCATAATTGTTTTCATATCTGCGTAACGCCGCAAAAAACGCGGAGAAAAATCCTGCGTCAATCCGAGCATATCGTGCAACACAAGTACCTGACCATCAGTATATTTGCCTGCGCCAATACCAATAATCGGAATTTCTAACTCTTCGGTTACGCGCTTACCCAAAGTTGCGGGGATTTTTTCCAAAACAATAGAAAAACAGCCCGCCTGTTCGAGCAAATGTGCATCGCGAACAAGTTTTTCGGCTTCCATATCTTCCTTTGCACGCACCGCATACGAACCAAACTTGTTGATTGACTGCGGAGTAAGTCCGAGATGCCCCATTATTGGAATTCCCGCGCTGATAATTTTGGTTACAGATTCGAGAATTTCTTCGCCGCCTTCCATTTTTATGCAATCGGCACCGGTTTCTTTCATAATTCTGATAGCCGACGAAACGGCTTTGAGCGAATTTCCCTGATACGAGCCAAAAGGCATATCAACCACCACAAGTGCGCGGTGCGCCGCTTTAAAAACCGATTTTCCCATAAAAATCATTTGGTCGAGCGTGATTGGCAAAGTTGTTAAATTGCCGCACATCACATTTGAGGCAGAGTCGCCAACGAGAATAACATCAATGCCCGCAGCATCGACAATCGCCGCCATCGTATAATCGTATGCGGTTAGCATACTGATTTTTTCGTTGCGCTGCTTCATTTCCAAAAGCCGCTGCGTTGTTACTTTTCGTGAATCTTCGGTATGAACTGACATATTGAATTATAAGTTAAAAATTAAAAATTAAAAAAATTGATAAACAATATTTTCGGCGGCAAAGTTAGTAATAAAAAATTTAAAACATTTATTTACATTTATTATTCAAAAAAATTCGTATCTTTGCACCCGAAAATTTAAGAGGTCTTTAATTTTATGATTAACAGAGTTTTAATTCGCATAAAAATTTTACAAATTCTTTATGCTTATTTTCAAAGCGAGGAAAAATCAATACAGACAGTTGAAAAAGAAATGTTTCATAGTTTTGACAAAACCTATGAACTTTATTTTCAGTTACTTGCATTGCCAATGCATATTACAAAATTTTGTGCGGATAAAATTGAGTTACGCAAAAACAAATTTCGTCCCACAGAAGAAGAATTAAATCCGAATTTGCGGTTTGTTGAAAACAAATTTGTAAAGCAACTTTCTGTAAATAAAGAACTTATTGATTTTATTAAGAAAAATAAACTTTCGTGGTTTAATTATGCTGATGTGATTAAATCTCTTGTTGAGCAGATTATCAACAGCGATTTTTATGCCGATTATATGACGGCTAAAACATCTGATTATGAGATGGATAAAGAAATTTGGCGAATAATTTTCAAGAGAATTATTGCCACAAGTCAAACACTCGAAAACGCACTCGAAGAACAGAATATTTATTGGACAAATGATGCGGAAACGGTTATCAGTTTTATTTTAAAAACAATAAAGAATTTTGATTTGCAAAATGAACGTTTTCAGCAACTTATGCCTCAATATAACGATATTGAAGAAGATAAAAAGTTTGCAGAAAAACTGCTTGCCGCTGTTATAAACAGAAATGATGAAATTACGCAACTTATTGACAGACACACAAGTAACTGGGAACTCGACCGCATCGCTTTTATGGATATTTTGATTATGAAAATGGCTTTGGCTGAAATTTTATCTTTTCCGATTATTCCGACAAACGTTACTTTGAACGAATATATCGAACTTGCCAGAGAATACAGTAGCGAAAAAAGTCCTACTTTTGTAAATGGCGTGCTCGACAGTATTGTCGGTTATTTGAATAAAGAAAAAAAACTGATAAAAATAAAACAACTATAAAAGTTTTTAAAGTTGAAAGTTAAAAATAATTTGAAAATAGAAGATAGAAGATAGAAGATAGAAGTTTGAAATTATTAAAAAATACAAATTAATAAAATCTTGGAATTTTGAAATCTTGAAATTTTAAATATATAATTGAATATGAACATATTAAGTATTTTATTACAGGGCGGACAAGCAGCCGCACCCGCCAAGCCCGGCGGAATGTTTGGTGGAATGCAGGGCATTTTGATGATGGTTGCAATTATTGCGGTTTTTTATTTTCTGATAATTCGTCCGCAATCCAAGCGGCAAAAAGAAATCGCAAAACAGCGCGAAGCCCTCAAAGTTGGCGATAAAGTTGTTACTTCCGGTGGTATTCACGGACGTATTAAGGAAATGCAGGACGGAGCGGTAATTCTCGAAATTGCTGATAATGTGAGAATTAAAGTTGAAAAATCGTCTGTTTATCCTTCTGCCGAAGATGCCGCCGCAAGCGCAGGCACAAAATGAGATTATTTTTAATAAATATTTTCTTGAAAATTAAGGCATTTCTCTTTTCGAAAAATGCTTTAACTTTTTTTGTGTTTTTACTGATTTCCGTAATTGCGTGGTTTCTGAACGCACTCGACAAAGAACAGAACACCGTTTTTCGCCTGCCTGTGAGTTTTGTCGGCATACCGAAAAATATTCTTGTAACCGATTCGCTACCGCAATTTTTGAGCGTAAATATCCGCGATAGCGGGCGGCAACTTTTCAAATATCGCCGAGGCGATAATCCGCCGATGACAATCGACCTGACGAGAACTTTTTACGAAAAAGGCGAAATTGTGATTACTGCCGACCAGTTGCGCGGACAAATTATGAGATATTTGCAGCCCACAACTGTTGTTGAGCGCATTCTGCCCGATACAATCGATGTGGATTACGAAAAACTTGCGAGCGCAAAAGTGCGTGTTGTTGCCGATTTTGACATCGAAACGGCAAGTCAGTATATGCTTTCTGCCGAGCCAAGGGTTGAACCGTCTGAAATTACGGTTTTTGCGCCGAAAAATATTTTGGACACTTTAAAATTTATCACAACTCAAAAAATTATCTTGCACGAACTCAAAGCGACAACCACCGCAAAAGCGATGCTCAAACCCGTGCCGGCGGTGCAATTTTCGACTGATAATGTCGTTTTAAATGTGGCTGTGGAAATGTTTACCGAAAAGAAACTGCAAATTCCCGTAACTATTATTAATTGTCCCAATAATATTTTGATAAAAACATTTCCCGCAATTATTGATGTAACTTTTAATGTCGGGGCAGAAAGTTACAAAAAGGTGCAACCGACTGATATTCAGGTTACTTTCGATTATCGCCAAATCAATTCGAGCGGCAATGGAAAACACACTTTACACGTTCAGGCACTTGCACCGCACATCACAAATATTCAACTAAACCCTTTAAATGTTGAGTTTGTAATTGAAAAAAGGTAAAAATATTAAAAGTTTATAAAATAATTAAAAACTAAAAGTTTAAAATTAAAAGTTGGACATAGAGCATACACAAAAAATGTCTATAATCTATTAGCGTAAGCGGTCTATTTTCTATGTTCTAAAAATTGGAATTTGAAATCTTGAAATAAATTAAAATTATGTGGCAACGAATCCAAACTGTTTTTCTGTTTTTAGCGGCAATTAGTTCCGCTGCAGTGGCACTTTTTTCCTTTAAAATTGAGGAAACATTTAACAATTTTATTAATTGTTTAGTGTCATTGAGTTTCTTTTTTTATGCAAATGTAATAGTGTTTCTAATAGCAATTATTACGATTTTCTTATTTAAAAAACGAAAAATACAGATATTGTTATGCAACATCTGCATCGTGTTTTTGTTATTATTTTTTGTCGGTATTGCATTTTGGCACGTTTATTCAAAGTCATTTATCATTGCAAAGGGTGAAATCTTTGCGGTTGTTTTTTCGGTTGTTTCATTGATTTTTATTATTTTTGCAAAAAAATATATCAAAAAAGACGAAAAAAAAGTACGCTCGTTGGAAAGAATTAGATGATGATGAAAATCACTGGTTGAAAACTGTAAATAGTGCCATTAGGCACGGAATATTGGTAGAAAAATGTGTGTTATATCCATTTGCGTGCCGTTAGGTACGCAATATGAAAGGAAATATATCACATTTTGTACCTAAAGGCACAAAACAATAGAATTTATCAATGTTTCTACCAACATATTGTCCTTAACAGGACAAAAAAGTACATTTTGGTTAACGTCGATTTTGACAGTGTTGTTTTTAAATTCAACCCAACTCATGGTTGGCATTAATAAAAAAATGAATTTAATTTTGAAATCTTGGAATTTTTAAATCTTTAAATATAAAATTTGTATGGAAAATAATGAAAAAGCACCGTCAAATCAGATAAATATCGAATTGTCGGCAGAGGTTGCCGAAGGGATTTATTCAAACTTGGCAATAATTTCGCACTCTTCTTCGGAATTTGTGCTTGATTTTATTCGTATGATGCCCGGCACGCCCAAAGCAAATGTTAAATCGCGTATTATTCTTACCCCCGAACACGCCAAACGGCTGATGCTCGCATTAAGCGATAATGTCGCTAAATTTGAAAAGCAGTACGGCAACATTAATCTGCAAACGCAAAACGGTACAATTCCGCAAATGCCACTTATGGGATTTGGAGGAGGTTTGGCATAATTTTTGAGAAAAGTTTGCCTGTCTTTAACTAAAAAAAAATAATTAATTTATAAAATAATAAAAAAATGGCAAATCTTTTAGACCTTCTAAATTCGGATTTAGGAAAGCAGATTGTTAGTTCAATAGGCAAACAAACCGGTGCATCTCAACAAGAAACTTCGTCGGTGTTGGCAAGCGCATTGCCGACGATGCTCGAAGGACTGCATCAAAACGCATCAAAAGGTGGTGCAGACAGTATTATGAACGCGCTCTCGAAGCACGACGGCAGTATTTTGGATAATGTCGGCGAATTTTTGGGCGGCGGAAATAAAGTTTCCGAAGACGGCAAAGGCATTCTCGGACATATTTTTGGTAACCAACTTGGTGCCGTTACGAACGGCTTAAGCAAAAAGTCAGGTGTTCCTGCCTCTAAAACGGCTTCTATTATCGAAATGGCTGCTCCCGTGTTGATGGGATATTTGGGCAAACAGACCAAAACAAGCGGCGTGAACAACGGCGGCGGACTTGCAGGTATGCTTGGCGGGCTGCTCGGAGGAAGCGGTGGTGGTGGCAGTATTCTTGGCAGTTTACTCGACCAGAACGGTGACGGAAAACTTGATATTTCCGATGTTGCAAGTGTAATTTCGGGAACAAACAAAAAAGGCGGTGGAGGAATTTTAGGCGGATTACTCGGCGGACTTTTTGGGAAAAAATGAAAAAAATAATTTTCTTACAAAGCAGGGGGCGATGTTTGCCCCCTGTTTTTTTGTGATTAAAATATTTTTGTTGATAAACACAGTTCATTCCTGCATTGTGATTTTACAAATTCATAATTGCCTCACTTATAAGTTGATACAGTTGTTTCCAATTTTTATGTTCGTTAAGCATTTCCTCGTGGCTGGCGATTGTTGTTTTGTCGCCACGCAGCGCAGGACCGGTTTGCGCCTCTTCGGGCGAAAGCGTTTGAACTTTTTGTGCGGTTTCTAAAATAAGCGGCAAAAGCATTTCAAAAGTTAAATATTTTTCTTTAACTAATTGGTTTGCAATATTATACATAAAATTTGTAAAATTATTTGCAAAAACCGCAGCCAAATGTAATTGCTGTCGCTGTTCAAAATTTATCGAATAAACTTTTTGAGTGATTTTTTGTGCCAAATTTCGAATTTTATCCACCACATCGCCTGTATTTCCTTCGATGAAAACGGGAATTTCCGCAAAATTCAATTTCCTGTTTTTTGAAAAAGTTTGCAAAGGATAAAATGCGCCAAACTGCGACGAATAATTTTTAAAAACATCAATGGAAACACTTCCTGCGGTATGCAACAAAAGCATATCATTATTGAAAAATACAGAATTTTCCTGTAAAAGAGCAGGAATTACATCATCTTTTACGGCAAAAATACAAACATTTGCTTTGGACGAAAGTTGCCGCAAACTGTCAATCGGCTCGGCATTAATTTTATTGGCTAATTCTTTGGCATTATGCAAATTACGACTGAAAATCTGCACAATTTCCACACATTCTGCGTGCAAACTTTCTGCCAAATGCGTTGCCACATTGCCCGCCCCAATTATTGTTATTCTCATATTTTTTTGAAAAATTTAATGATTATTTACACTTAACTTTTTTATGGTCATACACCCCCTTCTCGCAAAACCGTTTGTTAGGTGCAGGTGATTTGTACTTTCTATCATTGTCTTTTCCCTTTATTTTGCCTTTTACAAAATATAAATTCAATATAAAAATCCAAACAGCCAAAGCGGTATTTTGTTTTTGTGTCCAATTTCAATATCATCGGCAACAACAAAACTGTTGGGAATGTCTTTGATTTGGTCAAAAGATTTCCCCTTTCCGCCGACTTCAAAAGTGTAGTTATCTACCATAAAATCACCTTGCGGCGCAAGTATTACATCGCCAACTGCTTTTAATTGATTGACAAAAAATGTTTCTCTCGCACTGCCAAGGTTAGCTTTGTCGCCATACAAGTACGACAAATTGGTATTATTTAGCAAAACCTTATCGGGCTTTGTTAGGTCGCCAATCGTCTTGTTTTTATATGAAACCAAATTCAGTAGTTTTGCATTAGCCAACAATGATAAATACTTGACGGTGTTGTTTCTGTTGCTGTCTATTGCTGCACTCAAATCGGAAATATTGGGCGTGTAAGGCACTAACGTAGAAAGAATTGCCAATAACTTTTTTAACTTGTGCCGCGACTCAAACTCAATATTTTCAATAGTGGGAATATCAATATCAATGACATTATTTACCGCTTCCTGCAATTTTATGTCGTACTTTTTCAATCCTTCTTTGTAAAAGAGATAATAGCCGTTTTTCAGATACTTCTTAAATAAAGGCATTATTTTTATGTTTTCTGTAATTTGAAAAGCAATATTTTGGTGATTTTCAACTATTTCTTTCAGCGAAAGCACAGGAAAATCTCCAACTTTTTCAAATTTTAAAAATTCCCTGAAAGACAAACCCTCCAAATTTTCATAAACAACCCTTCTTGATAAGTCAGCCGTTGATTTGTAAATCTGTAACAGCGACGAGCCTGTAAACACAATTCTCAGTTTGGGAAAACTATCGTAGATATTTTTTATTTCGGTTGTCCAATTTGGATAATGGTGGATTTCGTCTAAAAACAAATGCGTTCCGCCATTCAAATAAAACTCGTCCGCCAACTCAAAAATGGTATGTTTGGCAAACCACGAATTGTCTAAACTTGCAAAAAGGGCTTTATTTTTGTCTTCAAAAGTTGCTTTAATATGTTGTAGCAACATGGTTGTTTTTCCAACACCTTTTGCGCCAATAATGGCAATACAACGCTCGTCCCAATCAATATTTGAATAGAGATACCGAAACGTTTTCACCTCTGTTTCCTGCAATAATCGAAGATAAATTTTTACTAAACTGTCCATAATGACTTGTTAATATTTTTGACTGCAAAGGTACAAAAATGTTTCTTATAAATAGCATTATTCTAAAAAAAATGTTTCTTATAAATAGCATTATTTTGCAAAAAATGTTTCTTATAAATAGCAAAAATAAAAAAATAAGCGGGCTTCACCCGCTTGCGTGAAATATTAACTATTTTTAACGCAAAATTATTTTGTTTTTATCATAGAATACCCTTAGATTTGCAGCCTGAAAAAAATTAACAGTTTTAAAGGTTAATTCTATTACTTTTGTTGTAAAAAAGAAGGAATTAACCGAAGTTCAAAAGTAAACTAACACGGATTTGAGTTTAACAATCTATGATTTGTAAAAGACTTTTGAATTTCAAACTGCCAAATACCAAATAGAATTTTAGGTTTTAAGCCTACTAAGGGTGTTAGTTTCAAGCAGTTATACGGTTAATTCCAAATATAAATGTAATTTACAAAGATATGCAAAAACATTTATTTATTGGAATTGATTTTTCAAAAAACAAGTTTGATGTTACAATTTTGAATAGCATCGAACAAACTTTTAAATCTAAATTACGTTTGAAACATTTTTTTATACCGCTTGAAGTTATTTGTAGAAAAGATGTAATAAACATATTCAGAAGATATTGTAAAAGAATCAAAAAACTCATTTACGGTCATTCGCTTTTCCTTTTCCTTTTCCATAAATTAAAGTTGTTTAGGACCTGCAAGAAAAAATACTTTACCTTTTTCAACATCTTCCAAAGAACTTTCCAAACGACTTTTACGAACGGTTGGACTGTATGTTTTGGCTTTAAAAACCCCCAGAGAAAGAATATAATCCAACGTTTTTTGCGCTTGGATATTTCTTGAATTATAATTTAATGTTATTGTTGCCATAATTTTTTTGGAATAAAATTAAATTTGCCACAAAAGTAAAACATGTTTTTCAAACAACAAAAATTCCACAATAAAAAAACATTGAAAATCATCATTGTGTATTGATAATCAATGTTTTACCTTTTGAGCGGCAAACGGGACTCGAACCCGCGACCCTCGGCTTGGGAAGCCAATGCTCTACCAACTGAGCCATTGCCGCAACGAGTTTTTTATTTCAAGATTTAAAAATTTCAAAATTCAAAGATTATCTTTTTTTCGTCCGCAAAATTAATGTTTTTTTGTGAATATTTTATTCAAAACAGGAATTTTTTCGGTAGGTAAATCGTTTTTTATAAAAATAAAAACAAATATCAACATTAAAATTGTTTTAAAACAATAATCTAACCACGTGTAAGGCGTTTTTATTACAAAAGAAATTAAAAATAAAACCAATGTAACCAGAGTGTAAAAACCGATTTTTTTCAAATTGTAAGCGATTGGCATATATTTTTGTCCGAAAAAATAAGAAAGCAGCATAATTGCAAAATAGCACGCAAAAGCCGCCCACACGCAGGCATAATAACCATAAAGCGGCACAAAAATCACATTTCCAAGTACAATAATTATCGTTCCGGCAAGCGAAAACCACGCCCCAAACATCGTTTTGTCCGACAGTTTGTACCAAATCGAAAGATTGAAATATATTCCCTGAAAAATAAACGAAACCAAAATAATCGGCACTACATCAAGTCCAACCCAATATTCCCGCCCGATTAATAATTTGAAAATATCAATATAAAACATCATTCCCAAAAAAATAAACCACGAGGCAATAATGAAGTAATTCATCGCTTGAATGTAACTTTCGTGGCTTTCTTTGCTGCGCTTTTGGGCAAAAACAAAGGGTTCGTAAGCGTAACGGAACGCCTGAGTGAAAACCAACATTATCAGCGCAATTTTTGAAGTTGCGCCGTAAATTCCAAGTTCGGTTTTGCCGATTTCGCCGCGCCCAAGATACGGATAAAGGATTTTGTCGAGCGTTTGATTCAAAATTCCCATAATTCCGAGCATCAAAAGCGGCAGCGAATAAATCAAAATTCTTTTTAATAATATTTTATCAAGAGAAAATTTTACACAAATAATATAAGGCAATAAAAACAGCGTCTGAATAATTGTAGAAAGGATATTTGCCACAAAAACATATCCTACGCCATAATTTGCGTCATAAAACCAACTTACCGTTGACGGCGCTTTTTTCATTAAAAACGGACATACGGTAAAGAAAAACAGATTAAAAGCAACGTTCAGCAGCACGTAAAGCAATTTTATTGAGGCAAAGCGAATCGGCATTTTGCGGTAGCGCAAATATGCAAACGGAATACAGGCAAAAGCGTCCAACGCAACGGAAATCCCTAACATCCAAACATATTCGGGGTGCGCAGGATATTTGAGCCACGCGGCTGCCTGCGGCGAAAAAAGCACAATCAGCACAGCGAAAATCAGCGAAGTAGTCCCTACGGAAATCATCGACGTGCTATAAACGCGGTCAGGCGATTCGCTTTCTTTATTTATAAAACGAAAAAGCCCCGTTTCCATTCCGTAAGTCAAAATAACCAACAGCAAAGCCGTCCACGCATAAAGATTTGTAACAATCCCGTAGTCCGCTGCCCGCGTCAAAACGTGCGTATAATACGGCACAAGCAGCCAGTTCACAAATTTGCCGGCAATCGTGCTCACACCGTAAATTGCGGTGTCCTTTGCAAGCGATTTCATCTGTTTTTGTGCCATATTTATGGGAATAAATTATTTAAAAAATGATAAATTTTTAAAATTTAAAAATTTTTGCGGCTCTTTTTCCAAAATATTACCAACAACAACCAAATCTGCCCCCGCTTCAAAAGCAGCTTGTAACTGTTCTGTTGTACGAATCCCGCCACCAACAATCAGAGGAACAGACGTTTGCTGTCTTACTGCTGTAATCATTTCGGCATTTACGGGCGTTTTTGCGCCGCTGCCGGCTTCCAAATAAATCGCCCGCATTCCGAGTTGTTCGCCTGCAAGAGCGGTCGAAACCGCAATATTTGTTCTGTCGGCGGGAATTGGGCGCGTATTGCTCACATATTCGGTGGAACTGACACGCTCGCCGTCGATTAGCAAATATGCAGTCGGTATAATTTCAATTTCCGAATTTTTTATTGCCATAGCCGCTGTAACGTGCTGACCGATAAGATATTCGGCATTTCTGCCCGAAACAAGCGAAATATTGAGCAGCGCATCTGCCGAAGGCACAAACTGCGATACATTTCCTGGAAACAGCACAACAGGTATTGTCAGTTCGCTTTTTAACTTGATAATCAATTTTTCTATCGACTCACACGTTGTGCTGCCGCCCACAAAAATAAAATCGGGCGGACTGCTGCGTAAAATATCAATTATCGCTGCCAATCGCTGCCCGACAAAAACATCGGGGTCGAGCAGAGCGGCGAGCATTTTTTTATTCGCAGAAATATTTTGCGCAATTATTTGATATACAGACATTTTACTGTTGATAATTTTATAAAAATGATAATAAATTGCTGTTTTGCTAATAATAAAATTTTCTGCAAAAGTAATTTAATTTTATTATATAAAAAAATAGCAAAAGTAGTTAGATTTAAAACTTTTGTACGTTAAAAATTATAAAAACTGCATATAATTTTGTAAAATAATTCAAATAATTATCTTATTTCTGCGTTATTCAATTCTAAAAAAACATTAAATCTCAAATGATGAAAGGTAAAATTTTTCTGATATTAGCATTTTTTCTGCTGTCATTTAATTTAGCAGGACAAAACCTTTCCATAAAAAATCGATGGAATATAAAAGCGGGTTATTCGCTTTATAAGACCCATAATGAGGGTTATGCCCCGTTTATGGAAATACCGGGTGTGTATGGTGGTCATTTACAATATTTACGTAGAAGTAATTTTCGATTTGAAGTGAATTATGGAGTTCTGAACTGGTTAGAAGTTGGTGGTTATATTGGTTTGATGAGTTATGAAGTTATAAAAATGAAAGAATTTCTTGCTAGTAATTTTGATGGAATGACAACTACTGCCGTATCGCCATCTTTTGGAATAAATGCTAATATTCAGTTATTACCTTTTTTTATTAAAACCCAAAAATGCAAATGGGATTTTTATATTCCTGTTCGTTATGGCGGTATGTACCTTACCAAATGGATGGACAAAAAAAATGAATATGGAGTTAGTTACGCAGAACTTAATACTTGGGACTGTGTAAAAGGTGGAGTGCCAAAAACAAATAATTATAGGCACGAATATGGTTTTGGCGTAGGTGGTGCGTTTTATATAAAAAATATAATTGGTTTTTATATTGAGGCACTTAGCGGTCAATTTTCATATTGCCCCGAATTAGTCAGAAGTCCGTATGCTGTACGTGTTGGATTATGTGCGAAGTTTTGAATATAACAGATACATTAAAGGTGTTATTAAAAATCAAGGGGCATAATTTTGCCCTTTGTTTTTTCTGGCACAATTTTATCTTTTTGTTTGTAATTGTAGATTTTATGCTATCTTTGCAATTCAATTTTAATTTTTTTAAATATGAAAGATAATTATTGTGTGATAATGGCTGGCGGCGTTGGTGCGCGGTTCTGGCCCTACAGCCGCAACGAACGTCCAAAACAGTTTCTCGACTTTTTGGGAACGGGAAAATCGCTGATACAAATGACCTACGACCGTTTTCGGCGCATTGTTCCTGCCGAAAATATTCTTATCGTCTCAAATATTTTATACAAAGATTTGATTTTGGAACAACTGCCCGACCTGCGCCCCGAGCAGATTTTGCTTGAGCCGTCGCGCCGAAATACCGCACCCTGCATTGACTACGCCGTTCATCGCATAAAAGCCAAAACCGACAAAGCAAACATCATTGTTGCGCCGTCCGACCACGTGATTTTGAACGAAAATGAGTTTTTGCGCATTATAAATCAGGGAATTGAGTTTATTTCCAAAAACGACAATCTGCTTACTTTGGGAATTACCCCGAGCCGACCCGAAACGGGCTACGGTTATATTCAGGTGGAAGAAGGAGTCGGAAATTTGAGAAAAGTGAAGACATTTACCGAAAAACCCGATATCGAACTTGCAAAAGTTTTCATTAAAACAGGCGAATTTTTTTGGAATTCGGGTATTTTTCTTTGGAATTTGCAGGCGATAGAACACGCTTTTCGCGCCTTTTTGCCCGATGTCGATTTAATCTTTGAAAAAGGTAAAAACCTTTATGGAACGCCACAGGAAGTGGATTTTATTGAAGAAGCATACGCTTTGTGTCCGAATATTTCTATTGATTACGGCGTTATGGAAAAGGCAAATAATGTGTATGTTATTTGTGCCGAATTTGGCTGGAGCGACCTTGGGACTTGGGGCTCGCTTTACGAAAATTTGAAAAGTTCGCACGACGAAAACGGCAATGCGGCTCTTTTTTGCGATGCAAAGTTTTACGACAGCAAGGAAAATCTGGTTGTACTCGAAAAAGGCAAACTTGCAGTAATTCAAGGACTTACTGATACTATTGTTGTTGAATCGGATAATATTTTGCTTATTTGTAAAAAAGAAGAAGAGCAGCGTATCCGTCAGTTTGTTAATGAAATAAATATCAAATACGAAGGAAAATATAATTGAATATTTAATTCTGAATTTTAACAAATTTGTTAAAAATGTTAATTCATTTATTATTAATATTTTAAATAAAAAACTGACATTTTTTCAGATTTTTATTTATGGATAATTAATTTATTTTTATTAAAAAAGAAATTTTTGATATAAAAATTAAAATATTTTTAGTTTTAAGTTTGATTTCTCAAAATTCTGTTAATTGAAATTCTGTTTTAGTTAAATTAAAAAAAATATTAGCCCTAAATTTGCAGTTTAGGCACGCCTTTTGATACTTTTGCAGTCGAAATTTTTTAATTTAATAAAGATATGAAAAGGAAGAATTTTTTGAAAATTTTGGGCTTGTTTTTAGCCGTAATTGCTGTAAGTGCTGCCACAACATTTACAGTTAATAGTTTGATAAACAAAAACTTAACTAAAACATCATCCGACAAGTCGCCGTTCTCTTTTGCCGATTTCCAAACGGCACGCAGCGGCGTAGAAACAGATTTCACGCTTGCAGCCGAACGAACCGTTCACGCTGTTGTTCACGTAAAAGTAAAGGTTCAGGCACGCGGAATGCAGGGTTTCGGCGGAATGGACGACTTTTTCGACTTTTTTGGTTTCCCCTTTGGCGGCGGACGTCCGCAACAGCAACAGCGCGAAATGCCAATGCAGGAAGGTAGCGGTTCGGGTGTGATAATTTCGCCCGACGGTTATATCGTTACTAACAATCACGTTATTGACGGGGCAAAAGAAATTGAAGTTACGCTCAACGACAAACGCACTTTTAAGGCGAAACTTGTTGGTACAGACCCCACAACCGATATTGCCCTTATAAAAATTGATTCAAAAGACCTGCCGACAATTCCTTTCGGAAATTCCGATGCGCTCAAAGTCGGCGAATGGGTTTTGGCTGTCGGCAATCCGTTTAATTTGACTTCTACCGTTACTGCGGGCATTGTAAGCGCAAAAGCTCGAAGTATTGATATTTTAAAATCGCAAATGAAAATCGAATCGTTTATTCAAACCGATGCAGCGATTAATCCGGGCAACAGCGGCGGTGCTTTGGTAAATACAGACGGTCAGTTGGTTGGAATAAACACTGCAATCGCCTCACAAACAGGAACTTATGCTGGCTATGGTTTTGCTGTTCCGTCGAGTATTGTTCAAAAAGTTGTAACTGATATTAAAGAACACGGAACCGTACAGCGCGCGGTTTTGGGCGTTAAAATGGGCGATATTAACGACAAACTCGCTAAGGACAAGAATTTGAAAACTTTGGAAGGTGCTTATGTGAGCGAAGTTATTAAAAATGGCGCAGCAGAAAAGGCAGGAATTGAGGTTGGCGATATTATCACGGCGATTGACGATACAAAAATCGGTTCTTCTGCCGAATTGCAAGAGCAGGTTGGGCGGCATCGTCCGGGCGATAAAATCAAAGTTACCGTTTTGCGCGGCGACAAATCGCTCACAAAAACCGCCGAACTGAAAAATATTCAGGGAAATACCGACATTGTTTCGGGTGTTAAAGGCAGCGAACTTTTCGGCGCAACATTTACCGATGTGGATTCGCAAGTTGCTGCATCGCTTGATATTGATGGCGGATTGCAGGTAAAATCGGTTGGTAAAGGTGCATTTGCCTCTGCCGGTGTCAAAGAAGGTTTTATTATTCTTAAAGTTAATAATCAGCCGATTAGCAGTGAAGATGATTTACAAAACGCAGTAAATCAAGTTATTAATAGCAGCGATAAAGATAAAGTTCTTTTCCTTACCGGCGTTTATCCCAACGGACGTGTAACCTATTATGCGGTCGATTTAAGTAAATAGAAATTAAGTAAGTAAAAATACATTTTTCATAACAAACAAGCAAACGCCCTCGTGAGAAGGCGTTTGTTGTTGTTATTTTACTGTAAAAATTCCTACCTGTCTATATCCGGTATTACATAGTCCATTGAGCCGCCGATGCCGATGAAGTCAGAAATTTTTTGTCCTTTGCAGATATGCGGCATAACCGAAACCAACGCCATTGACGGAGAGCGGAATTTTAAACGATAAGGTGTTTTTTCGCCTCTGCTGTCGATATAAACAAGGAAATCGCCTTTCCCTGTTTCTACGCGCTGATAAAATTCACCTTCGGGCAATCTGATAATTGCTTTTGTTTTGGCGCAAAAATCTCCTTCGGGAATGTTGTCTATTAATTGTTCTATGATGTGTAATGATTCTTCTATTTCATCTAATCTATTCAAATATCTTGCATAAGAATCGCCTTCGGTACGTATAATTTCCTTAAAATCAACCTTATCGTAAAGAGAATAAGGTGCATATTTACGAATATCGCAACTCCAGCCCGAAGCCCGCCCTGCAACACCGCTAACTCCGTAACTTATAGCATCTTCTTTTGTCAAAATGCCAATGTTAATCATTCGTCCGAGCGCAATAACATTATGCGAAAAAAATGTATCGTACTCTTTAAGCATTTTACGCATATAAGGAATAAATTTTTTCACATCTTTCTGAAAATCAGCATAAATATCAAACATTGTGCCGCCAATCACATTATTATTAATGATAAGCCGCCCTCCGCAAAGATTTTCAAATATTTTCAAAATATCTTCCCGCTCGCGCATTCCGTAAATGAACGCCGTTGTTGCGCCCAAATCGTTTGTCTGTGCAGCAAAAGCGAGCAAGTGCGAACTTATGCGCTGCAACTCGTCAGTGATTGTGCGAATATATTGCGCCCTCATCGGCACTTCTATTTCGGCTGCTTTTTCCACACACATACAAACTGCGTGGCGATTTATATTTGCCGAAAGATAATCCAAACGGTCGGTAAAGTGCAAAATTTGCGGATAGGTCATCGATTCGGACAGTTTCTCAATTCCTCTGTGAATATAGCCGCTAATTACGTCAATATGTTTGATAATTTCGCCGTCAAGCGAGGTGCGAAAGTGCATAACTCCGTGAGTAGAAGGGTGTTGCGGTCCTATATTAATCACATAATCCTCCTCTTGAAAAATGTTTGCTTTGCCCTCAACAAGTTTGCCGTTTTTGTCCTCTATTATAAAATGGGTAATATCGTCAATTTCACGACTTTCCGTATTCATTGGGTTTAAAATCGGCGTTGCGTCATAATCCTTTCGGAACGGAAAACCGAGCCACTCCTCATTGAGCAAAAATTTTCGCATATCGGGGTTGTTGATAAATCTAATTCCGTACATAGCGTAAATTTCACGTTCGTTGAGATGTGCCGTTTCGTAAAGGTCTGTAACAGAATATAATAGCGGATTTTCCCTGTCCGCTGTTCCTGTTTTGATAGCGATTTGTTGCGCCACATTTTCCGAAGTTGAGAGAATATAAATCGCTCCCAACTCCTCGCCCCAATCTGCTCCAATAAGCGACAAAAGGTAGTCAAAACCGTTCTCTTTCAACGTTTTAACAAGTGCGTGCAACTCTTTCGGCGCAACTTTCGCCGTCAGCATCGCCTTCTCCTCAATAACCGCATCAGGAACGGCAGATAATATTATTTGTTTAATGGTTTCCATATATTTTTTATGAGTTTATTATGTCCTTTCGAACAAGTTTCTCAATCAAAAACTTTTCAATCTCACTGCTTGAAACGTTATATTTTGGTTTTAATTGTTTAAAATCAATACTTTCTTTAAATCTGTTGGAATTTGTGAGCATTCCAATCAAATTTTTACTTTTTAAATTATGCTGCGAATATTTTAACGCATTTTGTATAATGCTCTGTAAATCAATATTTTTATTCTGCAAAATTGAATAAATATCATAATAATCTCTAAATTCGTTTCGACGTAACATAACTTCCATTTTTAACGCCGCAATACACTCTATGTCGCACAAAATCAAGTTGTTAAGATAATGAACAGGTGTAATTTTCGGCTCACGTTTTTCGGGCGCATAAAATGACAGTTTTACACCATTTTCAATAAAAATCTCAATGTGATTGTATTCTAAAATATTTGTTTTGTTGATAGTAAAAATATTTGAAAGTTCGTTTTTAATTGACTGTAAATCAATATTTTGTCTATCATTTTTTGTTTTTTGCCAACACATAAAGTCCAAGTCCTCGCTCAGACGATGCTCAATTTGCAAAGCCAAAGCCGTACCACCAACAAGGTAGTACGATTTTGGAAATTCCATTTTTGAAATTTCATTAATAACTTTCAATGTTTTTTCTATTAGCACATTTTTCATTGTCTCAAAAGTTTATTTAACTGCCTTGTTTCGAGCGATTTAACATAAATTTTTGGTTGTTTTGCACCAAAAAAAAGCAACGCAAAACAGAGATTCATATTTTTTAAATAATCGCCCTGCGGTATAAGTTCTGCAACCCAAACTTTTTTGATTAATTTTTTGGAAAATATTGAAAATAAGTGTTTTATGTCGTCCAAATCCAAATGTATCAACGAATATTTTATCAAATTCCAATCTGAAAGACAATCTAAATTGTCCTTCTCAAACGACCAAAAAGCATTTTCTTCTTTGAGCCGTTTTATCAAATATTGTTTTATATCGTCTTTCATTTCTTATTTTTCTGCAAAAATACAAAAAATTCTTTATAAAAAAACCTTACCCCAAAGCAATATCAATTTATTAACACAAATGAGATGTAGTTTTTATTTGTATAATTTTATTAATGAAAAGATGATGTTTTTTTAAATATTTATTTAGTTAAATTTTTTGAAAAATTTTTTATTCATATAATTATTTTAAAATCAATTAATTATAATGATGAAATTTAATATTAAAAATATTTTTTATAACTTTGGCACGTAATTTGTCATACAGCAAATACAATTTTATCACAGTTTTTTATAAAAAAATTACATTTTAATAAAATGAAAATTACACAGAAATTTTTTGCAGAATTAATCGGCACTTTTACGCTTGTTTTGGGCGGTTGCGGAACGGCAATTTTTGCCGGTTCGGCTGTTGGTTTTGGTTTTGTAGCGTTGGCTTTTGGGCTGACGGTAGTTGTGATGGCTTATGGCATCGGACACATTTCCGGTGCTCATCTGAATCCCGCAGTTTCGTGCGGTGTATTTGTTTCGGGGCGTATGAGTGGTAAAGATTTTGGCGTTTATGTTCTTGCGCAGATTTTGGGTGCGCTTTTGGCTGCATCGCTGCTCGCATTCATTGTTTCACAGTTTGGTGAAGCGCGTGGAACTTTTGCTGCTAATGGCTATGGAGACGCATTTGCAGGTGCAGCAGGGTATAAACAAATTTCTATGCTTGGTGCATTTGCAGTTGAGGCAGTGCTGACATTCCTGTTCCTTATCGTGATTTTGGGTTCGACGGACGGACGCGCACCTTCAGGTTTTGCAGGTCTTGCTATCGGTCTTTGTTTGGCTCTCATTCACCTGATTAGTATTCCTTTGACTAATACTTCGGTAAATCCTGCCCGTTCAATTAGTCAGGCGCTTTTCTCGGAAAATCCGAATGCTCTGCCACAGTTGTGGCTCTTTATAGTTGCCCCATTGGTTGGTGCGGCACTTGCAGGCGTTGTGTATAACGCTGTGGCAGGGAAAAAACAAAAATAAAAGAAATTGACTGGTTTTTAGTTTTAGTTGTTAGAGAAGAAGGGGACAGTTCAGAGGAACGTCCTCTTTTTTCGATAAATATAATAAAAAAATCTTATTGTACATTCTTTTTTTTTATATCTTTACAATCGAAAATAATTGAAATGTAATTAAAAATTAAATTTTTTTTGTTTGAATAATTAAATAAAATATACTATTTTTGCAAATATTTTTAAAAATAATAATAACACAATCTTTTTTTTATAACTACTATGAGCAGACAAAGATTAGATTTGCTTGACAAGAAAATTTTGACCCTGATTTCTGCAGATGCGCGAGTTCCATTTTTGGAAATTGCACGTGAGTGTGGTGTGTCGGGGGCTGCAATTCATCAGCGCGTTCAAAAACTCAAAAGGCGCGGAGTTATTGAAGGTTCGGAATTTTTGATAAATAACTATCGCATTGGTTATCAGACCTGTGCCTTTGTTGGAATAAAGGTACATAACACAAAATCTACTGATTCGATTATTGAATCGCTGCGCGCAATTCCCGAAATTGTTGAATGTCATTTTGCTACCGGGCGTTTTGCGATGTTTGTAAAAATTTACGCAAAAGACAACCGCCACCTGTTGCAGATTATCGTTGACAAAATAACTAAAATAGAAGGAGTTATTGAAACGGAAACTTTCCAAATGTCGCTTGGAGAAATTTTTCGTCGTCAGTTATCTAACTTTGAATCAATAGAATACATTGGAGATAACACCGACGAAGACGAAGATTTTGACGATTATGACTTGGACGAATGATACGCCAGTTTCCGATTTTGAGCCATACAATAATTATAATTCCGTTTTAAAAAAAAATTATAATCAGCGCATTCAGAAAATTTCTGTAAATGCTGGTTTTACTTGTCCCAATCGAGATGGTCGGTTGGGATTTGGTGGTTGTACTTATTGTAATAATCAAACTTTTATTCCTCAATATTGCCAAAGCACAAAGTCGGTTGGGCAGCAAATTGAAGAAGGAATTGCATTTTTTCATCATAAATATCAGGCGCAGTTGTATTTTGCATATTTTCAGTCATTTACAAATACTTATTCTGATTTTGAAAATCTAAAAAAAATTTATGAGCAGGCATTAACAAATCCAAAAGTTGTCGGATTGGTCGTTGGAACGCGTCCAGATTGTGTTGATGAACGTTTGCTTGATTATTTTCAAAAACTTTCTCAAAAATATTATGTGATGATTGAATGTGGAATTGAAAGCACTGATAATCAAACACTTGAATTTATAAATCGCAGACACGATTTTGAGTGCGCCGAGCGTACAATAAAAGACACCGCCGCACGCGGAATTAATGTTGCGGCACATTTGATTTTGGGTTTGCCGACAGAAAACAGAGAAAAAGTTGTTTCGCACGCTGCAAAAATTTCCGAAATGCCGCTTACTGCACTCAAACTTCATCAGTTACAAATAGTTAAAGGGACGAAAATGGCAGAACAGTTTGCCAAAAATCCACAGATTTTCGATCTTTATACTTTAGACGAATATATTGACTTATGTATTGATTTTCTGCAATTTACAAACAGAAAAATTGCAATAGAGAGATTTATTTCTCAATCGCCAAAGGATTTAATTATTGCACCGAATTGGGGCGGTGTGAAAAATTTTGAATTTAATGCAAAACTGCTAAAAAGAATGCGGCAACGAGGTGCGTATCAGGGCGAAAAAATTTAAAAAGCATCCACCAATCACTTCAGTTCCCCAATTCTGATTTTTATGCCGGCGTAAATGCGGTTTCCCATAAGCGGTCCCCAGATGAGCGATGAGTCAAAGTTTTGACTAAAAGGCGATTGCGATTCTATAATCGGGTTTTTCTGACGATAATTAAAAATATTTTCTGCACCCAAATAAATATCAAAACGTTTTGAATTGCGCGTAACTTGTGCGAAAAAAATCGGATACGGCTCGGAATAAGACGGTTTTTCGTGGTAACCATTCAAATTCGGCAGGCGCGTTTGTCCGTTGAGTTGCGCTGTGAAATCGAAAACCCAATGCCGCTGATTTGTTGCGTAAGCAAGATTTATCAGCCCGCGAAAACGCGAAGTGAGCGGCTTTTCCATTTTAAATAATGCGCCGTTTTCGTCTGTATAAGTAATTTGCGTATTGTTGAAACGAAATGCGGCGTAAATATCAAACCCGCGAAATGGCGTAAAAGTTAAGTCAGTTTGAAAAACATCGGAATATGAACGACCTTGTAAATTGTAGAAAATCACACTGTTACGATTTCGCTCAATATCAACAACCGCCTGATTTTGAAATTCGGTATGAAAAAAATCAAATCCGACAGAAAGCAGTTCATTTTTCCAAACAGGAATAGAAAACTGCAAATTTCCACCATAATTCCACGCACTTTCAATAGTAATATTTTTAAAATTTGAAATATTAATATTGCGCGACGAGCCGAGCAAACCGATATTTTCCGAAATCAAATTTGCCGAACGAAAGCCGCGCCCAACCGAGCCACGCGCCACAATATATTCATTTATCGTATATTTGACATTGGCACGCGGGGTAAAAAGCCATTTTTTGAAATAATTATTATAATCCACCCGCGCACCTGCCACAATTAACAATTTATGAAAGGGCGAAACCGTATATTCGCCAAAAATCCCCGTTATAATCTCATCACGGTTAATTTCCGTTTTTGGAATTTGATTAAACACGAGCGAATCCAAAAAACTTGTGCGGTACGAATCGGCGGTAAAACTTGAACCAAGCGAAAATTTATGATTATGTTCGTGTCCGATTTGCTGCGTGTATATAACGTTGGCATACAGCGAGTTCTGTGTTCCTTCAAAAGTTTTTTTGCCAACCTGCGCCTGCTGCTGATAATGCGTAAAATTGCCAATCAACCCCAACGAACTGCTTTCTTTTTCGGCAAAAGGGATTCCCGTTTTATTTTCTATCGTAAAATTTCTATTAAAAAAATTTGTAGAAAATAAATTATTAAAATTTTGGGTCATTTGCCCGCCTTTGCGCGTTTCGTCAAGAAATTTTATTCCCGTCAAACTGTGAAATCCGTTTGGCGCAGTGTAATTCCATCTGTTATAGAGATTTACAAGTCGCGTTTTTGGCATATCCATAAATCCGTCAGCGTTGTAATCGTGTTCCTGTGTCTCTGCCGAAGCGTGCGCCAGCAAACTTGCTGCCCAGCGGTCGTTGAGTTTGAGCGCAGAAGTTACATTTGCCTCAAAACGCCCTTCGAGGTCGCCATAAAGGTTTATAAAAAGCGGCTGTGAGGTCTCGGGCTTGAGCATTTCGAGGTTTATTTGTCCTGTAATGCTCTCATAACCATTGACAACCGACGATGCGCCTTTTGAAATCTGAATTGACTCAAGCCAGATTCCCGGAATATAATTCCAGCCAAAAGTTGCGGCAAGTCCGCGCAAAGTCGGAATATTTTCAGCCATCATCTGACTGTACAAGCCCGACAAGCCCAAAAGTTGAACCTGTTTTGCGCCCGAAACCGCATCTGTAAAGCCGACAGTGATACTTGCGCTGTTTTCAAAACTTTCCGAAAGATTGCAGCACGCAAGTTTTGCAAGTCCGGTTTTCGTTATCATTTCGGTTTTAATGTACGCACCGAGCGGGCTAACCGTGCCTTTTTGGTAACCAACGACGGCGGTTTCCTGCAAAGTTATTGCCTGTTTTTTCATTATATGAATAAAATCGTGCGAGATAATTGCAAGTTTCACTGTATCTGTAACATATCCAATCATTGAAAACACAATTTCCATCGGTTCGCCGCTTTTTCGCGTGATGCAAAAACCGCCGTCTTCGCCCGTAAAAACGCCATTATTTGTATTTGCAATAGAAACAGTAACGCCTTCGAGCGCAATCATTTTTTCATTTTCTATTGTAAAAACTTGTCCGTCAATGTGTTGTGAAAAAATTGCTGTTGCCCAAAGAAATGGCGCAACAATGATAAAAACTATTTTTTTTAACATAAAATTCTGATATTTAATAAATTAATAAATTTATTTTTTAAAAAAATTAAAACGATAAATTTATTTAATTTCTCATCTGGCAGAATTGATAAATAAGTGCGGTATTGCCTCTGAGGGCAGTGTGTGAAGGTTTATTTTTTGGAATAAAATTATTTGGCTCAAAAATAAAATCCGTGTTTTGATTGATTGTGGCGGCAGAATATAATAAATTGTAATTTGTTGAATTATAATTCTTTGTCTTTAAAACAGGCGTTACAGATTCATCAATTTTATTAAAAATTAATGTACAACAAAAAGAATTTTGTGAATTATTAAAAAAATTATAAATATTTGATAATGAATTATTTGCATCGTCTTCGTGCGAACAGCACTTGTTTTTTTCACTTGACGAATTTTCTGTTTTACAAATGCAACTTTCAATATTTTTACCTGCAAAAATTACCTGTGATTGCCCTGCGTGGTCGCAACGGATAATTCCAAAGCCGCTTGCCGTTCCAATATACAGCAACGCCAAAGAAATCGACAATATTTTTTGCAAAATTTTATTCATTTTTTTAGAAAATAAAAAACGCTAACGTGTTTAATGTTAGTGTTTTTCGTTTGTGGTACCACCAGGAATCGAACCGGGGACACACGGATTTTCAGTCCGATGCTCTACCAACTGAGCTATGGTACCATTCGCAATTTTTGCGGGGTGCAAAGGTAATACTTTTTTTTGAATATGCAAAATTTTTTTTGAATTTTTTTACAAAAAGTTGGATTTGATTAGTCAAAAAAATACGTTCACTTCCATTTTTTTACAAAATATATTATTTCGGATTCATAATCACAAACGGCACAAGCATTTCTTCGAGCGAAACGCCGCCGTGCTGAAAAGTATTTTTATAATAACTGACGTAATAATTGTAATTGTTCGGATAGGCGAAAAAATCGGAATTTGTGGCAAAAATATACTTTGAACTCAAATGCGGCGCAGGCAGCCCGACTTTTTGCGGCTCGGCGATTTCAAAAATTTCTTTCTTGTTGTAATTCATCGACTTACCAACTTTGTAACGCAAATTTGTGTTCACATTTTTGTCGCCAACAACTTTTATTGCATTATCAACCTGAATCGTTCCGTGGTCGGTAGTGAAAGCGACTTTAAAACCTCTGATACTCAACGATTTGAACAAATCGTAAGTTGCCGAATGACGAAACCACGAAAGCGTCAGCGAACGGTAGGCATTGTTGTCGTTAGCAAGTTCGCGCATCATTTTCGAGTCGGTTCGCGCGTGCGAAAGCATATCAATAAAATTGATTACACAAATATTCAAATCCGTATTTTCAATGTTTGGAAGTTGTTCAATCAGTTTTTCGCACGCCTGCGAATCGTTAAGTTTGTGATACGAAAATGAATATTTTTTACGAAAACGGTCTAACTGCGTCTGTATCAATTCTTTTTCAAAAAGATTTTTACCTTCTTCCTCTTCTTCTTCAACCCAAAATTGCGGATACATCGTTTGAATTTGAACGGGCAACAAACCCGAAAAAATTGCGTTTCGCGCATATTGAGTGGCGGTCGGAAGCATTGCGCAGTACAAATCTTCGTCATCAAAAGTGTAAAAATCGTTCAAAACTTCGCGGATAAGCCGCCACTGGTCGTAACGGAAATTATCCACAAGCACAAGAAAAACCTTTTCGCCCTTGTCCAAAAGCGGAAAAATTTTATTTTTAAATAAATCCTGACTCATCATCGGGCGCGTTTGAACGTTGTTGTCAAACCAGTTTTCATAATTTTTTTTAATAAATTTTGCGAAAGTAGAATTTGCCTCTGTCTTTTGCATTTGCAGCAATTCGTCCATTCCATTTTCTGCCTCTGCAAGTTCCAAATCCCAGAAAACCAACTTTTTATACACTTCTACCCAATCGTCATAAGTCAGCGATTCGTTAATTTGCATTCCAATTCTGCCAAATTCGCTGCGGTAAGTAGCGGTGGTATGTTCGGTAACAATTTCGCGCTTGTGGATATTTTTTTTCAAAGTCAAAAGAATTTGCGAAGGATTAACCGGCTTTGTCAGATAATCTGCGATTTTTGCGCCAATTGCCTGATTCATAATATCTTCCTCTTCGCTTTTGGTAATCATTACCAACGGCACATTCGGGTCGAGGTCTTTGATAAACGACAAAGTTTCGAGTCCGCTCAAGCCGGGCATATTTTCGTCAAGGAAAATAATATCAAAACTCATTCGACGGCACAAATCAACGGCATCAGTTCCATTTGTCGCCGTAACTACCTCATAACCTTTTTCTTGCAAAAAAATAATATACGGTTTGAGCAAATCAATTTCATCGTCCGCCCAAAGAATCGTGTCTTTTCTCATTTAAATAAATTTTTTTGCAAAGTTAGAAAAATTTGAGAAAAAAATCAATAATCAGCTCGTACAAAATGTAAATTTTCAAAATTCCTTAAAAAAATTGACAGCACAAAACGCTGTTCAAACATTACTTTTCCTTGCGAAACGTGCGTTATCAGTCCGATTTTTCCGTTAATTGTTTGAGTATTAAACGGTTGCCAATAAATTTCGGATTGCAGATAAAAATTTCCCTGCAAAAACGGATTTGCTCGGTAAAGTTGTTCGCCATATTTTTGATACAGCCGCAGCCGTTTGTCGCCCGCATAAAGCAAATTATTTATTCCAAAATTTGAAATCCTAAAATCAATATTTGCCACAAATCCAATCGGCATAAACTTCTGATTATCAACGCCTCGCTCGTTTTCATAACCAGCCATTGCCCCAGCCGAAACAGTAAATTTTATTTTTTGTTCTTGTAAAAATAAATCATACCCAATGCGCAACAACGCCTGTCCATTGTCGCAAAGATGAAAATCGGGATTTTTCGGTTCCGTATTCGCAAAATGAAAGTAATATCCCTGAAAATCAATAAAATACGATTTTAAATTTGCGCGCCCCGACAAACCCGCATAAAACGATTCATTCACAGTTGTGCTTGGCTTTCCCGTCCAGTCGATCCACGCATTGGCAAAAGTTTTGTTTTGGCGAATTTCGTAGTAAAGTCCTTGAATTACAGGCATATAATTATTAAGCGGCTGCCAGAAAAGCAAATCGGAATAATTTGAAAAAAGCCGCCCACGAGGAAAAATCCCTGCGTAAAACGATTGTGTCCAATTATTTTTTAAATAAATTTTATTTTTATAAAAAATAATTAAAGTCGTTTTATCTATCACTTTTTGAGTTCCAAATTCTTTAAGCAAATTCACTCCTGCAAATACCGAATTTTCCGCTTTGGAATAATTGTACCCACTCCACGAAATTTCCACTTGCGGCATAATATTTACCCCACCCAAAGTTTTATCCTTAATAAAATCCGATTTTGCAAATTCCTGATTATCAAGGAAAGTAGAAAAATCCGCGTTCCACAAAAATTTTGTATTTTCCTCATTTTGAATGTTTTGAGAAAAAATTATTTGAAACGGAAAAAACAGTATTAATATTAAAAATATTTTATTCTTCATTCTTCATTCTTCATTCTTCATTTTCTTTAAACCATCCTGCGTACATTGCGTAATTGTGGGCAATTTTTCGGTTAATTTCGTTGGTTTGCGCAGGTTCAACATTTTTCACAAACTTTGCAGGAACGCCCGCCCAAAGCGTGTAAGGAGGAATTTTCGTATTCGCAAGCACCACCGACCCTGCCGCCACAATCGCGCCTTCGCCAATTTCTGCATAATCAAGAACAGTTGCGCCCATTCCGATAAGCGCATAATCGCAAATTTTCGCGCCGTGAATTGTAACATTGTGCCCGACAGAAACATAGTCGCCAATTTCTACCACCGATTTTTCGTACAAAGTATGTAAAACCGCACAATCCTGAATATTGACGTGGTTGCCGATACGAATGGAATTTACGTCGCCGCGCAGAACTGCATTAAACCACACACTGCTATTTTCGCCAATCACAACATCGCCCACAACTGTCGCATTATCAGCCAAATAAGTGTTTTTTCCTATTTCGGGTGTAAAACCCCGAATAGATTTAATAATTGCCATAAATTCGGATTGCAAAAATTTTCGTCAAAAAATTTATTTCATTTTTTTTGCAAAAATAATAAAAAAATTCCACTACTTTTGCGAAAAAATTTTTAATGTGATGATTTACCTCAAACTTTTCCGCCTCGAAATAAAACAGTTTTTCCGCTCGCCGCAGTTTTCGAAAAATTTGGTTATGAAAATTCTGACCGTTTTCGGAATGTTTTATATTGCATTTATTTTGATTTCGCTATCTATTGCGCTTTTTTATGGTGCAAAGGCGGCAGGAAATAGTCCGCTGACACTTTTCAGCCGATTTTTTATCTATTTTTGGGCTGTCGATTTGATTGTGCGGTATTTTATTCAGCAAATGCCAACGCAAAACGTAAAACCGTTTTTATCGCTCAATATCAGCAAGTTAACTCTGGTAAAATATACTATTTTTAAGACATTCACTTCGTTTTTCAACTGGATTTATCTGCTTTTTTTGCTGCCCTTTGCGCTTCTTTGCCTGATAAATGGATTTAGTGCTATTAATCTGATTGAGTGGCTGTTAGGTGTAATTGCAATTCTTTGGTTTAACAATTTTTTAAATATTATTTTAAATGGAAAAACTTCGGTTGTGATTTCCACGGCAATCGTTGTTGTTGGGCTTGCGGCTGCCGAATATTTTAAAATTTTCAGTTTGTTAAATTTTTCTGAAAATATTTTTGAAAAACTGTATTCCGTTCACGGTGCGTTTCTTGTGCCTGTTGCGCTGGCGTTTGCGCTTTCTTACGTCGCTTATCGCTTGATTTACAACACTTTTTATTTAGACGAGGGACTGCAAACCAAAAAAGCAGTCGGAAAGACGCAAAATTTGGGTTTTCTCAATCGTTACGGTGCAATCGGCACTTTTCTCAACAACGACATTCGGCTGATTTTACGCAACAAATATGCGAAACAGATGCTTTATTTCAGTGTTTTTTTCATTTTTTACGGTTTCTTTTTTTCACGTTATTTACAAAACGAACAATATTTTTCAATGGTTTTTGCGGGGATTTTTATTACCGGCGGCTTTCAAATCCTTTTCGGACAGCGCATTCCGGCGTGGGACAGTTCGTATTACCAACTGATAATGACGCAAAATATTTCCTATAAAAATTATTTGAAATCAAAATGGTGGCTGATGGTTATTGCAACCGCTGCAAGTGCCGTAATATGTGTGTTTTACGGATTTATTTTCACTTGGAAAATGTATTGGATAATTTTGGGAATGACAGTTTATAACATCGGCGTAAATTCGTTTTTAGTGCTGCTTCAAGGTGTTTTTAATAAATCATACATCGATTTGAACAGCAAAATGAAAACTTTTGGCGAGCGAAACAGTTTTAATATGTATTCGTGGATTCTCGGACTTGTGATGCTCGGATTGCCGCTGATAATATTTTTCGTTGTAAAACTGCTTGTTAGCGATATTTTTGCAATATTTACTCTGGCTATTTTGGGAACGTTCGGATTTTTGCTGCGCGAAAAACTTTTTGATGCCATCGTTAAACTTTATAAAAAGGAAAAATATTCAACCATAGCGGCGTTCAGAAGGACGGAGTAATAACATTTACAATTAAACAATTTACCATTGACAATTTATTAAATAAAAATCTGTTTAAATTTTATTTTGAAAAAATATTATCAAATCGAATGCTAACTGTCATTGCGGGCTTGACCCGCAATCTCAAACAATGAATAGTGAGAAAAATTGTCAATATTTTATAAAGTAACCGTAATATAACTTATTAAATAATAACGTTTTAGAATATATCAGATTGCGGGCAAGATGCGTAATGACAAACGAAGTTTTGTTAAATTTAAACAGACTTTAAATATTTTAATAATACAATATTTTTTTAAAATGATTACAATAAATAATTTATCAAAAGATTACAGCGGCAGAAAAGTGCTGAATATTAGCACTTTGGAAATTCCAAAAGGTCAAACTTTTGGGCTTGTGGGTAACAACGGCGCGGGAAAAACTACGCTTTTCAGTTTGATTTTGGACTTGATTCAAGCAACGAGCGGCGAAGTGAAAATTGACGGCGAAAACGTTTGCCAGTCGGAAAACTGGAAAAACCGCGTTTCGTCTTTTTTGGACGAAAGTTTCCTAATCGGCTACCTCACGCCCGAAGAATATTTCTATTTTATCGGCGAGTTGCGCGGAATGAACAAGGCATCGGTTGACGAATTTCTGAAACAGTTTTCGGAATTTTTCGGTGGCGAAATTCTTAATTCTGGCAAATATATCCGCGATTTAAGCAAAGGAAATCAGAAAAAAACCGGCGTTGTGGGTGCGCTTATCGGCTCGCCCGAAATTATTTTGCTCGATGAACCCTTTGCCAACCTCGACCCCACAACACAAATAAAACTGAAAAATTTAGTGAAAAACTGGAGCGAAAATTCGCAGATAACTTTTCTGATTTCGAGCCACGACCTCGCTCACACCACCGAAATTTGCGACCGTATCGTTGTTTTGGAAAAAGGGGAAATTGTGAAAGACATCGTTACCGCACCCGAAACGCTAACCGAACTCGAAAATTTTTTCGCCTCAATAGCAGAAAACAGGTAAAGAAGAATAACTGATAGAAGTTACATCGCAATCATTTACTTTTTTTTCGCTCCTTCAAACCTTGTCGGGAAAATTGTTCCCTCGGCAACGGTTTGTCCTATTGCATTTACGGCAATCATATCCATTGCCACATTTAAAGAGTCGTTACTGATAAAACCATTTACATTATCAATTCTAAAACTTGGAAAAGGAGAATCAACTGCACCGGCAAGATAGGGCGTAATTCCCGTACCCGAAAGTTTTGTACTGTCATTCTGTATAATTGAAGTAACAGGTATTTTTATATCTAATTTTACTGGCATTGCATCAACAAATTTTACCTGTTTGAACAAAAGTACTGTGCTGTCTGATTTTTTTGTGTTAAATACCTGAATATCAACATCACTAACTTGGTCTGCTCCGTTATATGTAACTGTAAGTTTTCCCGAATAAGTATCAGGGTTAATTACAATCGGTTTTGGTGCTTCGTTATTACAGGCAAAAAGTGAAAATGCAGCAACTGCTACTAATATTAATTTTTTTAAAATTTTCATTGTTAGAGATTTTATAAAAAATTTATTTCTTCATACGGTCGTTCAATGCTGCAATAACCTCACTTGTAATATCATAAGCGGGGTCAGCCCACAAAATATTGTCGTTTGCAGTGTTGCTGATAATCATTTCATATTTTTTGTTTTTATTAAATTCTTTAAGAAAAACATTAATTGTGTCGCGCAATTGTTCGCTTAATTTTTGCTGCTTAGCAAGAAACTGGTCCTGCAATTTAGCACTCAAATTTTGCAGTTCCTGGTCTTGTTTTTGCAGGCGCGCCCCTTCTTCTTCGGCACGTTCGCGGCTCAGAAATGCATTATTGTTCAATTTGCGCTGAAATTCATCCGCATCTTGCTGCAGTTTTCGCATACGCGAATTTAATGTTGCACGTGAACTTTCCTGCTCTTTCATCAACTCTTCGTTTGCATCTTTGGCAAACTGATAATGCAGCAGCAACGAATCAACATTTATATAGGCAATTGGTAAACGATTACCCGTTGAAACCACACTGTCTGTTTTTGTAATGCCGTTTTTTTCGTCTTTTTGATTTTTGTTTTGGCAGTTTGCAAACGAAAAAACTACAAATACCAAAATTGGTAATGTAAAAAATTTGCTTTTGTTGTTCATAAAAAATTTTATTAAAAAAAGTTTGCAAATATAATTCATTTATTATTCACAAAATAAAATAACACTGTTTTTTATATAAAAAGAATATTTAATAAAAATTTTTAACAAAAAAACGATTACTCATCGTAAGAAGTAAAATAATATTCCATTAAATTATTATTGTCGATTTGCGACATAAGGTAGGTATCGTAATTTTCTTGATTTTCAGCAATTTGACGGTTTTCCAAGAAACGATACGACATAAAACCAACAGAAAACAGCAACGCCACAGCAGCGGCAACAGCGTACCAGCGACGCAATGCAAAAAATTTTGCAGGTCGATTTTCTTGCGCGGCAATAAGCGATAAAAATTCATCAGCAAAACGTGAAAAATAATTTTCCGGCACAACAAAAGGCATTCTGTTGCCAATTTTCTCTAATAATATTTCCGAATTTTCTGTCATAACAAAATCTCTGACACTAATTTGTTTAAAAAGTTTAATTTTTTTTCTGTTTTTTCTAATAAATAATTTATTACTTTTGCAAAAAAAAATGCAATTAGAGAAAAAAATATTTTTGAAAATATTAATAATAAGTACTTTATCAATATTTTTAATTTCCTGTAAAAAGGAAATTTATCTTGATTTGCGTACTGTTGAGCCGATTTTGGTTGTAGCGGCAGAAATTTCGCAAAATAATGCGGCAGAGGTAAAACTTACGCAAACTAAAGGTTTTTATCAGCCCAATATTTTCCCGACAATTACCGATGCCAAAGTTATTTTATCGAACAGTTCGGGGCAATCCGAAGAATTAACCGTTGTTAACGACAGCATTTACAAATCTAAAATTATTAAAGGCGAAATAAACTCAACTTATTATCTTTCAATTAATTATAAAAATAAAATTTATACCGCAACTTCAATACTTTATCCGCCGGTAAAACTTGATTCTGTTGTTGCAAAAATTATTCAGCCCAAATATCCCCCGTATTTTCAGGCATATTGGCAAGACCCAAAAGGCAAAGAGATTGATTATTACCGCTTTCGCGTTTTAATTAATGACTCTGTAAAGGTAAAAGAAAAGTTTATGTTTTCGGCGGATATTTTCGACGGCGAATATCTTTCGATGCCGATAATGATTCCCGAAAGAAATCAGAACGATGAACCGACTTTTTTGCCGGGCGACCTTATCCGCTTCACAATGCAAACGTTAGACAGGGCTACGGGCGAATATTTTACTTTTCTGAGCAATCAAAGCAAAACCAATCCGCCTTCAAATATTTTGGGCGGCGCATTGGGCTATTTTAGCGCATATTCCGTCAGTTCCGCCACCGCAATCGCTCCCGAATGGGAATGGAAAAAGTGAGAAAGGTGCAAAAATTCTATTCGCCAATATCCTTTAATATCTGCTCAATATAATTCAAAATTTCAGTTTTTCCTTCTGCGGTGTTCGCCGAAGTGGCAAAAATCGGTGGAAGTTCTTCCCAGTTTTCTAAAAGTTTCTGTTTGTAAAAATTAATATTTTCCGCAAGTTTGCCTTTGGAAAGTTTGTCTGTTTTGGTAAAGACAATCGAAAACGGAATTGCATTTTCGCCGAGCCACATAATAAACTCAATATCAATATTTTGTGGGGTAAGGCGGCAGTCAATCAGCACAAAAAGATTTGTCAGTTGTTCGCGCAAAAGTATATAATCATTGATAATCTGTTTTAAATTTTCGCGAACGGTTTTACTTGTTGTGGCATAACCATAACCGGGCAAATCCACCAAAAACCAATCGTTATTTACTAAAAAATGATTGATTAACAGAGTTTTACCCGGTTTTGAGGAAGTCATCGCCAAGCCCTTACGGTTTGTAAGCATATTTATAAGCGACGATTTTCCCACGTTCGAACGTCCGATAAACGCAAATTCCGCCAACTGAACGTTGGGGCATTTGCGCCAATCGGTGTTCGATACAATAAACTCGGCTGATTTTATTTCCATTTTTTAATCAACAAAAGTTATCCACCCAAAACGGTCTTCTTCTTCGCCGGTTTGGATTGCCTGCAAGTGCTGCAACAGTTTTTTGCTGGTCGCACCCGCATTTCCGTCTTTTGAAAACACGTAAGAAATTCCTTTATCAATATCGTCAATACGTTCAATCGGACTGATAATCGCCGCTGTGCCGCACGCACCTGCCTCTTCAAAAGTCGAAAGTTCTTCAACAGGCACTTTGCGTTTCTCAACTTTCATTCCCAAAATCTTTTCGGCAATGGTCTGCAAACTTCTGTTTGTAATAGAATTTAAAATAGAAGTTGATTCGGGCGTGATGTAAGTATTATTTTTTATTCCAAAGAAATTGGCTGCGCCACATTCGTCAATATATTTCTTTTCGCAAGCGTCTAAATAGAACATTGCCGAATAACCCTTTTCGTGTGCTTCTTCGCCTGCAATCATACCTGCGGCATAATTTCCGCCGACTTTGTAGGTTCCTGTTCCGAGCGGGGCGGCGCGGTCGTACTTTCGTGTTAGCATAAATGGCGTTGTCTCTTTATTGCCTTTAAAATACAGCCCGACAGGCATTGCAAACGCAATAAATTCAAATTCGCTTGCCGGACCAACGCCCACACGCGCTGTCGTTCCAATAATCAAAGGGCGAATATACAAAGATGCGCCGTAGCCATAAGGTGGCACAAATTCCTTATTCGCCTCAACAAGTTTTATTATCGCTTCGCAAAAAAGTTCGACAGGCATTTCTGCCATTTTAATTCCGCGACACGACAACATCATACGTTCTGCGTTGTCTTTAATTCTGAAAATCCGAATTCGCCCGTCTTTGCCTCTGAACGCCTTCAAACCTTCAAACGCTTCCTGACCATAATGCAAACAGGTTGCGGCAATGCTCATCGTAATTTTGTCGTCGTCGCTGAGTGTGAGCGCACCCCACTTGCCGTTTTCGTAGCGGCAACGCACATTAAAAGCGGTTTTCTTATAAGCAAAAGTCAGATTTGCCCAATCCATCGATTTATTTTCCATAGACATTAAATTTATTTATTTCAAAATTATTATTTAATCAAATAATTTTTTCTGCAAAGATAATAAAAATAATTTTCAATTACAAATCATTTTCTTCTATTTGTGTCTCAATATTGTCTTCCAACATTTCTTCAATTTCATTTTCTGCCGAAACGACATTTTCCGTTTCGTCTTCTTCGGCATCGACTTTGCAGACGGAAGCGATTTCTTCGTTGCGTTTGTCTAAATTTATCAGACGGACACCCTGCGCTGCACGTCCCATAACTCGAATTGTGGCAACAGACAGACGAATTGTAATTCCAGATTTATTGATTATCATCAAATCATTATCATCGGCAACGAGTTTGATAGCCACCATTTTACCTGTTTTTTCGGTAATATTCATCGTTTTAACGCCTTTGCCGCCGCGGTTTGTGATGCGGTAAATCGGCTCGCCGTTTTCGTCGTCAAGCATTGAACGTTTGCCGTAGCCCTTTTCTGAAACCACAAGAACGGTTTCTTTTGAGTTTTTTGGAACACAAATCATTCCAATAACTTCGTCGGACTTGTTGCTGTCGAGCGTCATTCCGCGCACGCCGGTTGCATTACGTCCCATTTCGCGCACTTTCGATTCGTGGAAACGAATGGCACGCCCGTTGCGGTTTGCAAGCACAATTTCGCTGTCGCCGTCAGTGAGCCGAACCTGAATCACTTCGTCGTCTTCGCGAATGGTAATTGCAATAACGCCGTTTTGACGCGGACGTGAATACTGTTCCAAACTCGTTTTCTTTACAACACCATTTTTGGTACAGAAAATAAGAGAATGACTTTGCACATAATCCTTATCATCAAGCCCTTTGACACGAATAAAAGCATTTACTTTGTCGTCGCTGTCGATATTTAGCAAATTCTGAATTGCACGTCCTTTTGAATTTTTCGTTCCTTCGGGGATTTCGTAAACTTTGAGCCAGTAACAACGCCCTTTTTGCGTAAATAAAAGCATCATACTGTGCATTGAGGCAGGATAAATATATTCGATAAAATCTTCGTCGCGCGTGTCGCCGCCGCGTGAGCCCATTCCGCCGCGCCGCTGGGTACGAAATTCTGCCAAAGGTGTCCGTTTGATATATCCCAAATGCGAAATTGTGATAATCATTTCGTCGTCGGCATAAAAATCTTCGGGATTAAATTCTTCTGAGGCATACACAATTTCGGTGCGGCGTTCGTCGCCATATTTATTTTTTATTTCAATTAATTCATCTTTAATAATTTGCATTCGCAATTCAATTTTATCCAAAATTTCTTTTAAATGCTCAATTAAATTTAAAATTTCCTGATATTCGGCGCGAAGTTTATCCTGTTCCATTCCTGTGAGTTGGCGCAAACGCAATTCAACAACATAACGCGCCTGAGCATCTGAAAGTTCAAAACGTTCCATCAATCTGTTGCGTGCCTCGTCGGCTGTCTGCGAAGAGCGGATAATTTGAATTGCCTCGTCAAGATTATCAAGGATAATCATCAGTCCTTCAAGCAGATGAGCGCGTTTTTGTGCTTCGGCAAGTTCAAATTGAGTGCGGCGCGTAACAACATTATGGCGATGTTCAACAAAATAATGAATCAAATCTTTCAAATTCAACTGACGCGGACGACCTTTTACCAAAGCAATATTATTCACGCTGAAAGACGACTGTAAAGCAGTGAGTTTGAACAGTTTATTAAGAACAACATTTGCATTTGCATCTTTTTTAATATCCACAACGATACGCATTCCTTCGCGGTCCGATTCGTCATTAACATTTGAAATTCCTTCAAGTTTTTTATCTTCAACCAACGCTGCAATATGCTGAATCAATTCTTTTTTATTTACGCCATAAGGAATTTCGCGGGCAATAATTTTTTCGCGCCCGGTTTTCTGGTCAATTTCTATTTCAACTTTTGAACGGATAACAATTCGTCCACGCCCTGTTTCAAACGCCTCACGCACGCCCGCATAGCCGTAAATAATTCCACCTGTGGGAAAATCTGGTGCTTTGATATGTTTCATCAACTCGCTGATTTCTATATCATTATTGTCGATATAGGCAATTGTGGCGTTGATAACTTCCGAAAGATTATGTGTCGGCATATTTGTCGCCATTCCAACGGCTATCCCCGACGAACCATTAACAAGCAAATTCGGAATACGAGACGGCAAAACGGTCGGCTCTTTGAGAGTATCATCAAAATTATTCTGAAAATCAACAGTTTCCTTGTCAATATCAATAAGCATTTCTTCGGCAATTTTCTGCAAACGTGCCTCAGTGTAACGCATTGCCGCAGGACTGTCGCCATCGACAGAGCCGTAATTTCCCTGCCCATCAACAAGCGGATAACGCATCGCCCAGGGCTGCGCCATTCGCACCAGAGTACCATAAATCGACGAATCGCCGTGCGGATGATATTTTCCCATAACTTCGCCCACAATACGCGCCGACTTTTTGTACGGTTTGTCAGACGTATTTCCCAACTCGTTCATACCGAACAGCACGCGGCGATGAACGGGTTTAAAACCGTCGCGCACATCGGGCAAGGCACGCGAAACGATTACCGACATTGAATAGTCGATGTACGACGAGCGCATTTCCTCGTCAATATTCACTTGAATAATTCTGTCTTCTGCCATTTATTTTGATTTGCGATTACAAAATAAAAATTACGTATAAAAGCGTAATTTTCAACTGTTTAACAATCTTTTTCCTTATAATATTTTTTTCTAAAAACAATGCGCTAAATTACTGCTTTTTTTTGAAATAGGCAAGAGTAAAGATAGAAATTAAAATAAATTTTCTAATTTTGTTGTACAATTTTTTATTTATATAAAATTAAATGATGAATATTCAAGACCAAATTTTGGCAATACCGCATCTTCCCGGTGTGTATCAATATTTTAATTCTAAAAACGAAATTATTTATATTGGGAAAGCAAAGGATTTGCGCAAGCGTGTTTCCACTTATTTTACAAAACAAAATGAGTTGTCAAAAACGTACGTTCTTGTAAAAAATATCGCTTATCTCAAATATATTGTTGTTGCAAATGAGGCAGATGCTTTTTTGCTCGAAAATAATTTAATCAAACAACATCAGCCGCGTTATAATTTGATGCTCAAAGACGATAAATCTTATCCGTATATTTGTATTTCAAATGAAGATTTTCCGCGCGTTTTTAAAACTCGAAAAATCGTAAAAGACGGTTCTGAATATTTTGGTCCATATTCTTCGGTTCACGCATTGAATTATTTACTCGAAGTTATTAAGAAGGTTTTTCAAATTCGCACCTGTAAAATGCCGATGACTATTGCTGGTGTTGATAAAAACAAATATAAAGTTTGTCTGAAATATCATATTCATTTGTGTAACGGGGTTTGCCAAAAACACGAAACCCGCGATGAATACTTGAAAAATATTGAAAATATCCGCCAAATTATTAAAGGAAATGCGGTTGAAATTCAGAAAATGATTTTGCAGGAAATTCGCAATTATTCGGACAAATTAGAGTTTGAACGGGCGTTGGAATTAAAAAGAAAATACGATTTATTGGATAATTTTATTTCCAAAACAATAATTGCAAACACCATTGTGGAAAGCACCGATGTTTTTGGATACGATGAAAACGAAAATTCTGCGTATGTTTCAATTTTGCGTGTACAAAAAGGTGCAATTATTCAGGGATTTACCGTAGAATATAAAAAGCAAATATTCGAAGAAAAGGAAGATATTTTGGCACTGGCAATTTTAAATTTAAGAGAAAAATTTAATTCTTCCTCAAAAGAAATTATTGTGCCGTTTGAAATTGAATTTCCGATAGATGATGTAAAAATAACAATCCCTTTGCGTAGCGACCGCAAAAAACTGCTCGACCTTGCGCAGCAAAACGTTGTACAATATAAACTTGACCAACTTAAACAAGCCGAAAAACTCAACCCCGATCAGCGCGGAATGCAACTTATGAAAGAAATTCAGGTTAAACTGCAATTGGAAAAACTACCGATGAGAATTGAGATTTTTGATAATTCAAATATTTCCGGCAGTTCGGCTGTTGCTGCATGTGTTGTATATTTTCGCGGCAAACCATCGAAGAAAAATTACAGAAAATATAATATCAAAACCGTTGAAGGTGCCGATGATTACGCTTCAATGCGTGAAATTGTGCATCGGCGTTACAGCCGTTTAATTGCCGAAAATAAAGAATTGCCCGATTTAATCGTAGCCGATGGTGGAGTTGGGCAGATGAACGCAATTCGTCAGGTTGTAGAAGATGAACTGAATTTAAAAATTACGATTGCAGGACTTGCAAAAAACGACAAACACCGAACAAACGAAATTTTTATTGGTTTTCCGCCGCAAACAATTGGCTTAAAACCGTCAGATTTTATTTTTAAATTTTTTATGACAATGCAAGACGAAGTTCATCGGTTTGCTATTAAATTTCACAGACAAAAACGCAGCAAAACACAAATAAAGTCCGAATTAGACGAGATAAAAGGCATCGGAAATGAAACGAAAAAATATCTTTTGCAACAATTTAAAAGTATTAAACGGATAAAAGAATTAAGTTTAAAAGAAATTTCCGATTTTATAGATACACGCAAAGCCACAATAATTTACGAACATTTTCACACAAATTTGCCAAAATAAAAATTTGATAAAAACAAACAGCAAATAAAATTAGCGAAAAATTGAGTATTTTTGTCAAAAATTTTTTTAACAATGAATTTAGAACAAACCACTGCGGCTCATCTTTTGAAAATTAATGCGGTAAAATTGCAGCCCGAAAAACCTTTTACTTGGGCTTCGGGCTGGCTTTCGCCGATTTATTGTGATAATCGAAAAACGCTTTCGTTTCCCGCCGTGCGTTCGTTTATCAAAAGTGAACTTGCAAATTTAGTGAAGACGAAATATCCTGAGGCAGAAGTAATTGCGGGCGTTGCCACAGGTGCGATTGCGCACGGAATTTTAGTTGCCGACTTGCTCGGATTGCCGTTTGTGTATGTTCGTTCTGCTGCAAAGGACCACGGACTCGAAAATCTGGTTGAGGGCGATTTGAAAATCGGACAGAAAGTTGTTGTGATTGAAGACCTGATTTCCACCGGCGGCAGCAGTTTGAAAGCCGTCGAAGCGTTGCGCAGCGCAGGGGCGAAAGTGCTGGGAATGTTGGCGATTTTTACTTACGGTTTTGCACAGGCAACGGAAAAGTTTTTAAACGGAAAAGTTGAACTATATACGCTTTGTAATTATGATGCAATTATTGCAAAAGCAGTTGAAATGAATTATATATCTGAAAATCAAATAGAAATCTTAAAAAAATGGCGAGAAAATCCGCAAGAATATGGAACATAGACAAATTTACGAATTACGATTGACGAGTTACGATTGAAAATTTAAATGGTAAATTGATTAAAGTCCATATTCCATAAGCGAAGCGGTCTATTGTCTATCGGCGTAAGCGGTCTATAATCTTTTAAATAAATAAAAAATATGACAACATATCAAAGCAAGCCAAAGCAAATTAATAAAAGCAGCGAAAAAGTATTTTTGCAAATCAGTAATCTGAAAAATATTGACAATTTTAAGGAAAAAATTGCCGAATCGGCACCTGTGAAAAATTTGACTGTTTCGGAAAACGAAATTTCGTTTGAAATGGATATGGCAGGAAAAATTTCTTTGCAAATTGCAGAGGCAATACCGGAAAAATTTGTACGTTATCAGATTAAATCAATGATAAAAGACGCTGATTTACAAATAAATATTAATGGAAAATCAACCGATGAATCCGAAATTTCCGTTGCACTCAAAGCCGACCTGCCGATTATGATAAAAATGGTAATAGGCAGCAAACTGAACGAAGGAATGGATAAAATTGCAGAGGCAATAGCAAAAGTAATAAATGATTGAAATAATAATTTATAATTCCAATTATGGAACTTTCAACCAAATACAACCCAACCGAGATTGAGCAAAAGTGGTATCAATACTGGCTCGACAACAAACTTTTTCACTCTGAACCAGATGAAAGAGAGCCATACACCGTAGTTATTCCCCCGCCGAATGTTACGGGCGTGCTGCATATGGGACATATGCTCAATAATACTATTCAGGACGTTTTGGTGCGCAGGGCAAGAATGCAGGGCAAAAACGCCTGCTGGGTACCGGGAACCGACCACGCAAGCATCGCCACAGAGGCAAAAGTCGTTGCCAAATTGGCGGAACAAGGTATTCAGAAAAAAGATATTACGCGGGAAGAATTTATACAGCACGCTTGGGAATGGACGCACAAACACGGCGGTATTATTCTTGAACAACTAAAAAAACTCGGTGCATCGTGCGACTGGGACAGAACGGCATTTACAATGGACGATATTCGCTCAGAAAGCGTTATCAAGGTCTTTTGCGATTTGTACGAAAAAGGACTGATTTACAGAGGTGTCCGTATGGTGAATTGGGACCCGAAAGCATTAACCGCTCTTTCTGATGAAGAAGTTAATTATAAAGAACAAAACGGAAAATTGTATTATTTGAGATATAAAATTGTTGGCGATGTAGGGGCGTTGCGCACAACGCCCCTACCGGAATACGCCATCATCGCCACCACCCGCCCCGAAACCATTTTTGGCGATACCGCAATGTGCATCAACCCCAACAACCCGAAAACTGCGTGGCTGAAAGGAAAACGTGTTCTTGTTCCGTTGATAAACCGCGAAATTCCTGTGATTGAGGACGAATATGTTGATGTGGAATTTGGCACGGGCTGTCTGAAAGTTACCCCTGCGCACGATGTCAATGATTATATGTTGGGCGAAAAATACAATTTGCCGAGCGTTGATATTTTCAATGACAACGGCACTTTGAACGAAAACGGCGCAATGTACGCAGGAATGGACAGGTTCGATTGCCGCAAGCAGATTGAAAAGGACTTGCAAGCGGCTGGTTTGATAGAAAAAATTGAGAATTACACAAATAAAGTTGGTTTTTCTGAGCGTACCGATGTGCCTATTGAGCCGAAACTTTCGATGCAATGGTTTTTGAAAATGGAAAATTTGGCAAAACCTGCGCTCGAAAATGTTGAAAACGACACGATTAAATTTTACCCCGAAAAGTTCAAAAACACCTATCGTCATTGGCTTACCAACATTAAGGATTGGAATATTTCAAGGCAGTTGTATTGGGGACATCGTATTCCTGCGTACTATATTGAGGTAGAGGAAAATGATTAAAGGAATTAAATTTAACCACAAGGTACTTTGTGGTTACAAAAAATTAAATATATAAAATATGAAAAATAAAAAGCAATTTGTTTATATTGTTCAAGCAGAAAACAGCAACGTTTGTAAAATTGGGATAACAGACAATTTGGAAAGACGTTTGAAAGATTACAATAATATGACAGGCAAATCAAAATCTGTTGTATATCAGTATCTTTTTACTTGCGAAGTGAGCGATATGAAAGAGGTGGAAAACGCAATTAAAAAAGAATTTTCAAAATTTAGAGAGAAAAAAAGTAAAGAAATATACTTCTACAACGATGATTTGTTCGCTGATTATGTTAATTTTATTAAATCGCATAACTCATTTATTCAAGAAACTTTTATTAAAATAGAGCCGCCAAAGCAGATAACAAAAGAAAAAATAGTTCCAAAAACCACCCCGAGTTTAAAAGAACGTGGATTGACACCGAAAGGACGAATGCAACAATCAAAAAGAAGAAAAGATGATGAATTTTACACTCGTTATACCGATGTAGAAAAGGAAATTTCTATGTACGATAAAGAAATTTGGAAAAATAAAGTTGTTTTCTGTAATTGCGATGACGCTATTGATTTGGACGATGAAAAACGTTCTTCAGCGTTTGCGTGGTATTTTTATAAACATTTTAAAGAATTGGGCTTAAAAAAACTAATTTGCACACATTACGCAGGACAGGTAGATTTGTTTGAAGCGGGGGCAAAAGCGTATGTTGCATACGTTTCTATTACAACAGACGGTGAAAATTTGCATAAGGAATACCCAAAAAACTATTCTGGCAGTTTTGACGACCCTTATTCATTGAAAATTTTGAGCGAAGAGGCGGATATAGTTTGTACAAACCCGCCATTTTCAAGAGCAATAGATTATTGGAAAACTATTATTACAAGCGGTAAAAATTTTTTAATTCTTTCAAATATTTCAAATGCTATAAATACTGCATATATACATTATTTCAAAAATAATCAGGTTTGGGCAGGTTACAACGAAGTTGATTGGTTTCAAAACCCAGACAGAGAACTTAAAAGGGTTTCAAGTTTTTGGTTTACAAATATTCCAATAGAGAATCGACCAAGATATAAGCAGTTAAAAATTATACCATTAAAAAATATACCTGAAAAATATAAACAATATGATGATTCTAAAACTTTATTAGCAGAAAATAATTATATTCCGAACAACGTAAAAAAACCTTTTGCTGTATCTGTTCGTGTTATTTTAAACGGCATATTAGAAAAAGGATATAAACTTATTGAAGACAAGGAATATGTTCCATATTATAATAAAAAAAGGGATTTTGGAAAAGTTTTAATCCAAAAAATATAATAAAATTATGGGAATCAAAAGATACACAAAAGAATTTTTATGGGCTAATGAAGAAATAGAAACAAAACTCCACAATGATTTTAATGCACTTTATGAAATCTGGAAAAATGGTGATGTTGGTGTGAATGAAACTGAATTGAATTTTGTTTTAAACCAATTTCCTGCTGAATGGATTGCAGAAACTTATTTCAACCGCTTTAGAAACATAAGATGGGAAGATGATGATGCAAAATTAATTTTTGCAGAAGAAATCATTTTGCCGTACTGCATTAAGAAAGGAATTTTGGTAAAGAAAAAAGGTAAAAAGGACTACTAGTTTGTTGGCGAAAACGCCGGACGTACGCAAGAACTTGATTTTTAAATAAAAAATAAAAAAAAATATATGTCAAAAGATAAAAAAAATTACGGTTTTGTAGTAGCCGAAACAGAAGAGGCGGCACGGGCAAAGGCAATAGAGAAATTTCCCGAACTTGCGGATAAAAAATTCAAATTACGGCAAGACGAAGATGTGCTTGACACTTGGTTTTCCTCTTGGCTTTGGCCTATTTCTGTTTTTGACGGAATAAATAACCCTGATAATAAGGACATTAACTATTATTACCCCACCACCGACCTTGTTACTGCCCCCGATATTATCTTTTTCTGGGTTGCTCGAATGATTATGGCGGGTTACGAGTACAGAAACGAAAAGTGTTTTTATAATGTCTATTACACTGGAATGGTTCGTGATAAATTAGGTAGAAAAATGAGTAAATCGCTCGGCAATTCGCCCGACCCGCTCGATTTGATTGCCAAATACGGCGCAGACGCAGTGCGTATGGGAATGTTGCTTTCGTCGCCTGCCGGAAATGATTTGCCATTTGACGAGGTACTTTGCGAAACAGGACGAAATTTCTGTAATAAAATTTGGAATGCGTTCAGATTAATTCAAGGTTGGGAAGTAGCAGAAATTCAGCAACCTGCCGAAAATATTGTTACAAGTAACTGGCTTTATAATTTAATGATAACCAAAACAACCGAAATTGACGATTTGTTTTCAAAATACAGATTATCAGAGGCATTGACTTTGATTTACAAACTGTTTTGGGACGATTTCTGTTCGTGGTATCTCGAAGCAATAAAACCCGAATTTGGCAAGCCGATTGATTATCTTACTTATGACAGTGCATTATATTTTTTTAAAGAATTGTTGAAACTTTTACATCCTTTTATGCCGTTTATTACCGAAGAACTTTATCAAGCACTTTCGGATGAAGAAAAAATAATGTATGAAAAATTCGATATTGGTTATGAATTGAATGAAAACAAAAGTATAATGTTTGAACAATCGGGTCTTGGCGATGAACTTGATGTTGATTCGATAACTGTTTTTGAAAATGCAAAAGAAATAATTACAAATATTCGCAATATTCGCGCTGCCAAAAATATTTCGCCAAAAGAAAAATTAACTTTGCAAATCGCAGGCGAACATAACGAAAAATGCGATGACGTGATAAAGAAATTGGCGAATGTAAGCCCCACCCCAGCCCTCCCCAAAGGAGAGGGAGTTAGTTCCTCCCCTTCGGGGAGGTTAGGTGGGGCTTCTATTTCCTTTATGGTTGGCACAACGGAATATGCCGTTCCTGTTGGCAATTTGATAAATGTTGAGGAAGAAATTGCCAAACTTGAAACCGAATTGAAATATCAAGAGGGTTTTTTGCGGTCGGTTATGGGCAAACTCAGCAACGAAAAATTTGTTGCCAACGCCAAACCCGAAATCGTTGAAGTTGAGCGCAAAAAACAGTCAGACGCCGAAAGCAAAATCGCTTCGTTGAAAGAAAGTATTGAAAATTTGAAATGATTGCTAAAAAGATAGAAGGGATAATTCTGCTTGTTCCGTTTTTATTTTTTGCCTGTAACAATCACAATATCAATAAATTTGAGTTCGAAAATGGAAACGAAAATATTGTTTTATCTTTAATTAAGAAAAACGACAGTGCATTCGATTTGACAGCGGAAATTTTTAGTGGCGGGAAATTACTTTTTTCGGATAAATGGAAACTTGATTATCCTGTGTATCGTTTTGATTGTGAGGATATTAACAATGACGGATTGCCAGAAATGGCTGTTGGCGTGACGAAAACCACGCGCTACGACAGTATTAGTCGGCGGCGGCTGTTTATTTTCAAACTTTATGACGGCAAATATATTCGTCCGCTGTGGTTGGGTTCGCGGGTGTCGTATCCGTTAGTTGATTTTCGGATTGTGGAAAGCGGCGGCGAAAAGCGTTTGCGAACAATCGAACAAAGCGGCAAAAACAGTTTTGTCGTGGCAGAATACCGCTACGAAGGTTTTGGCTTGAAATGGATTTGTTTTATCAAAAAAAATATTGACAAAAAAACGGCAGAAAAAAATTTTAAATTCTAATAATAAAAATTAAATTTAATCTAAAAAATATTAAAGTATGAAAAACCAAATTTTCTTAATTATCATTATTATCTCGGCAATTTTTTTATCGTGTTCGGGTAAAAAAGCGAGCGGAAAAGCGACTGAAAATCAGCCAAATAACTTTGCGAGTGCAACATTTCGTTTGGACAGCATTGACTTGAATATGAACATCGACAGTTTGTCTGTGCAGGATTTGCGGCTGCTGCGCAACTCGGTGTACGCCCAATACGGCTATCTGTTTATGGAAGCCGATTTGCGAAGTTATTTCAGCGTCAATATGAAAGGTTACGATTCGCTGATGTATGCGCGGTGGGAAGAAAATTATGGCGAAAATATTCCAAAAGTTGCGCCGCTGAAACTTACGCCCGAAGAAACCGCTTTTGTTCAGCGCGTTGATGAGCGAATTGCGCTTTTGCAGCAAAATAATTTTGTGCAAAACGGCGATTATCGGTTGGCAAATGTTAAAAATATTGTAAATCTGTTTCAATTCAAGGATATTTCGCCCGAATTTTTACAAAAACTCTCGGAAAATAATATGCTAATGACGCAAAGCGCCAATACTCAACTTTTTAACATTTACGAAGAAAACGATTACCGCCAAGTGCCAAATTTTATTACCACCGACCTGATGTTACAGGCGTTTCACATCTATTTTTCCTACACTTTAAAATATTTGGAAACGAAAAAATTAATTCCCATCGTGCAAAATCTTTGTCAGTTAATTTATTCAAATTCAATGAATTATGCTAAAAATTCTACCGACGAAAATTTACGGCAAATAGCCGAATATAATGCTGTTTTTTACGCAATCCCGTACTCAATTTTGAGTGGTAAAACGCCTGAAATTCCGGCAAAATATAAAATAATGTTTAACGATGAGTTAAATAAAATTAAAAATCAGGAAGATAAAGAGAGTGAATTTTTAGATTTCAAAGCAGGTTTTCCTTACAGTCAGTTCAAGCCACGCGGACATTACACGCGCAGCGAAACGCTGAAAAAATATTTTTCGGCAATGCAATGGCTGCAACTTGCGCCTTATTGCCGCGACAAATCGGAACAACTTGTAAGTGCGATTTTCGTTGCCGCACTTTTAAACGAAAAAAACGGAATGAAATCGTATCGCGCTGTGTATGAGCCGATTGAATTTTTAATTGGCGAATCCGACAATCTTTCCATTATGGATATTGCTAATTTCTTGAAAAACAATGCAATAAATAATCCGTCCGTTGCTTTGCAGCCCGAAAATTTGGACAAAGTCAATGCTATGCTGCTCGAATTGACAAAGACGCGAAATCGAATTCGCCCGAAACTTGAACTTTCTTGCCGCGATAAAATCAATTTTATGCCGGCGCGTTATTTGGTTGATAATGAGATAATTCAAGAATTGGTGGATACCACGCGGAATGCCAAACGCGCTTATCCCAAAGGTTTGGACGTTTTTGCCGCTTTTGGCGCAAAACCTGCGATGGATATTTTGGTAAATACTTATAAAGAGCCGCAAAATTGGGCTGATTATCTGCCAAATATGAAAAAATTGCAGAAAAAATTTGCAAATTACGACCAGTGGAACGTTTCGGTTTATAATAAATGGATTGAAAGTTTGCTTGCGATGCAAAAAACCGACAAGTCCTATCCCGATTTTATGAAATTGCCCGCTTGGGACAGGAAAAATCTTAACACTTCGCTTGGCTCGTGGGCAGAATTGAAGCACGATGCAATTCTTTACGCCGAACAACCGATGGCAGCGGAATGTGGTGGTGGGGACGAACCGCCACCGCCTGTTTGCGTTGGTTATGTGGAACCAAATATTAATTTTTGGAATAAATTAAATGAATTGATTTCTTTAACTGTTAAAATGTTAAAAAACAATAATTTAATGACAGAAAATCTTGCAGCCCGAAGTAATCAACTAAAGGAATATTCTGATTTTTTATCAAATATTAGTAAAAAAGAAATTAACAAACAGAAACTTACAGACAGCGAATACAATACCATTGCAAAAATGGGTGCTTCCATCGAATATTTTACACTTTCAATAATTGACCCCGACAAATATTTTGACAGTTGGTCGTTGGTAGAAGGACCGGACAAATCTATTGCCGTTGTTGCCGATATTTATACGCGAAATTTACTCAGTTGCAACAAAAACGGCATTTTGCACGAGGCGGTTGGCAAGGCGAATAATATTTATGTTGTGGTGGACATCGCTGGAAATCTGTATCTTACCAAAGGTGCCACTTTTAGTTATTACGAATTTGTGCAGCCGTTGAACACGCGCCTTACAGACGAAGAATGGCAAAAAATGTTAGACGGCAAAGACGGCGTTCCGCCCTATCCTGTCTGGATGAATGATATTATTTTAAAAACAAAAGACGACCCGAAAGTTGATGAGAGAGTTTTTTACAGTTCGGGCTGTTAGCGCGTTGTTTTGCACAATTATTTTGTTTTCCTGTGCAAAAAACAATGACGAACTCACAATCTGCTTTACCGGCGATTTGCTGCTCGACCGCGGTGTGCGCCAACAAATTGAATTTCGCGGCGTTGATGCGCTTTTCGACAGTGTTGCGCCTGTGTTTCGTAGTGCCGATGCAGTGGTTGTCAATTTGGAATGTCCTGCAACAGAACAAAACGCGCCGATTAACAAACGTTTTATTTTCCGCGCCGACCCGCAATGGCTGCCTGCGCTGAAAAAAGCCGGCATTACGCACGCCGCGCTCGCCAACAATCATACCAACGACCAGGGGCGAGGCGGATTGGAAGATACTTATAATAATTTGAAAAACAATGATTTAATCCCAATTGGTGCGGGGAAGAATGCCGAAACTGCGGCAAAACCTGTAATCATTAAAAAAGGGAAAATTAAAGCGGCAATATTCAATTCTGTCCTTGTCCCACTGGAAAATTGGGTGGTTTTACCTGACGATTTTTCGGTTAATCAACAGTCGGCAAGCGAATTGTGTGAAAACATAAAATTTTTTAAGCATAAAAACAAAAATTGCTTTGTCGTTGCGGTGCTGCATTGGGGCGTAGAATACGATTCAATTCCCAATGCCGAACAGCGTTTTGCGGCGCACAGTTTGATTGACGCAGGCGCAGACGCTGTTGTCGGACATCATCCGCACGTTGTGCAACAACTTGAATATTATCATAATAAGCCCATTTTTTACAGTTTGGGAAATTTTATTTTCGACAGCAAAAATCCCGCTGCCAACGAGGGTGTTTTAGCAACGCTGACTTTCAGCGAAAAAGGGATCAAAACCGAAACGCAAAAATACAGGATAGAGCAGTGCAAACCGCTGATTTTTAAAAAATAACGCTGTTTTTTTTATTTCACAAAAAAAAGATTGAAGAATGGGACTTTGAACATTTTTGCGATTTCAAAATAAAAAATCATGCTGTAAAGAACGCCTGCAAACATAATTATTTTCGTAAAAGTGGCTGCCTGATGAAAATCTTTTTTTTCTTTGGCATAAAACACTAAAAATGCCAAAACCAGCAACGGAATTATCGTTCCAAAAAGGACATAACGAAAAGTGAGCTTCCCATTAAAGGAAATCATTTTTGTTGAAATAAATAAAGCAGTGATAATAAGAAAAATAAGTGCATAAATAAAAATTTTTGTTTTCCCAATTCCCCATTTAATCGGCATTGTTCGGCATTCCATTTCGCGGTCGCCTGCCTCGTCTTCGATGTCCTTTATCACTTCACGAAGCCAGGTCATTAAAAAAGCAAATGCCGAAAACCCGCCAACGTAAGAGTAAATCATCGGTGGAATCTCGGTTTCATAAATCAAATTTCCGTAATTTTTATGTAAAATTGCAATTTGTAAAATTGCAACCGTAAGTACTGCAATCGCCGCCAGAAACGCCACAGTCAAATTTCCAACCAAAAATTGCCGTTTATAACTTGCCGAATAAAACCACAAAAGTCCGATGGATACGACAAAAATGAATCCTAAGGTAAAACTCTTCAACCAAAATGCCAAAATCAAACCGGCAACAAGTCCCGTACCCGAAAAAATTTGATAAATCAGCATTGCCGACTTTTTACTTATAGTATTAGTAATTAAAAGTTTATCCGGATTATTAATGTTGTCAATTTTTACATCAAAATAATCGTTAAGAACATAGCCACCACCGCAAATAAAGGTACTCGCACACACAAGTAACCAAAAGAAAATATTATTCTGGTGGACATTTTCAAAACCGTGAATTTGCATAATCGGCTGAATAACAGAAAAATACATTAAAATTTGTATCACAGCCAAAAAAATCAGGTTTGTCAAACGAATAAGTTGAAAGTATTTTGTCATATTATTTTGAAAAAAAAATGAGTACGCAAAAATACGGAATATTTTTTAAATAAAAAACAGTATTTTTGTCGAAAATTATTGTTTTGTTATGTCTAAAAATTTTTTAGTTGGGAAAACTCTTGATGAACTGAAATCCTTCATTTTACCGATGCAAATGCCCGCTTTTACGGCAAAGCAAATTGCCGAGTGGATTTACAAAAAACGGGCGATTTCATTCGATGAAATGACAAATATTTCATTAAAAAACCGAATTTTACTTGCCGAAAATTTTGAAATCGGGCGAAATACACCTGTTAATTTTCAAGAATCCAAAGACGGAACAAAAAAATATTTATTTCAAATATCTGAAAATCAATTTGTTGAAACGGTTTATATTCCCGAAGACGAGCGCGCCACGCTTTGCGTTTCCACGCAGGTGGGCTGCAAAATGAATTGTAGTTTTTGTATGACAGGAAAAATGGGTTTTGTAGCAAATATTTCTGTTTCAGGCATTTTAAATCAAATTCTTTCAATCCCCGAAAGTGAAAAAATCGGTAATATTGTGTTTATGGGAATGGGCGAGCCGTTTGATAATTTTGATAACTTATTGAAAACCACTGAAATACTTACTGCCGACTATGGACTTGCGATGTCGCCGCACCGAATTACCGTTTCTACGATTGGAATTGTGCCGGCGATGAAAACTTTTCTTGAAAAAACCGACTGTCATCTTGCCGTAAGTTTGCATTCGCCGTTCCCGCCCGAACGACAGGCACTTATGCCTTTGGAAAAAGTTTTTTCGATACAAAAAATTATAACAGAACTTCGGCAACACGACTTTTCGCACCAGCGGCGGCTTTCGTTTGAATATATTATGTTTGCAGGGTTTAATGATGATTTACAGCACGCAGCCGCACTTGCAAAACTGCTTTCAGGGGTTTTCTGCCGCGTAAATTTAATTCGTTTCCACGCAATTCCAAATGTTGATTTACGTCCCGCTGACGAACGCAAAATGCTTGATTTTCAGACATTTTTGAATAATAAAGGAATTATTTGCACTATTCGTCGTTCGCGTGGAGAAGATATTTTTGCCGCCTGCGGAATGTTATCCACCAAAAAAACGGATTAGCAACTGAAAAAATCTTGCTTTTTTATTTTTCTAAAAAAATATTGCACATTTTTTTGTTTTTTGTGCAAAAAGTTGTACCTTTGCAGCAAATTTTTCAAACTTTTTTTTACTGACAACTATGATTCAGGAAAATTTAATACAACTTTTTGCCGATTCTTTTAAGCAAAATTGGGATTCTGCGGCTTTTACCGATTATCCTGAAAATCAAACACTTAAATATTCACAAGTAGCAGAAGAAATTGCTCATTTGCATATTCTTTTTGAAAAAAACGGGCTTTGCGAAGGCGACAAAGTGGCTCTGATTGGGAAAAACAGTTCGCGCTGGTGCGTAATCTATTTGGCTACAATAACTTACGGTGCGGTAATTGTGCCGATTTTGCACGAGTTTAACCCCGCCGATATGGCGCACGTAATCGAACATTCGGACTCGAAATTTGTTTTTGCCGAACAGCCGATTTGGAATAAATTGGACGTTAAAAAAAATCAGTTTTTGAAAGTGGTTTTTTCAATTAATAATTTTTCGCTTTTATATTCTGAAAATCAAATAGTTAGTTTTGATGAAGTTAAAAATATTTTTGCTAAAAAATTTCCTAACGGTTTCCAAAAAACCGACATAAATTATTCAAAACGTGATAATTCGTGCCTCGCCTCGCTCAATTATACCTCAGGCACAACCGGCTACAGCAAGGGCGTTATGCTCAGTGGAAATGCGCTCGCCGGCAATATCACTTTCGGAATTAAGACGCAACTGCTGCATCCGACCTACAATCTTGTTGCGTTTTTGCCTTTTGCACACGCTTACGGCTGCGCTTTCGACTTTCTGACGGCGACTGCCGTTGGCTGTCATATTTTTATTATTACAAAAGTTCCTTCGCCACAGATACTTATGGAGGCGTTTGCTGAAGTGCGTCCGAATATGATTTTTTCCGTTCCGATGATTATCGAAAAAATTTATCAGAAAAAAATCATTCCTGTCCTTTCAAAGCCCGTTTTTAAAATTTTATTTAAAATTCCTTTTATAAATAATATTTTAAAAAATAAAATTCGTAAAACATTGCTTGACGCTTTTGGAAATAATATGTTTCAAATAATTGTTGGCGGAGCGGCTGTAAATGCGGAAGTGGAAAGTTTTTTCCGACAGATTAATTTTCCTTTTACTATCGGCTACGGAATGACAGAATGCGCACCGCTGATTAGTTACACGGTTTATACGGAATTTGTATCGGGTTCGTGTGGGAAAATTTTACCGAAAATGGAGGTAAAAGTTGTGGATATAAATCCCGAAACGGGCGACGGCGAAGTGTGTGTGCGCGGCGAAAATTTGATGCTCGGTTATTATAAAAATGAGCAGGCAACAGCCGAATCAATCGACAGCGAGGGCTGGTTTCATACCGGCGACTTGGGAAAAGTCGGCGATGACGGAACGATTTTCCTGCACGGACGCAGCAAAACAATGATTCTTGGTTCTAACGGACAAAATATTTACCCCGAAGAAATTGAGGCAAAACTTGCGATGATGCCTTATGTGGCTGAATGTTTGATAGTTAAACGTGCAAATAAACTCGTTGCGCTCGTTTTTCCAAATCACGAAGAATTGGAAGAAAAACACATTGACACCGAAATGCTTGAAGAATTAATGGAAATAAATCGCACCGAACTTAACAAGCAAATTGCTAAATATGAGCAAATTGCAGAAATTAAAATTCTGGAAGACGAATTTGAAAAAACCCCGAAAAAAAGCATTAAAAGATTTTTATATAAATAATTTTTAATTATTAATATTTTTTACTATATTTGTAAAATATTTTTACAATTATTTTTATTTTATAACATATTGAAATTTAATGTTTTATGAGAAAATGTTTAATCGTTTTAGTATTTATTTTCGCGTTTTGCTTTGCAGCGATGGCTCAAGAGATTAAAGGCGTGGTAGTTGATGCGAACACAGAAGAGCCGCTGGTCGGAGTTTCGATAGCGTTAAAAGGCACTTCTATTGGAGCAATGTCGGGATTAGACGGAAGTTTTAAAATTTTCGTTCCGGAAAATGCACAGCAGCAACTTGTATTTTCATACGTTGGTTATGAAACTCGTGAAATGGCAGCATCCGCTGTGTCAGTTGTAAAACTGAAACCTAATGCCGTAGTTCTTAATGACGTTGTCGTTTCGTCTCAGATGGCAATTCAGCGAAAAACGCCTGTTGCAGCGTCGAACATCACTTTTGATGTTATTGAAGAAAAACTAGGAAATCAGGAATTTCCGGAAATACTCAAATCGACACCGGGTGTGTTCCCCACTAAAAAAGGTGGCGGTTTTGGTGATTCTGAAATCAGGATGCGCGGCTTTACTGCTGCAAACGTTGCAGTAATGATTAACGGCGTCCCCGTGAACGATATGGAATGGGGAGGCGTTTACTGGTCGAATTGGGCTGGACTTACAGACGTTACGCGCATCATGCAAACTCAACGCGGACTTGGAGCATCAAAAGTTTCGGCGCCTTCGGTTGGCGGGACAATAAATGTTGTAACAAAAAGTATTGATGCGCAAAAAGGCGGAGCGGCTTCGTATGAAATTGGCAATGATGGCTACAATAAAATGCTTTTTTCCGTTTCTTCGGGGCTTATGAAAAACGGCTGGGCATTCACTGTGCTTGGCTCGCACTCGTGGGGCAATGGTTATATACAGGGAACCGGTTTTGACAGTTACAATTATTTTGTGAATATCTCAAAAGTGCTAAATGAAAACCACACTCTTTCACTTACTGCCTTTGGCGCGCCACAAAAGCATTATCAGCGCAACAACAATGATTTTTTAACAATTAAAGAATGGCAGCGCGTAGGAAATTATATGAATGGCGACAGTCCATACAAATACAATGCAACTTATGGTTTCGGTCAAAACGGCGAAAGGAAAATGTCGTCTTACAACGAATATCATAAACCGCAAATTTCATTGAACTGGAACTGGACCATTACCCCAAAAAGTAATCTTTCAACAGTTCTTTATACTTCAATCGGACGTGGAAACGGTTACAGCGGGCAAGGCGCAACTGCAACTTTGCGTAATTACTGGTATGGCGCAACAAATGGACTCGTAAATAATACTTACCGTAATCCTGATGGTACTTTTGCTTATCAACAAATTCAAGCAATGAACGAGGCAAGTACCACGGGTGCTCAAATGGTTATGAGTAAAAATCCAAATTTTCATAACTGGTATGGGTTGGTTTCTACTTATTCCAATAGTTTTACCAAAAATATTGATTTTTACGGCGGCGTAGATTTTCGTTATTACAAAGGAGTTCATAAAAATATTATTAGCGACCTTTATAATGGACAATATTTTATTGATTATACTTCGCGTAGCGGTGTAAAAGCATCAAATAATGCAGCCGCAGCCGACCCAAACTGGGCATATCAAAAATTGCAGGTTGGCGATGTTGTTTATCGCGATTATGACGGCTTTGTAATGCAAGAAGGTGCGTTTGCGCAGGTTGAAGGAACTTTTTTGGATAAAGCGCTGACAAGTTTTGTGTCAGGGTCATTATCAAATACAAGTTATTGGCGTTACGACCGTTTTTATTATGATGCTCAACACGCAAAATCGAAAACAGTTAATTTTATTGGTTTCACAATAAAAGGTGGGGCAAATTATAATTTTGCACAATATCATAATGTTTTTGCAAATATTGGATATATCAGCCGCGCACCGTTTTTCTCAGGCGGAGCATTTTTGCAGTCAACAACTTCAAACGAACTTAATCCGAATGCAGTAAACGAAAAGATTTTTTCTACAGAAATAGGTTATGGATTTAATTGGAAATTTGTTTCGGCGCGGATGAACGGATATTTTACAAAATGGATGGATAAAACAATGACTCGTTCCACAGATATTTTACAGACAGGAGACCGTGCAATTATTAATATGCAAGGGGTGAATGCTCGTCATATGGGAGTGGAATTGGAAGTTAAGGCAACCCCGATTTCGTGGGCAGAAATAAATGGAATGCTCTCGATTGGCGACTGGCAATGGGACAGCGATGCAACAGGATGGTGGTATAACTCTCAAGGACAGCCGTTGGCAGATATGAATGGCACTATCGCCAACCAAGTTGGCGGCGGAAATCACGCGTGGGCAACAATTAAAACCAAAGGTATAAAAGTTGGCGGCGCCCCACAAACTACCTACGATTTGGGATTTGTGTTGAAACCAATAAAAGATGTGAGAATTGGCACAAATTTAAATGGATTTGCCCGTATGTTTGCCGATTATACTTTTTCGGGCAGCAATTTAAGTACAAACAGCACATATATCGTTAAACCGACTTGGAAAGTTCCTGGCGCTGCAACCGTAGATATGTATGCAAGTTATAAATTCAAACTTTCGGGTATGGATGCAACAATTTCGGGTACGTGCCAAAATATTCTTGACCAAACCTATATTGCCGATGCAACAGACGGCGGTTCGGGAACTTGGGATACAGCAAGAGTGTTCTATGGCTTCGGCAGAACGTGGACTGCACGATTAAAAATTAATTTTTAAAATAATAAAATAAAAAGACAAGGACAAATTTCTTTGTTCAAAAAATTATAATTCATAATAAAATTTAGAAGAATATGAAGAATTTAAATTTAATATTAATCGCAGTTTCAGCAGTTTTACTTTCTGCCTGCGATTATAACGAAAAGAATTTTCCCGGTTTCGACGGATATAAACCAACTGATGTGAAAACAATGGATTATACCCTTACGGATGCCGATTATAAAACGATTGCCACAAACGCAATCAATAAGGCGATTGCCAAAGAGAACGGCGACAGTATTGAACTTGCAGGACTGACTTCTGCGAAAATGTTCAACCCTACTTTGGCTGCGGCAGATTATATTCCTGCATTTCTGGCAGCGACCTTTCCTTCGTTTGATGTAGGTTCGGCAATACGCGTAACGTACAATTACAAATCGGGTTCGGCTGGTTTTTATACGCTTACGGCAAATGACTATACGCAAATTTGGGACGGCGTCTCTACTGTTGGCGCGCTGACGCCGAGTAAATCGCCAAGCGCAACTCTTCCGACACTTTTAGCGGCAAAATATCCTGCGGCAAAAGAGGGCGATGTTAAAGTTGTAGAATATCAATATTCGGCTACCGAGCCGGGTCAAAATGAAACCTTAATGCCTTTGCTTGAAGAAAACTTTGAGAGTTTTACAAGCGGCGGCGGCTTTGCTTATATGAGCACTCAGCCCGACTCGAAAGGATGGAAAGGTTTTGCAACGGGCGCCGGTACATTGGAACCTGATGTAAGGTCGTTCAACAACAATCTGTACGTTCAATTTTCCGCACATAGAAGTTCGGGCGTTACAGCGGGCGATGAACAGGAAATGTGGTTAGTGTCGCCGCCGGTGAATGTTCCGCAAAATACTACAACGCTCAAATTTGATATGGCTGGCGGATATTTTAACGCCACAACTGTATTCAAAGTGTATGTTATGGACAGCGACGACCCTGCCACAGCCACGAAAACGGAATTAACAGGATGGAAAATACCTGTTGTGGCGGACATTGTGAGCGGGTCTTACACGCCGTTTATTTCGTCGGGCGTTATTGATATAACTGCATTCAAAGGAGCGAAATATATAGGTTTTTATTATTATGGATTTAGCGGCAGCGGTAATTCGACTACTTATCAATTAGATAATTTCGATGTTTCTTACATTGACGTTTCCGCAGTTGTTCCAACTAAAGAAACACGTTTTGCTTATGCAAAATTTGTCAGTGGCGTCTGGACTTTGGATAATGCAAAAAGTATTTATCAACTCACTGCCGACGATTATGCTGCAATGGGCAAAACAACGCTTGCTGCAGCCGATGCGCCGAAATATTTACCAACTTTGCTTCGATTGAAATATCCATACGCACAGCAGGGCGACACAAAAGTTGTGATATATAAAACCTCAGCCACAGCCGACTATGCCGACGAATATGTTTTCCAAAACGGAGCGTGGGCACCTGTATCGTTCGTCGAAGCGCGTACAAGCCAGTTTATCAAAGCCGACAACGGCAAATGGATTTTTGACCCCACTGTTAATTACACAATGGTTACAGCCGATTACAAAATAATGGTCGATTATATTATCGCAAATAAGCCCGAATTTAACGAATTGACTCACAATTATAACAATGAGGAATTCTATTACGGATTTAGCAGCCGATATTCGAACATTAGTTTGCGCCTGAGTTACCGCGATGCGTATTTGCAGTACGACCCCGAACTTGCTGCGGCTACAACAACCGACGAAAAAGCGGCTATATTGTGGAAACGTTTGGAAGAAGGAATAGGAATTTTCCTTCAACTCAAATTTCCCGAAGCGCAGGCAGAAGTGCAGGGAGTGCCTATCTATTACAACCTTACGGCAAAAGTTTATAGCATTCACGGCACGGAAACCGCATCGACAGACGCATTTTATTACACGTGGAAATACAAGGTAGTTACAGCAGGTACGCCAACCACCCCAGCGGTGTTTGAATATGTCAGTTTGAATCCGCCATCGCCATATTCCGGCGGCGCGCAATAAAAAACAAACATTAAATTTTTGCAGAGATACATTTATCGTGTCTCTGCATTTTTTTTGTATTATTCAATAAAAATTTTTACAGTTTTTTTATTACTTTTGCATAAAAATAAATTTCATTTTTTATGAAAAAAATCATTTTGTTGTTTTTGTGTTCTGTGCTAAATATCCTTATGTCTGCCCAAACCAGAGTTGGATTTGATCAATATTTGCAGATTTTTGGCGGAATAAATACATATTCAGGTGAAATTGGCGGCTCAAATACGGGAATCAATTTTTTAAATGACTGGAATTTAACAACCCCGCGCTGGCAAGCAGGAATTGGATATAAATTTGCGGTCAATAATCACGTCAATTTAAGAATGCTAACTCAATATATGCGTCTTACAGGTAATTCGCAAAATCTGAAAAACAGCAGCACCTTTTCGTATGTACGTTCGTTTGAAACTCAACTTTTTGAGGTGGGTGCAAACCTTGAATATGGTTTTTGGAATCATTTAAATCTTGGAAAAATTCAATCACAAACATACATTTTTGGCGGTTTCGGATTGATATTTGGTACAAAAGTTGATTTTAAAAGCGAGCCGCCGATAGAAGAATCAACAACAAATATCGTCAATTTCAATCCCAATCCCGCTCCATTCCTGACTGTCGGCTTGGGTTTTAATCGCAATTTTAACCACGTGGCAGCAGGAATTGAACTTTGGGGGCAATTTATGATGAGTGATTTTATTGACGGTATAAAATATTATAAATCACAATATTATGATTTTTCAGCAGGCATTTCTCTAATTTTGTCGCTGCGGACATCAAAACAAACAATATGTCATTGCGAATATTAAAAATAATTTTTTATGGAAAAACTTTATTACACAATAGCCGAAACTGCAGAAGAAACGGGAATTTCAAAGTCGAATCTGCGTTTTTGGGAAAAGGAATTTTCGAAATTACGACCGCACCGTAACGAGCGCGGAACACGATTTTATACAGAAGAAGATATTCAGTTGATTAAGGAAATAATTTTTCTAAAAAAACAAAATCTCAAAAACCCTGGCGCAAACGCAAAATTACGTGATAAAAAAGATGAAATCACTCGAAAACAGCAAATTGCCGAAAAACTTACTTCTATCAAAGAAAATTTAAGAGAAATAGCGAAATTTTTGTAAGAAAATTGAGGAAAATAAATTTAGATATTTCGACTAACTTTTCCGGGATTTTTATTTATAAAATCTTTCCAACTGTGATACGATTTTTCGCCCGTTGGTTTTCCCATTTGCAAAAAATGACAGTAGGCGGCTGCAAGCCCGTCGGTAGCGTCTAATTGAGGCAACATTTGTTCCTGTGGAATATTCAAAAATCGTCGCAGCATATCAGCCACCTGCTCTTTTGCAGCGCGCCCGTTGCCGGTAATCGCCATTTTGATTTTCAGCGGCGCATATTCAACAATCGGAATATCGCGAAAAAGTGCGGCAGCCATTGCCACGCCCTGCGCACGCCCAAGTTTTAGCATCGATTGAACATTTTTTCCAAAAAACGGCGACTCAATCGCCAGAAAATCAGGATGATATTCGTCGGCAAGCGAAAGAACGCGCTGAAAAATTTTTTGCAGTTTCAGATAATGATTTGCGTATTTTTTCAGGTCTAAAACGCCCATTGCAAGCAGTTTCGGACTGTTTTTCCGAACTTCCAAAACGCCGTAGCCCATTACTGTTGTGCCAGGGTCAATACCCAAAATGATTTGTTCAAATTCCATAAGCGAACATTGTATTCCAAGATTTCAAGATTCCAAAATTCCAACTTCTAACTTCCATCTTCTATTCTTCCAAGAATTTTTTTTGCAAAAATAATATATTTCTCAAAAATTTATGTATCTTTGCCGCGTAAAATATTTTGGGGGTTTAGCTCAGTTTGGTTAGAGCGTTTGACTGGCAGTCAAAAGGTCGTCGGTTCGACTCCGATAATCTCCACAATTTTTTTCCTATAATAAAACCAAACAGGTTTCTTGAATCAATTAAAGGGACTTATTCAAGAAACCTTAATTAACAAAAGTTCCTTGCATATAAACTAAAAAATATGAAAAAACTTTTATTAATATTCTGTGTATCAGGATTTTTATTCCCTTGTGCTTTACCTCAACAAAGGGTTAAAACAATCACATTAACAAAAATAGATAATTCGAGCCAAAGTGCCTCACAATCAACAACAATCACCGTATTCAACTATACCGATAGTTTGTTAAGTTCTATTACGGTTAATGGAAACGAATTTTCGTCAAAGGACTTACTGAAAAAAATTTCGTTTCAAAAAGACAAAAAGAATGTATTTCATTATGTCGAAATTAACAAAAAAGGCGAAATAGAAGAGTTCAACAATCTTAAACTAAAATATCAAAAAGATGGAAAACTGAAAAGTTTAACTTCTGTCGATGATATGAATAAAAGCAAAGAAACTTTCGATTTGTTTTTCGACGAACAAAACAGATTAGCCGCTGCAATAGCAAATGAAGATAAGGCAGACCGTAACTATTTGTGCTATTTTGACCAAGCGGGTAAATGTGTAAAAGTAGAATGTGGCTTTGGGAAAATTACTGACGAAGTAATGGAAGCTGTTTGGGAAAATGGACTGTTGAAAAAACTTTCCGGATATTTTAACAGAGGAAATTATATTGTTCACGATTTTTTTTACAACGAAAACGGACTGTTGCAAGAAGAAAAGATTTATTCTTTAAACAAAGAAAAGGACACAACATTGTTGCTACGAACCTATAAAGTTGAATATGAAAATGGAATTGGCAACGAACAAAAAGTTTACTTTTCGATGTTGAATTGGAAAGTAAATCTATTCTTTGGTGCAATTACCTGCGACTATTTTGGTTATATTTATTATTAATTTTAAAATTTTTACTGCAATGAAAAAAACAATTTTATTTATCATTACAACGATAATATTCACATCATTTACTGTGAATGCCCAGATTGAACTAAAAAAAATGCCATTAACGGGGTTTGGCGTTCCATATCAAAAAGTATATTACCCAACACGCCCACTTGCCGATAATATTCAAACCTACACAATTACAGCCACGCTGCCAAGTAACATAAATTCAAGCATTTTGTCTTATTTCAAAAATAACATTCGCCTTTCCGGCTTCAGGTACGTGGAAAATAATCCTGATATAAATATTGTTGTGAATTTGAAATATTTTGATTTTGAAACCCCGACAAAGCACGCCGCAGGTAAATATGTATCTGTACAAATGCAATATTCATACGATTTTCAAATTGTTATGAATTATGCACAATCCAACAAGCAAATCGAAGAGTATAACGCATTTACCAAAGTAATTGGCACACAGAAATACATTTCAATATGGTCAAAAGAGTTTTCAAGTGATCAGGAAGCCGATGAGGCAATAAGAAATATTGGAAAATACAAAGACGAAATTATTATCGGTAGGTTTGAAGAACCTTTTAAGACAATTTCGAGCGAATGGTCGAATAAATATGGATACACTTTTGACTATGGTTCTGAAAATCTTTTTAGGATTAATGATAAAAATTATTATTACACTTTTTTTTATCTGCGAAATATTCAACCTTTGGCAGATGTTTTCAAAAAAGCGAGTATTTATGACCCGCCTGCCAATTATTTTGAAGAAATAAAACCTTTTATTGATTATTTCGAAGAAATAATACCATTGTTTCAGGCAAAACAACCCAACGTTGCTAAAACCGTAGAAGCAGCAAGTTATTTTAATATTGCAAAAATTTATTTTTTGTGTGAAATGCTCGATAAATCGCAGGAATATTTGAATAAGGGTGTTTCAACCGGAGAACTTAAAAGAGATTTTGAAACATTACAAAATCAGATTAAATATGTGCAGAAAATTTACGAACAACGAAAAATTCAACGTTTATCAGAAGATAAATCGGTAATTGAACGCTCTCGGTGGTAATTTTTTTATTTGTATTAATCGGTAAATATAAAAAATGACGAGTATCGCAATAAAATGTGGTGCTCGTTATTTTAAAAAACATTACTTTTGCAAAAAAATTAAAACACATTTTTTATGTCGAAAAAAAGCAGCAATAAAAACAGTTTTAAGCAAAAGGAACTTTTGAGTAAAATTGTGGAAGTTTTTAATGAATTTCCGACAAAAGACCTCAATTACAGGCAGGTTTCGGCTTTGCTTGATATTCAGGCGGAAGGGCTGAAGGTCTTTGTCAGTCAAACGATGAATCAGTTGGCACAGGAAGATTTTTTAAAACAAACATCAAAAGGAAAGTTCCGTCTGAATGCTCAATCGGGCAATTTGGAAGGGACAGTAACGCGTGAAGGCGTGAAAACCTATGTTGAGCCGAGCGGCGGCGGCGAGCCGATTTTTATCCCCGAAAGAAAAACTTTTCACGCACTTTTAGGCGACCGTGTGCGCGTTTTTCGCTATGCGCAACGGCAGGGATTACAGCCCGAAGGCGAAATTATTGAGATTTTGGAACGGGCAAAAGATACTTTTGTCGGCGTGCTGCAAATTTCTGATAATTACGCTTTTCTGGATATTGACCACAAAATTCTTACCAACGATATTTTTATTCCAAAAGATAAATTAAAAGGCGGCAAAAACGGACAGAAAGCGGTTGTGCGCCTTATTGAATGGAACGAAAACTCAAAAAATCCTGTCGGCGAAGTTATTGATATTCTGGGCGATAAAGGCGATAATAATGCCGAAATGCACGCTATTTTGGCAGAATTTGGCTTGCCGTATCGCTATCCGCAGGAAGTGGAAGATGCGGCGGCAAAAATTGATGCAGGAATTACGCCCGAAGAAATTGCACAACGCCTTGATATGCGCGATGTTACAACTTTTACAATCGACCCGACTGACGCAAAAGATTTTGACGATGCGCTCTCGGTTCGCCGACTGCCAAACGGAAATTTTGAAATCGGAATTCACATTGCAGACGTTACTCATTATATTACGCCCGATTCGATTATCGACAAAGAGGGCTACAAACGTGCCACTTCGGTTTATTTGGTGGACAGGACAGTGCCAATGTTGCCCGAACATATTTCTAACGGTATGTGTTCGTTGCGGCAGGACGAAGAAAAACTGACTTTTTCGGTTATTTGCCAAATGACAGAAAATGCGCAAGTTGTTGATTATAAGATTGCTAAAACTGTTATAAAAAGTAATCGCCGTTTTGACTACGAACAGGCACAGCAAATTATTGAAACCGGACAAGGCGATTGTGCCGATGAAATGTTGATTTTAAATAATTTGGCAAAAAAACTTCGCCGGCAGCGTTTTGAAAATGGTGCAATCGCTTTCGACCGCGTTGAAGTGCATTTTAATATTGACAAAGACGGAAAACCGCTTTCTGTGTATTTCTACAAGGCAAAAGACAGCAACAATCTTATTGAAGAATTTATGCTTTTGGCAAATAAAATTGTTGCCGAACATATTGGCAAAGTGCCAAAAGGACAAAAGGCAAAAACATTTATTTATCGCGTTCACGACGTACCAAATGCTGAAAAATTGCATAATTTTGCGGAATTTATCCGCCGCTTTGGTTACAGTTTGAAAACTTCGGGCAGTAAAACCGCCATTTCATCGGCTGTAAATAAACTTCTTGACGAAGTTGAGGGCAAACCCGAACAGAATCTCGTTGAAACTCTTGCCGTGCGTTCGATGGCAAAAGCGATTTATTCTACTACAAATATCGGTCATTACGGACTTGCAATGCCATTTTATACACATTTCACTTCGCCGATTCGGCGATATCCGGATATGATGGTTCATCGACTTTTGCAGCAGTATGCCGAAGGTGCAAAGTCGGCAAATGCCGATGAATACGAGAAATTTTGCGAACATTCTTCAAAAATGGAACAGATTGCCTCGAATGCCGAGCGCGCCTCAATTAAGTACAAGCAAGTTGAATTTTTGACTGATAAAATCGGCGAAACCTTTGACGGCGTAATTTCGGGCGTTACCGAATGGGGAATTTATGTTGAATTGACGGCAAATAAATGCGAAGGAATGATTTCGATACGCGATTTGGGCGGCGATTTTTATTTTCTTGATGAAAAAAATTATTGCATCGAAGGCAGGTACAAACATCGCAAATTTCAACTTGGCGACCAGATTCGTGTCCGCGTTACCCGTGCCGATTTGAACAAAAAACAGTTGGATTTTGCTTTGGAAAAATGATTGTATAAAATATTTTGTATTTTTGCAAAAAAAATTTTTAAAATAAATTAGTATGGCAACAATTACATTTAACTACAACCAGCACAACGCTCAAGCACAAAACCTTGTGAATTATATTTTATCAACAGGTTTTTTAATGCCTGTGGTTGATAAAGATTCAAGTTTGGCATATACTTTTGATAATTTAACAACTGCGAAAACCAAACCGCTTTTTGCCGACACTTTTGGTATGTGGTCTGGCAGAGATGTTGATATAAAAAAAATAAGGCAGGAACGGCGTCAAAGACGTACAAAAAATTACGATAATGTTACTTTGTGATACAAATATTTTTATAGAAGTTTATCGAGGAAATAATACAATTTCTGCTGAACTCGAAAAAATTGGAAACAAAAATATTGCTATTTCGGATATTACTCGCGGGGAACTTTTTTACGGTGCGAAAAATAAAGCCGAGTTGGCAATGATTGCTAACGATTTAAGCAAAATTTTTATTTTGCATATTAATACTGAAATTTCCAAAATTGCAGTTAATCTCGTGGAAACCTACTGCCTTTCGCATAAGTTGGATATTGATGATGCGCTTATTGCAGCGACAGCAATTTACAATAACATTGAACTTTTTACGCTTAATGTAAAAGATTTTCAATTTATTGACGCTCTAAAATTGTGTGAAACAAAATTTCTAAAATGAATCTTCTCAAAAATTCTTTTTCTAGTTCTGGGCTTTTTGGTAAATTGATTTTGCTGGTCTTTTTTGTGTTTTTTGGTATGATAATGGCGGGCGGATTGTCTGTTATTGGCGAAAAAATGCACTGGATTAACATTCAAAACACAAACGATTTACTTATTGTTCAAGCAGTTACAACTATTTTAATGTTTGTCGTTCCTGCGTTTGCCCTTGCGTATTTATGCAGCGAAAATATTTTTGATTTTTTATTTTTGAATAAAAAAAGTCAATTTTTTGAAATTACCGCAGTTGTCGGGATTTTGATAATCGCCATGCCGTTTATCAATTTAATGACTTCTGTAAACGAAAGTTTGGAAAAAATTCCGCTAATGAAAGAACTTTTCGGCTCTGCGCAAAATCATCAACAGGAACTTGCGGATAAAATGATAAGCGGAAATTTTTGGGGTGCGCTTGCTGTTGTGGCATTTTTGGCGGCAACGGCGGAAGAATTGATGTTTCGCGGGGCGGTGTTGAGGATTTTCAGTGAAAAAATTAATTTACACGCAGCAGTATGGCTTTCGGCAACGGTTTTTGGTTTGATTCATTTTCAATTTTTCGGGTTGCTTCCACGAATTGTTTTAGGTGCGTATTTTGCTTATATTGTGATGTTTAGCAAAAATCTTCGTCTGCCGATTTGGGCGCATTTGTTCAATAACGCAGCGATTATTATTGTTCAGCATTTTGCAAAAAATCAAACGAACAACAAAATGCTCGACACTTTTGGCGGCGGCGGCACGTGTATTGCGGGGATTATTAGCGGAATTTTGGCTGTTTTTGCAACGATTTATTTATTAAAATACTGGAAGAAAAATTGGTAAAAAAAATTATTCTAATCGCGTTTTTTTCTTTAATTCAAAATCACGTCCCAAATATTTTTCGCGTACTGTCGGGTTGTCGGCAAGTTGCTGCGAAGTACCTTGATACAGGATTTTTCCTTCAAAAAGCAGATAAGCGCGGTCGGTTATCGAAAGCGTTTCGTCAACGTTGTGGTCGGTTATCAAAATTCCGATATTTTTGTCTTTTAAATGCCAAACAATATCTTGAATATCCTGCACAGCGATTGGATCAACGCCGGCAAATGGCTCGTCGAGCATAATAAATTTCGGTTCAATGGCAAGGCAACGCGCAATTTCCGTTCGCCGCCGCTCGCCGCCCGAAAGACGGTCGCCAATATTGCGCCGAACCTGTTCGAGATTAAATTCCTTTATCAGCGATTCGAGTTTTTCCTTTTGATAAGCGCGCGAAAATTTTGTCATTTCAAGCACCGCTTTAATATTATCTTCAACGGTCATTTTCCTGAAAACAGACGCTTCCTGCGCCAGATAACCAATGCCTATCTGCGCACGGCGATAAACAGGAAATTTTGTAATTTCCAAATCATCAAGAAAAATTTTCCCAGAATTTGCAGTTATTAAACCCGTTGTGATATAGAAAGTTGTGGTTTTCCCCGCGCCGTTCGGTCCGAGCAAACCGACAATTTCGCCCTGCTGCACGTCAATCGAAACATCGTTCACAACGGTGCGTTTCCCATATTTTTTATATAAATGTTCGGTGCGAAGTTTCATTAAAATAAAAAATTTAAAGCGCAAAGGTAGTGATTTTTTGTATAAAAGCAGTAAAAATGACTTTTTAACATTTTTTATTATTAAAAAATAATAATTTTACATTACCTTTGCGAAATATTTTTTTTTAACGACTGATGGAATTTACAGCGCAGCAAATTGCTGATTTTTTACAGGGAAAAATTGACGGGGATCCCGATGTTACTGTCAATGATTTTGCTAAAATAGAAGAAGGGAAAAAAGGAACGCTTTGCTTTTTGGCAAATCCAAAATACAATCACTATATTTATGATACTGAGGCAAGTATCATTCTTGTTAATAATGATTTTATTGCAGAAAAACCGATTTCTGCAACGTTAATTCGGGTAGAAAATGCTTACGAGGCGGTGGCAAAACTGCTTACTTTTTACGAGCAAAATACCGAATCGCAACACACAGGAATTTCTCAACTTGCGTTTGTTGCACCGACCGCAAAAATTGGCAAAAATGCTTATATTGAGCCATTTGTGGTAATCAATGAAGGGGTTGAAATTGGTGACAATGCGAAAATTTTTGCACGCGGAACCATTGGAAAAAACACAAAAATTGGCGATAATGCTACAATTTTTTCAGGCGTATCAATTTATAAAGATTGTGTGATTGGAAATAACTGTATTTTTCATTCGGGAGTGATTATCGGTGCCGACGGTTTTGGTTTTGCACCAACAGAAGACGGCTCATACAAAAAAATTCCTCAACTCGGTAATGTTGTTATTGAAGATGACGTGGAAATTGGAGCAAACTCCACGATTGACCGCGCAACAATGGGAAGTACAATTATTCGTCGCGGTGTAAAACTTGACAATCTGATTCAGATTGCTCACAATGTTGAGATTGGAGAAAATACTGTTATCGCTGCACAAAGTGGCGTGGCAGGATCAACAAAAATCGGTAAAAACTGTATGTTTGCAGGTCAGGTTGGAGTTGCAGGGCATTTAACCATTGCCGACGGGACAGTTTTTGGAGCGCAAGCAGGAGTTGCCGGTTCAATAAAAAAACAAAATTCTGTTTATCAAGGAACTCCTGCCATTCCGATTAACATTTTCCGACGGGCATCTGTGGCTTATAAATCCCTGCCTGAATTACAAAACACAATTTTTCAACTTGAAAAACGGATTAAAGAACTGGAAGAAAAATTGGAAAAACGTTGATTTTCGCAAGTAAATATTTATTTTTTTTCAATAATATTTATTCCGTATATTCTTTTTCAAAATGTTTTTCTTTGTATTTATTTGATTCCCATTGTTTTACAACTTCCTGTTTGAGAACAAAACGTTTGTAATACGAAATACAAATTTGCGTCATCGGCAAAGCGATTATCATTCCAATAATTCCCAGCAGCGAACCCCAAACCGAAAGTGCGAGTAAAATATACGCAGGACGCAAGCCCGTAACTTTTCCCATAATTTTTGGCGTAAGAAAAAAATCTTGAATCACCTGCGAAACCATATAAATCACAAAAATTGCAATCGCCATCGACCAGATTGTTTGTCCGGTTTGAGCACAACGTAGCAGACCCATCACAGCCACAGGCGGAATTGAAAGTACCTGCATATATGGAACAAGGTTACAAATTCCGACAAAAATGCCCATCACAATTCCCATTGGCAGCCCGATTATCAAAAATCCGACGGACATTAAAATCCCAACGCATGCCCCTATAAGCAGTTGTCCGCGGAAATAACGATTCATTGTAATTGTAACATCTGTTAAAATTTCAACTGAAATTTTGCTGTATTTTGGAGGAAAAATATTAAAAATCGCATTTGTAATACGGTGATAATCAACCATTATAAAAATCATATACACAAGGGCGATAAACGAAGCTAAAAAACCTAACAATACGCTGAGCGAGCCGGTAAAAAAGCCCCAAAGATGGGGAGCAACTTTTTGCACAATGGATTTTATGTTGTCGTCTTTGATAATAGTTTCAAAATCAACACTTTGAAAGGTCTCTTTGAGCCATGTTTGCACAACCGGCGGCAAAATATTTGAAACATTTACATTTTGAGTGAAATTTTTAATCATCCCAGATACTTTTGCCAACTCTGCTGACACCATCGGTTGAAGCAGAAAAATCAAGCCCGTAATCACTCCGCCAACAATTATCAACGTGATTATTACCGAAATAATGCGGTTTTTGATTTTAAGTTTGAACTGAAAAAATTCAACAATAGGATTTAGAATATAGGCAAAAAGCCAGCCGATGAGAAACGGCAGCAAAACCCCACTCAACTGTTTGATTAACAGATAAATACCAAATACAATTAATGCTCCGAAAACAACACGAACAACACGATCGAAAGTTATCAGATTCTTAATATCAACGGTATTTTTTTCAGAATTTTTTGACATAATTTTTTTTGCAAAAATAAGGAATTTTTTTTTGATAAAAAAATAAGCAATTTTATTCATCATAAAACATTGATATTTATGTAATTAAAATAATATTTTATAAAATATTAAAAAATTAACAATTCTGAATATAATAATATAAATATTATTACGTTTAATAATTGTAAAATAAATAAAAATATTGTTTAACAATTTAATTTTTACAATTATGTTATTCTCAAAAGAAATCAAATTGACATCGCAGCAATGGTGCGATTATGTTTTTGCCAACAAAAACAAAGGTTATGGCGCATACCAAATGCGCAGAACGTCCTCCAGACGCCATATTTCGGCGTTACTTATCGTTGCGGCGGTTGCGACTTTTGCAGTTGCAGTGCCGGCAGCGATTCAGAAAGTCCGTGCGACAAATCCTGATTGGATTAACGAAAAGCAAGATTTTACGCTTACAAAATTTGACAACAATCAGGAAAAACCCGCAGAAACAAAACTTCCGATTGATGTACCGCCGCCACCGAAAACAATTGCAACAATCGTTTTTGTTGTGCCGAAAATGGTTAGCGGCGATGAATTGAAAGAAGGTGAAATGCTTAAAACACAGGATGAAGTCAAAGACAACGACAAAGCGATCGGGCTTACCAACAAAGAAGGCGACCTCGACGCACTAGACCATCCTGAAGATCTTCCGCCGACAGTTATTGCCGACCCAAAACCGACAAATGAGGACAAAATTGAAATTGTTCCCGCTCATGCTCCCGAATTTCCGGGCGGAATGAAAGAACTTTATGCCTTTATCGGCGATAATTTGCGTTATCCGTCGGTTTCTGTTGATAATGGAATTCAGGGTACTGCGCGCATCAGATTTGTTGTCGAAAAAGACGGCAGTGTTTCGGGAATTACGCTTTTACGCGGTTTTAACGGTGATTGCGACAAAGAGGCGTTGCGCGTAATTCAAATGATGGGAAAACAAAAATGGGTTCCCGGACGCGACGAAAAAGGTAACGCTGTTCGCGCCTATTTTACTATTCCAATTACTTTTAAATTAAACAACAAAGATTAATAATTTATAATAAAATAAAAATTGAATTATAAAATCTTTGGAATCTTTCAGAGTTTTTTAAAAATTCTGAAAGATTTATTATTATTAATTTTATTTTTTTTATTAAAAATCATTTAAACCAATCGTCGAAATAGCGGGTGATGTGTTCGTGCAAATGTACGCGGTCGCGCCCGACCATATTATGTTCCTGACCCGGATATACGAAAAAATCGGGATGAGTGCCGTTTTTTATTGCCGATTTGAGAAAAAGTAAACTTTGCTGCATCACAACCGTGTTGTCGTTGTCGCCGCAAATAAGCAACAAATGCCCTTTCAAATCGCCTGCGCGGTCAATCATATTTGCATTTTTGTAGCCGTCCGCATTTTCCTGCGGCGTGTCCATATATCGCTCGCCATACATCACTTCGTAATATTTCCAGTCGGTAACCGCACCGCCTGCAACGCCGACTTTGATGGTGTTCGGATGGCGCAACATCAAATTCAGCGTAATAAAACCGCCGAAACTCCAGCCGTGAACGCCAATTTTTGTAGTATCAACGTAAGATAATGATTTTAAGAACTTTACGCCTTCCATTTGGTCGGCTGTTTCTATCTCGCCCAGATGACGAAAAGTTGCGTTTTCAAAAGCCAAACCACGATTTGATGTGCCGCGATTGTCGAGCGTAAAAATGATGTAGCCCTTTTCTGCCATAAAAATATCCCAGCCGCGCACCCCTGCCATCCACGAATTATCAACCATTTGCGAATGCGGTCCGCCATAAACGTAAATAATTGTGGGATAATATTTTGTGCTGTCAAAATCGAGCGGTTTTGTCAATCGGTAATACAAATCTGTTTTACCGTCGGCGGCTTTGAGCGAACCGAGCGAGGTCTGTGGCATTTGATAATTTTGAAACGGATTTTCGGCTGTGTAAACAATTTTCGTTGTGTTAGTTTTCAATTCCGTAATCGCCACTTTGCCTGCAACATACTGCGAACTGTAAATATCGGCAAGGCGCGTACCGTTCGGACTGAGTTTTGCGCTGTGAACGCCCTTTTCTTTGCTGAGTTTTTGTTTTTTAAATGTCTTAATATCAATAGAATAGATATGATTTTCGAGCGGCGACTGTTCTTTGGAAGTGTAAATTAGTTTGTTGCCCGTTTGGTCGAAACCGACAAAATCGGTAACTTCCCACGCGCCTTTTGTAATTTGTCTAATTAATTGTCCGTCAGTATTATACAGATAAAAATGGTTGTAACCATCGCGGCGGCTTTGCCAAAGAAATTGTTTAGGATTATTTTTCAAAAAAATTATTGGATGAAGCGGCTCAACATATTTTTCATTTTTTTCTTCAAAAAGCGTTTTGATAAAGTTGCCTGTTTCGGCATCGTAAGCGTTTAATTTACAGTCGTTTTGCTCGCGATTTAACTCTGCCATGTAAATTGTTTTTTCGTCCTCACTCCACGCAAGATTTGTAATATAATGGTCGTCTTTTTCGCCTGTATTTAAATATAAAACACTTTCTGTCAATGTATTATAAATGCCAACACTTACAATTTCGCTGCTCATTCCTGCCATTGGATATTTAATATTTTTTAACATTGCCTCTCGTGCCGAAACATCAACCAGCGGATAAACTCCAACATTCGACTCATCTTTTTGATAGAAAGCAAGATATGTCCGTTTTGGCGACCAAAAAGTACCTTTTTCTATCCCAAATTCATTACGCGAAACAATCTGCCCGCTCACAATATTGGTGTCGGCATTGTTTGTAATTGCTTTTTCATTAAAAAATAAATTATTTTTAACCGTATATGCTCCATCATCTTGATTTTTAGCATTTTTGGGATAAGAAAAAACCTGAGTCGGCTTTCCAACTTCGGTATCACATTTATTATTGGTTTCCAAAGAATAAAAACTGCCATCTTTGTAGTAAATCAAGTCATCGCCGTTCCATTGCAGTTTTTGCGGCATTTTTGGACGAAAATTTGCAAAATTTTTTCCACCCGGAATTAAATCTTCAAGTGTAAGCGTTTGTGCCGACAGCGGTAAAACGCTGATTATAAGCGCAAAAAGAATAAAATTAAAATATTTTTTTAACATAAAAATTTTTAAAAATAATTGACTGCAAAGTTCGGATAATTTTTTGAAATAAAAAAAACCGTTCGCTTGAAAAGCACTCATATAAAGGTTATTGTTTCTGTTCAAGTTTTTTGCCAATAATTTTCGTACTTTTGCACCCCAAAAAACATTAAACCATTTTAGTTGTTTTTTGTCAAAATGACTGTTTTATTAAAATATTTCAAGATTTCAAATTTCAAGATTTCAAAATTATTGTAAATCAATTAATTACAGTTATTATATAATTATTTTTTATAAAGAACTCTGCTGTCATTGCGGGCTTGACCCGCAATCTAAAACATTGAGAAACGAGAAAATTTCTCAATATTTTTAAAAGTATTTTTATTTTTAATTAGTTAAATAATAACATTTTAGAACATATCAGATTGCGGGTCAAGCCCGCAATGACACGCTGTTGATAAGTAAAATAAAAAAAGAATTATTAAAAGCCCCCTATATGATTGAAATTATGAAATTATGAAATCTTGAAATCTTGGAATTTGAAATCTTGAAATTAATAAATTGAATTATGATTCGTAAAATTTTTCTGCTTATTTCATTGTTTTTATTATCTATAAATGCGTTTTCGCAATATAGTATTTCCTCAACGGTTTTCGACCAGACCAACGGCGGCGCAATGGAAGCGGTTGGTATTCGTTTGATGGCTGCAAAAGATTCTGCCTTCATCAAGGGTGCACAAACCGACGACAAAGGCGATTTCACTTTGACGCAAATCCCAAACGGTCAATATATTCTGCAAGTAAGTTATATTGGTTATATTACTCAAACTGTGAATGTTACGGTTGCGGGGAAAAACCTTTCGCTCAAAGCGTTTCATTTGGTTGAAGATGCAAAAATGCTCAGTGAGGTTGTTGTGAAAGGTACGGCGGCGCAAATGACCGTAAAAGGCGACACGCTCGAATATAATGCGGCGGCGTTCAAAACCAACGAAAATGCCGTTGTAGAAGACCTTTTGAAGAAACTTCCGGGCGTGGAAATCACTTCCGACGGTAAAATTATGGTCAATGGCGAAGAGGTTAAAAAAATTCGCGTCGATGGTAAAAAATTCTTTGAAGGCGACAACGAAATGGCGACCAAAAATATTCCCGCCGATGCTATTGAAAAAATTCAAGTGCTCGACCAGAAATCGGAAATGGCGCAACTGACGGGCTTTGAAGACGATGACACCGAAAAAATTATCAATCTCACTTTTAAGAAAAGCCGCAAAAAAGGCACTTTTGGAAATATTACCGCCGGTTTGGGAAAGGACATCTGCGACGGCGAATGGCGATATGATGCAAACGGTTTTTTGAATAAAATAAACGGCGATTATCAGCACACGATTACAGCGGGTGCGAACAATGTAAATACGGCACGAAGTTCGCGCGGGCGCGGCGGCTTCAATATGAACACCGGAATTACCGAAAATCAAAATCTCGGATATAATTTGAGCGGCGTTGTAAATCCAAAATTGGACATTGGCGGCGACGTTTCGGGCAGCCACACGCGCAATACGCAGGAAAACGAAATAAATAAAACAACTTATGTGGATTCGCTAACATATTTTAATAATTCCAAATATTTTAATGTAAATGATATGTGGCGTACAAATGTTCGTCTTGAGGCGGACTGGAAGCCCGATTCGGCAAATACTTTCATTTTTCGCCCCGATTTTAATTATAGCCGTACAAATATTAACAATTCAAATAAATTTTCTTACCTTACAGGAAATGATACCACATCGCTTGGAAAAACCACAAATGACGGCATAAATACGACTTACGGCGCAAATATGCGCACAACTTTCAGTCATAAATTTGATAAAAAAGGACGGACTTTTACCGCCCGCGCGGATTTTGGCTTTTCGCAAACCGACCGCCAAAATATTAATATTCAAACAAATGAAATTTTAACAAATAATAATATTAATCAACAAACTTTTAATAAATCAAGTCGTCAGAATTTTGATGTGCGGCTGTCGTGGGTTGAGCCGCTGTGGTCGGTTAATAATTTGCTCGAAATCGTTGCCGATATTGAAGGTTATTTTAATCAATCGCAGAAAAAACAGTATCAAATTAACCCAGCAGACGGTACTTATTCAATTTTTGATTCCAAATACAGTAACGATTTTCGTACAAATTTCTTTAAGCAGGGCTATTCTTTGAATTATCTTTTTACTCAAAAATTATATAATTTGACTGCGGGAATAAAGATTGAGCCGTCTCAGACATTCAGTTACGGTTCGCGCGAATATAAAAATTCGGTTGTTAATTTTGCGCCGAATTTTCGTTTTCAATATAATTTTGAAAAGAAAAAATTTGTACGAATCAACTATCGCGGGCGCACGCAGCAGCCGTCTATCGACCAGATGCAGCCGGTTAAGGATAATTCGGATTTAATGAGCGAAACGGTCGGAAATCCTGCTTTGAATCCCGCTTTTTCGCACAATTTGCGCCTGATGTACAGTGCTTTCAATCAAAATACTTTTTCTTCATTTACAACAATGCTTTTTGCAAATTTAACGCAAAATGCTTTGTTGAACAATACAATTTACGACACAACGGGCAAACGTTATTCTCAAACAATTAATGGAAAAGACGTTTTGCCGTTTATGGGCGGCGCAAATGTGAATTTTAACACGCCGCTTGTGAAAAAACTTTTGCAGTTTAATACAAATACAAATATTTCGTTTAATAAACAATACGGATACAACAAACGCGGCGTCATTCCAACAGATATTAATGTTGATAGTTTTCCAAAACCAGACATAGAAAATTTGAGTAAAAGTCAGCGTTTTGGCGCAGGCGAACGGCTTGCACTTACTTTTACAAACGATTTTATAGAAATTGGCGCAAACGGCGGATTGCAATATTCCAATTCGCGAAGCAATATGAACAACAATAAAATTACCGAAACATACGACTGGACGGTTGGCGGAAACGTGGTTTTGCATTTACCTTTGAAATTTACGCTTTCGTCTGATATAAATTACACAACCCGCGCCGGTTACAGTACGGATTTTGACCAGAAAGAACTGCTTTGGAATGCCTCTTTGGACAAAGAAATTTTCAAAGGTGCGGCTGTGATAACGCTCAAAGCGTTTGATATTTTGCAGCAGCGGCTCAATATCCGTCAGACAATCGGCGATAATTATATTCAAAACACAAAATATAACACGCTGCAATCGTATGTGATGTTAAGTTTTTCGTACAAATTCAACCGTTTTGCAGGAATGTCGTCGAGCGAGGCAAATAAGTATTCGCAGCCGCAGCAAGACCGTCCCTTCGGTATGCCGCCGGGAATGCCAATGCCACGATGGGGCGGCGGCAGACCGCCAATGTAGGTTTAAGTTATAGAATTTGAAATTTTGAAATAAAAATATGACCAAATCAGTTATCATAGTGGCAGGTGGAAAAGGCGAGCGAATGAACACCGAAATTCCTAAGCAATTTATTGAAATTGGGGGGAAACCAATTTTAATGCACACTGTTTCTGTTTTTTACAATTATGATAAATTGATTGACATTGTACTTGTTTTGCCCGAAAATCAAATCGTTTTTTGGAAATCATTATGTGAAAAGCACAATTTTCAAATTCCTCACAAAATTGTTGAAGGTGGAAAACAGCGTTTTTTTTCTGTAAAAAATGGCTTACAACACACTGATGCACAGCTTATTGCAATTCACGATGGTGTGCGTCCGTTTGTTTCGGCGCAAACTGTTGAAAGATGTTTTTTAGAAGCAGAACGTTCGGCTGCGGCAATTCCTGTTTTGCAAATCAACGAAAGTATTCGTTTTATTGAAAAAAATGAAAATCACGCAGTAAAACGAGAAAACTTTGTAACCGTGCAGACACCTCAAATTTTTCATAAAGAAATTATTAAAAACGCATATAATCAGGATTTTAAGGAACAATTTACTGACGACGCTTCGGTTGTTGAAAACAGCGGACAAAAGATTTTTCTCACTCTCGGTAATGCCGAAAACATTAAAATCACAACAATTTTGGATTTAAAAATTGCCGAAACACTGATAAAAAATGTGATTTAATATTTTTTTCAATAATAAAAAAAAATCTTACTAACGCTATTCAAACACCAACTTGTGGTCGTCTGTTGTTTGCCCGACAATGTAAAACGGCGCACGCTCACGGTCGGCAATGGCTTTAACTCGCTCAATATCATCACTTTTTAACAACAATCCCATTCGTTCCTGACTTTCGTTGCCGATAATTTCCTTTGCGCTCAAAGTTGGGTCGCCTATTGGGAAATTCGCCAAATCGAAATGTCCGCCGACGGTTTCCACAAGTTCCGAAAGGCAGTTGAGATGCCCGCCTGCGCCGTGGTCGTGGATTGAAACAATCGGATTTTCGCCGCTTTCGGCAAGTGTGCGGATAACATTTGCTACTCGTTTTTGCATTTCGGGGTTTGAACGCTGGACGGCGTTGAGTTCAATGGCGTTGGCGTAATTGCCTGTTTCAACGGAACTTACCGCGCCACCGCCCATTCCGATTCGGTAATTGTCGCCGCCGAGAACCACAACTTTTGCGCCGCTTTGCGCCTCGCCTTTCAGCGCGTCTTTTACGTTGGCAAAACCGACACCGCCGGCAAGCATAATCGCCTTGTCGTAACCGTAATATTTGCCCCCTTCGGCGTGTTCAAAGGTCAAAAGTGAGCCGCAAATAAGCGGTTGCCCGAATTTATTCCCAAAATCCGATGCGCCGTTCGATGCTTTTATTAAAATCTGTTCGGGCGTTTGGTAAAGCCACGGAAAATCGTCGCCGTGCCAACCGATTGCCCCACCAAACCTCCCCACAGGAGAGGCCTTATCGTCAATTTCAGAATAATAGGGACAATCAGAAACTCCCTCCCCTTCGGGGAGGGTTGGGGTGGGGTTTGGATAACTTGTCATATAAACTGCCGTTCCTGCGAGCGGTAACGATGCTTTTCCGCCGCCGAGGCGGTCGCGGATTTCGCCGCCTGCACCTGTGGCTGCGCCGTTAAAAGGTTCGACGGTTGTTGGAAAATTGTGAGTTTCGGCTTTGAGCGAAAGGACGGTTTCTATTTCTTTTATTTCAAAAAAATCGGGCTTATCGCCGCTGCGAGGCGCAAACTGCTCAATTTTCGGACCGGCGTTGAACGCAACATTGTCTTTGTACGCCGAAACGAGATTATTCGGGTTTTGTTGCGATGTTTTTTTTATTAATTTAAAAAGCGACAATTCCTTTTCTTGTCCGTCAATAACGAATTTTCCGTTAAAAATTTTGTGTCGGCAGTGTTCGGAATTGACCTGCGAAAAGCCGAAAACTTCGCTGTCGGTAAGCCGGCGGCGAAGTTTTTTACTTAAATTTTCCAAATAATCAATTTCTTCGGCACTCAGTGCAAGTCCTTCATTTTCATTATATTGTGCAATATTATCAATAAAAATTACCTGCTCAGGCGTTTTATTTATTGTAAAAATATTCTGGTCGAGCACGGCGTATTCACTTTGCAGCATTGGGTCGAAATTCGGCTTTTTTTTGTTTTGGGAATTTTGCATTGTTTTTTTTGGAAAAATGTTTTGCAAAAGTAATCAAATTTTTACTTTCGGTTTTGTTTTTATTATTTTATTAAAAAAATAAACATTACTTTTGCATTCGAAATTTTTATGAAAAATATATAATTTATTTATTATCAACATATTAGTATGTCAATTATTTTTTGGTGGATTGCGTTTGTTGCGATTTTTATTGTGGTTTATTTTATTGATATGTACGTTACAGACCATCGCAAAGGCGAAATTTCTGTAAAAACATCATTACGCTGGACGGGCGTATGGATTTCTATCGCACTGCTTTTCGGGCTGGCGATTTATTTTTTCTTTCCACAAAATTTGCTGCCAAACGGGCAAGTAAATCCCATAAATACGGCGCGTGAAATGGGTGTGAAGTTCATTGCCGGTTACCTGACCGAATATTCGCTTTCGGTGGATAATCTTTTTGTGTTTATAATGATTTTTTCGATGATGGGAATTGCCGCGCACAATCAGCCCAAGTTGCTGAAAATGGGCATTTTAATTTCCATTGTTTTGAGAATTTTATTTATTCTGGTGGGAATGTCGCTGGTGCAAAAATTTGAGTGGGTAATTTATATTTTTGGCGTAATTTTAATTTGGACTGCCTACAAAATGGCTGTTTCAAAGGAAGACGACCAGGTTGACCCTGAGGCGAACATTCTGTACAAAGCGGCGGCAAAAATTTTTCCAATCCACCCCGACGAACATTCGTCGAAGTTTTTTATAAAAGAAAACGGAAAACGTTATATCACGGTAATTTTCCTTTGTTTGCTCGTAATCGGCTCGACAGATGTGCTGTTCGCAGTCGATTCGATACCTGCAATTATCGGTGTGATTGCCGAAGGCGAAATGGATGTTTTAAGTGCTGCGGAAGAAAATTTTTTGGCGGTTTCGTCAAATACTTTTGCGGTTATGGGCTTGGTATCGTTGTTTTTTGCGCTCAAGGGAATTATGAAAATGTTTCGTTTTCTGCGGCACGGCGTCTGTTTTATTCTGTTTTTTATAGGAATAAAAATGCTTTTGGGTTTCGTGCCGCAGGTTGCTAATTTTTTCCACGCACATTCGTGGATTTCGCTTGCCGTAATCGTATTTACGCTCGCTTTTTCAATTTTGCTGTCAATGTTGATTTCCGAAGAAAAATATATCGAAAAATTAAAAGCCAAAGAGACCAAAGCCGACCACCTTCACACCGACGATTGGGAAGTCAAAGAATTGGAAAAAGATTTACAGGAAATAAAATAATTCAGACAATAGACCGCTGCGCTGATATATAATGGATAATAGAAAATTTTGTGGGAAACTTTTATTTAAGTAATGGTTATTGAAAAATGTCTTTTGTCTATGTTCTATAAGTGAAACGGTCAATGTTCTATGTTCAAAAATAATTAAAAAATAAAAAATGGAATTTTCACAACTTATGCCTGCTATTGCGGCGATGACCTGGCAAAACCTTGTTATGATTGCCGTGGGGGTGGTTTTGATTTTTTTGGCAATAAAAAAACAGTATGAGCCGACATTGCTTTTACCAATCGGTTTTGGGGCGATTTTGGTAAATATCCCTTTTTCTGCCGTGCTGACACAGGGGCAAGGAAGCGATAAAATTGTCGGCGCACTTGAAGTGTTTTTCAACGCCGGCATCCTGACGGAAGTTTTTCCGCTGCTGATTTTCGTTGCCATTGGGGCGATGATTGATTTTTCGCCGCTGTTTCAGCGTCCGATGTTGTTGATTTTCGGTGCGGCGGCTCAATTCGGAATTTTTATGACAATGGTTTTGGCGACTCTTTGCGGTTTCAGTTTGAAAGAAGCCGCATCAATCGGCATTATCGGTGCTGCCGACGGACCGACTTCTATCATTGTGGCAACGCAGTTTGCGAAAAATCTACTCGGACCGATTTCGGTGGCGGCATATTCGTATATGGCACTTGTGCCGATAATTCAACCGCCAATTATTCGCCTGCTCACTTCCAAAAAAGAACGGCAAATGAGAATGAAATTCGATGCCAACAAAAAGGTTTCGCGCACAACGCTGATTGTTTTTCCGGTGGCGATAACCGTTTTGGCGGGTTTTATCGCCCCGTCATCGTTGGCGTTGATTGGATTTTTGATGTTCGGAAATCTGATTCGCGAGTGCGGTGTACTTAACGGACTGTCGAAAACGGCGCAAAACGAACTTGCAAACATCGTTACAATCCTGCTCGGCATCACTATTGCCAGCACAATGACCGCTGCAAAATTTGTGCAGCCGAGTACGCTAATGATTTTGGGACTTGGAATTATCGCATTTATGTTCGATACGGCGGGCGGGGTGTTGATTGCAAAATTGATAAACAAATTTACCAAACCCGAAAAAAGAATAAATCCGATGATTGGTGCCTGCGGTATTTCGGCGTTTCCGATGTCCGCCCGCGTAATTCACTCAATGGGTTTGAAAGAAGACCCGCACAATTACCTGCTTATGCCCGCCATTTCGGCAAATGTCGGAGGACAAATCGGCTCGGTAATTGTAGGCGGACTGATTTTGATGTTAGTGCCATTATTCGCATAAAGCATTGACAATTAGACAATTTACCATTTACTATTTTAAAATAATAATTTTAAAATAAATGGTAAATGGTAAATGTATAAATAGTAAATAATTTTTAGTTTTTTGTTTTATGAATAAAATAATAAAAATCGCTATAATTTTTTTAGCATTAATTGCGTTTCCTGCGATTTGCAGGGCAGAAAATCCTGTTTCGCAAACAGACACGAGTGCTACGGCTGTTCAATGTAAAAAAAACTGTGCCGCAGATGCAAATTATAATTGTTATACCCCTTGCGGTAAACTTGAACCAATTTCCGACCTGTCGAGCAGCGACACAATTCTGACAAAAACCGAATCTGCCGTCGATTCGACGAAAATCAATTTGAATTTTAAATTCAAAGACAACAAGACCACTTTTACAAAAGCAGTTGATATTCTGTTAATTGGTTTTGCAGTCGTTTTTGTGGTAATGATAATTTTTATGTTTGTCAGCAAAGGAATCGACAAAATTTTTCCTTACAAAAAGGAAGATGGAGAGTGATACAATTTTTCAATTTACAATTTAAAAACCAAAAAAACAATATATTATGATTTTTTAAGGTTTAATAAATTGATTAGTTTGAAATTTCTTTTTCGTATGCTTCGACAATTTTTTGCACAAGCCGATGACGGACAATGTCCGATTTGTCAAATTCAACGGTAGTTATTCCCTTGATATTTTGCAATTTTTTCAAAGCATCAAGCAGTCCCGATTTTTGCCAAAGCGGCAGGTCAATTTGCGTAACATCGCCGGTAACAATCATTTTAGTATTCAATCCCATTCTTGTCAGGAACATCTTAATTTGCTGTGGTGTAGTGTTTTGCGCCTCATCAAGAATTACTACCGCATCACTCAAAGTTCGTCCGCGCATAAAAGCAAGCGGCGCAATTTGAATGTTTCCGTTTTCCAAATAATCTCTTAATTTTATGGGCGTAATCATATCCTGCAATGCATCGTAAAGCGGTTGCAGATACGGGTCGATTTTTTCTTTCATATCGCCGGGCAAAAAACCAAGTTTTTCGCCTGCTTCAACGGCTGGACGGCTCAATATTATGCGTTTTATTTCTTTGTTTTTCAACGATTTAACAGCCAAAGCAATGGCAGTGTATGTTTTACCGGAACCGGCAGGACCGATAGCAAAAAGTAAATCGTTTGTCAAAAATTGAGCAACGAGCCGCTGCTGATTTCGTGTGCGTGCTGTAATATTTTTCCCATTTACACCGTAAAGAATCAGGTTTTCGTTGCGTATTTGCGGCTCGACTTCTTCTCCTTTGACGATTCCTGTGATAATTTCTTCGGTCAGGGCATTGTTTTCCAAACAATATTTTTCAATTTTGCGAATCAAATTATCTGCCTTGTTAATTTCTGCCTCGTTCCCTTCAATTTTCACAATAAGACCGCGCGCAGAAAGTTTTATTTTTGGCAAAAGATTTTTAAAAATTAAAATATTTGAATTATTAATCCCATAAAACAATACAGGGTCAATATTTTCGTTAAGTTCAATAATTTTTTCGTGCATTTTTGTTAAAAAATTTTTCTATTTGCAAAATTATAAATTTTATTTGATTAAAATATAATTTTTAGTATATCTTTGTCGTTTTTTTAGATTAACTATATGGTAAGTTTTTATGCTAAAAACTCTTAACTTGTTTTTTTTAATAATATTTTTTGCGCAAATAAATTTTGCACAAACGGAATCGTTTTTATCTTTAAAAACAGAAAGCGGAACGCTTTATGGTACGATGCAAGTACCTGACAATAAAAACAATATTCCTCTGGTAATACTTGTGCCGGATAGTAAAACCGATAATTCTTTTGACGAAAACCTTCAAAATCAGGCATTTAAGTCGCTTGCCGACAGTTTGTCTTTGCGTGGTATTGCCTCAATACGTTATGACAAACGTGGTTTTGGGAAAAGTGCCGTAGCAAGCAGAAATGGCGCAAACCTTTCAATAGAAATTTTCGTTTCCGACCTTAACGGATGGGTAAATCGTTTTGCAGCCAATAAAAAATTTACTGAAATTATACTTGTCGGACACGGCGAAGGCGCACTCGTTGCGGTGATTTGCGCAGCAGAAAATAAAAATGTAAGAAAGTTTGTTTCGCTTGAAGGAGCCGGTTTGCCGCGTGCCGATATTTTGCGTGAACAAATGCAAATACAATTTGAGCAGCAACCTCAATTAAGAGAAATTGCCGAAAATTACATTAAGAAACTTTCAAAAGGTGAAATAATTGACGAACTCGTACCGCAAAAACTTTTTAAATATTTTCCGCCAAATTTAAATCGTTTGTTCATTTCGTGGTTTAAGTACAACCCGCAAACAGAAATCGCGAAACTTAAAATTCCTGTTTTAATAATTCAGGGCGATGCCGATGCTCAGGTTTCGATGTCGAATGCAAATTTACTTGCGCAGGCAAATGTAAATGCCAAAAAGATAGTGATTAACGAAATGAATCACGTTTTCCGAAAATGCAGTTCAACTCATCCGCTTTCGCAATATTCTGCCAACTGCAAGCCGGACACACCGATTAAATCCGAACTTTGCCGTGCAATAGCCGAGTTTATCTTTGAAAAAGAGTAATTTAAAAAAAATAACGGTACAAAATTTCCTGTACCGTGCTGGCGACTTTGCGAGGTGGCGTGATTCTCAGAACAATTAGCTGGGTAGGTAGTTGCAAATTTGCACTCCTGTTTCTGCGGGCATACACCCGCCGCTTGCGCTAAGCACGCTCGTTGTGTGCAGGCATTTTTTTTCGTTGCAAAATTACACTTTTTTTTCAAATATTAGCTGTTGTTTTTGTGTTTATGCACATTACATTCGTGTTTTCGTATGTTACAACATGTTTCACTTTAGCCACTAAAAACTCTCACAAGTCATAAAATTAACCATAACTTGTGAGAGACAAGTGCTTAATCATTAGAAATTACAGCGAATGCTTAAACCAACACAAGCAGTATAACTGCCACGAAAAAAAGTGCCAAGTGTTATTTTTGATGTAATGTCAAATTCATAACTTGCCTGTAGTGAGTATGTCCACAAGTAGCGATTAAAGACATATAAATTATAATCCAAACCACTGCCAACAGGAAATTTTTTGCTTTCAACTTGCTGTTCGTTAGCATAACCAAAACCACCGCCAACTTTTAATGCGTGGCACGAATTTGCTGAAAAAAATCTTATAATATCAATTCGCGCATTCAACATTAAAGAGAATTGGGAACTGCCCTGATAATAATTACCATCAATATTATACAGTCCATTTTTATAAAAAGTTACATTCCCAGAATTAGTTTTTCCCAATATAAATGTACTTTCATAATCAATCGACAAACTAACATCAAGCCATTTCCACATTTGACCATATTCAGCAAAAAGCATATAGCCACTTTGTTCCACGTTAAGCCCAATGCCTGTCTGCACAAAACTTGTGAGTGTCTGTGCTTTTGCAAACATTAGTAAAGGAACAAAAATCAATGTTAAAAATATTTTCTTCATTTATAAATAAGTTTATTGATTACTTATCCGCATTTTTACACCATAATTTGGAAACTCTAGCCATTTATCAACACACTGGTCATAATAATTAAGGTATGCAGTACCTACTCTGTTTCCATCTTCTGAAAAAGTAACTTTGGTTGTATTCCCAATTGTGGTTTGCAAATTATCTTGTTCCGGATTTTTATAATTGTATTGAATAGACGTTGATACTTCTACACCATCACCGCCATCAGCCTCAATAACTGTAAATGCAAGCGTTTCATACCATAATGAAGGCCACCAATTATAAACAAGTTTGTTAAAATATTCTGTCCCATATCTATCCCACATACTGCCTCCATATTCACAAAGTATCTCATCTTGGATAGTAGCAAATTTTGTGGGATCTTGCCCGTTTATACAGGTAACTTTTATAAGAAATTCAGGATTCCCTTGTAACCAACCTTCTATATCCCCTAAATTACATGTAATTTCTTTGATTCTCACAGGGGATGGCAAAGACGGATTTCTATATGGAACATAGACAATATCATATTTGGGATTTGATAATGAATTATCAGAACCAACAGTTTGCATTTTATAGGTAATTTTTTGACCTGAAGAAACATTGTCAAAATCATCAAAAGTTAGTTTATCATATTCTTTGTACGGTAAATAATTTGCACCAACTATCCTCTTAAATAATTTAACTTTTGTATAATTATAACCACTCACTGTCCATCTTAATTCGTTATAGTTATTTGTTATAGCATTTGCCGTAAAAGACGATAATTCGGCAGGTCCAACTCCAACTTCACTGACAATATTTGATTCATCTGATTCATTCATCATATTGTATGCAGTTACATAATAAAAGTAGGTTAAACCTGCCTGAGTTGTCAGGTCAAAATAAGCAAGGTTACTGATTCCATTAACGTTTGCCAAAGGTAAAAATTCAGCGTCAGTACTACTCTTGTGATAAACTCTATAGCCGATTAGCCCATTTGTAATTGTAGGACGTACCCAATTAAGTGCAATTCCGTTTGCAGTTTTTTGAGCAGAAAGGTTCAAAGGGGATGAAATTTCATAATCAGTAACAACCAAAGGAAAATCTCTCTCATTCAGTCCTATCACTACTACCGCACTGTCAGGCACTTTTATAGCATCTAAAGGAAACTTAAATGAGTCCTTGTAGGCAGTAACAGATGGGGTTTCATTCTCTACATATTCTTCCGGTATAAATGTAACAGGCGGTATATAATCCGGATTGTCCAAATTATCAACATGAACGGGTACAGCAATCTGCAAATTTGGGTACTGCTCGGTAAGTTGATCTACCAACGACTGTGCAGGGGCTCGACTCTGTTCAGAAAATGAGTAATCGCCCTTTGCAATCGCTTTTTCCTGTACTTTGCGAAAAGATGAATTTAACAAATCCCGTACCGAAATATTACCACCAGCCCGTGTAACAATACCGTTTCCATCTGTTTCGAAATTTTCTACTTTGGAATCAACAATGTCTGACAGTAATATTTCATAGTCGCCATCAAACATTTTATTTACCTCTTCTTTGATGAATATCCGAAACGATTTGTTTGTGTTAATCGCCTCGTTTACAGCCAGCGCAAAATTGCGCATATTGAGGTTGTAATCAGTCTGCAAGAAAGCATTTCCTTGCTCATTTGGGTCTTCTCCCACAAAGGGACTCTCATTTTTGTTGCACGAAACAAGTGAAAATGTGGCTGCCGCCACAATTAAAAAACTTTTTTTCATTATAAAATAAAATTAAATCCCCCACTCTTACGGCTTCGCGAGTGTCTTGCCACTACGTTGCCTGCAATTTTCGCGTTTCTGCTGCAAAAGGTTTCGGAACTGCTGTGATTTTTGTTACCGTCTTTTCGGTAATCGTTGCCATAAGTGGCTGTCAGTCCTCTACGTCTGCTGTGTAACGTGTTGCTTGCACACAACGTTTAAATTTATTTTCTTTAATTTTAAATATACATATTCACAATCGCCTCGTAGAGTTCCTGTTTGCCTGAAATCATCTTTGGTTCGCCATTGGTTTTGGCGTAGGCAACGAGGTCTTCGAGTTTGAGTTTTCCCGTTTCAAATTCTTTGCCTTTGCCGCTGTCGAACGATGAATAACGCTCGGCAACCATCTTTTTAATCGGCGAATTGTTCAAAATATCGGCTGCCACTTCGAGTGCGCGCGCCATTGCGTCCATAGCGGCAATGTGGGCGATGAAAATATCTTCCAAATCGGTGCTGCTACGACGCGTTTTTGCGTCAAAGTTCGTTCCACCGTTGTGCAGACCGTCGTTGCGGATAACTTGCATCATTGCCTGCACAAGTTCAAACTGGTCAATCGGGAACTGGTCGGTATCCCAACCGTTCTGGCTGTCGCCGCGGTTTGCATCGATCGAGCCGAGCAAGCCCGCATCCACGGCGCAGGCAAGTTCGTGTTCAAAAGTATGACCGGCAAGCGTGGCGTGATTTACTTCAATATTCAGTTTGAAATCCTTGTCCAGCCCGTAGTGGCGCAGGAAGCCGATGACAGTTTCCGAGTCGGCATCGTACTGGTGCTTTGTCGGTTCCATCGGCTTCGGCTCAATCAGGAATGTGCCTTTGAAACCTTTTGCGCGGGCATAATCACGAGCCAAAGTCAGCATTTGCGCTAAATGGTCTTTTTCGCGTTTCTGGTCGGTGTTGAGCAAAGTGTAATAACCTTCGCGCCCGCCCCAGAAAACGTAATTCGTGCCGCCGAGTTCGATTGTTGCGTCAATGGCGTTTTTAATTTGCACCGCCACCCGCGCTACCACGTTGAAATCGGGATTTGTAGCCGCACCGTTTGTGTAACGTTTGTGCGAAAACACGTTTGCCGTTCCCCAAAGCAGTTTGATGCCCGTTTCCGCTTGTTTTTGCTTTGCGTAAGCAACAATTTCTTTGAGGTTTTTTTCGTAAGTTTCAATGTCGTCCACATCGTCAATCAAGTCCACATCGTGGAAACAGTAATATTCGATGCCGCATTTTTGCATAAATTCAAAACCTGCGTCCAATTTCGCTTTTGCTTTCGCAAAACTGTCGGTTTCGGCGTTCCAGGCGAACTTTTTTGTTCCGGGTCCAAAGGGGTCGCCGCCATCGGCACAAAGCGTGTGCCACCAAGCCATCGAAAACTTCAGCCAATCCTTCATTTTTCGCCCGTTAATCACTTTTTCGGCATCGTAATAACGAAATGCCAGAGGATTCTTCGAATCCTTTCCTTCAAATTTTACTTTCCCAACCATAGGGAAAAATTCTTTTTGTGCCATCTTTTTTATTTTTTTTATAATTTATAATTTTTTATTCATTATCCGTAAGTTCGTTATGCAGTGCTGCATCTGCCGTAAGTTCGCTACGCTCACATACGGTTATTCATATTTTGCCCTACGGGCAAAGATGATTTTTCTGTTTTTTTATCCGTAAGTTCGCTGCGCTCACATACGGTTATTCATATATTGCCCTACGGGCATTCCGTAAGTTCCCTGCGGTCACATACGGTTATTCACATATTGCCCTACGGGCATTCCGTAAATTCGCTACGCTCACATACGGTTATTCACATATTGCCCTACGGGCATTCCGTAAATTCGCTACGCTCACATACGGTTATTCACATATTGCCCTACGGGCAAAGATGATAGCCCGTTAGGGCGTTATCTGAATAACCGCAGGTGTAAACCTGTGGTGGTGCAAAGCACCAAAACTCTGCCCGTTAGGGCAGTACAAAAACTTCGCCGAACGCTAATCATCCAAAAAATATTTTTCATCGATTTCTATTCCACTTTCATTTATCAATCGCCTATATTCGTCTGTAAAATTTTCTTCTTTATGATGTTCGCGTTGATTTTTTATATATTCAATAATTCCATTTTTACCTTGATAAAAAACTGTAAAAGCACCGTATTTTTCACCCCACGCTTCAAAATCGGGAAATTTTCCATTGGCTTTCATCCAAAAATTTGTAGAAGTTTTTAACTCTCTTACAAAATCTGCAACCGACAATGTAGAGTGTAACCCAACTAAAATATGAACGTGGTCTGGCATTCCATTTATACGATACAGATGTGATTTTTTATTTTTTATAATACCCCAAATATAACGATATAATTCCTCTGAATGTTCATTTGGAATGCTCTGTGCACTGTTTTTTGTTCTGATAACAATGTGATATATCAGTTGTGTATAACTCATTAATTTTCACTTTTGTACCGTAAGTTCGCTGCGCTCACATACGGTTATTCATATATTGCCCTACGGACAAAGTTGATTTTATTTTTTTAGCCGTTCATAAACTTCTCTAATTCTCACATTCTCTGTATACTCTGTTTCTGGATTTACCACATTTACATTGTACCGTCCTAAATAACCAATCAATTCTTCGTATTTTTGTCTATCTATTGCATTTAACAACGTTTTGGGCGAAATTATTTTATATTTATTTTGATTTTTTAAACATTCGCGCCAAGTAGTTTCCATATCCTTTCCACTGCATAGATATTTTTTATCCAACAAATCTTTATTTTCCGTTGGAATAACGTGAACGTGAATAAAATCATCGGCTTTTACGATTTCTCGTTCATTATTTTTTATCATTTGTTCCGCCCAAAGCGTTTGATGCATAAGTTGATAAAACGGCTCAAAATAATAACACGATTGTTTTTCGTTTTTTAACTGTTGTGAATTGTTGATTAAATCGGTATATCTTTTTTTTCTGATAATGCCTTTTTCACCAGCCGCCTTATCTTCATTGCCGTAATACTCTGTATATTTCCATTCAATTGGAATTAAATATTTTTTACCATTTTTATGTTTTGCATAAATCAAAGCATCAATTGAAGTGCAATTATTGCCGCGAGTTGGTTTACCATCATCTTTACATTCGTGCAAATAATCATTGTCGCTCACAACTTCAAATGCGATGAATGCGGGCAAATATTTGTCTGATTGAATTTTAAGAACTTCAACAAAATCTTCGCACACTGTTTGTGCCATTTTTAAAACATTTTCTTCATCGTATCGTAACGCATACAAATGATTTATACACGCAATTTGCGATGACAAGACGTGTCCTGTGGGTTTTGCACCGCTCCACCACGAAATTCCGTTTTCTCGAAAATAATCTTTTACATATTTTCTAATAGGTGCGAAAAGATTTTTGTCGCCATTTTGCAACACAAAATCTCTTTTTTTACCCAAAAACTTACCGCCGCCATTGCAGCCAAAATAACCCAACTCAATGCAAGTTGTCAAATTCTGTCTTTCTTTTTCTTGATATTTCATATTTAAAACATTTTTAGTTATTAATATTTTATTTCTTTATATATAAAACAAGATGGTATGCCTTTTTTAAACCTGAATTTCGTTTTTTTAACTAAAATCTGCTATTAATTACACATTATTAACTAAAAACGAAATCTTTTTATAATTTGTTTAGATTTTAATTATTCTTATTTATCAAATTTACAAGAACTTTTACCATAATATCTTTTTCTTCGGTGCGGCTTTCGGCTATCATCAATGTAAGCGCAACCAAAGTGTTATTTTCAATCAGTTTTTGCCCGTTCGGTTTGTATAAAATACCGTTGTTTTGCAAAAACCAAAGAAACAGAAATGCCGCAATACGCTTGTTGCCATCGCTGAAGGAATGATTTTTTGTAACAAGATAGAGTAACATAGCCGCCTTTTCTTCAATGCTCGGATATAGTTCTTTCCCGTCAAAAGTTTGGTAAATAGTGTTTATCGAACTGTCGAACGATTCGTCTTTTTCGTTGCCGAACAGTCCGCCACTGCCGAATTTTTTTCGCAAAGTATCTATCGCCTGCATTGCGTTTTCATAAGTGGCGCGGAAAGGTTGTTTTTCGGTGGTTTCTTCTATCGCAAGCGACTGATAATCATATCTATCAAGAGTATCAAGCGCATAAGTATAGTCGGTAATTATCTGCAACATCCCCTTTGCCTCGTCAGCCGAAAGTTCAATTTCCTTATTTTGAATAACATTTGAAAGCAGTTTTATTGTCTGTTTCAATTCATTATATTGTTCAATTTTCAGTCGATCATTTATTGCATAACCTTTTAATATATAATCTTTTAGAACTTTATTTGCCCAAATACGAAATTCCGTACCGTATTTTGACTTTACGCGATAACCTACGGAAATAATAACATCAAGATTATAAATATTTGTGTAAGATGTTTTTGTTTTTCCAATCATAGCACCGTGTTGAGTGTCGTGTGCAAAATTTGCACTCGACACTCTTTCATCAAGTTCACCTTCTTCAAAAACGTTCCGAATATGCCTGTTGATAACAGTTCGATTTCTGCCAAAAAGTATTCCCATCTGACTTTGCGTCAGCCAAACCGTTTCTTTATCTACAAGAACGTCAATCGAAATATCGCCTTCCTGCGTTTTGTACAGTACTATTTCGCTTTTCTCATTCATTTTATCCCAATTATATGTTTAATTCATTCTGAATCTTATTTTATAATAAATTGTTTATTAGTGTTTTACTAAATAGTCAATGGTAAATCGTATAATTGTAAATGGTATTATATCAATCCTTTCCACTTCCGATACGCCGCTTTTGTGGCTTCTGTTTCGGCAATGTTTGGCTCAATTACTTGTAATTTTGTTAAACTTGCAAATGCCTCATTATTAGATTTATAATAACCAATTCCCATTCCTGCGGCTTTGGCTGCGCCTGCTGCGCCATCTGTATTGAGCAATTCGATTGTTGCGCCGCTGACGTTTGCCAGCGTCTGCGCAAACAACGGACTGAGGAACATATTTGCATAGCCGGTGCGGATAAGTTTGATGTCCATTCCCAGTGCCTGCATAATTTCCATTCCGTACTGAAACGAAAACACAATGCCTTCCTGCGCTGCGCGTAAAATGTCGTTTTTAGAATGAATATTAAAATTCAGTCCGTGAATCTGACAGCCGATTTCGCGGTTTTCGAGAACACGCTCTGCGCCGTTGCCGAAAGGCAAAATCGAAATTCCCTGTGCACCTATTGGCGATTGCGCTGCAAGTTCGTTCATTTGCGCGTAATTCACGCCTTCGAGCGCAAGATTACGTTTGAGCCACGAATTTAAAATTCCCGTTCCATTTATGCATAATAATATTCCTAAACTCAAATTGTCTTGCGTCTTGTGTCTTGTGTCTTGTGTCTCAAAATTGTAATTGACGTGCGCAAAAGTATTTACGCGCGATTTCGGGTCGTAATCCAATTTGTCGGAAACACCATAAACCACGCCCGAAGTGCCTGCCGTTGCAGCAATTTCGCCTGCGTTGAACACGTTGAGCGACAGCGCATTATTCGGCTGGTCGCCGGCGCGGTAAGCAATCGGCGTGCCTTCTTTCAAACCCAATTCTACCGCCGCCGCTGCCGAAACACGTGATTGAACGCCAAAAATCGGAACAATTTCGGGAATAATTTCTTTTGAAAAACCAAAATAATTGAACACATCGTCCGAAAGCGATTTTGTTTTAAAATCCCAAAACATTCCTTCTGAAAGCCCTTCAATCGTAACCGACCGCTCGCCCGACAGACGCATTGCGATATAATCGCCGGGAAGCATTATTTTGTCGATTTTTTCGTAAATCTGCGGCTCATTTTCCTTAACCCACGCAAGTTTGGCGGCGGTAAAGTTTCCGGGGGAATTGAGCAGGTGCGAAAGGCATTTTTCTTCGCCAATCGTCTTAAAAGCGCGTTCGCCGTAAGGCACTGCGCGGCTGTCGCACCAGATAATCGCCGGACGCAGCACCCTACAGTTTTTGTCGGTAAGCACAAGCCCGTGCATTTGCCACGAAATGCCGATTGCGCCTATTTCCTGCGCCGTTACACCGCTTTGCCGCATCACCGAAGCGTGAGCGAGTTTGAGATTTTCCCACCACATTTCGGGGTTTTGCTCTGCCCAGCCCGGCTTTTCGGCAATAATTTGCATTTCCGCTTTCGGCGAAAAATCCGAAGCGACAATTTTCCCCGTTTCCGCCTCTACCAAGCAGACCTTAACCGAAGAACTTCCTATGTCGTAACCAAGTAAGTACATTTTTTTTTAATTAAAAATTAAAAATTAAAAATTATTGACCATTTAGCCATTGACTATTTACAATTTTATTCTTAAATCATTTATTTACCACCGCATAAATTTCATTTTTCAATTCCTGCTCGGTGGGCAGGTACAGCATATATTTTGAGGCGAAAATTTGTTTGTTGTCTTCGGCAAGCGTATAATGTACAATCGCTTCGCTTTTGTCGGCACAAAGCACAATGCCAATGGGCTGATTGTCGCCTTCGTTCATCATTTCGCGAGTGTAATAATTAACATACATTTGCATTTGTCCTAAATACTGATGTGTTAAATCGTCCATTTTCAAGTCAATAAGAACAAAACATTTCAAAATATAATGATAAAAAACCATGTCAATATAAAAATCTCTGCCGTCAAACGAAATTCTTTTTTGTCGTGCAACCAAAGAAAATCCTCTGCCCATTTCCATCAAAAACGACTGTAAATGATTGATTAAAGCCGTTTCCAAATCTTTTTCATACAAATCGGGCGTGGGGGTAATGTTCAAAAATTCTAAAACGTATGGATTTTTAATAAAATCCTTTGGCTCGGGCGCAGGTGCGGTTTTTTGGATTTCTTTAGAAACTGCCTCTTTGTTTTGGCTCGACAATAATCTTTCGTAAAAATGCGTATTTATTTGTCTTTCGAGTTGGCGAGTACTCCAGTTCGATTTTATAGATTCGTCGATATAAAAGTTTCTTGCAGTTTCATTTTCAACTTTCATAATTTGGCGGTAATGCGTCCACGCCAATTGGTCACGCAGTGCGTGGCGAATTGGAAACATAGTGTAAAACTGCCTCATATACTTCAAATTAGTGATAGTAAAACCTTTGCCAAAGTCACGAGTCATTTGTTCTGACAAATATTTTATCAAATATTCACCGTACTCGGCTCGTTCGTTACCTGCCTGCGCCTCCACAATCTGTTTACCAATAAGCCAATATGCCTCCACCATAGCAAAATTGACAGCAGAGTACGCTTTTGCTCTTGCCGAAGCCAAAATTTCTTTTATCTGACTGAAAATCAGTCCTTCGCTATTTGCCAATACTGTATTTTTTTCGCTCATTTTTTTAATAAATTATAAAACGCAAAGATATGATTTTTTTAATTTATAATTCTACTTTCTAAATTTACCCTTCTCCGCCGCCGTCAATGGTTTTTATTGTGCCGTCGGGGGCGATTTCGAGTTCTACGACTTTCATTGAGCGAAGCCACGTCTGCCCGCACGATGGAACGCTGTCGTGGTGGAAAAGATACCACTTTCCGTTGATTTCGACGATGCTGTGGTGCGTTGTCCAGCCGACAACAGGCGTAAGAATCACGCCTTTGTAAGTGTACGGTCCGTAAATATTGTCTGCCACGGCATAGCAAAGTCGGTGCGTGTCGCCGGTGGAATACGAAAAATAATATTTTCCGTTGTATTTGTGCAGCCACGACGCCTCGAAAAATCGGCGCATAGTGTCGCCCTGAGTAAGCGGTTTGCCGTTTTCGTCAAGAATGACAAGGTCGCGCGGCTCTTCGGCAAATTCGAGCATATTGGCGCTCAGGCGGGCAATTTTCGCACAAAGCGACGGCTCATTGTCGGCAGGGAAACAGGTGTTTTCCAACGCTTTATTGTTGCGGTAACGCTGCAACTGTCCGCCCCAAATACCGCCGAAAATGATAAAATATTCGCCGTTTTCCTTAAAAACGCAAGGGTCGATGCTGTAACTGCCTTTGATTGGGTTTTCCTGCGGAATGAATTTGCCATCGGGCTTGTCGCTGATTGCCACGCCGAGACGGAAAATGTCATTTTTATCTTTCAACGAAAAATAAAGATAATATTTGCCGTTTTTTTCTGCTACATCGCTGTCCCACAGTTGCCTGCCAGCCCACGCAATATCTTTGACGGCAAGAATAACGCCGTGGTCGGTTGGTTCGCCGTTTTCGATGTCGTCAAACGAAATGACGTGATAATCTTTCATATCAAAATGGTCGCCGTTATCGTTTTCGGGAATTCCGCTGTCCCAATCGTGCGAAGGGTAGATATACACTTTGCCGTTGAACACGTGTGCAGAAGGGTCTGCCATAAAATCTTTTGGAAATAAATACTTTGGTGTTTTCATTATTATTTATATTTTTTAAAATTAATTATTCTTATAAGCCCCTTTAATTCCCCAAAGGGGAAAATTATTTAATATTTTTTTTATAATACATATATCCTGTAAACGCTTGAACCAAACCAAAAATAAAGTAAATATTTGACAGAAAATTAAAATCCCAAATTACAAATTCTAAAGTAATCCAAAGCATAAGTAAAATTCCGCAAAACATTACAGATAATGCAGCATAACGGCTTTTTCTATAAATGAGAAAAAGGGAAATAAAATTTGTTACCCCAATTACTAAAAGCAACGCAATTCCCGGAAAAATAAAATTCTGAAAGAAAATTTCCGAAAATGGAAGTTTTTGAAGTCCGGGCAGCAACGGATACATACCAAAAAATTTCCCTAATGGGTCGGTAAACATCATAATACTGCCACCAAGTGCCCCTATTCCTATGAATAAACTCCAAAAAATAGAGAAAGAACGTAATCTTTTCAACGTAATCTTTTTTGTTAGTTCTTTAAGTACCATATAATCTATATATTTCAACTTTTATGTCCTTGTCTGACTGTTTATACTTTTTTGTTCAACGCTCAATTTTCAGTTTCATTGTCCCTCAAAACCGCTCGTTAGCCGCCGCCCATTTCCCGACCTACTCGCCATCTGTCAAAGTACAGGCAAAATCGTTCATATATTTTTCAAAGGTTTCGTCCTGTTTTTTAGGGTGTGTTAACAAATAGTCAAAAAATAACGGCGAAAGCACGTGTGAACCGTGGTCGTGATTCTTAAAATATGTATGTGGGTCAGTTTCTGTGCCAAGTTCGTATGCCACATATATACCCAGTGCTTCTACAATATTTTCTTCCAAAAAATAATCCATCTGTGAATATTTTTCATTCTCATTTTGATTATTAAACGCCTCTGTAACAAAAGAAAGTTTGGAAAGTTTTCTCAAAGATTCCTGCACTTTTTGATAATCATACGGCGGGTGAAACATTTCGTGAGCAATAACCATTAAAGTACGGTTTTCAAAATTATCGGACAAAATCATAGCATCGCCGTTAAGAGACAGTTTCGTCCCGTGAGGACGTTGAAATCGAGATATGTAAATGTTGATTTTCTCAGGTAACGACGGTTTATATGTTAAGAAAATATCTATAAATTCATTTTTCCGCACAAGTTCCTGATTTTCCTTGCAAAGTGAATCAATAGACGGCTTGACTTCCTGTTGCCAATATTCCTTAAAACCCTTTGCTTCCAAATCGTTAATTATCTGTTCTGACATCACAAGAACAGTATCAAGGCGGTCTAAATACGAAAGAGGTATATAGTTCGTATGCCTGACTTGCGCCACAATCGCATTAATTTCTGCTTTTTTTGCAAAAGATTGGGTGACACTATTATTTTCGTAGCCACTTATCTGAGCCAGCAACAGGTTAAGAGGAAATGCAATATTTGTCCGTTGCAGAATATTTACCATCGCAGTTATATTATTTTTACTCTTCTCGCTCAATAGCGGAAAAAACTTGTCATACGCATCTTTGTTCTGTCGAACATAATAATCGTCTGACGTTAAAACATTGAAGAACGACAAAACTTCAAAATTGTAATTACTTTTGATGTCAAACTCTACGGTTTTTATTTCCGTTACATCAGATTGCTGTGCAGCGATTGGAATAACCGCCATAAATAGTGCCAAAACTAACAAAATTCTAATTTTTTCTCTCATAT
>Ga0209629_10000007_pt1 | contig 89334 bp, 79 predicted proteins | sample TergutCu122P5_FD_187286 | JGI IMG/M metagenome (GOLD analysis project Ga0209629, IMG submission 187286) | Cubitermes ugandensis P5 segment gut microbial communities from Kakamega Forest, Kenya - Cu122 P5 (SPAdes) (version 2) | ecosystem: Host-associated > Arthropoda: Insects > Digestive system...
GAACACAACATCCGCTCGCACTTGAAAGCCGTCCAGCTCAGGCCGGACAAAATCCAAGCATTCTTCGCCGCTCCACTCACCTCCTACGCCGCTTAATATGTTTCAAGATTTAATTGGTGGATCAATATTATATTGTCATAACCAGGTACAGCCTCCATGCACAAATCCTTTTACAAACTTGATTGCGAGCCTTTTGATCTGCAGCCCGATCCGATGTTCCTGTGGATGGGCGAAAAATACAAGGAAGCCCTGTCGGTGCTTCGCTATGGCATCCTCGACAACAAAGGCTTCCTGCTGCTCATCGGGGAGTCGGGTGTCGGCAAAACCACTTTGCTGCGCACCCTAACTGAATCGTTGCCACCGGATGTCCTGTGGGCGATCATCCCCAATCCCGATGCGCCGAAGATGGAGATGTTCAACACCATCGGCCATGGTTTCGGCCTGGACAAAGAGTACAATTCCAAGGTGGAGTTCATGCTCGACTTTGGGACTTTTTTACAGGAGCGGCACGACGAGAATAAAAAGGTACTGCTCATTGTCGATTCCGCCCATCTCCTGAACCAGGAAAATCTCGAGGAGCTGCGTCTGCTCTCGAACATCGAACAGGCCGACACCAAATTGATCCACATCTTTTTTGCGGCCCAGCCCTCTTTTAGCGCCATTCTGACCCGTCCCCGCAACAGCGCCATTCGCCAGCGTCTCAGCCTGACCCACACGATTGAGCCGCTGACGGCGCAGGAAACCGCCGAATACATCGAGCACCGTTTCAGCGTCGCCGGTGTCGAGAACCGCATCCTGACTGAGAAAGCGATTCGTTCAGTGCACCATTTTTCTGGTGGCATCCCGAAAAAAATCAATGTCATCTGTCAGCAGGTGCTGATTGAGGGCGCGAAACAGGGACGGCGGGTCATTGACCAGGGCGCGGTTCAGGAATGTATGCAAAAATTCGCCAGCTCCGACGATGCCAATCGCATGAATTTCGCCGCTGCCCCGATGCGTGGCCGCGCGGGCGAGGATAAACCCGCCAAATCGCGGGTGCTGCTCGTGGGTTTTGGCGCGCTGGCGTTGGCGGTAATCATCATCGGTGCCGGCTACTTTCTCTGGTTGCGGCATGGCCAGGCGAACCGTCCCGCTTCCGCGCCCGTGGCGGCGGTCAAATCTCAATCTGTGGCCGGTGAGGCGGTCGGCCAGCCAGAGCCGCCGAAAGCTGGTACCGCCGCCCCAGATACCCCGGCAAACATCATGATTGATCGTATCGCCGCCCGTCCGGTTGCGTCTTCGGCTGATACAGCGCCGCCGCCGGTTGACAAAGTTGATAAAACACCGCCGATTGACAAAACACCACCGGTCAATAAAACGCCTCAGCCAATTGGCGCGGCTGCCAATGTGGGAGCGGAGTCAACGGCGGCGACAGTGACGATTTCTCCGGTCACCGGTTTGGCCACCGTGCGGCCAACGGCAAGTGGGGGGGCGACGGAGACAAAATCCTCCGCTGGCGCCCAGGAAGCGGCGGTAAAAGACGCGCCCGTGCCGGTTCCGCATACCCCCACGGCGCCCAAAGCCAGTCCCCCGGCGTCAACGCCGCAAGCCACCCCAACAACAAATGACTCGCAGGCGGCGGACAGCGATGTTGAGGAAATCATTATCGACCCAAACCAGAAAGGGGATATGGTGCCGGTAGCTGCGAACACCGTTGCGGCACAACCCCAGGATAGCCACCGGGTGGCCAGCCAAACAGTCAGCAAAACGGCGCCTCAGGTTTCGCCGCCGTCGGTCGCCACGACGCCACCGCCGGCAAAAGACAATGCCTCTGCCAAAGAGGTGCCGCAGCTCAAAGCCATCCTGCCGCTCAACGCCAATTCTCGGACGCTCACCCGCGAGGGTGAGGCGGCGCTGGCCAATTTCGTCAGCAAATTCAAGGAAACAGGGCGCGGGAGAATCGAGGTGCGTGGCTATGTGTCGTCAGACACTCGTTCCGAGGGCAATACCCAGCTTTCCACCCGCCGCGCCGAGGCCGTGCAGGCTATGCTGATTCACGCCGGAGTCGATCAGGCTTCGATCGTAGTGCGGGGCATGGGCATTCAGGATCCTCTGGCCAGTAACGATACGCCGGAAGGCCGTAACAAAAATCGCCGCGTCGAACTGGAAATCATTCCATAACAATCGCGGTAGCGGCCAAGAAAGAAGGGAGCTCGCGGTTTCCATCGCAAGCCCCCTTCCCCCCTTCTTTGGGCCGGGATGAAAGCTCTCATGAAGTGTTGTCCAATTCTTCTTCCCCAATCTCGGATGAAACGATTTTTCCGCGTCTTTCTGAAAATATCCGCCGCCCTCGGACGCCTGGTCAGAGGGCTGTACGCGGCGCTGTCGCTGGTGATTTTCGTCGCGCTCGTCATTTTGGTCGTCGCTCTGTTCGTGGCGGGCCGCCAGCGCCCAATCGACAACGGCAGCATCCTGACCCTGAACCTGCGAGGCGATATTGTCGAGGAGCGGCGGGCCAGCGCCCCGTTCGTCGAGCTGGCCCGGCAAATGACGGCCTCCGACGACGACAGCGGCGATATCGTCCTGCAAAACGTCATCGACGTTATCGAAGCGGCGGCGCAAGACCGAAGAATTGCCGCCATCACTGTGAAAACCTCCGACCTCGGCCAGGCCGGCATCGACCAGTTGCAGCGCATTGGTCAGGCGCTGGAGGCATTCAAAAAAACCGGGCGGCGGGTCATCGCCACCGACGATTCGTACAGCCAGAAACAGTATTATCTGGCCTCGTTCGCCAACACAGTCATTATCAATCCGATGGGGTCCGTCTCGCTGCGTGGTTTTGGCAGTTATCCGCTGTATTTTCGCGAAGCGCTCGAAAAATTGCGCATCCATGTTCATGTTTTCAAAGTCGGCGTCTACAAATCGGCGACCGAACCGCTGACCGAGAGCGCCATGTCCGAGGAAGTACGGCGGCAAAACGGGGAGTGGCTGTCGTCGCTGTGGCAAACCTTCAGCGGCGACATCGAAAAACGGCGCGGCTTGGCGAAAGGCCGGTTGCAAAACTACATCGAAAAGGCAAACGAAGAAATGCGTGAGGCCGATGGCGACGCCGCGCAAATGGCCAAAAACGCCAGGCTGGTGGATGAAATCTTCACGCGCGAAGAGACAACGAACTACCTGAAAAAGCTTGGCGGCCCAGACGCCGGCGGAGAGCTGAAAACCATATCATTTAGGGAATACTTTTCCCGGCTGGACTCATCCGACCGGGAAGAAGACGGCCAGCCGGGGCAGATCGGCATTATCGTCGCCGAAGGGGAAATCGTTTCCGGACGGCGGGTGCCCGGGCGCATCGGCGCCGACGCGCTGGCGAAAATGATTCGTTCGGCCAGGGAAGATCAAAACATCCGCGCCGTTGTCCTGCGCCTCAATTCGGGCGGCGGCTCGGCGTTTGCCTCGGAAATCATCCGCCAAGAGCTACGGCAACTGCAAAAAAGCGGCAAAAAACTGGTGGTGTCGATGGGACCGGTGGCCGCTTCCGGCGCCTATTGGCTGGCCGCCGACGCCAATGAAATCTGGGCATCGCCGACCACGCTGACCGGCTCGATCGGCATTTTCGGCGCTATTCCCACCTTTGAGGACAGCCTGGCCGCCTTGGGCGTGCACAGCGATGGCGTCGGCACCAGCGACCTGGCCGCCGGCCTGAACCCGACCAGACCCTTGCCGCCAGCGCTGGCCGAATCCATCCAGTTGTCGGTGGAAAACGGTTACCGCCGTTTCATTGCCATCGTCGCCGAAGGCCGGAAGATGACGCCCGCCGCGGTTGAAGCGATCGCTGAAGGCCGGGTGTTCACTGGCCGCGACGCGCAAAAACTTGGGCTGGTCGATAAACTCGGTGGTCTCGACGAGGCCATCGCCGCTGCCGCCGGCCTGAGCGGTTTGAAACAATACCGAGCGGTATATATCAAACAAGAATTGTCAATGCGGCAGCGTCTGCTCGAGCTTTTCCACGCGGACTGGAGTGACGGTATCGCCACCCTGTTCGGACGATTGAGCAAATCCCCGGTGTTGGCGGCCATCGCCGGCGCCAGCGAGCCGCTGACGCTTTCCGACCCGAACCATTGTTATGCCCTGACCTTGGCGCGGTCGCCGCTGCGCTGAACCGGACGGCGAGAGAGCGAATGATACAAACTATTTGATATGTTTGTTTTGTATTATAGAACAAGACGGATGCCATTAAGCCCTTGCCCCTCAAGGTGAAATCTGCTAAGTACCAGTGGCGTTGGCTTACCTTAGAGGGTGGCGAAAACACTAGCATTTAAGAAGTGAGGGATTCGTAATCGGGCGTAGCGGCTGCCGAGCCGCAAGACCCATATCATCAACCCAGGTGCATTCGGGATGAAAACTATTGACCTCGCGTCATCCAACCGGAGTTTTATCCGGCAGGTTGAGGAAGAGAGCGGGCAGGACGTGTCGCGGTGTTACCAATGCGGTAACTGCACGGCGGGATGTCCGATGAATTTCGCCTATGACCTGCCCGTTAACCGCATCATGCGTCTGATTCAGCTGGGACAGAAAGACACGGTGTTGACCAGCAAATCCCTGGCCTACTGTGCCACCTGCGAAACCTGCACGGCGCGCTGTCCAAACGACATCGACGTGGCCACCATCATGGATGTTTGCCGGCATATGGCCAGGCGGGAAGGCAAATTCTCCGTCTGGTCGGTGCGGGCATTCACCGGTTCCTTCCTGAAAACGGTGGAGACCTTCGGTCGGGCTTACGAGGCCGGGACGATGGGCATGTTCATGGCCGCCACCGGCAGGCTGATCTCCGATGTCGATCTGGCGCCCGCAATGCTGTCTCGGCGCAAGCTGCCCTTTACGCCGCACAGCATTAAAGCGCGCGATGAAGTCAGCGCCATTTTCAAACGATTCAGGGAGGGTGTTCATGAGCAGAAATGAGCCGTTCGGCTACTATCCTGGCTGTTCAGGGCAGGGTACATCCGCCGAATACGACAGTTCGACCCGCGCCGTCTGTGCCGAACTGGGAATTGTCCTGCAAGACCTGGGTGACTGGAACTGCTGCGGTTCGACACCAGCCCACACTATTGATCACAGCCTGTCCACCGCCCTGTCGGCGAGAAACTTCGTTCAGGCCGGTAAGCAGGGTCTGCTTGATGTCACCACCCCTTGCCCAAGCTGCCTGAAAAACATGCGGGTCGCGCTCCGCAACATGAGCGACGAACACATCGGCCCGAAGGCCTCGAAGCTTCTCGGCGGCGATACCCTACGCGAAGGCCATACCATCAAATCGGTGATGCAGATCATTCACGAGCAGGTCAGCGCCGAGGAGATCGCCGCCAAGTCAATGCGGCCTCTGACCGGGTTGAAGGTGGCGCCCTACTACGGCTGCCTGATGAGCCGCCCGCAAGAGCTGATGCAATTCGGTGATCCAGAGAACCCGATGGTGATGGAGGAACTTCTCACCGCCGCCGGAGCCGAGGTACTGCCCTTCCCGCTGAAGGTCGAATGCTGCGGCGCCTCGATGGGCATCCCCCTCAACGAGGCGGTCACCCGCCTCTCCGGCAAAATCGTTGATCTGGCCGCCTCGATGGGCGCCGATGTCATCGCCGTTGCCTGCCCCCTGTGTCAGATGAATCTCGATCTGCGCCAGGGACAAATCAATCGGGCAAATAAGGCACACTTCAAAATGCCCGTTATGTACTACACGCAATTACTTGGTTTGGCGTTCGCCCTCCCCCATAACGAACTTGGGTTGGATAAACTGGTGGTTGATCCGCAGCCGGTGCTGAACAAACTGGCTGATCAGCGCCGCGCGACCGCCAAGGTTGAGCAAACGGAGGGAGCGGCATGAGAATAGGAGTATTTATCTGTCACTGCGGCACCAATATCGGCGCCACCGTCGATTCCGCCGGAGTTGCCGAACTCGCGAAAGACCTGCCGGAAGTGGTCTTCGCCACCGATAGCATGTACACCTGCTCGGAGCCTGGACAGGACGGCATCATTCGTGGAATTCAGGAACATGCCTTGGATGGCGTCGTCGTCGCCGCCTGTAGCCCGCGTATGCACGAGCCGACCTTCCGCCGGGCGGTGGAACGGGCGGGCGTCAACCGCTACATGTTTGAAATGGCCAATATCCGCGAGCATGTCTCATGGATTGGCAAAGACAAAGAAGCCAACACCAACAAAGCCTTTGAGCTGGTCCGCATCGCGGTCGAAAAGTTGCGGCGCAACCGGCCATTGACGCCGAAGTATTTCCCATCCACCAAACGGGTTCTCGTCATCGGCGGCGGTGTTGCCGGCATCCAGGCGGCGCTCGATTGCGCCGACGCCGGCATCGAAGTGGTGATGATCGAGCGCGAGCCGTCGATTGGCGGCAAGATGGCGAAACTCGACAAAACCTTCCCGACCGTTGACTGTTCCAGTTGTATTTTGGGTCCGAAGATGGTCGATGTCGCCCAGCATCCGAAAATCACGCTGTATGCCTGTTCCGAACTCGAATCGGTTTCCGGCTTCGTCGGCAACTTCGAGGTGGTCATCCGCAAGAAAGCCACCTGTGTCGATAACGTCAAGTGCACCGGCTGCGGTCTCTGCACCGAAAAATGCCCGGCGAAGAAATCCTTCGATCGCTTCAACGAGGGTGTCGGCACCACCACGGCGATCAACATCCCCTTCCCGCAGGCCATTCCGAAAAAGGCGGTTATCGACAAGAGTTTCTGCCGCCAGTTCATCAAAGGCAAATGCGGCGTCTGCGCCAAAGTCTGCCCGACCGGGGCCGTTAACTACGAGCAGCAGGACGAGCTGGTGACGGTGCAGGTCGGCGCCATGGTCGCCGCCACCGGTTATGATCTGGTCGATTGGACGGTCTACAGTCAATACGGCGCCGGGCGCTATCCCGATGTCGTCACTGCCTTGCAGTATGAACGCATGATGTCGGCCTCCGGCCCGTTTGGCGGTCATATCAAACGCCTGTCCGACGGCAAGGAACCGAAAAACGTCGTCTTCATCCAGTGCGTCGGCTCGCGTGACCCGTCGATTGGCCGTCCCTATTGTTCGGGTTTCTGTTGCATGTACACGGCCAAACAGGCCATTCTGACCAAAGACCATATTCCAGATTCGCAGAGCTACGTTTTCTATATGGACATCCGCTCGCCGGGCAAGGGATATGACGAGTTCACGCGGCGGGCGGCGGAAGAATACGGCACCCAGTATATCCGCGGTCGCGTGTCGCTGATCTATCCCAGGGGTGACCGCTACGTGGTGCGCGGCGTCGATACGCTGGCTGGCGCCCAGGTTGAGATCGAGGCTGATCTGGTCGTTCTTGCCGTCGGCGTCGAAGCGGCGGTCAATTCGCCGCACCTGGCCGAGAAGCTGCGCATCTCCTATGACAAGTTCGGCTTTTTCATGGAAAGCCATGTCAAGCTGAAACCGATCGAAACCAACACTGCCGGCGTGTTCCTGGCCGGTTGCAGCCAGGGGCCGAAGGATATTCCCTCGTCGGTCGCCATGGGCAGCGCCGCCGCCGCCAAGGCCATCGGCCTCTTGTCGAAAGATATGCTCGAGAGCGACCCGCAGATTGCCCAGGTCAATATCAACCGCTGCGTCGGCTGCGCCAAGTGTATCAATGTCTGTCCGTACAAGGCCATTCGCGAGATTGATTTCCGTGGGCAGGCCAAGGCCGAAGTCATCGAAGCGGTATGTCAGGGTTGTGGTTTGTGTAACGCCACCTGCCCACAGGGGGCGATACAACTCTCACATTTCACGGATAATCAGATCATTGCCGAAGTGGAGGCGCTATGTCGGTGCTGACAGGGAAAGAACGCCGGATAATCGGCTTTTTGTGTAACTGGTGTTCCTATGGCGGCGCGGATACCGCCGGGGTCGGTCGTTTCACGCAACCTACCGACCTGCGCATCATCCGCGTTCCGTGTTCCGGACGGATCAATACGTTGTTCATCATCAAGGCGCTTCTCGGCGGCGCGGATGGCGTCTTGGTTTCCGGCTGCCATCCACGCGACTGCCACTATGCGGAGGGCAACTTCTACGCCCGCCGCCGTCTTGAGATGTGCAAAAATCTGTTGCCGACCGTCGGCATCGACCCGGCCCGTTTCGAGTATACCTGGGTTTCGGCGTCGGAAGGCCAGCGTTGGCAGCATGTGGTGACCGAGTTCACGAAACAGATTCATGCCTTGCCGCCGGCGCCGATGTTTCCGGAGTCTCCGGACATGGAACGGCTGGTGGCTAGCGCCGGTGAATGATTGGGCGGCAGGAGAGCCTGATCGCATTGTTGGTTTTATCTGATTCTATAGAGAGACCGAAATGGATGATGAATTGAAAGGGGCGATACGCAAAGTTTTACCCGATGTTGACTGCGTCATCGGATGGGGACCGGGACCGGATCCCCTGCGCAGCGCGCCGTTTTTCATGCGGAAGCCGGAAGAGGTCGATGCCTTTGTCGCCGGGCCGCTGGCGGTGAACAATCCCGCCGTCTTCCTGCCGGAATATAAGGGCAAGAAAGTCGGCATCGTCGTCAAGGGCTGCGACAGTCGCTCGGTGGTGCAACTGATTACCGAGGGTCTGGTCAAACGGGAAGAGGTGGTTATCATCGGCTTCCCCTGCGCTGGCGTGGTTGACATGCAGAAGATCGCGGCCAAGCTCGGCGAGCAGCTCGAACCGGGCATGGTGTCGTCGCTCAGCATCGCCGGCGACAAATTGACGGTGAAAATCAAGGATACGGAACAGACGATGGCCATGGCCGAGGTCATGGCCGACAAATGCGCCTCGTGTCAGTATCCGAACGCGGTGGTCAGCGACGAGTTCGTCGGAACGCCCGCAGCAGGCAAGACTGACGATTACGCCGATTTGGCCGCCTTTGAGGCCCTGAGCCTCGACGAGCGCTTCGCCTTTTGGGAAAAGGAAATGAGCCGCTGCGTCCGCTGCTACGCCTGCCGCAACGCCTGTCCGCTCTGCGTCTGCCGCGACCACTGTGTTGCCACCAGCCGCGAGCCACATTGGCTGACTCAGGCCGACAGCACGCGGGAAAAGCTGTTCTTCCAGCTCATTCACGCGACCCATCTGGCCGGTCGCTGCACTGGCTGCGGCGAATGCAGCCGGGCGTGCCCGGTCGGCATTCCGGTTGGCCTGTTCAAACGGACGATGACCCGCGCCGCCGCCAAGATGTTTGATTTTCAGGGTGGCGTCAATCCGGAAGCGGTTCTGCCCTTGCAGACCTTCGCCATGGAAGAACCAACCATCAAAGAGAGGAATTGGTGATGCCAGGGAACAAATTTCTTGCCACTGCTGACGTTGCCGCCTGGCTGGGCGAACTCTCGAAAACGATGCGGGTATTCGCTCCCCGGACTGAAGGTCAGGCCGTTGTTTATCGTGAATTCGATGCCGCGAAAGGCCTGGAATTGGGCCGTAAACCGACGGAGTCGGCCAAACATGTGCTTTTCCCACGCAGCGAGGAGCTTCTGAGCTTCAGCTACCAGCGTCCGCCGTTTGGCGCGCCTGCCAAGGAAGGCGAGGCGCAATCCCCGGAGGCAGAGGTCTCGCAGGTGAAAGTGCGGATGCCCGCCGATCCGGCTCCGACCGTCATTTTCGGCATGCTCGGTTGTGACGCCGGCGGCGTCACAACTTTCGACCCGGTGTATGACGGCAACAAATTCAAAGATGTCTATTACCTGAAAAAACGCCAGGCGACAGTCTTCATTGTCCGCGCCTGCGCCGAGGTGCTGTCCACCTGCTTCTGTAACTGGGTCGGTGGCGACCCGGCCAATACGAAAAACGCCGACGTGTTGGCCACGCAACTGGCCGACGGCTGGTTGCTGCAAGCGGTGACCGAGCGCGGCGAGAAGGTGCTGGCTTCGCCGCTTTTGAAAGACGCCCCTGCCACGGCGGACGGCGAGGCGGCAGCCATCCACGACAATGCCCGGAAATCGCTGGGTGAGGCGCCGAGCCTCGACGGCATCGACGCGGCCCTGTTCACGCTGTTCAGCGACAACGATTTCTGGCACAAAGAATCCGCCGCTTGCCTGGCCTGCGGCACCTGCACCTATCTGTGCCCGACCTGCCACTGTTTTTCGATCACCGACGAAACTTCGGCGAGAAACGGCGTGCGCCTGCGTTCCTGGGATACCTGCATGGCCGCGCTGTATACCTTGGAAACCAGCGGTCACAATCCACGGGCTGTGAAAGCCGCCCGCCTACGTAACCGGGTCGGTCATAAGTTCGCGTATTTTCTGAGGAACAATGATGGGCAGATTTCCTGCTGCGGCTGTGGGCGCTGTATCAAGAGTTGCCCGTCGAGCGTGGATATCCGCCAGATCGTCAAAGATGCCCTGGTGCAAGCGGCCTCGGTAGCTCCACCACCACCGCCACCGCAACCTGCCGCGGCCCCAGCGCCTGCCGCCGCGCCGACCAAGGGAAAAGGACGCAAGGAGAAAGCCAATGGCTGATATTGCCAAGATACCGGTTTATACGCCGGACATGGCCAACCCGTACATGCCTTATGTGGCAACCGTGAAGGAAGTCATTCGCGAGACGCCGACTATCATGACTTTTCGGGTGGTCCTCGACGATGCCGAAGTCATGAAGAATTTTCGTCATGAGCCTGGCCAGGTTGGGCAGCTTTCCATCTACGGAGTGGGCGAGGCGACCTTCGTCATCAATTCGCCGCCGACCCGCCGCGAGTTCATCCAGTTCAGCGTCATGCGCGCCGGCGAAGTGACTTCGGCCTTGCACAAACTGAAGGCTGGCGACAAGGTCGGCGTGCGGGCGCCGCTCGGCAACAGCTTCGATTACAATGCCATGAAGGGGAAAAACGTCCTCTTTGTCGGCGGTGGCATCGGCATGGCGCCGTTGCGCACCCTGTTGCTGTACATGTTCGATAACCGCGGCGATTATGGCAAGATCAGCCTGCTCTACGGCGCCCGCTCGCCGGAGGACATGGCCTTTGCCTACGAGATCGAGGAGTGGCGGAAAACGAAAAACACCGAGGTGGTGTTGACCATCGACCGCGAAGCCGAGGGTTGGAAAGAGCGCGTTGGCCTGATCCCGAACGTACTGCTCGAAATGAATCCATCGCCGAAGGACACGGTGGCTATCACCTGCGGCCCGCCGATCATGATCAAGTTCACCTTGCAGGCGCTGGATAAGCTGAAATTCAAACCCGAGCAGATCGTCACGACGCTCGAGCGGCGCATGAAATGTGGCATCGGCATCTGTGGCCGCTGCAACATCGGCGACAAATATGTCTGCGTCGATGGCCCGGTCTTCACCTATGCCGAGTTGCAAGGCATGGTGGATGAGTTATAAGTTTTTTCCGTTTGTTGACGGCAAACTAAAGGCGGTGGCTGCGGCTGCCGCCTTTTTTGTGCCCGTTCTCTGGTGATTTCCACGATTTTTCCCCATGCCTTCTCCCTTCACGCTGCTCAAAACCTCCGGCGCGGCGCGGCGCGGTGAACTGCGCACCGGCCACGGCATCATTCAAACACCGGTGTTCATGCCGGTCGGCACCCAGGCCACGGTCAAGGCGGTAACGCCGGAAAACCTCGCCGACATGGGCGCGGCCATCATTCTCGGCAACACCTATCATCTCTTTATCCGTCCCGGCCACGAACTGATTGCCCGCCTCGGTGGCCTGCACCAATTCATGAATTGGCCGGGTTCGATCCTTACCGACAGCGGCGGCTTTCAGATCTTCAGCCTGCGCGAACTGGCGCGAATCACTGAGAACGGCGCCGCCTTCCGCTCACACATCGACGGGGCTAAGCTCTTTTTAAGCCCGGAAAAGGCGGTTGATGTCCAGGAAGCGCTCGGTGCCGACATTATGATGTGCCTCGACACCTGCATTCCCTTTCCGGCGGAGCGGCAGGAAATCATCGCCTCGACCGATCTGACTACGCGCTGGGCGCGACGCTGCCGGGCGGCGCAAACTCAAGATGACCGCCTGCTGTTCGGCATCGTCCAGGGCGGCATGGACGCGGCCCTGCGGCGGCAACACGCTCGTGATCTGATCGACATCGGCTTTGACGGTTACGCCATCGGCGGGCTGTCGGTCGGCGAGGAAAAGGAACGGATGCTGGCGATGATTGAGGCCTGCGCCCCGGTTTTGCCCGGCGATTTTCCCCGTTATCTGATGGGCGTCGGCACGCCGGAAGACCTGGTGGAAGGAGTCTGGCGCGGCATCGACATGTTCGATTGCGTCATGCCGACGCGCAATGCCCGCAACGGCTGCCTGTTCACAAAAAGCGGCAAGCTGATCATCAAGAATGGGCAATACCGCGCCGACCCGCGCCCGGCGGACGAATCCTGCGATTGTTACACCTGCCGCCACTACTCCCGCGCCTATCTACGCCACCTGTACATGAGCCGCGAGATTCTCAGCTACCAGTTGAACACCATCCACAACCTGCATTATTATCTGCGCTTGATGGCCGATATGCGCCGGGCTATCGAGGAAGACCGTTTCGCCCGCTTCCGCGCCGATTTTTATGGCGGGCGTGAGGGGAACTGAGTATTTTCCCCTCATGACTACAGTCGGAGCCAGTTTACCTTGCCCCGGTTTCCTTTGCCAATCTTGGAGGTTTTAAATGACAGGTATCGCCTTTACCGCCAAGGGCGGGTTAAAGATTCTCGCCGCAGGCCTTGTTTCAAGTTTCCTGATGGCCGGCACCGCTTTCGCCGACGGTAACCCAATCGGCGCTTTGGGTGGCGCCAATGGCTTGAATGGCATAATGCAATTTGCGCCAATCATTTTGATTTTCGTCGTCTTCTATTTTCTTTTGATCCGCCCGCAGCAGAAGCAGGCGAAAAAACACCAGCAATTCTTGACCGACCTGAAACGCGGCACCAAAGTCGTTACGCAAGGCGGCATACACGGCGTCATTACCGATATGGACGGCAATGTCCTGACTTTGGAAATCGCCAAGGACGTGCGCATCAAAATCAACCGCTCCGCCGTTGCCGGCGCCCTGACTAAAGATGGCACGGTCAGCGTTGAAACCGCCGAGCCGAAGTCAAGCGGCGGTTGAGGCCTCAAAGGATGCTGAGGGCTCTACAGGTGTAGAGAGAGTCAAACCGCGCCGCCTGTTCGCAGCGCGGTTTTTTGTTTGTTCTTTGGGCAACGACATGGCCGGAAAATTTTACGCGGTGGCGGTGGGACGCCAGCCGGGCGTTTACACGGCATGGTCGCTGGCAAAAGTTCAGGTCGATGGCTTTGCCGGCGCGGTATACAAGGGTTTTGCCGACCGCGCCGAAGCCGAAGCCTGGCTGAAAAATCCATCGCGGTCGCGACGACACAATAAACAGGTTGAAGAGAGCCAGGTGGTCGGCCAGGATGCCGGCGATGGTATCGTCGTCTACACCGATGGCAGTTGCCTGGGCAACCCCGGCCCCGGCGGTTATGGCGTGATCATTCACGACAACGGTCAGGAACGGCAGCTTTCCGGCGGTTTTCGCCGCACCACCAACAACCGCATGGAAATCATGGCGGCCATCACCGGACTGAAAGCCGTCGGCGCTGGCCAAGAGGCCATTCATCTCTATTCCGACTCCAGCTACTTGGTCAACGCCATCGACAAAGGCTGGGCGAAGAACTGGGCCAGGCGCGGCTGGCGCAAAGCCGATGGCCAACCGGCCCTGAACCGCGACCTGTGGCAGGAGATGCTGGCACTGCTCGCCGAGCGCAAGGTGGTTTTGCATTGGCTGCGCGGCCACGCCGGCCATCGCGAGAACGAACGCTGCGACCAGTTGGCTCTGTTAGCGGCGAAAGCGGCGAATCTGCCGGAAGACAGCGGCTACCACGCGGGGAAACAGCTATGAATCACCTGCCGCGCATCCCCTTCGGCAAAGAGATAACGCTTCGTCCAGACGAGGAAACATGCCCGCTCTGCGGTTGTCGGCGCGGCGAGTTTCATGCCTTCGGATGCAGTGACGAAGAATGCCCGGAATGCCATACCATGCTGATCGGCTGTAGCTGCGACCGCCTGCCAGCCTTCGATTCGGCGCGGATCATTCAAGCTTTGGCGCGCCAGTTCGAGAGCCTGGATCAGGCCCTGGCCATCGCCGGCGCCGAGGGCAATGAGGGCCATGGTCTGGACGGGGCGGCGGCCAATTTTTCCTATTTGCATCACGCCGCCATTCAATTCATATTTTTTCAACTGCCGCAGGAAGCGCGGGCGGAAATCGACCGGGTTTTCCAGATTCGTTTCCCCTCGCTGATTCCGGTTGCTGTCGATGAGGCCGGGCGCGGCTACTTCACCGCCGAACAGCTCAGCCAGGCTCTCGATATGCCGCTTGCCGAAGTGCACGAGCGCATCGAGGCGATGATCGCCGCCGGGCAGGGCCTGCGTTTCGCCGACATAAAAAATCTGCACAAGGTGCATTAGCAAATAAACGAGGAAAAAATATGAGCCTGCAAACCCAGTTCAAAGACGAATTGACAGCATCCATCAAAGCCAAAGACACGGCCCGCACCGGAGCGATCCGCATAATGATTGGTGAGTTTCAGCGGATGCCAACGAAGGAATTGAGCGACGAGCAGGTGGTGGCGGTCATCAAAAAGCTGATCAAATCGGAAAAGGAACTGCTCGCCGCCTCCGGCCAGGCCACTTCCGACTACCTGGCCATCCTCGAGGGTTATCTGCCCAAACAGGCGACGGCGGAAGAAATCCGGGCCTATATAAAGGACAGTATCGACCTGAAATCCTTCAAAACACCGATGCAGGCCATGCGTCCGATCATGGCGCATTTCGGCGCCGCCGCCGACGGCAATATGGTCAAATCCGTTCTCGGCGAATTCACCTGACCGATAGCGTATTCACCCCATGTCTCTGAACCACGAGTCTCCCCGTCCGCCGAAGCCGATTCTGGCCGCCAACTTCGTCGCCTCGTTGGGTCGGTTGATGCGCCAAAGCGCTTATTACCACAAAGGACACAAACTGGTCACCACCTCGGCGGAAGCCTTTCGCCGCGACCTGCGGCTGCTCGGCGAAGCCGGCGAGTCGGCGCGTTTCCAAAACCAGGATGGCAAACTGTTTTTGGCCGGTGAAGAACTGTCGGCGGACGATACCTTTGCCAGAGAGTTCCGCAAACTCATGGATGACCTGGGCATTGTCGAGATGGATATTTCAAGCCAGGCGCGCCCAACCGAGGTGATGGATTTCTTTCGTTCTTTGCAGGCGACATACCTGCGATTACGCTCGGCGCGGGGTTTTACCAGCGTCCCGGAACTGGATTTTGTGCCGCCGGCCATCTCGATTACGCGCAAACGTTATCTCGAAGGCGAGGCTATCACCGGCGGAGATGGCCAGCAAGCGACCTTCGCCATGCTGCTCGACCGCCTGCGCGCCAAGGGACTGAGCGACATCCGTCTCAAACGCTGCGAGGAAATGCTCGATTCTCTGGCGCTGGTCTTTCGTGACCAGAAGCAGCGCTCGCGTGGTCAACTGTTGCCGCAGATCGGCTGGGAAGACATCGAGCGCCTCTTGATGCGGGTCAGCGTCGCCGAGACGCCGATGTTCCCCAGCCAGGGCGAAGCGGGCAAATATCCGGACAGCATCGCCGATCTGGCCGCGATTTTAGGCGCCCTCGATCCCGATCTCTATGCCAAACAAAGCCATAGCGCCATCGACCTGATGCTGTTGCAGGTCAAACAGTTGTATGAGGATACGATTCCCGATGGCATGGCGGCGGTCATGGCCGCGCCGCGCCGAGATCCGCATAGAACCCAGAATGGCCTCGAGGAAATCACCCGTTTTATCGACGAGCATCCCTTTGACGCCGCTTTGCAGAAAGAGGTGCGCCAGCAAGCCCGGCAGGAGAGCCTTTCCATCCTGATGCAGCTTCTGCAACGCCAGCATTCCGCTGTGGGCCAAGCGGCCATCGCCCAGTGCCTGCATGACTTTTTCAGCCAGGGGCCACCGGTCGCCCGCGACTGGGATATCCTCTGCTCCGGCTACGGCGGTATTCTCGCCAGATCGCCTTTGCGCGAAACCGGCGCCGCGACGCAGACGCTGCTGGCGGCGCTGCACGCCAGCGGTCATGATTTTAACCTGTTGTTTCTGCGCGATGTCCTCGGACAGACCGGCGGCTCGGCCATGGAAAAGATCTGGCCTTATGTTCTGAACGAAGTGATGATGTTTGCCCGGCCCGACAACAAAGAAGTCGTCTGTAACCTGCTCGATAGCCTGATCCAACTGCCGTCCCTGGCGCAGGAACGCTGGCTGCCCTTCATGGAAGGTTTGTCTTGTTGCACCGGCAAACGCATCTCGTCCGGACTCTTTCAGGTCATGGAGGGGCGGCATCATCCGCTCTTGGCCCTTCTCACCGGCACCAGCCTGCGTCCGCTCATCTACGAACAGGCCTTTCTCGCTTTCGCTCAGAGACCGCCCGACTGGCTGGCCCAGGCGGTTTCACCCTTTCTCAATCCAAAGGAGCCGCTGCACCCGGAGTTTGTCCGCGCCTATCTGCGCCATGGCCAGCCGGGCCATCCCAGCCGCGCGCTGGTGGCCATGTCCGGCAGCATCCTGGTCAATGGCCTCGGCGCGCTGTCGGAAAGCGAGCGCCGCGAACCTTATGTGGCGCCAACCATCCGCATCCTGTACCTGTTCCGTAATCCGGAGGTGGAGGCGCTCTTGCGGCAGATCACCACCAGCAAGAAAATGCTCTTTCTGCGCGAGTGGCCGGCGGAATGCCGTCAGGCGGCGGCGGACGCGCTGGCGCAATCGAAATGAGCGGAGGAAAATCATGGACAACGAACAGTCGCTGGATAGCTTCCTCATGCTGCTGTGCCGCCTGCTCTCGACGCGGCGGCTGTATTTTTCCCAGCATGGCAAGATCAAAGAGCAAAGCGGCCAGATCGTGGCGGCGTTGCGGGAATTTTTCCAAAAGAGCCACGAAGACAAGCTGTTCATCGGCGTCGCCGACGGCAGCCTGATCTACCACGGCCAGGTGCTGACCGGTCCCAGCATCACCGGGGCGCGGCTGATCCAATTCGCCGAAAATCTGCATTCTGGGGGTTTTATCTTTTCCAGGCAGACCAGCGCCGAGGAAATCGAACGTCTCGCCGATCTGTCAGCGACCATCAAGACGGTGGATAGCCTGGCCGAAGGCCAGAAGTTGCTGAAAGACCAGGGCATCAGCCAGATCGAGTTGGCCAGCCCCTATCGCGGGCTGAACGACGCCGAGAGCGACAATGTCTGGAGCGGGCGTGAAACGGCCAGCGGCGGCGTGTTCTATGCGCCGGCGCATCTCTATCAGTCGCTCTACGATGTCGTCAACAACGCCTTCGAGGGCGCCGGACGCGGCAACGCCATCGACATTTTAGGGGCGCAATCGGTCAGCGAACATCTGCTTCGCCATACCCGCACCCATTTCTGCGACACTATGCAGGAGGTGCACTACCCCGATTTCGATACCTACACGGTCGGCCACTGCGTGCGGGTGGCGGCTTTAGCGGTATACGTCGGCATGAGCATGGGTTTCGCCGATAAAATGCTGTTGGAAATTGGCACCGCCGCCCTCTTGCACGACATCGGCAAGGCGAGAATTCCTGGTGAAATCGTGCACAAGCGCGGAGCGTTGACCGAGGAGGAATACCAGACCATGAAGCTGCATCCGGCCCTGGGTCTGGAAACGCTTTTAGAACACCAGCACGCCACCGACCTCGACCGCGCCGCCGCCTGGGGACACCATATCCGCCACGACGGCAAAGGCTATCCGCTGCAACCGGACTGGGCGGTGCGGCATCCGCTGACGGCCCTGTTGCAGGTCTGCGACGTCTTCGAGGCGCTGACCGCCATCCGGCCCTACAAAAAGGCGAAAAACCCGCGGGAATCCTATCAGATCATGCTGGAAGACCAGGGCGGCTTCCATCCCGGTATGCTCGCCCAGTTCATCCGGGCGCTCGGCCTGTATCCGCCGGGCAACATGGTGAAACTCAGCGATGGCCGCCGCGCCAAGGTGATGAGTGCCTCGCCCATCATCGACCGTCCCAGCATACTCATTACCCACGATCAGGACGGCTATGAACTGGAAGATGACGAAACGATACACTGCGATCTGTCCGACCCGGCCTTTGCCACGCTTTCGGTCAGCGAGTTGCAGGTGGAACAGTAGGCGCGGCCAGACCCAAGCGGACGTAACAACTCCGGGCCAATGCCACCACTTTTTTGTCGGGCGACGATAGGTATTTTTCCAGTTCTCCGGCTACGCCCATGGCCAGGAGGCGCTCCGGCCAGCGACCGGCGACCTGGCCAATCCCCCACAGCAGTCCACGCTGGAGCATGGGCAATTCGAGGAAATTGCCATCCTGGAACGGCTCGTCTTCGTCTTCCTTGAGGTAAGAAACCAGCAGGTGCAGGTATTCGTCGGCCAGGGCCGGACTGCAAACCATGATGGCGGCCATCGCCTCCGGCGCGCCCCAGCCGATGCCGCCGGATTCGTCGTTCAGGCTCCACAGCAGGCGGCGCATAACCACGCGCGCCGCTTCCATATCCCGTGCCGCCAGGCGGGCAACGACGCGCCCGAAGGTCAACGCCGCTTGCAGGCGCTGACCTTCATCGGTCTGGCACAGGGCGGAAAACAGTGGATGGATCAGGTCTTCCTCACGATAGGCGGCCAGACGTTCATCCACCTCGGCCTCGGCGGCGCCGGCAGCGAGAATAGCCAGCACCTCTTTTTTTATCCGCCGTAACCCAGCCATAATTCTATATCACCCGATTAGACTATTAACCCCTCGTCATTCCGCGCGGAGCGAAGCGAAGTCGCGGAATCCATTGCCCGCCCTGTTATGGATTCTGCGACTTCGCGCAGAATGACAATTCCCTTATGCGACAATTCCTATCTTATTGAGGTAATTTATCATCCATCATACCGAATGGCATTACGCCACTCGCTTGTCCTGACTGGCGATAAGTTCCTTCAGTTCGGCGCAACGCTCGGCAAAAGCTGGCGATTGACGCGGAATGTCGCCATGAAAGCGCCGATTGTCGATGACCGTCGCCTGGCTGTTGACGGATGCCGAAAGCACGAGGATTTTCTCGCCCAAAGTCACCGCCTCCTCGATGTCGTGGGTGACGGTGAAAAGCGTCAGGCCGGACTCGCGGTGGAAGGTATTCATGACATTTTGCAGGTCTTCGCGGATTGGCGCGTCGAGGGCGGAAAAGGGTTCGTCCATCAACAGCAGATCCGGTTCCATGACCAGAGTGCGGGCAATCGCCGCCCGCTGCCGCTGGCCTCGCGACAACTGTGCCGGATACATGGTTGCCAGATGGTCGATCTTCAGCCAGCGCAGCCAATAGCGTATCCGCTCCTCTTCCCGCTCCCGATCGCTTTTATGATAGTCTGGGCTGTGGCGGCCATCCGGGCCGTAGAAGCGGCGGATTTTCAGCCCCAGCCAGGTATTGTCGAGGACGGTCGCCCATGGCAACAGGCCATGATCCTGCAAGACCAGGCCGGTAGCTGGGCGCGGGCGAACCAGCGGCTGGCCGCCGACCCGTATTTCACCGGCCTGTGGACGATTGAGTCCGGCGACCAGGTACAAGAACGTCGTCTTGCCGCAGCCGGAAGGGCCAATTACTGTCCAGGCTTCACCGGGCTGGACGGCGCAGGAAAAATCGTCAAAGACCAGCCGCCCGCCGTCATAGGCAAAGCGCAGCCGGGAAATCTCGATCATCGCCTCTGGCGTCATGGCAAAAAGGCATCCGTCACCGAGTCCTGATAACTAGGCGGATGATCGAGCAGTTTCGTTTCGACCATCCAGGCCATGACATCATCCCACTGCTTTCGTCCAGGCACCTTGTGGCGCGGCATCGGCGGAATGGGATAGGTGTTGGCGACGTTTGGCGGCACGCGCATCTTTTGCAGGAAAAGTGGCCGGAGCTGTTCGGGATGGTCGTTGATGGCGGCGCAGGCTTTGTCCCAGGCACGCATGAAGGCTTTCACTTCAGCGGCTTTGCTGTCGAGGGAAGAGGCGGCAAAGGTGATGGTACTGAGGCTGTAGTCGGCGATGGTCAGGTCGTTGACAATTTCTTTGGCGCTGGCGGCCATGGCGGAAAAGCCCATCTGATCGGGTAAAACCGCCGCCTTGATTTTGCCGAGCATCAAGAGTTGCATCCGTTCCGGCAGCACCGGCACCGATTCGTAGACGATTGATTTTTTCGGCAGCGACGCCAGCATCCTGCTGGTGACATATTCGATTATGGTATGGCGCGCGACGCCGATGGGCACGCCGGCCAGATCGTCAATGCTTTTTATCGGCGAATCCTTGCCCACCAGGAGACGGAAGCCGGGCGAATTGCCCAGCGGCATACGGGCGATGGAAATGATTTTCGCGCGGATTTTATCGCGGTTCAGGCTGGCGGTGCTGGAGATTTCGTTGATCATGCCGTCGATCTGACCGGCCTGCATCAGTTGCTCACGTTCGACGGCGCTGCCCACGAGCAGCAATTTGACGTCAAGTCCCTCGGCGGTGAAAAATCCTTCAGCTTCAGCGACATAGGCCGGAAAGACATCGGGCACCTGCAGAAACGCAATTCTGAGCGGCGCGGTTTGCGCTAGCGTGTGGCCCGGATAGACTAGGGCAATAAAAAAGAGCAGCGGCAGAACAAGGCGAAGAAGGGGATGGGTCTGAAACATGGTTGCTCCTGAATCGTTTGCGGAAGTGGCCTGGCGGCGGCGAATTTTTGATGCCGTCAGAGCGGTCATGGCAAAAAGGCGTCCGTCACCGAATCCTCGTAACGAGACGGAATATCGAGCAGTTTCACTTTGACCATCCAGGCCATGACGTCATCCCACTGCCGCCGCGAAGGCGCCTGGTGACGCGGCATTTGCGGGATGGGGTAAGTAGCGGCGATATTTGGCGGCACGCGAATTTTTTCCAGGAAAAGCGGGCGGAACTGTTCGGGATGGTCATTGATAGCGGCGCAGGCTTTGTCCCAGGCGCGCATGAAGGCTTTCACTTCGGCGGCTTTTCCTTCGAGAGTGGCGGCGGCAAAGGTGAGGGTGCTGACGCTGTAGTCGGCGATGCTCAGGTCATTGACGATTTCTCTGGCTCCGGCGGCCACGGCGGAAAAGGCCAGCGGGTCGGCCATAACCGCCGCCTTGATCTGACCGGACATCAAGAGTTGCAGCCGTTCCGGCATCACCGGCACCGACTGGTAGACCACCGACTTCTCCGGCAGTGAGGCAAGCATCTTGTTGCTGACATACTCAATCACGGTGTTTCGCGATATGGCAATCGGCACCCCGGCCAGGTCGCCGATACTTTTCACCGGCGCATCTTTGCCGGCCAAGACCCGAAACATGGGCGAGCCAGCCAAGGGAGCGCGGGCGATGGCGATGATTTTGGCGCGGATTTTGCCGCGGTTCAGGCTGGCGGTGCTGACAAGGTCGTTGACCATGCCGTCGATCGACCCGGCCTGCATCAGTTGGTCACGGTCGGCGGCGCTGCCTATCGGCAGCAGTTTAACCTCGATGCCTTCGGCGGCGAAAAACCCTTTCGCTGCCGCGACATAGGCCGGCAAGACATCCGGTATCGGCAAAAGCGCCAGCCGTAACGGTGCCGATTGCGCCGGTAGGACTGACAAAAAGAAGAGCGGCAGGCATAGGCCAAGAAGACGACAGCAAGTTCTTTTGAACATGATTCCTCCTGAATTGTCGATGTCACCTGACCATTCGACGATTATGGAGTTGACTGACACCTATCGGCAGGTTTCGTTCGTGGACGTTTTGACCGAACAGTAGTTTTCCGGGCAATGTCCATCAGGGAACGAAGCGCTGCATTTACCGACTCTTCCGTGGAAAACACCTTCGCCACATCCGGGCTGAGGAGAACAAGATTTGTTCCCCGTTGGTATTCCGCATAATATTTTCCCCGGACGCCGGCACCAAGCTCTTCACGTCGATACTCTGGCCGCATGTCATCGTTATTCGTGTTCATATATCTCTCTTTCATGACGGGTCACCAGTCTGGCGCTGATTATTCTGAATTGATCCCGGCGTTCCGTATGGACAACCGCTAACAGGCGGCTGGCAATCGAAAATCCAAAAGTCAAAAATCGCTCCTCTTTCATTGAATGATTGGGATCGGGAAATGGAGAGTCAGTGGATCACCAAATACAGACGCTGCTTCATGAAAAGAAACACCATGCTTTTTCTGATTGGTGATCGATTTTTTATCGTTCCATTCAAATTTCACCGTTTCCCATCCTGTGTCATGACTGGACGGTTAAGCCACTTTTTTATCTCTCGCTGCCCAAGCCGCCACAAGCAATACCCGGCTGGCCGGACAGCGTCAACAGGAAAGGTTTTGTTTCACTGGAAAAAGCGGCGAACGTGGATTTCTTGAACCCTTCGAGTGACGGTAGGGTCTTGGCGAAGCGGAAGCTAACATCCTTGTCAGGTGTTCAGGAGTTCTTCCAGGGCGGTGATGGTAATTGGCCGGGACAGGTGAAAGCCCTGCGCCTCGTCGCACTGCATATTGGTGAGCACGTTCATCTGCTGGGCGGTTTCGATGCCCTCGGCGATGACTTTCAGGTTGAAGCATTTGGCGATGCCGATGATTGCCGACAGCAGCTCGCGGCCATTGATCGAATCATCCATATGCTTGATGAAGGATTTGTCAATTTTCAGGGTGGTCAGCGGGAAAAGCCGCAAATGCGATAACGCCGAATAACCGGTGCCGAAGTCGTCGAGGGCGATTGAGACGCCATGATCCTTCAAATCCTGTAAAATCTCTTTCGCCTCGCTGATATTTTCCATCATCACCCGCTCGGTCAGCTCGATTTCCAGATACTCCGGCGGCAAGCCGGTAGCGGTTAGGGTGCGAAGAATGTTGCGGCGCAGGAGGGGGAAATTGACTTTGTCGCCGGAAATATTGATCGCCATGCGGCAACCGGCGAAAACTCCGGCTTCGACCAGCTTCGCCGCCTGTTGGCAGGCGTGTTGCAGCACGAGGTCGTTGATCAGGCGGATGAGACCGCTCTCCTCGGCAAAGGGCAGAAACTCGGACGGCAAGACCAGGCCGCGTTCCGGGTCTTGCCAGCGTACCAGGGCCTCGCAGCCGGTCAGCCGCCCATCGGCGACGGAAAACTGTGGTTGATAATGGAGGATCAGCTCGCGATTGTCGATGGCTTGGCGCAGGCGATTCGACAGAAGGAAACGCAGCCTGTTCTCTTCATTCATCGCGTGCTGGTAAAACTGATACTTGTTGCGCCCGCGCCGCTTGGCTTCGTACATGGCAATGTCGGCATTCTTCAACAGCGTATCGATGTCGTCGCCGTCGTTTGGATAAACGCTGATGCCGACGCTGGCGGTCAGCGTCACCAATTGATCGTCAATTCGCACCGGCTCATTCATGGCGTCGATGATGCGTTCGGCGAGGTGACCGATGTCGTCGAGGGAAGTGATTTCGGCGGCTAAAATCGTGAATTCGTCGCCTCCGGTACGGGAAATGAGCGACAGTGGCGTGAAATGGTCACTGGCGCGGGCGATGACATCGGAATGGCGGAAGATCAGTTTCATGCGCTCGGCGACGGCGACCAGCGCCCGGTCGCCTGCCGGATGCCCAAGCGAATCGTTGATCCGTTTGAAGTGGTCGAGATCAATGAAGAAGACGGCCACCATGCGGTTAGCGCGCTGGGCCTGTGACCGCGCCTTAATCCAGTGCTCACGGAACAGCGTCCGATTGGCCAGACCGGTCAGGTTGTCGTAAAAGGCCAGGTAGCGGATGCGGTCTTCGGCCTGTTTCAGCTCGGTAATATCCTGGATAACGCCAACCGCCAGCCGTTGCTGGCGGACATCATCGAGGATGACCTCGCCCTGGTTCAAAATGATGCGGCTTTCGCCGTTGGACAGACGCACCGGGTACTCCACCATGAAGGGCTGATCGGCGGCGCAGGCTTCGTCGATTTGACGGCGGGCTTTGTCGCGCTTATTGGCGTCGATGGCGGCAAAGAGATCGTCGTAGCAGCAATTTAATGTTAGGCCAAACATCCGCGGTTCCGCGCAGGTGAGGTGGAAAGCGCCGGTGTCGAGGTTTTTATCCCAATGGCAGAGACGGGCGAACTTTTGCGCGGAAAACAGCCGTCGCTGCATGTCGCGTATTTCGCCGGCCAGGAGGGCGCCGGAATGCAGCCAGTATTTGGCTCGCTGGCCGAGGAAGGGCAGATTGATCGGTTTCGCGATGACATTGGTGGCGCCGGCGTCGAAGGTGCGGCTGATGATGCCGGTGTCCTCGAGACCGGCGACCATCACCACTGGCGTGTGCCGACCAGCGGGTAAAGCGCGGATCGCGGCGCAGACCTCCATGCCGCTGGTGTCCGGCAGCATGACATCAAGCAGCACCAATTCCGGCAACTTTTCCTGGAAAATCGCCAAGGTGCTGGCGCCATCCTCGGCCTCGAAGACGGTGTAGCCGGTGTTTTCCAGCGTCGAACGCACCTGCGCCGATATGTCATCATCGACCACGAGAGCCACAAGAATACGGGCGGTTGATCGAGATTGAAGCTGCTTTTCCTCGTTCATATTTTTGTCGTCAAAAATGAATTCATCTCTTGTCACCCACAACCGCCAGAATCTTCTTTGCACTGTATTCGCCGAGATCGGCGAGGCCATCCACCGGCAGAAACGAACTGGCGTTGTGGGAAAACAGGCAGCTTGCCGTGGCCGGAAATTCCTCATCCGCCTGGTAAAAAATGTAGCACAGAGCAATCTTTGGCAGCGGATGAATAATAAAGGCGAAATCGCCGCCCGGCGCCGGCCCGCCGTGAAAAACCCGGCAAATATCTTCGACTTTTTTAAAAATGGCCGCCACATGCGGCGTCAGCGCCTGTTCGGTGTGGCTGGCAAAGGCGCCCCAGTAGGGCATACTGTTCGGTATCTCTTTGAACGACCGCCACGGCTCAACCACCAAAGCTTCCGGGCTGGCGCCAAGGGCGTAAAGCGAGACGATGATCCCCGGCACCGAGGCGATTTCGCCATCGCCAAGCCGGATGCCGTTAGGTGAGAGCCGGCACTCGTCGCCAAAGGCGTCGAAAATGAAACTATCGCCGTCACGACGGGCGTCGAGACGTTCCGCCAGATCGGGCGGTGGCGTGGCGTAGAGGCGGCGCAGGTTGTCGTTGACGATTTTCTGATAGTTATCGGTCATGGGATACGGTGTTTGCAGATCGGAAAATCTCAACATCCTTCCACAAGTGTAGGCGAGCATTGCCGCCGGATTCAAGGTCTTTGTTGTTTCAGTGGAGAGAGCGCGGCTCATCGTGAAATCCATTCGTGAGAAAGCACCGTGCTTTCCAGGAAATAGGTGGGGGGCGCGGGAGTTTGCCACGAAGAAAATTTTTCTCGCGCGAAAAAAATGCTTGCGCAAAATAAAACTAAATACTTAAATATATCGACATAAGATATTTTTCTTCTTGCCACTGGGCAAACAGTACACTGCTTGGTCGCGCAAGGACTATACTGATGGCTGATGAGTCCATCATCAAACCCTCAACCAGGTACCACCATGAAAACCCTCTTCCTGTCCTTCTTGCGTTTCATCACACAAATTCTTTTCCGCGTGCGGCTGCGCCAACTGGCGGCAATCCCAACCGGTGAGCGACTCGTCATCGTCGTCAATCACCAGTCTTTTCTCGACGGCCTGTTGCTCCGTCTCTTCCTGCCGGTGCCAGATCCGGTCTTTGTCGTCTACAGCGGCCTGAAAAAGAATTTTTTCTTCCGCTTCGCTCTGCAATTCGCCGACTCCCTGGCCGTTGACCCAACCCGGCCTATGGCCATGAAGCAGGTGATCCGCTTGGTCAAAGAGGGCCGCCCGCTGGTGATTTTCCCGGAAGGCCGCATCACGAAAACCGGCAGCCTGATGAAGATTTATGAAGGCCCGGCCTTTATCGCCGCCAAAACCGGCGCCGCCATTTTGCCGATCTATTTGGATGGCGGCCAGCGCAGCTATTTTTCCCGGCTTAGTAAAAACCGCCGGCTGTTTCCGGCGATCAGCATGACCGTGTTGCCGGTGAAAACCATCGCCGCAGCCACCTCCGGGCCGTTGCGCGAGCGGCGGCGGCAGGCCGGTGAATCATTGCGGAAAATCATGGAAGAAATGGTCTTTCTCGGTCAGCGGCAAACGACGCTGTTCGCCGCCTTCTGCCAGGCGGCGGACTGGTCGGGTCGCGAGATCATCCTCGAAGATATGAAGGGCACCTACCGCTACCGCGACCTGCTGAAGATGACGCTGGGTCTCGGCCACCTGACCGCGAAATTTACTGAACCCGGTGAGCGCGTCGGCCTGCTGCTGCCGAATCTCGCTGCTACCATCTGCCTGATTCTCGGCTTAAACAGCAAGGGCCGGACGCCGGCGCTGCTCAACTACACCGCCGGGGTCGAAGGGATGCGGACGGCCTGCCTCGCCGCCGGGCTGAAAACGGTGATCACGGCCAGGGCCTTTCTCGAACAGATGCGCCTGACGGAAAAAATTGAACTGCTGGCCGAGACTTGCGGCCTGAAGCTTCGTTATATCGAGGAAATCGTCGCATCAGTCAGTTTTGCCGATAAAATCGCCATCGCTGCCGCGCTTCTCAATCCACGCCGCGCCGAAACGGCGATGACCCCGGACGATCCGGCGGTGGTGCTGTTCACCTCCGGTTCCGAAGGGGCGCCCAAGGGCGTCGTGCTGTCGCAGCGGGCGATTTTGGCCAATATTAACCAGGTAAAAGCCGTCATGCCGCTGGCCGAAGACGACAAATTCCTCAGCGCCTTACCACTTTTTCACTCCTTCGGCCTGACCGCCGGCGCCTTTTTGCCGCTCTTGTCCAGCCTGCCGGTGATGCTCTACCCATCGCCCTTACACTACCGCGTCATTCCGGAACTGATCTATGACCGCGACTGCACGGTGCTCTTTGGCGCGAGTACGTTTTTGAAGAATTACGCCCGCTTCGCCCATCCCTACGATTTCCGCAGCCTGCGCTATGTCGTCGCCGGGGCCGAGAAGCTGCAACCAGCCGTCCGCGACCTCTGGGCGGAAAAATTCGGCCTGCGCGTTTTGGAAGGCTACGGCGCCACCGAATGCGCGCCGGTCGTCGCTGTCAACAGCCCGATGGCCTGCAAACATGGCACGGTCGGCCAGGTTATCCCCGGTCTCGAAGCGAAAATCTCGCCGGTGCCGGGCGTCGAAAAAGGCGGCCTGCTGCATGTGCGCGGCCCGAATGTGATGAGCGGCTATCTGAAAATCGACAAGCCTGGCTTGTTGCAACCGCCGTCATCGGCACTGGGCGCCGGCTGGTACGACACCGGCGACATCGTTGAAATAGATGCAGATGGCTTTCTATCGGTCGTTGGCCGCGTCAAACGCTTTGCCAAAATCGGCGGCGAAATGGTCAGCCTGGAAGCGGTCGAAGCCATGGCCCTGGCCGCCTCGCCTGGCAAATTACACGCTGCCGTCAATCTGCCCGACCCGGCCAAAGGCGAGACGATTCTGCTCTTCACCACCGACGCCAGCCTGCGCCGCGATGCTTTGCAGAAAACGATGCGGGAACGCGGCATGGCCGAAATCGCCCTGCCGAAAGAGATAATCTATCTCGAAACCTTGCCGCTTTTAGGCACTGGAAAAACCGACTACCAGGCGCTGAAAAAGCTGGTAACAACCAACGGAGGGCAATCATGATCACATACAACCGCCGCACTTTTCTTAGCCTGGCCATGGCGACGCTCGGCCTGGCCTGGGCCGATCGTCTTTTCGCCTGGCCCATCCTGAAAAATCCCTGCCTCGATGCCGCCGCCGTTCCCAACGACAGTCCGTGGTTGCAACATATCTGGGATGGCCTGAACCTCGAAGATGTCTGGGACAGCCACTGCCATGTGGCCGGCCTCGGCGACAGCCAGGGCGCGGCGGCCAGCGGCATCGTTCTCGGTAGGGGAATGCGCCAGCCTCTCAGCCATCCCTGGCAGTATTTTCGGCGCGATTTTATCATGAACGCCAGTTGCGCCACCATGCCGGCATACCGCGCCGAGGGCCTTTCCGTCGATGAAGGCTACGTCCGGCGCCTGACCGAGCTGATGGCCGCCATGCCCACCGGCTTCAAAACGCTGCTGCTGGCCTTTGATTATCCGCACGATGAAGCGGGCAGGCCGCTGCCGGAAAAGTGCTCATTTTATGTGCCGGATGATTACGCCATGCGGGTGACGGCGGCCAATCCGGACCGTTTCGTCTGGGCCGCCTCGATCCATCCCTATCGTCCTGACGCCCTCGATCGCTTGCGGCAAGCCAAGGCGGATGGCGCCAAGGCGGTCAAGTGGATTCCGCAGGCGCAGAACATTGTCCCGGATTCGCCGAAATGCGACGCCTTCTACCGGGAGCTGGCCCGGCTGCGCCTGCCGCTGCTTTGCCACACCGGCGAGGAGAAGGCCCTCTTTGGTGTCGGCGAGCAGGATTTTGCCAACCCGCTGCGTTTACGCCGGGCGCTGGATGCCGGTGTTACCGTGATCGCCGCCCACTGCGCCATTACCGGTCAGCATCTCGACCACGACCACGGCGACAAACGGATAGATGGCTACCGGCTTTTTGCCAGAGTCATGGAGGAAAGCTTAGGCGCCAGCGCCGGAAGCGGACTTTTCTACGGCGATATTTCCGCCGTCACTCTGGTCATCAAAAAAACGGAATATTTGAGAGAGTTGCTCACGCGCGACGATTGGGCGCACCGGCTGATCAATGGCTCGGATTATCCGCTACCAGGTATCATCCCATTGATTTCGCTGACTAAATTGGCAAGTGATGGACTTCTGCCCAAGGAAGCAATCGCCGACCTCGACCTGGTCCGCTCCCATAACCCGATTCTTTTCGATTTCGCGGTGAAACGGGCGCTCAGTTGGCAGGGGAAAAAATTCGCGGCGAAGATTTTTGAGAGCCGGCGAGTATTTACTTGAGAAAAATTCATCAACTTCAACCGCAAAGAAATTACCATGGCATTGCTGACCAAACGGCGCTTTTTGCCGCTGTTCATCACCCAGTTTTTCGGGGCCTTCAACGATAATCTGTTCAAGAACGCCCTGGTCATTCTGCTCACCTTCCAGGCCGCCCACTGGACGACGCTGAAGCCGGGACAAATCACCAACCTGGCGGCTGGGATATTTATCCTGCCCTTCTTTCTCTTTTCGGCCACCTGCGGCCAGCTCGCCGATAAATACGATAAGGCGCGGCTGGCGCGTATCTCCAAGGTTCTCGAAATCGCCATCGCCCTGTTCGCCACCGCCGGCCTTTATCTGGAAAGCCTGGCCATGCTGATGACCGCTCTTTTTCTGCTCGGCCTGCAATCGACGCTGTTTGGCCCGGTGAAATACGCCATCCTGCCACAGCATCTACGCGACAATGAACTGGTGCCGGGCAACGCCCTGGTCGAGGCGGCGACCTTCGTCGCCATTTTGTTGGGGACGCTAGCCGGCGGCATCCTGGCGGCCAGCAAGGGCGGCCCAGCCTGGATCAGCCTGGCTATTTTCGTCATCGCCGTCATTGGCTACGCTGCCAGCCGCTTCATCCCAACCGCCGCGGCGCCGGAGCCGGGCCTGCGCCTCAACTTCAACCCGGTCAGCGAAACCTGGCGCTGCCTCGGCTACGCCCGCGAAAATTCGAAAGTCTTTCTTGCCGTTATCGGCATCTCCTGGTTTTGGCTGTACGGCTCGGCGCTCTTGGCCCAATTCCCGGACTTCACCAGATCAGTGCTCGGCGGCAAAGAAAGCCTGGCAACGCTCTTGCTCACAGTCTTTGCCGTCGGTATCGGTGGTGGCTCGATCCTCTGCGGCAGGTTGTCGCGGGAAAAGCCCGACCTGCGTCTGACTCTTATCGGGGCGATTGGTCTCTCGGTTTTCGGCCTTGACCTGGCCTGGACGGCCAGCGGCGCGGCGCCGGCACTAGGCCAGCCGCTGACGGTGCTCCTCACCGAATGGCGCATCTGGCGGGTGCTCTTGGCGCTCTTGGCCATTGGCATATCCGGCGGCCTGTATGGCGTGCCGCTCTATGCCCAGATGCAGCGCGACAGCGAGCCGAACAAACGGGCGCGGGTGGTGGCGGCCAATAACGTCCTCAACGCCCTGTTCATGGTCATCGCTGCTCTCTCCGCCTTGGCGCTGCTGCATCTCGGCGCCTCCATCGCCATCATCTTTCTCATCGTTGCCCTTGGCAACACGGCGATGATTTTCATCGGCTGGCGGATGGTGAAGAGGATGTGAAAACAGTCTTGTGAACTGACTGAAATTATATAATTATAGTCAGTATGGATGAACAAAATTACATTGGACGCGATGCCTTGCCGCTGCTTGTCAAGGCGCTGGCTCCCGGAAAAGTCGCCGTCGTCTACGGCCCGCGCCGTACCGGCAAGACCACGCTGGTCACACGGCTGGCAAATTCGTTTGCGGGCGATGCCATGCTCGTCTCTGCCGAAGACATCGCCGTGCGCGATTACCTGGCCAGCGAATCCATCGAAAAGCTCACATCCTTCGTCGGCGCGAAAACCCTGTTGGTTATCGACGATGCCCAACACATCGCCACCATCGGCCTCAATCTCAAACTGCTGGCCGACCACTGCCCCGGCCTGCGGCTCGTCGCCACCGGCTCGTCCAGCTTCGACCTCGCCCGTCAGACTGGGCAGCCGCTGGCCGGACGTCAGCGGACACTGACGCTTCTTCCTATTTCTCAGCGTGAACTTTCCGCCACCGAAGCCGCGCACGAAACCGCCGCCCGCCTCGAAGGGCGGCTCATTTTTGGCATGTACCCGGAAGTTGTCACGGCGGCGGGCGACGCCGAGCGCTCAAGCTACCTGCGCGAATTGGCCGGGGCCTATTTGTTCCGCGACATCCTCGAAATGGAAGGCGTCCGCCGCTCCGACAAGCTCTTGCGCCTTTTGCAACTGCTCGCCTTCCAGATCGGCCACGATGTCTCGGTGGAGTCACTCGGCCAGGAGCTTGGCATTGCCAAAAACACCACCGCCCGCTACCTCGACCTGCTGGAAAAGGCGTTCATCATCTACGCCCGCGCCGCTTTCTCCCGCAACCTGCGCAAAGAAATCTCGAAAAGCCGCCGCTACTACTTTTTCGACAACGGCGTTCGCAATGCCGTCATCAACAACTTCGCGCCGCTGGCGCTGCGGGACGATGTGGGTATGTTGTGGGAAAACTTTATCTGCGCCGAGCGTATCAAGCGCAACAACGCCCTTGAAATCTTTCCGCAAAGTTATTTCTGGCGCACCCACGACCAGCAGGAAATCGACCTGGTGGAAGACCTCGACGGACGCCTTGCCGCCTACGAAATCAAATTCGGCAACAAAAACCCGCCGCCACCCAAAGCGTGGCGGACAGCCTACCCAGACGCCGTCTTCGAGACGATTGGCCGTGACAACTACCTGGCTTTTGTAACCAAATAAGCGCCTCAGGCCTACCTGTTATTCAGTTGGAGCGGTTCAGGATGTAGCGGGCGATTGCGCGCAGGGGTTCGGCTTTCTCGTCGAAGATATCGAGGCTGGCGATGGCGGCGCGGGTCGTCTCCTGGGCCAGGCGTTTGGTTTCGGCGATGCCAAAGAGCGCCGGGTAGGTGGCTTTGCCGTGTTTGGCGTCGCTGCCCGCCGACTTGCCCAACTGTTCTTTGGTCGATGTGGCGTCGAGCAGATCATCGACGATCTGAAAACCGAGGCCAATCTGGCGGCCATAGCTGTCCAGCGCCGCCAGTTGCGCTTCCGAGGCGCCGGCGCCAATGGCGCCGCAGCGGACGGCACAGCGGATCAAAGCGCCGGTTTTGTACTGATGAATCGTTTTCAAGAGGTCGAAAGAGACTTCTTTGTGTTCGCTCACGATATCCAAAGCCTGACCGCCGACCATGCCGAAACTGCCGGCGGCACTGGCAATTTGTTGGACAATCGCCAGGATAGCCGGCTCCGGCAGGCGCAGATAGCGCCGATCGGTCATCAGCGCGAAGGCGTCCGTCAAGAGACCGTCACCGGCGAGGATGGCCGCCGCTTCGCCAAAACGCATATGATTGGTCGGCTGGCCGCGGCGCAGATCGTCGTTGTCCATGGCCGGCAGGTCGTCATGGATCAGTGAATAGGTATGAATATATTCAAGAGCGCAGGCCACCGGCATCAGCGCCGCCGTCGTCTCCGGCGCGTCGTTGACCGCCCTGGCCGTGGCCAGGCAGAGGATCGGGCGGATACGCTTGCCGCCGGCGAACAGGCTGTAGCGCATGGCCGCAATATGGCCGGAGAACGGTTGCACGGGTGATTCCGCCGCCTGTGGCATGAACGCGGCCATGGCCTGTTCGACCAAGGCGCTTTCGTCGCGCAGGTAGGATTCAATATTCAACGTCATCGTCGCCAAACGGCTCTTCTTGAAGCTTGCCGTCCTTTTCGAGTAAAATGTCCACCCGCGCTTTGGCTTCCGCCAATTGCCCGGAGCAGAAGCGGGCCAGTGCGACGCCTTCCTCGAATTTTTTCAGGCTTGCCTCGAGGCTGAGGCCGCCTTGCTCCAATTCGCCGGTCAGTTCTTCGAGGCGGGCGAGGGCGGATTCAAACGATTTTTTGGCCATATATGTATTGTCAACGAAATTTGCGAAACATTTCCCCGATGCCACAAAAGGCGCGGCCAGACTAAACCGGCGGTATGGAAAACGCAATCACTCTCTTTCTGACCTGGCTTCAGGTGGAAAAGGGCTATTCGCCGCATACCATTGCCGCCTATGGCCGAGATCTGCGTGAATTTGCCGCCAGATATTCCGCTCCTGTCACGCCGGAAGCTGTCACCGGCGATGATGTCCATGCCTTCATCCAATCCCGGCGCGGCGACAGCGCCGCCACCGTGGCGAGAAAGCTATCGTCATTACGAAGTTTTTTCCGCTTTCTGCAAAGAAGGGAAGGGCTGGCCACCGATCCGCTGGCCGGTATCGCCGCGCCGAAAATCCGGCAGGGGATTCCGGTCTTCCTCACCGTCGATGAGGCCTTCGCCCTGATGGAAGCGCCGGATTTGCAAGACGCCACCATGCGCCGCGACCGGGCCATTCTCGAACTGTTGTATTCGACCGGGGCGCGGGTGTCGGAGTTGGTATCGCGGGATGTGCCTGACCTCGATTTTGCCACGGCCATTTTGCGGATCAAAGGCAAGGGCGGCAAGGAACGCCTGTCGCCGGTCGGCTTGCCGGCGGTGGAGGCTATCCGCGCCTGGCTGCCGGAGCGAGCCATGATCCTCGCCGAAAATCGCGGCGCTGGCCGTCTCGTGGCCGACAATGCTCTTTTTCTCAACCGGCGTGGCGGCAGGTTGACCAGCCGCAGCGTCGAACGCCTGGTGCGTTTTTACAGCGAGCGGGCCGGCATCATCCAGATGGTAACGCCGCACGCTTTGCGGCATTCCTTTGCCACCCACCTGCTGGAAATGGGCGCCGATTTGCGTTCGGTGCAGGAGCTGCTCGGTCATGCCAGCCTATCGACCACCGGGCGTTACACCCATCTGAATATCGACCATCTGGCCGGAGTCTACGACCAGGCGCATCCGCTGGCCAACACCAGCCATTCATCAAGCAAAAATGAGGGATTATGAAAATTCGTTCGACTACTATCCTGTCCATCCGTCATCGCGGCGAAGTGGTCTTGGCCGGCGATGGCCAAGTGACTCTGGGTAACACTGTGATGAAGCATCAGGCGCGAAAAGTCAGGCGCCTGTACCATGACCAGGTGGTTACCGGTTTCGCCGGCGCCACCGCCGACGCCTTCACCTTGTTCGACCGCCTCGAGCAGAAGCTCGAACAGCACCACGGCAATTTGATGCGGGCGGCGGTCGAGCTGGCCAAAGATTGGCGCATGGACAAGATGCTGCGCCGCCTGGAGGCGATGCTCATCGCCGTCAACCGCGAGCATTCGCTGCTTCTCACCGGCACCGGCGATGTCATCGAGTCGGATAACGGTATCCTGGCCATTGGTTCCGGCGGCCCCTACGCCCAGGCGGCGGCCATGGCCTTGATGGCCAAAAGCGATTGCGGCGCCGAGGAAATCTGCCGCGCCGCCATGGACATCGCCGCCTCGATCTGCATCTACACCAACCGGGAATTGACGCTGGAAAAGATTGTTCTCGTTTGACCGCGCCCAGAGATTCGGGAACGCCAAGTTGATTGACAAGCGCGTTATATGGCGTTATCTGGATATCCGGTGACGTTGAAACTGTACATGGAAAGGTCTCATCTCATAGAGTACTGCTCGCTGGCTAGAGAATATGGAAAACCATAGCGGAACAAATGGAAAAACTCGCCTCGTTTTTTATGGGGTGGCGCTCATCTTTGCTCTCCTGCTGCTGCGGACCTGGCCACGGTTGTTCTATCCGGAAGTGTGGCTTGAGGATGGCTTCATTAACCTTGCCGGTTTCCTGGCGCGTGGACTTCGCTTTTTCACCGAGCCGCAGAATGGCTATTATTTCGCTCTTCCCAAAATTATCACCGTCCTGTCGGCTTCGGTTTCGGTCTATTTCTATCCGGAAATCACCACTTTCCTCACTTTTATTATCACTTTAGCGATAGCCGTCTGCATCGCCCGCATGCCGCTGTATTTGCGCGGCGGATTCTGGCTGTCAATTCTCTGTTTCCTGATTCCCACCACGAACGAGGCATTCGGCTTGCCGTCCTATATGTACTGGTGGATTTCCTTGCCGCTGCTCGCCTTTATCTTCTGGGATGAACGAGCGGCGCACCGATACGTCTGGATGCGTATCATGGTTATCGGCCTGGCCTCGCTTACCGCGCCGACATGCCTGATAACTCTACCGCTCTACTGGGCGCGGGTGGTCTATTTCTGGAAACGGCCCAATCGCCACACCGAAATTCACATCGCCTGCTGGGCCACCGTGTTCACGGCAATTCAGCTCATCCCAACATGGAAAGTTATCCATGTGCAGCAGAATGTCCCTGTCGCCCTGGCGACGCTGAAGGTGATCGTTGTCAAATTCTTCGGCAGCTATGTGTTGGGTAACCTGTTTGCTGAAATGACCCTAGCCGCTGGCATAGTTGTCTTGCTGTACATTGCTGCTAACATGTTCCGGCATTGGCGTGACGTCTGGCTCTGGGCCTTGTGCTATCTGTGGCTGGCGGCAATCCTGATGAGCATTGCGAGAAGGAATATCCATTTTCTTGATCCAATGAAATTTGGGGAGAGGTATTTTTTTCTTCCCTACATCCTGCTTGGCTGGTTGATCCTGCAATTTATCTATGCCGAACGGAACAGATGGATTCGCCTGACATCAATCATGCTTCTTGTCCTTTCCGTCGTCAATACGGTGCCTGGTCTGTTCCGGATGAGAAAGCCGGATGATTTTCGCTGGCGTGACCATCTGCTGTCCTGCCAGCATTTTTCCGATTACACCATCCCAGTTTCAGTTGGCAGTAAAGGCGATGCCGGCGGCAGGGGTGAACTCCATTACGCCGGGCAGATGAACCTGTCCGGAGAAAAATGCCAGCAAATAGCCAGGAGGAACAGTTTCTTCACCAGGTTGGCTGGTGGCGAAACGCGGAAGACCTTTCCTTATCGCGTTGTATACCCTTGGCATGAAAAGCTTTCCACCATCACCGTGCCCACGGCCAAAGATATTGTCGTTAATCAGTGGCAAGGTCACGACTATTGGACAGCTTTTGGCGGTAATCCTAAAATTCCAGCGCGATGGGAGGTATTCGGCTCGGTCAGCAGCATCGGCCACAATAATAAGGGCTTGCTCTCCATCCGTCTCCGACGTGGCGACAGCCTGCTGTACGCTACCGGGCTGATTGCCGCTGGAACACCGAGACACACCGAACAGCAGCGGATAGAAATTGATGGGCATCCGGAATTCACCAATACCACGCCATTTTGGGTTGGCGGCGACAGATGGGCCTTGCTGGAATTTTCCAGCGACCTACTGCCGGAAACCTTTGTGGTGAATTTTTACAATGACGGCGGCAAGTGGAATGAATGGTCGGCGATAGCGGTAAAAGCGAACGAAGCGGCTGGCTCTGACGCGAAGAGCCGCTCCCTTGAAACTGCACCAGAGGGTAATCGGCCCTAAATGATGAGGCGCGAAATAAATACCGTAATTTCTTCAGGGGACCGGCTACGATATTCTGTTCAGGCGATTTTGGCCAGCCAGGTCAGGCACAGCGCCCCAACTTGTGCCATATTTTCTCCGACAGCGACAAAACCGTGTTCGCGCAGCACGAAGAAATTACCTTGCGCCGCCAGCGCCAGGGCGGCTTCGGCCAGCTCTTTGCTGCCGTAGGGCAAAGGATAGGGGCTTACCGGAATCCCCAAAGCTTCCGCCTGGCCAGTGATAATTTCGTGGTGGCCATGGAAGACGGCGCCGACCGCCGGAAAATGCCTATACAAGAGGGCGTGCAGCATGGCTTCGGAAGATGGCTGGCGGCAGCCACGCGCGTTGATGTGGTCAATGGCCAGGTCACAGGCGACGACCTCGACGAAGGCGTCGTCGCCGAGATTGTCTTTGAGGCCGATGGCCGTTCCCGTGATGATGAATGATTCTCCGGCGCGAAAACTGAGGTTGCCGCTGGAACCGCCGGGATAGGGTGGAGCCAGACCATGGTCATGAAAAATCCGGCACCAACGACGCAGTTCCGGCAGCAGCGGGTGGCTGGGCGGCTCGTGGCCGAGAAATGCCGTGGTAAAACGCACACCCCGATATTCTTCACTCATGACAAAACCTGGCTGATATTTTGCGCTTTGACAATGCCCTTTTCCGTGATGATGCCGGTGATCAAAGCCGTCGGCGTTACGTCGAAGGCTGGATTATAGGCCCCTGAATCCGGCGAGGCGACACGAATCGTCTGCATAACGCCATCTTCATCCGGGCCACGTTGATACAGTACTTCCGCGGCCTCACGCTCTTCGATTGGGATGGCGTCTCCAGACGGGCAATCGGCATCCACCGTCGAAGTTGGTGCTGCCACATAAAAGGGCAGGCCAAAATGGCGGGCGGCCAGAGCCTTTTCCAGCGTGCCGATTTTGTTAGCGACATCGCCATTGGCGGCAATGCGGTCGGCGCCGACAATCATCAAATCAATTTTACCCTGGGCCATTAAAGAGGCGCAGGCGTTGTCGGCGATAATGGCGTGCGGGATGCCTTCACCGTGCAGTTCCCAGGCGGTCAGGCGGGCACCTTGGCCGCGAGGCCGGGTTTCATCGGCGTAGACGAAGGGATTTTTGCCTTGCCTGGCGGCGACATAGACCGGCGACAGGGCTGAGCCGTAATCGGTGAAGGCCAGCCAGCCGGCGTTGCAGTGGGTGGCGATGCGGCAGTTATCGGTCAATAGCGCCGCTCCGTATTCGCCGATGGCCTGGCAAGCGGAAGAATCTTCATCGGCGATTTGTTCCGCTTCCCTGACTGCCGCATCGGCGCCGCCGGATAGGCCAGCGGCAAAAACCCGCCCAGTCGCGTAAAAGAGATTTCTCGCCGTTGGCCGCGTCGCTTCGATGACCGCCTTGGCCAGGGCCACATCATCGCCGGCGAGAAAGGCCTGGGCCATGGCGTAACCGGCGGTCGAACCGATGGCGCCGGCGCCGCGCACAACCATGGTCTGGATAGCTCGGCAAGTGGCGCGGTAATCCGGGCAGTCATGAATCTGAAAAGAAAAGGGCAGTTGATTCTGCTCGATCATCTTCACGCTCGCCCCAGCTAGCCAGACGGTGCGGTAGTGCTGTCCATTGACACGCATAGGTATCCTCTTAAAAAGATTTATCATCGCGAAACGCGGATTCTTCTGGCAGCGTCCGCCCGTTGTGACAAGCTCAGGACGAGCGGGGCGAAGTTATCACGTCTGAAGTTATCACGTCTTGCTGATTTTCCTGTTTCCGGCTATATTCTCTGCCCCTCACGGCTCAAAGCTTTTAATCCGACGCAGCCGAAACCGCGCTTGCGATCAGAACGCTTTCCCCCGTTTTTATTCCATCATTGGCCGTTTCCCGTCAAGCCTGACGAAGCGGCAAGGACAGATTCATGCGGCAGCAGTCGATTCGCAACGTGGCGATTATCGCCCATGTTGACCATGGCAAAACCACCCTCGTCGATCAGTTATTTCGTAGTTCCGGCATGTTCCGTGATAATCAGCAGGTGGCCGAACGCCTGATGGATTCGATGGACCTGGAGCGGGAACGCGGCATCACCATCACTGCGAAAAATGGCTCCTATACCTTCGGCGATCATTGGATCAACATTATCGACACGCCGGGACACGCCGATTTCGGCGGCCAGGTCGAGCGGGTGCTGCGCATGGCCGATGGTGCTTTGCTGCTGGTCGATGCCCAGGAAGGGCCGATGCCGCAGACCTATTTTGTTTTGAAGAAGGCTTTGGAAAACCACCTGCCGGTCATCGTCGTCATCAACAAGATTGACAAACCGGCGGCCCGCTGCGCCTGGGCTGTCGATCAGGTCTTCGATCTCTTCGTCAAACTGAACGCCCCCGACAGCATTCTTGATTTCCCCGTGGTCTATGCCTCGGCCAAACAGGGTTATGCCTTGCGCGAACCTGACGACGAAGTGGTGAATGGCGGCAACATGGATGTCGTCTCGCAAACGATCATCGACCATATTCCGGCACCGGGCGGCAGCCCGGACGAGCCGCTGCAAATGCAGGTGGCGACCATCGACTATTCGCCTTATCTGGGACGGCTCGGCATCGGCAAGGTGGTAAACGGCACGCTGTCGCTGAACCAACCGGTGGTGGTGGCCCGCCGCGACGGCTCGGTGAAACCGGTACGCATCGCCAAGATTTACCGCTTTCACCGTGACGGCAAAGAGGCGGTGGAAAAGGCCGGTTGCGGCGAAATCGTCGCCGTCGCCGGCATGGAAGACGTGACTGTCGGCGTCACCTTCACCGACCCGGACAATCCGCGGCCACTGCCGGTGATCAATATCGACCCGCCGACCATCTCGATGAATTTCATCCCTAACGATTCACCCTTTGCCGGCAAGGAAGGCAAGTTCGTCACCTCGCGCCATATCGAGGAGCGGCTGCACCGCGAGGCGCTGGCTGATGTTGCCCTGCATGTCGAGCCGATGGCTGAAGGAATTGGCTATAAAGTCTCCGGGCGCGGCGAGCTGCACCTGTCGATCCTCATCGAAAAGATGCGCCGCGAACAGTACGAGTTTCAGGTGACGCGGCCACAGGTAATCATGAAGGAGGAAAACGGCCAGTTGCTCGAACCCTACGAGCGCCTGACCGTTGATGTCGATGAGCAGTTCCAGGGCGCGGTCATCGAAAAGCTCGGCAGGCTGCGCGGCCAGTTGCTGGAAATGGGCATGGCGGGTGGCATGACCCGTTTGGTCTTCACCATCCCCACTCGTGGTTTGCTCGGCTACCGCTCGCAGTTTTTGACTGATACGAAAGGTATGGGTATGATGAATTACGTCTTCGACGATTACGGCCCCTACGCTGGGGAAATCGTCAACCGAGTCAATGGTGTGCTCGCGGTCAAGGAACCCTGCGTCGCCGTCGCCTACGCCTTGTGGAATTTGCAGGATCGCGGCAAACTGTTCATCGACCCTGGCGCGCCGCTCTACACCGGGCAGATCATCGGCGAGAACAGCCGCGCCGTCGATATGGTCGTCAACCCGGCCAAGGGGAAAAAGCTGACCAACATGCGGGCTTCCGGCTCGGACGAGGCGGTTATCCTGACGCCGCCGGTGCGGATGAGCCTCGAAGACTGCATTGCCTACATCAACGATGACGAATTGGTCGAGGTAACACCGAAGGCCATTCGCCTGCGCAAGAAACCGGGCATCCGGTTACCGGGGGCATGATGAAAACACTGAGCATTGTTGTTGCGGTCGTCGCGGCCCTAGCCACCTTCTGGTTCGTTCTGGAAAAGACCGGTGGCGACTGCCCACTCTGACTGCCGATCTACAGCGCCGCTGGAGCGGGGCTGGTCGTGTTTTACCTTCTTTCCTGGCTGCTGCCGGGGTGAATCTCAGCGTGGCGCCGGCCTCAAAGCAATTTTTCCAGGAACTTACTGGGCAGCGGCGTATCCGGCGGCAGTAAATTTGACGCTGGCAATGTCATCAGCGTCGAGGCGCCGTGGGCGAGGATTTTGCCTTTTTCGTTGCGCACTTCCGCTTTCGCCAAGCTGATGGTTCGCCCGGCTTTGATTCTTTTGCCGGTGGCGATCAGCGTTCCGTCAGTGGCTGGGGCCAGGTAATTGAGTTTCAGATCGACCGAAGTCAGTCCCTTGTCTTCATCAATCTCCGGGAAAATGGCCCAGAAGGTGGCGCTGTCGATAAGCGTCGCCAAGACGCCGCCGTGCACCAGTCCGAAGGGTTGGATGTGTTTGGTGGGCTGGACTTCGATGGCCATCTCGCAGGCGCCGATCTCAAGGCGTAAGAATTTCATCGACATCAGTTGAAAATACGGTGAGGCGCTGGCCACTTTAGTAACCGCCGCCACATATTCCGGGTTTAATACGCGCACTCTGGCCTCCAATTATTTTCAATCAATGAAAATGCTTATGGGTGGGATGGTTGTGGCCGCTGGTATAGCCGATAAGCGCGTCGGCGGCGAGAGAAATTCGGCGGCCCGCATATTCCGCCTTCCGATTGTAAAAAAAATGGTATAGTCGCGACGAACGCCGTTTTGTTTGGCGCCTGTACAATGGATTATTCGCGTTTGAACTGGCAATTTTTCTCGATTTGTTTATGGAAGATAGAGTGGAAGAGGGCGCCCCGCCGCCGGCGGATGCCGCCCGGCATTACCGTTATCGCCTGCGTTTCCGTGAGGATGGCCTGGTTGTCGGCGCCCGTGGCGACGATGGTGGTTTCAGGCGCGGCCAGAGGGTGATGGTGGCGGCGCCGCATGGCCTGGAACCGGCGGCGGTCGTTGGTATTGCGCCGATACCATGTGAGGCCAACTGTGGGGCGCAATCCGATTATGCCGTGCTGCGCCTGGCCACGGTTGACGAATGTGCCCAGTACCAGGAGCTTGCCCGGCAGGAGGACGAGGCCTTTCAGATATGTCAGGGCTTGGTTGAAAGGCATCAACTGGAAATGCGCCTGGTGCGGGTCGAGCGGTTTTTCAACGGCGCCAAGATCATCTTTTATTTCACCGCCGATAACCGCGTCGATTTCCGCGCCCTGGTTAAAGATTTGGTGCGAGAGTTCCGCACCAGGGTCGAGATGCGTCAGGTCGGTGTCCGCCATGAAACTAAGATGCTGGGCGGTCTGGGCGCCTGTGGCCGTGAATTGTGCTGCGTCTCGTTCATGAATAATTTTGATTCCGTGACCATCAAAATGGCCAAGGAGCAGGATCTGCCGCTCAATCCGGCGAAGATTTCCGGACTGTGCAACCGGCTGTTGTGCTGTCTCGAACATGAATATGACACCTATCGCCAACTGCGCAAAAATATGCCAAAAGTGGGCAAAAGGATTAAAGTCGGCAGCGAATTCGTCCGCGTCAAGAGCCAAAATCCGCTGCGTGAAGTAATTGTTGTGCAGAGCGACGACGGCGCCGAGCGGCAATTGCCACGCGCCGAGTGGCAGAATTGCGAGCGCGAAGCGGCGCGTCTGGAAAAACCGATCAAAAAACAGGCGGAAAAGCTGATGGATAAGGGTCAAAAACCGGGCGAGTCCGACTGAGTGCAAGGAGAAGCCGTTTTGAGCGTCTATATCACCACGCCGATTTATTACGTCAACGCCGAGCCGCATATCGGCCACGCCTATACCACCATCGTCGCCGACACCTACAGCCGGTTTCAGCGGCTGCGCGGCGAGCGCGTCCGTTTTCAGACCGGCACCGACGAACACGGCGACAAGATTGCCGAAGCCGCCGCCCGCGAGGACATCGAACCACGCGTTTACGCCGATAAAATCAGCGGTAAATTCCGCGATACCTGGCCGGTTCTGGCCTGCGCTCCCGATAATTTCATCCGCACCACCGACCCGGATCATATCAAAACGGTGCGGCGCATCCTGCAAACGGTTTACGACAAGGGCGACATCTATTTCGACAGCTATACCGGTCTTTACTGCCGGGGTTGCGAGCGTTTTCTGACCGAGAAGGAACTGGTCGATGGCCTTTGCCCCGATCACCGGGCGGCGCCGCGGGAAATCGCCGAGCAGAATTATTTTTTCCGCATGTCGAAATACCAGGAAAAGCTGATCGCCCATATCGAAAGCCATGCCGATTTCATCACGCCGGAGCGCTACCGCAACGAGGTGCTGTCTTTCCTCAGCGAGCCGCTCGAAGACTTGTGCATCTCGCGGCCAAAGTCGCGGCTGACCTGGGGCATCGAATTGCCCTTCGACGACAACTTCGTCACTTATGTCTGGTTCGATGCGCTGATCAACTATATAACCGGTCTTGGCTATCCCGATGATGAAAAGTTTCAGGAATTCTGGCCGGTCGCCGAGCATCTGATCGCCAAAGATATCCTCAAGCCACACGCCATCTACTGGCCGACCATGCTGCTGTCTTTGGGTATTCCCCTGTACAAAAAGCTGCATGTGCATGGCTATTGGAACAACGAAGACGCCAAAATGTCGAAAAGCGTGGGCAACGTCATCCGTCCGCGTGAGCTGGTCGAAAGCTACGGCCTCGACCCCTTCCGCTACTTCGCGCTGCGGGAAATGTCCTTTGGCCTCGATGCTTCCTTTAGCAGCGAGGCAATCGTCGCTCGCCGCAATGCCGACCTGGCTAACGATCTGGGCAATCTCTTTTCCCGCAGCCTGAGCATGGCCGAAAAATATGCCGGGTTGGTCGTCCCGGTTCCAGCGGCGGGTGAACCAGCGGAAATTGATAAGGAGCTGCGTCAGGCGGCGGCGGCGATGCTGGCCGCTTACGACGAAAATATGGCCGATTTCCGCTTTCACCGCGCTTTGCAAGCGGTTTGGGATTTGGTCAGCCACGCCAACAAATATATCGTTGCCGTCGAACCCTGGGTCCTGGCTAAAGACAAGGGGCAGAGGCCGCGTCTGGATACGGTTTTGTACAACCTTGGCGAGGTGTTGCGCTTATTGACCTTGGTTTTGCGCCCGGTGATGCCCGATGCCGCCGCCAAAATGGCCGAAGCGCTCGGTTATGCGCCGGACGACCCGGCGGTGGCTTCACTGCCGCAAGGCGGGCGTTGGGGCGTACTGACGCCGGGTCAGCGTTTGCGCGGCTGCCCGGCGCTTTTTCCACGCCTGGAAGTGGAAAAACCGGCCAAAGTTCAGATGGCGGCATCGAAGGAATCAGCTTGGCAGGCAGAGGAGACCGGCCTCGACATCGCCGACTTCCAAAAACTCGATATCCGGGTGGTGGAGATTGTCGCCGCCAGCCGCGTGAAAAAATCCGACAAACTCCTGCAACTGACGGTGCAGGCGCCGGAAGAGCGGGTCATCGTTTCCGGTATCGGTCAATACTATGCGCCGGAAGAGCTGATAGGCTGCCAGGCGCTGGCCGTCTGCAATCTGAAGCCGGCGAAACTGATGGGCATCACCTCACATGGCATGATTCTTACCGCCAAGGACAGCGCCGCTGGCCGGGAACGGCTGGCGCTGACCACGGTCATGGCGCCGATCGCCCCCGGCGCATCCATAAGCTAGAGGATTCATTATGTTTGTCTTCGGAAATTTCATCGGCGCCTTAGCCATGCTGGTCGATTTTTTGCTGTCGGCCTACATGTGGGTCATCATTGGCCGGGCGATCATTTCCTGGGTCAACGCCGACCCCTACAATCCCATTGTCCGTTTTCTCTGCCAGATCACCGATCCGATACTGAATTGGCTGCGTCAGCGCCTGCCTTTCCTCGTCATGGGCGGCCTCGACCTGACGCCGCTGGCGGTCATCGCGGCGATTTACTTTTTGCGGGCCTTCCTCGTGCCGACCCTGGGCCGGTTGGCGATGGGGATGGCCTAATTGGCGTTCAGATTCCTTCCCTTCGCGCTCAGGCGAGGGGATGAAAACCTCCCTACCGGGAGGATTTTACCGAGACAGGAGATGGTATGTCGATTACTCCCCAAACGATCAAAGACCAGGAATTTCAAACCAAATTCAGAGGATATGACACCATCGAGGTAAAAGCCTATCTCGATCTCGTCGCTGAAGAATTTTTCGAGTTGCTGGAGGCGAAACGCCGTCAGGATGAGGAACTTGCCACCCTGCAAAGCCGTTATAAGGGGGTGGCCGAGGAAAAAGACGGTCTCGCGGCGAGGCTGCGCGAAAGCGGTTCGGCGGTGACCGGTGACGAGGATGAGCGGCGGGCGCGGGATGCGGAAATGCAGGCGCTGCGCGAGCAGATCGCCACCTTGATGAAACAGGTGAAGGATGTCGAGGCTGAAAAGGCGGCGCTTTTATTTTCGCGGGAAGGGCGCGAGCGCGCCTTGGCCGAGGAAGTGCGCGGTATGCGCGACAAGCTGATGCTGGTGCAACAGGACGCCGCCATCAAAGATAAAGACATCGAGGGTCTCAGACGGCAACTGGCAGCCAGCGAAAAGCAGGTCGGCGAGCTGAAAAAGGACGAGATCGCCTCGAAGCATCTGATCGTCGCCGCTCAGAATTTCGCCGATGATCTGCGCCGAAAGAGCGAAAAGGAAGCCCGCGACCTGATGGTCAGGGCGCGTGCCGATGTCGAAGTCTTCCGCCGGAAATCGCAGGAGGAACTGGCGCGGCTGCCGCTGGAAATCGAGCGTTTACACCAGCACCGCGAGCAGGTGTGGGAGGAACTGCGCCGCATCCTGCAAACGCATCTGGAGCAGCTCGATTTTTCCAGTAATTTCAAGGAGTCGAGTCCAGAGATCGACGAGATGTTTCACGCTATCGCCGCGCCGCCCGCCGAAGAGGCTGAGCGGGTCGTGACTGTGGACAACCTGGAGCCGCCCGCCGCCGGTTCCGGCCAGTAGGCCGTAATGCCCTTTGTCCGTCAGCAGAAGGCGGATGGCGCGGCGCTCATTTCCTTGTATGTCCAGCCGAAGGCGGCGCGCAACCAGGTTATCGGCCTGCACGATGGAGCGCTGAAGCTGGCCATCACCGCGCCGCCCACCAATGGTCAGGCCAACGCCGCCGTCGTGGCCTATTTGGCCGAAGCGCTCGGTTTGGCGAAAAAAGACATTGTTATAAAGCGTGGCCAGTCAAGCCGCCGCAAACAGGTGGTCGTGCGTGGCTTGGCCGCCGAGGTTATTCGCGAGAGACTGGTGTCGGGTTGAGCCGCCTTTTGATTCCGCCCGCCGGGCAGGCGATGAGCGAAATCTCGTCACTGGTCCGGTAAGAATTTCTTTGACGGTTCACGGGTGGTCGGGTATTGTCGCGCCGGAATGAACGTTCAGTCCGTATCCGGAACGATTGGATGACCGCTGGCGCGAAAATGACCATAACAAAGTTTCTTTCCCTATGACTTCAACCGAGCCGGAAAAACGCCGGGCGATTGTCCGTGCCACCATCGAACTGGTGGCCGAGCGCGGCTTTCATGGCACGCCGATGTCGATGATCGCCGCCCGCGCCGGGGTCGGCGCCGGCAGCATCTACCGCTATTTCGCCGATAAGGAAATCCTCATCCACGAGACCTTTGCCGAGGTGTTGGCGCGAATGCAGGAGGCGGTGAGTGACGGCTATCCGCGCGGCGAATCCATCCGCCGCCGCTACGAGCATTTTTTTCTTGGCATGTCGCGTTTTTTCATAGAAAATTCCAGCGATTTCGGCTTTCTCCGTCAGTATTTCGATTCTCCGTTTGGAATCGCCCTGCGCCGCGATAAAATGATGGAACAAGAGTGCCGGGAGCATGATTGCGAGTCCATTCACTGCCTGATTGAGGAGGGCATCGACAGCGGCCTGTTCAAAGACCTGCCGCCTTTGGCGCATGTTTCGATTATTTTTGGCGCCTTGGTCTCGGTGGCGCGCGACCATATTCTCGGTTTTATTAGCCTTGACGCGCCGATGCTTCAGAGTATCGCCGATGCCTGCTGGGACGCCCTGGCGCGCCATTGACAATGAAGTTTCCGGTGGAGTGGCCGGTTTTTTTATCCTTTTTTGAGGACAGCTTTATGAAAAACGCACATCTGACTCGTCTTGCCCTCATCGTCGCCGCTTGCACCTTGTGTCTGGCTGGCTGCGACAAGGGATCGGCAACCGCGCCGCACGCGCCTGGTGGCGCGGGCATGCCAACGCCGGAAGTCAACGTCTATGTCGCCGCTTCGGCGCCAACCCGCCTGACTATGGATTTGCCTGGCCGCGCCGCCGCTTATCGTATCGCCGAGGTCAGGCCACAGGTCAACGGCATCCTGCAAAAGCGGCTGTTCGAGGAAGGGGCGCTGGTCAAAGCCGGGCAGGTGCTGTATCAGATCGACCCGGCCATTTACGAGGCGGCGCTGGCCAGCGCCGAAGCGTCTTTGGGGCAGGCCGAAGCGACCGCCTATTCGGCGAAACTTCTGGCCGACCGCTATCGGGTGCTCGTGAAAACCAAGGCGGTCAGTCAGCAGGAATGGGTCAATGCCGACGCCGCCATGCGTCAGGCTCAGGCCGCCATCGCCGCCGCCAAGGCCGCGATCAAGACCGCGAAGATCAACCTCGACTACACGAAAGTGAAGGCGCCGATTGCCGGTAAAATTGGCCGTTCGCTGGTGTCCGAAGGCGGATTGGTGACGGCGCAGCAGGCCGGCACCTTGGCGACGATTCAGCAGATCGACCCGCTCTTTGTCGATGTCACCCAATCGTCGATGGAACTTTTGCGTTTGCAGAAGACGTTTGGCAACCCGGATGGCGATGATTTGAGTTCGGACATCAAGATTTTTCTCGAGGACAACACGCCCTATAGCCATGAAGGCAAGCTCAAATTCTCCGATGTCTCCGTCGATCCGTCCACCAGTTCGGTAACGATCCGCGCCACCGTCGTCAACCCGGACCACTTCCTGCTGCCTGGCATGTATCTGCGCGCCCATCTCACCTCGGCGAGAGAAATTCCGTCCATTGCCGTGCCGCAGCAGTGTATTCAACGCGACAGCCGGGCCAACCCCCTGGTGATGGTCGTGGGCGAGCAGGGCCTTATCGAGGCGCGCCCCGTCGTGCTTGGCCAAAATATGGGGAATAACGTGGTCGTCACCAGCGGTTTGCAGGATGGAGACAAAGTGGTTTTTGCCGGTTTTCAGAAGATCAAGCCAGGGGCGCCCGCGAAAATCGTCGAGGCCCCCGTCGATCAAGCCGCAAAAGCCGCCAATGCCGCAAAAGCCGCCAGTACGGGCGCGAAAACGGAGTGAACCATGTCCAGATTTTTTATTGATCGTCCGATTTTCGCCTGGGTCATCGCCATCGTTATCATGCTGGCAGGCGCTTTATCGATCATGGAGCTGCCGGTTTCCCAGTATCCGGAGATCGCGCCGCCCTCGGTGCGCATCACCACCCGCTATCCGGGCGCGTCGGCGGAAACCATCTCGAACAGCGTCGTCCAGGTTATCGAGCAGAATATGACCGGTCTCGATAATTTTCTCTATATGAGTTCGCAAAGCTTCACGACCGGCGACGTTGCCATCACCCTGACTTTTGATACCGGCACCAACGGCGATATTGCCCAGATGCAGGTGCAGAACAAGTTGCAGCAGGCGATGAAACTCTTGCCCGACGCCGTGCAGCAGCAAGGCGTGCAGGTAGCGAAATCAAACTCGACCTTTCTCATGCTGGTCGGCCTCATCGCCGATGATCCGAAACTTGAGAACACCGATCTCACCGATTATCTGGTCAATACCCTGCGCGATCCGATCAGCCGCGTTAAAGGCGTCGGCAGCGTCCAGATATTTGGCGCCCAGTATTCGATGCGGGTGTGGCTTAATCCGGCCAAACTGACCGGCTTGAATCTTACCGTCGATGATGTCGTGCAGGCGGTCCGCGATCAAAACAATCAGGTGGCCGTCGGTAGTTTGGGCGGCAACCCGGCGGTTCCCGGCCAGCAAGTCAGCTTTTCCATGATGTCGCAAACCATGCTGAGCTCGCCGGAACAGTTCGAGAACATCATCCTGCGTGTCAACGCCGACGGCAGCCGCGTGCGCCTCAAGGATGTCGCCCGTATCCACATTGGCGCGGAAAATTATGAAGGCGCCGGCACCTATAATAACCAGCCTTCCGGCGGCATGGCGATCATGCTGGCCACCGGCGCCAACGCCTTGGCCACCGCCAACGCGGTCAGGGCCAAGGTGACGGAACTGGCGCCGTATTTTCCCGCCGGGATCAAAGCGGTTTACCCCTACGATACCACCAAATTCATCAGGATATCCATTGAAGAGGTGGTCGTGACCCTGGTTGAGGCGATTGTCCTCGTCTTTTTGGTCATGTATCTGTTCTTGCAGAATTTTCGGGCGACCCTGATTCCGACCATTGCCGTGCCGGTGGTCTTGCTCGGCACGTTTGCCATCATGTCGGTGGCCGGTTTCTCGATCAATACCTTAACCATGTTCGGCTTGGTGCTGGCCATCGGCCTCTTGGTCGATGACGCCATTGTCGTCGTCGAAAATGTCGAGCGCATCATGCGCGAAGAGGGGCTATCGCCCGTGCAAGCGACGCGAAAATCCATGGACCAGATCACGAGCGCTTTGATCGGCGTTGCGCTGGTCCTGTCGGCGGTTTTCGTGCCGATGGCTTTTACCGGCGGCGCCACCGGGGAAATTTACCGTCAGTTTTCTTTGACCATCGTTTCGGCGATGCTTTTGTCGGTTACCGTCGCCCTCATTCTGACGCCGGCCCTGTGTGCCACCATTCTCAAACCGATCGAAAAAGGCGCCCATGACGAAAAGAAGGGATTTTTCGGTTGGTTCAACCGCTCCTTTGAAAAGAGTGCCGACAGCTATCGCGGCGCTGTCCATTATGTGCTGGTGCGCGGCGGGCGTTTCATGCTCATTTATTTGATCCTCGTCGCCGGCATGGTCTTTCTTTTCCGCGCCTTGCCGACCGCTTTCCTGCCGGAGGAAGATCAAGGTGTCTTGATGGCGATGGTGCAATTGCCGAGCGGCGCTTCCCGGGAACGGACCCAGGCGGTGCTCAGGCAGGCCACCAATTATCTGCTTGATGCGGAAAAAGAAAACGTCGAGGCCGTGTTTGCCGGTTCCGGCTTCAGCTTTGCTGGACGCGGCCCGAATATGGGCATGATGTTTATCAGCTTGAAAGACTGGAGCGTGCGGAAACGTCCTGATCAGTCGGCGAACGCGGTCGTTGCCCGCACCATGGGTTATTTTTTTCGGATCAAGGAGGGGATGCTGTATGCTTTCAACCTGCCACCGATTCCTCAGTTGGGTATAGCCACCGGTTTTGACCTGTTTTTGCAGGATCGCGCTAACCTTGGCCACGAGCAATTGATGGCCGCCCGCAACCAGCTTCTTTACATGGCATCCCAGGACAAAAGACTGGTCGGCGTCCGCCCCAATGGTATGGACGATACGCCGCAGTATTTCGTTGATATTGACTACGAGAAGGCTATGGCCTTGGGCATCCCCGTCGCCTCGATCAACAACACCCTGAGTACAGCCTGGGGCGGGCTGTACGTCAATGATTTCATCAACCAGGGCCGGGTCAAGCAGGTCAACGTCCAGGCTGACGCGCCGTTTCGCATGAGTGACGATGACCTCAAACAGTGGTATGTGCGCAACAGCCAGGGCGAGATGGTGCCGTTTTCGACCTTTGCCTCTGGCCATTGGATCACTGGCTCACCGCTGTTGCAGCGCTACAACGGCAATCCAGCCATAGAAATCCAGGGTCAGGCCGCGCCCGGCCTCTCGAGCGGTGACGGCATGGCCGCCATCGCCGAACTGATCGGCAAACTGCCGAAAGGTATGGGTTTTGAATGGACGGCTGTCTCGTACCAAGAGGTGCGGGCCGGCGCCCAGGAACATATGTTATACGTCATTTCAGCGCTGGTTGTTTTCCTCTGCCTGGCCGCTCTGTATGAGAGCTGGTCAGTGCCCTTTTCGGTTATGCTGGCGGTGCCGATTGGCATCCTTGGCGCCCTGATCGCCGTGAAGTCGCGCGGTATGTATAATGATGTCTATTTCAAAGTCGGTCTTTTAACCACCATCGGTCTGTCGGCGAAGAACGCGATTCTGATCGTCGAGTTCGCCAAGCGCCGCTACGACAAGGGCCGCGATCTGATCGAGTCGGCGGTGCGCGCCGCCCGCCTGCGTCTGAGGCCGATTCTCATGACCTCTTTGGCCTTCATGTTCGGCGTTCTGCCGCTGGCGATCTCGACCGGCGCCGGCGCCAACAGCCGCCACGCCATTGGCACCGGCGTATTTGGCGGCATGTTATCGGCGACCATTCTTGCCATCTTTCTTATTCCGCTGTTTTTTGTTGTTATTATGAAGCTCTTCAAAACCAAGCCGGCCAACCCGGATGACGAAGGGGATGGCAAAGGAGATTCGACGATATGAAATTCTTATCACGAACCATGGCTGGTGTGTCCGTCTTGGCCTGCGCCCTGGTGGCTGGCTGTTCGCTGGCCCCGCATTTCCAGCGTCCGGAGATGCCGGTACCGCAGGCTTTTCCGATGAACGAGAATGGCGCCTCCGGCGAGAAGGTCTCGGCTATCGCCCAATTGCCATGGCGGAGTTATTTCAACGATCCCGTCTTGCGGCAACTGATTGCCATGTCGCTGGAAAACAACCGCGACCTGCGGCAGACGGCCCTTACGGTCAAGGGCTATCAGGCGCAGTACCGCGTCGCCCGCTCCGCCCTGTGGCCGACGGTCATGGCCGGGGCATCCGGGACCAAGCAGCGGGTCCTGTCTAATGGTATCTATCAAGACACCACGAGCTATTCCGCCTCGGTGGGGGTAACGGCTTATGAGCTTGATTTCTACCGCGTGAGCGACCTGAAAGAAGACGCCTGGCAGCAATACCTGGCCATGGCCGAAAACGAGCGGGCCGTGCGTATCAGCCTGATTGCCGAGGTGGCGCGGGCCTATCTTACTCTTTTGTCTGATCGGGAACATCTGGTCATCAGCCGTGATACTTTGGAGCAGGAGGATAAATTCACGGCTTTGACCGAGCTGCGCGAGCGCGAGGGCATCATCTCGCAACTGGTTCTGGTGCAGGCGAAGACGGTGCGCGAGACTGCCCGCGCCAATCTGGCCGCATCCGAGCGGCAGGTGGCCCAGGATAAAAACGCCCTGGCCCTTTTGGTGGGCGCGCCGCTGCCGATGCTGCCGGAAAGCCTCTTGAAAGAGCATGAGTTTTTTCCGGAAGAAACCGCCAACCTGTCGTCCCAGGTCCTTCTGAACCGGCCCGACATTGCCGCCGCCGAGCATCAGTTACGTGGCGCCAATGCCGCCATCGGCGCCGCCAGGGCCGCCTTCTTCCCGATCATTAGCCTAACCGCAAATACTGGGGTCACCAGCAATGAGCTGTCGAATCTCTTCAAGAGCGGCAGCGGTATCTGGTTGTTTTCGCCCTCCATCAGCCTGCCGATCTTCACCGCCGGACGGCTGTCGGCGCAACTGGATGTGGCCGAACTGCGCCGCGACAGTATGGTCGCCGCCTATGAAAAGGCCATCCAGAGCGCCTTCCGCGAGGTAGCCGACGCTTTGGTTGCCCGCGACTCGTACCGCGACCAGGCCGATGCCCAGGCAAAGATCGTCGAAGCGGCCAGTCAATACTATCAGTTGGCCTTGGATCGCTACCAGCAGGGTCTGGATAACTACCTGACCCTGCTCGATGCCCAGCGCACTCTGTTTAGCGCTAGACAGAATCTGGTCAGCCTGCGTCTGGCCCAGATGGGCAACCAGGTCGATTTGTACAAGGCTTTGGGTGGCGGTTTGATTGAAGAGAGCGAAATCCCGTCAGCGGCAAAGGCAAAATAAACGAATAATGGGGGTGGCCAAGGCGCCGTCCCCATTTGTCTTATTGTTTCAATCGACGCGCTTGCGCAGGGCGCTCGCCTTTCAGATAGCCGATATTGAGCCGGAAGTTATCCCGCTGTTTCGACAATCGAGAGCATCTCGCGCACCGCTTTTTCCAGGCCGACGAAGACGGCGCGACCGATGATGGCGTGACCGATCGACAATTCCCCGATTTCAGGGATGGCGGCAACGGCAGCGGTGTTACGGTAATCGAGGCCATGACCGGCGTTGACTAAGAGGCCGAGGCGGCTGGCCAAGGCGGCGGCGGCTTCGAGCTGGGCGAGGTGGTGCTGGCGTTCCTGGCCTTTCGTGTCGGCGTATTTGCCGGTGTGCAGTTCGACAAAGGTGGCGCCGATTTCGCGAGCCGCCTCGATCTGCGCCTCTTCCGGGTCGATGAAGAGTGATACAGGAATATTATTATCCTGCAATTGCGCCACCACCGCCGCCAGTTTCATCTTGCCGTGGACAACATCGAGACCGCCTTCGGTAGTCAGTTCCCGGCGTTTTTCCGGCACCAGCGTCACCATGTCCGGCCCCACTTCCAGGGCGATGGCGATGATCTCTTTGGTGGCGCCCATTTCCAGATTCAGTTTGCTTTTCACGGTCTGGCGCAGTAGGCGCAGGTCACGCTCCTGAATGTGGCGGCGGTCTTCCCGCAAATGGACGACGATGCCCATGGCCCCAGCCAGTTCACAGAGGGCGGCGGCGGTGACCGGATCGGGTTCCTGACCACCCCGCGCCTGGCGGATGGTGGCGATATGATCGACGTTGATGGCAAGCTGTGGCATAAAATATCTCCCGTTGTTAGCAAATTGTGCAATGAGTTCCCGTTCTTTCGCCCGCATCGCTTCGGCCTCGACGTCCGAATTTTCATGATCCCAGCCGAGCAGATGCAAAAATCCGTGCGCCAGCAGCCAGAACATGCGGGCATCGAGGCTGTGCCCTAATTCTTTCGCTTCTCGCGCCGCCGTATCGAGAGAGATAATGATCTCGCCGAGTTCGTCGGCTGGCTGGCAGGGGAAAGCCTCGCCATCTGAAGCGGCGAAAGACAGCACATTGGTTGGCCCGGTCTTGTGCCGGTACTGTTCGTTGATGGCGGCGATGGCCGCGTCATCGACCAGAACGATACTGACATCGCGCTCGCTTGCGGCAAACTCCCGCATCAGCCAGGCGGCTTGGCGGCGCCAGCGGCGAAGAGCGGCGGGCGCCGGCGGGCGCGGGTGGTGCGAGGAAAACGAAAGAGGCATTTATACCGCCTGTTCGTAGGCCTGGATGATTTTCTGTACCAGCGGATGGCGCACCACGTCTTCTTTGCCGAAGCGGCAGAAGGCGATGCCTTCGAGGCCGGCCAGCAGTTCTTCGGCGTCGAGCAGGCCGGAGCGCTGTTTGTCTGGCAGGTCGATTTGGGTGGTGTCTCCCGTGATGATCGCCCGCGAATCGAAGCCGATGCGCGTGAGAAACATCTTCATCTGCTCTTTTGAGGTATTCTGCGCTTCATCCAGGATGATGAAGGCGTTGCTCAGCGTCCGCCCGCGCATAAAAGCCAGCGGCGCGATTTCGATGACACCTTGTTCCTGCAAGGCAAGGGCCTTTTCCACGCCCAGCATGTCGCCCAAGGCGTCATGGAGCGGGCGCAGATAGGGATTGACCTTCTGGGCCAGGTCGCCGGGCAGAAAGCCGAGCTTCTCTCCGGCCTCGACCGCCGGTCTGGTCAGAACGATGGAACGCACCTGGTTGCTGGTCAGGGCCGAAACCGCCATCGCCACCGCCAGATAGGTCTTGCCGGTGCCGGCTGGGCCGATGCCAAAGACAATGTCGTGACCGCGGATGGCGTCGATGTAGCGTTTCTGGTTCTGGGTTTTGGGTGTGATCAGCCGGTTTCTCGTGGTGACGTAGACCTTGTCGAGAAATATCTTTTCTAGCCTGGCTTGCGGATTGCCCTGCATGACATGCAGGGCGAAGGCGATGTCGGCGCTGTACAGCGGATGACCCTTGGCGGCCAGCGCGTACAGTTGGGTGATGGTGGTCTTGGCGATGGCCACCGCCTCGCGGGAGCCGCTGATTGCAAGTTGTGTGCCGCTGACCTCAATGCCGACCGCCGCCCCCTCCTCGATGATATGCAGGTGCCGGTTTTGTTCCCCATAAAGGAGGGCGGCGGTGGCGTAATCGGCAAAGCTCAGCTCGTCGTGAAATGGCGGATCATTCGCCTTATTTGCCGCTTTTTTTGCCCAGCTCTTCATCAATCATCCGCTGAAAGAATTCCGGGGTGCGCTGCTGCGGTATGCGGCCATTGATGAAGAGCGTCGGTGTGCCGCTGACCTGGGCCTTTTCACCGTCGCTTATGTCTTTGGCAATCTGCGCTTTCGCCGCCGGTGATTCCATGTCGGTTTTGAAGCGTTGCATGTCTAAATTAAGATCTTTGGCGATGGCATCGATAACCTGGTTGTTCAATTGCGGGCTGCGGAACAGGCGGTCATGAAATTCCCAGAATTTGCCCTGCTGCCCGGCCGCCCAGGCGGCGCGGTGCGCCGGCTCGGCCATCGGGTGCATCGGCAACGGGAAATGCTTGAAAACCAGTTTCACATTGTCTTTGTTTTTGGCGATAACCTCATTCAGCACCGGTTCCAGCCGGATGCAGTAGGGGCACTGAAAGTCGGTGAAGAGGATGATCGTCACCGGGGCGTTTGCCGGGCCTTTGGTCGGGGCGCCGCTGATGTCGATATTGTTGTGGATAAAATCCATCTGCAGCGTGCTGAAGGTTCCGGTCTTTTTATTGGTAAGATACAGGGCCTCGCCGTATGGCGAGATGTCGATGGCATCGACACCCTCGTCAACCGCGACCTTGCCGAGCAGCTTGCCGTCGCCGCTGTACACGAGCACCTGATTCTGATTATTCAGGATATACACCAACTTCCCGTCGAGGGAATGGGCCACATCCAACGGCTGACCCTCGGTTTTCCACTCCTGCACCTGGCGCCATTCGACGCCGCCGTCGTGACCGGTTTTCCACTCCTGCACCTGGCGCCATTCGACGCCGCCGTCGTGACCGGTTTTATCGCTCGCGGGCGTGGCGGCAAAGCCGGTGAGCGGGCCGCATAACAGAGCAAAAACGCTGACAACGAAAAACGGTGAATAACGCATGGCTGACCTCGGAGAAAAAATGAGTGGAGCGCGAACCGTTAGCGCGCCGCTGGTATACGGCGTCGGGCGCTACAATAGTCAATGTCGCCTGTTCGCGCAAGCGCGGGTATGGGGTACATTCGGTGAGGATTGGCCCCGGAAAGGGCTGGAGAAAAACGCCTGGCCATGGTAAAAAAACGCCTCCCCACGGCACGGGCGAGAGTGGCGAAATTGGTAGACGCACCAGACTTAGGATCTGGCGCGGCAACGCATCGGGGTTCGAGTCCCCGCTCTCGCACCAACCAGTTGTCCGCTGAAGCCCGCCAAGGTTCGTTTTGCCTTGGCGGCGCGACGCCTTATTCCTTGAATGCCACATTGTTTTCCCGGCACCAGGTTCGCATCGCTTCTTTCTCGCCGGCTTCCTGAAACTGGCGCCATTGATCGAGCAGGCCACGGTATTCCAGCATATTTTTGAAGCGTTCGTAGGCGCCACGTTTGCGGAAAATCGCCGCCACTTCGGTGTAAGCGTAGGGCATGAATTCATGGACAAAGGCGAAGACCAGCGCCTTGCCCAGATCAAGCTCCCGTTTGTTGGGAATGCGCAGATAGTCTGGCAGCGTGGCGACGTTTTCCGGCAATGGCTCGTCAAACAATTCGCCAACAATATCTTCAACCGAATGCCAATGAATCACGCCGGTGGGGCGGTGCAGGTAGGCGGCGTCATCGACGCTGTGGATCGACTCGGCGGCGCTGACAAAAAACATGGCGGCGATCAGTTCATCGAGAGAGACCGCTGGCTCTGCCCGCCCAGCCATTTACGCCTCCATCACACCGGCAGGATCAGATAAAGCGCCGCGGCGATGATCATGCAGGTTGGAATGGTCAGGACCCAGGCCATGACGATGCTGCCGACGATGCCCCATTTCAGGGCGTGGACGCCCTTGCTGGAGCCGACGCCCATGATCGCGGTGGAAATGATATGGGTGGTGCTGACCGGGATGCCGAAATGCGAGGCGCTGAGAATGACGGCGGCGGCGGAGGTTTCGGCGGCGAAGCCATGCACCGGTTTCAGTTTGATCATCTTGCTGCCCATGGTGCGGATAATCCGCCAGCCACCGCCCATGGTGCCGGCGCCCATGGTCAGGGCGCAGGCGCCGATGACCCAGATCGGAACTTTAAAGGTGTCGAGGCTGTGGTAGCTGACCAAAGCCATAGTAATGATGCCCATGGTCTTCTGGGCGTCGTTGGTACCGTGGCTGAGCGCCATGATTCCCGACGAAAGCAATTGCAGGCGGCGGAAATATTTATTGACCGAGTTGGGATTGGCGCGGCGGAACAACCAGAGGATGACGATCATGCAGAGGAGGCCGAAGATAAAACCGATGATCGGCGAGGTAATCATCGGCACGATGACTTTTTCCATGACGCCTCTGGTATGCACCACGGAGAATCCGGCTCTGGCGATACCCGCGCCTATCAGGCCGCCGATCAAGGCGTGCGACGAGCTGGAAGGAATGCCGTAGTACCAGGTAATCAGATTCCAGATGATGGCGGCGAGCAGGGCGCAGAGAATGACGCCGTGGCTGACGCTGGCGCTATCGATAATTCCCTGGCCGATGGTGGCGGCGACGTGGGTGCCTAAAAAAGCGCCGATGGTATTGAGAATGCCGGCGTAGACGACGGCCACGCGCGTGCTCAGCACCTTGGTGGAAACCACGGTGGCGATGGCGTTGGCCGAGTCATGGAAACCATTGATGTATTCAAAGATCAAAGCGATGACGACCAGCAGAATCAGGAAGGTCAGGGCCATGGAATTCCTCGTCGGAGAAAAAGAGCGGGCGCGGCATCAACCACGTTTCATCTCGATACTGACGATCAGGTCGGAAATCTCCGCACAGGCATCCAGCCCATTTTCTATGCCCTTGTAAATATTGCGCATTTTGATGATATAGAGGACGTCGTAGCGACCAGAAAACAGGTCCTCCATGGCGGTTGCCAGCAAATCGTCACCGGTCGATTCAATATCTTGGATCGCCAGGTCTCTGGCGGTGAAGTCGCTGGCGCGTGGACCGATCTTCATCATGGAGATGAGATTTTTCAACTCGTCGGTGGCCGCCATCAGGTATTCGGCCTGTTTTTTCAGCACATCGCTGTACGATTCGATCTTGTAGGTTTGCAAATTGACACAGGCTTTCAGCACTACTTTGGTGCAGCGGTAAAGATAGGAGGCGATCTGCTGGATGTCTTCCCGGTCAATCGGCGTGATGAAGGTGGCGTCCAGGAGCGCCAGGGTGTGGCGCAGGGTTTCCTTGCCGCTCTTCTTGTATTTTTTCGCCTGGCTGAGATATTCGGGCCGCAAGGCGACATCGGAGTTGACAATCTGATAGAAAAGCTGCGCCGACAAAACGCAGACTTCGACCGCCTCTTCAAAGGAATGATAAAATTTGTTTTCCGGAGGAGGCAGAAATTTTGCCAGGAAACCGAACTTCATGGTGGTATCTCCTAGAGGGGAGCAGGATTTCCGCATCGGGGCATCAGGCTTTTGGCGCCCGCCACGGTTTGAAACCCACGGGTGGAATCAATGGTGATGCTATCAGAGACCAGGGCAAAACGCCATGATTTTCCCACTGGGAAAGCTGCCCATTCCTCAGTTTGCCCTGGGAAATAGTAAAAATTTTTGAAACGGTAAAAAAAATTTGCAAAACACTGTTTACAAAATGGAATGAATATGTTTTTCTTTCTATTGACCGTATATTTACCGTGTCGTTGATAGAGAAGAGGATACGGTATATGCAGTGAATCATCACAGAAAAGGAGAATGCGATGAGAAAGACCATTGTTGCTACGGCTACTCTGATGCTGTCTGGAACCATTATGGGAACAATGGTTCCCACAGCGAATGCCGCGGACATCACCTTTAGCGGCGATGCCCGTGCCCGTTTCAACTATCAAAGTAATTATCAGGATGTCGCAAAGCTGACCCCGAAAAACGAAGACCAGTCTTTCTGGAATTCCCGAGTCCGCCTCCAGTTTCAGATCAAGACCAAAGGCGGCGCCTACGCGGTCGGTCGCTTCCGCCTGGAGGACGGCACCTGGGATGGCGGTACCAGCGGTCATCCAGACAGTGGCACCGGCAGCCCTGCTATCGCTGGCTACCCCGCCTATAACACGCAAGCTGGCAACAGGGGCAACATCTGGACCGATGTTGGCTATGTCGGTTTGCCTTTCGCTGTATCACAGGGGCAACAGTTAGTGTTAGAGGCTGGTGTCGGCTACAACGACTTCGTCAGTGACTTCCTGCGCCCGAGTACCGACAACTACACTTTCGCTCGCGTCAAATACGCTACCGATGCCACGACCCTGAATGTCTTCTACGAGAAAATCAGGGAGTTTGAAGTGACATACTCGACCACGACCAGCGCGGCGGGTGTGGTAACGCAAACACCGGTGATCGACGGTGGTAATAATATGAACGATAACGACGTTGATCAGTACGGCGTCAACCTGATCCAGAAATTCAACAATGATTGGAGCATGAATGCCACGGTTTTGTATCGTGACAATCAGCAGGCCCTGCAGTTGAACCCCGACGGGAGCACCAACGATGGCAGCGGTTTTGCCGCCAATGCCCTGTTCAGTGGCAAGGCCAACGACGTTGGTCTGAGGGCTGAAATCGCCTACAAACAAGCCGATTATCAGAGCATCAACTATACCAGCGACAAAGTCAGCACCACCGGTGATGACGGCTACGGCGGCTATGTCGCCGCCAAGGTTCCGCTGGGCGCCGCCTCCATCTCCGCTATGGTTGGTGCCACCTTCAACGGCTTCACCGCCAGCCACGACTTCGGTGGCGACAGGAACGACAACTATGCCCCGTTTGTCATGCTGTCGCAGCCGTCTACTCAGGTTACCGGATTCCTGGGTACCGGCATTCTGGTTGGTAGCACCGATGGCAATGCCTATTTCGGCAACATCGCCCCTAGCGTCAAGGTTTCCGATCAGCTGACGCTGACCGCTGAAGGCACCTATATGAGCGCCGAGTATGGGTATGGCAAAGGCGGTGTCAACGGTGGTAGGTTCCAGGGCGTTAACACTCGGGACATCTGGGAGGTCGGCGGTATCGCCCAGTACAAGGTCAGTGACGGCGCGACGATTACTTTGTTGCTCGGCTATCTCGACATCGAAGATGCTGATAACAATCCATTTGGCGCTGGCTTGGCTCTTGATCTGAAGTTCTAGTAATTGCTGATGGTATAAGCATAAAAAAACCCCCGCTTCCGGTCAAGGAAGCGGGGGTTTTTATGCTACATTTTCTCTCGGAAAATTCCGATTACAGACTCATCGAGTCGTCTTATCCCGTCAGCACGGGTGCAAATCCTGCTTCCCTCACTTGGCTTTAACAGCTTTCAGCTTTGCGAGCGATAACCCTTCATTCCTGTGCCGTCTTCCCATCGCCTTTCTCTTGCAAATAAAACACGCCGCCGAAGGCCGAGATGAGGAGCGTCTTCAGGCGCAGCAGCAGCGCCACCGATAGGGCCAGCGATTTGGGAATTCCCAGTAAAGAGAAGAAAAGAACAAAGCTGCCTTCCCACAGGCCGATGCCGTTGATGGTCACTGGCAGCACCGACAGCAACAAGATGAACGGCGTGACGATGAGCATTTCAATAAAACCTGGCTGATAATTGAGGGTAAGGCAGGCGAGATAGATGTTGATGCCGGTCAGGATATGGAATAGCAGCGATAGCAGCAGGATACCGAGAAATTTCAGGCGGTGGCGGCGGAATTCCTGCAATGAATGATGCAGGTTGGTGATTTTTTCGCCGAAACGCCCACCGCCGGGAACAAGCCAGAAGACGACACGCACCAGGAAGGCGAACCCACGCCTCGAAAAGGTAAGAAACACCAGGGCGCAGGTGGCGGCCAGCGCGGCCAGGCAAATGGTTCTCAGGTTGCCGATATGGACGAAGGGGTGGTCGAGGATCACCGCCAGGCTGGTCAGCGCCACCAGGGCGACAAAGCCGGTGAAGCGCTCCATGAAAATCGAAAGAAAAACATCGGCCATGCGCCCGGTTTTGCGCCCCAGGATTACGCCGCGCGCCGAATCGCCGCCAATCATGCTGGGCAGAAAATTGTTGAAAAAATTGCCGAGGATATAAAGACGCACCAGACTGGGCAGACCGATGGCGATGCCCTTGCTTCGGAGGAGGATCCACCATTTCCAGGCACTTAAGACGACCATGCCAAAGTTGAGGGCCAGCAGCACCGCCATATACCACCAATTCGGGCGGGCAAACAGCCGCGCCACTTCCGCGAGCGGCACGGTATAGAGCAAAATGGCGACAAAGAGTGCCGTCACCAGCACCTTCGAGGCCAAAAACAGGCGGGCGCGCAGGACGGGCATCATCAGATTTCTCCAGTCAGGCGTTTGGCGATATGCCGGCTTTTGATCGCCGCCTGTTCGGCGAAGCTACGCAGGCCGGTCAGCGGACGTTTCCAACGCAGCGTCGGACGATTCATGATGACGCCGCCGCCAGCCGGTTGGGGGATATCGCGGTGTTCATATTCAGTGACCAGTCTGTCAATGACCGCGAACAGATTGTATTCCTCCAGCACTCGCCGCCGCGCCTCGCGCACATAGGGCAGGCGGTCGTGGTATTCATTGCCGGCGATGGTCGAGCGCATAATGTCGATGGTTTTTGCCAGATTGTTCATATCGACGCGGATAAAACTGTCTTTCGGGAAATAGTCTTCGGCGTTTGGGCAGCCGTAAAAGAACGGTACGGCGTAGCCGAGAAAAGTATCCGGCAGCTTCTCAGTCAGGTGATGCGGATAGTAGTGGTTTTCAATGGACAGGTGATATTTGTAGGGGTCGATGGCCTCGGCCTTGTCGTTAATGGGACGGACATCGTGGCCAAAGATATCCAGCTCCGGGATGGCCTCATGCAGCCGCTGCGTAAAGACAAAACGATGATGATGCAAAGTGACGCGCCCTTGACGGTTGGAACAGACTGTGGAAACTTCCCGTGTCTTGGCTGGCGCCGGCATGGCCGCCAGTTCGTCGTAGGCGCGGATATGACCGCCTGCCACTGGATAACCGTAGAACCAGATCAGCCCCGGCTGACCGAAAATCACCTGCGGATGCGGCATTGCCCATGGCTCTTGAAAGGTCAGGATGAGGCCGAATTGCCGCAGATAATCGCGGCCATAGGTGGTGATTGACGATGGCTCGCGGGTGATGAGCAGGGTGTGGCGCGGGTCGCAGCGCAATTTCTCGACGGCGACCCGCCAGCCGTGCATGGTCGGCAGATCATGGTAGACGACCAGCCAGTCGTAGTCCGTCGCCAGCAGGTCGAAAACAAATTCGTTATCGCCCCAGCGGTTTTCCGTACCCGGCAATTGACGTGACCAGCGTCGCACCTCGATGGTGTCACCGGGCACAACGTCACTGGTCATTAGTTTGATGCGTCTCGCACTCATACACATATCCTTACAAAATGCTTGCCTATCCAACGCCGGAAATCCGGTGGCAATATGACCGCCTCATCGCGGAAGTTATGGAGCAAATCGCGGGGTTGGGGCGGCTTCTTGGCCCGCGCCTGCGCTGCCGTCCCGGTTGCAGCGTTTGCTGTCGGCCTTTTTCTGTCTTTGCCCTGGAAGCGGCGCTGATTGCCGCGCGGATGGCCAAGCTGACGGCGAACCAGGCTCAGCCGTCCACGCCCGAGCCTGATGTTTGCGTTTTTCTGCACAATGGCCTGTGTCGGATCTATGCCATTCGTCCCTTGATCTGCCGCAGTCAGGGTCTGCCGCTGGCCTATGCCGATATTGAGCGGCAATGCCTGGAGGTTTCGGCTTGTTTAATAAATTTCCCGGAAGGTACGGAATTTGCCATGGAAGAGCTGCTGTTTCTCGATGCGGTCAACCGGCGGCTGGCCGCACTGAATATCGAGTACTGCCGCCAGCACCGGCTCGATGCCGGACGGCGGCTGCCGCTGACTGAAACGCTCTGATTGCTTAACTGTAAAATTTCATTTCCAGTATTCCAATATCCACGGGCATGGCCTGACATGTTTGTACCACGGCTTGGTGAATCGTCTGATGCCTGTGAAATAGTTCTTATCGTGGGTGAATACTCCTTCAATGGCCTCTTCGATACCACAGCGGCCATGAAACGCTATCATCTTCAGCCCCTTGACGTCTGGAAGTTTCGGCGTCACGAACCAACGCAGAAACGCCTGCGGCATGCAGTGATCGTAAAAGCTTTTAAACCAATTGTCGGGCCAGAAGTTTAACCGGCCCCATTTTCCCCTTACTTGGTCAGACAGGTACTCCTGACAGGCGGTGAAATACTTATCGATGACCTCTTTCGGGTGGGCTTCAAAGTGTTCTTTTATATACCCCAGCGTACCCACTACGAAGGAATAGCAACTGGCCTGGCCGACTCTGTCCTTTTTGTGTCCTTTGCGATGACGCCAGCAGTTGATGATATAAACCCCATCGTCTTGCGGATAATCGAAAAACTCGTCGAGGTTGCCGACAATCAGCGAGTCCAGGTCAAAGAAAAACACGCGCTGACCATTCAAACCGCCCAAATTGTTGTCGCATAGCCCGACCTCTTTACGGTAACCGTATTGAACGTTTTCGGGCGGCGGGCAATTCAGCGTTGGTAACGGCCTTATAATGATGTCTTGGTCCAGGCTTTCGGGATTGTCGGTAAAACAATAAAAATCAATAGCGTATTTGGTGTTCCGTTTGACCGCCCGGCACAGATGGTTGACATCGCGAGCGCCGTAGTAATCTCCCCACTTTATGCAAATAACGTTATATTTCATTGGCTTATCAACTACAAAATGTTGTTACAAGCCGCTCCGCGAGCCGAGCCAGCAATTCCTCTTTACCCAGGCCGGTTTTGGCGGAAAAGATAACACGCTTGTCCGGCGTCAGACAATGGCCGGCGTCAAGCGAAGCGGCTTGGCGCCCACGTTCATTGCCGGAGAGCTTGTCGGCCTTGGTGTAGACAGCGATAGCCGGGATATTTTTCGCCGCCAGCCAGGCCAGCAGTTGCCTGTCCTGTTCGGTGGCCGGATGGCGAATGTCCATGATCACGACCACGGCGCGGAGTTGCCGGCGGTTTTCCAGATAAGCGGCGATCAGTCCGCCCCAGGCTTCGCGCACGGCGTGGGAAACTTTGGCAAAACCGTAGCCCGGCAGATCGACCAGATAAAAACGCTCGTCGCAGAGAAAAAAATTCAACCCTTGAGTTTTGCCGGGTTTGCCACTGACCTTGACGTAGTCCTTGCGACCGAGCAGACGATTTAACAGGCTTGATTTGCCGACATTGGAGCGTCCGGCAAAGGCCAGCTCCGGCAGATCGCCCTCCGGCAACTGATTCAGCCGGTGGGCGCTGACCGTGAAACGAACATCTTTGATCAGCATCAGATGACTTTGTTCAGGGTGTACTCGATGATGCCTTCCGCCCCTTGTTTTTTCAGGCGAGGGATCAGTTCCCGCACCTTTTCCTGGGAAATGACCGTTTCGACCGAATACCATTTCTGGTTATAGAGATGGGCGACGGTCGGGGCGTTGAGGCTCGGCAGCAGGGCGACAATCTCGTTCAGCTTATCTTCCGGCACATTCATCTTCAGGCCGACGATGCGGTCGGCGCGCAGCGTGCCTTGTAGCATCATGAAGATGTTTTCGATCTTTTCCCGCTTCCACGGGTCGTTCCAGGCCGCCTTGTTGGCGATGAAGATAGTGTTCGACTGCATCAGCTCGTAAATGATGCGCAGGCCGTGGGCACGGATGGTGCTTTCCGTCTCGGTCACCTCGACGATGGCATCAACCAGACCTGATACCACCTTGGCTTCCGTCGCGCCCCAGGAAAACTCCACCTGCACGTCAATACCTTTTTCGGCGAAAAAACGTTTGGTGACGCCGATCAGTTCGGTGGAAATCTTTTTGCCCCGCAAATCCTCGATGCGGCGGATCGGCGAATCGCCATCGACGGCAATAATCCAGCGCGTCGGTTTACGGCTGACTTTGGAATAGACCAGATCGCCGACGGTAAAAACATCCGACTGGTTTTCCATGGTCCAGTCCTTACCGGTGATGCCGGCATCGAGCATTCCTGACTCGACGTAGCGCGACATTTCCTGCGGGCGGCAGATCGAACAGGACAACTCCGGATCGTCGATTTCCGGAAAATAATTCCTGGCCACTGGCTTAATCTGCCAGCCCGCTTTTTCAAACAGCTCGATGGTGGCCTTTTCCAGGCTGCCCTTGGGCAGGCCGAGTTTCAGTTGTTGCATATATGCTCCTTCACGGCGTTCCATGTCAGGTTTGTTTGTAGACCTGTTTTGGGTCGAAAAGCGGCTTGCCTTCGGTCTCCAACTTGTCGCCCGCAATCCGGCGATAAAAACAACTACGATGGCCGGTGTGGCAGGCGGCGCCGCCAATCTGTTCGACCTGGTAGACTACCGCGTCGGCGTCGCAATCGACGTAAATATCCCTGATGATCTGGATGTTGCCGGAGGTCTCGCCCTTCAGCCACAACTCTTGCCGTGAACGGCTGAAGTAGTGGGCTTTTTTCGTGGCCAGCGTCTTTTCCCAGGCTTCCTGGTTGATGTAGGCCAGCATCAGCACCTGGCCGTCTTCGGCGTCAACGGCGATCGCCGGCAAAAGACCATCCCTGGTTTTATTGAAATTCAGGCTGATCACAAATTCCTCGCGTGCTTTTTTAGTCTATTCACCGTCGGCGGGCGGTCCCTGCTCAGGCTGGTCGGCGTTGGGCAAGAGATTTGGGTCAAGCGAGCGGATTTCCTGCTCGACCCGTTCGATATTGCTCGTTACTTTCGGGGCGATTTCGACATCCGGATATTTGACGAGAATGTCTTTCAGAATGCGCCTGCTCTCGAGCAGCAGCTTTTTCTTCGTGGCGGCATCGGTGGTTTTCGTATAGCGTTCGTAGAGTTTAGCCGCCTGACGGCGCTGATCCTGGGCGGCCTGCAAGCTGATTTCCTGTACTTTGGCCTTGGCCTTGTCGGCCATGTCACTGTTTTTCAGTTCGGTGAAAACGTCGATGGCCTCGTCGTAGCGCCCGTTCTGAACCAGAAGCAAGCCGCTGTTCCACTTGCGCTGTGCTTCCCGTTCCTGTTGCTGGCGCGCGGTTTCTTTGTCAACGGCTGCGGCGAAACCAATTTCCTGGCTCTTTTGTTGCAGGATGGTTTTCTGCTCGCCGCCGACGATGTTCTCCGGCACCGAGCCGATCAGGTTGGCCGCTTCCTGGAATTTTTTTCGCGCCGCCAGTTTGTCGGCGGCGGAAACCAGGCCGTTGATCCAGTTTTCCGCCCTGGCTTTGGTATCGTCGCGGATGTATTCGACATTGTCGGTCACCGGCGAATTCGGGAATTTTTGCAGGAAATTATCGGCCAGGACGCTGACCGTGAAGCCGTCGCGCTCCGGCAAATAGAGGAGCCAGCGGCGCATGAGATCGGCGTATCCCGCTTGCTGCTCGCGCTGCCCGGAGGTGATCATCGCCGCCTGCTTTTGCGCCCAGGCTTCGATGGCGCCGAGTTTGCGGTAATCGCTGTCGATAAGCCGGTACTGGCGCAGGGCCTCGCCGGTGTCGCCGGTGGCAAAGGAGATGTCGGCCAGGCGCCGCCGCAGCTCGAGCCTATCCGGGCTGTCCTCGTCATCGAGGCGTTGCAAAAGATTCTTGTAAATGGCCGCCGCGCCTTTTTCATCGCCCTGGCGCAGCATGGCCTGGGCGGCGGCGTTTTGTGCCGATACCCGTAAACGCGTGCCCTGGTCTGCCGGCAGCGCCCGCCAGAGCTGGACGACGGTATCGTAATTGCTGGCGACATAGTTGCGCAAGAGCGTGTCTTCGGTGGCCTGCAAAGGGCCATCGGCGATTCTCGGCGTTGGTGGTTTTTCCGTTAGCATCAGGCCGCAGCGACTTTCCAAAAAGTCGATATCGCTTTTGTACAGGTCGCGAGCGGTGCCGACGGAAACGGTCTTGGTCGCCGAGTTCATGCTGTCGAGCATGTTGGCGCGCAGCGTCGAATAGCCGTTCATCACCTTCTGCAATTTTTGGAAGCAGGAGATCAGTTCCGCCGATTCCGCCGGGCTGACGGCGGTGGCCGATGACTGACGGTCAAGCTCGCGCCAGCGATCCAGTCGCCTGCCGTATGAGGCCAGCCGCTCGTTGACGAAGGTCATCGACGGCAACACCTCTTCCTGCGTCAGTGTGGTGGTGCGGAGCGGCTGCTCGTCCGGCATATCGACATAATCCTGGTGCCCTGAACTGGCGCCGGGCGCTCCTTCGGATGTATTCTGATTGCCGTCCGGATAAGGCCGCGCCACCGGGCGTTGGGCGCGGCGTTGCTGGCCGCTCGGCCCGGACAGGCCATCATCGCTTTGGGTTACCGGTTGATAGCAACCGCCAAGGAAGAGGGCGGTGGCGACAAGGGCGATGGCGGACAAAAAAGGTTTTTTCATGGCGGACCATCGTTGGAGGAAACGGAAAAGGGCCGTAAGGCCAACAAGCGCATTCGGCAAGTCATTATGTAAACAAGGAGCGAACCATGTCAATCTTCAATTCGCTTTTCGTTAGTGGCGGCGGCCAGAAGCAGCGCCGTTATCATGATGAAAAAATGCCCCTGCTGGGAATCGAAGAGCAATGAATTGGCGATACAACCCAGGGCCATGGCCAGCGCCGTTCCTTCGATCAGACGCCGGTCATCGCTGGCAAGGCCGCGTCTTCTTGCCTCGACGACCGGCGCCGCCAAAAGAGCTATGAACAGCAGCAGGCCAATGGCGCCGGTTTGTTCGATTATCAGCAGGTATTCGTTATGCGGATTATCGCTAGGTTCAGTGTTTTGCTTCAGGCTGGCCACCAGCTTTTTTTGCTCGCCGGGAAAAGAGCCGGCGCCCTTGCCCAGCCACGGCGCCTGGAGGAACAGATCGAAAGCGTTGTGCCACCAATCGTAGCGCATTCCCATCGAGGTGCGTTCCCCCCCTGGCTGGTAGTGTTCGGTTTCGCTGACAAGTTCCTGGCAACGTAGGGAAACCATGGGCGATGATTGCCAGACGATAGCGACAGCGGTGGCGAGCACGAGAATGCCGGCGGCCAGCCAGCGCCAGGAACAACGGCGGATACAGGTAAAGGCCAAGAGCGCCAGGCACAGTCCCCAGCCGGTGCGGCCCGGCGTGATGTAAAAAAGATTGACGGCGGCCAGCGCCGCGACTGCCAAAATGGCCCAGCGCCGCCAGCGCGGCTTTTCCGCGTCGATGGCCCGTTCGACGAGAAAAAAGATGAATATGGCCATGAAAAAGCTGTGGGTGATGTGAAAGACGAGAGATAATCCGTGCCGGTCGATGAAAGCAGCGGTACCCAGCAGCACGGTGATCAGCTTGAAATACGACACCAGCAGCAACAGGCCGCAGCCCCAGAGGAAGGCGTCGATGGCGCGGCGGCGGACAGCGGGCGCGCCGATGGCGAAAGATAAAACCACCGGCAGATACAAGAGCTTACGGTATTTGCTGACTATATCAAGGCCATACGCCAGCGGCGCCGTGGTGTAGACGAGACTTGCCGCCAGCAGCAAAAAGAGAGCGACGGACAAGACCGCGCTTTCCGAGCGGCGGAGAATTTTCGGTAATTCCAGGAACTTGCCGGAAAGAAACCAGCACAGCGCCATGAGCAGCGTGGCGACATTCATCAGCGCCACCGACCACGACAGGAAAAAACAGGCGGCGATCAGGCTCAATTCGCCGAGCCGCTCACAAGAGGCGCGGAAGCCGTGGGATCCCGTCGCCTCGATCGGATTAAGAAAACAGCGCATAGGTCAGGAAAACTGCATCCGGTACAGATTGGCATATTCGCCATTCAAAGCCAGCAAGCGCTCGTGTGTACCTTCCTCGACGATGCGCCCGTCTTTGACGACGATGATCCGGTCGGCGTTCTTGATCGTCGAAAGCCGGTGGGCGATGACAAAGGTGGTGCGCCCACGCATGAGGTTTTCCAGGGCCTTTTGCACTTCCCGTTCGGCTTCGGTGTCGAGTGCCGAGGTGGCTTCGTCGAGAATCAGTACCGGCGCGTCTTTCAAAATCGCCCTGGCAATGCACAGCCGCTGCCGCTCGCCGCCGGACAGCCGGGCGCCGCCCTCGCCGATGACCGTATCGAAGCCCGCCGGCAAAGCCTGGATGAAATCAAGGGCGTAAGCGGCTTCCGCCGCTTGGAACATTTCCGCTTCGCTCGCCGCCATATTGCCATACAAAATATTATAGCGCGCCGTTTCGTTGAACAAAATGGCCTGCTGGGTGACGATGGCCACCTGCCGGCGCAGGCTGGAGAGTGTTACATCTCGGACATCATGGCCGTCGATCGTCACCGCGCCCTTGGTCGCGTCGATGAAACGCGGGATCAGATTGGTCAGCGTCGTCTTGCCGCCGCCGCTGGCGCCGACGATGGCCAGCGTCTGTCCCGCCGGCACCCGCAGATCGATGTCGTGGAGCACATCCTGGCCGTCGTAGGCGAACGACAGGTGGTCGAAGCGGATTTCGTCCTTGAACGGCGGCAATGCCACCGCGCTTTGGCGGTCGGTAATATCGGGCGGCAGATCAAGAATATCGTAGGCGCGGATAGCGGCGGCCAAGCCCTTTTGCACCGTCGCATTCAGAGCGCTGACATCTTTCACCGGGCCGTAGGCCGAGATGAGGGCGGTGAGAAAAGCGAAGAAATCGCCCGCTGTCATGTTGCTGTGCAAAACCTCCCAGCCGCCGAGCCAGATGAAGGAGGCGATGGCGATGCCACCGATAAATTCGGTCAGCGGGGATTGCAGCGAACGAAACTGGGCGTCTTTCAGTACCACCTTCAACAGCCCAGCGATCTGGTCACGGAAGCGGTCATTTTCGTGCTGTTCGCGGCCAAAGGCTTTGACGATGCGGTTGCCGGTGATGGTCTCGAACAACCGATTCGAGACGCCGGCCGTCTCTTCCTGAGTGCGGATGCTGAGACGGCGGAAGATGGCGCTGAATTTGATGATCGGCCAGGCGGCGACCGGCAGCACGAAAAGAGAAATCAGCGCCAGTTTCCAGTTGAGATAACAGACCAGGGCCAGCGAAAAGATGATCTGGAAAAAGTCGCGCAGAATGGTCACCAGCGCCGATGAGACGGTTTGCTGCACCAGGGTGATGTCGGAAACAACGCGGGAAATGAGCGTTCCGGTTGGATAGGTATGGAAGAAGGCCAGCGAATGGGTCTGGACATGCTCGAATAAACGCACCCGCAGGTCGCGCACCACCGACTGGCCGACAAATTCGAGCAAATAGGAATGCAGATAATAGAAAATCGAGTTGAGAAGAAAGATGGCGAGCACCACCAAGGGCAGCCAGTTCAGGTAGAGGGCGTTTTTGGCGATGAAAATGTGGTCGAGCACCGGCTTGACCATATAAGCCAGGAGGCTGGTCATGGCTGCGCCGCAAATCATGGCCAGGCAGGCCAGCATGAGCCGTCCACGATAGGGGCGGGTGAGCGCCCAGAGACGTTTCAGGATTTCCTTATTCTTGGACTGTTGTTTGTTCGCCTGAATGCTATCCGGGATTTCGTTGTCGGTCATTATTTGTGTTGATAGGGCGGAAGCTGAAAAGGGTATGTAGAGATCGCATGAAACCTGGCAGTATACACCAGAGCCGGTGATTGCAGAAGGAAAGATTTGCCGCTGATGGCAGTCTCGTATAGTTATTTGTACGGAAGAGTTCGACTGGCGGTAAAAATTATTGGATGTTTTTTGATTTTTGACCGCTGGTGGCGACGATGTTTTCCCGGAATCGCCGTCAATTCGAGGAAATACTATTTTTTCGCAATCTGGCACGCGGTTTGCTTAAGAATAGGCATCTCTTCTCTCCTTTCTCCTGAAAAGGCTGGTCTTTCTCCGAGACCGGCCTTTTCGCTTTTCCGGGCTTGTTACTCATTTTTTATCGCTTTGAACTTCCCGAAACTTTTCGCGATTTCGGCAGTATATAAAAGTTATAAATTTCGCCGGTCCGTTTTCATTCCTGGCGATTTGTGGTAAGCATCGCCAATATGCCTACGCCAGTTTTTATCCTGAAAAAACCTTTGCTGCTGGCCTCGGCTTCGCCCAGGCGCCGGTCGCTGCTCGCCTCGATCGGCATCGACTGCCCGGCCTATCCGGCGGCGATTGACGAGAGCCGCCTGCCCGGTGAAAACGGCGAGAAGTATGTCCTGCGCCTGGCCGCCGCCAAGGCCCAGGCCGTGGCTGGTCGTTTTCCCGAATCCTTCGTCTTGGCTGCCGATACAGTGGTCTGCCAGGGAAAACGGGTTTTCGGCAAACCGGCTTCGCCTGAAGAGGCGGTGCGGACGCTGACGTTGCTTGCCGGCAAAGAACACCGGGTGCTGACCGGTTATTGCCTGGTACGAAAATCAAGCGATTTGCATGTTATTCGTTGCGTGAGCTCGCGTGTGCGTTTCGCCGCCTGGGACGCTGCTACGCTTGCCGCCTACGCCGCTTGTGGCGAGCCGCTCGACAAGGCCGGGGCCTATGGTATTCAGGGGGCCGGGGCCTTTCTGGTGACGAGCGTTTCCGGTTCATCGACCAACGTCATTGGCCTGCCGCTGGCCGAAATTGTCGGGCTGTTGCTCTATTTGGCGGTCATTGTCCCGGCAGCCGCCCCCGAAGGCCCATGAAACGAAGCGATGATATGGAAGATTCCTTGTATTTTCCCGCTGTTTTTCCGACAATGAAAAAATCCGCCCGCGTCGGGCCGGTTTCTTTACCGATACTTTCTTTATGGCCAATACGGTAGCAAAGGCCATGAAGAGTGTTTTAATGTCTTGTTAGGAGTGGAGCCATGGCAGAGGCCATCCCCCCCCCGAATGCGATTGAAGTGCTGAAATCACTGAATAATGCTGTGCATTCCCGGCGGATTTTCCCGTTCGGTTCGCCGCAGATCAAAAGCGCCGATGACCGCACCCTGTCGCTGCTGAGGCTCTATTTGACGGTAAGTCCTCTGTTCGCGCTGGCCTTGAGCGACGGCAAGCCAGCGTTCGTAGGTCATCCAATAAGTCAGGAAATCTTCGACGCCATCCCCAATTTGAGCCTCTACCGGCAACTGCAACTCTTACAACAGCCGCAACTCTGTGTGCGGGCCGGCTTCGACGAGGCCGAATTGCTGTCGCTTTTCAATCTTCTCGCCGCCAAAGTCGAGGAAATCAGGAAAGGGGGCGGTGGCAGCGAGTTCATCCGCGCTCATGGCCTGGAAAAATTTTTTCCCACCGCCGATATTGCCGCCGAACTAACGCAGGCGGCGCCGGAAAACAGTGGCACGCCGCGTAAAGACGGCCATTTCCTCGACCGGATGCCGGTGAAGCCGGAATACCTCGACTACCTGCTGGACAAGAACAATTCCGCCCGCCGTGCCACCCAGATCAGGGAACTGCTGCGGCAGCCGGAGGAGGGCGGCAAGCTGCTGGCCGGTTGCCTGGCCACGGTTCTTAACGAATTGCTAAGCAAGCGGCAGTTGCGCGAATCCCATTTTTTCACCACTATTCTGAGCCGCTGCCTGACGCTGGCGCCAGAAGGAGAGCAGGGTGAGGTGCTTAAGGCGGCGGCGGCTGTTCTCGTCGAATTCTTGCCGGTCAGGGCCTTGGCCATTTGCCTGGTCCAGGACGACAAACTGGTGGCTGGGGCGCGGCTGCGTGACCATGTGCTGTCTCTGACCTCGCTCGATATATTCGGTGAGGTCATCGCCCTTTTGCGTGGGCGGCTGGAAAAATTGGCGCGCCAGCGCGGCGATGACGATGGCGAAGCTCGTCGCCTTGGCCAGACCCTCGACACGTTGCTGGCATCCGGTCGCGGCAAGCAGTATCTCGGTCGGGAAAAGGCGAAAAGCCTGTTGGCCAGCGGTGAGCTGGAACGCAGAAAGAAACGGGTACAGGCTGGTCTTGCCGCCTTATGGCGCGGCGATTTGACGCTGCTCGACAGTGAGGAAATGCTGTCGGTCTTGCCATGGATTGTGCGCAAGCTGGTCAGCGAAGGGCGGCAGCGCGACGTAGCCGGACTTTTACACCGCATCGCCAGCCGTATAGAGCAGCGTGACCATCCGGTGTTGCCGGCCCTTGGCCATTGTCTCGTCGAAGTCGTCGATGATTTTCGGCGCGAGAAACAGGGTGACCTGCTCGTCCAGGCCATCAAGCCACTGCTCGGTTGCCTGATGGTTCTGCAGGATGGCCCGGTCTGCGCCAGTGTCGCCCGCGCCCTCAACCGTTTGATGCAGATATGCTGGAAATCCGGCCAGATGGCTTTGGGCGACAGCATCCTGCGCCGCTTTGCTTTGATCCGTGGCGGAAAAATAATAAAACCAGCCAGGGTGACGCGAGGAATCATCCAGGAAGTGGATAACGGCGTTTCAAAGGAAATGCTGGAGCATTTTCTTGAGGAATGCCTGGCGAATCCCGGCGATGCGGCGACGGATAGCCGCCTGGTCATGCAGGGGCCGGTAGCCGGGCGCTTTCTCATCGAACGCTTGATGCGCGCGGAAAAGGCTTCGGAACGGCTGCGGATCATTGACCTGCTCTCTGGCGGCCTGCCCTATCTGCCCGGCATTGTTCTCGAAAAGCTGGCCGAACCAATGCCGTGGTACGGCAAACGCAATCTTTTGAAACTCCTGGCCGAAAACGGCGACGTCTCGCATATCGAGCCGGTTTTCGCTTTCTTGAGCCATGACGATCTGCGGGTGCAACGGGAAGCTTTTGTCTGCCTCTATAAACTCAGCGGGCGGCAGCAGCGCCGCGACACCCTGTTGCGCGTTTTGACCATGGCTTCCGAGGGGATCCGCCTGCAAGCGGTCAGGGCGCTCTTGCCCTACGCCGATGAAACGGTTTTGGCCGCCGCCCGTCAGATCATTGATGAGCGGGAAGCCTATTCGCCCGCCGTCCGCGATGACCTGTTGATCGGCGTCTGCCAGCTCCTGGCCCGTTGCCCGCCCGGTGACAGCATCACCGTCCTGAATGATTTTATCGGATTGCGCGATCGGAAATCTGGCCGTGGCGTCGGTGAAGCGGTGTGGCGGGAGGCGGAAAGCGCCCTGAAACAACAACGAAAAAATCTGGTTAACCACAAAAAGCACCTCACCCAGGCCGTCGGTCAGCGCAAGATGGCGCTGCGCCATCTGAGCAAAACCACGCAGGCGCTGCCTTCGGCGAAATTGGCTTTCACCGGCGCCGACGAGCGGGCGATTACCCGTCTCTTGGCGGCGGGCGACGCCGAGGATGCCGGACGGGTCTTTCTCGAGGCCATCACCCGCCTGACCCAGCAGGCCGACGTCGCCCAGGCCCAGCGTTTGCGGCAGTGGTTCGGCGAGCGGCAACCTGACAATCTGCACGTGATGATCAAAGCCGGAGAGCTGATCGCCGCCGCCGGCGCCGCCTCGGTGGAAAAGAGCCATCTCGAGGTCTGGGCCGATTTTTACGACAGCCTGAGCACCGAGGAATTTACCGCCTTCTATCAGGCGCTGAGCCACCGGGATTATCAGGACGAAGAAATCATCGCCCGTCAGGGCGAGGCGCTGAACAGCCTGTACATGATCAATTCCGGTCGCGTCAAGATCATCCACCACAACAGTGACGGCGCCGATGTTTTGCTACAAACCTTGGTCAGTGGAGAATTGCTCGGCACCGGTAATTTCCTCGGTGCCGCCACCTGGCCGGCAACAGCGGTGAGCGTCGGCTTGACGAATTTGTCACGGCTCGACCTCGGTTGCCTGGCCGCTTGGGACGAGGACAAGCCAGAACTGGAGCAAAAACTGCGTGCGTTCTGCGCCCGCTTTACCTGCGTTGACGAAGCCTTTCGCAAAAGTGGTCAGGAACGGCGGCGTTCAACCCGTTACACCGCCCAGGCGCATGTCGGGATGCGTTTGCTCGACAACGCCGGGGTAAATCTCGGCGTTGGCCAGGATGGCGAGCTGATCGACGTCTCCGACCAGGGCTTGTCGCTGAAAATGCGTCTTACCAGCCGGCGTAATGCCCGGCAGCTTCTCGGTCGTGACGCCACCTTTTCCGTGGCCACCGCGGCGGAAACGCTACCGACGCTCGTCACTGGGGGCAAGATCGTCGCCGTGCGCGAACTTCAGAAGAGCGATGACCAGGCCGAGGTCGAAAATACCCTGCACATATCGCTGCACGAACCCCTTGGCGAACGGCGGCTGATGGAAATCTTGAAACTGCGCGACAAGCTGAAATCTATAAAATAAATATGGCCATGAGGAAAACGCTTTACATCCTGATTGGTATCTGTCTTGTTTCCACCTCTTTATTCGCTATGCCACCGTTGCCGTTACCGCCGGAGAAAACCGCTGAAATGAGCGCGGCGACGCCACCGCCGTATCGCTTTGCGGCGCGGGGCACGCGAATCATCGACCTGAAAAGCGGCAAGAAGATGTTTTTCAAAGGCATCGGTTATTCGCCGTATTTGAGTGGCGAGACGCCAATGCAAGGTGATCCCCCGGCGGCGGGCGGGCGGTATCCTGAACGCTTCGCCGAGCATTTCCGCCTTTTCCAGCAATTGGGCGTCAACTATCTGCATGTCTTTCCATCGAATATGCCGGCGGAATTTTTTGCCGAACTCGATAAAAGCAATCTGCTCTACGGTCAGGACATGTTTGTCTGGGCTTATGAGCCGGATTTTCTTGACGAAGCCTTTCTTACCAAGACTTTGAACGATCTGAAACGGGTTATCGACCATACCTATGCCGTTGGCCGGCCCGACCGGTTGGTGCTGTTTTCCGTCGGCGATGAATTGCAGGCGAAATCCATCATCGAAACCGACCGCCGGCATCCACAGGTCAGCGAATATGTCGGCAAACACATCGCCGTCCATCACCGCACGCCGACCGAAGTGGCTCTGGCCCGGTTGATCGACGGCGCCATTGACTATGAATTGACCACCTACGGCAAACGGCATCTCTACTGCCACACCAATTGGACGCACGTCGGGCCAATCGCCGACCGGCGCGATCTGGACGTGCCCTATGCCAGCGCTTTGTCAGCGGATATGGGCGATCTGGTTTGTCTGAATGTCTACACCTACGCGCGAGGCGTGCGGACGTCGGGCGCCGGCTCGGTGACCGGCAGCAGCTATCAGGGCTATCTCGAGGATCTGGCCAAGATCACGACCAAACCGATTTTCATCACTCAGGTGGGTTTTTCCACCTCACCCTACGAGCCGAAGCCCTGGGTGCCGGGCTTTGGCGGCCACCGCCTGGAAAAAATCCCAGCGATGCTGCGGGAAATCTGGCGCGACGTGACCACCGCCAAGGGCCGTGACAAATTCTGTGGTCTGGCCTTTTTCGAACTGAACGATGAGTGGTGGAAGAGCGCCAAAAACTCGGTCGCTTCTCAGCATCAAGACCAAGATGATCCGGAGGAGTGGTTCGGTCTCTATTCCGTGGGCGAGGATGGCCATCTGACCGCCAAAGGCAAACTGCCGGAAACGGTGCGGCAAATCTTCACCAAGCCGGTGAAATAAATGGATTTTTCTCCCTGTTGTCGTCCGTTGTTAATTGGCAGCCTTCCCCTTCTTGACTATCAGGCCGCTTTGGCGATGATTTTCCGCTACACGCCGGAGATTCCCCTGTGGCCGCAATTGCCGCGCCTGCCAAAACAAGGAATGATCCGCCAGTTTCTCGATGGTTTTCCCGGCCTGCGGGAAGACGGTAAGCGTCTGTGGATTGATACGGAAGCTGCCGATTTTCCGGAACAAATGGCCGGCTTTTATGAGGAATACGGCGCGAATGAAGCAGCGGACGATCCTTGCCAGGGGCGCTTCGCCATGAACCGTGAGGCTGCCGGCGGTTTTTATGCTTTTTGCCAAACTCTGTCCCGTGACGACGAACCGAGACCATGGACGGTGAAGGGGCAGATCACCGGGCCAATCACCTGCGGTATAGGTGTGCCGGACAGCCGCGGCGTGGCCATGGTCCATGACGACAATCTGCGCGATATGCTGGTGCGGCTGATTGCGACGCGAGCCGCCTGCCAGGCCCGGCTCTTGGGTCGCCTGGCGCGTCGGGGCATTCCGCCCCTGGTCTTCATCGACGAACCGGCGATGGTCGGTTTTGGTTCCAGCGGTTTTTCCGGTATCAGTCGCGAGATGGTCAGCGAGGCGGTGGGCGAAGTCATTACCGGTGTTCACCGTGGCGGCGCCGTGGCCGGCGTCCATATCTGCGCCAACGGCGACTGGCAGCCGGTGCTGGCTTCCGCAGCGGATATCGTCAGTTTCGACGCCTACAGCTACTTTGACAATCTGATCCTTTATCGGCAGCCGCTGCTCGATTTTCTCGCCCGTGGCGGTGTCTTGGCCTGGGGCATCGTCCCGACCGGCGATGTGGCAGCGCTGGAGCGGGCGACGGAGGATTCGCTGTACGCTTTATGGCGCGGCCAGTTGGCCAAACTCCGCGCCCTCGGCGTCGATGAAAAACAGATGGTGGCGCGGATACTCATCACGCCATCCTGCGGCACCGGCTCGTTGACCGTTGCCCAGGCGGAAAAGGTGTTGTTCCTGACAGCGGCACTGTCGTGCCGCCTGCGCCGGGAGTTTTACCCAGCCATTCCCTTGCCTTGAAGAATGTGGTTTGTGGATATTGAAGCGGCGGCCAACAACAATTCAATTCCGCAAATGCGCCGCCATATCGTGGATAATGTCGTCAAGCGGCAAGTCGCCGTCGGCGTTGTAATAATCAGCTTTGATGCGCACCGAGCCGGTGCCGGCGGCATCGGCGGCGACAATTTCACCGGCCAGCCAAACCTTTTGTCCCGGCTGCATCCGTTTGATTTCCGGAAAGGCCGTGGCGTCGATTTCCGCCCGCACCGACACCCCGAAGCCGTCGGCATTGGCATCGAACGAAACCAGCGCCGTCTCGCCATCCATGGTCACTATGCGGAAAAAATACACCGGCCACAGTACCCTGGCGTTTTTATACCTTCCCAAATCAGCCGGTAACCCGGCCTCATTGGCGGCGGCAACAGCGGCCACGACTTCCGTCGGGTCAGGCCGCAGTAAAAAAGTCGAAGAAACGCCGCCGTTTTTCCCGCCTGAAACCGAAACCGCCTCCGGCATTTGCCGCCCTCCGCCGCCATGCCACCACAGGGCGACAACGATGAGCAGAACGGCCATAAGCAGCGCGCCGCCGCTGATCATCATTTTCTTCTTCTTTACGGCGGCGTCGCTGGCGAAAACCAGTTTGCCCATGGCCCCCTCCCGCCCATCCATGTTTCATTCGATTGCCATAACAGCATCAAATTTTAGCCTGGTTTTCGCGGCATGGCAATTCATTGGAAATCGGAATACTGTTGGCGCCAGCCCGCACGCATTCGGCCATTTTTCTGATCGTCGAGGCGAGACGGCGGAATTCTTTTGGATCGCTGATGCGCAGGCCGAAGCGCCGCCGTAGGCCCATGGAAATCTGCAAGGCGTCGATCGAGTCGAGATCGAGGCCGCTGTCCGGCGAAAACAGGTCGCAATCGTCGGCGATGACCGTCGCTTCGAGGTCGAGGCCGCACTCTTCGATAACCATTTCCTTTAGCCGTGTTTCCAGGCTTGCCTCACCGTTCATCGCCTCACCATCGTTTTCGTGAAACCGCCACCGCCAGCGTCATCGCCGCGAGGCCAAAGAGGAAGAGCATGGCGCTTTCCCCAGCCACCGCCGGCGCGCCTTCGCCTTTGACAAAAATTTTCAGGAAACCGTCGAGTCCCCACGACATCGGTGACAGTGTCGCCAGGCGTTGCATGAAATCGGGCATGAGAAATTTCGGCACCATGACGCCGCCAATGGCCCCGAACAGGACGTTGACGATGCCACCCAGGGTGCTGGCCTGTTCGCTGGTCTTGGCCAGCGTGGCGATGAAGAGAGCCATGCCGATGGCGCTGAAACTGACCGCCGCCGAAATCAGTGCCAGACCCGATAAGGAACCGGCAATGGCCAGCGCCTCGCCGCCACAGAGAGGTGTCAGGTAAAGGCCGGTCAGCAGCATGATCATAGTTTGGCATTGGTTGATGAGGAAATAGGGCAGGATTTTTCCGGTCAGAATCAAGGTGAAGCCAACATCCATGCCGCGCAGTCTGGCCAGGGTATGCCGCCCTCGTTCGGCGACGAAGACATTTGCCAGCGGAATGACGACGAAAAACATGGCGAAGATGATCCACGATGGCACGCTCTGCTGCGTCGGCGATGGCCGGGTAGGATGGACGGCGTTCCAGGTGTATGTTACCGTTTCGGCGCCGCCATCGAGGCCAGGCGTGGCAAATTGTTCCTGTAAGTCCGCGAGCTTTGCGCGCAGTAAAGCCAATGCCAATTGCGAGCGAAACAGGGCCAGAGTCTGGGCTTCAACGCGGTAATCGACGGTGACGGCGATGGGGCCGCCGTCCTTTTCCTGCCTTATTATAAACTGCGCATTCTCTCCAGGTTTCGCTGCGCGGAGTTGACCCGTCGCCGCCAGAAGTTCGGCCAGTTGGTCGCTGGCCTGGCTTTTCTCGCCGTTGAATTTATAGGTGAGTACCGGCGTCTTGCCATCCGGCAGAGCCAGGCTCATGATCAGGATGAAAATGGCGGGCAGGATAAAGAGCGCCACGAGGGCGCCGGCATCCCGCGCCAGCAGCAAAAATTCCTTTTTCGTCAAGGCGGCGAGCCGCGCCAGCGTCAGCATGGCCACTCCGTTATTTCCAGGAAGCGTTTTTCCAGGCTGCCGGCGTCCCGCCGCATTTCTTCCTGATTGAAAAACGCCGTTACTTTGCCGGCATGGAGGATGGCCGCCTCGTCACAGAGTTTGTCGATTTCGTCGAGATAATGCGAGGTGTAGACGATAATCCGGCCTGGCTGCTTTAGAGCGCGGATGGCCGCCAGCAGTTCGAGACGGACACGGGTATCAAGGCCGACCGTTGGCTCGTCGAAGAGGATGATTTTCGGCTCGCCCAACAGGCCGATGGCGATATTCAACCGCCGTTTTTCGCCGCCGGAAAGGGTGGCGGCACGGCGAGGCAAGAGCAGCTTCAAACGACCGGTTTCGATAACGGAGGCCAGCCGTTCCTGGCGTTTGCTGCCCAAGCCGAGCATCACCGCGAAAAAATCCAGGTTTTCCGCCACCGTCAATTTTTCGTAAAAGGCTAGTTCCTGCGGGATGGCGGCGAGCATCTGGCGGATTTTTTTTGTTTCGCTCAAGGGTTCGCCGTAGAGGAAAACCTCGCCGCTATTGTAAGCGAGTTGGGTGGCGAGAATCGACAGCAGCGTCGTCTTACCGGCGCCGTTGACGCCGAGTAATCCCGTGACCAGACCATCGGCAAAGGTCAGCGATACGCCATTGAGGGCCGATGTATCACCATAAGATTTGCATAAATCTTTAATGACAATCACGCGAAGCTCCCGATTTCGGCAAAAAACGCCTGCTCCATCTGGGCGATGGCCGCGAGCTTGGCGGCGATCTCTTCGATTGAGGCCGCCACCCGGTGATTTCTGATGAAGCGGGCGATGAGCAAGGCGAACTCGCGCCATTCGTCGCCGATATCGGTCATTTTGGCTGAAGCCTCGTGTAAAAAAGGCTCGTTCAGCAGCGCGGCGCTTTCTTGCAAAAAGGAGGCGTAGAGAAAACGGAAACCGGCGCCGCCGGTGCCGATTTCCTCCTGCATGCGGATGATATTGCCAAGAAAGAGGCGAGCGTATCTGGCGTCTTGTCGCGCCAGTTTTTCGATACGGCGAGCGAGAAAACCTATCCCTTTTGCACCCGTGAAGGGCAATGGACTTTTTGTCATCATCCTGGCCGTGGCCTTCAGCGCTGGACGGATGAGTTTCGTCACGTCGCTTTCCGCTGGCAGCCGGTCAGGAAAATAGAGGAAACCTTTCGGCGCCAGCATCCCCTTGATAAAACGCGCCTTTCTCAGCGAAGCGGCGTCACAGCGGCTGGGCATGTCGAAGACCGGATCACCTATCAAATAATAATTGCCTTCTCGGCCATAGACGATCAGGTTGTGGGCGTTGAAGTGAAAGCGCATCTCATCCGGGAAATAGGGTAGCCAGAAAACCGAAGTCTGGACGCCGACGATTTTTCCAGCTTCGAGCAGGGCATCGAGATGGTCCATGCCCTGGCTGGGATCACGGAATTTTTTCGTGATGAAGCGGATGGATAGGGTTTTGGCGATGCCCTTGATCACCGATTTCGGCGGCATCCGGTAGGAGGTCAGCGGCAGGCCGCCGATTTTGATCAGCGGCAGATGGACGAAGGTCAGCGAGCGCGACAGGCCGAAGACCATCGGCTCGGAAAGCGGCAGCCCGGCGTGATCGAGTAGGGCGCGGACGACGCCGGACTCGCAATGGGCGGCTTGGCGGTGAACGTAAGGGTTAATCACGGGCATCGTCGATGTTTCGCAGTTCGGCCATTGTCAGGCCAAATACCTCGGCATAGGTGGCGAGTATTTTTGACGAGAGCTTTTTGAACACGCCGGGCTTGAAGTGTCGCCTAACCCGCCATTGCCAGAAACCACATTCCCGCGCCAAGGTCGCGACATCCATTTTTTTGTCATACATGTGGTAGGGCAGCGGTGAAAGCCTGCCGGCGCGGTGAGCGAGAAGTGCCTCTTGCCGCTGCCGCGCCAGTTCATCAAGGGCTTGGCGCGTCACGGTTTCCTCGACCGCCCAGCCACTGGTAGCAACCAGGAGATAGTCGCCGTTCTCATCCAGGGCGTAAACGGCTTTTTTCTGCCCAGCAAAAAACGGGGTCTGATCTTGGGGCACGTCGTGGCTCTTCATCGGACAACGGTCATCAGCATGAAGGCGCTGGAAAATCGCCCACTTTCCGGGACATAGCAGAGCAACTTGTCACCGGCGTTCAGCCTGTCGCCGTTGAAGAGTTCTTCTAAAATAATATAGATCGAAGCCGAGCCGGTGTTGCCTTTCGTGGTCAGGTTGGTGAACCATTTTTCCGGCGCGATGTCGCAGCCCACGGCCAGCATGCTCTGGCGCAGTCGATCGCGGAAAAATTCGGAACTGTAATGGGGCAGGAAATAATCTATCTCTTGCGGCGTGAAGCGCTTTTTCGCCAGCAATTCGGTGAGTGGTCTTTCCACCGTCACCGGCCCGATATGCTCATTCAAGAGTTTGACATCCTGTTTGACGCTGAAAATATTTTTCGCCGCCCAGTTGCGCGGGCTGTATTCGCGCCATCCCTTCAGAGCGTTGCCGACGATTTCGCCGCCAGCGTACATGCAGGGCGGCATCTCGTGGGCGTAAGAGCGCTGCTCGATCCAGTCGATTTTCAGCGACAAACCGTCTTGCTTGGGCTTGGCCGAAAGCCAGGCGGCGCCGGCGCCATCGCTGAGCATCCAGCGCAGGAAATCGGTATCGAACTGCAACTCCGGACGCATTGATACTTGGCTGGCCTCGGTCTCGTTTTCCAATTGAAAAAATTCGCCGCGCATAATCGCCGAGGCGTTTTCGCTGCCGGTGGCGACGGCGCAGTCCTGATCGCCAGCGGCAATGGCCAGCCAGGCGTATTTCATGGCCATGACCCCGGACAGACAGATTCCTGCCGTCGAAACCACTTCGCAGGCCGGGTTTTTCAGCGCCCCATGTACCATCACGGCGTGATTCGGCATGGTTTGGTCGGGCATGGTCGTGCCGCAGGCCAAGAGGCCAATATCATCGAGGTTCAGCCCAAAACGGCGCAGGCCGGAGATCGCCTCGCAGGTTAAAGCCGTGTTGTCGTGGGTGGACTGCCGGGTTTGTCGGTCGATGGCGTAGTGCCGGGTTTTGATACCGTTGCTTTTCAAAACGATCTTTTTCGCCCGTGACGGTCGGTCACAGGCCATGCCCAGCACGTTTTCGATGTTTTCGTTATCGACCGGAGCGCCGGGCAGAAAGGTGGAAAGCGCTCTGATATAGACGTCTCTGGCCATGGCGCTATTCCCCGCTCGGAGCTTGATAATAGCGGCGTTCGGCCCACGTTTTTTCCGGGTGACGACGACGGGCCACGGCGTTCTTGACAAGATTTATCGGCACGAAAGTAACGATCATAACTAAGAGAAAGAGGATATAAACACTGATCACCGTTCGCCTGGCGACACTGCCTGGCGGCCCGGCCCAGGCCATCAGGCGGCTCCACAAACGAAAACTCTTCATGGCGATTTTTTCCGAGGCGATCAGTTTATCGACAACATGGACGGCGCCGAGGCCGGCCAAAAGCGGTGCCTCGCCTTTTTCCTCATCGTTTACCAAAGCCGCCGCCAGCCGCTCGCCGAAACGAGTCGCCGCCGCGATTTCCATCGGCGCGACGCCAGCCGGCGGGAAAAACCAGAAGGCGTCTTTTTTGCCCGTGAACAGCCAGCGCGGCGTCGTGACAAACGAATGCAGTGATTTGCCCTGGTCGGTCAAAACAACGTTATCGAGATGCCTGGCCCGCAAGGCCGCCAGTTTCTCCTTTACCCGTTCCTGGGCCATCAGCCACATGTCGCGGCAGGCGATGAGCGTGATCACGGGTTTTTCGGCCAAAGCTTTCGCCGCGTCCGAATTGAGGAAAGCCGCCACTGGTAGGGACGGCGACAGAAACCACACCGTGTAGGCCAAAATCACCAGGTCGGCGTCCGTGGCCACGTCCACTGGCTTAATGGCGCAGCCGCGATCGAGAACCGCTTCGGCCATGGTATCGAAAAAGTCATAAAACCGCCACGGATAAGGAAAGGGGATGGTTGGTTCGATTGGCGTATAGAGCAGCTTCACCTGACTGTTTGCCGCCAGCGGCTGGCAGAATGATTCGATGACCGAGCCTAACTGGCCGCTTTGGGAATAGTAAATGACCTGGACTTTTTTCATGATGTTTGTTGATGTTTTTTTCCCAGTTCCGCATTGGCCTGGTGAAAAATGCAGGTCGAAACCAGGGCCAGAAGGCCGACGACGACGAAAGTGGCGTGGAAAATCTCCAAGTATGACTTTCCCTTCACCGGTTCTCCGGCTCCAAGGTAATAGGAGGTGAAACCACCCAAAAGCGTCGCGGCGATGGTGACACCCATGCTCATGGAAATCTGCTGGCAGACGGCCAAGAGGCTGTTGCCGCTGGCGGCATCTCCCTGCGGCAGTTCAATCAGGGTGAAGCTGTTCATCGACATGAACTGCGTCGAGTTGATTGTGCCGAGGCAGGCGAGAAGCAGCAGTTGCAAGATGGCCGGGGTCACTGGCGTCACCAGTGAAAACGAGGCGATGACGCAGCCAAGCAGCATGGTGTTGACGGTCAAGACGGTGCGGAAGCCCAGTTTATCAACCAGAGGGCCGATGATTTGTTTTGAGACGAGGGCGCCCAAAGCAACCGGCATCATGAACAGTCCGGCGCGCAGCGGCGAAAAACCCAGGCCCAGTTGCAGGAACAGGGGATTGAGAAAGGGCACAGCGCCCGCCGACAGCCGGGCGAAGAGGTTGCCGGTAATGCCGACGGCAAAGCTTCGCGTGGAAAAGAGGCGCGGGCTGAACAGCATCTGTTTGGTGTGGCCGCCGCGCAGCCAGTAGGCGCACATGAAGATGAGCCCGGCGATGCAGAGGGAGGTTGCCTCGACTCGCGGCAGATGCAGTTCGCCAAAACCCTCCATGGCCATGGAAATCAGGACCATCGAGGCGCTGAAAAGGAGAAAGCCGAAGACATCGAAACGCCTGGCTTCTTTATTGACCAGCTCCGGAATAAAGATCAGCGAGAAGATCAGGCCAAACAGCCCGACCGGCAGGTTGATGAGAAATATCCAATGCCAGGAGAGGTATTGCACAAAAAAACCACCGGCGACCGGGCCAAACAGCGGCCCAATCAGGCCGGGCAGGGTGACGAAACTGAGTAGCCGCACGAATTCGGCGCGGGGATAGGCTTTGAGGATGATGAGCCGACCGACCGGCGTCATCAAGGCGCCGCCGATACCCTGGACGGCGCGGGCGAAGACGAGAAAATCCAGCGTTTTCGAGGCGGCGCACAGAGCCGAGCCGAAGGTGAAAAAGGCGATGCCGAGGCAAAAGGTCCGCCGCGTGCCCCAGCGGTCGGCCAGCCAGCCGGAGGCCGGAATCAGCATTGCCGTCATCAGCATGTAAGAGATGATTACCGAGTGCATCCTGAAGGCGGAAACATCCAAGGCCCGCCCGATGCCCGGCAGCGCCGTGTTCAGGATGGTCGTATCCAGCATCTGCATGAAAAAAGCCACCGCCACCAGCCACGGCACAATGCGGGCCCCGCGCGGGCTGAGAACGGTGGAAGCGGTGTTTTTGATCATCGGTCTTATCGGCGCGAGTGCTTCGCCTGGCCAGGTGACGAGGCGGATAGGAGGATGGCTGTATGCCGGTGCGTGCTGGGCGCATCCAAATAAACGGGTAAAGAAACATGTTCGTGGGTGGATGACAAGCAAAAGCGGCGCCCAGTGCCCTCGGCAATAGTTTTTGTCCCGGCCCGGCGTTGAAGTTCGGCTCCGCGCGCTAACTGAAATATTCTTGCCTTCCCTTCCGCCCTTGTGCTAATAAAGGTGAATACCCGCCTACCGTAGCCGCGCATACCGAGCGCCACAAAGATATATTGTGTGATAGTGCGGCGAGCGGTAGCTGCATCAACTCTTTTATGTAAAGCGTGCGGAACAAGGTCATGGCAGGCGGCATCGGAAAAACGTCGTTTGATTTATGCCGCCATAATGGCGCCGTGTTAATTTTGGCACGATACTTGCGTCTCTCCCTCTCCCTCTCTCTCTTGATCTATTCCTAACCGTTTGTATCTATTTTCGCGCTCACGCGGCGTGGAATCTCTTTTTTATGGCCTTACTCCGCAATGGGGTAGGGCCTTTTTTATTTCAAGGAGGACACCAAATATGAAGATGCGTCTCAGCCTTACCGTTTTGCTTGTCTGTCTTTTCGCCGCGCCCGGCGCCTTTGCCGCCGCTCTGTCGGCGGATGATTTTCTGCCGCCGGCGCAAGCGAAAACGCTGGAACAGGAGAAGAGCTTGCGGGCCGTACAAAAACCGGGAGAGGTCAAGGAGGCAACTGGCCCCTTGACCGACAAACCGGCAATCAGCGCCGCCTCGCCGCAAGATGCCATCAACGCTTATATCAATCAGCGTAAGGTCGGTTTTTCCGAACTGGTCTTCCCCAACGGCTTTGGTTTTGTCGCCACCGGCTCCGGCACTTATGAAAAGCAACCCAGCGTCATTGCCGGGCGCATCGCCCAACGTAACGCCTATCTGAAAGCCTTCATGGAGGCCAAACGCCATTTGGCCGAAGGGCTGTTTGGCCTCTCCAACACCGGCAAAACCAAACTGGCGGAGGAGCTGAGCACCATTGATCAGGCCAGCGGCGGCACCCTGGTTAACGCCAGCGAGAAAACCAGCGAATCGATCAGCCAGAGCGTGGAAGGCATGTTGCGCGGCTTTGTCGTCTATGATGTCTACGACAATTTCGACGAGGGCCAGGTCTTCGTCACCATTGTCACGACGCCGAAAACGCAAGGGCATTTCGACCGCCCGGATGTGAACAGTATTGCCGCCGCTTCGATCCATGACGGGCTGGAACAAATTGTCACCGAAGCCAACAAGGGGCTGATTCCGCCCGTCGGTGGCGCCACCATCTTCGTGCCGCAAACGGGAGAACTGGCCTTTGTCGGCTTCGGCAATGCCGTGGTGCGCAAGGATAACGACAAGGCTCTGCAAAGCAAACTCAACCTCAACGCCGAGCGCATCGCCACTATGCGCGCCGTCGATGCCTTGACTGGCCTCATTAGCGGTGATGCCATATCGGCCCGCAGCAAGCTCGATTCGGAAGTCAGTGGCATGGTCAAGGATTACGACGATCTGGCCAAGGACGACCCGACTGCCGCCAAAGATCCGAATGCGCCGGCCTTCCGCCAGCTTCAAGAACGCAAGAAAGAATTTCTGGCCACGGAAAGCACTTCGACCACCATCACCAGTCTGCGCAGCGGTGTCGTCCCCGCCGGCGTGAAAACCCAGTCCTGGTTCGATGACAACCAGTATTTCGCCTACGGCATGGCCATTTATCTGCCGAGTGCCACGGCCCGCGCCACGCAAGCGGCTGAGAGCATGAAGCAGGGACAAATCATCCAACAGCCGCAAGCGGGTGGCAGTGGCGTCAGGCCCGGCGCCAATCAGCCCGATGCCGGCACGCTGAAACAGGGGCCGAGTGGCCGAGTGCAGCGTGATGACGCCTTATAATTCCACTTCTTTTGGGCCCTCTCCCGACGCTACGCGCCACCCTCTCTCACAAGTGGGAGAGGGAAAAGGCATGAATATTCCCCAAATTAGCTCCCCTCTCCCGTTAGCGGGAGAGGGGTTGGGGGAGAGGGTAAGCGCATTCTGGAATTGGAAATGGAATATGGTGCTTACTGCCATTTTCCTTGTTCTCTCCGCTCCGCTTGCTGTTTGGGCGGCGGATGAGGCGGCCTCGCTGCTGCGGACGGTGAGTCTGCCGGCGGATGTCGTTGCCGCCTGGCAAAGCGAGGCGCGGTTTTCGGGGCAAAACCAAAGCGCTGCCACCTACCATAATGGTTATTTGTACGGCTTCGCTTTCAGCCGCCTGCCGCATGATGCCGACGACTCCGTGCAAAGCCGTTTGCGGCAAGCGCAGGTGAAATGGGCGGAGGCGCGCTCAACCAATGTCTTGGGGCTGTTCGCTTTCAACGCCTTCGAGTGTGCGGCGCTTCAACAATATGAGAGCATTCAGCCTGACGCGGAAAGTTGCAAAAAGATACCGCTGACCAATGTTTGGGCTGGTGAGCGAGGCGGCCAGGTCTACGGCGTGGCCAAGGCGCCGGCCAGCGCCATTTGCGCCTGCCGGAAATTTCTCGATAAGCCCGGCAGCGGCGACAACACCTCAATCTATTATGCCGCCATCGCCGCAGAAGAACTGGTCAGGCTGTCTGAGGCGGGCGAGCACCAGGCAGTGGCCGATTTTTTCCTGAAAAACTACAAGCGGCGCATCTTTGCCAAAGAAAAGCTGATTTTGGCAGCCGCCAGTTTCGCTAAGCTCAAGCGGAATGAGGAAGCGGGCAGCATCCTCGATGCCGTCGTCGCAAAATTCGCCGATGCGCTGACTTCGGCGGAATGTGAAGCCATCGGCGATAGCTTTTATGCCATCGGTGAGGAGGACAAAGCGGAAAAGATGTACGAGCGGGCCGCAGAAAAGCTGCATTTTCGATAGAAGATTTTGACCCTCTCCCGGCCCTGCGGGCCACCTTCTCCCACAAGCGGGAGAGGGAAAAGACGTGAATATTCCGCACATTAACTCCCCTCGCCCGCTTGCGGGAGAGGGGTCGGGGGAGAGGGCGAGCGAGGCGTCGAGGTAGTTGGAAAAAGGTGATAACTTCATTTCTAACAGGAGACACATGATGAATAGCTATGTCAGCAATATGATGGTCACGTTATTGTTCTTCTTCATTTTCGGGATGGCGCCGGTGAATGGATTCGCCGCCGATGCCAATGTTCTGGCGGTCAGCCCGCCAACAGCGGCGCCAAGTGTTCCGACCACGACCGCGCCAACAATGCCCAGCGTCCCGGTCGCGACGGAGCAGGCAGCGCCGAACCCCGCCACTGCCGCGCCGCCGGCAAATCCAGCAGCAAACGCTGATGCCGACAAGCTGGTCAGCGTCGAAGCGGAAGGGCAGGGCGAAACAAAAATCCTGGCGATGAAGGCCGCCTGGATGGAGGCGGTGCGGCTGGGCATTGGCATGTACCTCGATGCCAAGACCACGGCCATTGACGATGCCGTCACCGAGGAAATCGTCACCCACAGCCGGGGCCGGGTCAATTCCTATGAGGAACTGGGCAGCGAGCAGACCGCGAGCGGCTGGAAGGTACGCATCCGGGCCAACATAGAAAAGGATGTGCTCCAGGAAAGTGCGAAGTCCGTGCAAAGTAAAACCGTCAAGGTCAACCCGAGCCATGTGGGAGAGACCATAAGTGGACGGGAAGAAAAGCGTTCCGCCCAAGAATTGCTGGCCGCCTTTCAGCTCCCGTCCTGGAAAGATTTTTTGACCATGGATTTTCAATCCGAGCGGAAAGGCGGGGAGTATGTGGGCAAATTTTCTTTGCGGGTCAATATGGATAAATACACCCAGGTGTTTGTCAAAGAATTGGGAGACATCCTTGGCGCGGTCGCCAGCCATAAGAGAGAAGGGCGATTCGATGCCAAGCAGTCAACATTGATAAAGCAGGTTATGCAAGGAAATGAAGCATTTAATAACATACAAAACGTATTTGGGAATGAATTGTGGAATGGTCGGTTTGAGGATATGAATCAGATTTATCTCATTGTCAATCAATCGTACTATATGAACTATGCGGTATCGTCGGAGGTTTTTAATGAATTAGCTTCCAAAGTGAAAGGTTGGCCAGACTCAAGGGAGTCGAGTGGGCCAGGAAAAATTCGACTTCTTGTCGATGCGATGGAAAAGGGCAATATTCTTGATTCAGTATTTCAAAAGGGTCAAATATGGGATTGCTTTCTAGAGAAAACAGCTAACGGTGACGGCAAGTATAGAATTATTATATACCCCGCTTTCGGCTTTGTAGGTGAAAAAGGTGCAAGTATTTTGCTGCGGTTCAAAACTGATTTTACGCTACCAATCAAACTCTCCGATGACGTTATGATGCGCATGGATGAACTGAAGGGTTCGCTGGAGTTTGAATAGGGCGCGGCATCTTTTCTGCCTCATCTTCCTGGCTTTTCTCAATGTCGGGTTCTGTAGGGGCGTTTCGCGAAACGCCCCAGTTCTTCTAAATGTGTATTGTTTGTTGTTGACAGCGGTACATCCGCCAGCGTAAGCATATGTGCCGGTAAATGCGCTAAATGCGCATACTCGTAAAGCAAACATTTACATGAGGGGGTCGGTATGCGAGCGTATGAATTTGACGCGGTTTACCGCAATGGGGTCATAGATGTTCCGGAACAGTACCGGCGCGAAATACGGGAAGCCACCGTGAGGGTGATCCTTTTGCAAACCGAGCGGTGGGAAGCCCATGAAACTGTTTCCTTCAAAGCTATGGGCTTGCCGACGAAGGGGTTCGTGTTTGACCGCGAGGACGCGAATGAAAGATAGGGTTTTCGTGGATACAAATATCCTGATTTATTTGTATTCCGTGGATGAGCCGGAAAAACGCCAGACTGTGGAAAATGCCATAATTGGCAAGGATTGTGTTATCAGTGTTCAGGTGTTAAACGAGTTTTCCTCGGTGTGCTTGCGGAAACTGAATATACCCGTTCGAGAGTTTTCACCTAAACAGAGATAGAGCGACTGCTTGATATTGTGAGAAGATATCTGGGGATGTAAGAGCATTCCAGAGTTTGATAGATAAATCGACCATTTCAGATTTTT
>Ga0209629_10000008_pt1 | contig 85646 bp, 88 predicted proteins | sample TergutCu122P5_FD_187286 | JGI IMG/M metagenome (GOLD analysis project Ga0209629, IMG submission 187286) | Cubitermes ugandensis P5 segment gut microbial communities from Kakamega Forest, Kenya - Cu122 P5 (SPAdes) (version 2) | ecosystem: Host-associated > Arthropoda: Insects > Digestive system...
CAAATGGGCTTCCACGAAGATGGTCGAGCAGCAGGAGACCGTGGATCGCGTCAAGCAGACGGTCACTATTTTCATTATTGACAAAAAAAAGGAAAAACCGGTCAATTCTACTTTGCCGAAGGAAGTGAAGGCCAACCTGCCGAAATGGTACCGCTTTATCAAGATGCCGTTGGTAAAGGCAAAAGTCGGGCCGCAGATTGTCACGCTCATCAGCGATCAAAAGGTATTTGACGCCCTGCCGCTGAAAAAAAATGTGAGGGTAGAGCTGGCGGGCATGTATATATCGGGGATGCAGGGGCTTAAGACAAAGAGGGAGATGCAGGCCATAGCCAAGGCGAAGAAGGGGAAGGGCGCCGCGCCGGGGGCAGAGAAATGGTATGACAAGATAAACCCGATCAAGTTGATGAAAACGAAGTGAAGTTTGACAGCGGATAACGCGTGCTGTATAATTGCGGTGTTTGGTGAGGTAGCGAAGCGGTCATAACGCGGCGGTCTTGAAAGACTGCGGGGCTAAATACCGGAAAGCCCTCACAAACCAAGGCGTCAAGCCATTTTTCAGATAGGTTTATTGCATAAGTCAGTATATGTCTGCCCGACATGTCCGTCCTTATTCCGAGTGGAAGTTAACGGAACCTAAAGGAAGATAACGGAACATTGGGCATAACATAAATATGGAGAGGTAGCGAAGCGGTCATAACGCGGTGGTCTTGAAAACCATTTGAGGGCAACCTCGCGCGGGTTCGAATCCCGCCCTCTCCGCTAGAAATTTGGTTAAATCGTTCAGAATCGAGTGCTGATTCTGAACGATTTTCGTTTTTATGCATATCATCAGACTGTTTTATATGTCAAAGCGTACTATATATAATCAATATGTCTGTGCAACTTTATTTGAGCGTTTTTCAAATACATGTTCGAGTCTGCCCAAGGCGTTTAATCACCCTTTGAAAAACCATTATTTTCTGCGGGTTCCGGGGCTTTTTCTGTCTGCCCGCCGTTTTTGTCGTCCAGCCCGCTTTTTCCCAACGTGGTTTTCTCAATCCAGGACATCGCGTTCGCGGCATTAAGCTTCGAATTGTATTCCAAATGCGCGTATGTATTGGCGGTTATCGCAAAGTCGCTATGGCCAAGCCATTCTTGGATTTGTTTTAAGGGGACGCCGCTCGCGAGCAAGAGGCTGGCAGCCGAATGTCGCGTATCATGAAAACGCATGCGTTTAAACCCGTGCTTCTCCAAAAACGCTGGAAACTCCTGCGTCAGGTAATCCGGCTTAATCCTGTTGCCCATCGCGTCCACATAGATATAGGCGCCTTCCTCTTTGTTGTACATCTTGCCGCACAGCCGGCGGTTTTCCTCCTGCTCAGCTTTAATCGACAGCAGCTTTTCGCGGAACTGGGGAACCAGCGGCAGCGTCCGGTAGCTTGATTTGGTCTTTGTGGTGTCGCCGACGACTAAAATATGCTTGCCGTCTACATTGGTGACGGTTACGGTGTGTTCAATGCTGATGGTGTTCGCCTCGAAGTCGATGGCTTCCCAGCGCAGCCCTACAATTTCGCTGCGGCGCAGCCCATAGAATGCGCCCAGAATCACGCCAAGTTCCAGTTTGTGGCCTTTCACGGCCTCAAATAATTCTATGACCTCGGACTGCTTCAAAAACTTGCCGACAAACCGGTCGGGTTTTGGCCGTTCCACCTTGTCCATAATGCTGAAAGGGATATAGCCTTTCTGGACGGCGTATTTGAGCGCGCTGCTTATATTTGCGTGGAATTTCGTTACGGTCATCGCTTTCACGCGTTCCAACTGTTTGTCGTAAAATTCGTTGACGTCGTCGGCAGTCAGTTCCCTCAACAGGGTTTTGCGCTTTTGAAAGTGCGGCGCGATAGTTTTCTGGACGTTTAGCTGATAACCGCCGAAAGTGGTCAGCTTGACCTTCTTTCGCGTCGATTCCAGCCAAAGCTCCAGAAAATCGGAAAAAAGCATATCGCCACCTACAGGGTTATCACGTATTTCCGCCAGCAGGGCTTCCTGTTCCTTGCGTTTTTCAAACAGGATATCCTCCGCCCGCTTCTTGTTACCTTTCACCGGAAGACCGGTAGAAACGCTTTTCCTGCCGCGTTTGCCGTCGTTTCCGTGCCAGCTTAGGACAGCCTGGTACACGCCGCGTTTTTCCTCTAAATGCCCGGATACTTTGGTGGCCTTCCGGGGCTGCTTTTCTTCATTCACGAAACTTCTGCCTCCGTTTTAGCAGAAAGATTTCGCCTACTATTGACATAACAATAATAGACGGTTTGCCTGCTTTTGTCAAAAAAACTTTTATTCCGCAGCCCCCGTTGGGTTTGAAAAAACGAACGCCTTAACGTACTTCATCACGGCGACCTTCGGCACGCGGAATTCCCTGCCGACCCTCATCGCCGACAGGCTCCCGGCTTGGATCAGCTTGTAAACCGTCTTGGCGCTTACGCCCAGCGCCTTGCTGACCTGCTTGACATCAAGTATCTCAGGGTATCCGTAAAACATGAGTTTGTATACATCCTGCTGGCTAAACTCCACCGCTTTCACCTCCACCGTTTAGAACCGCCCTTTCCGTGTGTAATACGCAATTGACTGCACAAAAATAAGCTGGCTATTTGCAAAGCGTCAGCCAGCTCACGATCTGCAGTCAATTTATCGGCCAGCAGACATTGCGTCAGTCCAGGTTGTCCAGGTTCAGGTTGATACCCAAATCCTCAAAATCATCCTCCCCCATTTCGTCGCGCTCATATAGCGGCAAATAATCATAACGCACCCGGCAAGCCTCCAGAAAGTATTCGCATAACGACTGGTCAATTAGCTTGTCCGGCGAATACAGCGATTCAGGCTCGATTTGCCTTTCGCCATTAAAGCCCTTAAAACCATTGAAAAGGTTGAACGCCATTCTCGTTGCGCGAATTGAGCAGTCTGTCTGCCAAGGCTGTATCAGGCCGTTTGGGCATATGGCGCCGCGTTCATAATCATACAGATCGCTTATATTCCGCCGCGTTTCCGGAAGTAGCCCCAGCATGTAGAACAAACCCCGGTGATTGCCGTCATATACGCTTTCTGACGCGTTAAAGCAATGTCGGAAAAATAGCCTGTGTTCAGTGTTCTTGAATTTCATAAAGCATCCCTTTCGTTTATGTAGTTAAAAGCACAACAGTGGGCTGGATAAAGCGCATATTACCCTAGCCAGCACACGATCTGCTGTCAATCGACGCCGTATTTGCCATGCCCCCCGGCGGCGGTGGATTACAAAAAGATCCCCCTTGGGAATTAATTCAGTTAGCCGGATAGCCTATCCGGCAGCTCAGCCGGCGGCGCATGATTGACAAGGCGCGCCGCCGGCTCCCCACTCTGTTTGTCGGGCCCCCTTAGGGAAGTGTCATTATAAACCATGCGCGTCGTCGCGCCCTGCCGGCCTGGCAGGGTCTATCAGTGCGTGGATCGCAAGCGCCGCCTGATACGCCGCTCGGCGCATGGGTTTGTTCCTGGACATTGTGATATTCAGTTGTAATGGAAGGTTTCATCACCCCACACGATTATTGCCATAAAAAGAATGCTCGTTCTCGGGCCAGTTTAATTTAAGATTGGCGCTCCCGGATAGCTAGATTTTTTATGGCAATAATGATTGTAAACCGGAACAAAGGTTTTGTCAGTAGACAAATGGTCGTAAAACAGTCGTAAAACAGTCGCATTTTAGTGGTAAAATAGTGGTATTTTAGTAGTAAAACAGTCGTTTTTCATGATAACGCGCCATTCTCGCCTATCAGTTTCAAATACGCCGCCTGGCGGTCGACGGCGTAAGGCAGGTTGAGTTTTTGCGGGACGGTTATCCCCCACAACGCGACCCCGAATAGCAGGATTGCTTCCTTTTTCCTCTTGAAGTAGCTGCTCCTCTCAATGTCCATCTCACCTTGCAGTTCTTTGTCCGACCATTCGCGCTCAGAAAAGTAACATTCTGTCAGCATCCTGGTGTATACCTTGCTGTTATGCTTATACAAGGCGACGAATCCCAAAGCGTCTTTGAACAGATCCTCGTACCAGTCCGCCTGAAAAATGGCCAGAAGGTTCATTTGAAGCGCTTTTTTGTCAATCGCCGGCGGGAACTCGGACAAGTATGTAACGGCTTCCGTGTATTTCTTTGTGTTTGCGCCCTGCACGCCGCCTGTGTTTTTCAAAGCGCCCCAAACGATTTCGTGATAAGCGCCGGTTAGGAGCCGCGCTTTCTTCAAGATTTCATTTTCCTCAAGGCACAATGATTCGCATAGGCTTTGTATCTTGGGCAGCACATTGGTTTCAACCCTCAAGGCGATCCCCCTTTCTGTCACATGGAAGTAATATTTGTCATTATAAATAAATAATGCTTGACACTATTTGTATTGTGTCGTATACTTGCAATTAATTTATAAAAGTGTCAAAATTATAGATCATATTAGAATTTCTGTCAACGAAACACAGGCAGTAAAAATAAATAAAAAAGGGGGGGTAACGCGGAGGCCCGCTAGGGGAACAAAATGCATGTACGCATGATAACTGTTATGGACAAACTCAAAAAGGGAGAAAAACAAATGCAACCTTTATCAGGAAAGCTGTATAACGCAAGAAAGCTTATTGGGTACAGCAGAAAGGAACTGGCTGAAATGGTCGGGGTCTCCCCCCGCAGCATCTATACATATGAGATGATGACGGTCAAGCCGCGGCCGGCTGTTATAAGGAGGCTGGCCGACGTGCTGCAGGTTTCGCCGATTTATTTGGACAATGACGATATATTTGACCCGCTGTACGGCATAGAGAGGAAAGAATACGTTGAGGAAGCGGCTAAACGTTTTGGCGAAAAGTCGGCTAGGGAACTGAACTCGATACTGGAGCGGTCAACCGCGCTGTTTGCGGGCGGTGAAATCCCGCAGGAGGACAAAGATTTGTTTTTCGACGCCCTCGCAAGCGCATATTATAGGAGCAAAGACGAGGCAAAAAGGCGGTACGGCCGTAAGGGCAGCGCCGCCAAAGACGAGTAAACAAGCAGGCCAAGGCTGTATTCAACGCGTCTGCAAGGAGGCCGCCAAGTGTTTATCCCAATTAGGGAAATTTACGAACTGACAGAAAAAATCAAAAACACTTATGACGAAAGAAACCTTGTGGCGCTCGCGAATAAATTGGGCGCAATCGTCGATTTTAAGCCGCTGGGGCTAAGGCAAACATCCTGTAAAGGCATGTATACGCAGTACGTCCAATGTAAGCTGATTACGATAAACAGCGATATGACAGGAGACGAAATAGGCATTGTCCTGCCGCATGAAATTGGGCATGTAGCCCTAAAACATAAGGCTGATGCCGACCCTTTGGTGGATCGCATGCTGCTGAACAGGGCCGATGAAATGGAGATCGCCGCAAATTACTTCTCCGCCGATTATAAAATAGACGACGGCGACGTTTTAGGGCTCACCGGCGATAACGTTAATTTTTTTAGCATCGCATGCATTTTGCGCGTATATCCGGGGCTGCTGGCTTATAAATTTTCTTCCATGCAAGCCAGGGGTTATCGTAATATTCAGTGTCCGATGGAAATACGGGCGCAGTACTTGAATGAGTGTAAGCGCGAACTAAAAGCCGCCGAGGATTTTGACCCTTTTAGTGATTAATGAGGCATGGGATGCTTGTGTTTGGGGGGACATTATGAGGTTTCTTGACCTGGATTCAAAACCCGACTACTTACTTCAAGATCTGAACATGCCGGGCGCCGGGAAAAAATATATCCGCGTAATTGGCGACTTTTATTTGACCTACGATAACAAAGACGAAAGGCTGAGAGGCGTCGTACGCCCAGTGCTGTTAGTCTACACCGATGGCCGGCAATATGTGATTGACAATGTTTCGGAGCCGGTCAAATGCGCCAGCTTAAAGAGCGGCGGGATCGGACTCCGCTACACCTGCCGCGTCAGGGATTGTTTGCTTTACTTGTATCTGGATAATAATATGTGGTTTTATGAAAAGGTGGCTGAGAGCGCCGGGGTTCCTACAGCTTGAATCTTTTAAGTGCTGTCAAATTAGCGCCACCCGATGTTTTCGGAAATATATCATATGCGATTATAACGCGAAGGGGATATGTATGGTATGTCTATTGACAATGATGATTTGACTTTTGCTGGGGGTAAAACTTATACTGACGAAGATATGCGGAAAATGGAGGAAATTTGTGCCGCCGCCCATGATCAGGAAAGTGGGCGCCTAAAGGCTAAATTTTTAGAGCTGGCTGAATTAGCCAGTGAAGAGAAAAAATACGAACTGTTGCGTTATCATCGTTATAATATGTTTATTGAAATAATTCTCCGGGTGGAGAATGAAATGGGCGAAGATGAACTAATCACCATGGCATTTGATGGCAATGACTGGTCAAATCAACACGGTAATTGTTCCCGCGAGACCTTTGAAGATATTTTGGAAGCCGTTGACGATTTGTGGAATGATATTAAGGGTTATGTTTTACAACAAGACAAAGATTATGGAACCGTTCTAACCGCAGACGCTGATGAGTAAGTCGAGAAAAAACGGAGGGGCATACGATGATCTTCATTGACTCGATGTCAGGAATGAAACAAAAAATGCGCAGGTTTGATGACGTTGTTAATTCGCCGGATCTGACCGTGCTGCGGGCAGATCCCACGGCCGGCTTCATGGAAGCTTGCTTATCAGATCCTAAATATGAATCAAATCCTATTAATATATTAGCTGGGTGGGCCGCCGCGGTTTGGTATGGCGCCAAATTAGATCTAATCAGTGTCACGCTGCGCGACCGTCCTCCGACCGAGGAAGAAATGTATCGTGTGATAGACATATTCTGGGAAGATTGTTCATTTGTTATCGTGCATGAACCGACAGAAGATGACGCTCTCGACGGTTGCCATAATAAGCGTTGTGTACAGGCTTATACTTTAAGCCCGGAGCGGCTCTGAGATTCCTAGGTAGCCGTGTGTGATGAGTGTGTTACTAATGTATGCTCTTGTCTGCTTCCAGATTCCCAGCTATCTGGTTTTGCTCAAGTTGACGATGGATTGTTGGATAGCCAGATACGGCACGAATTAAAATGAATGCGGCGATCGCTGTTGAATAGCGATATTCGCCGCATTTTTATATGTGTTAGAATTTGGCTTTCGTGATATACTTATCAAAAATATCCAGATGGGGGTTCTATCATGACTTATAAAAGCGATGTAACTGAACAAAACGCAATAGCGCAAGCATCTGAATTTATGGCGGTCGCTGCCCGTACCGCGCCGAAAGCCTGCGGCGTGGACATTATCGAAACCCTGGTATTGGATGGCGCTGATAAAGACAGCCTGACCGCCGCGATGCGTGAAATCGGGCGGGATAATGACAAGCCGTTCTTTATACGCGACGCGGGCAATATCGACGCCTGCCACTGCGTCGTCCTTATCGGGGCGGGCGTTGAGCCGCGTGGGCTGGACTGCGCTCTATGCGGCGCGAAGGATTGTTCTGCGGCAAAAGACAGCGGCATTGCCTGCGCGCTGGCAATTCACGACCTTGGCATAGCGGTGGGGTCGGCCGCAGCCACGGCGATGGATTACCGGATAGACAACCGCGTTTTGTTCACTGCCGGGATGGCGGCCCTTAAGCTTCGTTTGTTTACGGATAACGTCAAAATTTGTTTCGGGATCGGCTTATCCGCGGCTGGGAAAAACATCTTTTTTGATCGCCGCGCCGTTGGGGTATAAACCCGTTTACACAGCCTGATAGGCATATTGATATGCTGATGATATGAGGTTTCTCATGGATGATCAAATTAAAATGGAATGGCATGGCAATATTATCCATTCAACTGTGCGCCAATGTCTGGCGGCATGCCCTCGACAACCGGACGCACTCCCATACGGGGTACAACCTGTTTCTTGACGGAGCGGTGGATGGCGCCGGCGCCAAGTTTTCCGTGGCAATTTCAGAAAAGCAGCAGCAGGGCGGCGGCTTTCGTGTCGGCGACGAAATCAAAGGTTCTGCTTGGACAAAGAAATACCCGGAATGTGAATACGCCGATTATTACCGGGCAGGCGCGCTGAAACGAATCAGCGAGCCGGGCATGGCTGAGCACGCGGGCGGCCCGCCGTGGATCATGCCGCCGGATCTGCATATTTATAACTGGGGGCGTACGACTGTGCGTACGCCCCCGGTTAATTTATTATTTATTTCTTATCATTGAGTATTTCCGTCCTTTTTTTGCTGTTGACACATATTTGCCTTGTATTCCTCTAATAATTTAGTGTATTTTTTGCCTGTGACCCGGTAATACGCTTCCCCGATGATAGAAAGCACCCCAATTGCCGCGATAACGAAACCCGCGACAATCAGCCACAGTTTTGCCTCATTTGTGTGCCAGGGTATAAAGGCAAGCAAGCCGAGCGTCAACAAAACGGTCATTGAGGCCGAAAAAATCACCAAACGTGGGAAATAACGTATTTTTTTGATCCAATCGTCGCCAAAGAGATATTCCCAAAGCGCGGCGATCACAATGGACATGACAACGCCCTGTATCACAAAGATAAACGGGACGGTATACTCGAACCCCCGATACACAATTAACCCATATAAAGCGCCGGCGGCTACATAAGCGCACATCAATCCCGCGAAAATCATGGCGGCAAGCGTTTTTACCGGCATAATAAACCTCATCAGTTTTTTCATTTCAGACCCAGCTTTTCCTTTAACAATTTCGCGTATTGCCTTGAAGCGATCAACTTTTCCCCATTTTCCATAACAACCTCCAGCCTGCCGCCAAAATCCGGGCAAAGGGACTTGATTTTCGCGATATTCAGGATTTGGGATTTTGCGTTTCTGAAAAAACCCGCCCCGCCCAGCCGCTCCTCAATCTCATAAAGCCGTAAGCCCGTTTCGTAGACGTCGGCTGCGGTATAAATGAAGCAGCGTTTTTCCACGGATTCAAAATATAGCACATCCCGATTATCGATCAGGGCAGCCTTGCCGTCTTTAATGCCGATCAACCTATAATCGTCCCCACGCAGCCGGGAGATTATCGCGCGCACTTCCTCGGAAGCTGCCGGGCATTTGATAGTAATCTCGATATCGGGGAAGCCTTCCTGGACTTTTATCTCCAATTGACAGCCTCCTTGCCTCGCTATGCCTTATTATATAACCCGATTCGCTGTTTCGCAACGCAGCTTAGGCGTCCAGGAGCGCAACTCAGTATATAACTTCCCGCTTTCACTGGACGGGGTATTTCCAGGTTAGGTTGAAAATTATAGGCGGCCTCCCGCTGATCGCACCGGCGATACTGTTCCTGCGCGTCTACATATGGGCATTAAACTTTACACAGATTTTACACAACCGTGCATGTAGATTTTACATTGCCTGTGTATACTCTGATTGGCGGTAAAAAAACCGCCCATTTCAAGGAGGGCAAAATGAAAAGATTTATAAGCGGGATTCTCAGCTTCACATTAATGGCGGGCGTACTTGCGGGGTGCGCGGATACCGGCGCGCAGGCCGGCAATATGTCCGGTGTTTCAGGCGCCATTTCCGCATCCGGATCGTCCGCGCTTTATCCGTTGGTAAGCATGGCCGCAACGCAATTTAAAAAGGATAACCCCGGCGTTTCTATGAACGTCACGGCGGGAGGTTCCGGCACAGGGCTAAATAATGTTTTATCCGGTACAGTGGATATCGGCAATTCCGACGTTTATGCCGAAGAAAAGCTGTCGGCTGGCGACGCGGCTAAATTAACGGATCATAAGGTATGTATCATCGGGGTGTCCGTCATCGTAAACTCTGACGTGGGCGGGATGCTGAAGAGCCTTTCAAAAGATCAGCTTAAAGGCATATTCGGCGGTCAGATTAAAAACTGGAAAGACGTGGGAGGGCCTGATGAAGCAATCACGGTCGTGAACCGCCCCTCATCGTCCGGCACCCGTGTGTTGTTCACAAAATGGGCGCTGGACAGCCAGGAAGGCATGACAGAGGGGGACACTTCCCTCACGACGGACGACTCCAACGCCCTCTTAACGACCATTGGCAACACAAAGGGGACGATTGGGTACATCGCGCTTTCCTATCTAACCACGGCAGGGGCCAATGTCAGCAAGGTACAAATCGACGGAATAGACGCGACATACGATAATATTTATAACAATACATATCAGGTATGGGGCTATGAACACATGTACACAAACGGCCAGCCCAACGCTCAGACGAAGGCTTTCCTGGATTATATGACATCGGAAGCGATGACGGCCCAGGCTGGGACGCTGGGGTATGGAACGACATCTAAATTAAACACAGATACGACCAAATCCAGGTAAGATGTTTTTATGCGCACGGCCGCGTAAGGAAATTTCGCTTCGCGCGCGGGCCGGCGCGGACGGGTATGAGGCCAAAGAGCGGCCTCATACCCGATTATAGTGAGGAAGTGAATATTTGATATCCATAAGAAATAAATGGCTGACCGAATACCTCGGAAGAACACTGGTCACAGTATTCGGGATGTTTATTATCATTCTAACGCTCGTCATTCTCGGTTTTTTAGGATACAAAGGCAGCGGCACCTTCACGGCTTACGGCCACTCGGTTTCTGAATTCCTCTTTTCATCAAAATGGAACCCCGGAGAGGCGGGGCAATCCGGTTCGGTCGGCTCCGCCGTGTTCATTACCGGTTCCTTGGCGGTAAGCGCGCTGGCTTTGCTTTTTATAACCCCGTTTTCCATAGCCGTGGCTATTTTTATCAGCGACATATCTCCAAAGATCGGACGGGCGTTCTTTCGGCCGGTTTTGGAGATATTCGTCGGCATCCCGTCAGTGGTTTACGGGTGGATCGGTCTGACCGTTTTAGTGCCGTTTATCGCGCATGTTTTTAAACTGCCGTATGGGTTCAGTGTATTGTCCGCATCTATCGTTTTAGCTGTCATGATCTTCCCGACAATAGCCAGCGTCGCCACAGACGCGCTGGAAGCCACGCCCGACGAATACAGGGACGCTTCCTACGCTCTCGGCTCCACCCGCTGGCAAATGATTTGGAGGGTGAAACTCCCCGCCGCAATGACCGGCATTCTGACAGGCGTTGTGCTTGGGCTTGCGAGGGCCTTTGGGGAGGCTCTCGCGGTTGCTATGGTGATCGGGCAAAGCAATCGTTTCGCAAATGGCCTGCTATCGCCGACCAATACGCTGACCGCCGTCATCACCGCCAACATGGGAAACACGGTAACAGGCAGCGAATACAATAACGCGCTTTGGTCAATGGCTCTATTACTGCTGTTGATATCCCTTTTATTTATCGTATTGATTCGCATTATCGGAAGAAGGGGCGGCGAAAAATGAAAAGCGTAAAAAAAGCCCGCCGGGTAGATCGTTTTGTATCTGGGTTGTTATATGGAATCGCAGCTTTATTCGTTGTTTTGTTGGCTACGATAACCATTTTTATACTGTATAAAGGCATTCGCGCGGCTTCGCCGGATTTACTGTCATTTTCGGGCGACGGGGTCGGCATTCAGCTCTTCAATACCATTTATCTTGTATTCCTGTCACTAATCATCACTGTGCCTACCGGTATCTTTACCGGTATATATTTGGCTGAATACGCTGGAAAAGGCGCGCTTGTGACGGTAATCCGCACATGTATCGAAACGCTGTCGTCGCTCCCGTCAATTATAGTGGGTTTATTCGGCTTTCTAGTGTTTATCCAGATGACACATTCGCGATGGAATCTGCTTGCCGGCTCTCTCGCCTTGGCCATTATCAATATACCGCTGATAGCCAGAACCACAGAGGACGCTATCCGTTCGGTTCCGCGCGCCTATTACGACGGCAGTATCGCCCTCGGCGCGACACGGTGGCAAACGGTCGTACGTGTTTTGTTAAAAACGAGTATTCCGCGAATATTGACAGGTATAATTTTAGCGGCTGGGCGCGGTTTTGGCGAAGCCGCCGTATTGATTTACACGTCGGGCATGGGTTCCGACGTGAATTTCCGGAATTGGAACCCTGCCAGCATTACTTCCCCGCTTAACCCTTTCCGGGCCGCGGATACGCTTTCCGTACGTATTTGGGCGTTAAAAACAGAAGGGATTGCCGCCAATTCACAGCAAATAGCCGATCTTTCGGCGGCCATTCTCATCATATTGGTATTTGCTTTCAGCCTGGGTTCCAGGGCATTGGGCCGCAGGCTGCAAAAAAAGATGCTGAGCGAATGACAAAGACAGGGGGGATAAAACTTGGGCGAATTGATTGAAATACAGAATCTGAGCTTATACTATGGGGGTTTTCAAGCTTTAAAGTCAATCAATATAGGAATAAAGCGGAACTTTATCACCGCGCTGATTGGCCCGTCCGGATGCGGGAAGTCCACTTTTTTAAAAGCCATTAACCGTATGAACGATTTAGTGGAGGGCTGCCGGATAGACGGAAATATTTTTTTAAACGGCGAAGACATCTACGCCGGCACAGTCGATCCGATTGAACTGCGTAAACGTGTCGGGATGGTTTTTCAGAAACCCAATCCCTTTCCGATGTCCGTCTATGAAAATATCGCTTATGGTCCGCGCATCCACGGGCAAAACAGCAGAAACAAGCTGGACGAAACCGTAGAAAAAAGCCTGCGTGAAGCCGCGCTTTGGGACGAAGTGAAAGACCGCCTGGGCAAATCGGCGCTGTCATTGTCCGGCGGGCAGCAGCAGAGGCTTTGCATTGCGCGGGCGCTGGCCGTGGAGCCGGAAGTTTTGCTGATGGATGAACCGACATCCGCCCTTGACCCGATATCCACCGGGAAAATAGAAGAACTCGTTTTAGAACTGAAAGAGGAATATACAATCATAATGGTGACGCATAACATGCAGCAAGCCGCGCGGATAAGCGATATGACGGCCTTTTTTCTGTTGGGCGAATTAATTGAGTTTAACAAGACAGATGAAATATTTTCAGCCCCAAAGGACAAGAGGACAGAAGATTACATTACAGGGAGGTTTGGATAATGCGTACGCAATATGACGAACAATTGGCCGCTATGAATTATTTGCTGATAAAAATGGGCACTTTTATTGAGAAAGCCATAGACATGGCTGTTAAGGCGTTGATTGAACATGATAAGGGGCTTGCGCAAAAGACGATTGAATATGATAATGAGATTGACGACCTTGAGAAAGAAATCGAACACATCTGTTTGAGCCTGGTTCTGCATCAGCAGCCTGTCGCGGGTGATTTACGGCAGGTGTCCTCTGTCCTTAAAATGATTACTGATATTGAGCGCATTGGGGATCACGCGGGGGACATATCGGAGATTACGATATTGCTTGCCGACGACGTTTATATTAAAAGGCTGGAGCATATCCCGCAAATGGCGGAGGCCACTACAAAAATGGTGAGTGATTGTATCGACGCCTTTGTCAAAAAGGATCAATCGCTTGCGCAAGCGGTCATTGCCGCGGACGACGAGGTTGACGATCTTTTTAGTACTGTAAAAAATGAGTTAATTGAATTGATACATGAGGACGCGAAAAATGGTGAACAGGCCATCAACCTGATGATGATCGCGAAGTATTTTGAACGGATCGGCGACCATGCGGTCAATATAGCGGAATGGGTTATCTTTTCCATAACGGGGCAGCATAAAAATACCCGCATATTATAAATCGGTCTGAAGGAGCGCCATGCAAAAAATATATATTGTCGAGGATGACGAAGAAATCAAGGAATTGGTGATATACGCGTTGAAATCGCAATTTGACGCCGTTGGGTTTTCGCGCCCCGCCGATTTTTGGCAGTCAGTAAAAACCGATGTTCCGGATTTGATATTATTGGACATTATGCTCCCTGATGAAGACGGTCTTTCCATATTGAAATATCTGAAATCGGGCGGAAAAACAAGAGCGGTGCCGGTTATTATGCTGACGGCAAAAACAGGCGAATATGACCGTGTTAAGGGACTGGATCTTGGCGCGGACGACTATATCAGCAAACCGTTTTCAGTGTTGGAGCTTATTTCAAGAATTAAAGCGGTTTTGCGCAGGAGCGGCGGGGCAGACGATCCAGTGAAAACGATTAAGCTAGGCAATATATCGTTATATCCCAATAAGCGGGTTGTTGTTATCAACGGCGAGAATATCACGCTTACATATAAAGAATTTGAACTACTGCAATTGCTTATGGAAAACCAGGGCGTTGTGGTAAACCGTGACAGGATCATGTCACAAATTTGGGGTACCGGCTTTGAAGGCGAATCGCGCACAGTCGATATGCATATTAAAACGCTGCGTCAAAAACTTGATCCATATGGCGATATTATTAAAACCGTTCGCGGCATTGGCTATAAAGCGGGTGACTAATTATGCGGGTAAGGATATACGGCGTTTTAGTAATCACCGGTCTCTCAAGTATAATTTTCACAGCCGCGCTTCTATCGGTTGTTTTCCGTTTTGACTATACCGGCTTGCTGGTAGCTTCCATATTGATATTCATTAGCGCCGTACTTTTTTTGCTCCTCATTTGTTGGCGGCTCGCTGGCTGGTTGTCGGGATTGATCGCCAAGCCGATTAATAATGCTGATTTTGAGAAGGACGATATGTTCTTCGATGAGCTTTCTCCCTTTCTTCGCCATGTTCGGGAGCAAAAAGCCGAATTGAACGACCGGCTAAATGAAATCGTTAAGGAAAAGACACTGTTAGACGCTCTGTCAAAAAGTATGAACGAAGGTTTAATACTTGTCGATCAGAATAAAATTTTACTGTCGGTTAACCGGAGTGCGAAAAAAATCCTGGGTATTGATGAATCTTTTGCCGGAAGGAATATATTGGAAGCCGTACGCAACGCTGATATGCTGAATCATCTGGAAAAGGCTATCGCCGGCCAGAATAGTGAGTTAGTTTTTGAGATTTCTTCCAGAACATACCAGATCCTTTTTAGCCCAGTAGATACCGGCGCGTTAATCCTGATGCTTGATATTACGGAAAAGGCTAAGTCAGAAAGGCTTCGCCGCGAATTTTCCGCTAATGTGTCGCATGAATTAAAAACCCCGCTTACCGTGATTTCCGGTTATGCCGAACTGATAGAAAATGGTATGGCGAACAGCGGGGATATTGTCAATATGGCAGTTAAAATCAAGCGTGAGTCCATACGGTTAATAACCTTAATTGAAGATATTATCAGATTATCACAGCTTGATGAATCTGTAGGTGTTAAAAATTTTGAAAATGTTGATCTGGCGGAGATAATCAGTGAAGTTATAGGTGAATTGAAACAGCGCGCAGATGAAGCAAGGATTGCGGTTGACATCCAATGCGCGGAAATGACCGTATGCGCTAACCGTGACATGATGTTTGAAATGTTTTACAATCTGATTGATAACGCTATAAAATATAACAAACCGGGCGGCCGGGTGGTGATCCGCGTATCAAATGAATCGGGAAAAACGAATATATCCGTCGCGGACACTGGCATCGGCATTGATAAGAATCACCTAAGCCGTATTTTTGAACGATTCTACCGTGTTGATCCGTCACGATCAAAGAAGACCGGGGGGACAGGATTAGGCCTGTCAATCGTTAAGCATATTGTCGCGTTGCATAACGGGACAATATCAGTCGAGAGCAAGCTGGGTGTTGGGACTTCAATCAATATATCTTTTAATACTGGGGTCATAGAGCAGCAAACCAAGATTTGAAAAGAAGCGTGCGGGGGGATGTTATTCTTCCTGCCCGTTCCGCATGCTGCTGAAACCACAGATACATCCGCGGTTGCCGTACCGCAAAGCGCGGGGACAACTGAAACGCCGGCGCCTGCCGCGTCTCAAAGCGCGGTTTTAACGGTTACCTCTTTATCGGCGCTGGGGGATTTATCCGCCTTCATAACGATAGAACAGGATACGCTGGCTTTGGTGAATAAGGGCGATTTATCCGGCGTAAAAACCAGGGTTAACGATCTGGAAACCGCGTGGGATCAGGCGCAGGATATCCTTCAGCCCAAAGACACAGCGAAATGGACGCAAATAGACGGCACAATCGATCAAGTGCTATCGGCGTTACGCGCGCCCAAACCCGATCGGGCGGCCTGTAAATCAACGCTGGAGGCATCTATTGCGGCAATGGGAGCAAAGTGACGCACTGTGCAAGCGCCAATTCTCTAAGGTGGCGGCACAATCTCAGCTTGGCCGCCGCAGATCCCCGCTTGGTCGAGTAGGCGAACAATACGGCTCCCTGGACGGCTGTATATGTGGGTTCACAGGCGGCAGGCAGGTGGCCGGGGATTGGGAAACGCAGGAGCAGGCGCCGGCAACTAGCGCCATGTTGGATGGGATGAGCCGGGAGTTGAAACAGTTCGGATTCAAATTCGTTGGCTCTACGATTGTTTATTCGTATTTGCAGGCGATCGGCGTAGTGAACGACCATATAAAATCATGCGCGTTTAGAAACGGGGGCGATCCGGTTTGCCTAAAATAAAAGTTGCGTTTATCTGTGTCCACAATTCCTGCCGCTCACAAATCGCGGAGGCCCTTTGCCGGGAATATGCCGGAGATGTTTTTGAGTGCTATTCTGCCGGGACAGAAACCAAACCGCTGATCAACCAAGATGCCGTCAGGCTGATGAAACAGCTTTACGGCATTGACATGGAACAGGGGCAGTATTCAAAATTACTGTCTGACATCCCTGCGGTAGACGCGGCAATCACGATGGGCTGCAATGTGGAATGCCCGGTAATCCCCTGTAAATACCGGGCAGACTGGGGGCTGGACGATCCGACCGGGAAAAGCGACAGGGAATTCATAAAAACCATATTTTTAATCGAACAAAGAATACTTGATTTAAAAGAATGTATAGCCCTCCATAATATGGACACTGGCGAAAGACACGAGGAAATTCATGGTAAAATAGTTTCGGGATCGCACGCCAAAGATACAGGAAGAGAACAATGAAAAAAGTGTTTACTGGGTTCGTTGTTGTTAGCGCCGCTGTTTATGTTTTTGTTTTATACTATATGCTCTTTCTCTTGGCTGGCAGGCAAATGGTAATTATGTCAGACCATATGCTGGATAATTATAACTACTGGAATTCGGTTAATCTGATCCCGTTCAATACAATAGCTCAATACGTTAAGGCTGTCGTTGACGGGAGAATGAGAGGCCACGCGCTGCTGAATCTTTTCGGAAATATGTTTCTGTTCTTTCCGGCAGGATTTTATTTGCCGTTTTTTGTGAAGAAGGCGAGTAAAATCAAAATCTACGGCATTATTATGGCTGTGGCTATAATCGCTATTGAAATAATACAACTCGCAACGATGACGGGCAGTTTAGACATTGATGATTTCATACTCAACTTTGCCGGCGCGCTCATAGGCTTTGTGGTTTTTAAGCGCACACCGCTTCGCAGGCTCTGTATAGTTTAATTTTAAGGTGGGGAGCTTACTATTTGCTCCCTGCTTTTTTTAGGAGGATCAGAAATGGCCCAAAAAATACTCGTGGCGGAAGATGATGCCGCGATAAACGAAGTGGTTTGCGAATACCTAAAGGAGTCCGGTTTTGAACCCGTTCCCGTATATGACGGCAACACCGCCGCTGAAGCCATTGCCGGCACGGAGGGTATCAGCCTCTTTATACTCGATATTATGCTTCCCGGTTTAACGGGATTGGATCTGCTGAGGCTAACCCGCGCCTCAAAGACGTATGGAAAAGCCCCCGTTATCATGCTTACGGCTTTGACGGACGAACGGACGCAATTAACCAGTTTCAACGGCCAGACTGACGATTACGTAACCAAGCCGTTCTCGCCAAAGATATTGGTAAAACGCGTTGAAGCCTTGCTGAAGCGGTGCGGAAAAGCTGAATCCGAAGATTCTGTCCTGACAATCGGGGATGTACAAATAAACCTGAATAGTTTCGAGGTATACGAAAACAGCCGAAAACTTGAGTTGACCCTGAAGGAATTTGAGTTGCTTAAAGCGCTGGCGCTTAATGGGCAAAAAGCGCTTTCCAGGCAGCAATTGCTTGATTTAGCCTGGGGTTACGATTTTTTTGGGGATGAACGCGCTGTTGATACCCATATAAAAAACTTAAGAAAAAAGTTAACCGGCGATATTATACAGACCATAAAAGGCGTGGGCTATAAAATAGGTAAAATCTAATGCTTTCTTCACATGGGCTACACATTGCGCTGATATGCTCTCTGTAGGAGGCGGTATTATGGGCATAGCCAGAAAGACATTTTTGTTCACAGCCGCGCTAATAGTTTTTGCCGTAGTCATATCGCTCGGCGTGTTGTATTTTGTTTTGCCGGATTATTATTACCGATTAAAATCGGCTCGGATACGAGAACAAACCGATATTCTGACGCAAAAACTAAAAAACGCCCAAACGGAAGAAGAATGCGCCTCGCTGATCGGCGATTTCTCCGTATCAAACAATGCCGTTGTTTTATCATTTGAATCGGACGATACTATGATCCCCGAACTGTCTACGCCGTTTCTGTCGCTGGGGCCTAAAACCCGCCTTAATGTAATCATAGACGGCCAAAACCCGCTGGATGCTCCAGCAATCAAGGGTTTCCGTATTTCCGACGCCGGGCAGGAGGTAGTGGCAACGGCGGATCGCTTTATTGCATCCGTAAATCAATTGTCAATTAAACATTCAATACAAAACGGCGTAATGGATCACATTTTAGTTGTGGGTACCATGCAACCTGTAGGCGAAGCTACGGACGTCATCATTTCCCTGATGCCATATCTGCTGCTGCTGGATTTGATGATTGCGCTGGCAGCGGCGTATCTGTTCTCAAAACGTTTGACAAAGCCTATACTGAGCCTGTCGCGCGCCGCCTCGCAAATGCGGGAAATGACGCCCGGCGCGAAATCCGGCATCCATACGCGCGATGAGCTGGGCGAACTGTCCGCAAATTTGGATCTGCTGTATAAAAGCCTGTGTTCCAACATCGAAACGCTTCAGGAAGAAAAAGTGATTATTGAGAGGCTGGAACAGGCGAAAACCGACTTCATGCGCGCCGCCAGCCATGAGCTGAAGACGCCCATAACCGCGCTGAACGGCATCGTGGAGGGCATGATAGACAATGTCGGCGTTTATAAAAACAAAGAAAAATACCTGGCTGAATGCAAAAACCTGATTAATAGGCTGAGCGGGCTGGTCAGCGAGATCTTGGACGCGGCGGCTATGGACGGGGCGGCTGGGGACGCGCGCTTAAGAGTTGTGGATTTAGACAAGGCGTTAGAAGACGCTTTGACGGAATATCAAATTTTATCAGACGCGAAAAGCTTACGGATGGAAAAAGAAATACGGCCGTTCCGGGCGGTAACGGACGAAACGCTTGTATACCGCACGCTATTGAACCTCGTTTCAAACGCCGTCAAATATACGCCGGAAGGCGGTCTTATCTGTATCCGCCTTCAGCCGCGAGACAGCGGCTGCATGCTGTCTATCGGGAACCAGTGCGATCCCATACCGGAAGAACAAATAGAACGCTTGTTTGAGCCATTTTTTACTTTATCATACAGCAGGGACAAGAAACAAAGCGGCGTAGGCTTGGGCCTATATATAGTGAAAAGGGATCTGGAAAGGCTTCAACTGCCGTTTTGCTTAAAGAATACCCAATCAGGCGTGGAATTCAGCATAATCTTTCCTTAATTCAATTTTCACCCAAGCTTCACACCAGCTACACATACGACTGCTATTGTTTTCGGTGTCAAGAAACGCGCGGGGGACGCGCGGAAGTTTAACTTGTATGAGGAGGAATTTTAATGAAACGATTTTTAGCCGGCTCCCTGTCTGTTTTAATGCTGCTGTCCACGGCGGCTTGCGCAAGGGGCGGGGCGGATTCAAGCGGCGGCCCTCAAAACGCGCCCGCCTCAACCGCGCAGGGCGGCTCCGCCGAACCAGTGTCCATAAACGCCAATGAAGGCTTACAGGGTGAAATTACCGTGTCCATATTCGACCCCATGCCGTCGCAGTTATTTTTACAGGATGCCGCAAAGAAATTTGAAGAGAAGTATCCCAACACAAAAATCAACATAACAGCTTTTGCGGCCATGCCTGAAATCAAGACGGGGCAAAACAGCGACGGGGGGAAAACCGTGCAGGTGCAGATATCCGACAATCAAACTGAGGCGCAGAAACCGGATTACATCAATAAAATCAACACGCAGCTCATGAGCGGGCAGGGGCCCGATCTATTCGGCATAGACGTACTGCCTTATTACCGGTATGCCACCGGGGGCCAATTGGAAGATCTGTCGGCATACATGTCTTCGGACGCGTCATTCAACATGGCGGATTATCGCCAGAATATACTGGACGCTATGAAAATAGGGGGCAAACAGTACATCCTCCCGCTGGATTACAATTTTGACTTGATGGGATATGATCCGTCGCTGTTTACGCAGGGCGAACTGGATGCTATCAAAACCAAAGACAAAATGACCATTGAGGAAATGACGGACTTGGCAAAGGGCAGTTTCAACAGCAATAACGGCGATACGCGCATGTTTGGGTTTTCGGGAGGCGCCGGCAAAGGTTTTTCCATGTTCGGGGAACTGTTGAACGAGCATTATACGGATTTTCTCAGCATACCTGACAAGAAAGCCTCGTTTAACGACGGCAAATTTGCGGGTTTGCTTGCAACAGTTAAAGATTACGAAGACAAGGGCTATATTTCCGCCGGCAACATTCAGCAAGGCGCGGCGTCAGGGGCAAACACGCCCAACATATCGACTTTAATGGGAAACCAGGACGCTTCCATATACTATAAACCCGTTAACAACACGGTATTGATGAATTATCTGTCAAAATATTACAAAAGCGACAAAACAAGCGGCATGAAGAACAGCATATCCGTAAACGGCGTCGTCATGAAAGATACCGACGAGATCATGGGCGTTATACCGGACAACAAAGGCAACGTGAATTTTACCGCGAGCCAGGCGTACGCGATGAACGCGAATTCGGCAAACAAACAATTGGCGTGGGCGTTTTTAAAATTCCTGCTCAGTGAAGACATGCAAACATCCCCGGCAATGTCTTTCAACGGCGTGCCCATGAATATAAACGCGGCAAAAGACAAGGCAAAACTGCAGGCGGCCGGCGCGGATGTCGGCATAGGCATGAGCATTCCCGGCGCGCAAAAACAGGATCTTCAAAGCAAGGATGGAAGCAGCCAGCAGCAGGCGGTGGACCAAGCCGCTCAACAGTCCGCGGCTGACGTAACCTTGACCGCCGAGCAGCAGCAGGTATATGACGCGTATACGGGCATGATTGAAAAATACACGCCTATGATCAATAGTTTTGCCATTGCCGACGACGCTATTGCAAGCATTATCAACACGGAAGCCATGAACTTTTTCAATGGGACGGCATCTGCGGACGAAGTGTCAAATAAAATTCAAAACAAAGTAGATTTATACATCAACGAATAGAGGTGTATTATGCCGCGCCTATGGGAACGCCATGCCGCCCCGTTGCTATTTGTATTGCCGAGCCTGGCCGGGTTCGTGATGTTTTTCATATGGCCGTTCTTTTACTCCATCGGCTACGCGTTTACGGATAAACCTGTCGGCGGCGTCTTTGTGGGGCTAAAGAACTTCATGGATCTGCTGGCCAACAAATCGTATCTCACAGGCGTGCAAAACACGGTGTTTTTTATCGGCGTCAGCTTGCCGCTGTCCATGTTGTTCGCGCTGGCGGCCGCCCTCTTGATTAACAAAGCGAAATCGGGCAGGAGGGTTATCACCTTGCTCTTTCTGATCCCCCTTGTCCTCCCGTCCGGTTCCACAGTTTTTTTCTGGAAATCGTTCTTTGCCCAACAGGGCTATCTGAACCGGATCCTCTTAAACTTCGGCGCAGCGCCTGTAAACTGGCTTGATTCCGATGCATCCCGGGCAGTCATTGTCATTATCTTTATATGGAAAAGCCTGGGGTACAATATCGTCCTGTTTATGTCGGCGCTTTTCGGCATACCGGACGATTATTATGAAGCGGCTTCCCTGGACGGGGCCGGAGGGCTCCGCAAACTGGCGCATATAACACTGCCCTGCCTGGCCCCGGCGTTTTTGCTGGTTATTATCATGTCGCTTATCAATTCGTTCAAGGTCTTTAAGGAAATATATGTGCTTACGGGCAGTTACCCGAACAACAGCATTTATATGATGCAGCACTTTATGAACAATATGTTCGCGTCGCTCAATTATCAAAAACTGACGGCCGCCACCTGCTTTCTTGTGCTGGCAATAGGCGCTCTGACACAGGGGCTGTTCTGGGCTGAAAGGAAGCTTTCCGCATGAAAAAATCGGCCCTGGCCCGGGTTTTTATGGTTGCCTTGGGCGCTCTGTTTGTGTATCCGCTTTTCGTCACATTCGTCAGTTCGTTTATGTCGGAAGCCGAAATCAGCATGAATTACACGAACCAGGTTTCCATATTCGACCTTGTACGGAATATCACGGTAAATTATATAAACATGGCTTTAATCCCCAAGGAATTTACTTTGGCCCAGTATAAAAGCGTGCTGTTTTTGCAGCCCACATTTTTGCTGCTGCTATGGAATTCCGTAAAAATCACGGCGCCTGTCGTAATCGGGCAGGCATTGGTTTCCCTATTGGCCGCATACGGGTTTACCGTATGGAAGTGGAAATTCAAAGACGCGATTTTCTCCGTTTATGTGCTGGTTATGCTGATGCCGCTGCAGGCTGTGATTGTGCCCAACTATATTGTGGCCGATATGCTGGGCATAAAAGACAGCTACCTGGCCATTGTCCTGCCGGGCATATTCGCCCCGTTCGGCGTGTTCCTGCTGAGGCAGAGCATGAAATCCATCCACGAGGCGTATTTCGAGGCGGCCCGCATGGACGGCGCGGGGCATGCCTATATTTTTCTGCATGTAGTGGCGCCGCAGATGAAATCGGGCATCGCCGCGCTGACCATGCTCACGTTTATTGAATACTGGAACCTGGTGGATCAGGCGGTCGTGTTTATAAAGGATTATTTCAGGGAGCCGCTTTCCGTGTACCTGTCGCGGATCGCAAGCGACAATATCGGCGTTATCTTCGCGGCTTCCTGCGTGTATTTGTTTTTCCCTTTGTGGCTGTTAATCGCGGGGCAGGAGAATTTGGAGATTGGAATCGAACTTTCCGGCGTTAAGTGAGCCTGACTGGAGGCAAGGATTTGAACAGGGCTTTAAAAATTACAGGTATCGTTTTGCTGTCATTATTCGTTGTACTGCTTTTCTTTTCACAGACAATATATAGTTTCAATACGCCGACAGTCACGGCGGCTTTGCCGGCAAACGGCAAACTGGATAAAAAGGAAACGGCTACCGGCCTTACGGACTGGAGCAAGGCCAGGGATATTTACGTACCCCAAGCCGGCGTTGTCGGGGCTGTATTCGTAAAAGAAGGCGACACCGTGGAAGCCGGGACGCATATAGCCATGATGTCCTTCGATACCGGCACAGTTACGGATCAGATAGCGGCGCTGGAAGTGAGCCGGGAAAAGTCTATGTTGAGCATAGAAACCTCTCAGGCAAGCATAGAAAGGCTGAACCAGCAAATCAGCGACTTAAACGGGGACAAATATACAGCGGACGACGTTTCAGACTACGCCGTTTTGCAGGCGCAGACCAAAATCACATCAGGGCAGACCGCGCTGGACGAAGCCCTCAGCAACGCGGAAGCAAAACAGGCGGATGCGGACGCGGCCAGTATAAACCTGGCGAACGACGCGGGAAAAAAGCTGGAGGACGCCCGGAAACAATTGGCGGACGCTCAAAAACAGCGGGACGATACAAAAGCGCTCTTTGATGTGGGCGGCGTATCCCAGCAGGATTTAGAAACCGCGCAGAAAGCCGTGGATACGGCCCAGCGCGGTGTGGAAAGCGCCCAGACCGGTGTGGAAGACGCTCAGCGCAGCATTGAAGACGCCCAAAGGGCGGCGGTTACAGCCCAAAGGAGTGTGGAGACCGCACAGCAAAATCTGCGCAATTATCAGTTGGATCTGGAAAACCAGCAAAATTTGGCGGCTAAAGCCCGGGAAACCAACGATAAAAACGTAACCGATCAGGAAAAAAGCCGGAGGAGGCAAATAGCGGACTGGCAATACCAGGTTATATCCGCGCAGAAAGATATTGAGAGCAAACAGTTGGATATCAAAAATACGGATCTGCAGACTGAGAGCCTGCATAGGCAGTTGAAAGAATACGAAAACGCCGTTTACATCGACGCGCCGGAAACAGGTGCGCTGCTTACACTGGCGCTGCAGCCCGATCAGACTGTCAATAAGGGACAGACGGCGGCGACCATGGCCGTGGGCGGGACATATACGGTAACTTGCAGGATTAGCCTGGAGAATAATTTCGTGGCCGTCGGGGATTCCTGCAAACTGTCCAACGCGGATCACGAGTTCGCGGCCGCCGTCTCCAAGATAACGCTGACCGACACGGGCAAAGAGGTGGAGATATACACGGATTCCCCTGATATATCGGCTGGGGAGACATTCGACGTGTCGTTTGAAAAAGAAAGCGCGAAATCCGCGGTGCTTGTGCCTAACGGGGCAGTAAACCAGGACTCGGACGGATATTTTGTATACACTATCAAAAAACGCAAGGGCATGATGGGCGACGAATATTACGCGGCAAAAACGCCCGTCTATATCGGCGACTCCGACGACCGGAACACCATTTTGACCTCGGGCATGACATTCTTCGAGCCGATAGCGCTGTTGTCAGACAAGCCGTTTTCCGAGGGCGATACGGTCAGGGTGAAGAACGAGGGTGATTTCTTTGCCAGCTAAGGCGAGGGCAATGGCGGCGCTGTTGGCCGCCGCGGCCCTTGCCGGCCTGGCGGCCAACAGTTTCCGCGCGAAAGACAGGTGTAACGAAAACCTCCTGCTTGCCCAGCCGTACTCCGACGCGCAGCCGGGCATAGACGAAAACGCCCTCAAAGATAAGCTGGAAAGCAGGTTCCCGATCACATACGAATGCGTGGAGGATGGCGCCGTCAGCGCGATTCATAAAAATAAAACCGCACAGATAGCCGCAGTCAATTGCCTGTATAAAAACGTAATGCCTTACACCATGGCATCCGGCGGCTTTTTTACAGAAGATCATCAGAAGCGCGCCGCAAATACGGCTGTTCTCAATGAAAAAGCCGCTTTTGACTTGTTCGGCGGCAATGAAATAATAGGCAATGAAATCAGGATCAATGGGGAGCCGTACAGGGTATTGGGTGTGATCCGCGACGATTATAAAGACGCCTTGCGGGTATACATCCCCATTACGCGCGTGAACCTGCGCCCCAACACATTCATGATCCGGCTGGATGAAAGCAAAGGCGTTTCCGCGGAATACGCCATAAACGAATGCAAACGGGCCGGCATTACGGATACCAAATATGAGTTCATCAACCTGGGGGCGCGCGCCGGGCGCATTGAAGGCGCTTTCCTGTTCGCCTCCGCGATTCTGGCCGGCGTATGCGCCGCGTACTTTCTGCGGTTTGTCATCAAAACGCTTGCCGGCCTTATCCGGAAGATACGTTATGAAAGCAGGCAATACTACGCGTTTTCCCTTGTACTGCGCAAGCCCCATTATTTTCTCGGCCTGCTCGGGCTTGCCTGTTTGGCCGCTTGCTGCTGCGCCGGGTTTTTATGGCTGCTCACACAGTCGGTCAACGGTTTTTTGACGTATGACGGATGGAATTTTTTCGCCATGTATACGACCGCTGGCTTTACTGAACGGGTCGCTTTCCTTTCATCTACGGGCATATACTCGGATATACTCTTTATAGTTTTTACAGCCGGGGTAATGTTTTGGCTGCTGTCGGGCGTAAAATCGGGCAATTCGAACCGCCGGCCTTTTGATGAGCAGAATGCTATGGGCGCGCGGCATCCGGCTTAATTCTTTTGCGTGTTCCAAATAATATAGCAATAAGCAATATATACTGCTGACTATAATAGTCAGTATTTTTTCACACGTTGCGTTGAAGCTGGTATTGTACCAGTTTAGGGGGACTGCTCGAACAGACGCATTTGACATGGCATACTCATAAAAAATTTTTTTATCACATCCTTGGAAATGATTTAGAAACATCCCCAGATTATTATAATCATGTCGAGATCGACAAATATAAATTTGAGGAGTAAACAACATGTTAAAAAGCAAGAAATTTATCGGTATTGCGGTTGCCGCTATGATAGCGGCCATCATGGCGTTATCGGTCGCGGCAGCAAGCAATGCTGGGCAGATTGGCGCGAAAACAAAAGAATCTGCTGAAGCCGCCGGCATCTCATCGCCAGACAGCGCAAAATTGCGGACTGCCGCTCAAGATCTTGGCATTGACACAACAGGCTTGACAGACGATCAAATACAAGCCGCAATTGACAGCGCGAAGCCCCAAGACCGGGAAACATCGGTTGACGGTGTCAAAGCCTTCCTCAATGAACAGGGCCTCGATACAACAGGCATGACGGAAGATCAGATCTATGCAGCCGCGAGATCCGCAAAAGAGAATATAGCCCGCGAACAGCCCCAAAATGGGCAGTCAAAAGTGCCGGCTGACAGGCAACCGCCCGCCGCAGATCTCAAGGATTTTCTCGCCAGACAGGGCGTTGACACCGCCGGCATGACGGACGCGCAGCTTAACCAGGCGGCCCTTGCCTGCAAAATCCTGATGGGCTATAATCGAAACGGTTCATATGCCAGGGAGGAAAAAGACGCCATATCCCGGGAACTGGGTATCGACACGTCCGGCTTGACAGACGCGCAGATCACCGCCGTCCTCCAGGCACAGCTCAACCCAGCCGCATAGGCGCGATAACAATGCCAAGCGAATCAGAAACAGCCGAAGGCCGCGCTTTCGGCTGTTTCTTGCTAAAGGGGCGGACGCATGCCAAAATCAATTCTGGTTGTTGATGACGAATCCAACATCCGCAGGATGATCACACGCTACCTCAAAGAGGAAACGTATACCGTTTACGAGGCCGCGGACGGGCTACAGGCGCTGGATATCCTCCGAAACAACGCGGTTGATCTGGTCCTCCTTGACTTAATGATGCCGCGCCTTGACGGGGAGGGGTTTGTAAAAGAAGCGCGTAGGTTCTCGGATGTTTACATTATCATCCTGACTGCCAAAGCCGGCGAAGATTCGCAAGTGGGCCTGTATGGGCTCGGCGCCGACGACTATATTGAAAAACCGTTTAGCTGCAAGGCGCTTTTGTCAAAAATATCAGCCGTTTTTAATAGAATCAGCCAGAAAACATATGGGCAAAGGGTTATCAACCCGGAAGGGCTGAGCATTGACAATACCGCCCGAAAGGCATACGTGAACGGGGCCGATTGCAATCTCAAACCGAAAGAGTTCGAGCTTTTGGCGTTTCTTTCCAACAACCGGAATTTTGCCCTCTCCCGGGAGCAGATATTAAACGGCGTCTGGGGGCAGGACTATTTCGGCGGGGATCGTACAGTCGATATCCATGTCAGCCGCCTGCGCAAAAAGCTTGGGGGTCATGGCAAAAGCATCCGCACCGTAAGCAATTACGGGTACAAATGGGAGGCCACGGAATGAGGGGAAAGCATGTCTTCTTAAAACTTTTCGTCGTTATAGCCCTATTCCTGGCCATATTTATCGGCGCTATTATATTTTTCCAGACCAAGTATTTTGGAGAGTATTATACCCACATCAAAAAAACTGAGTTCCAGACAGCGATCCGGGCTGCGGTTCGTGACTTTGACAATACCCGCTTATCGGACGAAAACCTTCTGTCATATATCAAAACCCTTTATTCTCAATACGGTTGCGCCATAGCGCTTATTCCTAATGAAAAATTGGACGAAGTTAACCCCAAGAACATTTTGGTAAACGGTATTTACCTGGACAGGCAATCCAACACAACCGTCTTAATTGCGGAAGAAGCTGTCCAGTATATGAACGACCCAGCGACATACGCAGCCGGTATGGTGAAAACCATGCGTTCCGGAGAAACTAACGACAGCCCAACCTATTTGCTTTACCTGCAGACGATAACTTTGAATGGCCGGCCATACATAATGGGCATCGCGTCTTCCCTCCAATCCGTTGGCGAGGCGATGGGCGCGCTCGTAAATATTTCGTGGCTGGCTTTTTTAATAGCCATAGCCCTTTCGTTCGCTATCGCGGTGATCATCAGCAAACTGGTCACACAGCCGCTGGTCCGGGAAATTGAGCGTGAAAAAGCGCTCGATAAAATGCGGAAGGATTTTATCGCCAACGCCTCCCATGAAATGAAAACGCCGATCAGCATTATCAGCGGGTACGCGGAAAGTTTGACTGACGGAATATTAACGCCGGGGGAACGGGCGGAATATGAGGCGGTGATATACGGGGAATCACAGAAAATGAGCCGACTTGTGCGGGAAATGCTGGATATCGCCATGCTGCAAAACAATGGGATGCCGCCGCGAAAGGAAGAATTCAATATGGCCGAACCGCTCCTGGATACGATCAAACGCTTCGACCAAAAAATAAGGAAAAAGTGGCTGCAGGTGCGTACGGATGATGTGACGCACACGGTTCCCGCCTTTGCGGACAAAATTATGATGGAGACCGTTTTCACTAATTTTCTGGCCAACGCGATCAGCCATACGCCGGACCGCGGCGAAATCTTTTTCACCTTGCGCCCGCAGGGCGGTGATACTATTTATTTCGAAATTAAAAATGAAGGCGATCCGATCCCGGACGACGCGATCCCCCATATCTGGGAGAGCTTCTACCGCGCGGATAAAGCGCGCGGGCGGGATGACGGTCGATACGGCCTGGGGCTGTTCGCGGTTAAAACTATTATTGAGAAACACAATGGGAAGGTCGGCGTACGGAATGGTGATGGTTTTGTAGTCTTCAACTTTACAATAACCAGATCCACGCTAAAAATTTCAAAATGAGCGGCACGGTTGAATCAGCGGAACCGTAGCAATCTTCATATACGCTGAAAGGCTTCAAACAAGCGTAAGAAGGGACGAATGTCATGTTTAAAATAAAAAAAATACAAATTATCGCATGCGCGTTGGCGGCAGGTGTTTCTGTGTCGGCTTGCGGCCAAGCCAATACCAGTCCGGGCGCCGATACGTCCGTCGCGGCACAAACCGCGGCTTCAGCGTCCGCCGCGGCTGCGGACGTATTTAACGGCAGGTTAAGCATTGCCTGCTTCTCCCCCGGCAGAGGTGAAAATTTCCTTAATGACGCGGCACAACGATTTATGCAGATGCATACCGGTGTTACCGTGACGGTGACCGCCTTTTCCAAACCCCCGGAAGTCAGGACGGGGCAAGACGCGAACGGAAACCCGCAGGCTATGGTAACGATCAACGAAAATCAACAGGCACAGGAAGAGGCGGACTACATCGAAAGCGTCAGCACGGAGCTGATGAGTGGCAAGGGTGCGGACATTTACATGATGGACATCCTTCCCTATCAAAAATATACCGAAAACGGCCAGCTGGTAGACCTGAACCCATTTATGGACGGCGATCAGGCGTTCAACAAGGCCGACTATAACATGAACGTGCTGAACCCCGCCAAGTACAACGGCAAACAGTATATTTTCCCACTGGCGTATTCCTTTAATATTTTTATGTATAACAGCAAACTGCTTAACGCGAAGGCGCAGGATGAACTGGCCGGCGGCGGGCCGTTTACTTATGAACAATTAATCGGCATAGGGAAAGACTCTTTTGAGGCCAACAAGGCCAACGGCGACACATCCTTCATGTTCCCCATGCATGACCCGCAGGAAGTGGGCCTCATGAATGAAATGATGATACAAGACAATAGCAGATATCTGGATGTCATCGGTAAAAAGGCCGATTTCGGACAGGATTTCATCAACTTGCTGAAGTTCGTGAAAGATGCCGCGGACAAAGGCTATATCCAAAAGAGCGCGGCACGGACGAACTCGGGTGAAAACGTGATCGTAAAAGGCGGGAACCCTAACCAGCGATTCTACTTTATGAATTTATACAGTGATCAATTGCTTTGGATGTACTACGACAAAGAGACGGGCGGTTCACACGACGACGGCATGAGAATCGCCGGCCTGTCCGCCGGTTCCGGCGGCAAGGGTCAGTACCAGTACGAGCAGGCGGTTAGCGTGAACGCCAATTCCGCACAAAAGGCGTTGGCCTGGGAATTTATTAAATTCATGGAGGAAAATGCCGCTCCGCAGTCGTTGGACATAAGGGGATCGCTGGTATATAAACCTGGGGACGCCGAACTCGTTAAAAATACGATAACTGGCGCGATAAAGTCGCAATCCGGCCAAAGCCAAACAGAGACGCCCGCATCCGAAACAGCCCCAGCCAATCTTACGCCGGAGGAACAGAAAGCCTTCGATGATTATATGGCTGCTTTGGATTCTTACGCCAAGGATATAGTCGGAATCGTCATCCCGCCGGACGCGTCCATCCAGAATATGATCGAAACCGAGCTTAAAAGCTATTTTACCGGCGAAAAAAGCGCCGAAGACGCGGCCGCGTCGTTGCAAAACAGGATTGACTTATATTTGAATGAGTAGAACCGTATGCATAATAACGATGGCGCAGGGTTAGGCATAGCTGAGGACATCGGTAGCGTTAGCGGGCTTGTGGATTTGGCGAAATCATTCAAAAAGAAAAATGGCCCGGATAGGTGGCAGCCATGAAAATAAAACAACCAAAGGATTTCTCATTTGAAAACTTCGCAGAATCTTATGACAACGGTTTTGCGGCAAAGGGCTCCCGGAAATTTTACAATCTGCTCCTGCGTGAAATTGAAGCGCAACCCGGCGCGGCGTTGCTGGATGTTGGCTGCGGGACCGGAGCTTTGTTGAAACTCATAACCAAGAAACATAAAAGGATATGGCGTCGACGCGGAAAAAAGCATGATCGCGGCGGCACAGCGTAATTGCCCGCAAATGCGGTTCTCAGTCGGTGTGTGTGACAAGCTTCCCTTTGGCGATCAATCCTTCGACGCGGTGATCGCTTGCATGGCGTATCACCACTTTAATAATAAAGAAGGTTTTGCTAAAGAAGCAGCGAGAGTGTTGAAACCGGGCGGTATCCTGTATATCGCCGATCCGCGCTTTCCATGGTTTGTCCGTAAAACGATGAACGGTATCCTACGATTGTTTCGCGTGGTTGGCGAGTTTTTCAAAGCTGAGGAAATCACAGCCCATTTTTCACATATGGGTTTCGTCGGCATGGGCGCCGCGACGGACAGCTACGCACAGGTGGTTAAGCTGCAACGAAAACGTGAGGGGGTCTGAACTTAAATCAAGGCGCGGCAGGAACGTTTAGATTGTTGGTTTTTAGGTAAATCGTGCCGCTTGAAAGTTAAACGTCCTGGTAAGAAAAGCGCCATAACACGGCGCTTTTTTTTATAGAATAAGCCGGCGGCTTTTGTTTGGCCGTTTGCTTATTTTTCTGGAATCGCCGCCTGTGTTATGGCTCTTACATTTTAGGTATTCACGGGTAGCACGGGCAAAGCAATAAGCGCCCAGCACTTTTCTTCCGGCCCGTTCCGTGTGATTATTTGGCCGCCATGCCTTTCAATAATGGATGAGCAAAACACGCAATGCCAAATGCACCCGTACATCAAACAAATACTATTGACCGGTTCGGTTTCTCATGCTATATTATAAGAACCGATTCGGTTTATATGAAGACTAGCGTAGGGGTGATGCTATTGGACAAATTTGACGCGCTGCCCGAGGAAAAGCAAAAACGCATTATAGACGGGGCATTGAAAGTCTTCGGCCAGAATGTTTATAAGAAAGCTTCCGCCGGAAATATCGCAGAAGCCGCCGGCATATCAAAAGGGATGGTTTTCAGGTATTTCGGCAGCAAGAAATCGCTTTATCTTTATTTAGCCGAACTGTGCGGCCGGATTTTGTCCGGAGAAATGGAGAAGAACTACGACGCGAGCGTAACGGATTTCTTTGACAGGATGAAAATGATCACGTTGATCAAGGTGTCCGCATTAAAGAAGCATTCCGGCATATTGTCATTCTTAAAGAAGATGTATTTCGAGACCGATCCAGAGGTTATCAGCGAAATCAGAAGCTTAATGTCTTCAGGCATTACGGATGCATGGGCTATGCTGCTCGAAGGCATCGACAGATCCAAATTTAAAGATCCTGCCGCCATTGATATTCTGGCGAAATTTATCACATGGGCCGGGGAAGGCGCCATCAATGATTGGGAAGAAGGCACAGACCTTGACGGCCGTATAAACGGGTATATAGAATGCTTGGATCTGTTGAAAAAGAATTTTTACCCGCCAGAGGGAGGATATTGCAATGAATAATTATACACTTAGCTTCCGGGAAACAGACAAGGCAAAGCTCCAATTAGTCGGTGGCAAAGGCGCCAACCTCGGGGAGCTTTCAAAAATCAGCGGCATACGCGTGCCCGAAGGTTTTTGCGTCACCACCGAAGCATATAAGAAGATCATTTTGGATCTGCCGGAATTTCAGGCATGCCTTGAGGAGTTAGCCGGGATTGCGGCGGACGAAACGGAAAAAATACGCGAAGTCAGTAAAAAGATGCGTAGTATGTTGGAAAGCGCCTCTATACCGGACGATATAAAAAAAGAAATCGCCGATCGCGTCTCACAGTTGGGGGTAGAAAACGCCTATGCCATACGTTCCAGCGCCACGGCGGAGGATCTGCCTACCGCGTCTTTCGCCGGCCAGCAGGATACATACTTAAATGTAATAGGCATGGACGCGATATTGAAAAACATCCGTTGCTGCTGGGGTTCGCTCTTTACAGAACGCGCTGTGGTTTACCGCAAGCAAAACGGTTTTGATCACACGAAGGTCTATTTGTCCGTAGTTGTGCAGAAGATGGTCTTTCCCGAAGCCGCCGGCATCATGTTTACAGCGGATCCCATAACGGGAAACAGGAAAACCGTATCTGTCGACGCCGGGTTTGGGATGGGCGAAGCCCTGGTTTCCGGGCTGGTCACTGCGGACAACTATAAAATGCATGCGGGCGTTATTACGGATAAAAAGATATCCGCAAAGAAACTGGCAATCTACGCCTTGAAAGAAGGCGGCACGGAGGAAAAAGCCGTCGAACCCGGCCGTCAGAACAAGCAGGCGCTGACGGACGATCAAATCCTGCGGCTGGAACGCGCCGGCAGGGGCATAGAAGCTTATTTCGGCTGCCCGCAGGATATCGAATGGTGCCTGTATGAAGATACGTTTTTCTTCGTTCAGAGCCGTCCCATCACCACACTGTACCCCTTGCCGAAAGTATCAGACGATAAAAACCATTTGTATATGTCTTTCAGCCACCAGCAAATGATGACGGACGTTATGCGGCCGCTGGGCCTGTCGATGTTTGCCCTGCTGGGTGATAACGATCAGATAATATCCGTCGGCGGGCGGATGTACGGCGACTTATCGGCGGACGCGGCTTCGCCCGTCGGCAAGGCCATTGTGCTCAAGACGATAGGGCTGGCGGATCCCCTGATGCTCAGCGCGTTTGAAAAAGTATTCAAACGGAAAGATTTCATGAGGAATCTGTCCCGGAACGGCAAGAAATTCTTCAGTTTGGGTTCGGGATATTTTTCACTGGAATTGTTCAGGCAAATTATCAAAATCAGCCGCGATAACGACGGTTCAATCGTACCCGCGCTGATGCGGAGGTTCGGTCAGTCGACAGCGGATTTTGCGGAAAAGATCAAACAATATTCCGGTGACGGCCTGTTCGGTTATATCATTGACTATCAGAAAGAACTCAGAAGGGATATGTATGATCCGCAAAGTATGGCGGCCATCTTTGCCGGCACGATGGCGGCCTCCTGGCTGAACAAACGCGCCCGGAAATGGTTTGGCGAAAAGAATGTATGCGACAGCCTGACACAGTCGGCGAAATACAATATAACCGCGCAGATGGGGCTTGATTTGCTGGACGTCGCGGATGTCGTGCGTAAATACCCTGATATGGTTGCGGCATTAACAAACGCGAAGGATGAGAACTTCTATGACGGGCTGAACGGCGAAACCGCGGAGGCGATCAGGGGCTATCTTACGAAATACGGCATGCGCTGCACGGGCGAAATCGACATCACCAGATCCCGTTTCAACGAGCAGCCCACCACGCTGGCGCCGCTGATTCTCAACAATGTGCGTGGCTGCGCCGAGGGCGAACGCCGGGTACGGGTTGAAAAGGGGTTGAAAACCGCCCATGAAAAGGAAAATGAAATACTGGCGAAGCTGCATGGGCGCAGGGCGAAGCAGGCGCGGAAGAAAATAAGCGTCCTGCGCAATTTCACCGGTTACCGCGAGTATCCGAAGTATCTGATGATAAGCCGTTACTGGGTTATCAAGCAGGCCCTTCTGCGGGAAGCGGAAAAGCTTGTGCAAAACAATGTAATCGAACAAAAAGAGGATGTTTACTACTTGTCTTTTGAGGAATTCCGCGAGGCAGCCCTTACAAACCGGCTGGATTACGGTGTCATTAGGGCCCGCAGGGCCGAATATGAAATGTATAAAAAATTGACGCCGCCGCGGGCCTTGACATCCGACGGAGAAGCCGTGGCAGGCGAATACGGCAATACCGTTCCGGTCGGCGCGCTGGCTGGCATACCAGTCTCCGGCGGTACGGCGGAAGGCCGTGCGCGCGTCATCCTGAGCATGGAGGACGCCCGTATGGAGGAAGGCGATATTCTGGTGACGGCGTTTACCGACCCCAGTTGGACGCCGGTGTTCGTCTCCATAAAAGGGCTGGTGACGGAAGTGGGCGGTATGCTGACCCACGGTTCCGTAATTGCGAGGGAATACGGCCTGCCCGCAGTCGTGGGCGTGGAGAACGCGACGCGTTTGATCCGGGACGGGCAGCGCGTTCGGATAAACGGATCGGACGGTTATGTCGAATTGTTATAAACACATGATTATACAATCGGGTAGGAGGCCGCTCATTGGCCTCCTACCCGTCGCGCCGGCCGCGTGCGGAGCACATGCTGTGTGTCCGGTTTTTGGACGCTCAGATACCGACAGTCCTTACGTGGCCGTGCGCATAAAACAAAACTGGGAAACGAATGCTCCCCGGAGAGAAGGAAGATATCATGAACATTATCAATATCGGTGGCCAGCAAGCCGGTTCAATCGCTCTGTCCGGCGGCAAAGGCGCAAGCCTCGCGAAACTGATTCATATGCCGGGCATCAATGTACCGGCCGGGGTTATACTTACGACAGATTTTTTTAAGGCATATATATCGCCCGCTATCAGCGCCGCTGCAAAAGACGATGTAAAACAGGCCGTGGCCTCCATGTCCCTGCCCGTGGACGCTCAAACGCAGATTTTGTCCGCTTACGCCGGCATTGGCGCGGACGTTCCCGTCGCTGTTCGCTCGTCCGCCACGGCGGAGGATTTACCGGACGCGTCTTTCGCGGGCCAGCAGGATACATACCTGAATGTTACCGGCCCACAGGCGCTGATTCAGGCCATAACCGACTGTTTCGCCTCGCTCTATAATGAACGCGCGGTATCTTACCGCGAAAAAAACGGTATTCCCGAGGATCAGGTTCAAATGGCTGTAGTCATTCAAAAAATGGTGAACGCCAAAACCGCGGGCGTGATGTTCACTGCCGACCCGATGACTTCAGACCGCCTGACGCTCACAATCGACGCGGTCGAAGGTTTAGGGGAGGAACTTGTATCCGGCAGGAAAATTCCCGCGGCGTTCAGCGTCAAGCATGATCGGATAGAAAGAAAAAATAAAGCGGACATTCTGACCGACAGCCAAGTCAAGCAACTTGCGGCCATTGGCAGGGCAATTGAGAAAGAATACGGCTGCCCGCAGGATATCGAATGGGCGTTGGAGAACGATACTTTCTATGTCGTACAATCGCGCGCCATTACAACTCTCTATCCCTGCCCGCCGTCAAAGGACGGTTTTAAGCGCTGCTATATATCCATTGGGCACATCCAGATGATGACGGATACCCTGACGCCGCTCGGCATGTCATTCTGGAAAAAGATGACCGACGACGTGGATTTCGTCAACGACGGCGGGCGCATGTACATGGAAGTTACGCATAACATGACGGGGCCTGTGGGCAGGGCACTGCTCAAGCAAAAAACGGCCAATTCCGACGAACTGATGGACGACGCGCTGAAACAGGTTCTGGCGCGAAAAGACTATATTAAAAGTATACCCAAGGGAAAAGCCAGCAACTTCTCCATGCCATCCACACTCCTGCCCGCCGCAGTTGCCGGGATGAGGATATACTACAGGAATAATCCGGCCGATATAGAGGGTTATGAGCGCCGCATGGAGGAAAACATCGCGAAAGCCAAAACTGAGCTTTCCAAACTGTCGGGCAAAGAGGCAATGGAGTTTATCCGCGCGGACATGCGGGACTTAATGAAAAGCCTGACGGATCCGGAAGGCATGGGGCCTCTCGTAATTGCGTACTTCCTTACGAAACCAATCGATAAAGCGGGGAAGGAATTACTGGGGCGCGACGGGATCAGCGGCGTATTGGCCAAATGGCTGCGGGTCAATATCACATCCGCGATGGGCATGTGCGTCAGCCGTATCGCGGACGCCGCGCGGGCATATCCGGAGGTTGTCAAATATCTGGAAACAGCGGGGGACTCCTTTCAGACAGATGAACTGCGCAAACTCCCCGGGGGCGAACAGACGGCGAAGGAGTTCGAGACGTTCTTCGCCCGATACGGCATGCGCTGCCCCGGAGAGATAGACATCTCCAAGCCGCGGTTCATCGAGGCGCCGTCGAAGATCATATCGGCGGTTTTAGCGGATGTTAAACTTCCGAAGGGCGACACGCAGCAGAGGTTCGCGCAGGGCAAAAAAGAAAGCGACGCGGCGGTAGACGAATTGGTTGCGGCAGCGAAAGAGAAATGGGGCGATCGAAAGGCTAAAAAATTCTCGAAACGACTGTCGTTTTACCGCAATTTTCTGGGCCTGCGGGAATCGCCGAAATATTATTGGATGAAACGGTATTGGGTATATAAGCGGGCTATCGTGAGGGAAACGCAGAATCTGGCGGCCTCCGGGGCCCTGCGGCATACTGACGACGCCTACTACCTGAGCCTGGACGAACTGATCGATCTGTTCGGCGGGAACTTTACGCCGGACTACGCCAAGATTGACGCCATGCGCGCCGATTACAAACATTGGGAAACGCTTGCCCCGCCGCGTTTAATTTTCTCGGACGGGGAAGTCGTGGAGGGCAGGTACAAACGAGACGTCCCGGAAGGCGCTTTACCTGGGCTTGCTGTGTCCGGCGGCGTCGCCGAAGGCCGCGCCCGCGTGATCCTGGACATCAAAGACGCCGGCAGAATTGAAAAGGGAGACATTTTGGTAACCAAATATACGGATCCGAGCTGGACCCCCGCCTTTATGTCCATCGGCGCGCTGGTTACGGAGATCGGCGGTATGGCCACGCATGGCGCTGTGGTGACGCGCGAATACGGGCTGCCCGCCGTAGTCGGCGTGACGGACGCGACCAATCGGATTAACGATGGGGATCTTATCCGGGTAAACGGCGATTTGGGGTATATTGAAAGGCTTGCGTGATAAAAGTTCATTGTATGGGTACCGCCAACATTCCCGATAAAACCCGAGCTAAGGGAATGCTGGCGGTATCCCGAAAATGAGAAGTTAGCTTTAAAAGCGCCCGGTTTTTGGGCGCTTTTTCATTCTCTCTGCGACTTTAACGCTTCACTCATGGACACCTTTCCAATTTTTCTGACGCACATTGCTTTTGAGGTTTCAAACGCGAGAAAAGTCAAAACGAATGCCAGCAAAACGTAATACCATTCAAGCCTTGTGACAACTGTGACTTTCAACAAATTAAACACAAATTCCAAAGCCCCCCCGATAGACAGATAAGCCAAAGGAACGGCGGCAATAAACCCCAGCGCGACGATAAGCCTGGATCCGTTAATCATAAGCGCGTTTATCTCTTTCTTCTTATAGCCGAAAACCTTCATCAAAGAAATATTGCCCTTGTTTTCGTCAATGCTTATAGAAGCCAGTATATATATGATGATAAGCCCTATAACAGCCGCTATGACCGCAATGCCATAAAGGAGCGCACTCATCAGGGCTGTATATCCTTTCAAACTATCCGCCATCTTTGCGGGGGTATTGATCGAATAAATTAAACCCTGGTCAATATCCAACGGAGCGGTTGAAACGATTGCGTTGTAGGAGCCTTGTTCCCATCCAAGCATATTGTCGAACCTGTTAAGTGATACAAAGATTACATCGCCCAAACTTGTATCAGCGATATCCGTGATTTCAATACTGTGTTTCGCGTCATAAATAATATCAGTAAAAGAAATAACACTGCCCACACCGAGTTTATACTTTTGCGCCATTGTTTTTGAGATAACCGCTTTCTTATCATCAAGCGCTGTGGTATTTCCCTTTGTGTCGCGAATTGAAATCAAACGGTTCCGCGGATCAGATCCAATAATTTCAAAACGATTGCCAATGTCAAAGTCCGGCACAAATCTCAATCCAGCGATCCCTTCGCCGCCGGGAGGGACTTCGGAGGTTTGAGGTTTGTTCAAAACGTATTCATGTTTGTATTGAAGTGTGTGGTCATTATCCTGAGCCAGAAGATAATCCACTGAACTTTTGAGGATAAGCCCGGTTATCAGAAGCGAAACCGCGGCGATAATGCCTATAAACAAAAACGCGAGGCGCGGCAGGGAACGCAGCTGCTCACGGACGGTGAATTTTTTGTTGAAACCCATGCGTTCCAATCGCAGTTTTCTTTCAATGAAGTTCGGCTTGCTGTCCTTGCCCTCATTCTTCATCAGTGAAACAGGGTTGCTGCCGAGCATCTTGTTCAGCGCGGCGTATGTGCCGAAGCACAAAATCGCGACTGATAAGGCCACGCTTAAAAGGAAAAACACTGGGTTATACGAAATAGAATTAATGGGCATTGGCATGAAACTCAGCATCATGTCAAGCATCGGCGAAACGCCCGCCATGCCGCAAGCGCTGCCAATGACGCCGCCGGAAACGCCGAGTATGAGAGGGTAACGCATATAATGGCGCATGATTTCTTTTTTTCTGTACCCCATAGCATACAGGGTGCCTATCGCGCCCATTTGGTTCTTGATCATTCTCCGTAAAATGACCGCGATAAGAATTGCCGACAAAAGCATTAAAACGGGAGGAAAAACAACCGAATACGCGGTTATGGCCATTGCTTCAATATTAGGCAGAATTGTTCTTATTTCATATTTGGCGTATGTCCACGAAAGTATGCCGGCGCCCTGCTCGTTTATATACGCTTTCAAGGGTTTCGCTTGCTCGTAGATATTGGCCTCCGGCGCGTCATACTTCACGGAATATAAATGACTGCCGGAGCTTGCGTCCTCTTTTGCGATCACGCCGATGCCAAAGGTGTTTGGGTCATTTACTAAGTCCCCTTCTTTTTGCAGTATATAGGCGTAATTGGGCAGGCAGACATACCCCGATATGGTATAGGCCGTCCCGTCTATATAAAAGGCGTCGCCAATACTGTACCCGTTTGCTTTCGCGAACGCCGGGTCAAGCCCGATTTCGCCGCTGACCGGGAGGTTACCTTTGGTGACAGCCGGTATGTTTACCTTGTCGTTTCTTGTGAACAGACGGACGGTTTTATCGTCAAAGGAATAGTCCCTTACAAGGGTTTCGTCCATACGAAGGCTGTACTTTTGCTCTATTTCACTGATATTTCCAATTGCGTCCGCGGAATAAAACTCCAGTTCCCCCTGAACGCTGCCGGTAAAATAATCATTTTTGACTGTGTTCATATTAACGGCGACAAGAGCGAGCATAACGAAAAGATAACTCGACAGGAACACCATAAAGAACATACCAATATACTGACCTTTGTTTTCTGACATGACGCGGAAAACACTTTTTTTCATTACCAATCAATCCTCCTCGCGTCGATGACATTATCGTTAATACGCGAATCCACAACCTTTCCGCTGCGCAATTTGTAAACCCTGTTTGCCATAGCTGAAATGGCGGCGTTATGTGTGATAATCAATATCGTTGTCCCGAATTTTTTGTTTATGTCCTGTATCAGCGCCAACGCTTTTATGGCGCTGTCATAATCCAACGCGCCTGTCAATTCGTCGCAAAGCAACAGCTTTGGATTTTTGACAACGGCTCTGGCAATGGCGACACGCTGCTGCTCGCCGCCGGACAGCTCGCGGGGGAAACTGCCTTTTTTATCGGATAAGCCGACAGCGGAAAGCACATCGTCCATATTAAGCGGCGACGCGCTGATATTTTCAATAACCTCAATGTTTTCAAGGACAGTTAAATGAGGAATCAGATTGTATGACTGAAAGATGAAGCCTATTTTTCCGCGCCTGTACTCGGTAAGGCTATCATCATCCAGCTTCGTTATGTCCACTCCATCAACAACCGCCGTTCCGCTTTTCGCCCTGTCTATGCCCCCGAGGATATTCATCAGCGTAGATTTGCCGCTGCCGGAGGGCCCAAGAATAACGCCGATTTCACTCTGCTCAAGAGTGATATTCACGTCACTCAGCGCGATCGTTTCCGTCTTGCCCGTTTGGTAACTCTTTGTGAGGTTTTCCGTTGAGATAAACATTATAACTCCTCCCTGTAAAATATTTTTTTGAAGAAAGTCAAGTGACTGTCACACTCCATACGTACATCGCTTACATTTACAGAACCGTCTCCGGTTTTGAGTTTGTCAACAAGCTCGTTTGTTAAACAATCGAATGTGCGGCGCACAATGCTGACCGCCATATCAATGTCTAAATCTTCCTTAAATTTTGTCCGGTCGTATTCGCCCAGCGCGTCTATATTTCGCGCTTTTGCGTATTCGCTCTTTTTGCGAAGCCATTCGTTGGCCGCTTCCGTTCCATCTGTGTATAACGCGACAAAAAATGCGTAGATAGACGGGTACTTGAACAGGATCTCAAATTTTCGTCTCATTGAGTTACCGAACATCTCAAAAAAATCATTTGTTTCTATCATGTCATCCGCGAAATATTCCGTGAAAATTATTTCATACGCATAATCGCACAGATAGAGAAGCAAAGCCTCCTTGCTTTTGAAATACTTGAACAGTGAACCTTTTGATATTCCGGCTTTAATAACGATATTATCTGTGGTTGCCTGCTTGTAACCCTTTGACGCAAATTCATCTAAAGCCGCGTTTATTACGCGCTGCTGTTTTTCAGTGTCTATGCTTTCAAATAGCTGCGGCAATTTTATCCTCCCTTCCAAGTGACCAAATTAGTCACCGTGCTAATTATAGTAGCGGTGACTGAAATAGTCAATATTGAAATCGAAAAATTATATGGAAAAATGTATTGACTGTTATAGTCAATACATATATAATTAAACTGACCATAATAGTCAGTATATATTTGGGGGAATGCACTTGCCAAAAAATAATAGCGAAAGATCCGCGCCTGAAAGCGGCAAGCGCGACGACATATTAAACGCCGCGATGGCTGAGTTCGCGGGTGGCTATGAAAAAGCTTCCACCGACTCGATTGTAAAAGCGGCCGGAGTTTCAAAGGGCCTGTTGTTTCATCATTTCGGCAGCAAAAAAGATTTGTTCGTGTATGCCTATGATTACGCGATAAAGACTGTAATGTCCGAATTCTACGATCTTATTAACCTGGACGAGAGGGATATACTTGAAAGATGGCGGCAGATCGCGCTCTTGAAGATGGATTTGATGCAAAAGCACCCCGCGATATTTAACTTTATCGCGCATTCCTCCTTTCCTGACAGCGAAGACGTGAGAGTAAATATTAAAGAAGCCAAAGAAAAACTTACAAGCGAAGTTTATCCAAAATTGTTTTACGATATCGACCGCAGCCTGTTCCGCGATGATATAGACACAGATATCGCAATTCGCGTAATTATTTTCACAATTGAAGGCTACGCGAATGGAGAGGCTGACCCGTCAAAATCCTCGGAAGACTACTACGGCGAATATAGCCGTTATCTTAATGATTTAGAAAGATATATCAAGTTTTTTAAAATGAGTTTTTATAAGGGGGCAGCGGAATGAACACGATTGAAATCAAGGGGCTGGAAAAGTCCTATGGAAAGACAAGGGCCCTGCGCGGCATAGACCTCTCGGTGGGGCAAGGCGAAATCCACGGGTTTATCGGTATGAACGGCGCGGGAAAGTCTACGACGATACGCATACTTCTGGGCCTGCTTAAAAAAGACGGCGGCGAGGCAAAGCTTTTCGGAGGCGACCCATACCGGAACGCCGTGAAGCTGCATAAGCGGCTCGCTTACGTGCCAAGCGATGTAAATCCGTGGGCAAACCTGTCGGGCGGCGAGGTAATCGACCTGCTTTCACGCTTGCACGGCGCGCCCGATCCAAAGCGCAGAAAAGATTTGGTCGAGCGTTTCCAGTTTGATCCGTCAAAGAAGTGCCGCAGCTATTCCAAGGGAAACCGACAAAAAGTGGCGCTGATATCCGCACTGGTATCCGATGTGGAACTATATGTCCTCGATGAGCCTACAAGCGGGCTGGATCCGCTTATGGAATCGGTATTCCAGGATTGTATAAAGGAATTAAAGCAGCAGGGCAAGACTATATTTCTCTCTAGCCATATACTGGCTGAGGTTGAGAAGCTTTGCGATCGTATAACAATTATAAAGGATGGGAAAATAGTGGAGACGGGCAGCTTGAGCGAGCTCAGGCAGTTTTCGCGCCTTGTTGTCCATGCGGAATGTAAAAGGCCCATACATGAGTTCTCACTTCCGGGTGTTTATGGCCAGCGCTGTGAAGGTGGGAAGATAAGTTTCAGTGTGGACGCCGGCGCCCTCAACGCGGCGATAAGGAAGTTGACCGAGTATGAAACGGTTTCGCTTCACTGTGCCCCGCCGGAACTTGAAGACCTGTTTCTGCATTATTACGAGAAGGACGGTGAGGCGCGATGACTTACACCGGAACGGGCGGGCTGCTAAAAGCCTATCTTCGCGGAAATAAGGTCATAACGCTGCTGCTTGTGTTTCTGCCGTTTATACTTGCATACGGCATAGCGGCTTCCAATATAGCGGTGATAAACACGCCCGATGCGCTCTCCGCCTATATCTCACAAAATCAAGGAAACATCATACTCGGCAGGATAGCCGCAAACACGATAGCCGCGGTGAGCGCCTGGCGCGTACGCGTCAGCGCGGCGGTGATAATGGCCATACTCAACATCGTTTTGACGGTTGCCCATACCCGCAAAGACGAGGACATGGGCCGGCTGGAGATGCTGCGCGCCGGCGCGGTTGGGAACCGCGCCCCGCTTATGGCCGTATTTGTCAAAATATACGGCGCGAATCTGATTGGCGGGGCGTTGATGGCAATCGCGTTTATCGCCGTGGGTTTCCCGGTAGCGGGCGCGCTCGTCACAGGTTTCGCGACGTCGCTATGCTCCTGCTTTTTTGCCGGGCTGGCCGGTATAGCGGCACAGGCGGCCGATAACGCAAGTTCGGCGCGGGGAATATCGTTCGGCGCGGCGGCGGTATTTATGGTAATCCTGATAATCGCCAACGCCTTGCAAAATGATTTTTTACTATTATTCACGCCCTTCGGCTGGTGCGCTTACGCGCGCCCATTCGCGGGCGAAAATCCCTGGATGTTTGTTTTTGCGATCCTTACGGCGGCGCTGCTTGTCTTTATTGCCATAGAACTCTTCGGACATCGTGATTTGGGCGCCGGTTATTTCAGGGCGGACGGCGGCAGGTCCTCCGCGGGAAACGGTTTTAGATCGCCCCTTGCCCTCGCGTGGCGTTTGCAAAGAGTAATGTTTTTCGTATGGGCAATCGCATATGCCCTGATGGGGCTCGCAATCGGCGCGTTAGCCTCGAGTATCAACCAAATGCTTGGGGGCACGGCTTTCCTGCCTGAACTATCTACCAAAATGGGCGGGGCCGGCAGCGCGTTTCTTGCCATACTTTCTTACATTCTGGCCCAGGTTTTAACCGCATACGCCATTCTGGCTGTCCTTCGCATCCGTGAGGAAGAGTCGATGACTCGCGCCGATCTGATGTTGTCCCGGCCTGTTTCGAGGATCAAGTATATGTCGGGGCATCTCTTGATAGCCTTTGCCGGAAGCGCGGCGGCGCTCATATTCTTTGGCTTGTTTTCCGGCAATTTGGCCGGATGTATCATTCGTCTGCCGGCAATATGTATCGTCGCGTCCGTTGCCGCGCTCACTTTCGGCCTCGCACCACGGTCATGCGCCGGAATCAGTTGGGGTGTGTTCGGCGCGCTGCTATTGCTGGAACTTTTATGGGAATTGCGAGTCGTCGGCAACGGTGTTTTCGGTATTTCACCCTTTTCATGGGTCTATCCCGGAACGGCGGTCTCCCCTGTTACGGTTGTGTTTATGCTGTTTATAGCGGCGGTTCTGACCGGCATTGGGTTTTATGGCTTCTGCCGCCGTGATATTATCCCGGAGTAAGCGTTTATATTTAGTTTGAAGATGACTGGGTTTCATCAAATTGTATATAATAGATTAACATCAAACAAAACTTTTATTACGATTGCGGTTACGGTAGTAATAATAATTGCAATCATAGTAATGCGAATCAAGGGTTGAAAATTTCTTCCCGCATAAAATGGGAGTTCCCACATCTTGGCCGCCCAACGACCAAGGCGGGAAGATATTAAAATCAAGGCAAAATCCAACCCTTGATTCGCATCTATAATAATTCTATATAACCGTCTGATCCGTTTATCCGAATAGACTGTCCGTCCCGAATCAATTTGGTTGCGTTGTCTACGCCCACGACCGCGGGCAGGCCGTATTCCCTTGCGACGACGGAGCCGTGGGTCGCCATGCCGCCCACTTCCGCAACCAAACCGCCAATGGATACGAACAGCGGCGTCCAACTCGGGTCTGTGAATTTTGTCACTAAAATATCGCCCTTCGAGAGTTTCGCGTCCTCCAGACGAAGGATGACGCGCGCGCGGCCTTCAATCGTTCCGGATGACGCGGCTATACCGAGCAGCGCCCCTTTCGGCGCTTTTTCCGATGCGTATTCGCCGCGGATTATCTCGCCTTCGGAGGTCATCAGCCTGGGCGGGGATAGTTTTTTGTAAACCTCAAACTCCTCTTTCCGCTTAAATATAATATTATAGTCAGTTTTTTTCGTTCGGACAGCCTCACGCAGCTCGTCAAACGACAGATAGTTCATATCGCCAATCTCACGGAACACACCGTATTTGATCAGCTTCTCCGCTTCCCTCATAAAGGCTTGCTTTATGATCCAATAGCGCCAAACCATCACATACTTTGGATATTCCCTGTACCCGATAAAATTACGCAGCCGGCTGATTGTTTTTTCCGCTTTTTTTGCCTTAGCTTTCCCACCGGGCATTGACGAAAGGCGGCTCAGTATGTCCCTCCGTTTATCCTCGGCTTTTTTCAGGTCTCTTTCGTATATTTCTTTATACGCTCCCGTACCGAAATTTTCGATATTGCCCAGAATCATGGAGGCAAGCGCGGAAGGCTCCTCTATCCAGCGCGGCCTGGTAATATCAATTTCCCCCGGGCAGCGTACGCCGAATTTTTGCAAGAACTTCCGCATTGCTCCGCTTACCTCCCCGCCGCCTTCCACGTTATCGAGTTTATGAAAAAATTCCTCCGCCCCTTCGGGTTTTACTGTCTGTAGAAATTCAACCACCGCGGGGTATTTTCTTGCCGCGTCCGACATGGCAAGCAGGCCGAGTCCCAGTTCGCTGGCGATACTGTTCGGCGCGGACAATGTCAGAACGTCCGCTGCCCCTTTCTCGCCGAGCCATTTTTCCACACTCTTATTAATCTGGCTTGCGGCCAAAACCCCGGTCCAAACACAGGATAAACCCTCCGGATCGCCAATGATCTTTAGGAGGTTCTTCAGCTCCTTATCCGCCGCGGCGAAAACTTCGTCGCCGGAGAGTGCGGCAAACTTTTTCTCCAGTTCCTTAATGCCTTCTTCGTTTTTCTTGATCAAAGCCGGGACCGTATTCTCATCGCCGGTTCGGTATACTTTTAAAAACCCCGTGACAAGCGACCACGAAAAATATCCGGAACCCATGCTCAGAAACCGTTTGCCTCGCGCCAGCGATTTTATGAATTCTTTCCGTTTAGCCAAGTCTTTCAACCCGCTTTTAATCAGAGGGTCAACCGCTCCCATTGCCGCAATCGCAAGCGGCCGCCCGAAAGGCGACGCCATATCGTGCGCTAAATCCATGAACAGCCGGCCGCCCGCTTCAGCCATCTGTGTCCCGCTGCCCCCGCTGTACTGGAAGCAGGCAAGCCCCAAGGGCTTCATCGCGTCCGTCATCATCTGCTGGTGCCCGAAAGACATATAGATACGGCCTTTATCGCCCTGTTCTTTCGGAAGCGGATACAACGTGGTAATCGGGCGGCTTTGGACGATGTAAAATTTACCGTCGCTCAGGCACCATTCAATATCCTGCGGCTGTCCGAAATGGGCCTCAATCTTCCTGCCTGTTTTTTCGAGCTCTAAAATTCGGCCATCTGTCAGCGTCTGTGTATTCTGACGGCCGGGCTCGACATCTTTTTCCTCTGTGCCGCCTTTTTTTAAGGCGTAGATTGCAAGTTTCTTCGCGGATATTTTCTTCCCTGTAATTAAGCCTCCCCGCGTCCTATAGTTGTCCGCCGTGACCAATCCGGAAACCAGAGCTTCACCTAACCCAAAACTGGCGTCGATAGATACAGTCTTCCTGTTCCCCGTTATTGGGTCGGCTGTAAACATGATGCCTGCCGCCTCCGGGAAAATCATTTTTTGAACTACGACAGACAAAAGAACCTTGTTGTGATCAAATCCGTTTTGCATACGGTAAATTACGGCCCGGTCTGTAAACAGTGACGCCCAGCATTTGCTGATATGCTTTAATATGGATTCCGCGCCTATTACGTTAAGGTAGGTGTCCTGTTGGCCCGCGAAAGAAGCAGTAGATAAATCCTCCGCCGTCGCGCTGGAACGCACGGCGAAAGCGTTCTCCTCGCCTAATTCCGCAATACGCCGGCCGATTTCGGCAGCCGTTTCATCCATGATCGCAGCGCTGTCAATAACGCTACGTATCATGCCGCACAAACCTAGGATTCTATCCGTATCATTTATTGTCAACTTAGACAATTCCCCGGCAAGCGCATGAAATTCAAGCAGCCGTGCGACAGCGCTTTTATACGCCTCTGTGGTGACACAAAACCCCCCGGGTACAAGGACGCCTTCTATTTTAGAAAGCTCCCCCAAATTAGCGCCCTTGCCTCCGACCAAAGGGAGCTTTGTTTTATCAATTTGATCAAAACCAAGCGTGTAATTATTCAAAGCAGTTCCTCCCGCAATTTGAGTAAGAATTTTTATCATTGAGTCAATACATCAATCATAATGCATTCCCGTTAATAAATAATTAGGGCCTGCTGAAGAAGCAGAAAAGGCTTAAATACTGGAAAAAATGGATACTTTGTGATAAAATAAATGGCAAAAGGAGCAAAAAACACTGTTTATGGGGGAAAAAGCATGTACCGGGCGCCAGATCCAGCGCAACTATATCTGGAAGATTTCAAGTTACAATTCGGAGGCAAGCTAAGGGCGGACAACCGTTGGGTCGTACTGTCCAAGCAAATGCCATGGGAACGGATCGAAGAAATCTACGCTCGGAATTTCTCACCAAACAGTGGTGCTGAAGCAATAAATTCACGGATAGCGTTCGGCGCCATCTACGCCAAAGAACATGAAGAGTGGACAGACCGGGAGACCGTGCAAAACACATTGGAGAACCCATACTTTCAATACTTTCTTGGTTTCAAGGAATTCCAGGAAAAGCCACCGTTCGACGCTTCGATGATGGTTTATTTCAGAAAGCGATTTTCACCTGAAGCCATAAATGAAATCAATGAATTAATATTCCTCTCGATAGCGCGTGAAGCCGATGAAAGAAATGGATCAAAATCCTCCGATTCAGATAGCAATGATCCGCCGGTAGGCGGCTCAGGGGGCAACGATATAGCCCAAGCGCCAAGCAATCCTCAAAACAAGGGGAAACTGATTATTGACGCAACCTGCGCCCCCGCGGACATCCGATACCCAACCGACCTGTCGTTGTTGAACGAAGCGCGAGAAAACACAGAAGAAATCATTGATATAATGTGCTCGTCAGGCAAGAAGCAAGGGCGTAGGCAAGCCTACAACCGTAAAAAAGCCCGCGGTGAGTATTTGTCAATCATAAAGCAGAAGCGGCCAAAGCCCGGAAAGATCAGGGCAGCCATAGCCAAGCAGTTGGAGTATCTGTGGAAAAACATTGAAAAAATCGGAGACCTAATGCTTGGAGGCGGTTATGACATATTGAAAGAAAAACATTTGCGGCGGATTCTTACTGTCTGTGAGCTTTACAGGCAACAGCTCTACATGTGGCAAAATAGAACGCACAAATGTGATAACCGCATAGTGAGCCTGCGTCAGCCGCATGTGCGCCCGATTGTCCGTGGAAAAGCCGGCAAAAAGTACGAATTTGGGCAAAAGCTGGCGGTTAGCGTTGTTGGCGGCTACACGTTCGTTGAAAAACAGAGTTTTGAAAGCTTTAATGAGGGCATTCATCTAATCGAAAGCATAGAGCGCTACAAACAACGGTTTGGGTTTTATACCAAGGCGGTTCTTGCCGATCAGATCTACCGAAACCGCAGCAACAGAAATTATTGCAAACAGCATGGCATACGGCTTTCCGGGCCAAAGCTCGGGCAGCGTAAAATGGATGATGAAGCCGATGACCTGCAAACCTACAAGGATTTATGTGAAAGAAACATTGTGGAAAGCAGGATTGGCATTTCAAAACGACGTTTTGGCCTTGACCTAATCATGTGCTATCTTCCAGAGACGGCTCTTACTGAGGCCGCCTTACAAGTGTTGTGCACAAATCTGTCGTTATGGCTCAAATTTCTTTTTGATTTTCTGAAAATGCTTTTCCAATTTTTAAAAATGTTTTTTTATGATTTTTCATGGCCTGTATTTTCAATTTGATTGATTTTCAGCAGGCCCTAATTAGAATTTATTTTAGCTTGTTGTCAGGAATATATATACTATTGGCTCTTATTCTCTTGTCTTTGAGTAATTGCCTCGGACAGGATCAATATCTGATTTCATCAGTTTCCCTAATAATAATGCGGATAAACCTCCCGTGACACTAAGCAAAGCCCCCATTTTTGCGGAGTTTATTATATCCGGATGACCGTAAAACGCCGACTCGCAGATGAACAGGGAAACCGTAAGTCCGACTCCAGCGGCTATGCCTACAGTCAAAAGATTGCGGAAGCCAACTTCTTTAGGCGTTTAAACCCAATTAACACGCCAATTGAAGAAAAGGTCAAGATACCGAGTGGTTTGCCGATTAAAAGCGAAGCTAAAACAATTCCGGTAATAACTCTAAATTGCGAAAATCGAATACCCGCGCTTACAAAACCGAAAAAGAACAATCCAAAGTGGGTGCGATGCTAAATCTGGGGTGGACATGCGTGGTATAATTAAGCCGCGAGCGGATCGGCCTTTGGCGTATTAAATTCATCAGAACATATAGCACATCTCAATGCGATGACGCCATTTGCGTTTTTTTTCGACCAATGCATCCCAGCATTTTTAAGTCTTTTCCCAACGATAGTTTTACAAGCGGCTTCCATGACCCCGGAACCAATGAAGAGTCCGACAGCCCTAAATAGCCCATAACGCATTCTGTCAGCGTTAAGCTCAAAGTAAGCGAGTTTCTTTTCAACTGTATTTTCATTAGAGTGATTTGTCTTGCCGCGGATCAATGCGGCGAACTGCTCAATATCTCCGAGTTCAAGCAGTCGGCGGCATGTATCGGCAAATTCTTTGCGCTTTTCAGGGCTATGGAAGCGAAGTGTATCAATGATGTCGTCGAGGTGTTCCGCGGCGTGATAGAAATCGACAATACAGATTGCGTTTGGGCACAGACTCAATTGGCTGTTTTTCAGCCAGCGGGCACCGTCAGAGAGGAATACAACTTGATCCGCGCAAAGCATACCGTTTAAGGCCGCAAATTCAGCGAACTGAGGCCGGAACTCGCCAATTTTCCCGGTTGTGCCTGTGTACTTCGTTGTATTGGGCATACGTACAATGCTGCCGTCATCTAGAACCGGCGCGCCATTTTCGGTGAACCCCTGACGGAACGCACAGCCGATTTTAGCTTCGAAAGTACCAGCCTTGCCCCCGTCTTTGCCTTTATCCGACAATTCTCTCCTTAAACCCGGGACGCCAGTGCCGTCAGCTTCCATGTACAATGCGGACAGGGCTGCTTGTGCGCCCTCAGCACCATCAATTTTACCGTCTAAGGCTGCTTGTATGATGACATCTCTGTCAGGTCTCGCCTCCAGTTCCCTCAGTTTTTCTGCCAAGAATCCTTTAGCCTCCACACTTGCGCCCGACTGGTCTTCTATGTCTTCGGCGGCTCCTTCTTGGCCTTCGGTACTTATTTGCGCTTCAGACGCGCTGGTATCAACAGGTTTGATATAGCTTTCGGCAACAGCCTGCGCTACCTTGGCTACCTGCTTTTTATCAATCTCAATTCCTAGCAGCGCATTTAACGTTGATACGGCGTCATCTTCTGTAAGTTCGGCGTAGAGCCTCGCGGCGTTCCAGGAAAACACCTGAGTATAGCGTGAGCGGCTGTCATTGATGTTTAGGAGTCCTATTTTGTCGTCTAGTGGATACTCACTCCTGTTTAAGGTATCATCTTTATATAATGTGCGCTTTACATTTTCGACGGCGCCCAAAGCGGTCATGAGGTTTTTTTTTGAATACCGCCGTTTGTCATCTTCGTTCCGTCCTCACAGGCTGGTGTGTCAACCGGAATACTTTCAATGAATTCCTTAAAGCCGGTTCTCCCGTCAGCCAGAGCTGCCTTGAGAAAACCCATCTCAGCATCATTGAACCCGATTTCGTGATCGGTACCAAGGGTCGAGATGGCCTGTTGTTTAAAGCTATCAATTTCTGAATGCCTTATATCCGCGCCTCGTTTTTTTAAAAGTCTTTCGATAATCATCAGTTCCACATCCTGACCTGGGTATGACGTCAAGAGTATTGTTGTGGCTTTTTCTATCTGTGTATCTATCTCTTGGTTCAGAGCTTTTTTTTCTATGTTTTTCATGGTGAAACCCCCTCATATGTAATAGGCGTATCTTTATTTCCAAGATATACCTAATAGAGGTGAATGTCCAATAATTTTTCAACCTGATTTCTCAGATGTCTTTTTAGAAGTATAACATGTCAATTTTATGCGAAGTAAACGTATGATTAAGTAAAACACTTTGGCTCATCGCCGATAGCTGTGGGCGCTTATAGCTCCAAAACTATATAAATACTTGTAGTTAGAGCCTTTTTATATGCGTCGTATCAGAGCATATAATAAAGGTCAATTTTCGCCCGACTTGCATAATGAATATCCGGATCAAACCTTGGGGCGCCGCCCCAAACCCCGGAGTTTACTACAGGGCGTTTGACGCAAAGAAAACGCGCTGAAGCTTGTAATACCGCATAAATGCGATATGTCTTCATAGCGCGTTCGCCCTGTTCAGGTCGCTCTCCAGCGTTGCCTGGCTCTTATACTATCTCATCTTCAGAAGATTTTATGCGAATTATGGATATATACAGGGCGAACGAACTCAATATGGCTACCCACACTTATCGGCGAAGCCTCAACACTTTTTACAAAACGAGATATATAGAAGAAGTTACGCACATGTGAAAACCAGTAATGGATAACCAGGTTTATGCATATGCATGCCAATCAAACAAATTTACGCTTTTTTTCATTTAAAAATAAAGAAACCTTTTATTATATCACATAATATTTTTGCTTGTCTACCCTAAAAAAAGCATCACACCCATCCAAAGTCCACTATTATCCTCCATCTATGCTCAAACATGGAGAGCGGACTTTTTTCAGCTATACCTTCTTTAAACATTTTTTGATTTTCTATGTTTTCAGTAGGAATAAACGGAACGATGAAACAAAGGGCAAGCGCCGGATGGAGATGTGAAAAAAACAGCCCCAGCCAGCTAATTGACCCTCCGATGAAGATATATGGCTTATAACCGCTTACTTTATTTTGGCGCAGAACAAACGCGTATATCATGCCGGCGGCGACCAACAGCAAGTATTGCGGTTGGACGGCCGCGGCGGAATCCGGATAAAAAATCGCGATAATGAAGAGGCCGATTATATCGTCAACTATTGCCAATATTAACAGAAAATTTACCGCCGGATGCTTTGCCCCAAAAATCATCCGTATAAACAGCCAAGCTAACGCGATATCCGTAGCGGTTGGTATGCCGAACCCGTGTATATAATCCTGTGAACCTATCAATGAGTTAAGAAATAAATAAATCAAAATTGGAGATAAAACGCCGCCGATAGAAGAAATTATAGGATTCACGGCTAATTTTATTGGGTTCATGTCACCGCCCGGCTTAATGGACAGAACAATATCAACAGCTGCCACGGCAAAGAAAAATGACATAAAAATATCATTTACAAAATAATGCAAGCCCATAAAGCCAAACCATTTATGGCTGATGACAAACTGATATGTATCGGGAAAAATGTTGGCGCACAATAATGATGTCAACAATCCCAATATAAGCGGTATAGAAAAACCACGCAGTATTTCAATGAGTTGTTTTTTATTCACAGGCAATTCTCCCGCTAAATAAAATTTGGACGGTTAAGCGCACGCTTCACCGTCCAAAAATAAAAGGCGGGACACTGCGGCGCAGCTTCCCACCCTAAAAGCCTAAACTCGCACAGCCATTATAGTAGGCTGCCGACCGGATTTATGTATTCAATTACCAGTAAATAATATAACATATGCCTTAAAATTTCTACTTTTATTATATGCCAGGTTAAGCGGGGATAGGAGTATGTTGCACTGAAAGATGAAACCGCGAAAGTTGAGAAAATCAAGCGGAGCGTTGCGGAGATTCTGCACGGCAACACGCCGAAACGGGTAGTGCAGAAATCGCAGGGCATGGAAATCTGACAACTGGGGCGCGGAATGAGCGTATAACTTCGCGCCCATCTTGCTCTCTTGTGTCGTTTTTTACGTAAAATCGTTCAGTAGATCTTTTGCTTTCATTCCGCCATCCTGGTCGCCGTATTGTGTGAAAAGCCTGACAAATAAATCCTGCGCCTCGGAATCATTACGGTTCTCCATAGCCTTACCGCACAGCGCATGTTCCAGCCATCCGAAAATGGCGGCCTGCGCGTATGACAGCCCGCCCATTTGGCAGTGGCTTGACGCGCCTTCCTGTTTGGTGAACAGACGGACAAATCGCGGGCAGTCCAGCGACTTGATATAATTCAACAATCCGGAAACAATGGCCTTGCTGGGGGCTGCGGCGTCTTTAATGTCATCCTCGCTGAACATGAACAGCATAGGCTTTCCCTTTAATAAATCCTCGAATCCGAGAAGGGTAAACTGTTCGTACGCCTTTACCCATTCATGGGCCGACTGAACGCCCAATGTCCACGATGAATGCTGAAAACCCCACCGGGCGGGCGTGTTTACCTTCATGATTAAATCAAACGCCTTATCCGTAAGCGCCTCGTGCTTAACCATCCCTTTCATGCCGGCCTTGGCCGAAGCCCCGCAATCCACAACCAAGGTATTGGGAATGCAAGCCTTTACGCGGGGATCTAACGCGCCCCGCACGCTCAGGTATCCGCCCATGGAGTATCCGATAATGGCTATTTTGTCTTTGTTTATATTTTTACGCGTCATCAGGTAATCTACGGCGGAGCCGACCGGCTTTTCGTAGTCGGGGCGGAAAACCAGCCCCGAATTGTCCAACAGCGCGCCCCATTGCCCCGTCCCCTCAAAAATCAGGCAGTTCCATCCATACGCGCGGGCAGCCGCCCCAATACAGCAATACACTTCCTCCGCTGTCGAATCAAACCCCCCAATGGCGATAAGCGTTGGCCTGCCGGCTTCCTTTGACGGCACAAAATATCCGGGCAGCACGGCCTTTTCAAACGGGATGCCCACTCGCTCTATTGGCTGATTCGTTACCTCCAACATACGGTGAAAACATTCCCGGCTCATTCGCCAAAAAACCCTGTGGCGCGGATCGGTATGAACGGCATAAAAACAAGCCATACGGTAATAATTGCTCGCGCGTGTAAAGGCCTTCGCGGAACTGATCGTATCTCCATTGTTGAATTGCTATAATTAGGACGGTGATGGAAGTGAACGGATATGAGAAAAGGACGAATCAGAAAAGGGAATCTATTATAAACGCGGCGCGCGCCTTATTTACCGCGCGCGGCGTACAGGACGTCACTGTCGGCGAGATTGCGAAGCTGGCCAAAGTATCCCAGGTATCCATATATAATTATTTCGGCGGCAAAAAAGCGTTGGCAAAAGAGATCTTTATCTCATATGTGGAAACGGCGATCGATCAATATGAGCAAATTATGGAGGAACAGATTCCGTTTGCCGAGAAGCTGAAGCTGATTATGCAAAACAAACATGAGACAGTCGCCCAACTCGCGTCATTCCATTTCAACTATCAATTTTTGGGCGATAAGGACCTTCACCAGATATTTCAAGAAGCTTTGCGGGAAAAAACAACGGCTTTATATCAAAACTTTATTGAAAGAGGGAAGCTTGAAGGCGTAATAGACAAGGGCATACCGACCGAGGCGATTATGTCTTATCTGATGATGTCTATGACAGTCTTTCAGAACCCGGACTTTCTGACGACGTCCAACACTTATAAGATGGGAATGATAAATCTTTTTTTATATGGCATAGTCGGGAGCAATCCGTCGGCTGCCAGCCCAGATCGGTAGCCTACACTGCTTTAAATGTTTACCAGTATCCTTGAAGAATGCGGCGCAAGAACAATATTGCCGGAATCAAAACGCGCGCCGGACAACTGGTCGAGCAAGCAGCCGCAATCGTTCAAGCGAATATTTTCGCTCGTTTCCTCAATATTGACGGCCACAATTACACGCTCGTTTTCATAGAACCGTTCAAAGACAAACGGCTTGTGAAACGCCAGGTGTATTTGCCGGTAACCGCCGTATTTCAGCGGGTTTTGTTCCTTGTGTACAGCCGCCAGCCTTTGAATGTGCCTGAGCAGCCCCAGCGGATCCGCCGGAGGGTCGGAAATATCAATATACGGGCGCAGCGCGGCGTCGGAGCCATTTTCCTTGATTCCTTTGACGCCCCATTCGCTTCCGTAGTAAATAGACGGTATGCCGGGCAATGTGAACAGCAGAGTATACAGCGTGGAAAGAAACGCTGGGTTCTTTACGTTGCTGGCAATACGGGGCTGGTCGTGGTTGTCCAGAAAATTATATAACGCGAAGCCGTTGTCCGGCACAGCTTGTTTCAAACAATTTGCCAGTTCGTACAGGTTATTGCTGTTATGGCTGGAAAACAGGCTTTTGTATATGATATAGTCCGTGACGCTGTGGAGCAGGTCGGGGCTTACCCATTTGGAATAATCCCCGGCGACCACCTCGCCCATCAGCCAGAAATCCGGCTTTTTTTCGGCTGTCATTTTCCGAAGCTGGCGAATAAAGTCAAAGTCCAGCACATTGGCCGAATCAAGCCGCATCCCGTCGATATCAAACTCTTCGATCCAAAATAGGGCGGCGTCCAGCAGATACTTTTTCACGGCCTCATTTTTCAAATTGAACTTGACCAATTCATAGTACCCGCTCCAAGTATCGTAGTCAAAAGGATCGCCAAACTGGCTTTGGCGGCTGAAATCAACCCTGGCGAACCATGAAGCATAGTCTTTATTCCCATTCCTAAGCTCCTGAAAGGCGAAAAAATCCCTGCCGCAATGATTGAAAACACTGTCCAGGGCCACATGTATGCCGCTTGCGTGAAAAGCGCCGACTAACGCCTTAAAATCCTTGTTCGTGCCAATACGGTTATCGACACAAAAATAATTGGCCACGTCATAGCCGTGGGAACGGGATTTGAGCACCGGGCTAAGCAAAACCGCGTTGCAGCCGGTTTCCTTTATATGCGGTATCCATTTTTCTATTTCCGGCAGCTTATGGTCGATCTTGCCGTAGTCGTTGCACAAGGAAGCCCGCGCAAGAGAGAAAGTAAAGATATGATAAAAGACAGCTTCGTCATACCATGGATGATTCAAGCGGCACTCTCCTTTATACCTACCGATAAGTATATATCAAATATTTTGAAAGGCTGAACACAGTCAGCCTTGTCATGAATATATTCCGTGCATGAACTGCCGTACAAGGTCTTTAATATTTTGCTCATTCAACCGCACATCTGGGACATCATTGAAGTACAGCCCGACATAAGCATTGATAAGCCCGACAAACGACCAAGTCAATATTCTGTTTTTATCTTTCAAATTTTTATGGACGCTTGCCATTTCGCTAAACATTTTGTTGATTATTTCATACTGTTCCTTATGGCACTTCGCCACAATTCCCCAAACGGCAGATGATCGCGGCATGAAAAGGTTTGCCAGTGCCATCCGGTAAAAGGGTTCATTTTCCTTGACAAAAGAAAAATATGCGGCGATCAAATTTTTAAGCGCAGCAAAAATATCATCATAATACGACTTGGGGTTCGGACTGTAGGCCGAGCTTGCCAATACGGCTGTGTTCAAGCGATTATAGTTTATTTGGGAGATTGCTTCATATACCCCCTCTTTACTCCCAAAATAGTAGTAAAGCGTCGGTTTGGTGATACCCGATGCCTCAGTCAAATCGCTAACCGAAACACCTTCGTAACCTTTCTCCGAGAAAAGGTTCAGCCCGACTTCCAGAATTTTTTGCTTCACGTCAGTTTTTATCATGCTGCCATTATATACCGTTCGGTATATAAATGTCAACGTTATTTTATCTAAATAGACCGGTACTCTGATAATGGCTTTTTTATTATTACATAAGCTTCGAATGAAACAAAAGAGAGGTTGTGTTTCATTCGCAAAGGCCGGAAAAGCGCTCATTAAAAGGGTTCTTCAAATTCCATATGGAAAACGTAGAAAAAAGGCGCTTGAATAAAACATATCGTATTGCATCGTTTCATTCAAAAAGGTATAATCAAGAAAAATTAAGGGCGGAAAATTCTATGAATACGGTGCAGCCGATAAGGGACGCGCAGATCATAAGCCAGATCAAAAAGCTTTTACAGGACAGAGGCAGTAAATACTATATAATGTTCGTCATAGGGCTTAATACGGGGTTGCGGGTCAGCGACATCTTGAAACTGCGTGCGGGAGACGTAAGGGACAAAGACCATATAACGCTGACTGAAAAGAAAACGGGCAAATACAACCGTTTTTTGATAAACAACCAGCTCAAAAAGGAGATTGACAGCTACCTGGCCGGCGCAAAACTGACAGACGACGAATTCATCATATACAGCAGGAAGGGTGAGAACCAGCCTCTTTCCAGGATACAGGCGTACAAGATATTAAACAGCGCCGCGAAGAACTTTAACATAACCGATGTTGGCACCCATACCATGCGGAAAACATTTGGCTACTGGCACTATAAGCAATACAAGGACGTGGCCGTGCTGCAGAATATTTTTAACCACGCCGCGCCCAGCATCACGTTAAAGTACATAGGGATCAATGACGACGCAAAGGACAACACGCTTAAAGACTTTTTCTTATGAAACGTGCGGGTTTGCTCCATCGCTACCTTATGACATCGGCCCCTGCCGTACCCTAACCGTAAACTTAAATGATGGGAGAGTTGCCGATGCCGGCTATAAAGAAACATCCTGTAGGTTTCATTCTGCTGTATTTTCCGAATCATCGAATACTTTTTTATCCGAACAGACCAAAGCGTTTTTGGTGAAGCCTTTATACATAAACTTATTGGCATCGGCCTTCTCGCGGTGGCTGTCCGGCTTCTTCAATACAAGTGGGGATACATAGGTTTTTACGCCAACCGCGCGATAAAGGGCATATGCCTTGGCTTATTGCTCGGCTGCGTTGTTTTTGCCGTTGCGTACGGCACGGAAACAATCATGCAAATGTCCGCTGGTAATTCCCCCTCGTTGCAATTTTACGTAACCAGCTATGCGATACAAGGCAACCGCGATATGCAAGCCGGGGTTTTGTTCATTTTGATATGTGTTTTGGGGAATGTTATAAATGTTGTTATGGAGGAAGGCGTTTTTCGCGGCTTATTTATTCGTGTTGCGGAAGAAAAATATTCCTTCGGGAAGGCGTGCCTGTTTTCTTCATTTCTGTTCGGTACCTGGCATATAACACAACCCGTAAGAAATGTATTGGATGGCGTACAATCCCCAATGGGTGCGTTCATGATGGGGTTAATGCTTGTTGTCACAGCCACGCTGCTAGTGCAGCAGTCCGTAAATACATGCACTGATGCGATAAGCATATCCAGAGGTGTGTCAAGTCGCCCCTATCACAAATAAGCTAATATGAAAGGGTGTACGTATTTACGGACTGCAGCACTAGGCATCCAATTCGCAATGCTTTTTAAAATGACCGGCGTGTTATGGGTTGGCTTGGCTGCGCACTTCGTAAACAACGTAATCGTCAATCTCCTGCATGTTGTGACAGCTTCCGGCGTTGACGAATTACAGACCGTACGTATTACTATTGCCCAAACGCTTTCTTTTATCGCGGTGCTGATAATTTTTTTAGTTAATAAAAGATAAAAGAAAGGGATTCAACAATGTAGCTTAGAAGTTGTAAGAGAATTATCCGGAAAGCAGCAAAAAACGCTTTCCCCTGAGAATAGCAGCAGGCCGATAATAGATAATTTCCATAACTGCGGGCACTGCGATCCCCTTATGGGGAAAGAAGTAACACCAAGCGCGCCGAACGTTTCCGACAACGATAAATATGCTATACTTGGAAATGGGTACCACCAACATTTTAACTCCAGCTTAAGCCCCGCGCTTTGCGCGGGAGAACGGAGAGAGCAGAAGCGTTACGTAGAGTCTTTGCTCACTCCAGTTTCTGTATTTTCATCAGCTTGCCTATACACTAAAAAACTTAAGGTTGGCAGTCGTATTAGCATAGCGTCTGAAGGTTTGATGTTTTCAGCCCCTTATAGGGGCGCTATTCCCGAAACCACCCCTTGAAGGGGTGGTCGGTCATTGATTTCCTCGGAAATTACGTTTTTCCTCATGACCATGTTGAAATAAATGACGTGATTGCTGATATCAATACTCATTTCCGAGGAGGCTTAATAATTCAATGGCTATGGGTATGGTGTAAGTCCGGCGTGTGCTTATGGCTGTGCGTAAATGGATCATGAATATGCGCATGGCTATGTTCGCCGGTTACAGGCGGCTCGTGAAGATGATTATGGTGCCCGTCGCTGTGGCTGTGCCGGTGTTCGTGTTCCAGCAACTCATGCGAATGAATATGATCGTGCCTCTCAAACGCCGCCAGGTAAGCGCCCGCCGTCATCACAGCAAAAGCTATCAGGAATGAGATACCGGGGGTTTCCCTGAATACCACAAAGGAAAGCCCAACCCCTACAAACGGGGCAACCGCGTAAAACGCGCTCGTCCTTGCCGCGCCAAGGCTGCGCTGCGCGAGGATATAAAGATAAATACTCAACCCATACGCGACAAAACCTAATAAAAGCGTAAAAAATATATAGAAAATATTTGTTAAAACGCCTCCGATGAAAAAAGCGATCAGAAGGGATCCGATACCGGAGCCTATCCCCTTTATGATAACGATTTGCATTGGATCCTTCAGTGAAAGCATCCGGGTACAATTGTTTTCCAAACCCCAGCAAACGCAACCCATTAAAATAAAAATCGCGCCAAGCGATAGCTTTAAGTTGCCGAAATCTTCTACGGACAAAATGACACTGGCGGCGGTTATGAGCGTGACAGCCAGCCACATCCGTTTTCCGACCGCTTCACGAAAAATAATTAACGCGATTGTGGCAGTCGCCACAATTTCAAAATTTCCCAGTAATGAAGCGGTTGCGGGGTTTGTTAAAGTCAACCCTATCATCAGCAAGATTGGCGCGGCAATATCCAAAGCGACCATTAATGCAGCAAACGGCAGCTCCCTTTTTGTAATACGGGCTTCCTTTTCCCGCATTTGTTTCCTTCGGAAAAAGGTAATGACAGACATGCCGGTACCCGCGCCGAGGTACAGCAGGGAAGCCATCAGAACCGGCGGCATGCCGTTCAGCAGTATTTTCGCCGCGGGTACGCTTATCCCGTAACAGACTGCAGAAAGTACCGCATAAAAAACCGGCAGCCGTTTCATGCCTATTCCTCCCCCCTGCTATTCCCAACCATATTCATATTTTTTTTTACCGCAAGTGTTATTTAACTCATCGATCATTCCATCAATACCGTTGACAGCGTTAAATATCGTCATAAATTCGTCATCCACTGTAGAAACGGCGGTATAGCCCGCTAATAAATGTTCCTTGTCATCCACGCCCCAATACCACATATCGAAAATGGGATGTCCTATGTATGCGTCGCCAAAGTCGATCACGCCTGTGAAACAGCAGGTATGTTCATCAACAAAGGTATGCGTGATAGCCGGGTTTGTGTGCAGCGCCACAAACTGGCCCGTTGCCGTGATATGGGACAACTCAAGATCAACGCGCTTTATCGCGTCTTCCTTTTGCGACGGGCTTGCGCCCGCGATCCTATCAATTTTCCCACACGCCCGCATCCGTAACCGCTCCGCCAAATCGCCGCTGTCATCACACGGAAATAATCCACTTTTAACAAACGGCTTTTGATCTATACTATGAATACCCCGCAGCGTCTTTCCAAGCTCAAAAAGCATCGCGCGGCGCGCATCCGGCGACAGTGCCGCCTTATACACAGGGACGCCCGGCATTCGCGTCATGCAGGTGTACTCAACGTCATCGTTTCGGCCATAACCAAGCACGCGCGGCACGCTGATACCTGGGCGTCCTTCAAGCTGCCGCAGGAAGAACGCCTCTCTTTCCAAACTGGTGCTCATCCGAAGCCGGTGCGGGCGCTGCACTTTCAAGGTAATATTATCGTCCACAGCGTATGTCCGGGCCTCGCCGCCCGTTTCGTCAATATACGCTACCGTTGTGGCGTCCGGCGCGTATTGCCGGACGATTTCCAGCACCACGCTGTCACTTAAAATTGGGTCGGCTGCGCCGCGCTGATAGTACACATCTTTTCTCATGTCAGAGATCCCCCTAAAATTTCAACTTTTTTACTGCTGCTTAACTGTAAAATCGTCCATATAGACGTAACTGTCCGATTTCGACCAAGCCCCGACTTTCCCCGATACCGCATGGTCCAACTCATAGGTGAGGTATAGCTGGTCGTCAAGATAACCTTCTACAGTTTTTCCGTTTAAAGTCATTTTGAGGGTATGCCACTGCCCGCTTTGTACTTTTACGTCATTTATCCACAGCAAAGAAGTACGCTGGCCTTTCACGACATCCCAAAGCACGAGGTTATTCTCCAACGCGGCGGCGCGAATGGTCAGATAATCGCCGTTTGGCTGCATATCGAATAAAATGCCCATGTTTTGATCCACTTTCCCGCTTATGGTTTTAAAGCGCAGGCTGATCTCGCCGGCGTTGAAATTATCTATGCCCGCGGCTAAAGCATAAGGGTAGTACGCAAATGCTGTTACATTGTCAAGAAATTCGGCGTATTTATCGCCGTATAAGGCGCGGGCCTGATCGGCGATGCCGGCGGCTGTTTGGCCAGACTGCCATTTGGTACCGTCAACCGCCAGCACTTTATTGCCGCCGTCGTCGCTTATTTCCCAATTGCCGACGACAGGTATAAAAGTTTTTGGCTGTTCTCCCACTGTCTCGCCGGAAAAATCGAAAGACGTGCCGTTGGCGGAAGGTTGGCCGGCTACGGAAGCCGCGGCGGCGGTTTCACTCGCCGAAGATATCTCCGATGTTTTGGATTGCACGGCAGTTTCAGATGCGGAAGACATATTGGATGGTGCGGCCGTATCCTGCAACGAAGGCGAAGCTGATTGCGAAACAACGGCGGAAGCGGCTGGCTGCGGATTATCCTGCGTCGTAGCCGACTGTTTGGGCCAAAGTTTCCAACCTAAAACCGTTACGGCAATGACGGCAATAATAATTACTATTCCTGTTACCACAGAATTTTTTTTCATACTCATTCCCTTCTGTATTTGTTATTTGCTTTTCATAAACTTGCCTAACCTTTGCGGTAAGTCTGAGTTAAATGCCCAAACTGCCAAGATTAACAGTGGAAAGCCCAAGTAAAACCAAGCGCCTGCCTGGCTCGCGTCAGCCACAAGGGGGTAGCCCGGGTATTTCACGTTATCACTTGATGGCGGACTGACACCGGCCAGGCTATAGATGATTGGCAACACTTCTTCCTCGCTTGTGGATCTGCTGGTTGCCTCACGGCCCAGATATGTGTAGGTAGCCAGGCCGTAGTTTTCATCAACAGTACCGAACAGCGTAGATTTATCCGATACGTTTTCGACTTTTACGTCCGGCATTATGCGGACTAATTTTCCGAGAATGGAACGGTTGAAATCCATATAGCGCGGATCGTCGGGCAGGAGATCCACAGTGATTGTAAGCTTTTGCTTTATTTTAGATAAAACGGCTGAATCGGCAGCCGAAAAGGAGTTGCGCCGGTCTTCTGTCATGTCGCCGTACATATGAATTCGCGAAACGCCGAGCATGACGATAACAGTAACCGCAGTTATGACAACGGAAATAATAAACTTCCTTACCGCAGGCATCCCGTAAAGAATCCATACGCCGGAAATGGCAAGCAGCCCGGCCGCGGCCGCAAGAGCGCCCAATGTGATTGAAAGCGAGAATATGCCCTGCTCAAACGAATGCAGTACGGCTGTTAAAGATAACGCTGCTATACTCTGTATGATCCCCCCTTGGTTAGCCGCGAAATCCAGCACCCAAAAACCGATTGTGAAAGCCAGGGCCGCAATCGCGGCTGTGGCGCTGCTTTCCGTTATGGCCGCCGCGAATAGTGAAATCCCTGAAATGACAAGGATATATAATAAATACCCCAAAAGAAGGTTGAGCGTTTCGCCCGTGCCGAGATGCCCGCCAAGCCCAACCCATATTATAAGGGACGACAAACATGGGATTAACGCGAATAACCATGCGGTGATCAAGGTCAGCAGTTTTGCGCCGATAATCGCCGGTATTTTGTAGGGCGTTTGCAGCAGCAATTTCAGCCCGCCGTTTTGCTTTTCAGCGCCGATCACACGGATAGCGATAAACGGAAAAAGTAAAGTGGCGGCCAAATATAATGCGCCGAATGTCGGAACCACAATACCGTCAAATGGGGACAGGCCGGCAGCGAGCGCGGGGAACTGAAGCGCCGACCGGCTGGCCGCCGAGAACAGCGAAACGGCTTGGATAAAGCTGTATCCCACGAGGGGAGACATAAACAGTATAAGCGCCCAAAAAGCGCGCCCGGCGAACAAGTCGCGCAGTTCCTTCATAAACAGCGGAATAAACGGCGCCTGGCCGGCTTTGCTTTTATGTAAGCGCATAAAAAATATCCTCCAGCGAGCCGCTGTTTATTCTGGCTTGCCCCCGCAGTTCATCCATTGTCCCTTTGCCGCGCACCGTACCGAGGCTCATCAGTATAAACCTGTCGCATACCCGTTCGGCGTCCGTTAGCTGGTGTATGGACAGCAAAAATGTACGTCCCTTTTCAGCTTCCGCGCGCAGCAGGGCCATAATGTCTTTTGTTTGCCGTAAGTCGAGCCCGTCGAATGGTTCGTCCATTACAAGAAGCACATGGGGGACGAGCAGGCCCAGTGCCAGTAACAGCCGACGCCGATAACCCTTTGACAGCTCCCCCGTTTTCTTTTCCAGCACGGGCGGCAGCCCGAACGCCTCGATAACCGTTTGCGGCTTATCCGGCGGCTGGCGGTAAACCGACGCAAAGAATTGTATAACCTTTGACACAGGATGTTCGGCATAAGGCGCGATGCCGTCAGGCATATAAAACATCGCTTCTTTTCGCTGGCTGATTGCAAGCGGCCGCCCATGCCATAAAACCGTTCCTTTATCCGCCGGCAAAAGCCCGGCGATACATTCCAGCAAAGTCGTTTTACCGGCGCCGTTCGGCCCGATAATCCCCAGCACTTCACCCTCATAAATATCAAACGCGACGCCTGTAATGGCAGCCTGATCATTATAGCGTTTGGTAATATCATTAACTTGTAGAATTACACCCATGATAACAAATCCACACCTCCCGGCCGGCTAAACGACCATCCCGACGCCGTTGGCGCTGTGCGCCCCCTCAAGCGCCTTTTCAAGCGTAAAAACGCCTAAAAGCATGGCGAGCGCGGCAAAACCGAGCATGACGAATAGATCATTCCGGACAACGCTGTTTTCCAGGCCATCTCCGGCCATCATAATCAACCGCAGGCCCTCAAGCGCGTAAGTATGCGGGACAATGCGGGAAATAAACTGTATGCCCACAGGCAGCACCGCCAGGGGATAATATACGCCGGAGAAAATCCGCGCCAAAACGTCAACCAGCCAAGTGAACGGCTCGCGGCCCTGTTTGACTTCCAGGTTAAAGAAATTGCCCGCGCCGATTAAGCCGAAACCAAAACAGGTAAACACGAAGCATAAATAATAGGCGGCCAAAGGGAATACATGAATATCCGCGTTCAGTTTCACACCGGCGAACAGTACAGCCGCGGTTAAAACCCCGGCCTGTATGATAAGTTGGTAGAAAAACGTCCAGATAAACCGGCCCGTAATAAAGGCCCATACGCCATAGGACGACGAATTATAAACTTCCAGCCGTTTATCCCAGTACGCCGTGTTCAGGCTGGAAAACGGCAGCGACAGGATGGCCGACGAATTTTGAAAGAAGACCACGCCGATTATCATGTACGATACAAAGTCGCCGTCATAGCCGGACAGAGAGGCATCCGCGTAGTTCTTCAGAAATAATGACACGAAAAACCACATGCCGGCCGTTACAAAACTTTGAATGACCGCGAGGACAAAATTGGAGGGGTAAAAGCGCAACGCCCTGTATTCCAGTTTAGCAAAAGACAGGGAGGACTTCAGAAACATCTATTGTTCACCCCCCGTGATTGTGTCTACAAACACATCCTCCAGCGTTGGCTCGTTTGAGGAAACCCCGCTGATGGAAACCGCATGCGCCCGCAGCAGCTTCAGTACGTCAAGCAGTTTGTCATAAATGCCTTCGGTCTGAATTATAAGGCCGTTTTCCGATCTTCGGCAGCTTATTACAAAGGCGAGGCCGGACATGGCCGCCATAGTTTCGTCGCTGACCGCGGAACATGTGATGTTAAGCTCATCGTACATTTGCAGATGCCGGCGTAAATGCGCAACCGTGTCGCAGCTTTTTATCTTGCCTTTATGCATGATGGCAACGCGCTCGCACAGTTCCTCAGCCTCAAATATGTAATGGGTCGTTAAGATGACTGTCGTGCCGAACTCGCCGTTTATTTTCTTTACGAGTTCCCGCACGGATTCGGCGCCCCTTGCGTCCAGCTTTACAGTCGGCTCGTCTAAAAATAAAATGGGGTTTTTCACCAGCAATGAGCGCGCGATAGCCAGCTTTTGCCTGTTGCCGGCCGAAATGCTCATAGGCCAATGATGCTCATACTGCCTTAAATCCAAAAAATCCAGCATTTCATCTATGCGATCTTTCCGCTGTGATTTATCCAAATCATAGACTACCGCCCAAAACTCAAGGTTCTGCCGGACAGTCAAGTTGTTGTCCGTGCCCACGTCCGCGGTAGGCGCTACCAGGCTTACCTTGGCGCGGATTTTTTTATGCTCGCGGTATATGTTGTGGCCGAGTACCGTTCCCGTACCGCAGTCCGCCTCCAACAGCCCTGCCATCACTTTTATAAGTGTCGTTTTTCCCGCGCCGTTACTACCCAGCAACCCGAATATTTCACCTTTTTGTATGGATAGGCTTACACCGTCCAGGGCAAGGAAACGCTCCCGGCTTTTCCTGACTTTATAACGTTTGACTATATCACTCATTTCAATTACGTTTTCTATTGCCTGATCGTAATTGTTTATGGCGTTTTGCTTATCCAATACACCCTCTATTGCCATCTTGTCAGCGTCCCGTCCCTTCTTGCCCGTTCTATGCCCTTCACATACAGGAACCAGCCTATTGGCATGAACACCACCGACATTACGGCCAACACCAAAATATCCAAGGCAACCGGGTTAATACCCTGCATGGCAAGCTGTAACGGTAAAACGGGCGTCAGTGTTTCGCCGCCGGGGATCATCAGCCGTCTGAGCGCATCCAGCGCGTATGTATGCGGTATGAAACTGCCCAAAACCTGGAGCGGATAAGGCAGAACTGTTATAGGGTAGTAATAACCCGCCGTCAGCGCGATAATCACATCCTGAAAGATAAACTTTACAGGCTCGGTCTGCTGTTTAAAATCAAGCAGATAGAATGAACTCGCGCTTATCATGCCTATGCCAAAAGTCGAAAGTAAGATGAGGACCAAGATAAGCAACAGCAGCGCCGGGTTTGAATACACAAACACCGCGCCGAAAAACAGGCAGCCGAACAGCAGCGCCAGCACGCTGCGCGGATAATCGTCTATAACACCCCGGAACATAATGCCCAGCATGGGCGTGAAATACGATAGCGGGCTGAGCAGGTACAGATCCATTGTGCCGCCCCAGTAAATGCGTGATACACGCGGATAGGGATCGCCGAGGTTCGTGTAGCTGATAAAATACACGAACAAACCAAGCACGACAAAAGACACGTAATTGCCGCCGTATGGGAAAAAACTGACGGAACTGCCTTTCGTTACAAGACTGAGCATGAAAAAGATTGTGGTGGTAAACAATGTATCCAGAACCCACATCAGCGCGTTCATCTTGTATGACCACCAAATGATGAACTCACGCTTGCTGAACATAACCAAAGAATCCCATTCTTTAAACCGCAACGCAGTCCCCCTCCTTACGCGCGAGATAATATTCGTAGATTTCCTGCAGCGTTATTTCCATAGGGTTGATGCTGTGCGCGGCTATATTGTTTGCTATCATAAAATCAATCAAATGGTCGAATGAAAAATCCTTCCTGTGGACGCTTAACTTTATGCTTTCCATATCGCGTTTACCCTCTATGCTGCCATAGGTCACGCTTTCCACGCCATCCAGCGTATCAAACGGTATCTGCCGCCCTTGGTTTAAACAATTGATCTCAAACATCTGAACGTCATAAAGCGGTTCCCTCAATTCCTCCGGCGTGCCAATCGCTATAATTCTGCCTTTCGACAGCAGCATGATCCGGCCGCATACCGCCAAATCCGAATAGTTGTGACTGGCGATGATTGCCGTGCGTTTGTTTTCCGCCGCGTCGGTTTTTATAAGATCGCGCAGGCTCCTGGCCGATTGTACATCCAGGCTAACTGAAGGCTCGTCATAAAAAATGACCGGCCTATCTAAAATCAGCCCCCTGGCAATCGTGATCTTTTGGCGCATACCCGCCGACAGTTCGCTTATGTATTTGTCCTTCGCCTCGGCCATTCCAACAGCACGAAGGACTTCCTCACATTTTAAGTCCAATTTCTTTCCGGAAAGGCCGAACATGTTCCCGTACAGGATAAGGTTTTCCCTGGCTGAAAGCTGCCATTCAAGCCCCATCCAGCCGTTTGTGCTGATATAACTGACCGCGTTTTTGATATCCCTGTAACCTGTTTTACCGTCCACCATCACCGTGCCGCCGCTCGGGGAAAGCAGGCCCGATAAAATCTTGATCAGCGTTGTTTTCCCGGCGCCGTTTGCGCCGTAAATTCCAAACACTTCCCCTTTGTCGACGGTAAATGAAACACCGTTTAACGCCAATAGCGAAGTCGCCTTATTACTGGTCAGGCGGGCAAAATTCTTTATCCATAGGTATACGCCGCTGTCTTTGTTTGACGCGACGCCCTTGTATAATTTGCTGACATTTTGCAAGGAGATCACGCCGTTACCTCCGTTTCAAATACTCGTAAAGCCCGTCATACACAATCCGGCTCTTTTCCAGCGCTTCCTTATCGCAGGCGCTGCCCGCTCTAATGCCGATGCATATCGCTTCAAGCCCATATGCTTCAGGCGGCGGCAGGATGTCGCTCGCCGTGTCCGCACCGTCTACTATTTCAGCCATCTTTTTCAAGACGGGATCTTTCGGCACATATTCCCTTACGAACATATAAAAAGTGCTGTGGCCCTGTTTGTGCGTCCATTTGCACGACGGGGTATCAAAGCCGTATTCCGGGTCGGGCGGAGCCATGTCGCGGGGGATAAATGAAAAAACAGCTTCACCGTCAACAAATCGTTTAATGAACCACGCGCAGGCCTGCCTGTCTACTCCAATATTCTCCCATGTCGTCCAATTCATGAGCGTTCACTCCTATTTTTGTAATGGTACTCAATCTGAGTGTGAATTGTATATTTTCGTTGCGTGTCAAAATAATCGTGGTAACGGATGTCCGCGTATTGACGAATAATGTTTTCGAGCCACTCCTGCTGCCCTGTTTCCGGCTTTTGAGAAAGAAGCTCCTGTATTTTTTTGTAAGCCTCGCTGGCCCTGCTCTGAAAACGGCTGATTAGTTCTTCCTCCTGTTTTTTTAAAAAACATTCGGCTTTCCACAATACGGCTGTGCCATTCATCTCCTTAACTTCCGCGCAGAGCCATTCCAGTTGCTCAGTCGTCTTTTCTGTTAAGGGCAACGCGTAAAACCCCTCCGAAAGTTGTTCGGCTCGGATCGCTTTTAACTTTCGCCAAACATAAACCCGCAATTTTGATGGGCTGTTCGGAACATTATATTGAAATAAGAGCCAATACATCAAAATCACCTCATTGTAACTATAGTTACATTTTGACACGAATAAATTGATATGTCAAGATTTTTTGCAAACATAAAACATGTTTTATCATGATACATACAATGACCGCCAATAATCGTTACCTGTAACGCTTTACAACCGACAGCTTAGAAAGCGTACCGGTATACATAGCTGTTGTCTGATAAACCGTGCCATTTTCATCAGGGATATCAGGATCCGGCTCGTTTGATATTGCCGCTTCTGTTTCTGTGTCCGGATCAAGCGTTGCTTCGTCCGCCGTCTCACTGTCTAGGTCAACCTCCGTGTTGTCTGCCTCCGCAACGGCGATGCTGGACATATCCAGCGAAAGCAGCCCTGAGTATGCTGGTTTATATTGCGATGGTGATGAAGCAGTTTGCAAGGCGGTGGGAGATCTTTTTTAAAATTTTTTAATATACATTGACATCTATCTATCCAATCGAATATAATTAATTATATAGACATTTATCTATGTGAGGTGGTTTTATTTGAACGGCGGTTACATCGAAAACGCTGAACTGTTCAAAGCGCTTTCAGACAAAAATAGGCTAATGATTGTAGATATGCTCTCATGCGGGGAATTGTGCGCCTGTAAGATTTTAGAAAAATTCAATATTACGCAGCCGACCCTTTCACATCACATGAAAATACTCTGTGACTGCGGTTTGGTGGACGGGCGCAAGGACGGTAAATGGACATATTACTCATTGAATGAAAGGGCGGTTAAGAATTTCAAGGATTATTTATGCCGCGTCACCACATGCAAAGAGGATTGCATTTGCAAAAACCATGAGAAGATTAATTCGGAATGGGAGCAGTAGAGTAGATTGACAATGGGCAAAAATAAACGCCCAATAAGGAGGAATTCATAATGGCTGAAAATTGGTATCCTGTGATTAACATAAAAACCTGTATTGAATGCGGCAAGTGTATCGAAAAATGCGCGCATGAAGTTTACAATCAAAATAGTTCGCCTAAGCCGGAAGTCATTAATCTCAATGGCTGCGTAGATCATTGTCACGGCTGCGGTGAGCTTTGCCCGACTGGCTCCATCACTTATTTCGGTGAAGATACTGGCTGGACGCCGCCGAAGGCGGCAACAGACGCCGGATGCGGATGCGAAACTGACTGCTCATGCGGTTGTGACACAAACGGCGCTAACCCGACCGCTAAAAACCTAAATGTCGATTTTCTTAATTAAGCCGTTTAAAATACAATACAAAAATATTATCACGACAGTGAAAGTGACTGTATCTAGGCGGAGAGCGTTGAAATAAAAAGAAATTTGAGGGTCGGAATATGAACAAAAACACAACGGAAATAGCCATACTTGGCGGCGGCCCCGCCGGGTATGTGGCAGCCGCGCGCGCGGCGCGGCTCGGCGCAAAAGCCACGTTGATTGAAGGCAAAGAGATAGGGGGGGTATGCCTGAACCGAGGCTGCATCCCGACGAAATCCCTGTTGCGTTCCTCTCTCAAATTCAGCGATTGGGCGGCGGAAATCAGAACCAAGGATAAAATAGTGCAGCAATTAAGCACAGGCATTTCGGATATGCTTTCCTTAGCCGGGGTGATAACCATATCCGGCTATGGCACGGTTGCGGACGCGCGTACCATTTTTGTGGAAACGGACGGCGGCGGGATGGCCGTCAACTGCGACAAGATGATATTGGCCACGGGCGCAAAGCCCCTCTTGCCAAAAATCATGGGCATTGATTCGTATGGGGTATTGACCAGCGATGAACTGCTGCATTTAGATATTTTGCCGCAGAGCATTATCATTATCGGCGCAGGCGCTATTGGCCTCGAATTTGCGGATATGTATTGTAATGCCGGCGTAAAAGTTACGGTCATAGAACTTACGGATAAAATCCTGCCTGCCTGGGACAGCGAGATTTCTTCGGAATTGTATAGGATATTGAGGCGCAAGGGAATCGGCTTCAAACTGACCGCTTCCGTAACGGAAATAACCGGCATGAACGGCCAGCTTTCTGTGACGTTTAGGTCAAACGGAAAGGAAAACACGATAACCGCTGAAAAAATCCTTGCGGCGGCGGGCCGTTGCCTAAACACGGAGGCTTTTACGGCATTGGGCCTTGAAATGAGAAATGGCGCGGTTGCTGTAAATGAGCGTATGGAAACCAGCGTTCCCGGCGTTTATGCCGCCGGTGACATTGTGGGCGGCAAATTGCTTGCCCACCTCGCCTTTATGGAAGGGAAAATTGCGGCGGAAAACGCGTTGGGATATAAAAATAGCATAAACTACAACGCCGTTCCCGCTTGCGTCTACACCGAACCGGAAGCCGCCGCGGTTGGCATGTGCGAACAAGAAGCAATCCGTCATGGCATCAGCCCTAAAATCGGCCGTTTTGATTTCCGGAACAACGGGCGGGCGGCAACGCTGAGAGATCGGGACGGGTTTGTTAAGGTAATCGCGGACGAAAACAATGTGATTATCGGCGGGCAGATTTTAGGTATGAACGCGTCTGAACTTATATCGGAACTTACACTTTCGGTTACGCTGGGCGCGAAAGCGGACGTCATCGCGGACATGATCCACCCCCATCCTTCCCTATCCGAGGCGGTATGGGAGGCTTGCGCCGATGTGTGCGGCAGGGCGGTTCATAAGTAGATCGAAAACCAAATTATGGAGGCAAATGGCATGGATGAAAAGGAAAAATACGGCTTCATCCTGTGCGTATGCACTGGTAAGTGCCCCGGGTTCCGGGCGATGGACATATGGGATTTCATCAATCAGGTGCGTGTTGAACTGCCGGTTGAATACGGCATCATCCACCCGCAGCTATGTGAGGAGGACGGAGATCGGTTTTTAGCAGACTTCCTGAAAACCCACCGCAGGCTGATCATCGGCGCCTGCGCGCCAAATATGCAGAAAAAAATGTTCAAACAGGCGTTTAAAGACGCCGGCCTTGACGTTGAAAAAGATGCCGTCATGCTCGATATACGCGACATGACAAACGAGCAGGCGTTCAATAAAGTCAAAGACGCGCTTGTTCAACTCGGTTTTGGGGAGGGGATGGAATGAGCGAGACAACTTTTATGGGCGTGCCGCGGGAAAAAATCGACTGGTGCCCGCGCATAGACTATGACAAATGCAATGACTGCATGGAGTGCGCCACGTTTTGCCCGCATAACGTTTTCGAGGTACGGGAAACGGAGACGCCAAAGCTTATCGTGAAAAACCCGGCAAACTGTGTTGTGTTTTGCCGCGCTTGCTCAAAAACCTGCGGCCCGGACGCTATCGGCTTCCCAGATAAAGTCGAAACAACTAAACATATCAAGGAAATAAGAAAAGAGGCTGCGGCAAATGAATAACCAATATGCCGTGCTGCCCTGCAATGGGCTGGATAAATGCGCGGGGGGTGTTTCAAGAGAAGCGGCGCTCATTTTGGAGGACGGCGGCAGTGAAATCATCTGCCCTGTCTTTTACCGGGTTGCTTCCACGAAATATGATAAACTGGCGGCGGAATTGCCCCTTTCCGTTATTGACGGCTGCCCAACCCGCTGCGCAAGCAAGCTGGCGGCGGAAAGAGGGCTTAAAATTGCCGCGAAGATTAATGTAACTGACTTTGCGAAAGAAAAAGGCATTCACATAGGCAGTGAACTCCGCCTTACGCAAAATGAATTGAAATTAGCCAAGATGATTGCCGATGAACTGACCAAAACAGAGGAAACCGTCCCGGAAGCGGCAACAGGCGTCAAGTTCCCCAGTGAGCTTCATTACGAAACATACAAAAAGGATAAATTCATTTTCAGAGTTCCAACGGACAGCGGGTTTTACTTCAATGAAAATGATGTATGGGCTTTTGTTGACGGCAGCCACGCACGAGTCGGCGTTACGGATTTCGCGCAGAAAAGCCTGTCAGATATTTTGTTTTTCACACCGCCTAAATTGGGCAATGAAATAGCGCAGTTTGAGGAAGCCGGTTCTGTGGAAAGCGGCAAGGCGGTGTTTGAAATCATTTCCCCCGTATCCGGGAAAATCATCGCGTATAATGAAAAGCTGGCCGACAACCCTGAAATGATAAACAGCGCCCCGTATGAGCAGGGCTGGATAGCGGAAATCGAGCTGTACGATTTCGAATCCGACAAGGATTTGCTTCATACGTTCGATGGATACTTACCCGTTCTTAAAAGAAAGGTAGATGAGTTCCGTGTCAAAAATTAAAATCATCCCTTGCAGCGGGATCGGAAAGGTATACGGCCTGATGGCGCGGGAAGCCGCGCTGACAGTTACCGGCAGCCTCAGCCCGGACACTACCGAAACAGTGTGTCTGGCCCATCTGGTAACCGGCTCGGATAAAGCCATAGCAAAGGTGAAAGGGCTGTCATGTATCACGGTTGACGGCTGCCCGAAACTGTGCGCCGCCAAGAGCGTGGAAGCCGCGGGCGGCATAGTCAGGCAGCAATTTCGTTCTGTGGACGAGATGCGTTTCCATAAGGGCGTGAACCCCGGAACCGGCACGGCGCTGACCGAGGACGGCTGGCGGATTACGGATGAACTAGCCGCCAAAGTCGCGCAAAGCGCGGAGGGATTTCACAGGGAGGATGAGAGCAATGGCTGATAAAGAAGTGGGCGTCCTCGCGTGCAGCGGAGAGGAATGCTTGGGCGGAACCATTTCAAGGCTCGCCACCCGGCGCGTAATGGAAAAGCTGAGGCCGAACCGCGCTGTTACATTGTGCCTGCCGTTATACATCGCGGGCGGGGAGGAAGAACGCAACTTCGCAAAAGAGTATCCCGTCATCGCCGTCGAAGGTTGTTCAAAGCATTGCTCAACGTGCGCGACCGAGAAGTACAGCGGCAAGGTGCATGGTATTGTTGATATAGCGGAAATACTCGGCGAAGACGTCGCGCTGTCTAAAATAGTATCTACCCGCGACCTGACCGATAAGCATCAGGATATGATTAAAATTGTTTGCAGGGAGATTTGCGCTAAGATGGACGCTATTGTCTGAATTCAAGCAATACGATATATTAAGTATTAAATTGCTAAACTATAAAAAGGAGCCCTCAAAATGAGAATGCTTGCGGAGTTTTTCCCCGAGTTCGTACAGAAGCTGGATGAAATTGACGCGCTCTACGCGTCTAAAAAGAAAATTGACGACAAAACATACCAGTTGGTATGCTTTGCCCTGTCAATCAAAGGCCGATCTAAGCCCTGCGTATTGAAACACTTCAAAGGGGCGATAGACGCCGGCGCAACGGTAGATGAAATCGCATACATATTTGCCTTGACCATGCGAGAATCCGCCGGCGCCGATGATTGCTGGACACACGACGCTCTTGGCGATTGGGAAGGTATCCTTGACGGCACGGTTGACTGCGGCTGTATAAAATGATACTCCGCTATCTGATAACCAGCCAAACCGATCCGTATGGCAATCTTGCCCTGGAGGAACTGTTGCTGGAGCGTACTCAGCCGGGTGAAGTAACCCTTCTCCTGTGGCAAAACCATAACACAGTCGTAATTGGGCGTAACCAAAACGTTTGGCGTGAGTGCCGGGTCGGGCGGTTGGAACAGGACGGCGGTTTTTTGGCGCGCCGCCGTTCAGGCGGCGGCGCGGTCTATCACGATTTGGGCAATCTCAATTTTTCGTTTATTGCCCGCGACGCCGACTACAATCCTGCGCGTCAGTTTGAGGTTATTATAGACGCAATGGGCAACTTAGGCATTGCCGCGACAATGTGCGGACGCAACGATCTCCTAGTTGACGGGCGGAAATTTTCGGGAAACGCTTTCCTCCACACAGGGGGGCGGAATTGTCATCATGGCACTATCCTGATTGATACCGACAAGCTAAAAATGGAACGCTATCTCAATGTATCGCCGGATAAACTGAATTATAACGGCGTCCCCTCCATAAAAGCGCGAGTCGCCAATTTATGTGAGTTTCTCCCCGCGCTGACCGTAGATAAAGTCCGACGCGCGTTAGTGGATTCTTTTGCCGGGATATACGGCGGCGTACCACAGAAATTTGATTTAACGGAGTTGCCTTCGTCCCGGTTCGCCGTAAGCCGGGAGCGATTTGCATCGCGGGATTGGTGTTTCGGTAAATCAATACCTTTTACAAGAACGCTGATACATCGCTTCGATTGGGGCGAAATTGAGCTTCATCTTCAAGTTACGGAAGGCCGTGTCCAGTCCGCCAATGCTTTCTCAGACGCTCTTACTATAGAACCGATAGAAGTTCTGCCTAATGTCATTGAGGGTATACCGTTTTCATCAGAACCGATGTTGAACGCGTTATCTCAGATTCCTCAGCCGAATGGGCAAACGCGGCGGATTGTTGCGGATATACGCAGCCTCATCTTGTCGGATCTCAATAAGTATATAACGAATGGAGCCGCTGCGCTTTGAAAATATACTTAGATAACAGCGCCACGTCATTTCCAAAACCGGACAGTGTTTACGACGCGATAAACGAATACATGAGAAATAACGGGGCCAGCCCAGGGCGCGGCAATTACGCGAACGCTATGGCCGCCGAGAAGCTTGTTTACGAAACGAGAAAAACGGTGGCCAAACTGTTCGGCGTAAAGAAGCCCGGTGAGATTGTATTTACGCAAAACTCCACCGAAGCGATCAATACTGTTCTGAAAGGATTCCTAAAGCCCGGCGACGAGGTTTTAACCTCAAACGCCGAACACAACGCCGTATGGCGCCCACTCAAAAATCTTGAAAGCAGCCGGGGGATTAAGATCAACTGTTTCAGCGTGGCGAAAGATGGGAATGTCGATTTAGCCGAGATTGCGGATAAGCTGAACGGAGATCTCAAACTCGCCGTGTTTGTCCACGGCTCAAATGTGTTGGGAAATATCCTCCCTGTTACGGAAATATCAAAATTGGCCCACGCCAAAAACATCCCCGTTTTAATCGACGCCAGCCAAACAGCGGGCGTGTACCCCATTGACGTTATGAGGGACGGTATAGACTTTCTTGCTTTTACCGGACACAAGAGTATGCTGGGGCCTACAGGTACGGGAGGTTTCTACATCCGTAACGGATTAAAGCTTGATACGCTGAAAGAGGGCGGCACGGGAAGCATGGCAAAGTCGCCGTTCCAGCCGGAGCTTCCTCCGGATCGGTTTGAGGCGGGGACGATGAATACATTCGGCCTTGCCGGGTTAAAAGCAGCGGTCGATTATATTCACGGCACGGGTGTTTCGAAAATATTGGAACATGAAAGACGGTTACTATCCCGGCTTATAAACGGCTTGCTTGGAATCCCCGATATGCAGGTATACGGAAGCCTTAACCCGGACGAAAAGCTTGGTGTTGTATCCTTTAATATCGGACTATTTGACCCGTACAAAGTCGCTTCCAGGCTGGACGAGGAATACGGAATCATGGTGCGGGCCGGTCTGCACTGTGCTCCGCAGGCCCACCGTATTATTGGTACGGAAGATAGGGGCGCCGTGCGGGTGAGCATAGGGCCTTACAACACGGAGGAACACATTGATTTGTTGATTACTGCGCTTAAAAAGTTCAGTATATAAAACCTGACGAATGAGGTTCAGCTATGTTTTTGGATGATATAACTGTTGTTGAGACTTCGCCCTGCCTTTCGGATGAAAAGCTGTTCAAGGCAATCACGATGGCGTCCGTTACCCTTACGGAGATTTTGCCATATTTAAACGCTGTCGTTGATAAGGCGAATTATCAGCCCAATTCCGGCTCGCTTACATTCAAGAATGGGATTATCGGTTTCACTTTGCAAAACAACAATGTCAACATCACGCGCTTTGCCAATATGACGGAACTTTACGAAATATTGGACTGGATAAAAGACCTGATAAACGATTTATACGAAAGCCGTGACGAAATCGAGCCGAATTATAAGGCCCGAAAGATTGTACCCGTATTTACAATATATAAGTATTTGCCAAAGAAAAATTGCAAAGAATGCGGGGAACCGACCTGCATGGCGTTTGCCGCTAAATTGAACAAACTGGACGCGGAGATCGACGATTGTCCCCTGCTTCTAAAAAGTGAGTTTGCGGATCTGAGGATAAAGTTAAAAAGTGAAATGGAATAGGCGATTACATGGACGATATAAAATGTGCGAATTGCGGTTTCATTTTTTCCGAAAACAACGCAGATAAATGTTATATGACCAAGGAAATAATTGATCCTGCCATGGCCCGTGAATGTAGGACATTTATCGTCCGCCAATACGACGGTGGTGAGCCTTTTACTCCCGAACAGCATGAGTGGCTTTTCCGCGACAATTTAGCAAAAAAACAGATGAAGAAAATTCAAGGATTACGATTCTAATTTGAGGTGAGATAAACTTTGAAGGCTTATATTGATAAAAAGAAATGCCCATCCGAAAATCGCCTTTGCAAACCTCTTACCGAGTGTCCTGAAAAGGCTATATCTTGGGTTGAGGATGATGATGAGCCGCTCGGCTCACGGATGGAGATTGACGGGGAAAAGTGTAATGGCTGCGGCATTTGCGTCCCGTTGTGCTGCGGAGATTGTATTGAGGTAAGATAGCCTAATATAGCCGGAGGAAATCATTACAATGGATAAGCTCAAAGTCGCTTTCATTTGCGTACATAATTCCTGCCGCTCCCAAATCGCGGAAGCCCTCGGTAACCATCTGGCGGGTGATGTTTTCGACTGCTATTCGGCGGGAACCGAAACCAAACCGCAAATAAATCAGGACGCCGTCCGGCTGATGAGCCAACTATACGGAATCGACATGGAAAAAACGCAATATTCTAAACTAATAGCGGACATCCCGCCAATGGATGTTGTCGTTACGATGGGCTGCAATGTGGAATGTCCATTCCTACCATGCAAATACAGGGAAGATTGGGGATTGGATGATCCAACGGGAAAAGGCGATGATGAATTTTTGAAGGTTATAACGCAGATTGAGAAAATGGTGTTGCAGCTAAAAAACAAGTTACTATGATTGAAATAAGCAATTTTAAATATTCAAGGTCAACCCTTACCGGTTGGCCTTTTTTTGCAGAAACGGACTGGAGTACGCCTAATACCTCCTTCATGAATACGCCATACTCATCGTGAGTATGGCGTATTCACTATAGGTTACATTGTACGTAAATTGTATTCATGACACATACAGTGTATGTACAGAAAAAATTTTTTTAATCTCGTTTTAACTCGTCTATTAGCTGTGATATTATGGCTATCTGTGTTTCCGTTAAATCAGACACATCTAAAAATTTTCGTTTATCAAAACCAAAAAAATAATCTATTGATACGTGAAAAAACAAAGCAATTTTAATCAACACATCATAGCTGGGTAAACGCACAGAATTTTCATATGCGGATATCATACTTTTTGTGATGCCTAATCTACTGGCTAACTGATCTTGAGAGAATCTCTTTAAAGAGCGTAATTGTCTCAGTTTATCCCCGAAATCTACCATGTGACACACCCCTTTTGAAGAGTGTATCTTTAAATGCGTTCGCAATCGGTGTACATTTAATTACAAACGAGTTGACACATGAGGGTTCTTGGCCTATTATAAGAACATCATGGCTGAAGGGGAGCTGGAAATGGAACCTGTATTCGATGATGGCGATACCGTGAAAGCTTTACTAACCAGGATGTATAATTTGGCTGAGAATATTTCATATGAGAAGATGCTAAAGCAAGCCGATAACGATCCAATGTTTGAATGGGGCGCGGGGTTGAATGTCCTGCTCCTTGCCGATGAAGCTATAGGGCGCGTGCTAGGCTTATTCATGTACCTTTCAACAAAAACACGTTTTAGCAGTGTTAAGATGTGCCTGGGCATTGAGGATGTAACGGCGTATCTGGACAGCGGCGTTGTACCAGATATAGTAATATTTGCAGGGATGCCAAAAGAGGTTAGCATATATCAGGTTATGCATATGATAAGTGGACAGGCCATGATCGTAATGTATGATTTTTTGGATGCCATTGTAGAAGCGGAATGTCGGTTACAGGGTATCCGGTATGCGTTTTCAAGTTGCAAGCCTATACGGGAAGGGCTGGTTTATTTACGTGAAGTGTGTGAAGCTTATATAAGCAATCGGTGAGCGCCGCTAGCTTGTGGCGCAAATACAATGCGTTTCACATAAAAATAAGCCGCCCTGGGCAGGGTACGGCTTATTTTTAAACGGTCATTCTGCGAGATTATAACATACCGTCAAAGGTATGCTACCAACGGCATGTCGTAACCATCCATTGTATTCTGTCGTTAATAGTATACACAAATAGAATCATAAAATGCACTTTGCGGCATAGCGGCGCTGGTTTTGGGCGGCGCCGATGGCTTAGCCAATGCCGGCTGCCATTTCTTCGGTTGCCGCCTTTATCGTGTGTTTGCCTCCGTCCCTTTCACAGATGTATAGAGAGGGCGCTGAAAAATATGGCAAGGTAAAATATAATACAAAACCTGTTATCTGATGTTTTTAAGTATAAATTATCGGTGATTCTGCCGCCAATTTTGCCATATGCCCCAAAACCGCTTCTACAGCCCCAAATTTAAACGCCATTCCCCGGACGTATCCTGATACCTTTTTTCTAAAATAAACGATTGTAGAGCTTGTTAGAGCATAGCAAAAATTTCTATGCAAGGAAAAAAACCGCAGAAATAGAACGCGGTATTGAAAAAGTATGGATATGCCTTGTTCGGCGCTTATTCATCCCCGGGTTAAAAGCCTACCTCAAAATTATACCCCCTGTCATTGTATTGGACGATATGCTGCAGGCTTTTGCCGCCATAATTGACTGTTACTGTTTTATCATGCATTCGCTTTGACACATGCTGGTTTAGAATCAGCACAAAACTTCCCGTAACAGCCTTCCCGGCGAATGGCGTCAAATTTATCACCGGGTATGTAAACCCTATCCGTGCCTCACCGAGCAGTACATAAGCTCCTTCCTGTAAATTGTAAACCTTAACGTTGCCACGAAAAAGGAGAAAGAAAAACAGGCAGCAGACAAAAGAGAAGCATGTCGATATGACAACGGTTTTTGTCACTACAGGCCGATTGTCTGACACCGGCATCTCCTGTTTTTCCGGCGCCGCCGGTGCGGGGGCAGGGGTTATCCTTATGCCAGTAAAATAAACAGAATAAACGGCTTTGTCGGCTATCTGTTTAGAAAGCGTTCCGGTATAGACGGCTGCCGTCTGATATGTGGAACCATTTTCATCGGGCAAACCAGGATCTATTCCGGCTGGCGCGGCCGCTATCGGCTCCGCACCAGGCTCAACCGCGGGATTGTCCACCACCCCCTCGCCATCCGGTTCAGCCTCCGCTTCATCCGCCGACTCAACGGCAATGCTGGATATATCCAATGAAAGCAGCCCCGAATATCCGTCAGGGGCGGAATATTGGAGTGTCGGCGATAGCTGGCTGATTATCTCGTCTATATCTTTTGTTCTTGATTTTACGCTTAGTGGGACTGAACATTCTTTTGTGGCGTTATCCGTTATCACGTTTTTCGTAATATCTGTAAATTCATACCGCCAGCCCGCATTATCAAAAGCCTCCCTCGGTATGCTGTCCGGCGAGCCGGATGCGCTCAATTCATACGTCTTGACTATCTGCCTGATATTGTTGTTCTCGGTTTCGGCTATATTTGAAGGGTAGACCTCCATACCTTGCACAGGCTGCTCCAGCGGAACTGATCCAAATTCATTCGTACCTGGTGCTGCCGTATCATTTTTTTGTGCTGCCGAATTGCCCGGAACTGACATGCCGTCAGTAGGAAAAAGTATTTGAAACAAATACAGGCAGAACGCCGATAATAGCAATCCCGGCGAATATAAGCAGCCGTTTCACGCAACTTGCGTATCTTTTCAATGCTTGCCTCCAATCAGTTCCCCAGGATGAATTCCCGCATGGGGGTATTAAGCAGAACCAGCAGCCCTAAAGCAAGCAGGTTGATCAGCGCGATAAACAGAATTGAAAGTATAAACTCAATGATTATCATAACCTTCGGCGATAAAAAGCCGTTCTGGCGCATCAAGGGCTTGCCGTGGGATTCATCTTCTTGGGCGTCGCGTTCCAGAAAATCGTAAAATTTGTGGTTTATTGTTATCTATCCCCTCTCAGTATTTTTTCTCTGTTGCCTCTTGGCTGGGAAGCAGTCAGATATTGCCTGAAAATATCCTTGTAGATTCTGACGTTCACATTGCTTTCGAACGGATACGGCGCGTACTCCGAAAAATACAGCTTGAATTCCCCCATCATATTTTGGATCGAGGCCATTTCGCGCGGCGGGGCGAAATTGATAATAAAACTGAAACTCCGCTCAGCACCCGGCATAGACAGTACAGAGCGGTATGGCGGCATCTCCCAGGCTTTCGCGCCGGCTACGACAAACCGCATATCAGCGGACTTAAACGCTTGAGCGTCCATTTCCTCCAGCCGGCCGAGGTCGCAAATATAAAAATCATAGCCCATGCCAACGATTTGGTGTATGCTGATGTCAAAATACATATCAACGCTCTCAAACTGGATCAACCGCATTTTCTCGTTCGCGTTAATGGGATAAACCTGCGCCAGACAGACTATTTTCCGGCGCTTGCCCATTTCAAGGTAGCAGACCCTAAACCCGGCGGATGAAAGGAATTCCGCCATAAGCAAAGCCTGATGGGTAGCGCCCATATGCGCCTCGGCGGCGCATATGGCTATCATGATATATGGTTTATGCTTTTTAAATTCTTTGTTGGCGATATAATCTTCTCCGACTACCAGCGCAGGCTGCGGGAGTGGCGGCACGGACGGCGCCGGCACCCAGCGCGCCGACGCCTCATCCCTTGTAAACCCCGTGGTCAGGCTTTTTTCTAAGCTTTCCTCGTCAAGCTCCGTCAGGATGTCGTATACGCCGATATTCAACAGCCGGACGATTAGGGAGCTCCCCTGAGATACGCCGTCGGCGAGGATGATAACGCGGGCGCTGCCGTTAATGCTGCGAAACGTTTCAATAGCGTCGATTATTTCATTCGACGATCTTTTTACAGACGACAGATCAATCACAAAACGGGTTGCGTACGAAAACGCCCCCGCGTTGCTGATGATCGTGTTTTTGATTTGGCTGTTCTGTATTTTCGTAACGGCAAGATAAAGCTTGTCGCAAACGGCGTCGAGCAGATCCGGCCTTTTTTCGGATATGTAGTAAATCAAACAATCACTCCTGTTCGTCAAGCATTTTAAGCCGTCATTGAGGGAAAACATCCCCCCTTGGCAGCACTGCGGGCGGCGGCTCTGTCGCCGTGTTATACTGTGTAATGGACGGCGCGGCTACAGACGGCTGAATAGGCGGTTTATAAAGCTTTCTGCCCGTAAGCAGCCAAACAACCGCGAAAATGATAATGAGCACATAGACGCAAAGCTCAACAATCCTCATCGGTGATTTTGGCATATTCGCATCCTCCTCTCATCTGGGATTAAAGCCCCGTCGGATAGGCAGAACCGGCGTCCGTGCCCGAAATTATCCAGAATGGCCCGCCGGCAGCGGCCCCCTTTCGCGCCTCATTCAGAATAATGGACAAGTCCCATGTCTGCTCGCTTCGGTTTTTTGAGGCCGGATCCGCGATGAGGATCTTACCGTCCGCCGTTACACCGCGCAGAACCATAAAATGGCCGCTTTTCGTAAAGTGCCCGGGCCCCATAATCGCTACGACCAGTTTGCCGGAAGCCAGGGCGTCAACGATCTTTTGCGGCTCGTCCGCTTTGGCGTAGTCAACGGTCAAACCGAAATACTTCGCGCCGTCTGGGATCAAACTATGGTATGAGCCGCTGCCTTCGCATAAATAGCCGTTTTGATAAGCCCAATCGCACATCTGCACCGGATCTACGGTACGCGAAGTAAGCGACGACACCACAATCGCCAGCGACGTAGGCCCGCAGCCGGACGATCCAATCGTATCGACAGGCCCGTACGGCAGGTTTTTCCAACGGGCATTGAGCTGGCTGTAGTAGTGCACTTCCGTCGCGCCGTCCGTAAAGCTGACGCCGGAATAGTCCAGCCCGTCGCCGCTCAGATAATCGGCGTCCGTCGGATCAAGGTACTGATCGTACCCATTATCAACCCTGACCTCGCGTACAGCGGTCATGCTGTCGCCGAAAAAGAAATTGCCCAACAACCGCAGGGGCATCGTCAGCATATAAAAAAACAGGCTGATCAATAAGATCAAGCCTGCCACCGGCGCAATCGCGATGATTAATACCTTCCTGCGTTTTTCCTCATCTGAAAGGACAGATACGGCTGCTTTCGCGGCCTTTGCTACTGTTACAGGGTCTACCGCTATAAAAATCATCCCCCTAATGAAACGTCTTTCTCAGTAATAACTGCATCCGAAAAATTCATTATCTGCCGCCGCTCGTCCCGATCAGCCTCAACCGGTAGTCAGGAACGTCAAATTTGACGAGCATGCGCTTAGATCCCGCGAAGAAGAGAGCGTATTTTCTTTTTTTGTTGAACAGTAATTCCTGCTCCAATTCTGTCAGGTTGTAAAGCTCGGTTGTTTCTGTCAGATTTTGACCGTCGCAACCCATCAAGATCTTATATGCCGGCAAATCTAACAATGCCTGCCCGTATAGTTTCACGGACTGATCCAAAAAATCTACGACTGAGTGGGATATGATAATCAGCCCGGCTTCATACTTGCGGGCCCTTTTTGCCACGTTTCGCAGGAAAATTAGGCTCTGTGGGACGTGCGTATCGACCAAGAGATAGCTCTCGTCGCACACGAGCAGAACCTTTTCGCTTCTATCACGGCTCATTATCTCCCATGCCCAGGTCAAAAGGTTAAAATACTGCGTTTTTTTAATTTTATCCGACGTACTTTGAAGATCCAGCGTATCCAAGCAGATGAAACGCTGCGTCGTTTTTATGGTCGTATGGCCGTTCCATAGGAAACTGTCCGAGCCTTCCGCCAATTCGCGGAGTATGATGGACAGATAGATTAAGTCTTTATCCGGCGACACTTCAATCCGTTGCTTTATCATGGCGTACAAATCGGTGAAAACCGGATAGTCTTTCGGTGTCAGCCCTGTTATGTCCGTATCCCATTTAATCCCGAAATTGAAATACAGCTCCTCCAGCAAAAGCTTCAACAGCGCCATCTGCAGTTCCGTTATATCCGGGATATAAAGCATGAAAAAGACTTCCAGTGTCTTAAAATGCCGCGCCATCGCGCCCAACCCGGCGTCCGCGTAAAGTTCGTCGCCGTCGTCGTCCACGGGGGCCGGGCGGATCTCCAAAGGGTTAATCATCCCGGCGGATCCGCCGCAGCAGTTGATCCAGTCGCCGTGAATCTGCGAACACATGTATTTCGCTTCCCGCTCCGGATCTATGTAGATTATCTTGGTGCCGGCCATATACTCGGAAATAATAAGGCTTTTGACAGCCGTCGATTTCCCGACGCCGGCCACGCCCAAAACGACGAAATTGCTGTTTGTGCGGTCGCCGCCGCGCGTCCACGGATCGAGAACCACCAAGCTGCCTTGTGAATCCTTCGCGAAATACAGGCCGTCGCGGTCCGTGAACCCGGACGAGGCGAACGGCATGCCCCCAATAAAGGTAGACAGGGGCACATTGCGCTTTGTTATATTGCCGATCGTTTCATCCATGACGTTATAGGGCGAAATAGCCTGGTAAGCCTGCTTCTGCAGGTTGGCAAGCACGCGTATCTTGCAGCGCAGGGCGGCCGCCGCGCTCTCCAGCCGTCGGCAGATACTCTCCAGGCTGGCTTCGTCCTTCGCCACCGGCATGATAATATTGGACATATACCCTACAGTTTCCCCATTCTGGTCGATCTGCCGCATGAGCCGCTCGGCATCGTCCGCCGATTTCTCCGCCCGCTGCCGTGTAAGCGCGTCGCGCGTGCTGTCGGCGATGCCCCTGTTCTGGCTAACGCTGTGGGACAAATGCTCAATCAGCGCCGAATTGTCGCACGGCTGGAAGATTTGGCAGCTCATGACTTGGGGTATATTCGAGATTTTCGACAGCCAGCCGAATTCGACAGTGTCCGGGTATTTCGTTATGGCATATACCTTGGCGACATTCTCGCCTATATAAATCTTATTCCGCAGGAACTCCAGCCCGCCGATGGGGGTAATCACATTCAAGAGTGCGTTCCCCGGCAGTTTTGCCGCCTTCTTTTTCGATTTTTTCACAGGATCCTCCTTTCGTACGCCAGCGCCGGAATCGAGGGCGACACGTCGCTGTCCTCCAAGTGCGCGTAATTTGGATTGGAAAACAGGTTAAGCAGTTGTATGATGGTGCTTTTACCGCATATCTCCGTTGAGATTTCGCAACTGTCAAACCGGCCCGCCAATTCGTGGGCGCGTTTTAACAAATCCTTTTCCCGGCCCGCTGTTTCCCATATTACAAGGTAAAATTGGCGTTCCGTTACCTCTCCGGTTATGGCGAACGAAACAATCTCCGCCGTCTCCGCGTTCAGCATTTCTTTCAGCGTAGGATCCGCGGCCTCGGCCAGCAATCCCTCCAGCCGCGACACAAGCCCGGATATATCCACGGGCCTGCTGATCGAGAAGAACTTATAGCCCTTCTTTTCGGCCGAGAACTCTGCCGCGAAATTACGGATTTTCGCCTCCTTCTCGCGGGGTGACAAAAGGTCGAGGGAGATCGGCTGTATCCGCAGGAACGCCAGCAGCATGCCGTCCTTGCCGTATAAAATCTGACCCTGGACATCGCGCACGTTTATAAACTCATTCGCGGTCATCATCCGCGCCTGTTTCAACAGCGTGTTTGGATCTTTCTTT